>Ga0213826_1000018_pt1 | contig 433406 bp, 385 predicted proteins | sample MC6MC0899MG_FD_180668 | JGI IMG/M metagenome (GOLD analysis project Ga0213826, IMG submission 180668) | Enriched soil aggregate microbial communities from Iowa State University, Ames, United States - MC6-MC0899-MG | ecosystem: Environmental > Terrestrial > Soil > Unclassified | place: USA... | reverse complement strand
CCACATTCGGCACTGAATTATCTGACGCCATCAGAGTTTGCAGCACGGTGGCGAAATGGAAAATGTGAAGGTAAACAAACCGACATTACTAACTGACGGTTGTATCTAATCCTGGGGGCAGGTCAATCAGGCTGTAGAGCTATTGAGAAAAGATATACAAGCGGGCTATAACCATCTGATGTTAGTGCGGGCTAAATCACAAAAACGAGCTGAAGCCCTCTTCGAAATTTACAGGACTCATGCGGATCTTAACCCGGTATTAATACATAGCAAAGTTCCAAACCAAGCTAGAATTTTCGAAGAGATTGTCCTGAAAAAATACCGAATCATCGTTTGTGTGGACATGCTAGGGGAAGGTTTTGATTTGCCTGAACTTAAAATCGCTGCTATTCATGATCAGCACAGAAGCCCTGCAGTCACATTACAGTTTATTGGCCGGTTAACTAGGGTTGATAATTCTCTTGGGAACGCAAAATTTGTTGCCAACATTGCAAACCAAAAGACTGATCACCAAATGTCAGAGCTCTATAAAGAGAGTGCTGACTGGGGTTCTGTGATCCGGGATGTTAGTCAAGAAAAAGTTAGTAAGGAAATAGAAAAAGAGTCATTCAGTGGGCAGTTTTCAGATGAGAAAGACGCAGATACTATCTTTGGGTTGAATCCAAATCCAAAGATTAGTGCAACAGCCTATCATCTTTCCCCCAAGAACTGGATGCCGGAAAGAGCAAATGAAATGTCTGGCAACAGAGAGAAGTTACAATATATTTCCATTAATGATGAAGCAGATACAGTCATCGTAGTAACAAAACGAGAAACACTTGTTGGATGGGCTCAAACTGAAGCTATTTTCGACACCAACTGGCTCTTATATCTGGCATTTTACAACAAACCCGAGAACACACTTTTTATTCACACATCGGGTGATGACATGCAATCTAACCGATTCCTTAATTTAGTGGCTAAAGAACCTGTACGTATTAATGGTGAACCGACATTTCGCTCGCTCCACAATATTAAGTTAATGAAATTGCAAAACGTAGGCTTATCTCGTGCCCGAAAGGATCTCCGATTTACGATGCATGTAGGTCACGACATCAATCAAGTAATCAGTGAGATTGAAAAAGGTAGTGCAAAGAAATCCAACGTTTTTGCAACTGGTTTCGAACAAGGTGATAGAACTACAGTTGGTTGCTCGCACAAAGGTAAAATTTGGGAGATGAACTCATCACCAATTAATTATTGGGTCGAATGGTGTAAAAATATCTCTAAGAAACTTAATGATAAAACAATAGACCCAAGTGATTTATTGAAGAATGTCATGCGAGCAGAGAAAATTGAGCAAAAATGGCCTGATGGCCTTTTTTACTCAGACTGGCCTGAGTCCATAGCAATCGAGAATGAACAAAAAATATCTCTTATTTTTCAGGGAGAGAGGTTCAACCTTCTTGATATTGTTCTGGGCAAGCCAAATTATGATGATGACCTAACTTTAAGTATTCCTGTGTACGTCGCAGATACAGATGGATTGGAACATCTAATTACAAAGATCAATATTAAGCTATTGGAGGATGGTTACAAAACACACTGCCCCGGTTTGAAAATTTCATTATCTCAAGAGGTTCCGTTAGATGAATACTTGGATAGCGAACCACTGGTGCTACTAAGTGTCGATGGGTCAATGCTTCTAGGTAATTATCGTTATTTCTCGCCCAACAGTGTAGATATAAAACTGCCAATCTCTCTACTTGAGGTATGGGATTGGGGGACAACTAAAATTCATCAGGAATCAATGCGTGCAGAAAAACGCTTTGATAGTGTACAGGGATTTACTTACAACAAGATTGCTGATGATTACAGTATAGTATTCAATGATGATGGTGCAGGTGAAATCGCCGATCTCGTTGCAATTCGTGAAAGTAAAAATGTCATTCATATTGATTTATTTCACTGCAAATATTGTTCCTTGACTGATGGAGTGGCTATACCAGGAGCCCGCGTGAACGATGTTTACGAAGTGTGTGGTCAGGCATCCAGATCTGTAAAATGGTTATATACGGGTGAGAAGTTTTTTGATCGTTTGATGGATCGTTATCAAAAGTCGCTTCCAATCGGTTTTGATAGAATCCTAAAAGGACTCCCAGAACAACTCGAGATATTGCGAAATAAGTGTCATGATCACGAACTGGTTTTCAGGTTTGCTATAGTACAACCTGCTATTTCAGCTACAAAAATTTCTAGCGGTCAGTTAGCAGTGCTTGGAACGAGTTACTCATACATTAAAAGTATTTCCGGATCGGATATAAGAGTTATCGTTAGCCCTTAAACTTATAAATATATTATATTTTGGGACTAAGTGGTCAGTTCCATCAGATCTAACCACTTAGTCCCAAAAGCTGACACTGTTCGCATATTTAGAGTTAATTATTGAAACATTGCTCGCTTCCATTGATAATTTTCAAAACATCAATAATATTGATGCTGAGAGTCTTTCTCTTAAATTTCAAAAGGAAAACTATCATGGGTCTAAAACCAGGTCCAAAGCCAATTGCTAAATCGACAGGAAAACCGAATCAACGTCGACGTGATAATAAAGATACACCTGGCAACACCCCGGGGTTGAAGCCTAGCAAATCAACAGGTAAATAAATTTAGGATATAGTTAACTTATTTAAACCCTAAATACAACATTATATTACTAAAGATTTTTTTGCAGCCAGATGCGTGCACCTGCTATATCATACGCCCTTTCCCCAAATCCCTTCGCAAGAAGGGATTCTGGTAAATAATCATCATATTTATCCAAGTGCTTTTCTGGAACATCTGTAGCAAGATCAAATGCAGATGGCAAGCCTGACAACAGTATTTCTTTAAGCGCGTGCTGAACGGAAGCTACACTTGAATTATCGATTTCTATAACACCAGCAAACGAATTTGCTTTAAAACCACAGCGTAGGAGCAAGGCTGTAATCGTATTCACAACTTTATCCCCCATCCAGGGAATTACGTAACAGTGTTGCCCGCTCGTAATAAAATATTCATTTTGCAGGTCATAACGCCGAAAGTTACTACAGCCTTCAGCAAATAGATTTCTGGCGGCAGAATCGGCATAATCGACTCTCTTGCTACCTATCGCTATGCGGTAATCACTTTCCCTATAGATAGCGAGCATTTCCTGACGTACGGCATCATGAACAGACATTCCTCCCCCACTAAATTGTGGTGGCTGACCGCCTTTGGTCGCCTCTACATAGATAACTTTTTTCTCTGTCTCGATCTCTGTCACTTTCCAGCGCCGCCCACCGAAGATGATATGTTGGTCTGGTAGCAGTGGGGAGTCCACAGGCACTGTTCCAAGGGTTCTGTTTCCGGTGACAATGCGGAACTCTTCCGGTGTATTGAACACGGCATAAAACGTGTAATGGTTAGTCAGTTTCTCACCCTCTGCCCCAACAACCATTTCGCCGCTAGCAAGTTGAGTGAGCAGGCCACAGGTTCCCATATGTTTAAGCAGACTTTTGAAATCGTTTAAATCTACATTTCTAAACGGCCCTGTCTGGCATAGTTGTGACCAGAGCTGGTCGGCACGAACTCCGCCCCATTGTGCCGTAATAGCAAGAATCTGGTGCAACAGCGTGGAATAATGCATCTGTCGAGCATCTGCTGGTTCAAACCATTGTTTAGAGATCATCAATCTGATCATTGCCATCGACTGGACCAACTGCAGCCGTAGGTGGTCAACGATACTGCTAGTTACAGTAAGCTCATTTTCTGTAATTAGCATTCTTAGAACTGATGGGGAGTCGCGTCGCCCAGAACGTCCCATACGCTGACGCAGACTGGAAACAGAATGCGGAGGCGTAACTTGGATAACCGACTTAACCTTACCGATATCAATTCCCAACTCAAGCGTCATTGTACAAACAGCAGTTGTGGGCAAATTACCTTTCTGAAGACGAGATTCAAGCGCCTCACGTAATTCCTTGGCAAGGGAACCATGGTGGGGGAAAAATTCATTCGGAACAATTTGTTCCTCACACATGTCGCTCAGCGTTGCCGCAATACTTTCAGTGCGCTTTCGGCTGTTTGCAAAGACCAAATGAGAATCGCCACGGCAAAGTCTAAAAATGTCAGCGCAAACGTCATGTTCAGCTGAACTCTGAAGTTCTTCCTCTTTTTGGTTCACTCGCTCCAGGTACCCTTTGACCTGTACCTGAAGAGTGGCCGTGCTATTACTATCTGTAACAGTTACGCAGGGGAGTCGTTTGTCCGGGCGCAACATTTCGGGCACTTTCTCCAGTTCCCCCAGCGTGGCACTCAACGCAACGCGGGGAATTGGATTTACCTGGCGTCCTAGCACATGGTCAATTCTATTGAGCAGAGAAAGCAGCTGTACACCACGCTCTGAGCCAATAAAAGCATGAAACTCATCAATAACGATGTATGCGACTGAAGAAAACGCCTGTTTGAGCCAGCCCATTGAATTTATGAGCAAAGACTCAAGTGACTCAGGTGTAATCAGTAAAATGCCAGCAGGGTTTGTCCGAGCCTTCTTCTTTTTGCTTTGTGGCACATCCCCGTGCCAGGGAGTCACTGGCATTTCCAATGCATCTCCAAGGCTCTCAAGACGACGGTACTGATCGTTAATCAATGCCTTCAACGGACTGATATAGACGATGCCAAATCCATTAGTGAGATCTGCAACTGCCGAACAGGCAGGAAGAAAGAAAGCCTCTGTTTTACCCGCTGCTGTGCCTGCACTGATTAGCACGTCTCGATCACGGGCTAAAATTGCCGGGATAGAACTCTCCTGCAAGGGCCTTAATGTAGACCACCCCTGCTTGTAAACCCACTTACGGACGCGGGGATCGAGACTATCATAGGCACTGCTCATAGTTTGAAGTTCGCCAGTCCGTCATCGTCATCGCTTTCCTCTACAATGGCGTCATCCATATCGCTGGGCCTGTCCTCTTCAATCGCCACACCCTCGATTAGTGTTTGCCAATTCATCGTTCTGTTTTGTTCCAGCACGGCCAGCATGTCCAAGAAACCTTTTATGGTATTACGGGGGGTACGGAAGTAAGCATCTCCAATGGTTTTACTACAGTGATGCAGAAATCCAGTCAGTGCCTCATCTGGAATCAGATAATTCTCTGGATCTCCGCCTGCATAAACATGGCGAAGATTTCTCAGTAAAATATACAGTTCCTCAGGGGTGAGGCTGGCAAGATGCAAAGTAGGAGACGAGTAGTCAATCACTCCTGCTTTTTGCGCGAACCGATTTTCCGCCAGACGTGATTGGAGCGCCTCATAGCTGTAAAGACCTTTGCGCGGATCGAAAAGGAACTCTGGCGTCCCCCCGAGGATAAAACCAATGTTCTCGGCTGAACCTTGCAGGCAGTCATTCAGGATCCGCAAAATCTGTTCGTAGTTCGCTGTTCTTGCTTGCGTATTATTCAGTTTAAAGAGGTTCACCATTTCGTCGAGGCTGACCAAAAGACCGGCATAGCCAGCCTGGCGGACAAAAAGGCTCATCAGCTTCAAAGAGTCATAGAATGAAGCGTCTGAGATAATAGTCCGAACGTCGAGATCGTGACGGGCATCAGTTTTAGTAGTGTACTCTCCACGCAACCAGCGAATGGCATTGGATTTTAGCGTTTCGTTATCCTGCTCATGCCCCCGCCAGAATGCATCAATGACCTTCGCAAAGTCATATCCACCGACCATATCTGATAGTGCTGCCAGGCGTTTATGAATAACTGATGAAACCTCGGAGCCGTCCGTGTCAGCTTCCTTCCTTGCCTCCGTAACGAACCTTTCAACAACGCTAAGTAACGCATTACCATCCGGCTTGTTTCTGGTGGACATGTTTTTCATGAGCTCAGAATAAAGATTACGAGCCTGACCTCCCGATGAGTGAATACGTCTGTCAGGAGAAAGGTCAGCACTGACTGACACCAACTTCTTCTCCAGCGCAATAGAGCGCACAACACTCAGAAAGAACGTTTTACCAGAACCATATTCACCGATGATAAGTCTGAAGCTTGCACCACCGTCAGCAATCCTCTCAATATCCTGATGGAGAGCGGTGATCTCATTCACGCGGCCAACCTGGATATGCTGAATGCCTATCCTTGGCGTTACACCTGACTTAAGTGACTGAATAATAGCGTCGCGTTCTTTCACTCTTATACGTGTTACAGACATTCACTATCCCTCTAATTCTTTGGCAATTTCCAGGTCAACCCAGATATCATCATCGGTATCGTCCAGTACCGGAGCATCAACCACCGCATAGGACCAGTCATTGATCACCTCAAGCGCACCGCCGAGCATCAAGTTCAAATTTCCGCACAATTCTGTCGCCTCTTTCCGGGACCACTGTTCTTTCTCCAGCAAACTGCGATAAAGCTGGCTATGTGCGGAATCAAGGCCCCCCGCCTCCGTTAATGAGGCAGGTGCGCTTTCTGGCTCTTCCGGTTCTTCTTCGGTGAAAATTGTGTTCAGTAATTTACGAACATCATCCGTGGCAGATTCGTGTCGGGCAAGTACATTAGCATCCAGTGTGAACCCTGCCGTTGGCTGATCAGTTGGTACAGACGAGACGAGATCATGTTCAGTTGCAGAATGCTGATGGATATTGCTCGAGACAGATGAGGGATCCAGACCCAAACTTGAATAAATCTTCTCAAGCTGTTTAATTTCGGCAGGCGCTATTGTTCCATCTGAGCAGGCAACACTAACGATAACTTTACCCACAGCAGCCTTTTCCGCAGCCCCCATCAACTCAACCCTGCTTTTCATTCCCGTCATATTGGCTGGGGTATGAAGCTGCCACGTTAAGTACGCATGTAGAGAGCGCTTTTCATCATCGGTGAAGACAGGATTGTTGTTGATGGCATTCTCAAGAACTTTCTGTTCAGCTTGATCAAGGGAATCGTCAATCAAGGCGACCATCGCCCCTAATCTGAGCGTCATTACTGCTGAGATAAATTCAGGAGAAGGTGAGAAGCGTCCACCTTCGGCGGCAGGGAATAGAACAAGTGTCCCATCAACATCCGCCTTCACATGGTGATAATACGGGTCAGGTGCCAGACCGTAACCCATCTTCAGAGCAAAGGCCTGCATCAAGTCGGCCTCTTTTTTATTGATTTTAGTTGGACAGCTGGCATTCATATGTGCCCAAAAGTCAGCAACTGATACTCGCCCCTCTTTTTCGAGGATCGCCTCATCAGCCCAGCGTTTGAATGAGCTTAATATTTTTTCTGCGCTTTCATTAACGATCTCTGAAGGGAGCAACATAATTGCAGCCGTATCATTGACTGACGTACCTTTCCGGCCAAGGTAGCGACTGTAAGCATCAAGTTCATCTGTACATATGTCAGCAAGGGCCATAATTTTTTGGACAGGTCCCTTCAATGCACTTGGATCAGGCAGGTCAGGAACAGGAAGTCGGACACCTCGCAAACTAGGACTTGCTGGTGTGTAATCTAACCTTAGGCGCGTTTTATTCGCCTTAACGACCATCCCTTCACCATATTTGAGGGTGTAACGCCGTTTGAAAAGCGCAGCAAACTCTTTAGCACAGCGGCGAGCCGGGGTACGCAGCGAATACTCGGTATGGTTTATTACCCAGTTCAATGCCAGTTCAGCTGATACAGGAACTCCTTCATGTACAGTTTTTGCCAGAGCCAGCTTAAATTGCATGCCGTTGCTGAAACCAGAATCGCTATCGAGCACAGTGGTTAAACCCAAATCCGGACGCAGAATAGACATGGCTTCGAGCAATTGCGTCGAATATACACGGAAGGAGCGGTTCTCAATGAATACCGATCTTAACCGAGCGACTTCATTGAACAGGCTGCTGAACTCAGCAGCAGGGAATTTTTGGTAAGTGGAATCTACAAGCGCTTTTCTTTCCAGACCGTAGAGGTATATAAAAACATAGCCTATAGGACACGATGGGTCGGACCTATCGCTGGCAAGCCAACTAACATACGCACCGCGTGCTTCAGGGGAAAGAGAGGAAAAACTGGGCCAGTATCCTAATGAACTGTCTTCGTAAAGATACGAAGTGGGTTGTATCTTACATGTATCATCAATTAATGATGCCTCACTTCCATCGTCATAATAGCCGCCTGACTCCTGACTAGAGGGCTTCATACATTGCCCCATGTAAATGTGGCCACCGCTAATTGTTACACCAGCTACAGTTATCATTTCACCCGGAAGTACCCAGCGAGCTAATGCACCTACTGACTTTGAGGTGCTCTGGTAATGATTGGTTGTCTCCCGAAGTTCAACACCCCGGCCGCCACTCAATGTAAAGGTTGCAAGGTTGTTATCTTCACTATCATCGTTTCGCACAACCGTCTCTTTTTTCTTGATGTCAGCGATCCATTCTTTTGGCGGTGCTTTCACGGGGCTTGAAGCATAAGACTTTGGAGATTTACGTTTTTTCTTTCTAAAAAACAACAAGTAAATTACTAAAATCGCTGCCAGAAACTTCAATAACTCCATGATATATAACCTTAAAATCATTCCTCACGCACACTCACAAGCAGCAATGAAGGTTGAGCAAGTGGATTAATCTTAAAATAATACGTCTAAATCGCAAGGGTTCAAACCAAAATGCAATCAAAATTAATTTATTGATTTAAAAGAAATAATTATTGATTAAGCATGTGAACCAGAAGGTGTGTTCAAAATGTACGAATTTCTGTTGGGCTATTCGCCTCCGAATCGGGTTGTGTTGCTGCTGCTTTAATATGCAAGCGATTGCTCCAAAGAGCTAGAGCTGGTCGCTACATCGTGAAACTTCCCGATACGCTGAGCAGAGTGACAATGTGTTTAGCTGCAAAATCTTTTAGGCCAGATCAACATCATCTCTAATCTCCCCATTTCACTCATGGGGCAAGAAGCAATTCACTTTGCCCTCTTAATACCAAAGCGGACATTGGTAACATTTCCGTGACTTAAAAATGAGAGATAGATCACATATAACTAAGTATCTCCGCTGACTTATGTCAGTAATCTGAATATCAATCATGAAAATACTTTTGTCATCTAACAATCTTTACGACGTTAATTGTAAGATAATAGATAGTTATTACATGCCGCGGCATATTGCCGAGAGGCTTATACCAGGTGCCGCATATGACTCAGCAAGAGAAAAACAAATATATCCCACTCAATGTCGGCGAAACTGCCGTGCTTCATGACGCCAATACCTTGCTACCTCGTGAGGAAATTTACGAGCAATTGGCAGTACTGATCCGGCAAGCGAGGAATCGTGCAATCGAGGCAAAAGACAAATCATTAAACGAGTTGCGAGCACACAATGCTATCTCGATCGATGGAGCACGTGGCACTGGCAAAACAGCCGTGCTGGTAAACCTCAAACGTTATCTTGAACTGGAACATAATGATCTGCTTTCAGATATCCACATTATGGAACCGATCGATCCAACCCTTCTGGAGGACGGCGAATCATTGTTCCTTCATATCATAGTGGCGGCAGTTCTGCACGACGATGGGATAAAACAGGCTCAATGCAACAAACCTGAACAGTCACGTGCGCTCAACCGAGCTTTAGACAAGCTCGCACACACGTTGGAAGCGGTCGATACACAGAAAGAACACTCTGGCATGGACAAAGTACGTGCTATGTATGGTAATAAACACCTAGCCGACAGCGTGCAAGACTTTTTTCGTGAAGCTGTGCATCTTCTAGGTAAAAAGCTGCTGGTTCTACCGATTGACGACGTAGACACTTCTCTTAATCGAGCTTTTGAAAACCTAGAAATAATCCGCCGCTATATGACAACGCCTTATGTACTACCAATCGTCAGTGGTGACCGGGCTCTATATCATGAAGTGACTTGGCGTGATTTTCATGGACGTTTGATAAAAGACTCGGACTACCTAGCGGAGTCAGCGTATGAAAGGTCACTGGAATTAGCTGAAGAATACCAAAGAAAAATTCTACCTTTCCCGCGTAGACTGACTATGCCAGCAGTCAGCAGCTATTGGCAACAGACAGACATCTATTTACGTAGCGAAAAGTTCGGTGACATTATGCCATTGCGTAATTTCATCGCCTGGTTGGAAATTTTTATATCTGGACCTGTAAATGGACAAGAGGATAGCCGTATTATTTTACCAATACCGTCTATTCGCAGCTTAACCCAACTGATTGGCCATTGCAGCAGTTTTATTGCTTTATTACCTGATGCAATTCGTACCGCTAAAAATGAATTGGAAGTTCGCCGAGTTTGGCAGATGCCAACGGTGCCATTAGAAGTAATGGCAGCGTTTCAGGATAAGCATAAAGAGCTAAGCGAAAAATCAAAGCGAGAGTATACCGATGCGTACAAACTATTTACCGAAAAAATGAAAGAACTATCGCCAGTTGATTATTCATTTGACAAGGTAGAGAATGATAATAAAAACAACATAACGAAAAATGATCTGGCCGTAAAAATGGCGGACTATTTCCGTTTTGAATCCAAAGCTGGTGCGGTTTATCTGGTGCTAATCGCCAAACAATACTGGCAAAATTGGACAAATACTGATTCATTAGTACGTCAAGGCAGTATTTTTGATACACCTCTATTCCAACCACTAGCACATAATACAGCTAACCTTGCTTTTTTTGACAAAACTTCTGATCTATCAGCATGGGCAAGTGCACTGGAAGAACGCTTACCTGAAGAATGGCTTATTGGTCTAAAATCTCATCAAACCATTTTACCTTATCCTGTGGCAGAAGTCGGCATTAATGCAGCTACAGCATGGGATTATCAAGGTATGATTGAGAGGATTGTTCTAAATGATGAAGGGAAGAAGAAGGCTACATTTTTGATCAACCTGCTTGTTCAGCACAACTTCTATACCAATGCTAAACAAACCATGCTTCTGAATATTGGTCGTATCTTTGAACTAATTATTTCCAGTATTGCAGGCCCTATTTCTCGTGAAGACTTGCAGACTATATTGAGTCGTGCACCATTCTTTTCCACCCGAGCATTGGCCCCCACTAAAACACTGTTGATTGATTACTTAAAGACTGAAAATAGAAGCACAACAGGAGTACAAAATATAACTGGTGAAGCGGAAACAGTAGCAGAGCCTAGTGATGAATTTGATCCAATTGTTGTTTTGCAAAATGATATTGATAATTGGCGCAAAGAGCACAATCTTGAGCAAGTCGAACTTTCACCCTGGCTGGTCTATAAAGTGTTTAACAAGGTATATAGTCAACTTGCTAGTAACGAGAAAATTCCTAGTGGCATGAAAAATGTTGGGATTGCAATGAATATGGTGGCTCATACTTTTTACGCAACTTGGTCTGCATTTGGCAGTTTTGAAAAAGGTGAATTATTTGGTTTACCTAATGTGGTTGCAACTACCAATCTAAATGCAGACAAACTAAATAATTTTGAAAAGAATGACCATTTCAACATCAATGTGGGCCCTTTTGCACCTAGTAATTCGCAAATTGAAAATGATAATGAGCCCTACCAAATTCGAAGTACATACGGAAAAAGTACCCGAACTATCAGTTATTGTCTGGCAGAACACCCTCTGAGAAAATGGATTGATGAGTTGATTGAGGTTGAATGGCCCTCTGTACGCACTGCCAAAGAGGTATTGTTAGAAGAACTTAATTTACCTGAAACAGACAGGATCCCTTGGACGAAAATCGAACTTCAACTAAAAGATGATCCTGATTCAGCAAGGGAGCTCTTGGAAAATCTTGAAGCTCAATTTGGGGTAAATGATATTATCGTGAAAAATCTCAAAACACGGTTAACTAAATTGCATCCGGAAAATAATAGCTAATGCTCCAGAGAACCCTAAGCGAACACGCCGCCGAATGCTTTTATGGTGATGAAAGATTGGCTGCATGGTTGTGGCAAAGTTTACAGCCAACATCTGAAGGATTTATAGCTGGTTTTTGGGAAAAACTTCAAGATCGTTTCTACCATTTACTAGTCGAGGGTGTAGAGGCTCGTTATCCGAGAGAGCATCGACTTACCGATGTTCGTCAGCTGATGGGGAAAATGTGTGCTGGTGAGTTGTTGCTGACACCAGAGTTACCTTGGCTGCATGACTTACAACAACGACTATTGCTGCGAAATGGCGATCTGCTCAGTTACCGAGAGCGTGAGGTTAAGGCATATGTGCGTCTTGCGGCAGGGTTGGATCCAACTCTTCTGGTTGGTTGGCACTTGGCTCAGTGGTTGGAAGATATCCCGCAGCCAGCCATCCATGATATTCACCGCGTTCTATCTGCCCAAACAACGTTTTTCGCACCTTCGAGCAATCCTTCCCAACCTTTTGCTGAAGGGCATGTACATTGGGGAGGGATCACTACTGATTGCATTATCCTTGATGGTCATTTATTGAGCAAAAATGAGAAGGCACTTAGTCAAAGAGATGGATTTTGGCAAGAAGAACAACACGAGATTTTGCAGCCTCTACAAAGAAGGGCGCGGCAGTTATTGATTTTGCTCCTTGATAAGGAGCAAGGATGGCCAAGTATTCTTAATACCCTATCCACTCGAATGGATGAACCAAAAGAATTACCCAACTGGGAAGTGCTCGCCAATCGATTCGTTGCGGCTAAAATTGGTTCGTCCGAATGGCTGTTGGGTGAATTCGCTCGTACTATGCAATATGGTCGAGCCAACCGTTGGTTATGGCTATATTTGTATCTGTGCAGCCTCTACCGTTCACCTAATACCCACCCACTCCAACGTGCCGCCACTTTGTGCTTTTGGCAGACCGTTAACCTTCTACGCCGTACTCTGATTATGGATGGTCAAGGGCTAACACGTTTTGTTGAACGTTACTTCAAACCAGCACTTGGACGTGGAGGTGATATTGCAAGCAGAGTCCAGCGTGTATGGATGGGGCAGGGAGACGTGGCAGAGATAAAAAGCACACCTTCAGTCTTTGCTCCAAAATTCGCTAAGAGAATCGCCAAAGAATTAATAGCGAGAGAAGGACTGCAATTCCCCAAGCCACCATATATTTTTGGCGAACATGAGATACCACTGGATACAAAGGCGTTAGCGAGCATGCACGCGCTGGAAAAGTGGCAGTTTTGCGGCCATTTCTTGCGTTCTGCCACACATCAAAAAAACCAGCATGCGAGACCGGATATTAAGGGGTTATGGAAACAAGCTGAAGACCTCGTATGTAATCTGCAAAGCGGGTCTGGCTGGGTTGCATCCGAATTCATGGGAGGAAATCTAAACTCTAATTTCCGCTTTCAGCCAGCGCGATGGTTTCGCGGGTTGGACGTGGCTGGTGATGAAAATGCGTTGAAGATCGAATGGTTTGCACCGGTACTACGCTGGCTGCGCAGTGGCTTCAAATCGAAACAGGCTGGTGAGTTGGCTTGCTCTGGTTTTCATCTGAGCATCCATGCCGGAGAAGATTACGCCCATCCCGCCTCAGGAATGCGACATGTAGACGAAACAGTGCAGTTTTGTCAAATGCGCGAGGGAGATCGACTAGGACATGCCTTAGCGCTAGGCATTGACCCCAAACGTTGGGCAAAACGGCAAGGTGAGATGATCCTGACGCTTGATGAGCATCTGGATAATCTTGTATGGCTATGGCACCACGCTAGCCTACTGAGTGCATGTTTGCCCTTGGCTCAGCAGGTATTACCGCTGCTTACTAGGCGTATTGCCCGTTTTTGGCGCGAGTCCTGCTGGTGGCAGGTACCGGATCCAATGAGTCTACATAGTTTGGGTTCTAGCCCTGCTGATTTTGATAGTTCACCTTTAAGATCCGCGACAGCAGATGATTTATTTGCATCATGGTTATTGCGACGAAACTGCCATTACAGCTGGCAAGGACTACGTAATGATTGGCCATTGCAATCAAAGGAAAGTATCGCCCTACCGGACCATAAACAATTAGTCAATGGTACGAGTATGGCAAGTAAACTGTATTTTGCACGTCATGAATGGTTGAGTAGTGGGAAGGAAAAACAGTTAGTGGTTATTCGAGTGGGTGATGAAAGCCTAGTGCAAGCCCATTTTGGTAGTAAGCACAACAACGATCTTCTCGAGGATGTGGAAACCACAGCCGAACTAGATTTTATGCATGCATTGCAGGACTGGTTGCTGAACGAATACGATCAGTTGGGACTAATCATAGAGGCTAATCCAACATCCAATGTTTATATTGCGCGGTTAAAGTCGCATGCTGAGCACCCAATCTTCCGGTGGCATCCACCTGATGAATCTGTACTTGATAACGGTGCGGAAGCCAATCTTTATGGCTTGCGGCGTGGGCCGGTACGAGTGCTTGTGAATACCGACGATCCCGGTATTATGCCGACTACACTACGCACAGAATACCTATTGTTACGTGAAGCTGCACTGGAGTTGAAGGTTGGCCGCACTGTAGCCGAACGCTGGCTGGAAACACTGCGACAGTACAGTCTTGAGCAATTTCATCGCAACCACCGGCAAGTATTTGAGCCAATTTAATTAGTGAGAGCATGTTGCCAAAAAAATTTTTAAATTGACTATGTCTAGCGACTCTAAGTCTTCGCGAAAATATGCAATTTATATTATTCGGCGCACTCCTCTATCAAAGCAAATACTAAACTTTTAAAAATATTCAAATATATATTATTTCTCTGAACATAACGGCAGAACTTCACTGTTCTGCCGTTTTTTTATTCTATATTTTAAAGGAGTTGCGATGAAAAATTCTGACGGCCTGCTGCCCATGCAGAACTCGCTTTCTGGTCTGCCCCAGTGGGTATCTGAACGCATTCTGCAGCAGATAAATCAGTTAACCCACTACGAGCCTGTAATAGGCATTATGGGGAAAACCGGCGCGGGTAAGAGCAGCTTGTGCAATGCCCTGTTTGCCGGGGAGGTGTCGCCAGTCAATGATATTACAGCCTGCACACGCGAGCCCTTGTGCTTTCGCCTGCAGCTGGGAAAGCGCTATATGACCATCGTGGACCTGCCCGGAGTGGGCGAAAGTGGCGTTCGCGATAGCGAGTATGCCACGCTGTACCGTGAACAACTTCCCCGGCTCGACTTGATACTGTGGCTGATTAAGGCCGATGACCGGGCACTGGCGGTGGATGAATATTTTTACCGACAGGTGATAGGTGAGGCATACCGGCATAAGATGCTATTTGTTATCAGTCAGGCAGATAAAGCTGAACCCACCAGCGGTGGTGATAAATTATCCACTGAACAGAAACAAAACATCAGCCGCAAAATCGGCCTGTTACATGAGCTATTCCAACCTGTAAACCCTGTCTGTGCGGTGTCGGTACGTTTGCAGTGGGGGCTGCGGGTGATGTCTGAACGGATGATCCGTTGCTTACCACGTGAGGCCAGCAGTCCGGTGGCAGTACAGCTTAGTGCTCCGCTTCGTACCAATGCCGTTAATAAAAAAGCGCGTGACGATTTTGGTGAAACGGTCGGCTCGGTACTGGACACAATAAGTTCCATGCCACTGATACCACCCCCAATACGGGCAATCATTCAGGCTGCACGCGACACCGTGGTATCGGTCGCTCGTGCCGTCTGGAATTTCTTCTTCTGAACACTTACCCCCTCTAACCCGTAGTTTCCTGAGCCCTGCCGCGATTGAGCGGCAGGGCTTTTCTGTCTTTATTTTCCCATCATGAGGAGTCTGCTTATGACACGTCTGGCTTCGCGCTTTGGCGCATCAAATCTTATCCGTCGTGACCGTCCGTTAACCCGCGAAGAGCTATTTCGTGTAGTGCCCAGTGTTTTCAGCGAGGACAAACACGAATCCCGCAGTGAACGATACACATATATACCCACCATATCCCTGCTGGATAGTCTGCAGTGCGAAGGCTTTCAGCCCTTCTTTGCCTGTCAGACCAGAGTGCGTGACCCAGGTCGCCGCGAGCACACAAAGCACATGCTGCGCCTGCGTCGGGAGGGGCAAATTACCGACAAGCAAGTCCCGGAAATCATTCTGCTCAACTCTCATGACGGCACCAGCTCGTATCAGATGCTGCCGGGATTATTCCGTGCGGTGTGCCAGAACGGACTCGTCTGCGGTGAGTCGTTTGGCGAGGTGCGGGTGCCGCACAAAGGAGATGTCGTGAGTCAGGTGATTGAGGGGGCGTATGAAGTGCTGGGTATTTTTGACCGTGTGGAAGAGAAGCGAGATGCCATGCAGTCGCTGATGCTGCCGCCACCTGCACAACAGGCTCTGGCACAGGCTGCACTGACGTACCGTTTCGGTGAGGACCACCAGCCGGTGACAGCACCTCAGATACTATCCCCACGCCGCTGGCAGGATGAGAGCAATGATCTATGGACCACATACCAGCGTATTCAGGAGAACCTGATTAAGGGCGGGCTCAGTGGTCGGAGTGCAAAAGGCGGGCGAACGCATACCCGTGCCGTGCGTAGTATCGACGGAGATGTGAGGCTCAACCGGGCTCTCTGGGTGATGGCTGAAGCGATGCTGAGTGGGTTTCAGTCCTGAGCTTGTTATCAGCATGTTAGGAAAGGACACTCCCTGTCCGTTTTGCCTCCATTGGATTGAGTGTTTTTTCACCGCACCTCACGGTGTGCCGCGTCGGGCCTGCTTCCGGAGGCAGATAAAAAATAGTTCATCCCGTGTCCATAACCTGTCCGCCCCCCTCTTTAGAATCATTTCATATTCAGTCAGTTAACTATTACGGAGATTTAAGATGACACAGGCAGAGCGCCGTCATGACCGGCTGGCTGTCAGGCTGTCACTGATAATCAGCCGCCTGGTTGCCGGTGAAACGCTGAACATGGCGCGGCTTGCTGCAGAGTTTGGTGTGTCAGTCCGTACCCTGCGACGGGATTTTCGCGAACGGCTGATATACCTCGACCTTGAGTATCGACGGGGGCAATGCCGCCTGCGCAGCACCGGTGGGGGCGTACAGGGCGAGTTGGATGCACTGACCTTTGCTCACCGGGCAGGACTGGCCGATATTTTTCCGGGGCTGGACCGGCGTCTGGCTGGCATGCTGCTCACTGCCGGAGGGATGCCGTGTCTGGTATGGCAGCCGCCACATTCTGTGTCCCCGGCCATCTCACTGGTGTTCTACCGTCTCGTCAGTGCCATTACCGCCTGCCAGCGGGTACTGCTGCTGGCCGAGGGAGAGCGCTGTGACGGGCTGGCCCCATACCGCCTGATATCACTCGACGGCTGCTGGTACCTCACTGGTGAACTTAACGGGTATATCACCGTGCATCCTCTGGCGACCATCCATGCGGTGACAGTTCTGAACACCACTTTTACCCCGCGAAAACGTCTCTGCCAGTTAACCACACAGGCGGGCTTTATCCAGGCCCTTCCGCACTTCAGCTGTATCCGCGAAGTCCTGTCTCCTGGTCCCTCTGAGGAGAAGCCGGACAACACACTGATTTAATTACCTCTGTTAAGAAGGAAAAGCTATGACCTGGCATTACGAGAAAAATGGCATACGTCACGACAATGTGACCGAGGACGACATCACTGGCCTGATTGCGCGCGGTGAACTCACCGCTGCCACGCTGGTGTGGCGACAGGGCATGCCGGACTGGCAACCGGTCTCCGCCACCCCGCTGGCTTCAGCGCTACTCCACAGCACCACACCACCAGCGCTGCCGGGGAACCGCATTCCGGGTGGAGTGGCATGGACGCTGGCATTTGCTCCCTTCATTGGTTATGCGCTCGAGCTGTGGACTGCAGGGCTGAACGGAATGTCTTTTGACGAGGCATATGAGGCTGTCTCGGGCGGGCAGTACTGGTTTATCACGCTGCTGCTCAATATCGCTCTGGGGTATCTCGATGAGCGACGCCTGCGTAATGCCGGAGTGGATACCACCATGTTCGGCAAACTGGCCTGGCTGGTGCCGTTCTATTTGTGGCGTCGGGCGAAAACCCTCGGTCAGAAACCGGCTTACTTCTGGGTATGGATTGTGATGCTGGCCCTGACCGTATGGGCCTGAATCACCGCTACCTGATACTTTTTCTGTTAAGGACCAACGTAATGAAAACACTGATTAAAATACTGGGCATTACCGGCAGCCTTCTGCTTTGTGCAGGGGCTCAGGCCCAGCCCTATAACCGGACGCTACCTGCAGTCGTCAATGACAACAATGGGAATATTTTCTGGTGTGATGCGCATCGTCAGGTTACCGGAAAATGCGAAGCCATGTCTGTTGACCGTCAGGGCGGGATGGTCACGGTGCGTTCAGCACCTTTTAAAGACTGCGAAGGTGGCCTGTGGGGCTGGATAACTATCATGCACAACGATGTGTCGAAGGGATTCACCATTACTCCGGACAAGAAATTCGGTCTCACCGTAAAAGACCTGTGCCGTCCGGGCACGGTAGTGACCTTTAAGCCCAACCAGAAGAAGCCGGAATATGACGACCTGGTGGCACTTTACCAGGGCAAAGAGCTGTTTCGCTACCGGCGCTTCTGATAACACCCGATATCAACCACTCTTATTTTGCCCCACTGTGGGCTGGATTAATTCAGGACGAAGACCATGCTGAAAATACTGACCTCTGCTATACCCGCCCTCATTCTGTCACTTACCGCCTTCAGTGCCGGTGCCGCTCAGCTTCCGGCAAGCCTTATGGATAAAGACAATCCCGGCCAGGAGTACTGGTGCCAGGGAAACGACATCAATACCTCCATGTGCTCACTGACCGGTGTCAGCGACGACCATAAATTTGCCCTGATTCACGACCTGCCGGGCCCGGCCTGTGAAGACTTAAGCTTCGGGATTATCGACCTCGTGCGCCAGACCGGTGTCAACATTCCTTACGATGGTGGTGACTGTAAGGGCGATGTGCAGGCCGGTTTTGTGCGTGGCACGAAAGATAATGCCCTGTATGTGAAAATTGTACGGGGCAGCAAAACCCTGCGGCTGTATAAGGTACAAACCGGTTACTGACAATCACCCGACACCTGCATACTCCCAAAGCCCCTAACGCGTCTGCGTCAGGGGCTTTTGCTTTTAAGGTACACCGAATGTCTGAATCTCATATGTTGCCACCGGGACCGTTCACCCGACAGCAGGCTGAAGCGGTTACCCGCCGGTATAAAAATATCGCTGTTGAAGATGACCAGCGCAGCCACTTCCGCCTGGTGGTTCGTGACTCTGAAGGTCGAATGGTCTGGCGGGCGTGGTGCTTTGAACCTGATGCTGGTGAAGGGCTTAACCGTTATATCCGCAAGTCAGGCATCCTCAGAGCATCCTCCTACTGACCACACCTATTCATCATCCCTGCATGTCCTTTATTTCCCATACGCCAGCCATCGTCGCTGGCGTTTTTATTGACGGAGAATATCCATGACGACACAAACTAAGCGCGAATTGATGTCCGCTAATGAACCTCAATTTGACCTTACTGCAACCCTGGTACCTGACGAGCAGCGTCTCGATTTCTGGCCGCTATATTTTGGCGATATCCCGCAGTGGATATCGCTGGAACCCCGTATTTTCGCCTGGATGGAGCGCTTTTGTGATGAGTACAGCGGTGGTATCTGGTCCTTTTACACGCTCCGTAATGGCGGCGCGTTTATGGCCCCTGATGCTGACGGTGACGATAAATGGTATCTGTTCAACGGCATGAACGGCAATGGTGCGCAAATGAGCGCAGAAGCCGCAGGTATTGCTATCTGCATGATTGAATACAGCCATCACGCCTGTCGCACCGAATGCGATGCCATGACAGAGCACTATTACCGCCTGCGGTATTACGCCCTGCAGCATCCTGAATTCCACGCCATTTTTCGCATTATTGATTAAGGATATTCATGATGGAACAGTCACTTATCCCACAGGCTCCGGCACTTCCATTGACCGCAAAACATATTGTAAAACGCGCCTTAACCCTGCTTGACCGACACCTGCGCGAAACAGGCGTGGCATTCACCTCTACTCAGGCCGCCCGCGACTGGCTTCGGTTGAAAATGGCGGGGCTGGAGCGCGAAGAGTTTATGGTGCTGTATCTGAACCAGCAGAACCAGTTGATTGCCCACGAAACTCTGTTTGCCGGTTCCATTAGCAGCACCGAGGTGCATCCCCGTGAGGTGGTCAAACGCGCCCTGTACTTCAATGCGGCAGCAGTGATACTGGCGCATAACCATCCCTCCGGTGACACCACACCCAGCCAGGCAGATAAGTCCATCACGCAGCGTCTGGTGCAGGCGCTTCAGCTCGTTGATATCCGTGTTCCTGACCATCTCATTGTCGGTGGCACGCAGATATTGTCGTTTGCTGAACACGGTTTGCTTTGAGGTATGACATGAAAATTATCAGTAAACGCCGGGCGATGACGATTTACCGTCAGCATCCGGCCTCCCGCATTTTTCGATACTGCACCGGCAGATACCAGTGGCATGGCAGTATCTGTCATTACACCGGTCTGGCCGTTCCTGACATTCCCGGCGTGCTGGCGGTATACGCCGAACGCCGCCAGGACCGCAACGGTCCCTATGCCTGTCTGATGGGTATCACTCTGAACTGACAATAAAGGTGGTTATAAATGAGCAACATTACATGGGGCCTGCAGCGGGATACCACGCCGCGTCTGGGAGCCCGTCTGGTACAGGAGGGCAACCGGCTGTACTATCTGGCTGACCGGGCCAGTATCACCGGTAAATTCAGTGACGCTGAATGCCGGAAGCTGGATGAAACATTCCCGCACTTTATCAGCCAGATGGAATCGATGCTGACCACTGGTGAAATGAATCCCCGCCATGCCCACTGTGTCACCCTGTACCACAACGGTTTCACCTGCGAAGCCGACACTCTTGGCAGTTGCGGCTATGTATACATCGCCGTCTATCCCACTCAACGCTAACGAATTTCACGAGAGCAAACATGAAAACTCTACCTGCTACAATTTCACGGGCGACGAAGCCCTGTCTGTCGCCCGTGGCTGTCTGGCAAATGTTACTGACACGCCTGCTGGAACAACACTATGGCCTGACGCTAAACGACACGCCGTTCAGTGATAATACAGTTATTCAGGAACATATTAATGCTGGAGTATCGCTAAGCGATGCGGTGAACTTTCTTGTCGAAAAGTACGAACTGGTTCGTATCGACCGAAAGGGATTTTCGTGGCAAGAACAAACCCCGTATATTTCCGTAGTGGATATTCTACGAGCAAGGCGCTCTACCGGCTTGCTAAAAACTAATGTGAAATAAACGCTTAAATACAGAGCAGATTAAAGGAAAGCAAAATGCTAATCTCGTAGACGAAGAGACTCCTGCTGTAACCTCCCCTCCCCTGCAAAAAACCTGACATTTTCTTTTAGGACCAACAATGGGACCAAAATGAAAATTGAACTGAAGGTTTTAAGCCAATAAACAACAAGTTACAAAACCAATTCAGACTCCGCCAGCCCACCAAAATTCTCCATCGGTGATTACCAGAGTCATCCGATGAAGTCCTAAGAGCCCGCACGGCGCAAGCCCTGCGGGCTTTTTTGTGTCTGTGACTGTCCGAGAACATCCAGCTAAATCCAGAGAAAATGGGTACACGTCTAGGTACACAATAAATTGTGGTCCATTAAATATGTACCAATTGTGAAACGAATCTGACATGGCGCGCATCACACGCCCTCTCACTAACAACGAAATCCTCAAAGCTAAGCCCCGAGAAAAAGACTTCACTCTGCATGATGAGGACGGTCTGTTTTTACTCGTCAAAACATATGGTAAAAAGCTATGGCGCTTCCGATACCAACGTCCGGTAAGTAATAGCCGAACTAATCTGAGTCTCGGTTCATACCCTGTCCTTACGCTTGCAGCAGTTCGCAAATACGCGACCAACATTTGGCTGCACTCGCTCAGGGGATGGATCCACAACAGCAGCAAGAGCAAGCATCAGAGCAACATCAGATTGAGCTGGATAGCATTTTCTCAACAGTGGCCGCCAACTGTTTCAAAATGAAGAGCAAAAGCGTCACTGAAGAGTACGCGAAAGATATTTGGCGCTTTTTAGATAAGGACGTGTTCCCCGCGATAGGCACGGCACCTGTTCAGGAGATTAAGGCGAGAACGATTGTTGAAGCATTGGGCCCAATCAAAGCGCGTGGTGCATTAGAGACGGTACGCCGCTTGGTACAACGTATTAACGAAACCATGATCTACGCCGTCAACACCGGCCTGATTGATGCAAACCCGGCACCTGGTGTCGGAATGGCATTTGAGAAACCCCAAAAAAAACATGCCGACACTTCGGCCAGAAGAATTGCCAAAACTCATGCGCTCTTTGGTGATGTCGAATCTCTCAGTTTCGACCCGCTGTCTAATTGAATGGCAGCTCCTAACTCTCGTGCGCTATTCTGAGGCTTCAGGTGCACGATGGGCAGAGATCGATCTCGACGCAAATCTCTGGACGATTCCAGCCGAACGGATGAAGGCTAAGCGGGAGCACATAGTCCCTCTATCTCTTCAGGCATTAGAGATTCTTGAAGTCATGAAGTCTATCAGTAGGCATCGCGAATACATTTTTCCAAGTCGTAACGATCCAAAGCAGCCAATGAACAGCCAAACAGCCAATGCTGCTTTAAAACGGATTGGCTATGGTGGTAAGTTGGTTGCACATGGCCTTCGCTCAATAGCAAGCACAGCAATGAATGAAGCAGACTTTAATGCCGATGTGATTGAGACTGCTCTAGCCCATAGCGATAAAAATGAAGTTAGGCGTGCATATAATCGTTCACTATATTTAGATAAACGTATTGAGCTAATGACTTTGTGGGGGGCATTTGTTCGCAAGACTTAATCGACTAATGCCACAACCACTGTTTAAATAAACATGGGTTTATTGCCAGTTTTTTTTGTTTTTGATAAATATTATCTTTAGTTCCATATCAACCAAGCACTTAGTAAGAGTCATGGAAATGATTCTTACTAAAAATAATGGAACTGCGGAGAATACAATGGATTTTGATATTCTTATTGATCAAAGCCTTTCATCTTTCGTTACCGGATGTGGACACAGCAACATATCAAACAATAGCCTCCTTTCTATTATTAATGATTTTGAAGATGGGAGTTGGCGATATCAAAAATTTCACCGCTTCATATGGGATAATATTTTACAAACAGCTCTTTCAAACCAAGAAAGAGAAGCACTAATCGATGGACCATGCACCTCACTTGCTCTTGCATCAAAAAACCTTAGGCTTACCGATAGTGATCAAGACATAAGTAAAGGAAGCGAACTTGCGGAAATTTTCTTGTATGGAATAATGCGACATCACTTCAAAGCATTACCAGTTGTACCTAAAATATTCTATAAACAAAATAGCCAAGATAACGCAAAAGGTGCTGACAGTGTACATGTTGTGATTGTAGATAATAATAATTTCTCATTATGGTTTGGTGAGGCTAAATTCTACAACAGCATCGAAGATGGCCGTTTCGATACTATAATAACCTCTGTAAGGAATTCAATTACAACAGAAAAACTAAGGAAAGAGAACAGTATAATATTAAATACACAAGATCTTTATGATTTAGTACAAGACGAAACATTAAAACTCAAAATATCTAATTCGTTGTCATCTGATAATTCAATGGATAACATTAAACCTTTACTCAACATTCCAATTTTTATTTTACATGAGTGTCCCATAACAGAAAATTCGAACTGTTTATCTGATAGTTATAAATCCGCTATAATTGAACTACATAAAGAACGCTCTCAAGCTTTTTTTAAAAAGCACCAAGAAAAGATTAAAGATATTTATGACTATGATAAAATTAAATTTCATCTAATACTTTTCCCTGTGCCTAAAAAAGACATAATAATAGATAAATTTGTAAGTACTGTACGATTCCATAAGGAGCAATAACATGGATAATGAAATCAATAAAGATCATGATGGAGAGTATCATACAGAACCTACTCTACAGGATGAGCACATCTTCACACACTGTCAAAATATAAATACTCTAATTAATCAAAGAGAATATAATGAGGCAAGAAACCATCTAATTTCATTATTAGACTATCATAAAAAAAACAACCTTCATTATAACTCTCTTGTCAATCATCTTATTCGGTCATTAGGATTATATCCATATCTTCAAACAGATACCTCTGAATGGCATGACCGATTGGTATATGAACTATTCAAAGTTGATGTGGGATTAGCCAAGCCTGTTACACTGCATCGAGAACAATCATTAATTTTAAAAAGATTATTGAGCGGCGAAAATCTAGCAATTAGCGCCCCTACTAGCTTCGGAAAAAGTTTTATTATTGATGCTTTTATATCACTAAAAAAACCTAATAATGTGTTAATAATTGTCCCAACGATATCACTTACTGATGAGACGCGCAGAAGGTTGCATAGGAAATTCTCTTCTGAATATAAAATTATAACTACAGCGGATGTAGAACCCTCTGAAAAGAATATTTTTGTTTTTCCACAAGAAAGAGCCATAAGCTATTTAAATAAAATACATAACCTAGATCTTTTCATCATTGATGAATTCTATAAAGCTAGTGAAATGCACGACAAAGACAGAGCACCAGCTTTGGTTAAAGCAATGATGAAGTTTACTAAGATAGCTAAACAGCGATATTATTTAGCACCAAACATCAGTGAAATTAAAAACAATCCATTCACAAAAGGTATGGATTTTGTCAAAATTGACTTTAATACTGTCTTTTTAGAGAAGCATGAACTTTACAAAGACATCATGGAAGATGACAAAAAGAAAGGCGATGCATTATTAAAGATATTGTCTAATACAGAGGGAAAAACCTTAATATATGCAGGAACATATAAAAACATAGAAAAAATATCTAATCTTGTATTGGAAACTCAACCTGTCCATGATCCATATCTTCTGAAGGAATTTTCAAATTGGTTAAAATTGAATTATGACCCACAGTGGAAGTTGGCTAAATTACTTGAAAAAGGAATGGGCATACATAATGGCCGATTACATCGCTCCATCAGCCAGTTACAAATAAAACTTTTCGAAGAAAAACACGGAATTAAAAATATAGTTTCAACTTCTTCTATTGTTGAAGGGGTAAATACGTCGGCAGAGAATGTTGTAATCTGGCAGTGCAAAAATGGAAGTAGCAATCTCAAAGATTTTACATACAAAAATATTATAGGTAGAAGTGGAAGGATGTTCAAACACTTCATTGGGAAAGTATATTTACTGTCAACCCCGCCAAAAGAAGAAAGTAATGAATTAGCGTTAACCATCCCCGAATCTCTTGTGGGTGAAATTGATGAGATTGAATATAAAAATGATCTAACACCGGAACAAATCTCCGCCATCATTGCATATAAAGAAGAAATGAATTCAATATTAGGGTATGATGCATTTAATCGACTATTGAAAGAAGGAGCATTTAAATCCAATGACTATCTATTAATTAAGGACATAGCATTTGATATCGCACAAAATCCAAATGAATGGGTTAACATAACATATCTGAACTCAAACGCACCTGATGAGTGGGAGCATTTTCTATATAAAATTATTAACCTACAACCTGCTGGATGGGGTGTAAGATATTCAAAGTTTGTTTCATATGTCAAAGTTGCAAGCCTGAACTGGAAACTCACAATCCCTCAAATATTAAAAAAATTAGCTACCGACGGGATATTTATTGATGATTTTTTTGAACTTGAAAAAACATTAACATTCAAATTAACATCACTTTTAAACGACGTGAATGTTCTATTAACAGAATTAATACCTCACAAGAATACGGATATATCGCCATTCATATTTAAAACATCCAATGCGTTTCTTCCACCAGTTGTTTACCAATTAGAAGAATACGGCCTCCCTCGTATGCTTACAAAGAAAATATCGATCTCACTTAATCTTAATTTTGAGAGCGAGTCATTGACCTTACATAATGCAATTGATCATTTGAAGGCTATTGATTCAGTTTTTGGTTTATCAACAACAATAGATGCCAGTCTCATGGAAGAGTATATTTTAGATAACTTCCTTGAAGGTGTAACATATAACCGATGAAAAGTTTGCAACATCAGAGAGGTTTGAAATGATCATTGCATGCGGTAAATATTTATCTAGATCATAGGTAGATCACTCTACGCGCACATTGTATTCCAAGGATAGCAATCATAGCCGTAGTCAAACCAATTTTTAAAATATACATCTATACTTTCGCGCGCAATGCTCTCCCCGCCACGCCTGCCCGCTTAAGGGGGCGCTTTTAATGCAGGAGCATGACCAGCCTCAGGGCGCGTCAGTACTGGCGCTGACGGGGGATTCAGTGTCGGTAAAACGCCTGCAAAAAACCATGCACCTTATGCATGCATACCTTTTTACGCAAAAGTGGCGGGATTTTTAAGCGGACTACTGCGCGGCGGCGGGTGTAAATCAGGTTCTGTGCAGGCGTGAATTTTTCACGATTATCATCACGCGAAACCGCGTCTTGCCTGAATCCGATGGCTGTTAAAATGCCATTATCCTGCGGCGAATAATTAATTTTTTCACCGGTGACCAGTCAGAGCTGTAGCGCATCGCGCAGACAATCGAGTGAGTGCTGCATGGCGCAGCGCTGAACGGCGGGATGTTGCCCGGAATAATTCATCAGCGCAGGGGCAAGGGCGGCGGCCAGCTCAGCGCCTTGCGCCTGCATAAAATCATTTAAACGGTCGCGGATGCTGATGCGCTGTACCTCTTTATGCGAGCGGATATAACACCCTGCAGCCTGGATTATGTTCCATTTTTCACGCCGAAAATCTCGCGCAGCGTGTGCATGCTCCGGCCGCTGTAGCCATCACTTGCAAGCAATAACATGGCAGAATTATTCCCCCCCGAAAGGGCTGATAATGGCACGCTCTTACCTGTCTTACCGTTAAAAAAGCCAGCGACCGGCATTTGCCGAATCAATAAGCATGCTTACTGTCAACGGCTCGGGCGCATGATGATCGGTTCTAAGATAGCGGGGCAATATGGCATTTGGCAGGAAGCGAATCCCCTCGTTTGGGAAGTAACGATTAAAGACGAAGCCAGACATGTCCACATCCAGACTTTCTGAATATTCTTCAAGAAAATCAGTCATATCTTCCGGCAATACACTTTGTTTTCCTGTGCTTACAGAGGTATCGTCAGACATTTCCCAGAAGTGTTTTTTAATGAGTTCTCTGACAAGTGCTGCTTTGTCTGTCATTACCTTTCTCCTGGCCCAACGATAAGCTGATAACGGTGAATAACGTTATGGGTGATCATGGCAAGGTCATAGGCCGTCAGTACGGCACCAACCCAAGGGAGCCATCTCCCGATGTATGCTCCTATACTGGTTGTGTATGCCCATTCGCCACGCAAGAGTTTTGCCCATGTGATGGTTCTACGACCCTGCTTAAAACGCTGTCGAATAAGCGTACGAAGTCCAAGAGAAAGCGGGCTTGTTCCCCTAGTTGCAGCGCCAGCCCCCAGCTTCCCACTGACAGGGATTACCGGCAAGCTGACTAACATGGAAGCAATTGCCATCAAATCAATCACATCACTAAACTGCTTTTTGAATTCATCCAGAATAAGCCAGTAAAGTAGCTCCTCTTTGTCGACGCTCATTCCCTCAAAGAAGTATGTTCCGTTTAACTGCTCAGTCGTATCCATAGCCTTTCCCTGTTTAAGCTGACGAACTAAATGCTAATACTGGCCTTTGGTATCGTCCAGAACATACTCCACAACATTATCCTAAATTTGGATTTAGGCGTTGCCGCTACAAGGAATGTAAGGAAAGAATGCAAACCAAGTCAACTTTGCACATCTTCAGCCTTCAATGGATACCAGAAATTGCCAGACGGCATTATCATTCAATGGGGAAGTCGACTTCTGGCACGGTTGGCACCATTATCGGCGGCTTCGTCGGCGGCGCTCTTGCTGCATGGGAAATGGGACGTTTGTGGAATTGATTATGCAACAGGTTAATTCAATATCTCTGGTTAAGGTTCACGACGCTACCGATGTATCCCAGGCTCAATCTGACGTTGTGCTCAATGGTAAAAGCACGGGCATTATTGTACCGGGACAAGTGCTTGAAGCAGCAGTCCAGGTTAATGAGCAGCGTTACATCCTGTTTCTGACGGATGACATTATTTTCGAGGAATCCCTGACGATCGCCCTTTTTGACGTTCATGACGGGCTTAAAGAAATTGTTCATTTGGGAAATGAGTACTCAACAGGGAGTTTTGCGGATCTCCTGGTCACTGACGATAGCGTGGATTTCAGGTTTATTGGGGATTATATCTGGACACTGAAAGTATCAAATTCACCTCGCCTGCGGCTTCCTTTTGTTTCAGATCCAAAAGGTGTTAAACGGGAGTCTGGTCTGAAAAAGTACATAACGATTTCTGTAACACCAGCGTCGGAAAACGTAATCTAAAGTGATTATTTAACAGAATGAAAAGGCTTTCTGGTGAGCTGGATAAATGCACCTGAGAATTATGCAGCCCCGGATAGCTAACCAGAAGATCCATCAGTAATAACCCTCTTAATCTGATGAAATCCTGAAAGCCCGCACGGTACAACCCCTGTGGGCTTTTTAGTACCTCACCCCACCGTTCCCCATCCCTTTGACAAACATCAACACCCTCTCCCCCCTCCTGTGCAAAATTACCCATGCAACCCAGCGCTACGGAATAGCTGCTCAACCCGGAAGGACCCCCAACATGTACAAACCCATCACCGTCATAATCTTCATTCTCCTGACCCTCGCCGCCCTTGCTGAAATAGGCTTTTTATCCTTTGGATAATCCTCAGGCGAAATATCCCTCATCAGGGCACATTGATCTCATTACAGTTTTTTCCTAAAGCCATCCCGCTTCGCCTGTGCCATGCTGAATCACGCTCATAACCGATAACGTTAAATGAGGATATTATGAAAAAAACAATTATCGCATTATCTGCCGTTCTGCTGGCTTCCCCAGTATTTGCTGCGACCACACATGCAACTGACGATACCGTCGCTGCGGCGAACGCAAACGCCAACGAGGCGAAGCAAAAACTGCACGAAGAGCAGAACAAAGGTGAAGAGCTGAAGCTGAAACAGAAGCATGCTGCGGAAGGTAAAAGCGAGAGCCTGGGCAGCAAGGTCAGCGAAGATTCCCAGAAAGCCTGGCATAAAACCAAACAAGGCACCGAGAAAGGGTGGGATGCCACCAAAGAAGGCGCTGAGAAAGGCTGGAACAAAACCAAAGAAGGTGCCAGCGAGCTGGAAAAGAAAGTCACTGAGTAATCCCTTCGAAAGGCCGCGCAAGCGGCCTTTTTTATTCCCCACTTCTCTGCGTTCTCAAGGCTACACTTGTCACCAGGTCCGGTTATCGCGCTCCGGTTGAAATAATGTCAACAAAGCCGAATAGATCCCGGAGGTAACGCGTTTACTCCCTGCCCCCCTAAAAGAGATCCTGAGATGCTGCGACGCCTGGTGATAGTACTGGTTTTGGTTTGTCCGTGGGCGATGGCTGCCCCGAAGAGCTACATTATCGACACCGATAATACCGACATTCGGCTTTCGTGGCATGCCTTCGGCGGCATCCTCTCCTGGGCGACGTTCAGCGGCGTGACGGGCGCCGTGACGCTCAATCCGGAGAACGACGTCGACGACCATATTCACGTCACCATTCCCGTAGCGACGCTTGTGGCGTCAAACAAGCTGCTCACCTGGCAGCTGAAAAGCGACATGTTTTTTGAATCTGAGCGCTACCCGACTATCGAGTTCATCAGCTCTCGCGTGGTCGCCCAGGGTGACGGGCGGTTCAGGGTGTTCGGCACGCTGACCGTGCGAAACATTGCCCGCCCGGTGATCCTGGAAGCCATCGTGAAAGACCCGCACGCGCAGGCCCTCACCCTGGATGCCACGACGGCGATCTCGCGCGCGTCCTACGGGATGGATAAGTTTGCGCTGGTCGTGGACGATCGTATTGCCATCGCCATTGCGATTAAGACGAACGACGTGCCCTCATCCTGAGATGAGCCGCTGTAGCTGCTCCGCGTTTCCCCGCAGGTGAGACGGCGGGTTGCGGCCAATCAGGACAAACTGGTAGCCCGCCTCCTGCCACCACGCCAGGTTCATGCTGTGCCGCTGCTCCTGGCGCAGAGAAGCCGTCGTCTTCTCATCGACAGGAGAGATACAGAGCGCCATCGGGCCGTAGTCGGCGTTGATCCAGGCAATCTGCGCGATCGAGGTGGTTTCATAGCGCAGCATTCGCACCATTTTCAGCTCTGCCCCCTGCAGGACAAGCTGCGACATGTGCAGCTTTAAGCCAATGTCCTGAGCGGCCCGCTCCAGCCCGCGCTGCAGAACCGGCGTTGTGCTGTCCATATCCAGCAGCGTTTCGACGCTGTACAGGGACATATATTGCGCTTCGAGGTCGCGAATATGGGCGTTCTCATCCGCTGGTGCGGAAGCGGGCCGCATCAGGTAGCCCAGTCCGGATCCGACCATCAAAAAGCTGACCGACGCGGCAATCAGCGCCCGCCTGCTGACGCCAGCCGGCGGTGAGGACTGTGGATCGGGAATCGCTGCCAGACGCGCCTGCATTGTCTCCAGAGGGGCGTCATCCAGCAGGGAGGCAAACGCCCCGGCGAAATCCTGGCTGCTTTTCATCAGTTCGGCGGTTCGCACGGAGAGGCGTTCGTCACTTTTCATCTGTTCTTCAAATTGCTGCGCGTCGGCGCGGCACATCTCGCCATCTATCCATGCCACGATAGCGTCGTCGCTGTAAGGCGGTGCAAAACGGTGCGAGTTCAAGAGCGTTTCTCCTTTACCGGAGGCAGTGCGTCAGCGGACCTGGCAAGCCGAGCCCGTGCCGTCGCCAGCCGGCTCATCACGGTACCGATTGGCACCGCCAGCGTCTCAGCCGCCTCCTGGTAGGTAAAGCCTTCGACATAAACTAAAAATACCGCGTTGCGCTGGGCTTCAGGCAGCGCGTTAACGCGCTGCATCACCTTCAGGTAATGCAGGCGCGTCTCGTCCTGTTCTCGGGTGTCCGGCGCCAGAAGCTCGTCGCTGGCCACAAACCCCTGCCCCTGACGCACGTGTCGTGCCCGAAGCTCAGAGATCCAGATGGAGTGCAGTATCGCGAACAGCCACCTGTCGATGCGCGTGCCCGGCGTATACTGGCTGCTCCTTTCAAGCGCACGCACGCAGGTGGACTGAACCAGCTCTTCGGCCATATCCCTGTTTCGCGACAGCACCAGCCCATAGCGCCAGAGACGCGATAGGTGTGCCGCTAACTGTTGACGAACCTCACTGGTAGCGATGTGTTTTCCCTCCACGAGAAAATCAGGATTCCGGATGTCCGTTGATGGCGGCCTGCAGGTCACGATACTCTTCGCAGGATTGGCCACAAATACCGGCAATCACCTTCAGCTGTTCTTTCGCGAGGTCAGGACGTCCTTTTACCATCCACGCTTCACCGAGATACTCCCGGGCTTTGGCATAATCCGGTGCGATAGCCAGCGCGCGCTGGTAGTAACCAATACCTTCGTCCGTGCGGCCAAGTTTGCGCGTGGCGAACCCGCGATAGTTCCACGCTTCAGCCGTATTGCCATTTTTCAGCGAATCAAGCAGATTCAGCGCCGCCTGGTACTCTCCTTTCTTCGCGAGATGGTACGCATAGTTGGTTTTGTCCTGGTCGCTGAGGCTGCTGCTCTTGTCCGGCACGCATTTCTGGGTGGCGCTGTCATACACCTGTCCGGAAGGACAGTCGGGCGTTTTGCTCTCGGTACTATTATTGCCCATTGCCAGCGCCAGTGGAGACAGCAGAGAAAAAATCAGCACCGGGATCAAACGAAACGAGGTCGTGTTCATATAAAGCTCCAGGGTAAGAAGGGAGTGACGTCAGTAAACGCCTGACAGACGATTTTTATTCGTTCTTTGATGAAGTTTTTGCGGGGTCAAAATCATGCTTATGTCGTAACCGCATTGAAAATAAAACAGGTTATTTTATCCTTGCCATCCGGCGTTGTTATTTTTTCCGCACATTAGCAGAGTTTCAACCCTGCATAAGAATATATTTTCATTTAACAAGTGACATAATATATCTTACATCAAAAACGTTACCCTAACTTAAATGCGCATTAAGCAGGAATAAACAATAGCCATTTAATTTATATTCAAAGAGGCCCCTACCAATTATCACGCCACATCAATAGCATTAATTACCAGCGACGAGATATAAAATAAAACCAATACAAAACAATGAGATAAAAAAATAAAATTATAATTACCATCAATACATTCATGCCCGCTTCATTGTTTACCTCTCTATTTACGAAAGCTTAATTTGCACATTCAGAGTTTTCTGGCTATATCATTTTTATATCTTCCAAAACCAATTCCTCTATTAATTACAGGGTTTTATAAGGCAAAAATCACGAATAAAAACTGTTCTCTTTGATACGTAATTAGATTCGCTCTGATGTTGCCACTCTAAATCCTGGCGGGCATCGTGCGCGCTAAAAATAACGGTCAGTGCTGCGTTATAACAGCAACTGCGCCGGGGGCGCCCTTTACCTTCAGCAGAGATGGCTCGTCTTGCTCGCCGTTCACGACACTTCTGCTGGAGTAATATTTAAATGAGCCAAATCTCTGTTATATCGAAACTTACTGGCGTGGAAACGACCACGGAAGGCACCCAGGTTACGCTGAGCCATTCCTCTATCGTTGAGCTTCATATCGAGCGAGCCAGTGTCGCTGATTTCGCCCGCAGCGGTAACGATCTGGTGATCACACTCCACTCCGGCGAGGTGATTACCCTTAAAAACTTCTACGTCACTGATGCTCAAGGGGCGAGCCAGCTGGTTCTGCAGGACAGCGAAGGCGCATTATGGTGGATTGAAGATCCTACCGGGGCCGCTTCCTACGAATCTATCGCCTCAACGGACGTGCTGCTTGCCTCGTCCGGGAGTGATGCCGGTGGCGCCGCCATTTGGCCCTGGGCTCTGGGCGGCATTGTCGCCGCGGGCGGCATCGCGGCGGCGGCAAGTGGTGGTGGCGGCGGTGGTGATGACGATAATAACAACGGCACGAACCCCGGCACGCCGACAAACCCTTCCGATCCGGATACGACACCGCCGAATGCCCCAACCGGTCTTCAGTTCTCTGGGGATGGTAAAACCGTCTCCGGTACCGCGGAACCGGGCAGTACCATCACGCTGAAAGATGCCGACGGCAATGTGGTCGGTACGGGTAAAACCGGCAGCGATGGTAAATTCACCATCGATCTGGGGACGCCGCTGACCAACGGCGAGCAGATTACCGCCACCGCTACCGATCCATCGGGGAATACCAGCCCGGGCACGACTGTGATCGCCCCGGACACCACCGTGCCGGATGCTCCGGATATCCTGATAGTAAATGACGATGTCGGTGACAAGGCTGGCCCGCTGGAAAACGGCCAGCGTACTGATGATGCCCGCCCGACCTTAAGCGGTATCGGCGAGCCCGGCAGCACCATCACCCTTTACGATAACGGCCAGAAGATTGGCACCGCGCAGGTGGATGCGAAAGGTAGCTGGAGCTTTACCCCCACCACCGATCTCGCTAACGGCAGCCACACGATTACCACGACCGCCACTGATGCGGCTGGCAATACCAGCCCGGCATCGGGTGCCTTTAACTTTATTGTCGATACAACCGCGCCGGGTGCTCCCGTCATCACCAGCGCAGTGGACGATGTCGGTCCGGTGACCGGAACAATCAGTAGCGGCGGCAGCACCAACGATCAGCGGCCACAAATCAGCGGCACCGCAGAGGCGGGCTCCACCATTACCATTTATGACGGTTCTATCGCTATTGGCACCGCAGTGGCTGGCAGCAACGGCGCCTGGACCTTCACCCCGTCGGTGGATCTCAGTGAAGGTAACCACTCGATCACCGTCACGGCCACGGATGTGGCTGGTAATACCAGCACCCCATCGCCCGCATTCACCCTTAACGTGGATCTCACCCCCCCGGTCACCCCCAGCGCCATCGTGATTAACGATGACACCGGCTCGCTGAAAGGCGCCCTCGCCGTGGGACAGGTGACCGACTCCACTCAGCCACGCCTGACGGGCCGGGGAGAACCCGGAAGCACTATTTCCATTTATGATAATGGCAAGCTCGTAGGCGAGGCGATCGTTAAGCCTGACGGCACATGGACCATTACGCCAGCCAGCCCGATTGCGGAAGGAGCTCACTCCATTACCGTACAGAGCACGGACGGCGCCGGAAACCAGAGCGCCATGTCGCAGCCGATCGCCTTCATCGTAGATACCACACCGCCGGATGCCCCCGTCATTGCCCTTAACCCGGCAGGCACGCAGATCACCGGTACCGCCGAGCCTAACAGCAGCATCCTGATTACCAACAATAACGGGGAGATCGTTGGCCGCACGACAACCGACGGCAATGGTAATTTTGTCGCCACGCTCTCCCCTGCGCAAACCAACGGTCAGCTCATTTCGGTCGTGGCCTCTGACGCCGCAGGCAATCAAAGCCCGGCGGCGACCGTCAACGCCGCAGACACCACGCCACCTCAGGCGCCCGGCAACCTTCAGGTCGCTGATGATGGACAAAGCATAAGCGGCACAGCGGAACCGGGCAGCACGGTCACAATTAAAGGAGCCGATGGCACGGTTATCGGTGAAACCACAGCCAACGGCGACGGCACCTTCAGTACGCCGATAAGCCCCGCCCAGACCAACGGCGAAGTGCTGACCGTCATCGCCACCGATGGTTCCGGTAATGTCAGCCTGCCGAATACGGCTACGTCACCGGACAGCACTGCGCCGCTTGCACCCGACAATGTGGTCGTTTCCGGGGATGGCACTACCGTTACCGGGACCGCGGAAGCGGGAAGCACCGTAACCATTCGCGAAGGCGGCGTCACCGTAGGTCAGGCAGTCACCGATGACCAGGGCAACTTTAGCGTGACGCTAAATCCGCCAAAAGCCAACGGTGAAGCCCTGACGGCAGATGCGACCGACCCCGCCGGGAATACCGGGCCAACAGCGCCGGCTCTCGCGCCGGATATTACCCCGGCGCAAACCCCGGTGATTCTCTCGGTGGTCGATGACTTACCGGCCACCACGGGACCTATTGGTCAGGGCGGGCTCACCAACGATGCAACGCCTACCATCAGCGGTACCGGTGAAGCAGGCACCACGCTCTATATCTACAGCGGCAGCGATCAAATCGGCACGCTGGTTATCCCTCCTTCCGGTCAGTGGAGCTTTACCCCGACCGTGCATCTGCATGAAGGCGGACACGTGCTAAGCACGAAAGCCATCGACGCCGCGGGCAACGCCAGTGCAACCTCTAACACCTGGAGTATTACGGTCGACAGCGTTGCCCCTACCACACCGGTCATTACGCAGGTTGTGGATAATGTTGAAGGCCGTACCGGCGCGCTCGACGTAGGTGAAACCACCAACGACCCGACCCCGACGCTTAACGGCACCGCCGAACCGGGCGCGACGGTCACCATTCGTCTGGACGGTACCGGCATTGGCACGGCGGTTGCAGACAGCAACGGTGCCTGGGCCTTCACCCCCACCACACCGATTGGCAATGGGCAGCATACCGTGACCGTCGTCGCTACCGATGCGGCAGGTAACAGCAGTTCGCCTTCAGGCGGCTTTACCTTTACGGTCGATATCACGCCGCCGCCTGCCGCGACCATCGCCACCGTGACCGATGACGCTGGCGACGTGCAGGGCCCGCTCAACAGTGGCGATACCACGGACGACACCCAGCCCCTGCTGCAAGGCAGCGCGCCGGCGGACACCATCATCACCCTCTATGACGGGGATACCTTGCTCGGCACCGCAACCCTCGACGGCAACGGCGGCTGGAGCTTTACGCCAACCACCCCGCTCACCAACGGCCCGCATTCAATCACCGTCCATGCCACGGATGACGCCGGGAACACCACCGTCTCCGATCCGTTCGACCTGATTGTGGATACCGTCGCACCTGCTACGCCGGACACCCCGGCCGTCACCGTCAATCCGGATGGCGGTACAACTGAGGTCGCGCTGAACCCGGGAGAAGTTACCCGCGATACCACCCCGACGCTGAGCGGCACCGGGGAGGCGGGCGATACCGTCACGATTTATATCGGCGGCGTTAAAGTTGATGAAGTCCCGGTAGGCAGTGACGGCAACTGGAGCTGGACGCCAACGACGCCGCTGAACAATGGCACCTATGACATCACCCTCACCGTCACCAACAAGGATGGCGCGGGTAATGAAAGCGCCCCGTCCCAGCCGGTGACCATCACCATTGATACCGACCCACCGGCCACGCCTGCGGCCCCCGTCGTGACCGACAGCGTGAGCCAGATAACCGGTCCGGTTGCCGATGGCGGAACCACTAACGATCCGCGTCCGGTACTCAGCGGCACCGGCACGGCGAACGACGTGATTATTATTTATGACAGCGTGAATAATCAGCCCGCCACCGAAGTGGGTCGCGTCACCGTAGACAGCAACGGCAACTGGAGCTGGCGTCCTGACAACAGCATTGATGAGGGAAGCCACGTATTTACCGCCACTGCAACAGATGAGGCGGGCAACGTTTCAGATCCTTCAGCTGGAATTACTATTACTGTTGATACCGAGGCACCGGATATCCCCGTCATTAGTGCCGTCGGCGGCGAGCCGAGTGGCGGTATTATCACGGATACCACGCCGACCGTCGGTGGAACCGGCGTCAACGGCGAGACGGTAATCATCTATAACAACGGCGTCGAGGTTGGACGCGTCGTCGTGGCGAACGGTGAGTGGTCTCTTGCGCTGCCGACTCAAACTGACGGCCAGCTGAACATCACCGTTGCGGGAGTGGACGCCGCGGGTAACGTCAGCGATCTCAGCCAGGTCTTTACCGTCACGCTCGATAGCGTTGCACCTGAAATACCGCAGATTAACGCGGTCTCTGACAGCCAGGTCTCGAATAGCATACTTTACACCCGCGACGGTACGCCAACCCTCACCGGCACTGGCGAACCGGGCAGTACGGTGATCGTTTCCGTGGACGGCGTCCCGTCACCTGTAACGGTGACGGTGCAGCCAAACGGTACATGGAGCTGGACCGCTGGCAGTACGCTGTCGGATACCTCCCACACCTTTACCGTCTCTGCGGTTGATACGGCGGGCAATACCTCCGGCAATTCTGCCCCGCTTAGCGTAACGGTGGATACTAACGATCCGGATGCGCCTGTCGTCACCGGTATAGCCATTGAAGGTACACCGTTGACCGGCACGGCCGAAGCGGGCGCAACCATCACCGTGACTGACAGCAATGGCAACGTTCTCGGTACGGGGGTGGCTACTGGCGGCAACTTCTCCATTGCGCTGAGCCCGGCTCAACAGGATGGCGCTGTCCTGACCGTGACCGCAACCGATGCCTCAGGGCGTACAAGCCCGGAGGCCGACTTTACAGTCAGCGGTACGGTATCCAATCTGCCAGAGATTCCAATCATCACCGCCATCACTGACGATGTCGGGACCGTAACGGGCAACGTGCTGGGTAAAACCTCGGACGATACCGCCCCGGTCATCAGCGGAACGGCCCCCGCGGGCAGTACCGTCACGCTCTACCAGGACGGCAGCCTGATACCGCTGGCGATTATCCCGGTGGGGTCAGGCGGCACATGGAGCTATCAGCTGCTCGTACCGCTGAGCCCAGGAAACCACTTCTTTGAAGCCACCACTACCGTCGGCCTCTTTACCAGCGGCCTCTCCCCGGCAGCCACGGTGACCATCGACCTCACTGCCCCCGGTACCCCAACCATTGGCGCTGTGGTTGATGACGTCGGTCCTGGCACCGGCCCATTGACCAACGGCCAGGCCACCAACGACAACCAGCCAACCCTGACCGGCACCGGCGCGGTGGGCGATACCATCACCGTCTACAGCAACGGCGTGCTGCTGGGGACCACCCAGGTCGGCAGCACGGGCACCTGGAGTTACACGACGCCCGTGCTGGCGGAAGGTAATAACGTTCTGACCATCCGCGAAACCGATCCGGCCGGAAACCAGAGTGGACCTTCGGCAGGCTTTACCGTCGTGGTTGATACAATCTCCACCACACCGGTGATTACCAACGTCACCGATAATGTCGGCAACGCGGCCACCACCGTGGTCAGCGGCGATCCGACTAACGACGCGACGCCAACGATTACCGGTACGGCAGATGCGAACAGCGTCGTGACGATCTTCGACGGCGGCACGCAGATTGCCGTGGTCACCGCGGATGGCACCGGCGCATGGACGTTTACCCCTGACACCGCCCTTGGTGAAGGGCTGCACAGCTTTACCGTCATCGCCACCGACCCGCAGGGTAACGTCAGCCAGGTCTCCAACACCTGGGGCGTGGTGGTCGACCTGACGGCCCCCGCGGTCCCCGTGCTGGATACCGTCAGCGACAACGCGGCGGGCGGGATCGTCGGGAACCTCACGACCGGCCAGGCCACCAATGACGACACGCCAACCCTCACCGGCAGAGGTACCGCGGGCAGCACCGTCCACATTCTGAACAACGGCGTGGAAATTGGCATCGCCCCGGTAGACGTTAACGGCAACTGGAGCTTTACCCCTGGCACAGCGCTGGTGGATGGCAGCTATAACATTCGCATCAACGCCAGCGATGCCGCCGGTAACGTCTCCGCCAACTCGCCGGTCTTCGTCTTCACGGTCGATACCACCGGCCCTTCCGCGCCGGCGATCGCCAGCGTGATTGACGATGTCGGCCCGGTGACCGGTCCGCTCAGCACGGGCAATAGCACCAACGACGCGCGTCCAACCTTCAACGGCACGGGCGAAATCGGCACCACGGTGCACGTCATTGTTGATGGCAGCGAGATTGGCACCGCGGTCGTCAACGCTCAGGGGAACTGGACCTTTACCCCGGACACCGCGCTCGCCGAGGGGCCACACGCTATCACCTTCAACGCCACCGACGCGGCGGGCAACACGGGCGCCACCACGGCACCGTTTAACCTGACGGTGGACACTATCGCGCCGTCAGCGCCGGTTATCTCAACCGCGGCGGACAATGCCGGCAGCGTACAGACCCCGCTCACTTCCGGACAAAGTACCGACGACACCACGCCAACGCTTACGGGCACGGCGGCGGCCAATGCCACCATTACGATTTACGAGAATGGTCAGCAGGTCGGCACCGCCACGGCGAACGGCAGCGGCGCATGGAGCTTTACGCCGTCCACGCCGCTGGCGAACGGCAGCCACACCTGGACCGCCACGGCCACCGATGCCGCCGGTAACGTCAGCCCGGCCTCGCCTGGCTTTACGCTGGTCGTGGATACGACCGTTCCCAACGCGCCGGTTATCAGCCAGGCGATTGACGATGTGGGCACCCTCACCGGAGCGCTCAGCTCCGGGCAGACCACCGACGACACCGTTCCACGTCTCGTCGGGACCAGCGAGCCGTTTGCCACCGTCAATATTTATGAAGGCGCAACGCTTGTGGGAACAGGCACCGCGGATGCCAGCGGAAGCTGGAGTATTCTGCTTAACACCACGCTGGCGACGGGCGCGCACAGCTTCACGGCCCGCGCGACCGATGCGGCAGGCAACACCAGCGATCCGTCAGCCACCTTCAGCCTGACTATCGACACCACACCGCCTGCGCAGCCGGTGCTGAGCAGCATTGTGGATGACGTCGGTAATGCCGCCACGCCGATCGACGACGGCGGATTAACCAACGACGCGCAGCCGACCCTTACCGGTTCGGCGGAGGCGGGCGCGACGGTGAAAATCTTCGATAACGGCGTGCAGATTGGCAGCGTGACCGCCACCGGCGGGGCGTGGAGCTTTACGCCGACCACACCGCTTGCTAACGGGCAGCACAGCCTGACCTTCACCGCGACGGATGCGGCCGGCAACGCCAGCGCGCCCACCACTGGATACGTGATCAACGTGGATGCTACCGCGCCAGCGGCCCCGGCCATCAGCTCGGTTGTGGATGATGTGGGCAGCATCACCGGACCGATAACCGGCGGCAACCCGACCAACGACGCGCGCCCAACGCTGAACGGTACCGCAGAAGCCAACGCCACCGTGCGCATCTACGACGGTGGCACCCTGGTTGGCACGGTCACCGCCGACGCCAACGGCAACTGGACGCTGCCGCAAACCACCACCACGCTGGCGGAAGGCTCGCATACCTTCACCGCCACCGCCACGGATGCGGCGGGCAACACCAGCGTGGCATCGGCTCCAACCACCATTACGGTGGATCTGACCGCGCCTGGCGCACCGGGCAGCCTTGCGGTGATCACCAACGGGACGCACGTCACCGGTACTGCCGAAGCGGGCAGTACCGTCACCATCACCACCAGCACCGGGACGGTGCTCGGTACTGCAACGGCGGACGGTAGCGGGAACTTTAACGCGACCATCACCCCGGCGCAGACCGACGGTGGTTCCCTGCTGGTCTACGCCACCGACAAGGCCGGTAACGCCGGCGTCAGCGCCTCGGTGATTGCGCCCGTCACGCCGATCCCGAACGCGCCGGTTATCGCCACCATCAACGATAACGTGGGCACCGTGACCGGTAATCTGACCAACGGCAAAACCACCGACGATACCACCCCAACCCTGAGCGGGACCGCCCTGGCGGGTTCCACCGTCACGCTGTATAACAACGGCGTGTCGATGGGCACCGTGGTCGCGGACGGTTCAGGCAACTGGAGCTTCACCACCCCGGCGTTAGGCGAAGGCGCTCACGCCTTTACCGCCACCGCGAGCAACGCTTCGGGTACCAGCCCGATTTCCGGCGCGACTACCGTGATCGTCGATCTCACCGCGCCAACGGCACCGACCGGCACCATTAACGCCGACGGCAGCGTGTTGACCGGGAATGCAGAGGCCGGCAGCACCGTCTCCATCCGTCTTGCCGATGGCACCACGGTGACGACCACCGCAGGAAGCAACGGGACCTACAGCTACACCTTCCTCAACAAGCAGACCGAAGGCCAGACGCTGCAGATCACCGCCACCGACGCCGCGGGCAATACCTCGCTGCCTGGTTCAGCCCTCGCACCGGTGGTACCGCTCTCCGCGAGTAACAACGTCGAAGAGCTGGATCTCAGCACCACTGCCACCGTCACCAACAGCCAGTACAGCGATTATGGTTTCCTGCTGGTGGGTGCGGTGGGCAATGTCCTGACGCTGCTCGGGAATGACACCGCGCAGGTGGACTTCACGGTAGGCAGCGGCGGCAGTGCCGATATCGTGGTGAATGCCAACGCCACCGGCGCCGTGCTCTCTCTGCTCAACACCCTTGAGCTGGTGGTGCAGCGTTTCGACAGCGTTAACGGCACATGGACCACGGTGATCGATACCGGACAACCGCAGTTTGCCGACCTGCTGACGCTGGGTGCCACCGGCGTATCGCTCAACCTGACCGGGCTGGCGAACGGCGACTATCGCGTGCTTAGCTATAACACCAACCTGCTGGCCACCGGCTCCTACACCAGCCTCGACGTGGCGGTGAAAGAGACGAGCGCGGGCACCGTAACGGGCGACACCAGCCTGAACGGCAACGTGATCCTCGATACCGACCCGACCGCGGGCAGCGACAACGCCCCGGCCGGGACCACCGTTTCCGCCGTTACTAACGCGCTGGGGGTCACCACCAGCGTGAACGCCGACGGCACGGTCGTTCAGGGGCAGTACGGTACGCTGACCATTAACCGCGACGGCAGCTACACCTACAACCTCACCGACACCAGCGCCGCGGTGATTGGCCGCACAGAGAGCTTCACCTACACCATCACCCATAACGGCGTGAGCGCGTCGGCGAACCTCGTGTTGTCGCTCGGTGCCGGCAGCGTAACGAACGGCATTGTCGCCGTTGACGACACGGCCTCGCTGACCTTTGACACCACCGTAAGCGAGATTAATAACGGTACCTCGTCTCAGGGCGGCTTTACCCTGGTGGGCATTAATCTCGGCAACACGCTGGGGCTGAACCTGCTGGACGACATGACCAACCCCATTATCTATAACGTAGAGGAAGGCACGACACGCACCATGACCATCCAGGCCTCCGTTGGCGGCGTGGCGCTGGCGTCGGTGTTCGATCTGTACGTCTATAAGTTCAACAACGCGACCCAGACCTTCGAGCAGGTTCGCGTCGAATCGGGCTGGCTGCGCGCCCCGCTGCTGGGGGGCACCTCGCCTCAGCTGACGCTGAACCTGCCTGCCGGGGAGTACCTGTTCCTGCTGAACACCGCGGCGGGGATCACCGCTCTGACGGCCTATACGCTGAGCGTCCTGCAGGATCACGTCTACAGCGTGGCGAGCATCAGCGAGACAACCACGGGCGACGTGCTGACAAACGATGTCGCAGCTGGCGCGCTGGTCTCGGACGTGAACGGCGTGGCGGTCAACGGCAGTGGAACAACTACCATTCAGGGTGAATACGGCACGCTGTCCATCGATTCGTCCGGCCAGTACACCTATACCCTGAAGAGCGGCGTAGGCGCGGACCATATCAGCACCCCGGATACGTTTGTCTACACCATCACCGCGCCAGACGGGTCGAAAGACACGGCGACGCTCAACATTACCCCAACCGCGCGGGCGATGGATGCGGTTAACGATGTCAGTGCCGTGATGAATGTCACCTCGGTGCACCACACGTCGACCTACTCCGATACCACCGTCGGTAGCGCCAGCTGGACGACCGCGCTGCTTTCATCAACCCAGGGCAGCGGAAGCGGAACCTTTGTGGTAGATCCGAACACTGCCCTGCATAACGCGTCGCTGCACTTTAACGTTGTTTCGTTGCTGGCGCTGGGCGGGCTGACGGTGAACTGGACGATTAGCGATGCCAATGGCGCGATCCGTACCGGCTCCTTCAGCGGCGGCTCGCTGCTCGGCGGCAGCATCGACGTTCCGCTGACCGGGCTGGACCTCAACGCCGGGACCTATACGCTGAGCTATACCGGCAGCGTACCGGGACTGAGCGTGGGTAACATCACCATTACCCCAAGCGTAAACGGCACCACCTACTCGCTCAGCCAGTTCGACGCCACCAGCGGGCACTTCGTTAACGGCAATATCTTCGACGGCACGGACTCCGCCGGGGCAATGGATCAATTGCACTCGGTGGATACCCGCCTGAGCGTGACCGGCTACAACGGCGTGACCACCACGCTGGATCCGTATAACGGCAGCGCCACGGTGAACATTACCGGCCATTACGGCACGCTGGCGATTGGCGCGGACGGCCACTACACCTATACCCTCAATACCGGGGTGTCGCTCTCATCCATCACCTCGAAGGAGACCTTCAACTACACCCTGACAGACTCTGCCGGGAAAACGGACAGCGCCACGCTGACCATCAATATGGCTCCGCAGTTCATCAGCTCGGAGCATAACGACGCCATCACCGGTACGGCCTACGGCGATACGCTGATTTACCAGGTGCTGAACAGTACGGTAGGGAATGCCACAGCGGGTAACGTCAGCAGCACTGCGGGCGATCACTGGACCGGCTTCTCGCTGGCGCAGGGGGACAAGATCGACATCGGCGATCTGCTGGTGGGCTGGAACGGTAGCGCCTCGACGCTGGGGAATTATCTCCATGTCACTAATAGTAATGGCAATACCGTGATCTCCATCGACCGTGACGGTACAGGGAGCACCTACACTAATACTGCACTCGTTACGCTTGATGGCGTTCAGACCACCTACGACGAGCTTGTTAACCAGCAACACATCATTACCTGATAGCACCTGCAAGAGATGACCCGGGCGCACAGCGCCCGGGCATAAATAATAAAGCCATACTCTTTTTAATAGGGACATGACATGGGAATGAAGATGCCTTACTGGTGGCTCTCGTGCTGCCTGATATCTGTGCCCGCTCTCTGCGCGAACCCGGCGGCAACCATTAATACCGGACAGCTTAGTGAAACGCAGGAACTCCCCTCACTCAATGGCCGCGTCGCCCCTGCGGCTGGCAAAGCCGCCCCCGGTTCATTGCAGCTTGGCGAGGCCGTCAACCGCGCCGTCACCTGGCACCCGGCCATCAGCGAAGCCGTGGGGAAACTCTATGAACAGAGCGAAGAGGTGGACGTCGCTAAATCAAAATACTATCCGCAGATTAATGCCGGCGTGGACAGCGGTTATTCCCATGACGGCGACCAGAACGGCTTTACGCCGTCGCTGGTGCTCTCTCTCTCACAGATGCTCTACGACTTTGGCAAAGTGGCCAGCCAGGTGCGCGCCGAGAGCGCCGGCGTTGCCCAGCAGCAGGCCAACGTGCTGGTGAGTATCGACACTATCGCCCACGATACCGCCATCGCCATGGTGCAGGTGCAAACCTTGCAGCAGATGGTCGACACCGCTAAAGAGCAGCTCGACGCCCTCTCCTCGATTGGCACGCTGACCCGCCAGCGTAACGACGAAGGGGCCACGTCGCTTTCTGACGTGGTGCAGACCGATGCGCGCATTGAAGGCGCGCGCGCCCAGCTGATGCAGTACCAGGCCAGCCTGGACAGCGCCCGCGCCACGCTGATGAGCTTCCTCGGCTGGAACAGCCTGAACGCCATCAGCAATGATTTCCCGCCGAAGCTGGGCCGGAGCTGCGACATCGCCGAGCCGGATGACCGTCTGGTGCCTGCGGTGCTTGCCGCCTGGGCGCAGGCTAACGTCGCCCAGGCAAACCTCGACTACGCCGACGCGCAGATGACGCCAACCGTCTCGCTTGAGCCGGAGGTGCGTCACTACATGAACGATAGCTATGCGGGCAGCGACACGCGGGATCGCACCCAGTATTCCGCCTGGGTGAAAGTGCAGATGCCGCTCTACCAGGGCGGCGGCCTCACCGCCCGGCGTAACGCTGCCGGACACGCGGTGGAGGCGGCGCAGTCCACCATTCAGCGTACGCGTCTTGACGTCCGCCAGAAGCTGATGGAAGCCCGCAGCCAGGTGATGAGTCTGCAAAGCACGCTGCAAATCCAGGGCCGCCAGGAAGCCCTCAGCGCCCGCACCCGCGAGCTGTACCAGCAGCAGTATCTCGATCTCGGCTCGCGCCCGCTGCTCGACGTGCTCAACGCCGAGCAGGAGGTCTATCAGGCACGCTTCACCCAGCAGCAGACCCTCGGTCAGCTGCACCAGCTGCAGCTCAACTGCCTGTATAACACCGGGCAGCTGCGTCACGCGTTCGATCTTGATAACCGCACCATCCAGACCGTGGAGATCCAGCCATGAAGCAGCGTGATATCCCGCAAGGTGAAAACATGACGGATGAGGCGCTGGCGCAGTGGGCGCAGGCCTTTGGTTTTGTCGCCACGCGCTACCGCGTCGCCTGTTCTCCCGGCGCGCTGCTGGCGGGTGCGCCGTGGCTAAAAGGCAAACCGATGGTCCCCGCCCTCACCCAGCTTGCCCGCGAAGCGGGGCTGTCGTTTCAGCTCCTTACCGACGATCGGCAGGCGATCAACAGCTGGCGTCTGCCGGTGGTGGTGGCGATGCATGACGGCAGGATCGGCGTGATCGAGCATTTCGACGGGGACGATACGCTGGAGGTCAGCTTTTTCGGCGATGAGACCTACACCAACCGGCTGTCGATGACGGCGATGCTGCCCGCTATCCGCCACGTTATTGCCCTGCGTCCTCTCGCCGCGCTGAAGGACAGCCGCGTGGACGCCTATATCTCAAAATACCGCCCGGACTGGCTCTACCGGCTGGTGATGCGCGACCTGCGCCCCTACAGCTGGGTGATGCTCGCCGCGCTGTTTATCAACGTGCTGTCGCTCTCCGGGATCGTCTTTTCCATGCAGGTCTATGACCGGGTGATCCCCGCCCAGTCCTATCCGACGCTTTACGTCCTGACCATCGGGGTGCTGATTGCCACCCTGTTTGGTTTTGTGCTGCGCGTGGCGCGCGGGCACATTATGGATCTGCTGGGCAAGCGCTCGGATATGCGCGTTTCGGATCGCGTATTCGGCCACGCGCTGCGGCTGCGCAACAGCGCGATCCCCCGCTCCACCGGCAGCTTTATCTCCCAGCTGCGCGAGCTGGAGCAGATCCGCGAGATGGTGACCTCGTCCACCATCTCGACGATTGTCGACCTGCCCTTCTTTTTACTGTTCGTGGTGGTGCTGGCGATCATCGCCCCGCAGCTGGCGTGGATCGCCCCGGTCGCGGCGGTGATCATGGTCCTGCCCGGCCTGCTGCTGCAGAAGAAGCTGGCGGAGTTGGCGAAACAGTCGGCCCATGAATCGACCCTGCGCAACGCGGTGCTGGTGGAGAGCGTGCAGGGGCTGGAGGACATCAAGCTGATGCAGGCGGAAAACCGCTTTTTGCAGCAGTGGAACAGCTATATCCAGATCACCGCCGAGTCCGGCCTGCGCACCCGCGAGTTGACGCAGAACCTGATCAGCTGGGGGATGACCATCCAGAGCCTGGTTTATGCCGCCGTGATCGTGGTCGGCGCCCCGATGGTGATCGACGGCACCCTGACCACCGGCTCGGTGGTCGCCGCATCGATGCTGGCCTCCCGCATGATCGCCCCGATGGCGACGCTGTGCGGCGTGCTGGCGCGCTGGCAGCAGGTCAAAGCCGCAAAAGAGGGCCTGGACAGCATCATGCAGCTTCCCACCGAAAACCAGCGCGAGGAGACGCCGATCCGCCAGGACGTGCTGCGCGGGCACTATCTCTTTGAACAGGCGCAGTTCCGCTATCACCCGGAGGATCCGCGCATGGCGCTGCGCATTAACCGGCTGGAGATCCGTCCGGGTGAAAAAGTGGCGATTCTGGGGCGCAACGGCGCGGGGAAATCGACCCTGCTGCAGGCCATGGCGGGCGGGATGGACCTGGCGGCCGGCGAGCTGCGGCTTGATAACTTCAGCCTGCCGCATCTCGACGTCGCCGACGTCCGGCGCAACGTCGGCTTTATGACCCAGAACGCCCGGCTGTTTTACGGCACCCTGCGCGAAAATATCACCCTCGGCATGCCGCGCGCCACCGACGAAGAAATTTTCGAGGCGCTTGAGCTGACCGGCGCGGCAGGCTTTGTGCAGAAACTCCCCAAAGGGCTGGACTACCCGATCATGGAAAATGGCGTGGGGTTATCCGGCGGGCAGCGCCAGTCGATTCTGCTGGCGCGAATGCTCTTGCGCGATCCGAATATTGTGCTGATGGATGAACCCACCGCGTCGCTGGACGAGCACACCGAGCGGGAATTCATCCAGCGTCTGGGCGACTGGCTCGGGCATCGCACCCTGATTGTCGCCACGCATCGCGTGCCGGTGCTCGAACTGGTGGAGCGCGTAGTGGTGTTGAAAGAGGGAATGCTGGTGATGGACGCGCCAAAAGCCCAGGCGCTCAACAACAGCCGTATGCAGCAACAGCAGCAGGCAGCAACCGGACGGGAGTGGAAAAATGAAAATCAGTCAGCGTGACGTGGCGGCAATGGACGATCTGGATAACGCCCTCGACTCCGAAAGCGGCTACACCGGCGCGCGACGGATCGTGATCTTCTCGCTGCTGATGTTCGTGGTGCTGGGCGTCTGGGCGTGGTTTGGCATGCTGGATGAGGTATCAACCGGCTCGGGTAAAGTGATCCCCAGCTCGCGCGAGCAGGTCTTGCAGTCTCTTGACGGCGGGATCCTCACCGAGCTGAACGTCCACGAGGGCGATCAGGTGCAGGCCGGACAGGTGCTGGCGCGGCTCGATCCGACGCGTTCCGAATCGAACGTCGGCGAAAGCGCGGCGCGCTACCGGGCTTCACTGGCCTCCAGCGCCCGCCTGTACGCCGAGGTGAACGATCTCCCGCTGAAGTTCCCCCCCTCGCTGGCACAATGGCCGGATCTGATGGCTGACGAAACGCGGCTCTACAACTCCCGCCGCGCGCAACTGGAGGATACACAGCGGGAGCTGCGCGCCGCGTTAGATCTCGCCAATAAGGAGCTGGCGATCACCCAGCGGCTGGTGAAAACCGGTGCCGCCAGCCACGTGGAGGTACTGCGCCTGCAGCGGCAAAAAAGCGATCTGGAGCTGAAGCTCACCGACGTGCGCTCGCAGTATTACGTTCAGGCGCGCGAGGCGCTCTCCAAGGCCAACGCGGAGGTGGATATGGTTTCGGCCATCCTCAAGGGCCGCCAGGATTCCGTGACCCGTCTGACCGTAAAATCCCCAGTGCGCGGGATCGTGAAAAACATCAAGGTCACCACCATCGGCGGCGTGATCCCACCCAACGGCGAGCTGATGGAGATTGTGCCGGTGGACGATCACCTGCTGATTGAAACCCGCCTGTCGCCGCGCGATATCGCCTTTATCCACCCGAACCAGGAGGCGCTGGTCAAAATCACCGCCTACGATTACGCCATTTACGGCGGACTGCACGGGGTCGTTGAGACGATTTCCCCGGATACCATCCAGGACGAGGCCAAGCCGGAGGTGTTCTATTACCGGGTATTTATCCGCACCAGCCAGGATTACCTGGTGAATAAGGCGGGCAGGCACTTCTCGATTGTGCCGGGGATGATTGCGACGGTGGACATTAAGACCGGCGAGAAAACGGTGCTGGATTATCTGATCAAGCCGTTTAACCGCGCGAAAGAGGCCCTGAGGGAGCGGTAGTCAATCGCCGGGTGGCGGCTTCGCCTTACCCGGCCTACAAAACCTCAAACCGCACAATTAATCCCCTTGCCCCTGTGGGGAGAGGGGTACAGGCTGCCAGGGCTAAGCTGTTTACCGCTCATTCCTGGCATCTGAGAACTGAACATGACCATCGACATAGCGCCATGTTATTTTGTCATAACGCAGTTGCACACTTTCCATATGACCGGTTCCCGGGCAATTACGCGTGTCGAGCATAATCGGTGTAATAGAGACGACTTTTACAGCTTCCATTAAAATATTGAAGTACTCAACTTCCTGCCCGGCATCATTAATGTGATACCACTTTATTTCTGCAGACTGCAGTGTCTGCCCTGTCGCAACCGCTCGATAAAGATAGGGGGAAGCACTATCGATCTCCTTTTCAAACAAAAATGCGGCGTGCTGACGCGTCCCCGTAAGTTTTCCTGTGGTTTCGTCAACAGGGATACTCAGGTTATGCGTTAAACCTCGTAATTCAATACTCCCTTCCCGGCGTTCTACATCAGATGAACCCTTAATAAGATTTCCTGCATCATCCTTAAGCCATAAATGGACTGGTACCGCCATCTTAACACTCCTTATTATTCATATAGCCATCGCCCTGCTCTCGCAGATTCAGCAAACATCCTTACAGTTAGAGGCGTTGAAATTTGTTCTACGGGTTTATTAGTAAACCATTTTCTGAAAAACCATGTGCGAAACCATGGATAGTAAGCATTGTAATTCATCAGAGATATATCAACGTCAAATTTAATACTGAACTTATCCATACAAACAACTAAATCATCATCTTCGGCATATTCTTGTAAAACATCATCCAACTGTAATGGGATGAGTTTCCCGGTAAATGTCCCGAGCACCGGTAACTCGTTCTGGAAAAAAGCTAAAACCTCTTGTTCCGTTACCATAGTCGATCTTTCTCGTGAGCAATCGTGTTATAGGTTTTAATTGTCTTATAGCATATCTGAGCCAAATCACCTGCAACCATTGTCCAGCCAATGACAGGCAGCCCTCTCCCAATGAAGGCACCCAGGTTAGTAACATACTTAGGTTTTAATGTGGTAATACTTGCTTCCGTTAAGGTAGGTAGTCTTACCGGTAACTGAACATTGAGATACTGGCGCAAATATTTTGAGGCTATGGACGTTCCTGCAGTGGTTCCATAAGGTTTATTTCTCGTCTTTAATAAGGGCAATCCAAAAATAATACAACTCAGCGTTACTACATCTACTATCCCTCCGAACTGTTCTTCAATTTTATCCAAAAGAATCCAGAAAAATAGCTCTCCCGCCGATATATTGCTGATCCCTTTGTAGAAGTACGTTCCGTTTACTTCCTCGACCGTATCCATACGCGCCTTCCTGACAGTTTTTTTTAATAACAGACACCATACTCCACTCAAACTGCTATGTTGATAAAAAGAACCTTTATAAAATCCTAAATAACTAAAATTAAGATCTTTTAACGAGGAGACATTTTTCCTGAAGCAGCCTCGCAAAATATAACTTCATCAATCTGACCTCCTTTTTATTTTGTTAAAGCAAGCGTATGTTCCCTCCACGCCAGCAAAATCTGGCGTCGGGATTGGCATCCCGGTTAAACTTAATGGCGGCGTGAGCTCTTGTTGCGCCGTGCGTCTGGCTACATTTCAATGGTGGGCTGGACGGGGGCGTCGCAAGACGCGCCGGTGTCCATTAAGGCCGGTAATGCCAACTCCGTTCAGTGCTGCCACCCGGGAAATTGGCATTTCTCTGGCAGGGTCTTAATCACTTAATGGAAACTGTCATATGACCACCAGTAATGCACTTTTCACTACCCCCTTCGGCCACAATACCGACTTCACTGAACTTGCCGACAACTGCCAACGCTATTGCGAAGCATTGGTGGAAGAGACCGAGCCTGCAAGAAAAATAGCGCTCTGCGGTCGTCTTGCATCGACCCTCGTCCTGCTTCGCCCGATGCTGCAGGAGCCGCTCCCTGAGCACTTACAGGAACGTCTTACCATCAATGTGTTCCCCGAATGTGAACCTGCATTCAACGCTGAATCCGCTCGTGTGATGGGAGATTTACTCTTTGAACTGACGGGATATTTTGCTGACCAGCTAAAAGTCCCGCGCTGGCTGAGAACAGAGGCTGGCGTCGCGTTGCTGGGTTGACATGGTTTTCTCCCTCTCCCTGTGGGAGAGGGTCGGGGTGAGGGCATCAAACCGCACTCATTTTATATTTATAAACAGGACGTTAATTATGAATAACCAGGAAAAACCACGCATCTCAACCACACCAGGCGAAGTGTTGCTGCACGATTATCTTAAGCCACTCAGTCTCGGCATCTCAGAACTGGCAGAGAGAATAAACACCGATCACACCACTGCCAGCGCGCTGGTAAACAATAAAATCAAACTCACCGTTGATTTGGCCACAAGACTGGCGAGCGCATTCGATACCAGTATTGAATTCTGGCTGAATCTGCAGCAAAACGCAGAAAACCAAGGAGCGAGAATCGAACACCTCTAACATAATCATCCCCCCAATCTGCTAAAGTAGCCAAATTCATTTTTCAGGAAGAAATCATGCGCCAACGAACCATTGTCTGCCCCATCATCCAGAACGACGGTGCCTATCTGCTGTGCAAAATGGCCAACGATCGCGGCGTGTTCCCCGGCCAGTGGGCTCTCTCCGGTGGTGGAATGGAGCCGGGCGAAACCATGGAACAGGCGTTGCGCCGTGAGATCCGCGAAGAGTTGGGCGAAGCGCTAGAGATTGCTTCGATCACGCCATGGGCTTTTCGCGATGACATCAGGGTGAAAACCTACGCCGATGGCACCACTGAGAAGATTTACATGATCTATCTGATCTTCGACTGCATCAGCACCAACCGGGCAGTCACGTTTAATGACGAGTTTCAGGAGATCGCCTGGGTTAATCCGGAATCGTTAAAAGAGCTGGATCTCAACGAAGCCACGCGCACTACCTTCGCCCAAAAGGGCCTTCTTTAATTGCCCACTGCCCCGGCGTTTTACCGGTCCATGCTCTGAAAACCTCAATAAATGCGCTGACGCTGCTATAGCCGCAGGACAGCGCAATCCACCCTACCGGCTTCCCCGCCGCCAGCCACTCCATTGCCCGCATGACGCGTGCCAGCTGCCGCCAGTTAACAAAATTCATTCCGGTCTGGGCACTAAACCGACGGTTGAACGTACGCACGCTCATCCCGGCATGAATAGCATGGCTCTCGACCGTCTGGTTATCATCGACAAACTGCAGCAAATGGCTGACCACGTTCTTCAGACGCGGATCCGTCGGCACGGGAAGAGAAAAGTGAGCCTGGGGCGTCAGGGCAAGCTCATCCAGCAGCAAAGTCAGCTTTCGCGGATCGAACTCACTCTCTGCACCACATAAACGGCTAAACAGTGCATGGGTCAGATCGTCGGGCTCGAACAGCGCGGGCGAATCGGGAAGCATTTCACACCAGGCGGAGTCCAGATAGATAGCGCAGCCTTCTATCGCACTTTCAGAAAAAGCGGCGTGCTGCTGATCCGGAGGGATCCAGCCGATGTGTTTTGCCGGTACGACCGAGCGCGCCTGCTGCGTCTCAATGACCAGCAGCCCCGCTGCAATACGCCACAGCTGGCCGGTGCGATGACTGTGCCAGGGCGTTCGATACCCGCCGGGATGAAGGAGCGTTTCAACACTGACCATATCATTTTGACCGAAAATCGTTATTCATCGACGCATTACAGAAACTACGTCTCCGGCTGTCAAGGATAATGGTGATTCAACCACATAAGGAGCCCGCATGAGCATTATCACGTCCCTGATAGCCGACACCGACAACGCCGCGCAGCGCGAAAAGATGGCGTGCCTGTTAACCCGCTTATTCAACGGCGATATCGATCCGGCAGAGGTATTTACGCCCGATTACCAGCAGTTTACGGACGGTCACGCGCTTGACTACCGTGGTTTTGTTCAGCATCTGAGCCACGTAAGCTCACAGATCCGCACGATCGCCTTTACCGTGGTGGAGATAGCCTGTCATGACGAACTTCTGGCTGACCGGCATATCGTGACGGTCACGTATCCCGATGGTCGTCAGGCAGAGATCGAGGTTTACCTGTTTGCCGCGCTGCGTGAAGGGAAAATCTGGCGGATCCACGAAGTCACGCGAACCCTCAGCGGCGATGCTGCAGACCGCACGCTGGCACACGCGACAGAATAACGTCACTCTGCCGGGCGCGGTGCGGCGCTGTTATACACGCCAATATAGCGCGCAAATTTCCCAAGAAACACACCGGCAAACACGCCGCCGGAGACGATCGCCAGCGCGCTCATGGCGGGCTGCTGCATCGTCTGGGGAGAGACCGCGCTCATCACGCCAAGCACATACTTCACCCCGAACGCCAGCATCATAAACGGCAGCGCGGTGTAGTCTGCCTGGCGGAAAAGGGTGCGCGGCGCCTCTGTACGGGTGATAACCGCCTGCTTAATCAGGAAATACCCCAGCGCGGCCCCAGCGAGGATCCCCGCCGTCCACAATGCGACAGTCCCGGGGGTTAACGTGCGGTAGACCACCAGATCGTAAATATCCCAGCTAAGAAAGATCGCCGGAATGACGGCAAGCCTCTCCAGCGTAACGGTGGCGGGCCTGCGGGCTTTAATGCCGCGAGAGATGAGGAAGATAAACAGCACCCACACCCAGACGGGCGTGTGGGTAACGACACCGATCAGAAATTCAAACATGGAACTCACCATGAACGATCGCGGCCCGTGCCGCCCTGAACGCGTATTGCGCATAACGGCAGGAAAGCCATTATACGCAGCTCTTTTAGAGCGATTTTTTCAGGCGTTGAACCGCCTCTTTCAGATCTTCATCCGTTGGCGTCACAAATGACATGCGCAGCGTCGTTGGGTCTGGCTCATTGCAGTAGAAAAACTCGCCAGGCACAAATACTACGCCGTTGCTTAACGTTTTTTCAAGCCAGCGGGTGGTGTTACACCCATTATTCATCTTCGCCCACAGGAACATGCCGCCCTTCGGCTTGTGGAACGACATCACATCGCCCAGCTCGGCCTCCAGCTCGGTTGCGAACGTCTGGTATTTCTGACGATAGGCTTCGCGGATCGTTTTAATCTGATCGGCCAGACGACCGGTTTTCAGGTACTCATACGTCATCAGCTGCGACAGCGTGCTGGTGTGCAGATCGGTGGTTTGCTTAAGATTCACTACCGCGCGCTTCAGCCATTCCGGCACCAGCACCCAGCCTACACGAGTCCCCGGCGCGAGGATTTTAGAGAAGGTTGAGGTATACACCACGTTCTCTTCATTGCCGATATCTTTGGCATGAGCAATCAACGGGCGGAATACTTCGTCGGTGTAATTAATTTCGCTGTACGGGTCGTCTTCGATAATCACGAAGTCATAACGCTTTGATAATTCCACCAGCTGCTTACGGCGCGCTTCAGACAGCGTCACGCCGCCGGGGTTACCAAAGGTTGGAACGATATAGACCGCTTTGATGGTTTCCTTCGCCGCCAGCGCTTCAAGCTCATCCACCTTCATGCCGTCGCCGTCGGTTCCAACGGATTCAAAATTCGCCTGCGCCAGACCGAAGACCTGAAGCGCGGCAAGATAGGTAGGACGCTCAACCACAACGGTGTCACCCGGGTTGATTAACGCACGCGCCAGCACGTCAAGAGATTGCTGTGAACCGGAGGTCACGACCACATCATCGGCCTTACAGGCGATACCGCGCCCCTCGCAGATGCGCTGAATTTCTTCGCGCAGCCCCGGGACGCCTTCCGTCAGGCCGTACTGGAACGCCTCGCCAAAATGCTGTGATAGGACGGCATCAGCGGCAATTTTAAGCCCTTCGTGATCGAACAGATCGGGATTAGGAATACCCCCGCCCAGCGAAATCACCCCGGCCATTTTGCTATGTTTTAATAATTCACGGATGGCAGATGATTGCAGGCCCTGCGCGCTGCTGGCGAGTTTGTTTGCAGACATTCTTTGATTACCTTCTTTTTTTATATTGTGCCCAATCTTAGCAGAATATGGGCGATAAATTCCGTAAGCTTAGGCAGTTGACGTAAATCCTGACGCCACAATAAATGCACCGGCCTCGGCGCGGGCGTGTACTGCTCCAGCACCCGCACCAGCCTGCCGCTTGCCAGCTCTTCCGCCACCAGCACTTCCGGTTGCAGCAACAGCCCCGCCCCGGCTCGCGCCGCCATGCGCAAGCCGTAGCCGTCGTTACATCTTAAGATCGCATCCCGCTTCCAGCGCACCTCCCCTTCCACGCCCGGCAGCCGCCACTCGTTACGTGCGGTCCACACCGTGTGCGAGAGACACAGATGATCCACCAGATCGTCTGGCGTTTGCGGCGTGCCGTGTCGCGCTAAATAATCCGGCGCGGCGCAGATCACCATGTTGTAGGGGCACAGGTATTTCGCCACCAGATCGTCATTGCGAACGTCACCAATGCGAATGGCCAGATCGACGCCCTCCTCCACCAGATCGACCATCCGGTTGGTGAGATCCAGCTCAATGCGCACCTCCGGGTAGCGCTGTAAAAAGGTTGCCGTTAGCGGGGCAATCACGCAGCCGCCAAACGACGTGGGTGCCGTGACGCGCAACGTTCCGGCAGGTGCAGCCCGCAGCCGCTCGACTGCATTTTCAGCAATGCAGACCTGCTCCAGCACCCGTTTCGCCTCGTCGAAATAGACCCGTCCGGCATCGGTCAGGCTCTGACGGCGCGTGTTGCGCTCCAGCAGTCGCGTGCCGAGCTGGGACTCCAGCAGGGCAATATACTTCCCCACCATCACCGCCGACATCTCCAGACGTGACGCCGCGCCGGTAAAGCTGCCGCTTTCCACCACCGCAATAAACGTCTCCATACCGCGAAGCTTATCCATATTCCGAACCCCTGGTTATCAATCTTCTAACTTTAGCCCAGTTTATCTGCATTTTTATTTATTAAAGAATAAAGGCTCACAACATAAGGAGTCGGCTATGAAAATCGTCATTATTGGTGCCAGCGGTACGGTCGGTCGTGCAGTAACGGAAGAGCTGAGTCGTCGCCACGAGGTCATCCGCGTGGGTCGCACGCAGGGCGACGAGCAGGTGGATATCACCTCGCAGGCGAGCGTCCAGGCGCTGTTTGAGAAAATAGGCCCGGTGGATGCAATTGTCTCCGCCAGCGGTGGCCTTTACTTTGGCCCGCTCGCGACCATGAAGGACAGCGACTTCAACCAGGGCCTGCAGGATAAACTGCTCGGGCAGGTGCGACTGGCGCTGACCGGCCAGCACTATCTGAACGAAGGCGGCTCGATTACGCTGATAAGCGGAATTGTGGCGCACGAACCGATTGCGCAGGGGGTAAATGCCACCACGGTAAATGCGGCGCTGGAAGGGTTTGTGCGCGCTGCCGCCTGCGAGCTGCCGCGCGGGATCCGCATCAACCTGATTAGCCCGACGGTACTCACCGAATCCGCCGAAGCGTACGACGGATTCTTCCCGGGCTTTGAAAGCGTTCCCGCAGCGACCGTGGCGCAGGCCTACCGCCGCAGCGTGGAAGGCGTGCAGAGCGGGCGGGTGTATAAGGTGGGTTACTGAGCCTTACGGGCGGCGATCAGCACCAGCATCGGGCGCTCCGCCTCTTCGGCCAGCGCGGGCCAGGCGTTAATCTGCGCCTGCGCTGGCCCCCACTCGTTGACGTTGCTTATCGTTAATCCGGCCCCGATCAGCGCGTTGAGCGTGGTGCCCAGCGTGCGGTGGTATTTCACCACCCCGTCCGCCAGCCAGTTGCTGACGCGCCTGCCCTCGTCCTGATAATGGTTCACGCCCCAGAACCGCTCGCCGCTGTCGTCGGTCAGCCAGCCCTGACGGGAGGCGCAGGTGTATATCGGGTGCTCCATCGAAAAGACCAGGCTGCCGCCGGGTTTAAGCGCGCGCTGAACCCTGGCGAACAGCGTGTCCAGCTCCGGCAGGTAGTGCAGCGCCAGGGAGCTATAGACTAGATCGAGGCTGTTCTCGTTAAGCGTGAGAGATTCCAGATCGCTACGCTGATAGTGAATCTCAGTGTCGTCAGTCAGTTCAGCCGCGCGGGCGAGCATCTTTTCTGAGATATCGACTCCAGTGACGTGAGCCGCGCCCAGCTCGCGCGCTGCGCGGCAGAACCAGCCGTAGCCGCAGCCGAGATCGACAACCGATTTGCCGGTTAAATCCGGCAGCATGGCCTTAAGCGCGGGCCACTCCGGCGCGCCGTCCAGACCCTGCACCGAGCGCGGAAGCTGGGCGTAGCCCTCGAAAAACGCCGGGTTGTCGTAGATGTTTTGTGCCATGGCAGATCCCTCTTTAAGAATGTGACTCCCAGTATAAAGCATTGCCTGCGGCCTGATGCCCTCACCCCAACCCTCTCCCACAGGGAGAGGGAGAAATGCACGTCAACCCACCGAGCCCCAGACCAGATTACCCTTATGGAACGTCGCGGTACGCGGTGAAATGCGCGCCACGGCTTCGGCGGAGCAGGAGGCATCCACCAGCACAAAGCTGGCGTCGTCCTGCGCTTTTGGCCACACGCGTTCGCCTTTGTCGTTCAGCGGCAGCACGTCGCCGGTGGCGATACCGAGCGCGCGGGAGAGCGTCTGCTCGTTGGGGCGAATATAGAGCTGCGCATAGAGATTCGCTTTCTCCAGCATGTCCCCCAGACCGTACGGCGACCAGTGGTCGATGACGCTGTCGGTCCCCGTCATCACGAACACGCCCTTCTCGCGCAGCTGCTTCAGCGGCATATGCAGGGTGCCAATCGGCACGGTGGAGGCGATGGTCACCTGCTGCGCCGCCATGCGGGTGGCGATCTCATTCACCTGCTGCTCGTTGAGCGTCGCCAGCGCGAAGGCGTGGCTGATGGTCAGCCTGCCCTTCAGTTCAGGCGTTTTCTCCACGGTTTCGACCATATAGTTCACCGCCGCCACGCCCGCCGGGCTGGTTTCGTGCAGGTGAATATCCACCCCTTTGTCGTAGTCCAGCGCAATCTGGAACATCAGATCGAGGGATTTCTCCATCGCGCCGTCGACGTTGGTGGGATCCAGCCCGCCCACGTAGTGCGCCCCGGCCTGCATCGCCTCGCGCATCAGCTTTTCAGAATTCGACAGCAGCAGCCCGTGCTGCGGGAAGGCGACGATTTCGCAGTCAAAACCCGCTTTGCGGCGCGCCAGCACCGCCTGCAAATTTTCCAGGTTTTTCAGGCCGGAAACCGGCTCAATGTTGCAGTGGCTGCGGGCGATGGTGGAGCCTTTCGACTGGATCAGGTCGATCAGCTTTTCCGCACGTTCCTGGGTGTAGGGCTGCAGCTCCGGCAGCAGCTTCTGCTCAAGGCGGATCATGTCCTGAATCGTGGTGCCCGCCGGACGGTTCAGGGAGCGCCACGGGCCGCCGTAGAAGGTTTTATCCAGGTGAATGTGCATGTCGCGCATCGCCGGAAGCATCAGCTTGCCGCCTGCGTCATAGTGCGGCAGCGTGGCGTCGGCGTGGCTCTTGTTGTCGCGCAGGGCAACGATCTTCCCGTCCTTGATTTCCAGCGTTTTCAGTTCGGTGCGGGTGCTCGTCGCCACGCCGCCGTCGACGTTAAATCCGGCTTCGAGCAGCACGTTGTCGAGATAGTAATGTTTCGCGGTGATGTTCATCGGTTTACCCGTCTCGCAGGTTGGCTTTGCGGAGTCAGCAGCATACGCGACGGATCCGGTCGCGCCAAACAGCGCGCAGGCGGTGACCATTTTGCCGCTCTGGCTAATAAACTCGCGGCGGCTTTTATTTTCACTCATCTTATCTTCCTTCATTAACGATATGGGTGCCGGTTTCTCCGCGCAGCGCGGCGGGCAGGCAGTCCGGCGAGGTGACGATTACCCGCCTGCCGCCGTGGCTTAAAAATTCCAGCGAGGCGACGATTTTGGGCAGCATGCTGCCCGCCGGGAAGTGGCCTTCTTCCATATAACGCGTCATCTGCGCCACGTTAACGGTGTCCAGCGCCTGCTGGTTTGGCTTGCCGAAGTTGACGCACACCTTTTCCACGCCGGTGGTAATCACCAGCACGTCGGCACCGATCTCCCGCGCCAGCAGCGCCGTGGAGAGATCTTTATCAATCACCGCGTCGACGCTCTGGTAATCCCCCTGCTCGCTGCGCACGACCGGGATCCCGCCGCCGCCCGCGCCGATCACGACATACCCTTTTTGGGTCAGCGTCTTAATGGCATCCGCTTCAACAATCCGCAGCGGCTGCGGTGAAGCCACCACGCGGCGATAACCACGGCCGGAGTCCTCAACAAAACGCCAGTCCGGGTGCGCGCGCTGCAGCTCGTCGCGCTGCGCCTCGCTGAAGAACGCGCCGATAGGTTTCGTCGGGTGCGTAAAGCCGGGATCGTTTTTATCCACCTCCACCTGCGTGACGACCGTGACCGCCTTTTGCTCGCCGCGCGCAGCCAGGCAATTGTTGAGCGCCTGCTGGATCAGGTAGCCAATCCCGCCCTGCGTGTCCGCCACGCAGTTTGCCAGCGGGGTCAGGGGCAGTCCTTCCCGCTCGTGGGCGATTTCGGCGCGGCGCAGATCCAGCCCCACCTGGGGGCCGTTGCCGTGAGTGAGCACGATGTCATAGTCGGAGGCCAGCATTTCCAGCACCGACTCTGCCACCGCTTTCACCGCCAGCGCCTGATGTTCAACCGACTGGCTGGCGTTGTCTTTGATAATGCTGTTGCCGCCGATGGCGACGACCATAAGCTCTTTCATTTTGTTTCCTTTAGAAGGTGCGTTCTGGTGCCCTCACCCCGGCCCTCTCCCACAGGGAGAGGGGGATTAACAGAGGTATCCAGCACATGCTTCACCACAAACATGCCGCCCATCATCAGATACGCGGTGACGAACATCAGCGAACTGCCTTCGGCAAATCCCACCACCGGGGCGTGGATCACCCCAAACAGCGCCAGCAGCGCCCCACCCGCAGCCGCAACGGCCCCGCGCAGCGGTTTGTTGATGATGGCAAAGATGGCGATACAGCCCCACAGCATGCTGGCGAGCGGTGCGCCGTTCCCGAGATGCACTAATCCCTCGTAGTAGATCCCTTTGCTGTGCAGTACGTCGGTGCCGATTTTGGCCGCGCTGGTGCCTGCCGCCCCCATCACGCTGTTCATCATGGTCAGCGCCCAGTTGGCGATCCACGGGAACAGGCAGATGAAGATAACGGGCACCTCCACTTTGGGCGTTTCCCTGACCACCTGGTTGGCGGTGACGACGCCGATAAACACCAGAATCGGCACGATGGCGGTCATCGGAATAATGGCGAGCATAAACGCCCCCAGCCCGAACAGCGGCACGATGAACATGGTCACGCCCGAGGCCAGCGTGTAGCCGATGCTGGCCCCCATCGCTTTCCAGCCGGGGTGGCCGACGTAGACCGTCACCGGGAACGGGTTCCCCATCAGGCAGCCGAGCATGGAGGCCAGACCGTTCGCCAGCATCACCTTGCGGGTCGGGTACGCATCCCCCGCCGCGTGGGCGCTTTCGATGTTCTCCAGGTCAAAGATGTAGTTCGCCAGGCCCAGCGGCACGGCAGAGGCAAGATACGGCAGCGCGTGCGGCAGGCCCTGCAGGAAGCCTTCCACGTGCACCTCCGGCGGGTTAAAGCCGAAGGATGACATGGACGCTTTAATCGCTTCCGGGCTTTGCAGGCCGGAGATCCACGCCAGTGCGGTACCGGCTATCAGCAGCAGCAGGCCGGTCGGGATACGGGCGAAAATCGGCTTTTTGCCAAACCAGTTAATGAAGATCAGCAGCAGCACGATGAACGACACGGTCGGCGCTTCGAACGCCTGCAGCATCGGGTTCATCGCCAGCAGCAGCAGGCCCAAACCGGAGAGGCACGACAGCAGCACGGTGCGCGGGATCATCTTGCGGATGGTTTCCCCTAAAAACGAACCGCCCGCGAGGATCATCGCCTCCACGAAGCACCACACCAGGCCAATCTGGATCGCGAACTCCGCATCGCCCGTTTGCTGATAAACCGGCATCAGCACCAGGAAGGTCACGGTAAAAATTGACGGCGCGCTCGGGCCGGACGGCAGCGCGGTCACATCCGTACGCCCGGTGGCGCGCGCCATCTGCATGCCGAACCAGGCGTAGCAAATACTCGCCACCAGCACCGCCAGCCCGAAGGCCGGCGCGATGCGTCCATAAACAATCTCCTGCGGGATGCCGACGACAAAAATGAGCAGCCCCATCATGGTCAGCAAATTGGTCAGGTTGTTGGTCATCAACCCGAAATAGGCCGCCCAGTCACCTCTTTTCCACTCCAGTTTCATGTTTTTCATGGATGCTTGCCTTATAAAAAGTAGCGATCGCGGAAGGTCAACAGCGCCTTTTCAAAACAGCTAAACGGCGGGTGAACAATGCCCGCCCCAATCATGCCGATGCCCGCGTCTTTGTGGGCAATGGCGGTGTTGATCACCGGCAGAATGCCGCTGCCCGTGACTTTGGTGATGTCGATCGCGGTTGGGATCCCCATAAACGAGAGCAGCGGAATGGTGACGTTCGGGTTTTCGCCGAGGGTGATTTCGCGCATCTGACGGGAGAAGTCGATGGCTTCATCCACCGTCCCGCCTACCAGCGCAACAATCGCCGGGGCCGTCGCCATCGCAAACCCGCCGATGCCGTAGGTTTCGGTGATGGCGCTGTCGCCGATATCCAGCCCGGAGTCTTCCGGCTTATAGCCTGCGAACATCGGGCCAATCACCTGCTGCGCCGGGCCGGTGAACCACTGCCCCGGCAGGCCGGAAACGCGCAGGCCAAACTCGTAGCCGTTGCGCGCCATGGTGGTGACGACGGTGCTGTACTCAATGCCGTGAGCGGCGTCCAGCGCGGCCTTACACATCGCCATCCACGTCGGGCCGGAGAAGTAGTCGCTGCTGGCGACGAACTCGAACACCTCGCGCTGCTGCTCCACCGGATAGCCCGCCTGGATCAGCCCCGGCGTCAGCGCCTGAATAAGCAGCGTGGTGCCCGCGTTGTTGCGGTTGTGGCACTCGTCGCCCATGTGCAGCGCCTGGGCCAGCATCAGGCGCAGGTCGATTTCGCCGATAATCTTCATGGCGTCGCGCAGCATCGGGCCGAGCACGTCGCGCATCCAGTTCAGGCGGTCGATCACGCTCTGGTCGTTGGCCCCCATGCGCAGGATCTTCGCCATCTGCTCGCTGAGGTTGGTGAACGTGCGGTTGCCGTAGGTTTTGTTCTCGACGATGTGCATAAACATCGACGCGGAGGTGACGCCTGCCATCGAGCCCACGCAGTCATGCTCGTGACACGGCGAGAAGGTAATGTCGCCAGAGGCGGCCAGCCTTGCGGCGTCGTCCAGATCTTTCGCCAGCCCTTCAAACACCAGCGCCCCGGTAACCGCGCCCTTCATCGCCCCGCACATGTTTTCCCAGGAGACAGGCGGACCGGCGTACAGAATGGTGGTGCGGGTCATGCCCGGCACCACGTTAATGGCCTGGTCATAGCCCACCAGCACCGGATGGGACTGAATAATGCGCTCAAGGGCGATGTGGTTAGCGGCGGCGATTTTCTCCGCCAGCGGTTTTTCCGCCAGCTGGTCGAGCGCTTCAACGACCTGCATATTGCCCTGCCCCGGCGGCGTCCAGTCGAGCTGGGTGACGGGAACGTGCTGTTTTTTGAGATCGTCGCTGAACATCGCAATGCCGACGTTAATGACGCTCAGCGGCTGGTTGAATAAGGTCGTCATTATGCTTTCTCCCCTTTGCAAACAAATTCGCGTGCCAGTAATCCGGTGTTGGTACTGCTGCTGGCCCAGATGACGCCTGCGTCGGTCAGCAGCTGACACTGCTGCGCCAGCGACTGCGGATCCTGGTCGGTGCCGAGCACGTAGCCGAGGATCTCAAGCGGACGGCGTTCGGCCTTCGCGATGGCCTGCGCCTCTTTGATGGCATCGAGCATCACGCCGACCGGATCCTCGTGCGCGCCGAAGCCCAGCACGAAGTCCATCACGATGACGCCCACCTCCGGATCGCGCGCCTCCTGCAGCAGGCGGCTGATGCGGTTGGTCGGGTCGATCATCGGGTGCGGCTTGCCGTTGGTGAAGTCGTCGTCGCCAAAGTCGAGGAAGGTGTGGGCTTTACTGACGCTGATGTCGCTCAGGCGCTTAGACGGATCCGGCTGGATGTTGCTGTAGACGTCGTCGAATTTCGCAAGCGCCGCGAACATCGCCTCGTCGCACAGGGTGCCGCCGCAGAACAGGCCGCGAATGTACTTCTGCTGCGGCGTCAGGCGAGCGCGCACCTCTTCAATCAGCGGCCAGTTGAGCGGGTGTAGATCGAGGGATTCTTTATTGATGCCGGTGAGCAGAACGGCCTTCAGGGCAGCCTCTTTGGTGCCGCGCGCAAACTGCAGGCCGTCTTCATCGGCGGGCGGTTCGCTGCGGCCGAGGAAGCAGACGACCACCGGCTTGCGGCAGGCTCTGGCGCGGGTTAGCACCTTTTCTGCCACCGCTGGCGCGGGCGGCTTGGAGATCAGCGCGATAACCTGGGTGCCCTCGTCGGCTTCCAGCATATCAATGGCGTCGAGCATCATCAGGCCGCCGATTTTCTCGCTGAGATCGCGCCCGCCGGTGCCAATCAGCTGCGACACGCCGCCGCCGAATTCGTGAATGCGCACGCTCAGCTCCTGGCTGCCGGTGCCGGATGCGCCGACGATGCCAATCGAGCCGCGGCGCACCGCGTTAGCAAAGCACAGCCCCGCACCGTTGATGATGGCGGTGCCGCAGTCCGGCCCCATCATCAGCAGCCCTTTCCGGTGCGCGAGCTGCTTTAGCGCCAGCTCGTCGTCGAGCGATACGTTATCGGAGAAGAGCATCACGTTAAGATCGTTTTCCAGCGCCTGGCGCGCTTCGCGGGCGGCGAAGGTACCGTTGACGGAAATGACCGCGAGGTTGCTGTCCGGGCGATGGGTTTTGGCGCTGGCATCGTGGCGTAGCGCGCCTCATGGGAGCCTGCACTCTCTTTACGGGTGAACAGCGCTTCAATAGCGGCCAGCGTTTCATCATTCGCCGCGTCGCCTTTAATAACGATCATCAGATCGCCGTTTTTAGCTTCCGCTAATTCCGGCGTTAATAGCCCGAGGTTTTTTAATACGCCTTTATTCATCTCCGTCGCCATGGCCACAAACGCCTGGTCGACGCCCGGCAATTTATTGGCTTTGGTGGAAACGGACATTAATGATACGGAGTCAAAATAGGTGTTCTTTTTTATGACGATTTTCGTTGGCATTATTTTCTCCTGAAAGCGGATAAAAGGGGGCCGCCGTCGTGCAAAATGCACGTCGGTAAAAAATACTTTTGAATTAACGGCCAGCCGGAAAAGGCTGGCCGAATACGCTATGCGCCCGCCGCCAGCAGCAGGTCTGCTATTGCATCGAAACCTTTTTCCCGCGCCAGTTCGAGCGGGGTTTTGCCGTATTTATCGGTCATGTGCGGGTTCGCGCCGTGATCCAGAAGGAGCTTGACGATCTCCTGCTGCTTCGCGCCGCCGTCGTTGAGCACGATCGCTTCCAGCAGCGGCGTCCAGCCGACAAAGTTGGTGTGGTTGACGTTGATATCGGTTTTTTCCAGCAGCTCGCGCACGATCTCCACGTGCCCTTTTTCACTGGCTGGCGTAATGCCCACGCCGCCAAAACGCGTCAGGCGCTCGAGATCCGGATTTGCCGGAAGGACAATGCGCAGCAGAGTGATATCGTTGGTCAGGCAGCTAATCAGGAAGGGGTTAAAGCAGGTCTGATCCTGTTTATCAATATCCGCCCCGGCGGCAATTAATAACTCCACGCAGGCATAATGTTTTTTCAGGCTGGCAATAATAACGGCGGTTCTTTTCTGTCGATTGGTGGCGTTAATATCCACGCCTTTTTCCAGGCAGGCTTTTAGCGCATCGCTATTGCCCTCTTCTGCCGCCAGCAGAAATTCAGTAACGAGTTCGTTCGCAGACATATTCAGACTCCCGATGTTTTTATTTCTGTTGACCTGAGAATAGCAACAGCCTGGTCATAAAAGAATCCGCTTAAAAATGATTCATCGACAGTCAATTCATTGTTGAGGTAAATTCAACAAACCGGTCAAAACGTGCGTCTGTGCAACCTTTTTCTTATGTTTCCCCACGTTTTAGCGCTCGATACTGCATTATGCTTATGTCTGACTAAGCCTTACTGCGTGCGGCTTTCGGCAAATAGTCAGAACTGTGATCGGCTTCAAATGTGTTGTAACAACGCTGTTAAAATATGTTCAAAACTGATGGCTGACGGGAGTGAGATATGAATTCCATCTTTACCGAAGAGAACCTGCTGGCCTTTACTACCGCCGCACGCTTCGGCAGCTTCAGCAAAGCCGCCGCCGAGCTGGGCGTGACGACCTCCGCCATCAGCTACACCATTAAGCGCATGGAGACCGGGCTGGACGTGGTGCTGTTTGTCCGCAGCACGCGCAGCATCGAGCTGACCGAGTCCGGGTTTTACTTTTACCGTAAGGCCACCGACCTGCTAAACGACTTCCACGCCATCAAGCGCGGAATAGATACCATTTCGCAGGGCATCGAGGCGCGGGTGCGCATATGTATTAATCAGCTTTTATACACGCCGCGCCACACCGCCAGGCTGCTGCAGGTGCTGAAAAAACAGTTCCCGACCTGTCAGATCACCGTGACCACCGAGGTGTACAACGGCGTCTGGGACTCCATCATCAACAACCAGGCCAATATCGCGATTGGCGCGCCAGACACGCTGCTCGACGGCGGCGGGATTGATTACACCGAGATCGGCGCCATCCGCTGGGTCTTTGCCATCGCGCCGGAACACCCGCTGGCGTTCACCCCGGAGCCGATAGCGGAAAGCCAGCTGCGCCTGTATCCCAACATAATGGTGGAAGATACCGCGCACACCATTAACAAAAAGGTCGGCTGGCTGCTTCACGGGCAGGAGGCGATTCTGGTGCCGGACTTTAACACCAAATGTCAGTGTCAGATCCTGGGCGAAGGGATAGGTTTTTTACCGGAATATATGACCCGCGAGGCGGTTGACGCGGGGCTGCTGGTTACCCGACGTATTAATAACCCGCGTCAGGACTCGCGTATGCTGCTCGCCACGCAGCATGCCGCAACCGGCCAGGTCACGCGGTGGATCAAACAGCAGTTTGGCCCTGCAGGGGTGCTGACCCACATCTATAGCGATCTCCTCTGGCGCGAGGCCATAAAATAGTTTAGCATTTACTTAATTAAGTTAATGCTAAAATATTATGACCGAACTTGAACAGCTTCAGGCCAGCGCCGGGCAGGCCGCCACACTCTTAAAAGCGATGAGCAACCCGCGTCGTCTGCTGATCCTCTGCACCCTGTGCGGAGCGCCCGGCACCAGCGCGGGAGAACTGGCGCGAGCCACGGGGCTAAGCCCTTCCGCTACGTCGCAGCATCTGGCGCGCATGCGTGAGGAAGGGCTTATCGACAGCACCCGCGACGCGCAGCGCATTCTCTATTTCATTAAAAACGATGCGGTACATCAGCTGATCAGCACCCTGAAAACCCTTTATTGCCCGTAAGGAGCCGCCATGTCTCTTCCTCTTCTTTCACCACGCCAGGCCAATGCCCGCATCGCTGAAGGCGCAAAAATGATTGATATTCGTGATGCCGATGAGTACGCCCGCGAGCATATTCACGCCGCGCGGTCCGTGCCGCTGGATACCTTACCCGGCGGTCTAAACGCGCAGGCGGGGGATACGGTGATTTTTCACTGCCAGTCCGGCGCCCGGACGTCGGGGAATGCCGACCGCCTTGCTCAGGCTGCCGCGCCCGCGCAGGCCTTTGTGGTCGAGGGGGGCATTCAGGGCTGGAAGCAGGCCGGGCTGCCGACCGTCGAGGACAAATCCCAGCCGCTGCCGCTGATGCGTCAGGTGCAAATTGCCGCCGGGCTGCTGATACTCTGTGGCGTAGTGCTGGGCTATAGCGTCTCCAGCGGCTTTTTCCTGCTCAGCGGTTTTGTCGGAGCCGGGCTGCTGTTCGCCGGTGTGACGGGCTTTTGCGGCATGGCGCGACTGCTCAAGGTCATGCCCTGGAACCGGCGTACCTCATAAGCAGTAATCGGTGAAATACGCTGTACCCGGCGTCACGCGTGGGCTAAGGTGAAGATCGCTAAAACGATGAGGAGGTAATATGTTTTCTGTCGGTGATTATGTGCAACCGCGTAAAGGCGGCCCGAAACTGAAAGTGCTCGAAGTGAACGGTGACAGCATTGTGGCGGTCCAGGCCAGCAATGAGCAAGGCGAGAAATATACCCTGAAAGCAGCCGAACTGGCGCCGTATACCGAAGAAGGCGATTTCGGCGTCTGCTGAACAGCCAGCCGGGCGGCGTTCCGCCCGGCTAACCTGTTAGATCAGAAAATCATCCAGTGATTTACCGTTTGCCAGCGCGCTGGCAATAGGCTTCGGCGTGCGGCCCTGGCCGGTCCACGTTTTCTCTTCACCGTTCTGGTCAATAAAACGATATTTTGCTTCACGCGGCTTGCGCTTTTTCGCGGGCTTACCCGCCTGCGCCAGTTCAGAGCCCAACAGGTCAGTCGGGGAAATACCATCGGCTTTCATCAGCTCCAGCAGAGCATTAATTTTTTCCTGCTGCTCAGCGCGCTGCTGCTCTAATTCCGCCAGCTCACTCCGTTTCTCTTCAGTAACGACCCTGACCTTTTCCAGCGTTTCCTCAAGAACGTCCAGGGTTAATTCACGCGCCATGGCGCGCAGAGTTCGGATATTATTAAGATTCTGTAACGTCAAAGACATATTATTTGAAAACCTTCTCTTTAGGGTAAATAGATAAATCGTCGACAGAATAATTCATTTCCATAGAAATATCTACCCGCGAGGCCGTCCGGCCAGTTGCGTAAATATCTTTAAATATCACCGTTAATATTATCTTATGACGCAGAGGGGATACGCACAGATTCAATCATCACATCAATATAAATGGTCAACTTTAATCCAAATTTCAGCATCCTACGCTACGCGCAACAGGAGCAAATCCCATCTCGACACCATAAACATCAACCAACTGATTTACCTGAATAAATCATCAAGCGAGACAGATTATAACGAACAGAACAAAAAACAACCAACTTTAGAGAATTTTGTGGACAAAAGGCGATTAAATAAAAATTAATCACTAGTTGTTAGTTCAAACGCAGAGATATACGCTATACACGTCAAACAAACCAACCTAAAGCACTAATCGCTTCGGGCAAATCGTTTCTTTTGTGTTCTTCTCAAGGAGTTCAGACATGTTCTCACCGCAATCACGCCTTCGCCATGCCGTGGCGGATACTTTCGCGATGGTTGTCTACTGTTCCGTTGTGAACATGCTGATCGAAATATTCCTCTCCGGAATGTCCTTCGAGCAGTCACTTTCCTCTCGTCTGGTGGCGATCCCGGTCAATATTATTATTGCCTGGCCTTACGGGTTATACCGCGATGCGGTAATGCGCTTCGCGCGTCGGATCAGCCCCGCAGGCTGGGTGAAAAACCTGGCGGACGTTCTGGCGTATGTGACGTTCCAGTCGCCGGTTTACGTGGCCATACTGCTGACAGTGGGTGCAGACTGGCACCAGATCGCTGCGGCCGTCAGTTCGAATATTGTGATTTCAATGCTGATGGGTGCGGTATACGGCTATTTCCTCGACTACTGCCGCCGCCTGTTTAAGGTCAGCCAGTACAGCCAGGCAAAAGCGTGATGTGAAGCGACTGGCGAAAGCCAGTCGCGAATTTACTGTACGTCGCCAAACAGTCCCTTCAAAAACCGCTCCAGCGCCATGCGTGAGCTGAAGCCATGCGGAATACCATAATGCTCATGCCGTTCGCCGCCTAAATAGAGCGGAAATTGCTGATAATGATCGCAGGTTTTAATATCCGAGGCAGGCTCAGCAAATGACAGACTTCTGTCTTTCAGCGTCGGGTGAATAATGAGAGCGGTACGTCCCATTCTAGCTTCGCGATTAACGTAAACATAATTCTCGCCACGGCGATATCCATACGCTTTTGATGTCACCTCATCCATGGTGAATCCCTCTTTTTCAAGAACGCGCGCCACCTCATCAGGTCGTAAATACATATCTCTTCCTCGTTATCTTTTCCTGCCCGGCCACCTTACAGTATTCAGCATTAGCAGGGCTTTCAGAATAATCCATAAACTGCCGGATAACGCGTGACGCGCTTCAGATATTAAATTTCTGGACTAAACTGAACGGGAACACAAAATTACGGAGGATCGTATGTTTAACAGACCGAACCGAAACGATATTAATGACGACGCTCAGGATATTCGTAATGATGTCAGCCAATTAGCGGATACGCTGGAAGAGGTGCTGAAGTCCTGGGGAACTGACGCGAAGGACGAAGCGGATGCCGCAAAACGTAAGGCTCAGTCTCTGCTCCGTGAAACCCGCGCGCGTTTGAACGGGCGTACGCGAACGACTCAGGCTGCCTGCGATGCGGTCAGCTGCGCAACGACCTTCGTGCGCGAAAAACCGCTCTGCACGCTGGGCACGGTCGCGGCCGTCGGGATCTTCGTGGGTGCCCTGCTTAGCCTGCGTAAATAACCCCCTCGCGCACGTTTCTCAGCCCCGGAGGCCAATGGCTGCCGGGGCTTTTCTTTGCCTTCTCGCCTGAAAAACCCGCATAGCCTGCCCTGCCCCGCTGTGCTCATCATAGGGGCAACATTAATCTAAATTTCCCATATCTTGTATGGTTGAAACTTAAGACAACTACATCTAGTATTCCTTTTAGCAAGACACACACAACCTGACGCGACGATTCGCGCCGCACCCTTATTTTAAATGGAAATACGAATCATGAGCATTATTATTTACACTCGTAACGATTGTGTTCAGTGCCACGCCACAAAACGGGCAATGGAAAGCCGTGGCGTAGCGTTTGAGATGGTGAATATTGACCAGGTCCCCGAGGCCGCAGATACCCTGCGCAAGCAGGGTTTTCGTCAGCTTCCGGTGGTAATCGCCGGGGAGACAAGCTGGTCCGGCTTCCGCCCGGACATGATTAACCGCCTGAGCGCGCAGGCCGCCCGGGTATGAGTGGGCTGGTTTTCTTCTCCAGCAGCTCGGAAAACACGCTCCGCTTTATTGAGCGCGTCGGGCTGCCTGCGGTGCGCATTCCGCTCAACGAGCGGGAGCGGATCCGGGTAGAGGAACCGTACATTCTGGTGGTGCCCAGCTATGGCGGCGGCGGCACGGCGGGGGCTGTTCCCCGTCAGGTGATCCGCTTTCTCAACGATCCTCATAACCGCGGGCTAATCCGCGGCGTTATCGCGGCGGGGAATCGCAATTTCGGCGATGCCTTTGGCCGCGCCGGGGATGTCATCTCTCAAAAATGCGGCGTGCCGTATCTCTATCGTTTTGAGCTGATGGGGACACAGCAGGACGTCGAAAACGTGCGTAAAGGAGTGAACGAATTTTGGCAACGACAACCGCAGAACGGGTGATTCAGGCGACACCGGATTACCACGCATTAAACGCCATGCTTAACCTCTACGATCGGGAGGGGCGTATCCAGTTCGATAAAGATCGTGAGGCGGTGGATGCCTTTTTCGCCGCCCACGTGCGGCCCAACACCGTGACGTTTGCAAGCCAGAATGAACGTCTCGACTATCTGGTTAAAGAAGGCTACTACGAAGAACGCGTGCTGACCCGCTACGACCGCGCCTTTGTGGTGACGCTGTTTGAACGCGCTCACGCCAGCGGCTTTCGTTTCCAGACGTTTCTCGGCGCGTGGAAGTACTACACCAGCTATACCCTCAAGACCTTTGACGGCAAACGCTACTTAGAGAGCTTTGAAGATCGCACCGTGATGGTAGCCCTGACGCTGGCGCAGGGTGATGAAGCGCTGGCGGAGCAGCTAACCGACGAGATCCTTTCCGGACGCTTCCAGCCCGCCACGCCGACCTTTCTCAACTGCGGCAAAGCCCAGCGCGGCGAGCTGGTTTCCTGCTTCCTGCTGCGTATCGAAGACAATATGGAGTCGATTGGCCGCGCGGTGAACTCGGCGCTGCAGCTTTCCAAACGCGGCGGCGGCGTGGCGTTTCTGCTCTCTAACCTGCGCGAAGCGGGCGCGCCGATCAAGCGCATCGAAAACCAGTCCTCCGGCGTGATCCCGGTGATGAAGATGCTGGAGGATGCGTTTTCGTATGCTAACCAGCTTGGCGCGCGCCAGGGCGCGGGGGCGGTTTACCTGCACGCGCACCACCCGGACATTCTGCGCTTTCTGGATACCAAGCGCGAAAACGCCGACGAAAAAATCCGCATCAAAACCCTGTCGCTCGGCGTGGTGATCCCGGACATCACCTTTAAGCTGGCCAGGGAGAATGCCGACATGGCGCTCTTCTCGCCGTACGATATTGAGCGTATTTATGGCAAAGCGTTTGGCGATGTGGCCATCAGCGAGCTGTACAACGAGCTGTTGGCCGACGATCGCATTCGCAAAAAAACCATCAACGCCCGCGATTTCTTCCAGACTCTGGCGGAGATCCAGTTTGAGTCCGGCTATCCGTACATCATGTATGAAGATACGGTGAACCGCGCGAACCCGATTGCCGGGCGCATCAACATGAGCAACCTGTGCTCGGAGATTTTGCAGGTCAACAGCGCGTCAGCCTACGACGAGAACCTGGACTACGCGGACATCGGCAAGGATATCTCCTGCAACCTCGGATCGCTGAATATTGCCCACACCATGGATTCCCCAGACTTTGGCCGCACGGTGGAGACCGCCATTCGCGGGCTAACGGCGGTGTCGGACATGAGCCATATCCGCAGCGTGCCGTCTATTGAAGCGGGTAACGCCGCGTCGCACGCCATCGGGCTGGGGCAGATGAACCTGCACGGCTATCTGGCGCGGGAAGGCATCGCCTACGGCAGTCCGGAAGGGCTGGATTTCACCAACCTCTATTTCTACACCATTACCTGGCACGCGCTGCACACCTCAATGATGCTGGCGCGCGAGCGCAACCAGCGGTTCGCGGGCTTTGAGCAGTCCCGCTACGCCAGCGGGGAATATTTCAGCCAATATCTGGAAGGCGACTGGCAGCCGCAAACCGAAAAAGTGCGCGAACTGTTTGCCCGCGCGGGGATTACCCTGCCGACGCGCGAGATGTGGCAGAAGCTGCGTGACGACGTGATGCGCTACGGCATTTATAACCAGAACCTGCAGGCCGTCCCGCCGACCGGATCGATTTCCTACATCAACCACGCCACGTCGAGCATTCACCCGATCGTGTCGAAAATTGAAATTCGTAAAGAAGGCAAAACCGGGCGCGTTTACTACCCTGCCCCGTTTATGACCAATGAGAACCTGGCGCTCTATCAGGATGCGTATGAGATCGGCCCGGAAAAAATCATCGATACCTACGCGGAGGCGACAAAACATGTGGATCAGGGGCTGTCGCTGACGCTGTTCTTCCCGGACACCGCCACCACGCGAGATATCAACAGAGCGCAGATCTACGCCTGGAAGAAAGGCATCAAAACGCTCTACTACATTCGCCTGCGCCAGCTTGCGCTGGAAGGCACCGAAATCGAAGGCTGCGTGTCCTGCGCGCTGTAAGGAGAAAGGATGAAACTGTCACGCGTGAGTGCCGTTAACTGGAACAAAATCCAGGACGACAAAGACCTGGAGGTGTGGAACCGCCTGACCAGCAACTTCTGGCTGCCGGAAAAAGTCCCGCTCTCCAACGATATTCCGGCCTGGCAAACGCTCGGCCACGCCGAACAGCGGCTGACGATCCGCGTCTTTACCGGCCTGACGCTGCTGGACACCATTCAAAATACCGTCGGCGCCCCCGCGCTGATGAGCGACGCGCTAACGCCGCACGAAGAGGCGGTGATGTCGAACATCAGCTTTATGGAGGCGGTGCATGCCCGCTCCTACAGCTCGATTTTCTCCACCCTGTGCCAGACCAAAGACGTGGACGCAGCCTACACCTGGAGCGAAGAGAGCGAGTCACTACAGAGAAAGGCGGAGCTGGTGCTGGCGTATTACCGCGCCGACGAGCCGCTGAAGAAGAAGATCGCCAGCGTGTTCCTGGAATCCTTCCTCTTCTATTCCGGCTTCTGGCTGCCCATGTACTGGTCGAGCCGGGGCAAGCTCACCAACACCGCCGATTTGATTCGGCTCATCATTCGTGATGAAGCGGTGCACGGGTATTACATCGGCTATAAGTATCAGAAAGGGCTCGAGAAAGTCAGCGAGGCAAAGCGCGAGGAGCTTAAAGGCTTTGCGCTCGATTTGCTGATGGATCTGTACGACAACGAGCTGAGCTATACCGAAGAACTCTACGCCGGCACCGGCTGGGAGGACGACGTGAAGGCCTTCCTCTGCTACAACGCCAACAAGGCGCTGATGAACCTGGGTTACGACGCGCTGTTCCCGCCGGAGATGGCGGAGGTGAACCCGGCTATTCTGGCCGCGCTGTCGCCCAATGCCGACGAAAACCACGATTTCTTCTCGGGCTCGGGCTCATCGTACGTGATGGGCAAAGCGGTAGAAACCGAGGACGAAGACTGGGATTTTTAATGAACGCTAACGTTCGTTAATTTAATATAAACCCAACAATTATCTCTCTAATATTTACAAAACAACTACACTGTAATTTCCACGTCATATTCGCCTGAATCATTCCGATTCAGGCGAAATTTCCCGATGCAGCAGCAAAAAATTGAGAAAAATTCAAACTGCCCTCAGCCCTTTATTCATGGGAAATTCAGCCGTTTCGCTTGCGTCAAAATTCTGCCCTCAGCTCGACGTAGGGTTGTCTCAGATTCTCAGTATGTTAGGGTTATGCCCGTTAACAATTTACCATGGTAATCATATCGGCATAAACAAATAACAGGACACTCTCTATTGCATGGCAATTAAATTAGAAGTGAAAAATCTTTATAAAGTATTTGGCGAGCACCCGCAGCGCGCATTCAAATATATTGAGAAAGGCCTTACGAAAGAGCAAATTCTGGAAAAAACCGGGCTATCGCTTGGCGTTAAAGACGCCAGTCTGGCCATTGAAGAAGGCGAGATTTTTGTCATCATGGGATTATCCGGTTCGGGTAAATCCACTATGGTTCGCCTTCTCAATCGCCTGATTGAACCCACCCGCGGGCAGGTGCTGATTGACGGCGTGGATATCGCCAGAATATCAGACGCAGAGCTTCGCGAGGTGCGCAGAAAGAAGATCGCTATGGTGTTCCAGTCATTCGCGCTAATGCCGCACATGACGGTGCTGGATAATACCGCTTTCGGCATGGAATTAGCCGGCACGCCGGCTCAGGAACGTCAGGAAAAAGCCCTTGATGCCCTGCGTCAGGTCGGGCTGGAAAATTATGCGCATGCGTACCCGGATGAACTTTCCGGCGGTATGCGTCAGCGCGTGGGATTAGCCCGTGCATTAGCCATTAATCCAGACATATTATTAATGGATGAAGCCTTCTCCGCCCTCGATCCGTTAATTCGCACCGAGATGCAGGATGAGCTGGTAAAATTACAGGCTAAACATCAGCGAACTATTGTCTTTATTTCCCACGATCTGGATGAAGCCATGCGTATTGGCGACCGTATTGCCATTATGCAAAACGGTGAAGTGGTGCAGGTCGGCACGCCGGATGAAATTCTCAATAATCCGGCGAACGATTATGTCCGCACCTTCTTCCGCGGCGTGGATATTAGCCAGGTCTTTAGCGCCAAAGATATTGCCCGTCGAACGCCAAACGGCATTATCCGTAAAACGCCAGGCTTCGGCCCGCGCTCGGCGCTGAAGCTGCTGCAGGACGAAGACCGTGAATACGGTTATCTGGTTGAACGCGGCAATAAATTTGTTGGCATTGTCTCCATCGACTCCCTGAAAACGGCTCTCACTGAGAACCAGGGAATCGATGCGGCGTTAATTGACGCTCCGCTTGCCGTGGATGCCGAAACGCCGCTCAGCGAGTTGCTCTCCCACGTGGGCCAGGCGCCGTGCGCCGTACCGGTCGTCGGTGAGGAACAACAGTACGTCGGCATCATCTCAAAACGGATGCTGCTGCAGGCTTTAGATCGCGAGGGGGCAAACAATGACCGATCAATCTAACCCGTGGGGCACCACTGAGGCAGCGGACAGCGCTGCGCAATCCGCCGACGCGTGGGGATCCACGCCCGCTCCTGCCGATGGCGGCGGCGCGGCAGACTGGCTGAACAGCGCACCCGCGCCTGCGCCAGAACACTTCAACATCATGGATCCGTTCCATAAAACGCTGATCCCGCTGGACAGTTGGGTCACGGAAGGGATCGACTGGGTGGTCACGCACTTCCGTCCAGTCTTCCAGGGGATCCGCGTCCCGGTGGATTACATCCTGAACGGCTTCCAGCAGCTGATGCTGGGCATGCCGGCACCGGTGGCGATTATCCTGTTCTCCCTGATCGCCTGGCAGTTCGGTAGCGCAGGGATGGGGATCGCTACGCTGATTTCGCTGATTGCCATTGGCGCGATTGGCGCGTGGTCGCAGGCGATGATCACCCTGGCGCTGGTGCTGACCGCCCTGCTCTTCTGCATTGTCATCGGCTTACCGATGGGGATCTGGCTGGCGCGCAGCCCGCGGGCGGCGAAGATTATTCGCCCGCTGCTGGATGCGATGCAGACCACCCCGGCGTTCGTCTATCTGGTGCCTATCGTGATGCTGTTCGGCATCGGTAACGTACCGGGCGTGGTGGTGACCATTATCTTCGCCCTGCCGCCGATTATTCGTCTGACCATTCTGGGGATCAACCAGGTGCCTGCGGACCTGATCGAAGCGTCACGCTCGTTCGGCGCCAGCCCGCGCCAGATGCTGTTTAAAGTTCAGCTCCCGCTGGCGATGCCGACCATCATGGCGGGCGTTAACCAGACGCTGATGCTGGCCCTGTCGATGGTGGTGATCGCCTCGATGATCGCCGTTGGCGGTCTGGGTCAGATGGTGCTGCGCGGCATTGGCCGTCTCGACATGGGGCTGGCCACCGTCGGCGGCGTGGGCATTGTGATCCTCGCCATTATTCTTGACCGCCTGACCCAGGCCGTCGGTCGTGATTCACGCAGTCGCGGCAACCGTCGCTGGTATACCACCGGCCCTGTCGGGTTACTCACCCGCCCTTTCACCAAATCAAAATAAGGAACAACGATGCGACATAACGTACTTTTTGCTACCGCGTTTGCCACCCTTGTCTCCACCAGCGCGTTTGCAGCAGATCTGCCGGGCAAAGGCATTACCGTGCAGCCGGTGCAGAGCACCATTTCGGAAGAGAGCTTCCAGACCCTGATCGTCAGCCGCGCGCTGGAGAAGTTGGGCTATACGGTCAACACGCCGAGCGAAGTGGATTACAACGTGGGCTACACGTCGATTGCCTCCGGTGACGCCACCTTTACCGCGGTGAACTGGCAGCCGCTGCACGACGACATGTATGCCGCCGCCGGTGGCGACAAGAAGTTCTATCGCGAAGGGACCTTCGTGACGGGTGCGGCGCAGGGGTATCTGATCGACAAGAAAACTGCCGATAAGTACCACATCACCAATATTGAACAGCTGAAAGATCCGAAGATCGCCAAACTGTTCGACACCAACGGCGACGGCAAGGCTGACATGATGGGCTGCTCGCCGGGCTGGGGCTGTGAAGCGGTGATTAACCACCAGAACAAAGCCTTCGATCTGGCGAAAACGGTCGACGTGAGCCATGGCAACTATTCTGCGATGATGGCCGACACCATTGCCCGCTTCAAAGAGGGTAAACCGGTGATCTACTACACCTGGACGCCATACTGGGTGAGCGACGTGCTGAAGCCGGGTAAAGACGTGGTGTGGCTGCAGGTGCCGTTCTCCTCCCTGCCGGGCGAGCAGAAAGATATCGACACCAAACTGCCGAACGGCATGAACTACGGCTTCCCGGTGAACACCATGCATATCGTGGCCAACAAAGCCTGGGCGGAGAAAAACCCGGCGGCGGCGAAGCTATTCTCGGTGATGAAGCTGCCGCTGGCGGACATCAATGCCCAGAACGCGATGATGCATGCGGGCAAATCGTCTGAAGCGGATGTGAAAGGCCACGTGGACGGCTGGATCAAAGCCCACCAGCAGCAGTTTGACGGCTGGGTGAAAGAGGCGCTTGCGGCGCAGAAGTAAAAATACAGACCTGCCCCTCACCCTAACCCTCTCCCCAAAGGGGAGAGGGGACGTGATACACCCTCTTCCCTTTGGGGAGAGGGCCGGGGTGAGGGGATTAACCGCACAAACACACACATAACAATCCCCCAACTTTCACAATCATTCGCTATTATGGTTTCCGGAAAAATAATCACTCAACTAACGATTCCTGAAACTAATGACAAAAACAACTCAAGGGCTTAGCCCCGCACTCATCCTTTTAATGTCCGTGGCAACGGGTCTGGCAGTCGCCAGCAACTATTACGCGCAGCCTCTTCTCGACACCATCGCCCGCGCGTTCAATCTCTCCGCCAGCTCCGCAGGCTTTATCGTTACCGCAGCACAGCTGGGCTATGCCGCCGGGCTGCTGTTCCTGGTGCCGCTCGGCGATATGTTTGAACGCCGCACGCTGATTGTCTCCATGACCCTGCTGGCCGCCGGTGGGATGCTGATCACCGCCAGCAGCCAGTCGCTGACGATGATGATCGTCGGTACCGCGCTAACGGGGCTGTTTTCCGTGGTGGCGCAAATCCTGGTTCCGCTCGCCGCGACCCTCGCCTCCCCGGAAAAACGCGGCAAGGTGGTGGGCACCATCATGAGCGGCCTGCTGCTGGGGATTTTGCTGGCGCGTACCGTTGCAGGGCTGCTGGCAAGCCTCGGCGGCTGGCGCACCGTATACTGGGTGGCGAGCGTGCTGATGGTCATCATGGCGCTGGCGCTGTGGCGCGGGCTGCCAAAGGTGAAGCAGGAAAATCACCTGAACTACCCTCAGCTGCTGGCCTCCGTTTTCAGTCTGTTCACCCAGGACAAACTTCTGCGCACCCGCGCCCTGCTGGGCTGTTTCACCTTCGCTAACTTCAGTATCCTGTGGACGTCGATGGCGTTTCTGCTGGCCGCGCCGCCGTTCAATTATTCCGAAGGGGTGATTGGCCTGTTCGGCCTGGCCGGCGCCGCAGGGGCTCTGGGCGCGCGTCCCGCAGGCGGGCTGGCCGACAAGGGCAAATCCCACCTGACCACCTCCGCAGGGCTGGTTTTACTTCTGCTCTCCTGGGCGGCTATCTGGTACGGACACATCTCGGTGCTGGCGCTGATCGTCGGTATCCTGGTGCTCGATCTCACCGTGCAGGGCGTTCACATCACCAATCAGACCGTCATCTATCGAGTGAAGCCAGAGGCGCGTAACCGCCTGACGGCCGGATACATGACTAGCTACTTCATTGGCGGCGCTGCGGGTTCGCTAATTTCAGCGTCAGCGTGGCAGCATGCAGGGTGGTCTGGGGTATGTGCGATTGGGGCCATCGTCGCCACCCTTAACCTGCTAGTATGGTGGCGCGGCTACCATCGTCAGGATGCAATTCACTAAGTTTTACATTGCGTTGGCCTCTTAGGGTGTTAAGAGGTCCTGCACTCTGTTAATGTAAACGTAATCATTTATCCCAGAAATTTTAATGTGGGTGACATATTTACAATCGGCATGAATAGTTCAGACCCCCGTCCTCACATCCTCTCTTCAGCGGGTTCACACCCTACGCTTTCTGTGCTCACCGGGTCACGGACTTACCCGGCGCTTTCTGATGGTGACATAAGTTTGGCGGATATAACCGCACAAATAATTCATTTACATTATTTGTCACTATCGTTACTATATCGGCTGTAATTAATGAGGTTATGCCCAAATGGATAGTTCGTTTACGCCCATTGAACAAATGCTTAAATTCCGCGCCAGTCGCCATGAGGACTTCCCGTATCAGGAAATCCTGCTGACCCGCTTGTGCATGCACATGCAGGGTAAGCTGCTGGAAAACCGTAATAAAATGCTGAAAGCTCAAGGGATTAACGAGACGTTGTTTATGGCGTTGATTACGCTGGAGTCTCAGGAAAATCACAGCATTCAGCCTTCCGAACTGAGCTGCGCGCTGGGCTCCTCCCGTACCAATGCGACCCGTATTGCCGATGAACTCGAAAAGCGTGGCTGGATTGAGCGCCGTGAAAGCGACAACGATCGCCGCTGCCTGCATCTGCAGCTGACCGATAAAGGTCACCAGTTCCTGCGTGAGGTGCTGCCACCTCAGCACAATTGCCTGCACAAACTCTGGTCTGCCCTCAGCACCGCCGAGCGCGACCAGCTTGAGCACATCACTCGCAAGCTGCTCACCCGTCTGGACCAGATGGATGAAGACGGCGCCGTTCTTGAGGCGCTGCGCTAACGCGACGACACGCTCACCATTCCAGATTCATAAGAAAACCGACAGGCCAGCACGTCACACTGCTGGCCTTTCTGACAACAGGTCGGCTCAGCCGATGTGAAAATAAGAAGATCGTGGAGAACTACAATGAGCGCAAATGCGGAGAGCACTACCCCGCAGCAGCCGGGCAACAAGAAAGGCAAACGTAAGAGCGCCCTTCTTCTGTTGACCTTGCTCTTTATCATTATTGCCGTGGCATATGGGATCTATTGGTTTTTAGTACTGCGTCATGCTGAAGAGACTGACGACGCGTACGTGGCAGGGAACCAGGTACAAATTATGGCGCAGGTGTCGGGCAGCGTGACGAAAGTCTGGGCTGACAATACCGACTTTGTGCAAAAAGGCGATGTGTTGGTGACCCTCGATCCAACCGACGCCCAGCAGGCGTTTGAAAAAGCACAGACCGCGCTGGCCTCCAGCGTCCGTCAGACCCGCCAGCTGATGATCAACAGCAAACAGCTGCAGGCCAACATCGACGTGCAGAAAACGGCGCTGGCGCAGGCGCAGAGCGACCTGAACCGCCGCGTACCGCTTGGCACGGCTAACCTGATTGGCCGTGAAGAGCTGCAGCACGCCCGCGATGCCGTTGCCAGCGCTCAGGCACAGCTGGATGTGGCCATTCAACAGTACAACGCCAACCAGGCGATGGTGCTGGGCACCAGCCTGGAAAACCAGCCCGCCGTACAGCAGTCGGCGACCGAAGTACGCAACGCGTGGCTTGCCCTGCAGCGTACCAAAATCGTCAGCCCGATGACCGGCTACGTCTCCCGTCGTTCCGTCCAGCCAGGGGCGCAGATTAGCCCAACCACGCCGCTGATGGCGGTCGTGCCGGCAGACAATCTGTGGGTAGACGCCAACTTTAAAGAGACGCAGCTTGCCCATATGCGTATCGGCCAGACCGCGACGGTTGTCAGCGACATCTACGGTGACGACGTGAAGTACACCGGTAAAGTGGTCGGCCTGGATATGGGGACCGGCAGCGCCTTCTCCCTGCTGCCTGCGCAAAACGCCACCGGTAACTGGATCAAAGTGGTTCAGCGTCTGCCTGTGCGTATTGAGCTGGATGCCAAACAGCTGGCGGATCACCCGCTGCGTATCGGCCTCTCTACGCTGGTGACGGTCGACACCGCCAACCGCGACGGTCAGATCCTGGCAAGCCAGGTTCGCAGCAGCCCGGCTTATGAAAGTAACGCCCGTGAAATTAGCCTCGATCCGGTCAACAAGCTGATCGATGACATCGTGAAGGCAAACGCCGGTTAATCCGAAGGTGAGCGTTATGCAACAGCAAAAGCCGCAAAAACCGCTGGAAGGCGCGCAGCTGGTCATTATGACTATCGCGCTGTCTCTGGCGACATTCATGCAGGTGCTGGACTCCACCATCGCAAACGTGGCGATCCCGACCATCGCCGGTAACCTTGGCTCGTCGCTGAGCCAGGGGACCTGGGTCATTACCTCGTTTGGGGTGGCAAACGCCATCTCCATTCCGATTACCGGCTGGCTGGCAAAACGCGTCGGTGAAGTGAAGCTGTTCCTCTGGTCGACGGTATTGTTCGTTCTTGCCTCCTGGGCGTGCGGCATGTCCAGCAGCCTGACGATGCTGATCTTCTTCCGCGTTATTCAGGGGATTGTGGCCGGGCCGCTGATTCCGCTGTCGCAGAGTTTACTGCTGAACAACTACCCGCCCGCTAAGCGCTCCATCGCGCTGGCGCTGTGGTCAATGACCGTGATTGTCGCCCCGATTTGCGGGCCTATCTTAGGCGGCTATATCAGCGACAACTACCACTGGGGCTGGATCTTCTTCATCAACGTACCGATTGGCGCCATCGTGGTAATGCTGACGCTCCAGTCGCTGCGCGGAAGAGAAACCCGGACGGAACAGCGGCGTATCGACGCCATTGGCCTGGCACTGCTGGTTGTCGGCATCGGTAGCCTGCAGGTCATGCTTGACCAGGGCAAAGAGCTGGACTGGTTCAACTCCCGGGAGATCATCATCCTGACGATTGTCGCGGTGGTGTCGCTGAGCTTCCTGATTGTCTGGGAGCTGACGGACGATAACCCGATAGTCGACCTGTCGCTGTTTAAGTCGCGAAACTTCACCATAGGCTGTTTGTGTATCAGCCTCGCCTACATGCTCTACTTCGGCGCGATTGTACTGCTGCCGCAGCTGTTGCAGGAGGTATACGGCTACACCGCAACCTGGGCAGGTTTAGCCTCGGCGCCAGTTGGATTGATTCCGGTTCTGCTGTCGCCGATTATTGGCCGCTTCGCCCACAAGCTCGACATGCGCAGGCTGGTGACGTTCAGCTTTATCATGTACGCCGTGTGCTTCTACTGGCGCGCGTATACGTTCGAACCGGGAATGGACTTTGGCGCGTCCGCGTGGCCGCAGTTTATTCAGGGCTTTGCCGTGGCGTGTTTCTTTATGCCATTGACCACCATCACGCTTTCCGGTTTACCGCCTGAGCGCATGGCGGCGGCATCGAGCCTGTCGAACTTTACGCGAACGCTGGCGGGCTCGATTGGTACGTCGATCACCACCACCCTGTGGACGAACCGTGAATCGATGCACCATGCTCAGCTGACCGAAGCGGTGAACCCGTTCAACCCGAACTCTCAGCAGATGTACAACCAGCTGCAGGGAATGGGCATGACGGAGCAGCAGGCGTCAGGGTGGATTGCCCAGCAGATCACCAACCAGGGGCTGATTATCTCGGCCAACGAGATTTTCTGGATATCGGCAGGGATCTTTATCGTCCTGCTGGGGCTGGTGTGGTTTGCTAAACCGCCGTTTGGTGCCGGTAGCGGCGGCGGCGGTGCGCACTAGTCCTGTGCGCTGGATGCCGGGTGGCGGCTACGCCTTACCCGGCCTACGATAACCGGGCCATCATCCGTAGGCCCGGTTGTCCAGAACGCGATAGCCATTGTCAGTTCCGATAAAGCAGCGCGCCTGAAATCAATTCACGATAGTGAAAAGACAACAGGAGCGCATCATGCTGAACACACCCGCCGACAAGTACCAACCCTATCCGACCCTTTCCCTGCCCGACCGCCGCTGGCCAGAGCAACGCATCACCCGCGCGCCGCGCTGGCTCTCAACAGATCTTCGCGACGGCAACCAGGCCCTTGCCGAGCCGATGGACAGCGCGCGCAAGCTGCAGTTCTGGGACCTGCTGCTGGGCTGCGGATTCAAAGAGATCGAGGTCGCTTTTCCTTCCGCCTCGCAGACGGATTTCAACTTTGTTCGCCAGCTGATTGAAGAGAGCCGCATCCCGGATGACGTCACGATTCAGGTGCTAACCCAGGCGCGGGAAGATCTTATTCATCGCACTTTCGAATCCCTGCGCGGTGCGAAACAGGCCACCGTCCATCTCTACAACGCCACCGCCCCGCTGTTCCGCCGCCTGGTGTTCGGCATGGAGAAAGCGCAAGTCGTCGAGCTGGCGACGCGCTCCACGCGGCTTATTCGTCAGCTGTGTGAAAAGAACCCGGACACCCGCTGGCAGTATGAGTATTCCCCGGAAACCTTCTGCTTTACCGAACCGGAATTTGCGCTGGAGATTTGTGAAGCCGTGGCGGAGATCTGGCAGCCGTGCGACGAACGGCCCATGGTGATCAACTTACCGGCCACCGTCGAAGTGAGCACGCCGAACGTCTATGCCGATCAGATCGAGTATTTCTGCCGCCACTTCAGCCGCCGCCGCGACGTCTGCATCAGCGTGCATCCGCATAACGACCGCGGTACCGGCGTCGCCAGCGCGGAGCTGGCCGTGATGGCGGGCGCAGACCGCGTGGAGGGCTGCCTGTTTGGCAACGGGGAACGCACGGGCAACGTCTGCCTGGTGACGCTGGCGATGAATCTCTACAGCCAGGGCGTCAGCCCGAATCTGGACTTTAGCGATATGAACCGGGTGGTGGAAGTGGTGGAAGCTTGCAACCAGCTGCCGGTGCATCCGCGCCATCCGTGGGCGGGACGGCTGGCCTATACCGCCTTCTCCGGCTCGCACCAGGACGCGATCAAAAAAGGCTTTGATGCCCGCAGGCCAGGCGAGCGCTGGGAGATGCCCTATCTGCCCGTCGATCCGCAGGATATCGGTTGTACCTACGAAGCGGTGATCCGCGTAAACAGCCAGTCGGGGAAAAGCGGCAGCGCGTGGCTTATCGAACAGAATCATGGTCTGAAATTACCCCGCGCCCTGCAGCAGGATTTCAGCCAGCACGTGCAGCAGGAAACCGATCGCCACGGAAAAGAGATGACGCAGAATGCGCTGTGGCAGCTGTTCCGCACCCGCTACGGCCTGGTAGCCACGCCGCAGTTTGCGCTGCAATCCTACCGCAGCGACAGCCAGCAGGACGGCCAGCTGCGTTTGACGGCAAGCATCTCTACGCAGGGGGGAACGCGTCAGCTGGAAGGTCAGGGTAACGGTCTGCTCTCCGCCGCCGCTCAGGGCTTAAGCCGCTGGGTCAACGCCCCGTTCGTGATTAAGGATTATCACGAGCATACGTTAGGCGAACGCAGCGACAGCCGCTCGGTGGCCTACATCCGCTGCCTGTTCCAGGACGGCAGCAGCCGCTGGGGCGTGGGCATTGACAGCGACGTGGCGCGCGCGTCGCTTCAGGCGCTCTTTAACGCCGTCAGTCGTTCTTAAAGTAATCGCTGGGGGAGACGCCCATCACCCGGCGAAACATCGCCGTAAAGGCGCTGTGGCTGCCGTAGCCCAGCTCCAGCGCCACGCGCAATACCGGCTGGCCCTGCGCCAGCCGCACTAAGGCTTCCAGCAGGCGCGCCCTTCTCAACCACTCGCCGTAGCTTAATCCCGTCTGCTGCTGAAAATGGCGGTTCAGGGTGCGCTCGCTCATGTTCGTCATGCTCGCGGCCTGCGCGCTGCTCCAGCTTTCCCCCGCGTTTTGCCGGATTTGCAGACACAGGTGACGTAACGCCTCGCTTTCCGGCTCCGGCAGATGAAACGGCAGCACCGGCATAGTGCGGATTTCATCGAGAATGAGCTCATAGACGCGCTCATCCCGGCTTCCGGGTGAGTACGATTCAGGTAAAGCAAGGGAGACGAGGATCAGCTCGCGCAGCAGCGGCGCGATCTGCACGATCTGGCAGGTTGCGGGGAGATCGGCCCGCGCCAGCGGATCGATGAACAGCGTTCGCGCCGCCACGTTGCCGGTGATGCGAAGCGAGTGCCGTGTCCCCGCCGGCAGCCAGACGCCGCGCCCGGGAGGAACTACCCAGCAGCCCGATGCGGTATCTACCCGTACCACGCCGCTCAGGGTGTGCAACAGCTGCGCGCAGTCGTGCTCATGCCACGGCTCGCTGTCGCCATGAACGTAATCATGGGCAAACGGAACGAGGGGGCGATGGGTAAAGGAGAAGGTTGCGGTTGTGGTCATGGAGTCGAACCACCCTCACCCTACCCTCTCCCACGGGGAGAGGGAAAAGGTGCACTAGATGTGCAGTTCCTGCAGTTTTTCTTTTGGCAGGGCCAGCTCTTCGTTGCTGTTCACGCGAACATCACGCTCGATGATGTGACGCGCGATTTCCTGCGCTTCTTCCAGAGAGTGCATCTGGTAAGTACCGCACTGGTAAACGTTCAGCTCAGGGATCTGGTTCTGCTCTTTCACCTTCAGCACGTCTTCCATCGCCGCTTTCCACGCATCTGCGACGCGTTTCTCGTCAGGCACACCAATCAGACTCATGTAGAAACCGGTACGGCAGCCCATCGGAGAGATATCGATGATCTCAACGCCGTTGCCGTTCAAGTGGTCGCGCATGAAACCGGCGAACAGGTGCTCCAGAGTGTGAATGCCTTTCTCTGGCATCACTTCTTTATTTGGCACGCAGAAACGCAGATCGAAGACGGTGATCGTGTCGCCGTGCGGGGTGTGCATGGTCTTCGCCACGCGAACTGCAGGTGCTTCCATACGGGTATGGTCGACAGTAAAGCTATCTAATAACGGCATACGTCACCTCCGATAGTGATTTTTTTTAAAATAAACTGAACTCTTCTACAGAATGCGCGTCTGAGTATATGAAAGACGCGCATTTGTTATCATCATCCCTGAATTCAGAGATGTATATTTTGGCCACAGCGATGTGGCCTTTTTCTTTTCTGCTTAAGCCTGCTTCGCCAGAAACGCCTCAAACGACTCGGTATCCGCCGCTTCAACCTCTTTCTGACGCACAACGGACGCATCGCGTTCCGCTACAAAATCCGCTTCGCTCAGCACTTCTAACGGCTCCTGCATCAGCATCTCACGGTACTCCGCTGAGAGTGAACGCCCGGTGCCGCCGATGCCCTGATCGATCATAGAACGCAGAATGCGTGCTGAGAACGTCAGTTCCGGATTATCAAAACTTTCCACCAGCCGATCGCAGATCTGTTGATACGCGTCGCCGCCGTCGATGCTGTCCATTGTCCGGGCAACACGCTTCAGGTCACGGAACAGATCTTTGCCGACTTTGGTCAGCGGGAACTGTGCCGTTTCGCAGCCGATACCCAGCGTCAGACCCGGTTTACGCCCTTCCAGAATCACGCGGTTCCAGTTTGTGCGGGTGCAGAGCAGTTCGTCTGAACTCATTTCCGGCGCATCCGCCAGCACGCACCAGACCATAAACAGATCCAGGAAGCGAATCTGCTGTTCATCAACGCCAATCGGTGAGAACGGGTTGATATCCAGCGAACGTACTTCAATGTATTCAATCCCGCCGCGCTGCAGCGCATCCGACGGGGTTTCACCGCTGCGCGTTACGCGCTTAGGACGAATAGGCGCATACAGCTCGTTTTCAATCTGCAGCACATTGCTGTTGATTTGCAGGCGCTTGCCGTCTTTTTCGAGGCCGATTTTCTCGTACTCTTCCGACGGGGTTTTGATCGCCCGCTTCAATCCTGCCACATATTCGTGCAATTCGTTAAACGTAATACCGAGATTGCTTTGCGATTTATTGGTATAACCGAGATCGCTCAGGCGCAGAGAGGTGGCGTACGGGAGATAGTACATTCCGCACTCGGTCTTCTCGAACGGCAGCGTGGTCGGTTTCCCCTGCAGGAACGAAGAACAGATCGCCGGGGAGGCACCAAACAGATACGGGATCACCCAGCCGAAACGGTAATAGTTGCGGATCAGGCGGAAATAGCCTTCAGAAATCGCGTCTTTATCCGTTTCACCGCATTTCGCCTGCCAGAAAGCCATTGGCAGCGAGAAGTTGTAATGCACGCCCGAGATCGTCTGCATCAACGCGCCGTAGCGGTTTTTCAGCCCTTCGCGATAGAGCGTTTTCAGCCGACCGATATTTGACGTGCCGTACTGCGCCAGCTCAATCTCCTGGCCCTGCTCGATATAGCACGGCATGCTGAGGGGCCACATACGTTCGTCGCCCATGTTGCGCGCGGTGTAGCGATGGATATCGCGCATGATCGTCAGCATATGATCAATATCACCCTCTACTGGCGTGATGAACTCCAGCAGTGCTTCAGCGAAATCGGTTGTGATCCATTTATGTGTCAGCGCCGAGCCTAACGCCTTCGGGTGACCCGTCGTCGCTAAGCTACCGTCCGCGTTAACGCGCAGCGTTTCACGCTCAAGACCACGCTGAATACCCTTCAATGCCTGAGGGTGGTTTTCCAGCCAGGCCAGCGCCTGAGATACGTCCGGGATCAAATTGACCTCCCGCCTGTCAAAGTAATGTTACTCAGCATAATTGTAATGGTTGACGATTGAAGGTCGCGTATTCATTCCACCAATTAGTGCCACCACGTCATACCCTGTAGTGTTGCCCACGCCACGAGAACATAGCGCAACGCCTTGCCAAGGCATAAAAAAAAGAGCACCGGTCCCCAGGAGATGCGCATCCATCCCGCCAGCAGACACAGTAAATCGCCTATTACAGGCATCCAGCTTAATAACAGCGTGGCAGCGCCATAGCGTTTTAGCCAGCCGACTGCCTTTTCCTGCCAGCGCGATTTTTCGCGCAGCGGAAAGAAACGCCCAAGAATAACGTTAGTCAGCCCTCCAAGGCTATTACCCATTGTTGCTATTAATACAAGCAGCCAGGGCTGACTCACGCCGGACAACAGCATCGCCACCAGCACCACTTCCGAATTTCCCGGTAACAGCGTGGCGCTTAAAAAACTGCTGGCGAATAATGAGGCAAGTGACAGCGCGTCACTCACAGTAAGCGCACGTCCACCGCATCCATTCCGGCATCACGCGCGGCCTGGATACCAAAATCGGCATCTTCAAACACGACGCATTTTGCCGCCGGGACGCCCATTAACTCAGCGCAAAGCAGGAAGGTGTCCGGTGCGGGCTTATGATGTTTAACATGATCGGCGGCGACCACGGCAGAAAAATAGTGGCGCAGGCCAAGATGGTTGAGTAATGCCTCAGCAATCGCACTTTCGCTGCCTGTTCCTACCGACATCGGGCGACGCCCGTGCCACTCTTTTACCACATCAATCAGCGGCAGAGGGCGTACGGTATCTAAAAGCATGGCTTTTACCGCATCGGTTTTTTCGCGCGCTAGCAGGTGCGGGTCGAGATCGGCCTGATTCAGTTCAATCACGGCCTGTGCAATACGCCAGGTGGGGGATCCGTTGAGGGCAATCATCGCCTGAAGATCGAAACGCATACCGTAGCGGCCCAGGACATCAGTCCAGGCTTGACGATGCGTGGGTTCGGTATCCAGGAGAGTGCCGTCCATATCGAAGATCAAACCGTCATACTGTGCGTACATCGTGCTCTCGCTAAACGATTAACAAAGCATTACTTTATCGTAAATGGTGATTTTTGTCGCTGATTGCGAAGTGATAACTATGAGAGTGATTAAGAACTAAACATCGAAGGGAATAACAGAAGATATGGTGCATCCGGGAGGATTACTCGGCTTACGCCTCGCCCTGCGGGCCGTTGCTGAAGCAACGTTATCCTCCCTGGTGCTTGCGATTAACTCGCAGACCTTAAAACAACAGCATTGCTGTTATCCAGGAGAATATGGTGCATCCGGGAGGATTCGAACCTCCGACCGCTCGGTTCGTAGCCGAGTACTCTATCCAGCTGAGCTACGGATGCATCAGGATAATGCTTTTAGAAAAAGTAAATGGTGCATCCGGGAGGATTACTCGGCTGCGCCTCGCCCTGCGGGTCGTTGCTGAAGCAACGTTATCCTCCCTGGTGGTCGCGATTAACTCGCAGACCTTGAAACAACAGCGTTGCTATTATCTCGGAGAATATGGTGCATCCGGGAGGATTCGAACCTCCGACCGCTCGGTTCGTAGCCGAGTACTCTATCCAGCTGAGCTACGGATGCATCAGGGTACTGCTTTCAGAAATAGTAAATGGTGCATCCGGGAGGATTCGAACCTCCGACCGCTCGGTTCGTAGCCGAGTACTCTATCCAGCTGAGCTACGGATGCATCGGGATTTACTACTGTACTGCTCGATATTCATATCACTTCTAAAGCAATATGAAGTAGTAGATGGTGCATCCGGGAGGATTCGAACCTCCGACCGCTCGGTTCGTAGCCGAGTACTCTATCCAGCTGAGCTACGGATGCAAAATGGCGGTGAGGCGGGGATTCGAACCCCGGATGCAGCTTTTGACCGCATACTCCCTTAGCAGGGGAGCGCCTTCAGCCTCTCGGCCACCTCACCACACAACGCCTCTTTCGAGTGCTTCGAGTTACTCGTTAAGAGCTTCTCGTCGCTGCGTGGCGCATATATTACTTTCTGGGACTTATAAGTCAAACAATTTTCCAAAAGCTTTTATCGTTTGCACAAATCACACGCAATTCGCATGTAAAAGCCGCAAAGAGGGTGTTTTATAAGCGGATTTTGCAGGCATCTTCACAGAAAACCTTTGCAGGAATGGCGGCGTAAGGGCGAGTTTAGGGTAACGGAGTGGTTAAAAAGAGAGCGTTTGAAATTAAACGGTAACGTTGAGCAGGAAAAATGACAGGAGGGTTGCGTCTCGCCCGACAGCGAGACGCGACAATATCAGTAACTGGACTGCTGGGATTTTTCAGCCTGGATACGCTGGTAGATCTCTTCACGGTGGACAGATACTTCTTTAGGAGCGTTAACACCAATACGTACCTGGTTACCCTTTACCCCTAAAACTGTCACGGTGACCTCATCCCCAATCATGAGGGTCTCACCAACTCGACGAGTCAGAATCAGCATTCTTTGCTCCTTGAAAGATTAAAAGAGTCGGGTCTCTTGTATCCCGGCATTATCCATCATATAACGCCAAAAAGTAAGCGATGACAAACACGTAAAGTGTAAGCAGTCACGGCATCACATTCTGTTAAACGTAAGTTTAGCCGATATACACAAACTCAACCTGACTTTATCGTTATCGATAGCACAGTGAACAAGACGCCATAACGTTACCGCTATGGCGTCTGCTTGTGCTTTGTAGTTATTACAGTTTCGCGCTTACCCAGCTTTCAACGCTGGCCAAAGCTTGCGGAAGTGCCGCCGCATCCGTACCACCGGCTTGCGCCATGTCCGGACGACCGCCACCCTTGCCGCCCACCTGCTGAGCGACCATACCAATCAGTTCCCCTGCTTTTACGCGGTCGGTCACATCCTTAGAGACGCCCGCAATCAGAGAAACCTTACCTTCTGCCACTGTCGCCAGCACGATAACGGTAGAACCAAGCTGGTTCTTGAGATCGTCGACCATAGTACGCAGCATCTTAGGCTCAACGCCCGCCAGATCGCTGACCAGCAGTTTAACGCCCTTAATGTCTACAGCCTTGCTGGAGAGGTTTGCACTCTCCTGCGCCGCAGCCTGCTCTTTGAGCTGCTGCAGCTCTTTTTCCAGCTGACGTGTGCGATCCAGCGCAACGCGCACTTTCTCGCCCAGGTTCTGGCTATCGCCTTTCAGCAGCTGCGCGATGTCGTGCAGCTGATCGCTCTGCGCATGCAGGCTGGCGATTGCGCCTTCACCGGTCACCGCTTCAATACGACGCACACCTGCCGCCGTACCTGACTCGGAAACAATGCGGAACAGACCAATGTCACCGGTGCGCGATGCGTGCGTACCGCCGCACAGCTCGGTAGAGAAGTCGCCCATGCTCAGAACGCGAACTCGGTCGTCATATTTCTCACCAAACAGCGCCATCGCACCTTTTTTCTTCGCGTCCTCGAGCTCCATGATGTGGGTCTCGATTGGCAGGTTACGACGGATCTGCGCGTTCACCAGATCTTCAACCGCGCGGATTTCAGACGGTTTCATCGCTTCAAAATGCGAGAAGTCGAAGCGCAGCACTTTGTCGTTAACCAGAGAACCTTTCTGTGCAACGTGGGTACCGAGTACGTCGCGCAGGGCAGCGTGCATCAGGTGGGTTGCAGAGTGGTTCAGACGAATGCGCGCGCGGCGAGCTTCATCCACGTTAGCCTGTACGCCCTCGCCCACTTTCAGAGAACCGGAAACCAGCTTGCCCTGGTGACCAATCGCCTGACCGTATTTCTGGGTGTCGCTGACGCTGAAGCTGAAGCCGTTGCCTTTCAGTTCGCCCTTATCGCCAACCTGGCCGCCGGATTCCGCATAGAACGGCGTTTTGTCCAGAATGACAACCGCATCCTGACCCGCGCTAATGCTGTCCACGGCTTTACCGTCAACAAACAGAGCGGTCACTTTGCCGGTCAGTTCCAGCGCGTCATAACCTTTGAATTCTGACGCGCTATCAACGCGGATCATCGCGTTGTAGTCGGCACCGAAACCGCTGGATTCACGCGCGCGACGACGCTGCTCTTCCATCGCGGCTTCGAAGCCCGCTTCGTCAACTTTGATGTTGCGCTCGCGGCAAACGTCCGCCGTCAGGTCAACCGGGAAGCCGTAGGTGTCGTACAGGCGGAAAGCGGTTTCGCCATCCAGCGTGTCGCCCTTAAGTTTCGCCAGCTCTTCGTCCAGCAGCGCCAGACCGCGCTCCAGCGTACGCGCAAACTGCTCTTCTTCGGTTTTCAGAACCTGCTCTACCTGCGCCTGCTGGCGTTTCAGCTCATCACCGGCAGCCCCCATCACGCCAATCAGTGGCCCAACGAGTTTATAGAAGAAGGTGTCCTTCGCGCCCAGCATGTTGCCGTGACGGATGGCACGACGAATGATACGACGCAGCACGTAGCCACGGTTTTCATTCGACGGGATAACGCCGTCGGCAATCAGGAACGCACAGGAACGAATGTGGTCCGCGATAACGCGCAGCGATTTGTTGTTCAGGTCGGTCGCGCCGGTAACGTTCGCAACGGCTTTGATCAGGGTGCTGAACAGATCAATTTCGTAGTTGGAGTTAACGTGCTGCAGAACCGCGGCAATACGCTCCAGGCCCATACCGGTATCAACGGAAGGCTTCGGCAGCGGCTCCATCGTACCGTCGGCCTGACGGTTGAACTGCATGAAGACGATGTTCCAGATCTCAATGTAGCGATCGCCGTCTTCTTCCGGGCTGCCTGGAGGGCCACCCCAGATGTGGTCGCCGTGATCGTAGAAGATCTCGGTGCACGGACCGCAAGGGCCGGTATCACCCATCTGCCAGAAGTTATCAGACGCGTATGGCGCGCCCTTGTTATCACCGATGCGAATAATACGCTCGCGCGGGATCCCGACTTCTTTTTCCCAGATTTCGTAGGCTTCGTCATCGGTTTCATAGACGGTAACCCACAGACGCTCTTTCGGCAGGTTGAACCAGTTTTCACCGGTCAGCAGTTCCCACGCATATTGAATAGCATCGTGTTTGAAGTAGTCGCCGAAGCTGAAGTTACCCAGCATTTCGAAGAACGTATGGTGACGCGCGGTGTAACCGACGTTTTCCAGGTCGTTGTGTTTACCGCCCGCACGCACGCAACGCTGTGAGGTTGTGGCGCGGGAATAATTACGCTTGTCGAGACCAAGGAACACATCCTTGAACTGGTTCATCCCGGCGTTGGTAAACAGCAGAGTCGGATCGTTGTTCGGTACCAGGGAGCTGCTGGCAACAACCTGGTGTCCCTTACTATGGAAAAAATCGAGAAACGCCTGACGGATCTCAGCGGTGCTCTTGCTCATAATTATCCTGAAATCAAGCTAACGAAATGTCGTAGCCAGCCTGTATCGGTAAACCGTTGGACAGACCAGCTACTGGAAAAAGTGGGAATAAGATAAGTTTTCTTGGATGGGAAGTAAAATCCCGCATGCGTTCAATCGGCAAAATTACGCCAGATATCCTGAATATCTTCCATCAGAAAGCCGCGGTAGAGCAAAAAGCGCTGGATTTTGACTTTTTCTGAAAATTCACGCGGCAGCGGTTCGCCGTATTTACGTATCGCCTGTTCTCTGGCCAGCTCGCACCAGTCAATATCGCATTCGCGCATCGCTTTTTCGATGGATTCCCGGGCCACCCCTTTCTGGTTCAGCTCCTGCCGGATGCGTGCGGGCCCATATCCTTTACGGCCGCGGCTGGCGAGAAACCGCGAGGCGAAACGCTCGTCATCGAGATAACGATGCTCATAGCACCAGGCAATCACGCGGTCATAATCTTCCGCCGTGGCATCAATCTCTTCCGGCCCGTTTTTACTCATCACCGGAGCCGACAGTTTTCGCCGCAGCTCCTGTTCACTGTGGTCACGAACAGCCAGGATGCGCACCGCGCGGTCCAGTAAGCGTGCATACGCGGGTCGACGTGTTGTCGGTTCACTCATAAAAAACCTGCTGATTCAGAAATGCAAAAAGGGCCGCATCAGCAGCCCTTCATTTTTAAACGAAAGAATTAAAAGTCTTCGTTAGTTTCTTCAGCATCCGCGGCATCCACCACGAAATCAGGTTTGGAGTCCTGGTTGTTCAGCAGAAGCTCACGTACCTTCTTCTCAATCTCTTTCGCCGCAGCCGGGTTCTCTTTCAGCCAGGAGATCGCGTTCGCTTTACCCTGACCAATCTTGTCACCGTTATAGCTGTACCAGGCGCCCGCTTTTTCAATCAGCTTCTCTTTCACGCCCAGGTCAACCAGCTCGCCGAGGAAGTTGATCCCTTCGCCGTAGAGGATCTGGAACTCAGCCTGTTTGAACGGCGCGGCGATTTTGTTCTTCACAACCTTCACGCGGGTTTCGCTACCGACCACGTTCTCGCCCTCTTTCACCGCGCCGATACGGCGGATATCCAGACGGACAGAGGCGTAGAATTTCAGTGCGTTACCACCGGTAGTGGTTTCCGGGTTACCGAACATCACACCAATTTTCATACGGATCTGGTTGATGAAGATCAGCAGCGTGTTGGACTGCTTCAGGTTACCCGCCAGCTTACGCATCGCCTGGCTCATCATACGTGCCGCGAGGCCCATGTGAGAGTCACCGATTTCACCTTCGATTTCGGCTTTTGGCGTCAGTGCGGCAACGGAGTCGACCACGATAACGTCAACGGCACCAGAACGCGCCAGCGCGTCACAAATTTCCAGCGCCTGCTCACCGGTGTCCGGCTGAGAACACAGCAGGTTGTCGATATCCACGCCCAGCTTGCGAGCATAAACAGGATCCAGCGCGTGCTCGGCATCGATAAACGCACAGGTTTTACCTTCGCGCTGTGCCGCGGCAATCACCTGCAGCGTCAGGGTAGTTTTACCGGAGGACTCTGGCCCGTAGATTTCTACGATACGGCCCATAGGCAGACCGCCAGCGCCCAGCGCGATATCCAGAGAAAGCGAACCGGTGGAGATGGTTTCCACATCCATGGAACGGTCTTCACCCAGGCGCATGATGGAGCCTTTACCGAATTGCTTTTCGATCTGGCCCAGTGCTGCCGCCAACGCTTTCTGTTTGTTTTCGTCGATAGCCATTATTACTCCTGTCATGCCGGGAGAAGCGACTGTGCTTCACCGTGGATTTCTGTTCTGTTGGTGCAATTATACTGTATGGTCATACAGTATCAAGTGTTTTGTAGAAATTGTTGCCAGAGCGTTTTTAACGCATAAACGGTTGCCTGACGACGCACGCTTTCGCGATCGCCGCTGAAGCACTCCCGGCGGGTGATCCCTTCCCCTTTGGAGGTGGCGAACCCAAACCAGACGGTGCCGACAGGCTTCACGTCGCTGCCGCCGTCCGGGCCCGCAATGCCGCTAATGGAAATCGCGTAATCTGCGCGCGCCTCTTTGAGCGCACCAATGGCCATCTCGATCACCACCGGTTCGCTGACCGCGCCATGCTGTTCAAGCGTGGATTCACGCACGCCAATCATCTGTGCTTTAGCTTCGTTACTGTAGGTCACAAAACCGCGTTCAAACCAGGCGGAACTGCCTGCAATATCGGTAATCGCTTTCGCCACCCAGCCGCCGGTGCAGGATTCCGCAGTGGTGATTGTCGCGCCACGCTGCTTCAGCGCAAGGCCAACGATCTCGCTAAGCTGCATCAATTCATGGTCAGTCATTCTCGCTCCAGGCATCAGAAAAACGTGCTGCACAAGATAGCACTTTCTCGTCAGATGTGGGGATGCACTTCAGGTTTTACGAGGGGGCTTCAGAAAAAAGCCGGTACGGGCGCACCGGCGGTGGAAGGGTTATTTCATGCTCTCAGCGAGGGTGTTCACATTGTGGCGAAACGCCTTAACGTAGGTGTCTGCCACCCCACCTTTTGCCGACAGCGCTTCGGGGTAAAGCTCGCCCCCGGGCTGCGCGCCCGTCGCCGACGCAATCTGTTTCACCAGACGCGGATCGAGCTGATTTTCCATAAACCAGGTTTTCACGCCGTCGGCTTTAATCTGATTGATAATCTCAGCGACCTGCGCCGCGCTGGCTTCGCTCTCAGACGACAACCCCTGCGGCGCCATGAACGTCACGCCGTAGGCGCGGCTGAAATAGCCGAAAGCGTCATGGCTGGTCAGCACTTTACGCTTCGCCGACGGGATCTGGCTAAAGCGCGTTTTGGCCCAGTTATCCAGCTGGCTAAGCTGCGCGATATACGGTTTACCGGAGGCTTCCAGCGCGGCTTTGTCATCCGGTTCGGCTTTCACCAGCCCGTTCAGGATATTTTGCGCATAGAGCGCCCCGTTCGCCGCGCTGTTCCACGCGTGCGGATCGGTGACGGTTTTGCCGTCCTCTTCCAGGGTGTGGGTTTTCACCCCGGATGAAGCCACCACCAGCTGCCCCTTGAATCCGGAGGCTTTTACCAGACGGTCAAGCCAGCCTTCCAGCCCCAGGCCGTTCACCACCACCACATCAGCCTTGCTCAGGGCCGCGCTGTCTTTCGGCGACGGTTCGAAGGTATGCGGATCGCCGTCCGGCCCGACCAGCGTCGTCACCTTCACATGGTCACCGCCTACCTCCTGCGTGATATCCCCCAGTATCGAAAAGCTGGTGACCACATTCAGCGTTTTCGCCATCACGCCGTGCGACATCATCCCCAGCGCGAGCGCCACTACAAATCCTGTACGTTTCATCGTTTCCCCTTGCGTTAAAAAAGCGCGCGCAGGCTGCCAGCGAGCCTGCTTCGCGTACCCAGTAAAATGGAAATAAAGAACAGCGCGCTGGCGGTGAGCACGATGGATGGCCCGGCCGGTAGACTCATCGCCCAGGAGAGGCTCAGCCCCAGCCATGCGCAGAAAATACCGCTGATACCCGCCATCAGGAGTAAGGCAGGCAACGTGCGCACCCAGCAGCGCGCCGCCACGGCCGGAAGCATCATCAGCCCGACGGCCATCAGCGTGCCGAGCACCTGAAAACCGGCCACCAGGTTAAGCACCAGCAGCGCCAGAAACAGTCCGTGCAGCAGGCCAGGCAGCCAGCGGGCGTTCACCTGTAGCCAGGCGGTATCAAACGCTTCTGTGACCAGCCCGCGATAAAACAGCGCCAGCGTAATAAGGGTGAACATACAAACGCCCGTGACGAACAGCGCGGCGTCATTGTCCACGGCGAGAATGGAGCCAAACAGCAGATGCAGCAGATCGACATTCGATCCGCGCAGCGACACCAGCGTGACCCCCAGCGCCAGTGAGCCAAGATAAAACCCGGCAAAGCTCGCATCTTCTTTCAGCGGCGTGCGTCGACTGACCAGACCAGCCAGCAGCGCCACGGTAATTCCCGCAATAAAACCGCCAATACTCATCGCCAGCAGCGACATCCCGTTGAGTAAATACCCCACGGCGACACCAGGCAAAATGGCGTGAGAAAGGGCGTCGCCCATCAGGCTCATCCGACGCAGCTGAAGAAACACGCCGAGCGCGGTGGTGCTGACGGAGAGCGCCAGGCAAACCACCAGCGCGCGGCGCATAAAGCCGTACTCAATAAACGGCTGAAAAAAGAGATGCCAGATCATGCCACCCTCACCCGCTCGGTTTTCCACTGGGGAACGTCAGCGTCCAGCCGCAGCGTCTGCGGGAAATGGCGCGACACGCGCTCGCTGTCGTGCAGTACCGCGAGCAGCGTTTGCCCCTGCATATACATCTCCAGCATCAAATCCATCAGCACGCCGCAGGTAGCTTCATCGACCCCGGTAAAGGGTTCATCCAGCATCACCAGCGGCGCCTGCTGCACCAGGACGCGGGCAAAGAGCATGCGCTGAAACTGCCCGCCGGAGAGTTCATCGATGGTGGATAACGCCATGGACTCAAGCCCAACGCGCTCAAGCGCGCCGGCAATGCGCAGCCGCGTTTCGCGACGAAACCCGGAAAAAAGCGAAATGCCCGGCCAGCAGCCCATGCTTACCACGTCCTGTACGGTCAGCGGAAACTGCGCCTCCAGCGCGTGACGCTGTGCCAGCCAGCCGATTACCGGGCGCTTACCCTGCCAGCGGAAGCCGCCGCTGACGGGAGGAATAAACCCCGCCAGCGTTTTCAGCAGCGTGGATTTCCCGCAGCCGTTAGCGCCGATAATGGCGGTCATGCTTCCGCGCTCAATCGTGCCCGAGAGGGGCCGCGTAACGGGTTGGCGTTCATAACCCGCGACCAGTTCATTCATCACGATCATGGCAGTGCCACCGCCCAGCGCACGGCCAGCCCGATAAAGGCAACCAGCACCAGCGCCAGCAAAAGCCGAACCAGAGCAGACAGAGAAAAAAGGGACGTTGACATGTCGATACCGAATTAAATGTTATAACATAACAATAATGAAAGGCGGTTAAGATGTAAATGGTGGGTTTGAAAAGGGAGTGTGGCGAAATGTTTCTGCGGAATTTCCCTCTCCCGTGGGAGAGGGTATCAGGCCGCACCTTGCGTGCAGCCATGCCGGGTAGCGGCGTTGCCTTACCCGGCCTACCCGTCGGAGCGGCTTACTGACTAAACGGTGACGCCGCCGGAACGCGCGCCTGCGACACCGCCAGCCCCAGCTGCCACACCGCCATCGCATAGTGGGTGCTGTGGTTATAGCGGGTGATGGTGTAGAAGTTCGGCATGCCGTACCAGTACTGATAACCGGTTCCCACATCCAGACGCAGCAGACTCACCTGATCGACATTGCCCAGCGGCTGCGTCGGCGTTAAGCCTGCCGCCGTCAGCTGTGCGACGCTGTATTTGGTTTTAAAGCCGTTTTCCAGGCCAAACGCCTCGCCGTTGGCCTGCACCGCAACTTGCCCACCCGGCACCCAGCCGTGCGCTTTGAAGTAGTTCGCCACGCTGCCGATGGCATCCACCGGATCCCACAGGTTGATGTGACCATCCCCGTTAAAGTCGACGGCATATTGCTTATAGGAGGACGGCATAAACTGGCCGTAGCCCATCGCGCCGGCAAACGACCCTTTCAGATCGAGCGGATCGTCCTGCTCGCTGCGCGCCATCAGCAGGAAGGTCTCCAGCTCGGAAGAGAAATACTCCGCGCGGCGCGGGTAGTTAAAGGAGAGCGTCGCCAGCGCGTCGAGGATGCGGGTTTTACCCATCACGCGGCCCCAGCGGGTTTCCACGCCGATGATCCCGACGATGATTTCAGGCGGTACGCCGTAGGTCTGCCACGCTCGGTTGAGCGCATCTTCATACTGATTCCAGAACACCACGCCGTTTTGCACGTTGTCCGGGGTAATAAACTGTTTGCGGTAGCGCAGCCACGCGCCGTTCGGCCCGCTCGGCACCTGGGCCGTCGGCGCCTGCCGGTCCATCAGTCGCAGCACGTAGTCCAGACGCTTGGCCTGAGACAAAATTTCGTGCAGCTGCTGTCTGTCAAAGCCGTGTTTGCTCACCATTTTATCGATGAACTGCTCGGCCGCCGGGTTATTCGCGAAGTCGCCGCCCATCTGCATCATATTGTGCTGCGGCTCCAGCAGGAATCCTCCGGAAGGCGCGCCCGCCGTTTGCTGAACGGCTTCGGTCTTAGGTTTGCTACTACAGGCAGACAGCAGAATAAGCGCAGGCAACAGCGCTGCATAACGACGCTTGAACATGAGACATCCATTTAACGGGTTCGATAAGAACCCAGTATGGTAAAGCATCCGCAACACCTCAAGGAAGCGGTACGCACCTCCCCCACGCAAATCCGCGCTTTTTTCCACCGAAAATCATTCACCCCATCAATAAACTTTCAAAATAATCCATTTTTCTTTCATTGTGAGATCCAACTAACACTTTAAAACCTTTCAAAGTGATTATTATTAGCCCAGTCAGACAAAAACAAAAAAGCCCCACAGGAGAGAAGAATGATAGAAACCATCACCCACGGCGCCGAGTGGTTCATCGGGCTGTTTCAGAAAGGCGGAGAAGTGTTCACCGGCATGGTGACCGGGATCCTGCCCTTGCTGATCAGCCTGCTGGTGATCATGAACGCGCTGATCAACTTTATCGGCCAGCAGCGCATTGAACGCTTCGCCCAGCGCTGTGCCGGGAATCCGCTGTCCCGCTACCTGGTACTGCCGTTCATCGGTACCTTCGTGTTCTGTAACCCGATGACCTTAAGCCTCGGCCGCTTCATGCCGGAAAAGTACAAGCCGAGCTACTACGCCGCCGCCTCCTACAGCTGCCATTCCATGAACGGCCTGTTCCCGCACATCAACCCCGGCGAACTGTTTGTCTATCTCGGGATCGCCAGCGGCCTCACCACCCTTGGCCTGCCGCTCGGCCCGCTGGCGGTGAGCTATCTGCTGGTCGGCCTGGTCACCAACTTCTTCCGCGGCTGGGTGACCGACCTCACTACCGCCATTTTTGAGAAAAAAATGGGCATCCAGCTTGAACAGAAAGTCCATCTTTCAGGAGCCACAGCATGAACCGGATCCGCATTGAGAAAGGCACGGGCGGCTGGGGCGGCCCGCTGGAGTTCGACGCCACCGAAGGCAAAAAAATCGTCTACATCACCGCAGGGACGCGCCCGGCGATCGTCGACAGGCTGCGCGAGCTGACCGGCTGGGAAGCGGTCGACGGCTTCAAGGAAGGCGAGCCGCCGGAAGCGGAAATCGGCGTGGCGGTGATCGACTGCGGCGGCACGCTGCGCTGCGGTATCTATCCGAAGCGCCGCATTCAGACGGTGAATATTCACTCCACCGGAAAATCCGGCCCGCTGGCGCAGTACATCCTTGAGGACATTTATGTCTCAGGCGTGAAGGAGGACAACATCACGCTGGTGAATGGGACTGCCGCGCCGCAAAAAGCGGCCCCGCGCGAGTACGACACCAGCAAGAAAATCACCGAGCAGAGCGACGGCCTGCTGGCGAAGGTCGGGATGGGCATGGGTTCCGCCGTGGCGGTGCTGTTCCAATCCGGGCGCGACACCATCGACACGGTGCTGAAAACCATCCTGCCGTTTATGGCGTTCGTCTCGGCGCTGATCGGCATCATCATGGCGTCCGGCCTGGGGGACTGGATTGCCCACGGCCTCGCCCCGCTGGCCAGCCATCCGCTCGGGCTGGTGACGCTGGCGCTGATCTGCTCCTTCCCGCTGCTGTCGCCGTTCCTCGGCCCGGGCGCGGTGATTGCCCAGGTCATCGGCGTGCTGATTGGCGTGCAGATTGGTCTGGGGAACATCCCTCCGCACCTCGCCCTGCCCGCCCTGTTTGCCATTAACGCCCAGGCGGCGTGCGATTTCATCCCCGTTGGGCTGTCGCTGGCCGAAGCGCGCCAGGACACCGTGCGCGTGGGCGTGCCGTCCGTGCTGGTCAGCCGCTTCCTGACGGGCGCGCCGACGGTGCTGATTGCCTGGTTTGTCTCCGGCTTTATTTATCAATAAGAGGTTCCTGCGATGACCGTCATTTACCAGACCACCATTACCCGGATCGGCCAGAGCGCGGCCGACGCGCTGAGCGACCAGATGCTGATCACCTTCCGCGAAGGCGCCCCGGCGGATATCGAAGAGTTTTGTTTTATCCACTGCCACGGCGAGCTGAACGGTGAGCTGAAGGCAGGAAGCCAGCTGGAGCTGGGCGAGGCGCGCTATGCCGTCACCGCCGTCGGCGACGTGGCCGAGCAAAACCTGCGCGAGCTGGGCCACATCACCCTGCGTTTCGACGGCCAGCCGCAGGCCGAGTATCCCGGTACGGTTCACGTAGCGGGCCCGGTTCCGCAGGCTGTCACCCCAGGCTGCACGTTAAAATTTGTTGCGTAATTAAGGAGAAACACATGAGTCAGGTTGCCGTTGTCATTGGTGGGGGACAAACCTTAGGCGAGTTCCTCTGCCGTGGGCTTGCCGCAGAGGGTTACCGCGTGGCGGTAGTGGACATTCAGAGTGAAAAAGCCGCCCGCGTGGCGGACACCCTCAACACCGAGTTTGGTGAAGGGATGGCGTACGGGTTTGGTGCCGACGCCACCAGCGAGCAGAGCGTGATGGCGCTGGCCCGCGGCGTGGACGAGATTTTTGGACGTACCGACCTGCTGGTCTACAGCGCGGGGATTGCGAAAGCGGCCTTTATTAGCGATTTCGAACTGGGGGATTTTGACCGTTCGCTGCAGGTGAATCTGGTGGGCTATTTCCTCTGCGCCCGCGAGTTTTCCCGCCTGATGATCCGCGACGGCATTCAGGGGCGCATCATTCAGATCAACTCCAAATCAGGGAAAGTGGGCAGCAAGCATAACTCCGGCTACAGCGCGGCGAAGTTTGGCGGCGTGGGGCTGACGCAGTCTCTGGCGCTGGATCTGGCCGAGTACGGCATTACTGTTCACTCGCTAATGCTCGGCAACCTGCTGAAATCGCCGATGTTCCAGTCCCTGCTGCCGCAGTATGCCACCAAGCTCGGCATCAAGGCTGAGGAAGTGGAGCAGTACTACATCGATAAAGTGCCGCTGAAGCGCGGGTGCGATTATCAGGACGTGCTGAACATGCTGCTGTTCTACGCCAGCCCGAAAGCCTCGTACTGCACCGGGCAGTCGATCAACGTCACCGGCGGGCAGGTCATGTTCTGATCGAGCGGCCTGATGCCCTCACCCTAACCCTCTCCCACCGGGAGAGGGAACAAAACAAGGAGTCGATATGGTAACCGCACTCATCACCGTCGCCGCCCTCGCCTGGCTGTGCCAGATGGCGTTTGGCGGCTGGCAGATCCACCAGTTTAACCGCGCGTTTGATGCCCTGTGCCAGAAAGGTCGCGTCGGGGTCGGACGTTCCGGCGGACGCTTCAAACCGCGCGTGGTCGTCGCCGTTGCGCTGGATGAAAACAATAATGTCTGCGATTCGCTGATCATGCGCGGCATGACCGTCTTCGCCCGTCCGGTGAAAATCCAGGCAATCAACGGCATTTCGCTGCAGGAATTACGGCCCGATGTGATCTTTCCCCATGATCCACTCTGTCAGAATGCACTATCATTAGCGCTTAATCTGAAACATGGATAATTTCGTTGTGAAAGCTATAGACTTGCGAAATTATCATTTCGCAACCTAAGGAACGAAGCGCCTATGAAACCTCGTCAGCGGCAGGCGGCCATTCTCGAACATCTGCAAAAGCAGGGAAAATGTTCGGTAGAGGATCTGGCCCACTACTTTGACACCACCGGCACGACAATACGCAAGGACCTGGTATTGCTCGAAAACTCTGGCGCCGTCATTCGAACCTACGGCGGCGTGGTGCTCAATAAGGACGAAGCCGACCCGCCTATCGATCACAAAACGCTGATCAATACCCACCAGAAAGCGCTGATTGCCGAAGCCGCCGTCAAATTTATCCACGATGGCGATTCCATCATTCTGGATGCAGGCAGTACCGTCCTGCAGATGATCCCGCTGCTCAGCCGCTTTAACAACATCACGGTGATGACCAACAGCCTGCACATCGTCAACGCCCTGTCGGAGTTCGACAGCGAGCAGACCATCCTGATGCCCGGCGGCACCTTCCGCAAAAAATCGGCGTCGTTTCACGGCCAGCTGGCGGAGAATGCCTTCGAGCACTTCAGCTTTGATAAACTGTTTATGGGCACCGACGGCATCGACCTGAACGCGGGCGTGACGACCTTCAACGAGGTATTCAGCGTCAGTAAAGCGATGTGCAACGCCGCGCGGGAAGTCATTTTGATGGCAGACTCGTCGAAGTTTGGCCGCAAAAGCCCCAACATTGTCTGTAGCCTTGAAAGCGTCGATAAGCTGATTACCGACGCGGGTATCGACCCGGCGTTCAAGAAAGCGCTGGAAGAGAAAGGAATCGACGTGATCGTAACCGGAGAAAGAGATGAGTGATTTTCTGTTAGAAACGGGCCGCCAGACGCTGATGCTGGAACTGCAGGAAGCCAGCCGCCTGCCGGAACGTCTGGGCGAGGATTTTGTCCGCGCCGCCAACACCATTATCCACTGCGAAGGTAAAGTGATCGTGGCGGGCATCGGTAAATCCGGCCATATCGGCAAAAAGATTGCCGCGACGCTCGCCAGCACCGGCACCCCGGCGTTCTTCGTGCATCCTGCGGAGGCGCTGCACGGCGATCTGGGGATGATTGAAAGCCGCGACGTGATGCTGTTTATCTCCTACTCCGGTTCGGCCAAAGAGCTGGACCTGATTATTCCGCGCCTGCAGGAAAAATCGGTCGCCCTGCTGGCGATGACCGGCAAATCCCGCTCGCCGCTGGCGCTGGCAGCCAAAGCGACGCTGGATATTTCCGTTGAGCGTGAAGCCTGTCCGATGCACCTCGCTCCGACCTCCAGCACCGTTAACACCCTGATGATGGGCGACGCGCTGGCCATGGCGGTGATGCAGGTGCGCGGCTTTAACGAAGAAGATTTCGCCCGTTCGCATCCGGCAGGTGCGCTCGGCGCACGCCTGCTCAACAAGGTTCACCACCTGATGCGCACCGACGATGCCATTCCGCAGGTCAAACTCGATACCAGCGTCATGGACGCGATGCTGGAGCTCAGCCGCACCGGTCTGGGGCTGGTTGCGGTCTGCGATGACAACGGGAGCGTCAAGGGCGTGTTCACCGACGGCGACCTGCGCCGCTGGCTGGTAGGCGGCGGCAGGCTGGAAACAAAAGTGTCGGACGCCATGACCAAAGGCGGACTGACGCTCAACGCCGAGAGCCGCGCTATTGAAGCCAAAGAGGTGCTGATGAAGCGCAAAATCACCGCCGCGCCGGTGGTGGATGATGCCGGCAGGCTGTGCGGTGCTATCAACCTGCAGGATTTTTATCAGGCCGGAATTATTTAGCCCTTCAGTCCCAGACGCTTCGCCAGCCTGTGCAGGTTGGCGACGTCCATCTCCAGCGCCCGCGCGCACGCCGCCCAGCTGCGGTTATTCTGGTCCAGCGCGCGGGTAATCATCTGACGCTGAAACGCCTCCGTGGCTTCACGCAGATTTTCATTCGCTATCTCTGGTGCCGCCTGCGCGACAGCCGGTGCGGTTTCATCCTGAAGCGCAAAATGCCGCGCGTGGATCACGACCTCGTCACCCAAGCGCGTCGCCCGCGCCAGCACCACCGCGCGGTGGATCGCATGCTCCAGCTCGCGCACGTTGCCTGGCCAGCCGTAGCTTAGCAGATGCGACCTCGCCCCCGGGCTCAGCACCACGCGGGAAAGCCCCATCCTGAGACGGCACTGCTCGCAGAAAAAGCCCGCCAGCAGCACCACGTCGTCCCCGCGCTCGCGCAGCGGCGGCACGGTAAGCGGGAACACGCTCAGGCGATGGAACAGGTCGGCACGGAACTGCCCTGCCAGCACCGCTTCACGCAGGTCACGGTTGGTGGCCGCCAGCACGCGCACGTCCACTCTGTGACTGCGATCATCCCCCACGCGCTGGATGTCGCCGTACTGAAGGACGCGCAGCAGCTTGGCCTGCAGCGACAGGGAAAGCTCGCCAATTTCATCCAGAAACAGCGTGCCGTTATCCGCCATTTCGAACTTGCCGCTGCGGTTGCTGATGGCCCCGGTAAACGCCCCTTTAACGTGACCAAACAGCTCGCTTTCCGCCACGCTCTCCGGCAGCGCGGCGCAGTTGAGGTACACCAGCGGGTTTATCGCGCGCGGCGAGGCTTCGTGAATGGACTTCGCCACCAGCTCCTTGCCGGTGCCGGTTTCCCCGAAGATCAGCACGTTTAAATCTGAGGCGGCAACAATCTCAATCTCTTTTTTGAGCTGCGCCATGCCCGGAGAAAGGCCGATCATCTCCGTGTGCGTTACCTCCTCAAACGCCGCCGGGCTGCCGGGAAGAATGTTCTGGCTCTCCAGCTGTTCAATCAGCAGGGCATTGTTCAGCGCCCCGGCGGCCAGGGCGGCAATCAGGCGCAGCTCTTCGTCGCTAAAGGTGTCGAACTGGTCCGGCGACAGGCCGTCGAGGGTCAGTGCGCCAATCAGGTTTTGTCCGGCAAACAGAGGCAGGCCGATACAGGCGTGCACTTTCAGGCTCTCCTGTCCGGGAATAAGCCCGTCGTACGGGTCGGGCAAGTCGCTGTCTGCCGGGAAGCGAACCACGTCACCCGCGCGGGCGATAGTTTCCAGGCGCGGATGGCCTTCAAGGGTAAAACGCCGCCCGAGCACGTCCTTCGCCAGCCCGTCGATAGCCAGCGGAATAAACTGCCGCCCTTCATAGCGCAGCAGCGCCGAGGCGTCACACGCCAGCACGTGGCGCAGCGTGGAGATCAGCCGCTGAAAGCGGTCCTGATGACCGATACCGGTTTGCAGTTCAATGGCGATCTTCGCCAGCACGTCGACGGAAAAGCTCATAGTGACCCCGCTGTCATTTTGACAATGTATATTGTCATATTGACACTGATTTTAATAGTCATAATGACTACCCATTACGGATTATAAGAATTTTAATCTAACAAAATCAATGCATTAAAAGTTGGCACGCAACTTGATATAGGCAACCCATCTTATTTGAAAATCCTGTATTACGTAGAGGTTGCTATGTCTATTCTGGTTAAAAATAACATTCATTGGGTCGGTCAACGTGACTGGGAAGTGCGCGATTTCCACGGAACGGAATACAAAACGCTGCGCGGCAGCAGCTACAACAGCTATCTCATCCGCGAAGGAAAAAACGTGCTGATCGATACCGTCGATCACAAGTTCAGCCGCGAGTTCGTGCAGAACCTGCGCAATGAAATCGACCTGGACGCCATCGACTACATCATCATCAATCATGCGGAAGAAGATCACGCCGGCGCGCTGACCGAGCTGATGTCTTACATTCCGAACACGCCGATCTACTGCACCACCAACGCCATCGACTCGATCAACGGCCACCACCACCATCCGGAGTGGAACTTCCACACCGTGAAAACCGGCGACGCGCTGGATATCGGCAACGGCAAACAGCTGATCTTCGTGGAGACCCCGATGCTGCACTGGCCGGACAGCATGATGACCTACCTGACCGGCGACGCGGTGCTGTTCAGCAATGACGCCTTCGGCCAGCACTACTGCGACGAGCGCCTGTTCAATGACGAAGTGGACCAGACCGAGCTGTTCGAGCAGTGCCAACGCTACTACGCCAACATCCTGACGCCGTTCAGCCGCCTGGTGACGCCAAAAATTAGCGAAATCCTCGGCTTTAACCTGCCGGTGGACATGATTGCCACCTCCCACGGCGTGGTGTGGCGTGAGAACCCGACCCAGATCGTCGAGCTGTACCTGAAGTGGGCGGCGGACTATCAGGAAGACCGCATCACGATCTTCTACGACACCATGTCCAACAACACCCGCATGATGGCGGACGCCATTGCCCAGGGCATCAACGAAGTGGACCCGAACGTGGCGGTGAAAATCTTCAACGTGGCGCGCAGCGATAAGAACGAGGTGTTGACCAACGTGTTCCGCTCTAAGGGCGTGCTGGTGGGCACCTCCACCATGAACAACGTCATGATGCCGAAAATTGCCGGCCTTGTGGAAGAGATGACCGGCCTGCGTTTTCGCAACAAGCGCGCCAGCGCCTTTGGCTCCCACGGCTGGAGCGGCGGCGCGGTAGACCGTCTGTCTACGCGTCTGCAGGATGCCGGTTTCGAAATGTCCCTGAGCCTGAAGGCGAAATGGCGGCCGGATATCGACGCCCTGGCGATCTGTCGCCAGCATGGCCGCGACATTGCCCGTCAGTGGGCGCTCGCTCCGCTGCCGGAAGTGACGGCAAAACCAACCGAACAGCAGGAAGCCTGCGCCTGTGCGGCAGCCGCGGCTGCTGACCTCGGCCCGCGCATGCAGTGCAGCGTCTGCCAGTGGATTTACGATCCTGAGCTGGGCGAACCGCTGCAGGATGTCGCTCCGGGCACGCCGTGGCGCGACGTGCCGGACAACTTCCTCTGCCCGGAATGCTCCCTCGGTAAAGACGTCTTTGACGAACTGGGTACGGAGGCAAAATGAGCAACGGTATCGTCATCATCGGCTCGGGCTTTGCCGCCCGCCAGCTGGTAAAAAACATCCGCAAGCAGGATGCCAGCGTGCCGCTGACGGTGATCGCCGCCGACAGCATGGACGAGTACAACAAGCCCGATCTCAGCCACGTCATTAGCCAGAATCAGCGCGCCGAAGACCTCACCCGCCAGACGGCGGGGGAGTTCGCCGAGCAGTTTAACCTGCGCCTGTTCCCGTACACCTGGGTCACCGATATCGACGCCGCCGCCCGCGTGGTGAAAGCAAAAGAGAAGACCTGGCAGTACGACAGGCTGGTGCTCGCCACGGGTGCTTCTGCGTTCGTACCGCCGATTGAGGGCCGCGAGCTGATGCTCACCCTCAACAGCCAGCAGGAGTACCAGGCCAGCGAAACGGCGCTTCGCGACGCGCAGCGGGTAATGATTGTCGGCGGCGGGCTGATAGGCACCGAGCTGGCGATGGATTTCTGCCGGGCGGGGAAATCCGTCACCCTGGTTGACCACGCGGCGAGCATTCTGTCGTCGCTGATGCCCGCAGAAGTAAGCAGTCGCTTACAGCATCGCCTGACCAACATGGGGGTGCATCTGCTGTTGAAATCGCAGCTGCACAGTCTGAGCAAAACCGAAGGCGGTATTCGTGCCACGCTCGACCGCAGCCGCAGCGTTGAGGTGGATGCGGTTATCGCGGCGACGGGCCTGCGCCCGGAAACCGCGCTGGCGCATCGCGCAGGGGCCAAAACAGGCCGCGGCGTGAAGGTAAATAGCTATCTGCAAACCAGCCAGCCCGATATTTACGCGTTAGGTGACTGCGCTGAAATTAACGGTCAGGTGCTGCCCTTTTTACAGCCGATTCAATTAAGCGCGATGTATCTGGCGAAAAACCTGCTCGGCGGCAGCGCGCCGCTGAAATTACCCGCCATGCTGATTAAAGTCAAAACGCCGGAATTACCGCTGCATCTTGCCGGTGAAACGCAGCGTCAGGATCTGAACTGGCAAATAACCCTCGAAGCGCAGGGAATGGTCGCGCGCGGTGCCGATAATGAGGGTCAGCTACGCGCTTTTGTCGTCAGTGAAGATCGGATGAAGGAGGCTTTCGCGCTGCTGAAGCTGTTACCTGCCTAACCCTCGATTTGCCTGGTGGCGCTTTGCTTACCCGGCCTACAGCACGGCCACGCTTACTTAACCTTTGGATTTAATTATCCACCGCCCCGATGTCCCGGGGCTTTTTTTTACGCATTCTATTCATCAAATAAATGCAAAGTAGGTATATCATCGCTATCAATCCTTTATTTATTATTTCCATTAATACTTAAATGCGGAACAGCTTAAAAACATCACCCTGTTTTATTATTCGCATCCGGCTTAGTCTGAAAAGGTATTAATCAGCCGGAGACAAATCATGGCGACTTTTCATAAAGAACTCAATTATCTTTCTCGCTATTTCAAAGAAGCGAAGCATGAGGAACACATTTTATTTCGCTGGCTTTATTTGAGCCCGGAGGCGCGCATTGAGCGTCTTCGCGAGCTGATGATGCCGGTCAGTGAACATGAGCGGTAATTGCCGGGTGGCGCTACGCTTACCCAGCCTACAAAGCCCGTAGGCCCGCGCAAGCGTAGCGCCGCCGGGCTAAAAACCGGAACACTTTACGTAAACCAGCACTTTTTCTTCCGCAAAAAAATCCTACACTCTCAGCATCCCTTTTCCACCGGTATGCCGCTATGCGCCAGCTTCAGAAAATCCGTCAGTATCAACGGCTTTATCAGCACTACGGCGCAGCGCCTGCGTCCACCACCATTGCCGAAGTCGCGGAGGTTGCGCTGTGCAGCGAACGTCATGCGCGCACCCTGCTGCGCCAGCTCGCGCAAAGCGGCTGGCTAAGCTGGGACGCGCAGCCGGGACGCGGGCACCGTGCCACCCTGCACTGCCTGACCACCACCAGCGAGCTGAGCGCGCCGCTGATGCACGCCTGCCTGGAGAAAGGGGATTACCAGAGCGCGCTGCAGCTGGCCGACGGCGATCCGGCCAGCCTGCACCACATCATCACCCCGTTTTTAGGCGGCAAATGGCTTAAGCATCAGCCGACGCTGCGCATTCCGTGGTATCGCCCGCTGACCTCGCTGCATCCCGCCCTTCAGCGCCGCCGCGCCGAACAGCATATTATCTGCGCGGTTCACGCGGGGCTGACGCGCTACGCGCCCGGCCACCCGCAGCCGGTAGCGGATTTAGCCCACCACTGGGATACCCGTGACGACAAACGTCGCTGGCGCTTTTACCTGCGCAGCGGCGCGCACTGGCATAACGGGCAGGCCATCAGCGATGAAGATGTTCTCAGCGCGATGCAGCAGATGCTGGCCGATCCGGCGCGCGGCGCGGGGCTCGCGCACGTTCAAACGGTGTCGCTTGTCGCCCCCTGGTGTCTGGAGATTGCGCTGAACGCGCCCGATGCCATGCTGGCGCATCGTCTCGCGCATCACGCCTGTCGACTGCCGCATCCGCAGCAGCCGACTATCGGCGCGGGTCCCTTTGCTATCGCCCATCACCACTCGCACTACCTGCGCCTTGAGCGCCAGCCCTGGTACTTTGCAGCACACCCGCTGCTGCATGCGATTGAGTTCTGGCGAACCCGCAGCGAGGCGGAAAAATCGGCGTGGATCACCGTGGGTAAAGGCGAAAATGCCCGGGAGTCCGTCACCTCCACCAGCGGCGGGTTTGCCTGGCTGATGCTGAATGCCGGGCTTCCGCACCCGCTGGCCGCCTGGCTTCGTCAGGAAATTCAGCATATTAACCAGCAGCATCTCCGCAGGGAGGATGTCGATACCCGCACGGAAATCCTGCCCGGCATCACTACGCCCGCGTTTGCGGATGCCTCCGACGTGGCGCTCCCCGCGGCCCTTTCTCTGATCTGTTACGACACGCCCGGGCTGTGCGATCTGGCCAGCATGCTGCAAACGCGCCTGAAAAAGCGCGGCTGTAGCGTTAACATCCAGCGGAAGGACCGCGAGGCGTGGCATGCCCCCGACGCGCTGGCGCAGGGGGATATTTTACTGGGGGATTATCTGGCGGGTGAAGCCGCGGAATTCGCGCTGGCAGAGTGGTTTACCGAAGAGCCCGCATGGGCCGCCGCGCTGGGGCAGACCGCCCGGCTAAAAGCGAAGCAGGCGCTGATGGCGTACTGCGAAAGCGAAGAAAGCCTGCGAAAACACCTGCCCGCCTTCTTTCAGCACCTGCTGGAAAGCGTCGCCTGTACGCCGCTGTTCCACTACCGCTATCGTCTTAACACCCTGGAAAACGTGCAGGACATTGTGCTGACCGCCAGCGGCTGGCTTGATTTTACCCGCGCCTGGCTGCCGCCGGCTCAGGAGCGCACGACCAGCGCGTCGTAGCCGCGCCAGCGGTAGTTGACCATGGAGATCAGCCAGCAGGCAACGAACAGCCCGACCACCACAAACCCGGCGTTGCCCAGGTTGTCGTTGACCGCGCCAATTAGATCCCAGACGCCGCCGCTGAGGGCGAATTTGTCCATCAGCAGACCCAGCGCTTCCAGCCCGCCGATAAACAGCGCCACCACCACGGAGGTGCCGGTGATGGTCATGTTGTAGTAGAGCTTGCGCTGCGGCTTGTTAAACGCCCAGCCGTAGGCACCGACCATCAGCAGGTTGTCGAGGGTATCCACCAGCGCCATGCCGCTGGCGAAGAGCGCCGGGAAGACCATGATTGACCACACCGACATCCCGCTGGAGGCGCTGGCGGCAGAGATCCCCAGCACGCCAATCTCGGTGGCCGTATCAAAGCCGAGGCCAAACAGGAAACCGACCAGGTACATCTGCCAGCTTTTATTCACCAGGCGGAAGGTTTTGCCAAACAGCCAGTTCATGACGCCGCCCTGCGCAGGCAGCGTGATGTCGCCCTGCACGGGCCTGCCGTGTTTCAGCGCCTGAAAACTGCGCCAGACGCCGCGCAGGATCACCATGTTCACCAGCGCCATCGCCAGCAGGAAGGTCGCAGACACCGCTGTGCCAATCAGGCTGCCGGTTTCGTGGAACCATTCCATGTTTTTCTGAAACGCCGTCGCGGTAGCGGCGATAGCAATGGAGGCCAGCACTACGATGGTGGAGTGCCCCAGCGAGAACCACGCCCCCACGCCGGACGGGCGTTTGCCCTGCTGCATCATCTTACGCGTCACGGTATCAATGGCCGCGATGTGATCGGCGTCCACCGCGTGACGCAGCCCGTAGCACCACGCCAGCAGGCTGGCGGCCATCAGCGCCGTGCTGCCGCTAAAGGCGTGCCATGCCCATCCCCAGGCGAGCAGGTTTGCCATTACCAGAGCCAGCAGCAGAAGCGCGGCGCGAGGTTCATTGCGTAAGAGTCGTAACATTTTAAATCCCTTGTGAACATGACCGGGCAGCGGCAACCACCGCCTGCCCGAAGGAGATCGCTCCGTCACCTGCGGGCAGGCGCGAAGGAAAAAGAAGCGTAAAGTCAGAAAGATAATGACGCAGGCGCGCGCGCAGCAGACGGTTGTGCAGCACGCCGCCGCTGAGGCAGATTGTCGACAGCGATAAGCGTCGGGCATGGAACGCGGCGAGTTCCGCCAGCCCTTTAGCCAGCGCGTCGTGAAACGCCCACGCGCGCTCGCACGGCTCGGCCTGCCAGGCCAGCCACTGCTGCCAGAAAAGCGCGAGGTTAACCGTATCCAGCGTCACCGGATGGTCGACGCCCGCGCACCGCGAGGCCAGCGCTTCCAGCCTGCAGGCGGCTTCACCCTCCCAGGATTGGGCGTCGATACCGAGCGCGCAGGCAACGGCATCAAACAGGCGACCACAGGATGAGGCACGCGGCGCGTTGATGCCGCGCCCTATCGCCGTCGCCAGCAGCGGCCAGTTCTGGCGCTGTACCGCGCGCGTTTCCGGGTATTGCTGCCAGTCAGGGACAAACGCCAGGCAGTGGGCGAGCAGATTGCGCCACGGCTGCCGCGCCGCCAGATCGCCGCCCGGCAGCGCAACGGCAGGCAGCCCGCCCAGACGCTCGCACGCGAGATAGTTCACCCGCAGGCACTCCCCGCCCCACAGCGCGCCGTTCTCGCCCATGCCGATCCCGTCCAGCGTCAGGGCGATAACGTCTCCGCCCTCACGCGGCCAGCCGTTCTCCGCCAGGCACGCCGCCGCGTGGGCGTGATGATGGAGCACGGTTTCGACCGGCAGCCCCTGCGCCTGCGCCCATTGTTGCGTGCGATAGCCCGGATGGGCGTCGCACACCACGCGCTCAGGCTGGAAGGCGTAGATGTCCTGCATCGTCGAGAGCGCGGCGCGCCACTGCGCTTCGACCCCCTCGTCACCGAGATCGCCAAAATGCTGGCTCATCACCGCCTGGCTGCCACGCACCAGGCAGAAGGTGTTTTTCATCTCCGCGCCGGTGCATAGCATGGCGGGGATATTCTCGAAATCCGCAGGCAACGTGATGGCATCCGGCACAAAACCGCGCGCCCGGCGCAGCATCGCGCCGTCCCGATCCATCACCGAATCGTCCATCCGTTGAAGAATATCGCGATTGTGCAGCAGAAAGCCGTCCGCAATGCTGCCCAGTTCATCCAGCGCCTGTTGATTACTGATGGCAGGCGGCCTGCCGCTGAGGTTGCCGGAGGTCATCACCAGCGGGCGCCGGCAGTCCATCATCAGAAGATGCTGCAGCGGATTAGCGGGCAGCATGACGCCCACGCTATCCAGGCCCGGTGCGATAGCCTCAGGGAAGTCAGGCAGCCAGGCTTTTGGCGTGAGCACGATGGGTGCAGCGGGTGAGCACAGCAGCGTCTGAATCGACTCGGGCAGCTTATCCGCCTGCGGGATCATCACCGCCAGCGGCTTCGACGGGCGCTGCTTGCGTGACCGCAATTTCAGTATCGCCTGCGGGTTTTGCGCATCACAGACGAGGTGAAAACCGCCCAGCCCTTTAACCGCAACGATGCCGCCGCTTTTCAGCATCTCTACCGCCGCACGCAGTGCCGCTTCGCGGGTGGCAAGAGCGTCGCTCGAACGCCATTCCAGCGCGGGCCCGCAGTCCGGGCAGGCCACCGGCTGAGCGTGAAAGCGGCGGTCAGCCGGGTTACGGTACTCCGTCTCGCACGGCACGCAGAGGGGAAATGCGGCCATCGACGTGGACGGACGGTCATAGGGCATGGCACGAATAATGGTAAACCGCGGCCCGCAGTGGGTGCAGTTGATAAACGGGTAGCGATAACGGCGCTCGCCGGGGTCGCGCATTTCAGCCAGACACGCCGGACAGGTCGCGGCATCGGGGACAATCTGCGTGTCCATCGCCCCGCCCGCGCTGTGGCGGATGGTAAAGTCCTCCGGCAGGTGCGCCCAGGTAAACGGCTGCGTTTCAACGTGGTCAATGCGTGCCAGCGGTGGGCAGTCCTGATGCAGCCTCGCGGTAAAGGCCCCCCCATTACCCGCGAGGCGCACCAGCACGCCCTTCCCGTCATTGCAGACGTCACCGCTCAACTGAAGCGCCTGCGCCAGCTGCCAGACGAAGGGACGAAATCCCACGCCCTGCACCTTGCCGCGCACGCGCAGCTGTACGCCGTTACTGCTCATGGCGGATCAGAACAGCAGCGATGACGACGTGTCGAACGCCGCACGACGGCGCTTTTCGGCGCTCATCTGCTCAAGCTTGTCGCGATCCACGCAGACCAGCGCGTGCGTCGGGCAGGCTTCCATGCAGGCCGGGCCGGCGTCGCGGCGGTAGCACAGGTCACATTTGTTGGCTTCGGCTTTGTCCGCACGTACGCTCAGCCCCATGCCGCTGTTGCGTACCACCGGACGGACAACCACCTCCATCGCGCCGTACGGGCAGGCGACCACGCAGGTTTTGCAGCCAATGCAGCGCTCCTGCATGACATGCACAAAGCCTTTCTCGCGTTTTATCGCCCCGTTCGGGCAGACGTTCGCACAGGGTGCGTCTTCGCACTGGCGACAGATGGCGGCGGTAGAAATATTCACGCCTTTGATGACGTGGATACGCGGCAGGAACGTGTCAGGGGTAAGCGACGCGCAGTCCTGCTCCGCCTGATGGGAAACCACGCACGCCACTTCACAGGTACGGCAACCAATACACTTACTGGCATCGGCCATAATAAAACGGTTCATCTGCTTCTCCAGCATTACAGTTATGCCCGGAGATATTCATAAACCGTGCCAATAATTAACTTATTGATTTTATATGAATTTAAACATCACGGCGGCGCTGTCATCGTCACTTATGACGATGACAGCTGTCGACATCAGCGGTGCGGGCCGTCAATAACCGAGTCGCGCAGCACCAGCTCGCCGGAAAAGGTTTGCTGATATTTAAACTCTCCGCCGTCGAGCATGAAGATCAGGCGGCTGATGGTTTCTTTGATCATCTCCGTCACCGGAATACGCACGCTGGAAAGCGACGGCACGATGTAGGGCGCGATGGCCACGTCGTCAAAACCGATCACCGACACCGCGTCCGGTGCGGCCACGCCGCTGTCGTGCAGCTGCTTCATGGCGCCGATTGCCATGTCGTCATTACTCGCCACCAGCGCCGTAAAGCGTTCGCCGCGAGCAAGCAGTTCGGAAACCGCCGCCGCGCCGCTGGCCGGGTTCCACTTCCCCTGCGCAATCAGCCCCTCGCGCAGCAGAATACCGTGCTGCGCCAGCGCGTCCCGGTAGCCGGAGAGACGCTCAACCCCGGTGGGGGAATCCAGCGAGCCGGTAATAAACGCGATCTCCCGGTGCCCCTTCGCAATCAGCTGTGACACCGCCTCCTGGCTGGAGGCTTTATGATCGGACCAGACGCAGTGGCTGCTGTTTTTCCGCAGGCGGCGGTTGAGCACCATAATGGGCTGCTCGCACTTCTCGACGATCTCATCCATCTCCTCGACGCTCAGAAAACGCGGGTAGATGATCACCGCGTCGCAGCGCATGTCGAGCAGGTACTGAATGGCCTCACGCTCCTCGTCGGCGCTGTGCTTGCCGTCCGCGAGGATCAGCTGCCGCCCTTTCTCTTCCGTCATGCGCGCGGCGTGAAACAGCAGTTCGCTAAAGTAGACGCCGTGATAAAGGGTGTTGGTCACCACCAGCCCCAGCGTCTGGGTACGTTTGGTTGCCAGGTTTCTCGCCAGCAAATTCGGGCGATAGCCGCTCTCTTCAATGGCCTGAAACACCCGGTCTTTGGTCTCCTGGCTGACGTAGCCATTTCCCGACAGCACCCGGGAGACCGTCGCTTTCGAAACGCCTGCCCGCTTCGCCACTTCCAGCATCGTGGTCATGTTGTTATTCCGTCTGAATCTGATGAAGCGCAGTGTACTGCACTGCAAAAAAATTGTCGCAGCGGTGAAATCACGCTTTCGCTACCTCATTGCGATCTGCATCACGAAACGAAAAAATGGTCAAAAAGCGATCTTGTTTCATTCAAAGAAACTCATGATGATTATGTGGAACCGGTTTCCTACATTTCTCACAACGATAACAGGATCACATCCGATGGCCAAAAATTACGCCGCGCTGGCGAACGACGTTGTCAGCGCGCTGGGCGGCAAAGAGAACATTGTCGCCGTCACCCACTGCATGACGCGCCTGCGTTTCGTTCTGAAAGACGAAAGCCTTGCCGACGCTGCGCGCCTGAAAAGCATCAGCGGCGTGCTCGGCGTGGTGCGCAACGATAACCAGTGCCAGGTCATTATCGGTAACACCGTTTCACAGGCGTACCGCGAAGTGGTGAGCCTGCTGCCAACCAGCCTGCAGCCTGCCGTACCGGAAGGCCCGCAGAAGCTGACCCTGCGCCGCATTGGCGCGGGGATCCTCGATGCGCTGATCGGCACCATGTCTCCGCTGATCCCGGCGATCATCGGCGGCTCGATGGTCAAGCTGCTGGCGATGATCCTCGAGATGACCGGCGTGCTGGGCAAGGGCGATCCCACGCTGACCATCCTGACGGTCATTGGCGACGGCGCGTTCTTCTTCCTGCCGCTGATGGTGGCGGCCTCGGCGGCGGTGAAGTTCAAAACCAACATGTCGCTGGCGATCGCCATCGCGGGCGTGCTGGTCCACCCGAGCTTTATCGAGCTGATGGCGAAAGCCGCCCAGGGCGAGCACGTTGAGTTTGCCTTCATCCCGGTGACGGCGGTGAAATACACCTACACAGTGATTCCGGCGCTGGTGATGACCTGGTGCCTGTCGTACATCGAACGCTGGGTGGATCGCATTACCCCGGCGGTGACGAAAAACTTTCTCAAGCCGATGCTGATCGTGCTGATTGCCGCCCCGCTCGCCATCGTGCTGATTGGCCCGCTGGGGATCTGGATCGGAAGCGCCATCTCCGCGCTGGTTTACACCATTCACGGCTATCTGGGCTGGCTCTCCGTCGCCATCATGGGCGCGCTGTGGCCGCTGCTGGTGATGACCGGGATGCACCGCGTGTTTACGCCGACCATCATTCAGACCATCGCCGAGACGGGCAAGGAAGGGATGGTGATGCCGTCGGAAATCGGCGCCAACCTGTCACTCGGCGGCTCGTCGCTGGCGGTAGCGTGGAAAACCAAAAACCCGGAGCTGCGCCAGACGGCGCTGGCGGCGGCGGCCTCCGCCATCATGGCGGGGATCTCTGAACCGGCCCTGTACGGCGTGGCGGTACGTCTGAAACGTCCGCTGATTGCGAGCCTGATCAGCGGCTTTATCTGCGGGGCGGTCGCCGGCATGGCCGGTCTTGCCAGCCACTCGATGGCGGCACCGGGGCTGTTCACCAGCGTGCAGTTCTTCGACCCGGCGAACCCGATGACCATCGTCTGGGTGTTCGGCGTGATGGGGCTGGCAGTGGTGCTATCGTTTGTTCTGACCCTGATACTCGGCTTTGAAGATATTCCGGTCGAAGACGAGGCCGAAAAAGCGCGCGCCCTGCAGACCGCACCGGTACAGAGCAAAGCAGCACAAGCATAAATTGAAAGCGAGGTAAGAATGTCTGTTTTTCCACAAGGATTTTTATGGGGCGGCGCGCTAGCCGCTAACCAGAGTGAAGGCGCTTACCGTGAAGGCGGCAAAGGGCTGACGACGGTCGATATGATCCCCCACGGCGTGAACCGCCTGGCGGTGAAGCTCGGTAAGGAAAAGCGTTTTTCGCTGCGTGACGACGAGTTCTACCCGAGCCACGAGGCGATTGATTTTTACCATCGCTATAAAGAGGACATCGCCCTGATGGCGGAGATGGGCTTTACGGTGTTCCGCACCTCGATTGCCTGGAGCCGCCTCTACCCGAACGGCGACGAGCCGCTGCCGAACAAAGAGGGTATTGCCTTCTACCGCGCGGTGTTCGAGGAGTGCAAAAAGTACAACATTGAGCCGCTGGTCACCCTGTGCCACTTCGACGTGCCGATGCACCTGGTCACGGAGTACGGCTCGTGGCGCAACCGTAAGATGGTCGATTTCTTCGCCCGCTACGCCCGCACCTGCTTTGAAGAATTTAACGGGCTGGTGAAATACTGGCTGACCTTCAACGAAATCAACATCATGCTGCACAGCCCGTTCTCCGGCGCGGGGCTGGTGTTTGAGGAAGGTGAAAACGAAGACCAGGTGAAATACCAGGCCGCGCACCACGAGCTGGTGGCGAGCGCGCTGGCGACCAAAATTGCCCACGAGGTAAACCCGGAAAACCAGGTCGGCTGTATGCTGGCGGGCGGGAATTTCTACCCGTACTCCTGCAAGCCGGAAGACGTGTGGATGGCGCTGGAGAAAGACCGCGAGAACCTGTTCTTTATCGACGTGCAGGCGCGCGGCAGCTACCCGGCCTACTCCGCCCGCGTGTTCCGCGAGAAAGGCGTGGTGATTGTGAAAGATCCCGGCGACGATCTACTTCTGAAAAACACCGTCGATTTTGTTTCGTTCAGCTATTACGCCTCGCGCTGCGCGTCGGCGGACATGAACGCGGGAAATACCAGCGCGGCGAATATCGTGAAGTCCCTGCGCAACCCGCATATTCAGGTGAGCGAATGGGGCTGGGGCATCGACCCGCTCGGCCTGCGCATCACCATGAACATGATGTACGACCGCTACCAGAAGCCGCTGTTCCTTGTGGAGAACGGCCTCGGGGCGAAGGACGTTATTGATGAAAACGGCGAAATCAACGACGACTACCGCATCAGCTACCTGCGCGAGCACATCCGCGCCATGGGCGACGCCATTGAGGACGGCGTGCCGCTGATGGGCTACACCACCTGGGGCTGCATCGACCTGGTGGCCGCCTCAACGGGCGAGATGAGCAAGCGCTACGGGTTTGTGTACGTTGACCGCGATGACGCCGGAAACGGCACGCTGGACCGCAAGCGTAAGAAATCGTTTGGGTGGTATAAGAAGGTGATTGCGAGTAACGGGGCGGATCTGGAGTAGCCTGTTGCCCTCACCCCAGCCCTCTCCCACAGGGAGAGGGAGATGGGTTTGGTAGGCCGGGTAAGGCGAAGCCGCCACCCGGCACTGCTCAGAGCTGAGAAAAACCGCCATCCCCAACCCACTCCGCAAGCCGTGAATAAACCACCTCCACCGCCTCTTTCACCGGCGGCGTCATCGGGTAATAGAACCCGACAATGTCCGGCTGGATCCCCAAAAACAGCACCTCGCCCACGTCGTCTTTAATCTGATCGACCAGGTAGTTCAGCGGCATATTGTGCGTCGTCATCATAAACATCTCGGCGATGTCGTCCGGGTCAATCAGGCGGATCTCGCCGGGGTTGAGCCCCATATCGGTGGCATCGACGATTAACAGCCTGTCCGGGCGCAGTTCGCGAATGGCGACCACGTCGTTTTCCGGCGCGCTGCCGCCGTCGATAACCACCCAGCTGCCCTGCGGGTTCGCGGCGCACATCTCTGCCAGCAGCGGGCCCGCGCCGTCGTCGCCCATCATGCTGTTGCCAACACACAGTAAAACGTCAGTCACGTAATCTCCTCACCATCAGGTAGATGGCGCTCTCCTGATGAATATCGTGCAGCATGCTAAGCAGCGTTTTGCTCCACGCCTGCTGCTCGGGGGTTTGCCTGCTCAGCGCCGCGTCAAAGGCGTTGGCGAGCATCGCAATGTGGTTGGCGTCGATGACGATCTCGCCGTACTTCGGCACGCCCTCCATTTTGCGACGCGCCGTGCTGCCCTCCTCGAGCGTGGCGATCCACGCCAGGTACTCGGACCACGGGCAGCTCAGCGCCGCCTCCAGGCAGTCAATCACCCCGAGGTGATGCCCAATCGCCAGGCTGTAATAGACCACCTGCTGCGCCGCATCCGGCGTGGCATCGTTCTCATCAATAAACTTACGGCTCAGCTGGCTGAACACCACCGTTTCACTCATCGGATACGCGCCTCATCCACGATGCTGTTCAGGTTCGCCACGATCTCATTGAGACGCGGATCGTTTTCCGCCTCCAGCCAGCGCGCCACCTGATGGTCGCCCTGGCTCAGCAGGCGCAGATAATCGTCGGCAATCTGACGGCCATAGCGATAGCCCGCCAGTTTCCGCGCCGTGCGGTCGATCCTCACCCGCAGCGGCTGCACCATGTCAGGGTGCAGAATGGCGGCAGGCTGGTTGTCCAGCTCGCCCGGCTCGCGCGCGTGGATTTTTTGCTCCAGCAGGCCGAGCGCCATGGCAAAGCCGTACAGCGTCGCGGCGGGCGTCGGCGGGCAGCCGGGAATATAGACGTCCACCGGCACGATTTTGTCGGTGCCGCCCCAGACGCAGTAAAGGTCGTGGAAGATGCCGCCGCTGTTGCCGCAGGCGCCGTACGAGATGCAGATTTTCGGGTCCGGCGCGGACTGCCAGGCGCGCAGCGCGGGGGATCGCATGGCGCGGGTGACGGCCCCGGTAAACAGCAGAATGTCCGCATGACGCGGGGACGGCACCACCTTGATGCCGAAGCGCTCGGCGTCAAACAGCGGGGACAGCGTAGCGAAGATCTCAATCTCGCAGCCGTTGCAGCCGCCGCAGTCCACGCGGTAGACGTAGGCCGAGCGTTTGATTTTTTTCAGCAGCGACGCCTTCATGCTGGCGATGGATTCGTCCACCGTCATCGGCACCGGAATGCCGTTAGCGTCGCGCGGGCCCAGTAGGTTTTCCATCAGCTGGCCTCTCTCATATGGCGGGTGATATCAATACGGTCGGACGGCAGGAGGCACTTCTGACGCTTACACTCCGGGCAGGTTTCAAAGCTTTCACGATGATGCTCCGCGCGGGCGTCGCCGTTGTGCTGCAGCAGCGCGATGGCGTAGTCGATCTCTTTCTGCACGGCGAACGGGCGTCTGCAGACGCGGCAGCTGCACAGCTCAAAGCGCGACTGCTGCAGAAAATCCTCTTTCTTCCACACCGCCAGCTCGTATTCCTGCGACAGGCGAATGGCCACCGTCGGGCAGACCTCCTCGCAGCGGCCGCAGAAGATGCAGCGCCCGAGGTTAAACTGCCAGGCCAGCTCGCCGGTTTTGAGATCCGTTTCGACCGTTAAGGCGTTCGACGGGCAGGCGTTGACGCAGGCCGCGCAGCCGATGCACTGCTGCGGATTATGCTCCGGCTTGCCGCGAAAGTTTTTATCCACCGGCATCGGTTCCAGCGGATAGAGGCTGGTCTGCGTGCCCGTTTTGATCACTTTTTTGATAAAGGTAAACATGGCGAGTCCTTATTTCAGCGGCGAGTTTTTACGCTCGATGCTGTAGCGCTCAAGCTCTTTGTACGGCACCACCTGGCTTTTCTTCTTGCGCACGTCCACCACGGTCATGCGGTCGGTGCAGGAGTAGCACGGGTCGAGGCTGCCGATGATCAGCGGCGCATCGGAAACCGTGTTGCCGCGCAGCATATAGCGCAGGGTTGGCCAGTTGGCGTAGGTGGCCGCGCGGCAGCGCCAGCGGTAAAGCTTCTGGTTGTCGCCGGTCATGCTCCAGTGAATGTCGTCCCCGCGCGGCGCTTCGGCAAAGCCGAGGGCAAAGCGGTTCGGGATGTAGGTGAAGCCCTCCACCATCAGCGGGCCGCCCGGCAGGTTATCGAGGCCGAAGTCGATCATGTTCAGGGCGGTAAACACCTCGTTGATGCGCACCTTGAGGCGCGAAATGACGTCGCAGCCCTGCTCGCTGTGCACGGTCATCGGCAGCAGGCCGTAGCCGACGAACGGATGATCGGCACGCGTGTCGCGGGCGTGGCCGCTGGCGCGCACCATCGGGCCGACGTTGCTGAAGTCGCGGGCGATTTCCGGGTCAAGGCGGCCGATGCCGACGGTGCGCTGCTCGATGTTTGGCGTGCTGAGCAGCATGTCCACCAGCTCCTGCACGTCGCGGCGCATCTGCTGCGCCAGCTGCCGGGTCTGGATCATGTCGTCCTTCAGCAGGTCGCGGCGGATCCCGCCGATCAGGTTCAGGCCGTAGGTTTTGCGCGCCCCGGTGAGGATCTCCGCCATCTTCATCGACGCCTCGCGCACGCGGAAGAACTGCATAAACCCGGAGTCAAAGCCGACAAAGTGGCAGGCCAGGCCGAGGTTCAGCAGGTGCGAGTGCAGGCGCTCCACCTCCAGCAGAATGGCGCGGATCATCTGCGCGCGCTCCGGCACCACGATCCCCATGCCGTTCTCCACCGAGGTGGTGTAGGCGGTGCTGTGGGCGAAGCCGCAGATGCCGCACACGCGGTCAGAGAGGAACGTCACTTCGTTGTAGCCCATGCGGGTTTCCGCCAGCTTTTCCATGCCGCGGTGGACGTAGAACAGGCGGTAGTCGGCGTCGATGATGTTCTCGCCGTCGACGAACAGGCGGAAGTGGCCCGGTTCGTCGGAGGTGACGTGCAGCGGACCGATCGGCACCACGTTGTTCTTCTTGCTGCCGAGTTCGTTGATGAATTCGTAGGTTTCGCTGTCGGTGGTCGGCGCCGGGCGCTGGCGGTAGTCCATGCTGTCTTTGCGCAGCGGATAGAGTTCGTCCGGCCAGTCGTCCGGCAGCACCAGGCGGCGCTCGTCCGGCAGGCCGACCGGCACCAGGCCGTACATGTCGCGCACTTCGCGCTCGCCCCAGACCGCAGCAGGCACGCGCGGCGTGACGGACGGGTATTCCGGCTTATTCGGGTCGACTTCGACGCGCACGGTGAGCCAGCACTTTTCGCCCTGCTCCATCGACATTACGTAGTACACCGCGTAGTTGCCGCACAGCTGGCGCTCGTCGTTGCCGAACAGCACCGACAGCCAGCCGCCCTGCTGGTAATAGAGAAACTCCACCACTTCCGGCAGGTAGTTCACCTTAATGGTGACGGTTATCTGGTCTTTGGTTTGCCAGGACTCCTCCAGCACCACGCCGGGGAAAGCCTGATGCAACGCGGCGAGATACTGCTGACCTTTCTTTTCTTCAGACATAAATACTCTCTTTAATCACGCCACCAGCAAGGAGACGAACGCTAAAAATGCAAAACCAAAACCGGCCCAGGTGATGCGCGACGTTTCCACAAAACGCAGGCGCGCCATGCTGTTTTCAAACAGGGCAATCACCAGCACGCCGACCAGCAGCTTGAGGGCGGCAACCACCACGGCCAGCATCAGACCGCCCGCGGAGAAGTGCGTCATCTGCCCCCACGGGAAGAAGACGCCGACAAACATCTGCAGCACCACCAGCTGTTTGAGGCTGATGCCCCACTTCAGCACCGCGAAGCCGTAGCCGCTGTACTCGGTAAGCGGCCCTTCCTGCAGCTCCTGTTCGGCTTCCGCCAGATCGAACGGCAGTTTGCCCATCTCAATAAACGTGGCGAACGCGCAGGCGCAGAGCGCCAGCACCAGCGGGATCGAGCGCGCCACCGGCCAGTGGTAAACGGTGTGGGTGATAAAGCTGATGTGGGTGGAACCCGCCACCTGCGCGGCGACCCACAGCCCCAGCAGCAGGATCGGCTCAACCAGCACGCCGAGCATCGCCTCGCGGCTGGCGCCGATGCCGGTAAACGGGCTCCCGGTGTCCAGGCCCGCAATCGCAAAGAAGAAGCGGGCGATGGCAAAGAGGTAGATAAGCGTGATCAGATCGCCAAGCACGGGCAGCGGCGACGCCACCGTCACCACCGGCAGCGCGGTGGCGATGGTCAGCATCACGCCCACCATCACGAACGGCGTCAGGCGGAAAACCCAGCCTGCGGCATCCGGCGCGACGCTCTGACGGGAGAGCAGTTTAAAGAGATCGCGGTACTCCTGAAGCACGCCAGGCCCGCGACGGTTGTGCATCCGGGCGCGCGCCACGCGCGTGATGCCCGACAGCAGCGGCGCAGCGGCGAACAGCACCAGCGCCTGAAGAATTGCCAGTAACAGACTCATGTCAGGCTCCTCGTGAAATCACAATGACCACCAGCACCGCCAGCTCGATGACCGCCAGACGGCGGAACAGCGCGGGCGCGGCGGTACTCTGCCAGCCGGGTACCCAGCCCACCGGGTTCAGCCAGTGGCGCAGCTTCAGCACGGCGGCGAAGTTCTCCTTCACCGGCATGGCGAAACCGTGGGCGGTGATGACCATCGACTGTTCGTGTTCGTAGCCGCAGGCCCACGCCGCACCGCGCGAGCGGGAGGTGAGCCTGTCGCGTTTGAAGAACAGCATCAGGACGAGCGGCAGCAGCGGTGCGCCAATCAGCAGCAGCGCGATCATCGGCTGAGAGACGGTGGTATTCGCCACGGTCAGCGGCAGCGGAATGGCGTTGCCCAGCAGCGGCAGCAGCCACGGTGCGGCGACGCCGCCCGCGATGCAGCACAGCGCCAGCGCGACCACGCTCACGCCCATCAACAACGGCGCGCAGCAGGCGTTTTCCGCTTCGCGGGTGCGCGGCGCGCCGAGGAAGGTGACGCCATAGACTTTCGCCATGCACATCACCGCCAGCGCCCCGGTAATCGCCAGCCCGACCGCCAGCAGCGGGCCGAGCAGGCGCGCGATAAATGCGTCGCTCTGACCGAGCGCGAAGAAGGACTGGTAGATCACCCACTCCCCGGCAAAGCCGTTCAGCGGCGGCAGCGCGGCCATAGCCATCAGCCCGACCAGCATCGCCAGTGAAATCACCGGCATCTTTTTGCCAATCCCGCCCAGCTTTTCGATATCCCGATGACCGGTGCGGAACCAGACGCTGCCCGCCCCCAGGAACAGGGTACTTTTAAACAGGCTGTGGTTGACGAGGTGATAAAGACCGCCGATAAACCCGGCGGCAATCAGCGCCGGATGATTGAGCGCCAGCCCGGTCACGCCCGCGCCAATGCCGAGCAGGATGATGCCGATGTTTTCCAGCGTGTGGTACGCCAGCAGGCGCTGTATGTTGTGCTCCATCAGCGCGTACAGGCCGCCGACGAACGCGGTGATCATTCCCGCAATCAGCAGCACGACGCCCCACCACAGCGGCGGCTGTCCGCCGGTCAGCGTAATCGCCAGAATCCCGAACAGCCCCACTTTCATCACAACCACAGAAAACAGCGCGGCGGCGGGCGCGGAGGCATTCGCATGCGCCTGCGGCACCCAGCCGTGCAGCGGGATGATGCCAGCGAGCAGGCCAAAGCCGATTACGCCCAGCAGCCAGACGTCGTTCCCCAGCGGATGGCCGTTGAGCGCAGCGAAGTCCAGCGTGCCAAAGCGTTGCCACACCAGCCAGCAGGCCAGCGCCAGCAGCAGCGTGCCGAGGCGTCCCAGCGCAAACCACAGCTTGCCGGAGGCGCTGCAGCCCGTCAGGAACACCCCGCACAGCGCCATGATTTCCGCCATCACCACCAGCGCGCCGAGGTTACTGGCGATAACGGTGCAGACCGCCGTCGCCATCAGCAGGTTAACCAGCAGGCCGTTGGCTTTAGCGTGCGGATGACGGTGCCAGTCGATATTGAACAGGCTGATAAACACCCCGCACAGGCCAAACGTCACCAGCCAGATGGCGTTCAGCGGCGTGATCTCCACGTTCTGGCGAATCAGCGGCATTACGGTTTCTGCGGACTGGCCGCCGAGCAGGACAACGCCGCCTGCAGCCAGCGTCATCAGGCTAGCGACCGCCCCGCCGATCCCGGCGATCGCGCCGCTCAGGGCTTTATGGAATGAGAAGATTAGCGCCAGAACAGCGGCGGCAGCAAAACAGGCTACCGCGCTGGTAATCATCATCGCCGCGTTCATTTCGCCCCCTCGTTAAGCGCCTGTAGCAGAGAAAGGTCGCCAAAATCACTGTTGATGGTCAGCTCGCGTTTACGCTTGCTGGTACGGGCAATGTCGCGAATGTTAACCAGAATCAATGCCTTAGTCGGGCAGGTGCGCACGCAGGCCGGGCCCTGCTCATCGAAGCTGCACAGGTCGCATTTCACCGCAACGGCACGGATGCCGGGCACCCAGTCCAGCAGCGTGCTTACGCGTGCCGGAGCCGGTGGCGCGGGCGGGGCTTTTGGCGAGTTGGCGTTCGCCGGAATGTGCAGCGGACGGCTGCCGGAAAATTCAATCGCGCCGAACGGGCAGGCAATGCCGCACAGCTTGCAGCTAACGCACAAGCTTTCGTTCAGCTGGACAGCGCCATCAATTCGGGTGATGGCATTCACAGGGCAGACGCCCGCACAGGGGGCGTCTTCACAGTGATGGCAGAGCTGCGGGGCAGACTCTTTTTCATTACGCATGACGTGCAGGCGCGGCATGGACTGCAGCCCATGCAGGCGATGCGTTTCCGAACACGCCGCCTCACAGGTTCGACAGCCAATACAGACCGTCGAGTCGGCAATTACAAAACGGTTCACCGGGTTATCCTCGGGTGATAGTCATTTTTGACGAAAAACTGTCTTATCGACACTTCTCGACACGCAAGGGTCAGGCCACGTTCGCTGAGGCATTTCCGTCCATCAGCTGCTTCAGGTTGACCGGGAGATCGTGCTCAACGGCGGCGTACAGGCCGTTATAGACCGGCGCGATTTTTTCCAGATAGTGCTCAAGCACCTGCTGGCGATCGCGGTTGCTGACGTGGCCGTCCACCATGCCGTCAGCCATCAGCTGCGCCTTCGCAATACACTGTTTTTCGCCGTCTTTTGTCTCGAGGTGGTACTCAATGGTGTGGCTGTTGAAGTTGTCCGCCAGAGTAACGTTGATGGTGAAATGGCCGAACAGGACGAAGCGCATGTCGCCCTGCGCCGCGCAGCTCATCGCGTGGTGAAGACGCGCTTTCGAGAGGGTTATGCCCTGAACCAGAGAGTTGCAGTAGAGATGCCACTGGTCCTGCAGCTGCTGATGACGCTGTGCGATGTAATCCGCTTTTTCGCTGATTTCCCAAATAGTCATAGAAGGTATCCGTTTAGTGGAGATAGCGGCTGTTAAGCAGATTCCATGCCAGTTTTTATCTCAATGATTTTAAATGGGTTTTATTGCAAAACTGCTGTCAACGCCGCGGTGTCGACGTGTCATTTCGACAGCGTTGACATCGTCACGCCTTAACAAAAATCAAGCTGGCACCGTTATTGCATTCAATGGCGCAATTCATTGAGGAGGCGTCATGCACGAAATCACCCTCTGCCAGCGGGCTGTGGAACTTATCGAACAGCAGGCAGTGCACAACCACGCGAAGCGCGTCACCGGCGTCTGGCTGAAGGTCGGGGCGTTTTCCTGCGTCGAGCCCAGCGCCCTGCATTTCTGCTTTGAGCTAGTGTGCCGCGGCACGCTGGCGGAAGGCTGCGAGCTCCATATTGAAGAGCAGCAGGCGGAGTGCTGGTGCGAGCAGTGCCAGCAGTACGTCACTCTGCTGTCATCGAAGGTTCAGCGCTGTCCGCAGTGTCAGAGCACCGGTCTTCGCATCGTGGCGGATGACGGCATGCAGATCCAACGCCTCGAAATCGAGAAGGAGTAAAGTATGTGTAGCACCTGCGGTTGCGCCGAAGGCAACCTGTATATAGAAGGGGATGAACATCGCCCCCATTCCGCGTTTCGCTCCGCGCCCTTTTCACCTGCCCCACGCCCTTCTGCGGCACTGACCGGTATCACCTTCGCTCCGCAGCGCTCCGATGCGGGCGATCTGCACTACGGCCACGGGGAGGCGGGGACCCACGCGCCGGGCATCAGCCAGCGCCAGATGCTGGAGGTGGAAATCAACGTGCTGGACAAAAATAACCAGATCGCCGCCCGCAACCGCGCGCGCTTTGCCGCCCGCAAACAGCTGGTGCTGAACCTGGTCTCCAGCCCCGGCTCCGGTAAAACCACGCTGCTCACGGAAACCCTCAAGCGCCTGAACGGACGCGTCTCCTGCGCGGTGATCGAAGGCGATCAGCAAACCGTTAACGACGCGGCGCGCATTCGCGAAACCGGTACACCGGCGATTCAGGTCAACACCGGCAAAGGCTGCCACCTGGATGCGCAGATGATTGCCGATGCGGCCCCGCGCCTGCCGCTGGCGGATAACGGCATTCTGTTTATTGAAAACGTCGGCAACCTGGTCTGCCCGGCGAGCTTCGATCTTGGCGAACGACACAAGGTGGCGGTGCTTTCGGTGACCGAAGGCGAAGACAAGCCGCTGAAGTACCCGCATATGTTTGCCGCCGCCTCCATCATGCTGCTGAACAAAGTTGACCTGCTGCCGTACCTGAATTTCGACGTGGACAAGTGCCTGGCGTATGCCCGTGAAGTGAATCCGGAGATTCAGATCCTGCTGGTCTCCGCCACGCGCGGTGACGGCATGGACGCCTGGCTGAACTGGCTGGAGAACGAACGATGTGCATAGGCGTACCGGGACAAATCCATTCCATTGACGGGAACCAGGCCAAAGTGGAGGTCTGCGGCATCCTGCGCGACGTCGACCTGACGCTGGTGGGCAGCAGCGATGAAACGGGCGCCTCGCGTCTCGGCCAGTGGGTGCTGGTCCACGTAGGGTTTGCCATGAGCGTCATTAACGAAGCGGAAGCCCGAGACACGCTCGACGCCCTGCAAAACATGTTCGACGTGGAGTCTGACGTGGGCGCGCTGCTGTACGGCGAGGAGCGTTAATCATGCGTTACGTTGATGAATACCGCGCGCCGGAGCAGGTGCTGCAGCTTATTGGGCACCTGAAAACGCGCGCGGCGCTGCTGGACTACACCAAAGAAAGACCGCTGCGGATCATGGAAGTGTGCGGCGGACACACGCACGCTATCTTCAAATTTGGCCTCGACCAGCTGCTGCCGGAGAACATCGAGTTTATCCACGGCCCCGGCTGCCCGGTCTGCGTGCTGCCGATGGGGCGCATCGACAGCTGTATTGAAATTGCCAGCCAGCCCGACGTCATTTTCTGCACCTTTGGCGACGCGATGCGCGTGCCGGGGAAAAGCGGCTCGCTGCTGCAGGCGAAAGCACGCGGAGCCGACATCCGGATCGTCTATTCGCCGATGGATGCCCTGACGCTGGCAGAGAATAACCCCGCGCGCAAGGTGGTGTTTTTTGGCCTCGGGTTTGAAACCACCATGCCCGCCACCGCCATCACGCTGCAGCAGGCGAAAGCGCGTAAGCTCGAAAACTTTTTCTTTTTCTGCCAGCACATTACGCTGATTCCCACGCTGCGCAGCCTGCTGGAAGAGCCGGGAAACGGGATAGACGCCTTTCTGGCGCCGGGGCACGTCAGCATGGTGATTGGCACAGACGCCTACGGTTTTATCGCTGAACAGTACAATCGTCCGTTAGTAGTGGCTGGTTTCGAACCACTTGATCTACTACAAGGTGTCACCATGCTGGTTGAGCAGAAAATAGCGGCCCTGAGCGCAGTGGAAAACCAGTACCGCCGCGTGGTGCCGGATGCGGGAAATGAACGGGCACAGCAGGCGATAGCCGACGTGTTTAGCGTTGAAGGCGACAGCGAATGGCGTGGTCTGGGGCTGATTGCCGAATCCGGCGTGCACCTGACGTCAGCCTATCGCGCGTTCGACGCCGAAGCGCATTTCCGCCCGCAGCCGCAGCAGGTTTGCGACGATCCCCGGGCCCGCTGCGGCGACGTGCTCACCGGCAAATGCAAACCTCATCAATGCCCGTTATTTGGCAATACCTGTAACCCGCAAACGGCGTTTGGCGCGCTGATGGTCTCCTCCGAAGGGGCGTGTGCCGCGTGGTATCAGTATCGCAACCAGGAGAGTGAAGCATGAATACGGTTGAAATGGCGCACGGCAGCGGCGGGCAGGCGATGCAGCGGCTCATTAATCAGCTGTTTATGGAAGCATTCAACAACCCCTGGCTTGCCGAGCAGGAAGACCAGGCGCGCATTGACCTGTCAACGCTCACCGCCCAGGGCGACAGGCTGGCCTTCTCCACCGACAGCTACGTGATCGATCCGCTGTTCTTCCCCGGTGGTGATATCGGCAAGCTCGCCGTCTGCGGCACGGCCAACGACGTGGCGGTCAGCGGTGCTGTTCCGCGCTACCTCTCCTGCGGGTTTATCCTCGAAGAGGGGTTACCGATGGAGACGCTCACGGCAGTGGTCAACAGCATGGCGCAGACCGCGCGCGAGGCGGGGATAGCGATCGTCACCGGCGATACCAAAGTGGTACAGCGCGGCGCGGCCGACAAGCTGTTTATCAACACCGCCGGCATGGGGGCGATCCCCGCCGATATTCACTGGGGCGCGCAGCGGCTTAGCGTGGGCGACGTGCTGATCGTGACCGGAACGCTGGGCTGCCACGGGGCGACCATCCTTAACCTGCGCGAAGGCCTGGGGCTGGACGGGGAACTGCGCAGCGACTGCGCGGTGCTCACCCCGCTGATTCAGACCCTGCGTGCCGCGCCCGGCGTGAAAGCCCTGCGGGACGCTACGCGAGGCGGCGTGAATGCCGTAGTTCATGAGTTTGCGGCAAGCTGCGGGTACGGGATTGAACTCACCGAGCGCAGCCTGCCCGTTAAGCCTGCCGTTCGCGGTCTTTGCGAACTGCTGGGCCTTGACCCGCTTAACTTCGCCAACGAAGGCAAACTGGTGATTGGCGTTGAACGCGCGGCCGCGGAAGCCGTTCTTGAACAGCTGCGGGCTCATCCGTCAGGGAAAGAGGCTGCGATGATTGGTGAAGTGGTTGAGCGCAAAGGGGTGCGCCTGACCGGGCTTTATGGCGTGAAGCGGACGCTTGATCTGCCGCACGCGGAACCCTTACCCCGTATTTGCTAGAACCGCGCCAAAAGCGGTCAGCACTGAATGTCTCTTTTTTTGCCAGTTTCTATTGGAAAGCAATATGCCGTATACACCGATGAGCGATCTTGGACAGCAGGGCCTGTTTGACATCACGCGCACACTTTTACAGCAGCCCGACCTCGGCGCGCTGAGCGATGCCCTGACCCGGCTGGTCAGGCAATCGGCGCTGGCGGACAGCGCCGCGATTGTGCTCTGGCATAGCGGAACGCACCGCGCGAGCTACTACTCAACGCGTGATAATGGCAAAACGTTTGAATACGAAGACGAAACGTATCTGGCGCATGGCCCGGTGCGCCGCATCCTCTCCCGTCCTGAAGTGCTGCACTGCAACTTTGCGGAATTCCGCCAGGCGTGGCCGAGGCTGGCGCAGAGCAACCTCTATCAGCCTTTCGGGCATTACTGCATGTTGCCGCTGGCGGCAGAGGGCCAGATTTTTGGCGGATGCGAGTTTATCCGCACGACCGACCAGCCCTGGAGCGAGGCGGAATACGAGCGCCTGCACACCTTTACCCAGATTGTGGCCGTCGTCGCGGAGCAGATCCAAAGCCGCGTCACTAACAATGTCGATTACGACCTGTTGAGCCGCGAGCGCGACAACTTCCGCATTCTGGTCGCCATCACCAACGCCGTGCTGTCACGGCTCGACATGGATGAGCTGGTCAGCGAAGTCTCGAAAGAGATCCACCACTATTTCAAAATCGACGCCATCAGCATTGCGCTTCGCGGACATCGCAAGGGCAAGCTGAACATCTACTCCACGCACTATCTCGATGAAGCCAACCCGGCGCACGAGCAGAGCGAGGTAGACGAAGCGGGCACCCTTTCTGAGCGGGTCTTCAAAAGCAAAGAGATCCTTCTGCTCAACCTGAACGAGCAGGACCCGGTCGCGCCGTACGAGCGAATGCTGTTCAACACCTGGGGCAACAAAATCCAGACCTTGTGCCTGCTGCCGCTGATGTCCGGCAACACCATGCTGGGCGTGCTGAAGCTGGCGCAGTGTGAGGAAGGCGTGTTCACCACCGCCAACCTCAAGCTGCTGCGCCAGATCGCCGAGCGTATCTCTATTGCCCTGGATAACGCCCTCGCCTACCAGGAGATCCATCGCCTGAAAGAGCGGCTGGTGGATGAGAACCTGGCCCTGACCGAACAGCTCAACAACGTGGACAGCGAGTTTGGTGAAATCATCGGGCGCAGCGACGCCATGTACAGCGTGCTCAAGCAGGTTGAGATGGTAGCGCAGAGCGACAGCACGGTGCTGATTCTGGGCGAAACCGGCACGGGTAAAGAGCTGATTGCCCGCGCCATCCATAACCTGAGCAACCGCAACAGCCGACGGATGGTGAAGATGAACTGCGCCGCGATGCCTGCGGGACTGCTGGAAAGCGATCTGTTCGGCCACGAGCGCGGCGCATTCACCGGGGCCAGCAGCCAGCGGCTGGGCCGCTTTGAGCTGGCGGACAAAAGCTCGCTGTTCCTCGACGAAGTGGGCGATATGCCCCTGGAGCTACAGCCGAAACTGCTGCGCGTCCTGCAGGAGCAGGAGTTTGAGCGACTAGGCAGCAACAAGCTTATCCAGACCGACGTGCGGCTGATTGCCGCCACCAACCGCGACCTGAAAAAAATGGTCGCCGACCGCGAGTTTCGCAGCGACCTTTACTATCGCCTGAACGTCTTCCCGATCTGCCTGCCGCCGCTGCGCGAGCGCCCGGAAGATATCCCCCTGCTGGTCAAAGCCTTTACCGCGAAGATCGCGCGACGGATGGGGCGAAACATCGACAGTATTCCTGCCGAGACGTTGCGTACCCTTTCATCGATGGAATGGCCCGGCAACGTGCGCGAGCTGGAGAACGTCATCGAACGCGCGGTGCTGCTGACGCGCGGCAATGTGCTCCAACTCTACCTGCCTGAGGTTACGCTTCCTGACGTAACCGCGCCCGCCGCCGAGACAGCGAAAGAGGGAGAAGATGAGTATCAGCTCATTATGCGCGTGCTGAAAGAGACCAACGGCGTGGTCGCCGGGCCAAAAGGTGCCGCCCAGCGCCTGGGGTTAAAACGCACCACCCTGCTGTCACGCATGAAGCGTCTCGGGATTGATAAAGAGAGCCTCATTTAAGGCCTTATTCCGGCGGTGTTTTTCTGACACCGCCTTTTGTTCCCCTGCGTAATTGTCCCTCATTGACACAAAATCGTTTCCTCTGTATAAAATTCCGCCTTAATAATGAGTTTCATTTGCATCAATAATAATTTTAATGAAGGGTAGCGTTTCATGAAAAAGGTCATCTGCGCGTTAGGCCTGGCGATTGCGTCGGTCGGTTCTGCTCTGGCAACCACCTATCCCCTGACGATTGAAAACTGTGGCTACAAAGAGACATTCACCAAAGCGCCGGAACGCGTCGTGGCCCTGGGCCAGAACACCGTCGAAATTTTGCTCCTGCTGGGGCTGGAAGATAAGGTGAAGGCCAGCGCCTTCTGGCCGACAAAAGTGCTGCCGCAGCTGGCTGAAAAGAATGCAAAAATCAAAACCCTGACGGTCGAAATCCCGACGCTGGAATCCATCCTTTCGCAAAATCCCGATTTTGTTCCAGCCCAGCTTCCTCTGCTGCTCGGGCCGGAAAGTAAGGTCGCAAAACGTGAAGATCTGGCCACCGTCGGCGTGAACAGCTATTTATCACCAGGCATGTGCGCCACCAAAAAGGCCGCAGGCGATATGTACGGCAGCCGCCAGACGCTGTGGGATATGACGTACCTTTATAAAGAGATTGAAGATTTCGCGAAGATTTTCAACGTTGAAGCGCGCGGCCAGGCCGTCATTGCCGATTTCAAAAAACGCGAGGCCGACCTGCGTCAGGAATTTGGTAAAAACAAACAAGATCTCTCGTTTGTCTTCTGGTTCTCAAGCGCCTCGCCTTCGGCGGATGCCTATGTCGGCGGGAAAAACAGCGCCTCCGGTTTTATTGCCAACGTGCTGGGCGGCCATAACGCCATTACCGCTGAGACCGAATGGCCAACCGTTGGCTGGGAAAGCATTATCGCCGCGAACCCGGACGTGATTGTTGTCTCCAGCCTGGATCGTAACCGCTGGGCGCTGGATAACGCGGAAGAGAAAATCAAATTCCTGAAAAGCGATCCCGCCGTCAGCCAGCTGGACGCGGTGAAGAAAGGCCATATCGTGGTGATGGACGGCCAGGCCATGAACCCGACAATCCGCACGATTTACGGCGCTGAACAGGTAGGCGAGCAGCTCAGAAAGCTGGGGCTGAACTGATGACGGCAGCCGTACTTCAGGCCCGACAGGGCCTGTTCCTGACCACCTCTGCTCTGCTTGCCGTCGTCCTGCTGTTGCTAGTGATCGCCCTCGGCGTCAGCGTCGGCGAGCTGTCGATTCCGCTGTCCAACGTCTTTTACGCTATTGGCAATAAGCTGGGGCTGACCGACGTTCCGCTCAACCGCATCTATGAGAGCGTGATCTGGGACTTTCGCCTGAGCCGCGCGCTGGTGGCGGCCTGCTGCGGGGCGGGGTTAGCCATCTGCGGCGCCGTGTTGCAAAGCCTGCTGAAGAACGCGCTGGCGGAACCTTACGTGCTCGGCGTGTCGGCGGGTGCGTCAACCGGTGCGGTGTCGGTCGTCGTATTAGGAATTGGTACCGGCGCGGTGTCGCTCTCTGCGGGTGCGTTTGCCGGGGCGTTCGCCGCCTTTGCGTTTGTCGCGTTTCTGACGAACGGCGCGCGCGGGGGGAATGAACGTACCATTCTGGCAGGGGTCGCCGCCTCTCAGCTGTTCAACGCCATTACTGCCTACACCATCAGCACCTCCGCCAGCGCCCAGCAGGCGCGCGACGTGATGTTCTGGCTGCTGGGCAGCTTCAGCGGCGTTCGCTGGCCGGAATTCCAGCTGGCGCTGGTGGTCGTGCTGGCGGGCCTTGCCGTCTGTCTTTACTATTCCCGGGCGCTGGATGCCTTTACGTTCGGCGATGACGCCGCGGCGTCGCTGGGCATCGCCGTCCCGTGGGTTCGCCTGACGCTCTTTACCACTACCGCGCTGATTACCGCGACGATTGTCAGCATGGCGGGCTCAATCGGCTTTGTCGGGCTGGTGGTGCCGCACGTGATGCGTTTCCTGTTCGGGCCGCTGCACCGCACGCTGCTGATTGCCAGCGCGCTCGCAGGGGCGATCCTGATGGTGCTGGCAGACATTGCCTCGCGCATGCTGATTGCGCCGCAAAGCCTGCCCGTCGGCGTAGTCACCGCGCTGGTTGGCGTCCCCTTCTTTGCCGTGATTATCTACCGTTCAAGGAATAAGTGATGAGTATTAGCGCTGAAAATATTACCTGGAAGGTAGGCAAAAAAGTCATCGTTAATGACGTCTCGCTGAAGGTTTTCCGGGGGGAAACGGTAGGACTGCTTGGCCCTAACGGCTGCGGTAAATCATCGCTTCTGCGCATTCTGGCTGGTCTGCGCCGCCCGGATGCGGGCTGTGTGACGCTGGACGGCCAGGACATCTCCCGCATCGCCAAAAAGCAGCTAGCCCGCCGGGTCGCCTTTGTGGAACAGCACGGGATGACGGACGCCAACATGCGCGTGCGCGACGTGGTGAAACTTGGGCGTATTCCGCACCACTCCGCTTTTTCCAACTGGAGCAACCACGATGACGAAACCGTCACCGCCGCCCTGCAGCGCGTGGATATGCTGGATAAAAGCGACCAGGGCTGGCTGAGCCTCTCCGGCGGCGAGCGCCAGCGCGTACATATTGCCCGCGCGCTGGCTCAGACCCCAACGGAAATCCTGCTGGACGAACCGACCAACCACCTCGACATTCATCATCAGATGCAGCTGATGCAGTTGATCAGCGAATTACCGGTCACCAGCATCGTCGCTATCCACGATCTCAACCACGCCGCGATGTTCTGCGACTCGCTGATTGTGATGCAGAAAGGGCAAATTGTGGCGACGGGGACACCGCAGGACATCTTATCCGAGTCGTTGCTCTGGGATGTCTTTCGGGTCAAAACCAAAATCGAGATCTCGCCGTTCCATGGCAAAAAGCACATCCACTTTATCGTTTAGGGACGAGTGAACAACGATGCCCCTTCGCCCTGCCACTACGCTCTGGCCGCCCGTCTTACTGGGTAGCCAGTTTGTTTTCAACATTGGCTTTTACGCCGTCGTACCCTTCCTGGCGATATTCCTGCGCGACGACATGCTGCTCTCCGGCGGGCTGATCGGGCTGATCCTGGGCCTGCGCACGTTCTCTCAGCAGGGTATGTTTATCGTCGGTGGTGCGCTCTCGGACCGGTTTGGCGCGAAAGTGATTATCCTGAGCGGCTGTATTGTTCGTGTTTCAGGCTATCTGCTGCTGGCCTTCGGGGAATCACTGTGGCCGATTATTTTGGGCGCGTGTCTGACGGGCGTTGGCGGCGCATTGTTCTCTCCCTCGATTGAGGCACTGCTGGCAAAAGCGGGCACTCATAGCGAGGCAAAAGGCAAACGAAGCCGGGCGGAGTGGTTTGCGCTCTTTGCCGTCTGTGGAGAACTCGGCGCGGTACTGGGCCCGGTTGCTGGCGCCCTGCTCACCGGGCTGGGTTTTCGTCAGGTGGCGCTGGCGGGGGCAGGCGTCTTTGTCATTGCGTTAGTGGTGCTCTACTTCTGCCTGCCTGCTGCTGGCCGCCGTTCACAGACGCTGAAAATACAGCCCTGGTGGACAACGTTCCGTCAGCCGCGCTTTGTCGCCTTTATCATTGCCTACAGCTCGTGGCTGTTAAGCTATAACCAGCTCTATCTGGCGCTGCCGGTGGAGATCCAGCGTTCTGGCGGTAGCGAGAAAGATCTCGGTCCGCTTTTTATGCTGGCCTCCGTTCTGATCATCACCTTACAGCTGCCGCTGGCGCGCTTCGCCCGACGTGTGGGTGCGGTGAGGATCCTGCCGGTGGGATTTTTGCTGCTCTCCGCCGCCTTTGCGAGCGTGGCAATGTTTGCGTCGACGGCACCACCAGAGGGCTGGCTGCGCCTGCTGCCTTCCGTCTGTTTTGTGACGCTGTTGACGCTGGGACAGATGCTGCTGGTACCATCGGCTAAAGATCTGCTCCCCCGGTTTGCGGAGGAATCCACGCTTGGCGCGCACTACGGCGCACTCGCCACCGCTGGCGGCATTGCGGTACTCGCAGGAAACCTGTTATTTGGCAACCTGCTGGATCGCGCGCTGGTGCCCTCGACGCAGGCAATGTATCCCTGGCTGCTGCTGGCCCTTTTCCCACTCTGCAGCGCGCTGGCCCTGAACGTGATTTGCCGCCCGCTGAGACGCTGAACCGATCACTTTTTCGGACGGTACTTCTCCGGCAGTTCCGGTACGGGGCGACGGTCATCAATCAGATGACGAATAGTCAGGATGGGGTGACGCCATAACATACGCGGGCCTGCCCAGCGCATAACCTGCTTCATCTCTTCACGTCTGGCAGGCTGGTAGCAGTGTACCGGACACTGCTTGCAGGCAGGCTTGTCTTCACCGAAAACGCACTTATCCAGGCGCTTATCGGCATACGCGTTGAGCGCCTGATAATGCCCTTCCTCCTGAGATGCCTGCGGGCACTGCTTTTCATACAGCGCGATCATTTTCGCGATGGTCTCTTTTTCTCGTGAGATGCGTTTACCGGACATAACGACTTACCAAATAATAAAGTGCATTAATAATACACCTTACAACGCTGGATTTCAGCGGTTGCATTTCGTTTCCTGAAGCCTGATTCCAGTTTTCGCCCTGAACCGGCCGATAATTACTGGTATTTTATACAGGCATCAGAAATGACCTTTGTCCGTGTTGTCTGGAGACCCTATGCAAGAGCTCACGATCGGCAAACCCTATCGCCATTTAACGGTGGGATATTTTAGAAAGCGCCATGAAGACCGCAATACCAAGATACCGAAACGCTACAGCGTGCATGCGGCGCTGAGCTTAAAAGGTGACTGGCTTGAAAAGGCGGGGTTTACGACCCATTCCAGAGTCAGAGTGGGCGTAGAGCATGGAAAAATTGTCATCGAATTAATGTCGGAAGGCGCCTCGTAAAGCCACGACATTTTTCTGCGCCGGACCTTTTTTTCATGCGACAATAGAAGGAACAAACGGCCACTGAGCCCATCAAAACAGTTTATTTTCAAAGAAATGGACATCATAACTCCATGAGCACAATCGACAATTTCGACGCACATACGCCGATGATGCAGCAGTATCTGAAGCTGAAAGCACAGCATCCGGAAATCCTGCTGTTTTACCGTATGGGTGATTTTTACGAGCTGTTTTATGACGATGCTAAGCGTGCATCGCAGCTGCTCGACATCTCGCTGACCAAACGTGGCGCATCGGCAGGCGAACCCATCCCTATGGCAGGTATCCCGCACCACGCGGTAGAAAACTACCTGGCGAAGCTGGTGAATCAGGGTGAGTCCGTCGCCATCTGCGAACAGATCGGCGATCCGGCGACCTCAAAAGGCCCGGTGGAACGCAAAGTCGTGCGCATCGTCACGCCTGGCACCATCAGTGATGAAGCCCTGTTACAGGAACGCCAGGATAACCTGCTGGCAGCGCTGTGGCAGGACGGTAAAGGGTTTGGCTACGCGACGCTGGATATCAGCTCCGGACGTTTTCGCCTGAGTGAACCGGCTGACCGTGAAACGATGGCAGCCGAACTGCAGCGCACCAACCCGGCAGAATTGCTCTATGCCGAAGATTTCGCCGAAATGGCGCTGATTGAAGGCCGTCGCGGGCTGCGTCGCCGTCCGCTGTGGGAATTCGAAATTGATACCGCGCGCCAGCAGCTGAATCTGCAGTTTGGCACCCGCGATCTGATTGGCTTTGGCGTTGAAAATGCCCCGCGTGGGCTGTGTGCGGCAGGGTGTCTCCTGCAGTATGTAAAAGATACCCAGCGCACCTCCCTGCCGCATATCCGCTCAATCACCATGGAGCGCCAGCAGGACAGCATCATCATGGATGCCGCCACGCGCCGTAACCTGGAGATCACGCAGAACCTGGCGGGTGGCGTAGACAATACGCTCGCGTCGGTCCTCGACAGTACGGTGACGCCAATGGGCAGCCGCATGCTGAAACGCTGGCTGCATATGCCGATCCGCGATACCGATACGCTGGTTTGCCGTCAGCAGACGATTGCTGCGCTGCAGGATCGCTATACCGAGCTGCAGCCGGTCCTGCGCCAGGTGGGCGATCTGGAGCGTATCCTTGCTCGTCTGGCACTGCGAACAGCTCGACCACGCGACCTCGCGCGGATGCGTCATGCTTTCCAGCAGCTGCCGGAACTGCGCGCGCAGCTGAGTGACGTTGACAGCGCGCCGGTGCAGAAACTCCGCGAAACCATGGGCGAGTTTACCGAGCTTCGCGAACTGCTGGAGCGCGCCATTATCGATGCGCCTCCGGTTCTGGTGCGTGATGGCGGCGTGATTGCCCCAGGTTACAACGACGAACTGGACGAATGGCGCGCGCTGGCCGACGGTGCGACGGACTACCTCGACAAGCTGGAAATCCGCGAGCGCGAACGTCTCGGGCTCGACACCCTGAAAGTGGGGTATAACGCGGTACACGGTTACTATATTCAGATCAGCCGCGGGCAGAGCCACCTGGCGCCGATTCACTACGTGCGCCGCCAGACGTTGAAAAATGCCGAACGCTACATCATTCCTGAGCTGAAAGAGTACGAAGACAAAGTCCTCACCTCGAAAGGTAAGGCGCTGGCCCTGGAAAAACAGCTGTATGACGAGCTGTTCGACATGCTGATGCCGCACCTGGCCGACCTGCAGCTGAGCGCCAGCGCGCTGGCGGAGCTGGACGTGCTGGTGAATCTGGCAGAACGCGCTGAAACGCTGAACTATACCTGCCCGACCTTTACCGACAAGCCCGGCATTCGTATCACAGAAGGCCGTCACCCGGTGGTAGAGCAGGTGCTGAACGAACCGTTCATCGCCAACCCGCTGAGCCTGTCACCGCAAAGAAGAATGCTGATCATTACCGGTCCGAACATGGGCGGTAAGAGTACCTATATGCGGCAGACGGCGCTGATTGCGCTGCTCGCGTATATCGGCAGCTACGTCCCGGCACAAAACGTGGAGATTGGCCCAATCGACCGCATCTTTACCCGCGTCGGGGCAGCGGACGATCTGGCGAGCGGTCGCTCAACCTTCATGGTCGAGATGACCGAAACGGCAAACATTCTGCATAACGCGACGGAGCATAGTCTGGTGCTGATGGACGAAGTCGGACGCGGAACATCAACCTATGATGGTCTGTCGCTGGCATGGGCCTGTGCGGAAAGCCTCGCGAATAAAATCAAGGCCATGACGCTGTTCGCCACCCACTATTTCGAACTGACGCAGCTGCCGGAGAAAATGGAAGGGGTTGCTAACGTTCATCTGGACGCGCTGGAGCACGGCGATACCATCGCCTTCATGCACACGGTGCAGGATGGCGCGGCGAGCAAGAGCTATGGCCTGGCCGTCGCGGCGCTGGCAGGTGTGCCGAAGGACGTGATCAAGCGCGCGCGTCAGAAACTGCGTGAGCTGGAAAGCCTTTCACCGAATGCGGCGGCGACGCAGATTGATGGCACCCAGATGTCGCTGCTGGTGCCTGCGGAAGAGACGTCGCCAGCGGTGGAAGCGCTGGAGAACCTCGACCCGGATTCACTGACGCCGCGTCAGGCGCTGGAGTGGATTTATCGGTTGAAGAGTCTTGTTTAGTTTTCTGCGGTCTATTTTGTCGGGTGGCGGCTTCGCCTTACCCGACCTACAAAACCGTAGGCCCGGTAAGCGCAGCGCCACCGGGCTTTTTTTTACAACAGCGGCGGGATCGTCGGCACCTGCGGCGCCTCGTCAATATCCTTCTGCGTCATGCGGAATGCTTCCGGGTAATGCTCGCGGCTGGTACGGCGCAGCGGTTCAGTATTGCGCCAGGTATACAAACAATGCTGGCACTGGTAAACGGTCCAGACCCCTTTCACCGGCGACGTCGCCATCACTTCAATATGCTCATCGGCACAACGTGGACAAATCATCTTTTCCTCCTTATTGGCGTGCTGCCAGCATCGCGGTCAGTTTTTCGGCCCAGGCTTTGGTTTCAGGCAGATCCTGTACCGGCTGGCTGTAGTGGCCCCTAGTGTCCGGTGCAACCGGCGTAGTGGCATCGATAATCAGCTTGTCGGTAATGCCCGCCGGGCTGGAGCCAGGATCGAGTTCAAGGACCGACATGTTCGGCAGCTGCACCAGATCCCCTGCCGGGTTCACTTTCGACGACAGCGCCCACATCACCTGTGGGAGGTTGAACGGATCGACATCTTCATCCACCATGATTACCATCTTCACGTAGCCCAGACCGTGCGGCGTGGTCATGGCACGTAAACCGACCGCGCGGGCAAAACCGCCGTAGCGTTTTTTGGTGGAGATAATCGCCAGCAGACCGTGGGTGTACATCGCATTCACCGCCTGCACTTCCGGGAATTCCGCTTTTAGCTGCTGGTAGAGCGGCACGCAGGTAGCCGGTCCCATCAGATAGTCAATCTCGGTCCACGGCATGCCGAGGTAAAGGGATTCAAAAATCGGTTTGGTGCGGTAAGAAACTTTGTCGATACGGACCACCGTCATGTTACGGCCACCGGAATAGTGTCCGGTAAACTCGCCAAACGGCCCTTCAATTTCACGCTTGCGGCCCTCAATCACCCCTTCCAGGATCACTTCAGAACCCCAGGGCACATCGAAGCCGGTCAGCGGCGCGGTGGCAATCGGGTACGGGCTTTCACGCAGCGCGCCGGCCATTTCATACTCGGACTGATCGTATTTCAGCGGCGTGGCGCCCATCAGGGTGATGATCGGGTCGTTGCCCAGCGTAATCGCAATCGGCAGGTCTTCACCGCGCTCTTCCGCTTTATGCAGATGCAGAGCGATATCGTGCATCGGAACCGGCTGGAGGCCGAGCTTGCGCTTGCCCTTCACTTCCATGCGGTAGATCCCGACGTTCTGCTTGCCGAAGTGGTCCGGGTCGAGCGGATCGCGCGAGACAACGCACGCTTTATCGAGATAAAAACCGCCGTCACCGTCGTTCAGGCGAAACAGCGGCAGGATATCGAACAGGTTAATGTCTTCACCATCCACCGTATTCTGCGCCCAGGCCGGGTTGGCGCGGCGCTCCGGCGTGACGGGGAATTTATCCCAGCGGCGGATAAACTCGTCGATCTGTTTTTTTACCGGGGTGTTCGCAGGCAGCCCCATCGAAATGGCGTGGTTCTGCCAGGAGCCGATGGTGTTCATCACCACGCGGGCATCGGTAAAGCCACGAATGTTGTCGAACCACAGCGCGGGCGCGCCGTCGCCAATGCGGCCGGTCGCGTTGGCTGCCGCCGCCAGATCGGGCTCGGCGTTTACCTCTTCCTCAATTTTCAGCAGTTGCCCTTGCTCATCGAGCGCCTGCAGGAAGCTTCTCAAATCATCAAATGCCATCTTTATTCTCCTGTGAAAAATGTTTCGCCTCCCGCAAACCGTTCCAGCGGCGCGCCTTTTTATGCTCCAGACCGAACTGGTCGAGCACGCGGGTCACGATATGCTGGGTGATGTCATCGGCGGTTTGCGGGTGGTTGTAATAGGCAGGCATGGGCGGCACCATCGCCACGCCCATGCGGGAAAGGGCAAGCATGTTCTCCAGATGAATGGTGCTGAGCGGCGTTTCACGGGGCACCAGCACCAGCTTGCGCCCCTCTTTCAGCACCACGTCCGCCGCACGTCCCACCAGCCCTTCGGCGTAGCCCGCGCGGATACCCGCCAGCGTTTTCATGCTGCAGGGAATGACGATCATGCCGTCGGTGCGAAACGAGCCGGAGGAGATGGTGGCGGCCTGGTCAGCCGGACTGTGGACTACGTCAGCCAGGGCAGCAACGTCCTGCGCGGTGTAAGGCGTTTCCAGCTCAATGGTGGTTTTTGCCCACTTCGACATCACCAGATGGGTTTCCACCTCAGGCATTTCCCGCAGCGCCTGCAGCAGCGCCACACCCAGCGGCGCGCCCGTTGCTCCCGTCATTCCTACTATCAATCTCATTCATCACCTCAATCATTTGTTCGTGTACGAACATTATAAATAAGCTACTCCAGGATTGTTTTCCTGACAAGATCGTTCGCATACGATCACACGAATGGCTAAATAATGCCGCGTTAAAATTGAGAGCAATAGCGGCTATCATAGGGGGAGATTTTTTCCGTCGGAGTGTTCATGGAACTAAGACAAGAGGCGTTCCACCTGTTACGTCAGCTTTTTCAACAGCATACCGCGCAGTGGCAACATGCCTTACCGGAACTGACCAAGCCACAGTATGCGGTTATGCGCTCCATTGCCGAGCATCCGGGTATTGAACAGGTGGCATTGACCGAAGTGGCGGTCAGCACGAAAGCGACCCTGGCGGAGATGCTCAGCCGCATGGAGGCGCGCGGTCTGGTCAAACGCGAGCACGATCCGGCCGATAAGCGCCGCCGGTTTGTCTTCCTGACGCCGGAAGGAGAAGCCCTGCTTGCAGGCTGTAAACCGGTTGGCAACGAGGTGGATGAGGCGTTTTTAGGACGTCTTAACAAGGCCGAGCGGGAGCAGTTCTCCGCGCTCATCAAAAAGATGATGCACGATTAATTCACGCTGGCGCGCATAAAATCGATAAAGGTACGCACTTTCGCTGACACATGCCGGGCATCGGGATAAACCGCATAGATGCCCTGCTGCGCAAAGGTATATTCCGGTAAAACCGGGACCAGTTTTCCCGCATCAAGCGCATCGCGCGCCAGCCATTCCGGCAGTAACGCCACGCCTCCGCCAGCGAGCGCAAAAGCCATAAGAGCCTGAGCGCTGTCGGCAAACAGGCGCGGCGCTTTTTTTATCTCCAGCATTTCTGGCGCACCGCAGACATCTCTCACCTGCCAGCGCAGCGGCGAGGCCAGACGCTCGTGAATAATCCAGTCCGCGTGGGCCAGCTGCGCAAGCGTTTCGATCGGATGGTTAACGAGCCACCCGGGCGTCGCGACGGGGAGAATAGAGAAGTGCGAAATCAGCGCGGCGTGGTTGCGCGAATCGGCAAGCGTTCCCAGCCGGATGGCCACGTCAAAGCGCTCCGAGATCAGGTCGGCGTGCAGGGACGACGAAAAATGCCGCACGCGAAGATCCGGGTGCTGCTGGCTAAACCTGGCCAGCAGCGGCACCACCACCTGTGAGCCATACTCGGGGGTAGTCGTGATCCGCAGTTCGCCAGTGAGTCCCGCATGATTCGCGCGGACGTCATCCTGCAGCCGTTCTGCATCCTTCAAAAGCGCCACGCTGCGCTGATGAAATAGCGCGCCCGCCTCGGTTAACGTCAGGCGGCGGGTGGAGCGCAGCAGCAGCGTAACGCCCAGCTCGTCTTCAAGCTGGCGAATATTGAAGCTGACCACGGCTTTTGTCAGCCCCATCGCCTCGGCTGCGGCAGTGAAACTGCCGGTGTCGGCCACCGCGACAAACATCTGCGCCCGCTGCAGGTTAATCATCATCACGCCCTTTACTGTCAAAATATTTTTGACAGTATATCGCGCTTTGTCAGGTTTATCCGTGCTTCCGGGGTCGATACGATACGCCACCTCACCGGAGGATCCACCATGACGTATCGCAGCAAAGTCGCCGTTGTTTATCTGCTGGGCTTTTTTCTTGATTTGATCAATATGTTCATTGCCAGCGTCGCGTTTCCGGCAATGGCTCACACATTTAACACCACGCCTTCAGCCCTAGCCTGGGTCAGTAACGGGTACATTGCCGGCCTGACGCTGGTGATCCCGTTCAGCAGCGTGCTCGCGCGCCGCATCGGGCCAAAGCGCGTCATCCTGCTCTCGCTTTTTCTGTTCAGCGCAGCCTCCGCGGCGGCGGGCCTGTCTGCAACGCTTGAAGGTCTGATCGCCTGGCGAGTACTCCAGGGCGTGGGAGGAGGCTTACTGATCCCCGTCGGACAGGCGCTGACCTGGCAACAGTTTAAGCCTCACGAGCGGGCCAGACTCTCCTCGGCGGTGATGCTGGTCGCGCTGCTTGCCCCGGCCTGCTCCCCGGCTATCGGGGGACTGCTGGTGCAGACGCTAAGCTGGCGATGGATATTTTTCGCCACGCTGCCGGTCGCTATCGTGACCTTTGTTTTGGCCTGCCTGTGGCTTAAACATGAAATGCCTGCGATGAACGCGGCCAGACTGCTAAACCTGTCGCTGCTTGCGGACCCGCTTTTGCGTTTTTCCATGCTTGTCTATATCTGCGTACCCGGCATGTTTATTGGGGTGAACGTCACGGGCATGTTTTATCTTCAGCACGTGGCGAACATGACCCCCGCCGCAACGGGCATGCTTATGCTGCCGTGGTCCGTGGCATCGTTTATCGCCATCACGGCAACGGGACGCTATTTTAACCGTATCGGCCCCCGACCGCTGATCGTCATCGGCTGCATGCTGCAGGCGACGGGTATTCTGCTTTTGATTAACGTCAGTTCGGCTACGCTGCTGCCTGCCGCTGCGTTTACACTGATGGGCGCAGGGGGAAGCCTGTGCAGCAGTACGGCTCAGAGCAGCGCTTTTCTGACGACGCGCCGGGAAGAGATGCCGGATGCCAGCGCGCTGTGGAACCTTAATCGTCAGCTGAGTTTTTTTGCCGGAGCCCTGCTGCTGGCGCAGGCGCTGAACCTGGCGCAGGCCTGGCTGACACCGCTCGCCGCCTGGCACGGGATGTTTATTTTTGCCGCAGGCATGACCTTGCTGCCTGTACTGTACGTTTTTCGTCTTAACAATACGCAGGTGCTCACCCAGCTGCGACAGGAGAATTCATGACGCCTTTCGAACACGACATAATCGACCTCCACATTGCGCTCGAAGACTGGTTAGGCAAAGGTGAAGGTGATTCCGACGCCCTCCTCGCCCGCTTCAGCCCGGATTTTCTGATGATCCCGCCGAGCGGCGCTCATATCGACTATGCCGGTCTGACCAGTTTTCTGGAAAAACAGCGCGGAAGCCGTCCCGGACTGAAGATCGTCATTGACGAATTATCCACGATCGAGCGCTGGGATCGTGGCGCGGTGCTGCACTACCGGGAAACGCAAACCCGGCCAGACCTGCCTGACAACGTGCGCTGGTCAACCGCGGTGCTCAATCAGGAAGGCGATCGGATAGTGTGGCGCCTGCTGCACGAAACGGCGCAGCCGTAGCGCAAAAGAAAAAGGCCCGTCTCACGACGGGCCTTTTTTGACGAAAGGTTGCTTATTCGCGGAACAGCGCTTCGATATTCAGACCTTGCCCCTGCAGGATTTCACGCAGGCGGCGCAGACCTTCAACCTGAATCTGACGAACACGTTCACGGGTCAGGCCAATTTCACGGCCGACGTCTTCCAGTGTCGCAGCTTCATACCCCAGTAAACCGAAACGACGTGCCAGCACTTCACGCTGTTTGGCGTTCAGTTCGAACAGCCATTTGACGATGCTCTGCTTCATGTCATCGTCCTGCGTGGTGTCTTCCGGGCCGTTGTCTTTTTCATCGGCCAGAATGTCCAGCAGCGCTTTTTCGGAGTCGCCACCCAGCGGGGTGTCAACGGAGGTAATGCGCTCGTTGAGACGCAGCATACGGCTTACGTCATCAACCGGTTTATCGAGTTGTTCGGCAATTTCTTCTGCGCTTGGCTCGTGGTCCAGTTTATGGGACAACTCGCGCGCGGTGCGCAGATAAACGTTCAACTCTTTGACGATGTGAATCGGCAGGCGGATCGTACGGGTCTGGTTCATAATAGCCCGTTCGATGGTCTGACGAATCCACCAGGTCGCGTAGGTTGAGAAACGGAACCCGCGTTCCGGGTCAAACTTCTCAACTGCGCGGATGAGACCTAAGTTGCCCTCTTCAATCAGATCCAGCAGAGCCAGACCACGATTGCCGTAACGGCGGGCAATTTTCACGACCAGTCGCAGGTTACTTTCAATCATGCGACGACGCGAGGCAACATCACCACGCAAAGCACGACGTGCGAAATAGACTTCTTCTTCGGCCGTTAGCAGTGGGGAGTAACCAATCTCCCCAAGGTAAAGCTGAGTCGCGTCCAGTACACGCTGTGTGGCGCCCTGCGATAACAGCTCTTCTTCAGCCAAATCGTTATCACTGGGTTCCTCTTCTACTAAGGCTTTTTCGTCAAAAGCCTCTACTCCGTTCTCATCAAATTCCGCGTCTTCATTTAAATCATGAACTTTCAGCGTATTCTGACTCATAAGGTGGCTCCTACCCGTGATCCCTGAACGAGACACCCTGGCTGGCATGCCCCGTCAAATTATCGCTGCGGCAAATACTGCAGCGGGTTTACGGATTTCCCCTTGTAACGAATTTCAAAATGCAAGCGTGTAGAACTGGTTCCGGTGCTACCCATGGTAGCGATTTTTTGCCCCGCCTTAACTTCTTGTTGTTCCCGGACCAGCATTGTGTCGTTATGGGCGTAGGCACTCAGGTAATCATCGTTATGTTTGATGATAATAAGATTACCGTAACCGCGCAGAGCATTACCGGCATACACAACGCGCCCGTCTGCGGTCGCGATGATAGCCTGTCCTTTACTCCCTGCGATATCGATCCCTTTATTTCCCCCCTCGGAGGAAGAGAAGTTCTCGATAACCTTGCCGTCAGTTGGCCAGCGCCATGCAGAGATTGGCGAACTGGAGGTCATACTGCTGGCAGTCGGTTCAGTAGAGCTAACCACAGGTGCCGTAACCGGTGCTGTGACAACAGTCGCAGTCCCTTTATTATTCGGCAACATTTTGTTAGCAGTCTGATCACCTGAGTCCTCAGAATACGTAATTACAGGTTGTGAAGCAACCACCGTGGTGGATTTTTGTGCAGGCTTAACGCTGTTATTTTGAGCCGTTACATCGGCCGCTGAAACGGTGTTGCCAGGCGTAAGCGGCGTGCCCGTTGCGTTGCCTACCTGGAGCGTTTGCCCAACTTCCAGACCATACGGGGCCTGGACGTTATTGCGCTGTGCGAGGTCACGGAAATCGTTCCCGGTGATCCACGCAATGTAGAACAGCGTATCGCCGCGTTTCACGGTATAGGTACTGCCACCGGTATAGCTGCCTTTCGGAATGTTCCCATACTGACGGTTATAGACTATGCGGCCATTTTGGGTCTGAACAGGCTGTTCCACTGGCTGAATCTGCGTCGGCTGCGTCATTGGACGCTGAACCGGCTGAATTGGCGGATTTTGTTGCGCCGTAGAGGTACCCATTTTAGGCGGAGGTGTGATCAACATTCCGCTGGACGTGTTACCCGAGCCGCTGTTTCCGCCGACAGAACTGACGGGCGCAGGCGCGTTGTTAGAACTTGTACAGCCTGCCAGCCAGAGCGAAACCAGTGATAATGCCGCAACACGGCTGATGGTGAATTTAGGGCTTCCCGCGCTCATTTATCCCCCAGGAATGTGTTAACTACCAGTGACTTAAAATTTACCGTGATGGTACGAATCTTTCGCGCCACACCATACGCTGAATTTGCCTTAATAACCCTGGATAATTCCGAGTCTCAGGCCAACTCCCCCTTTACCAGAGGCACAAAGCGCACGGCTTCCACGGTGTCGATAATAAACTCGCCGCCGCGCCGACGAACGCGCTTCAAAAGCTGCTGCTCGTCCCCGACAGGCAGAACAAGAATGCCCCCCTCATCCAGCTGCGACAACAGGGCTGCAGGAATTTCAGGCGGGGCCGCCGTCACGATGATCGCGTCAAACGGCGCGCGCGCCTTCCAACCCTGCCATCCATCACCGTGTCGTGTCGAAACATTATGTAAATCAAGTTGTTTCAGGCGACGACGCGCCTGCCACTGTAAACCTTTAATCCGCTCAACGGAGCATACATGATGAACCAGATGCGCCAGGATCGCGGTTTGATACCCCGACCCGGTGCCGATCTCCAGCACGCGGGAGTCGGGCGTCAGCTCCAGCAGCTCCGTCATGCGCGCCACCATGTAAGGCTGCGAAATCGTCTGACCCTGCCCGATGGGCAGCGCTACGTTTTCCCACGCTTTGTGTTCAAACGCCTCGTCTACAAATTTCTCACGCGGAACCTGAGCAAGCGCTTCAAGCACGTGCTCGTCGCGGATCCCCTGCGCGCGGAGTTGTTCCAGAAGAGTTTGTACACGTTTGTTTACCATTGCGCGTTCACTCCTGCGCGATCCAGCCAGCCCGACACCACATCATGCGCGCTATACGCGGTTAAATCTACGTGCAGCGGGGTAACCGAAACATAGCCTTCATCCACGGCAGCAAAGTCGGTATCCGGACCCGCATCGCACTTATCGCCGGGAGGGCCAATCCAGTAAAGCGTGTTGCCGCGAGGATCCTGCTGCGGGATCACCTGATCGGCAGGATGTCGGCTTCCGCAACGGGTGACGCGAATGCCTTTAATTTCATCAAGAGGAAGATCCGGCACGTTGATGTTGAGGATGCGCCCGGTACGCAACGGCTCGCGGCCGAGCGCCCGCAGGATCGAGCAGGTCACCGCGGCGGCGGTGTCGTAATGCGTGTGGCCGTTTAACGAGACCGCCAGCGCCGGGAACCCCAGATGGCGCCCTTCCATTGCGGCCGCCACGGTACCGGAATAAATCACGTCATCGCCGAGGTTAGGACCGGCGTTAATGCCGGAGACGACGATATCCGGACGCGGACGCATCAGCGCGTTCACGCCCAGAAAAACGCAGTCGGTTGGCGTACCCATCTGCACGGCAATATCGCCATTTTCAAAGGTAAAGGTGCGAAGCGACGACTCCAGCGTCAGAGAGTTAGACGCTCCACTGCGGTTACGATCGGGTGCCACGACCTGCACATCCGCAAATTCACGGAGGTGTTTCGCCAGGGTCTGAATGCCTGGCGCGTGGATCCCGTCATCGTTACTCAGCAATATTCGCATAATCACCCGAGGTGTTGATAAGTTCCCTGACAACACTGGTGGCAAAGCTACCTGCCGGTAGCCAGAAGCGTAACTCGACGGTTACGTCATCCCACCAGTTCCAGCTTAACTGCTGCGGATAGAGCAGCATCGCGCGGCGTGCCGCTTCGACTTTTTCCCGCACCAGCAAGGATTGCAATTCTGGCGCATCCGCTACGGCTGACTGCTCGGCGGCCAGCGCGTCGCCCTGTGCTCCCCAGTCGCCCGTACCGGGCAGCGCGGCGGTAATCATCAGCGCTTTTGCGTCCACGCGCGATTGCACATCGGCCATTTCTTCGGCCGTTGCCACAAACCAGCTTCCGCGTCCCGCTAATTGTAGCGCATCGCCAACAACAACTTGATTCGCGTCCGGTTTTTTCAGCCTTTCGCTCACAATCTGATTAAACAACGCGCTGCGGGCCGCCGACAACCAAAAACTGCGTTTATTCCTGTCGCGCACCGGTGCATCGCTTTGTGCCCAGCGCAGCGCACCCTGCAGGTTGCTGCCGCCAATGCCAAAGCGCTGCGCGCCAAAGTAGTTCGGTACGCCCAGCTCTTGAATCGCGCTCAGACGCTTCTCAACGTCATCGCGATCGGTCACTTCACGCAGCACCAGCGTAAAGTCGTTCCCCTTCAGTGCCCCCAGACGCAGCTTGCGCTTGTGGCGGGCGAACTCCAGTACCTTACAGCCTTCAAGCTCAAATTTGCTTAAATCAGGCATCGTATTGCCGGGAACGCGCGCGCAGAGCCACTGTTCAGCGACGGCGTGTTTATCTTTCTGCCCGGCAAAGCTCACTTCGCGGGCATGAATTTTGAGGAATTTTGCCAGCGCGTCAGCCACAAAGCGGGTATTGCAGCCATTTTTCAGAATACGCACCAGGATATGTTCGCCTTCGCCATCCGGCTCAAAGCCCAGATCCTCCACCACGAGGAAATCTTCCGGGCTGGCTTTCAGCACTCCGCTCCCCTGCGGTTTACCGTGCAGGTATGTCAGGTTGTCGAAGTCTGTCATTTGCTCGCCTTCACCAGCAGCGCCACGGCTTCACAGGCAATTCCTTCGCCACGCCCGGTAAAGCCCAGCTTCTCGGTCGTCGTCGCTTTGACGTTCACGTCGTCCATATGGCAGCCCAGATCTTCTGCAATAAACACGCGCATTTGAGGAATGTGCGGCAGCATTTTCGGGGCCTGAGCAATAATCGTCACGTCGACGTTGCCGAGGGTGTAGCCTTTCGCCTGAATGCGGCGCCACGCTTCGCGCAGCAGCTCGCGGCTGTCCGCCCCTTTAAATGCCGGGTCGGTGTCCGGGAACAGCTTGCCGATATCACCCAGCGCGGCAGCGCCCAGCAGCGCGTCGGTCAGCGCATGCAGTGCCACGTCGCCATCAGAATGCGCCAGCAGTCCTTTTTCATAAGGAATGCGCACGCCGCCAATGATCATTGGGCCTTCTCCGCCAAAGGCGTGTACATCAAAACCGTGTCCAATTCGCATTATGCCTTCTCCTGATGGGTCGAACGGGTAAGATAGAATTCCGCGAGCTGTAAATCTTCCGGACGCGTCACTTTAATATTATCAGCGCGTCCTTCAACAAGCTCAGGGTGGAAACCGCAATATTCCAGCGCAGAGGCTTCGTCCGTGATGGTCGCACCTTCTTTAAGCGCACGCGTTAAGCAGTCGTGGAGTAATTCGCGGGGGAAAAATTGTGGCGTCAGCGCGTGCCATAAATCGACGCGATCGACGGTGTGGGCGATAGCCTGTTTACCCGGCTCGGCGCGCTTCATGGTGTCGCGCACCGGCGCGGCCAGAATCCCGCCAACCTTGCTTGTTTCGCTCAGGGCCAGCAGGCGCGCAAGATCGTCCTGATGCAGACAAGGACGCGCCGCGTCATGCACCAGCACCCACGGCGCGTTTCCGGCGGCCTGAATGCCCGCCAGCACGGAATCGGCGCGCTCGGCGCCACCGTCAACGACGGTAATCTGCGGATGATTTGCCAGCGGCAGCTGCGCGAAGCGCGCATCGCCAGGGCTGATAGCGATGATCGCTCGCGTCACCCGCGGGTGCGCCAGCAGCGCCGCCACGGCGTGCTCGAGGATCGTTTTATCGCCAATAGAGAGGTACTGCTTGGGACATTCTGTCTGCATGCGCCGGCCAAAACCTGCGGCCGGCACCACGGCGCATACGTCCGAAAAAGTTACTGCCATGTCGTAATCCTGGGCCTGATTATCGATTGTTTTGTGCTGAGCCCTGATTGCGTTTAGACGCATCCGGAACCAGACGATAAAAGGTTTCGCCCGGCTTAGTCATACTGAGTTCATTGCGTGCGCGTTCCTCAATCGCCTCTTGCCCGCCATTGAGGTCATCAATTTCAGCAAAGAGTTGATCGTTTCGCGCCTTAAGTTTGGCGTTTGTTGCCTGCTGAGCCGCGACGTCATCGCTCACCCGGCTATAGTCGTGCAGTCCGTTCTTACCGAACCACAGCGAGTATTGCAGCCAGATTAGCAAAGCCAGCAACAGCAGCGTTAGTTTACCCATCCTGCCCCCTGAAAAACGGCATCATCATCCCAAGACTTCCCCAGAGCACTACGCCGGGGTAACAGAGATGCCGCAACATCGCGGGCAAATGTACCACATTTTTTCCGCAGAATCGTCCTGCACAATATCGTTACACAGTTGGTTACGGTTTGAATTATGGCTGAAGTTAGCCCATGAGCCACAAAAATAACAGACCAAACATCAGAACCACCGTCACAATCGTGACCACGGTGCTGTACAGGAGCTTACCGTTGAGCAGTGAGTGCAGCGCAATGCCGACGACAACCGCCACGGGCATCAACGCCAGAAAGAAAGGCCAGGTGTAGAGAAAGAAGAACAGCGTGTTGCCGCCGTAGATGAGAAACGGAATGCCAAGCGCCAGCAGCCATGAGACGAAGCCAATGATGGCCCCAGGAAATGACCAGGTCGTTTCGTCGTCGGTCGCGAGCGGCTCCGACCCGGTGGTGGTGATGTAATGTTCACTGTTGCGCATAGCTAATCCTGTGACCGTGACTCATCGTTCGGGAAGACAGCTCCCGAACGATACCGTCTCAGGATCTGATAATATCGTCCCGTCTGAGCAGGTCTAATAATTGGCTTACTAAATTTGTTACCAATTGTTGACCTTCCAGGTGAATCTCAGGCGATTCAGGCGCTTCGTATACCGCGTCAATTCCGGTGAAGTTGCGCAGTTCTCCGGCACGCGCTTTCTTGTACAGCCCTTTCGGATCGCGCGCTTCGCAAATCTCCAGCGGCGTATCGACAAACACCTCGATAAAGCGATCCTGGCCCACGCGTTCGCGCACCATCTGGCGCTCGGCGCGGTGCGGAGAGATAAACGCGGTCAGCACCACCAGCCCGGCGTCAGCCATCAGGCTGGCGACTTCGCCCACCCGGCGGATGTTCTCTTTGCGGTCATCGTCGCTAAACCCTAAATCGCTGCACAGGCCGTGACGCACGTTGTCGCCATCCAGCAGGTACGTGCTTACGCCCTGCTGATGCAACGCCTCTTCCAGCGCGCCCGCCACCGTGGATTTACCCGAGCCGGAGAGCCCGGTAAACCACAGCACAACCCCACGGTGACCGTGGAGCCGTTCGCGCTGGGCGACGGTCACCGGATGAGGATGCCAGACGACGTTCTCATCATGGGCGGCCATTACTTGCCTCCCAGCAGATCGCGTGCGCCCCAGTGCGGGAAGTGTTTACGCACCAGCGCGTTCAGTTCCAGCTCGAAGGCGCTGAATTCAGACGTCGCGGCAGCCTGTTTAATCGGTTCGCGTACCATACCGGCCCCGACGGTCACGTTGGTCAGCCTGTCGATAAAGATCAGCCCTCCCGTGACCGGGTTCTGCTGATACGGATCCAGCACCAGCGGTTCGTCGAAGGTCAGATCGACCAGACCGATACCGTTCAGCGGCAGCTCGGTGACGTCACGCTGGGTCAGGTTGTTGATATCCACCTGGAACTGAATACCGTCCACGCGGGCGCGGGTTTTCTTGCCGGCAATTTTGATGTCATAGCTCTGGCCAGCGGTCAGGGGCTGTTCCGCCATCCATACCACGTCCACGGAGGCACCCTGCACGGCCGCCAGCGTTTCCTGCGCGTCGACCAGCAGGTCGCCCCGGCTGATATCAATTTCGTCTTTCAGCACCAGCGTTACGGCTTCACCAGCGCCCGCGTCCTGCAGGTCACCGTCGAAGGTGACGATGCGGGCGATAGTCGATTCCACGCCGGATGGCAGCACCTTCACGCGCTGACCTACCTTCACGGAGCCTGACGCGAGGGTGCCCGAGAAACCGCGGAAATCGAGGTTTGGACGGTTCACGTACTGCACCGGGAAGCGCATCGGCTGGGTATCGACCACGCGCTGAATTTCAACGGTTTCCAGCACCTCCAGCAGCGTCGGGCCGCTGTACCACGGCATGTTCGCGCTCTGGGAGGCGACGTTATCCCCTTCCAGCGCCGAGAGCGGTACAAAGCGAATATCCAGGTTGCCCGGCAGCTGTTCGGCAAAGGTCAGGTAGCTCTGGCGGATCTCCTCGAACTTATCTTCGCTGAAGTTCACCAGATCCATCTTGTTGACCGCCACCACCAGGTGTTTGATCCCCAGCAGCGTCGAGATAAAGCTGTGACGACGGGTCTGATCCAGCACGCCTTTACGCGCGTCCATCAGCAGGATCGCCAGGTCGCAGGTGGACGCGCCGGTCGCCATATTACGGGTGTACTGCTCGTGCCCCGGGGTGTCGGCAATAATAAATTTGCGCTTCTCGGTAGAGAAGTAGCGGTAGGCCACGTCGATGGTGATGCCCTGCTCGCGCTCCGCCTGCAGGCCGTCCACCAGCAGGGCCAGGTCGAGTTTTTCACCCTGGGTGCCGTGACGTTTACTGTCGTTATGCAGGGAAGAGAGCTGATCTTCATAAATCTGGCGCGTATCGTGCAGCAGGCGGCCAATCAGGGTACTTTTCCCGTCATCCACGCTGCCGCAGGTCAGAAAACGCAGCAGGCTTTTGTGTTGTTGCGCGTGCAGATACGCTTCCACGCCGCCTTCGTTGGCAATTTGTTGAGCAATAGTGGTGTTCATGGCGGCTCCTTAGAAATAACCCTGACGTTTCTTCAGCTCCATAGAGCCTGCCTGGTCGCGGTCAATCACGCGCCCCTGTCGCTCGCTGGTGGTGGACACCAGCATCTCTTCGATGATCTCCGGCAGCGTCTGCGCGCTGGACTCCACCGCGCCGGTCAGCGGCCAGCAGCCGAGAGTACGGAAACGCACCATCTGTTTTTTGATCACTTCACCCGGCTGCAGGTCGATGCGATCGTCGTCGATCATCATCAGCATGCCGTCACGCTCCAGCACCGGGCGCTCGGCGGCCAGATACAGCGGAACGATCTCGATGTTTTCCAGATAGATGTACTGCCAGATATCCAGCTCGGTCCAGTTGGAGAGCGGGAAGACGCGAATGCTTTCGCCTTTGTTGATCTGACCGTTGTAGTTGTGCCACAGCTCCGGGCGTTGATTTTTTGGGTCCCAGCGGTGGAAGCGGTCGCGGAAGGAGTAGATACGCTCTTTCGCGCGGGATTTCTCTTCGTCACGGCGCGCGCCGCCGAAGGCTGCATCAAAACCGTATTTATTCAGCGCCTGCTTCAGCCCTTCGGTTTTCATGATGTCGGTGTGCTTGGCGCTACCGTGAACGAACGGGTTAATGCCCATCGCCACCCCTTCCGGGTTTTTATGCACCAGAAGCTCGCAGCCGTAGGCTTTCGCGGTACGGTCGCGGAACTCGTACATTTCGCGGAATTTCCAGCCGGTATCCACGTGCAGCAGCGGGAACGGCAGCGTGCCCGGATAAAACGCTTTACGCGCCAGATGCAGCATGACGCTGGAATCTTTACCGATGGAGTACATCATCACCGGGTTAGAAAACTCGGCGGCCACTTCGCGGATGATATGGATACTCTCCGCTTCGAGCTGCCGCAGGTGTGTAAGACGTTTTTGGTCCATAACCGTTCCTTAAGCCAAATTTACAACAGAAGAACCAAAGCCTTCTGTATCGGTTGTGTGTTGGAACCAGGCGAGCGTGCTGTGCAGCTGCACCACTTCTCCCACCACGATCAGGGCGGGCATCGGGGCGTCTTTCGCCAGGGTTGCAAGATGTTCCAGCGTGCCCGTCGCAACGTGCTGATCGACGCGCGTGCCGCGAGAAATGACGGCAACGGGCGTCGTCGCCTCGCGACCGTGCTGAATAAGCTGTTCGCTGATATCCGCCGCCTTCATCGTGCCCATATAGATCGCCAGCGTCTGGCGGCTCTGGGCGAGATGCGACCAGTCGAACGGCGTGCTGTCGGCCTTATAGTGGCCGGTCACAAAGGTCACGCTCTGGGCGTAATCGCGGTGGGTGAGCGGGATACCGGCGTAGGCCGTTACCGCAGAGGCCGCCGTAATGCCGGGCACCACCTGGAACGGTACGCCCGCTTCGGCTGCCGCCTGCAGCTCTTCGCCGCCGCGACCGAAAATGAACGGATCGCCCCCTTTCAGGCGCACCACGGTTTTACCCGCCTTGGCGGCGTCAACCAGCATCTGGTTGGTGTCGTGCTGCGGCACCGAGTGCTCGCCAGCCCGTTTGCCGACGCAGATTTGCTCCGCGTCGCGACGGATCAGCTCGCGCACGCCGTCGGTGACCAGATGGTCGTAGAACACCACGTCCGCGTCCTGCAGCACCTGCAGGCCGCGCAGCGTCAGAAGCCCAGCATCGCCCGGCCCTGCCCCTACCAGAATGATCTCCCCGCCCGTGCTGCCGGGGTTATCCAGTTCGTCCTCGAGGATTTTTTGCGCCGCCGTCTCATTACCGACATGCATCAGGCTGGCAAAGCGGCCGCGAAACACGCGCTCCCAGAAGCGACGGCGTTCCGTCACGCTGGTCAGGCGCGTTTTCAGGTGGTTACGCCAGTAGCTGGCTTTTTCCGCCATGCGCCCGAGGCTGGTCGGCAGCAGCGCTTCGATTTTTTCACGCAGCACGCGCGCCAGCACCGGTGCGGTACCGCCGGAGGAGATCGCCACCAGCAGCGGCGAACGGTCAACGATCGACGGGAAGATAAACGAGCATAAAGGCTGGTCGTCCACCACGTTCACCAGGCGGTAACGGGCCTGAGCGGCCTCGGAAATCCGTCGGTTCAGGTCGCGATCTTCGGTCGCCGCAATCACCAGCACTACGCTGTCGATTTGTGATTCGTCAAAGTCCGCTTCTGCTACTACCCGCACCTGCGCCCCTGCGCGCTGCAGAAACGCGATTTTGCGATCGGCAACTTCACCCGTGCCAACAACCAGCACCGGCTTCTCTTTTATCGCGGCAAATAAGGGCAGATAGTCCACAAGCAACAACTCACTAACAACGAGGAATAAAGGGACTATAGGGGGCGGCTTAGACCGAATGAAATTACGAATTGGAATGAGTAGTTACTCAATGGAATAACGCCGTGAAAAAGCTAATACCAAAAAGTGCTTAACACGCGAAATTTCGGGCATTTAAGAGCAATTCAAATTGTGTATGGACGATCACAGTTTCATACTAAGCGGGTTATTATTTTGCTCAGTTTTTAAGGACTCACTATGTTTTCCGCAACGCGCCACCGTATTGCTGCCCTGGCGCTCGGCGTTTGCTTTATTCTTCCTGCCCAGGCAAAAAACCAACCTTATGGTGAAATCGCCACTATGCAGGCGCGGCATATTGCCACCGTCTTTCCTGGCCGCATGACCGGTTCGCCTGCGGAAATGCTCTCCGCGGACTATCTTCGCCAGCAGTTTGCCGACATGGGCTACCAGAGCGATATCCGCGCGTTTCACAGCCGCTACGTTTATACCTCCAGAAATAAAACGAAAAACTGGCATAACGTGACCGGCAGTACGGTTATCGCGGCGCATGAAGGTAGCGCGGCTGAACAAATCATTATTATGGCGCACCTTGATACCTACGCCCCGTTGAGCGATGCCGATACGGATAACAACCTCGGCGGGCTGACGCTGCAGGGCATGGACGACAACGCGGCGGGCCTGGGCGTGATGCTCGAACTGGCCGAACGGATGAAAGATATTCCAACCCAGTATGGTATCCGTTTCGTAGCCACCAGCGGTGAAGAAGAGGGCAAGCTCGGCGCTGAGAATCTCCTTAAACGCATGAGCGCTGAGGAGAAGAAAAATACGCTGCTGGTGATCAACCTCGATAACCTGATCGTCGGCGATAAGCTTTATTTCAACAGCGGGCAGAGTACGCCGGGTACCGTGCGGAAACTGACGCGCGACCGCGCGCTGGCGATTGCCCGCAGCCATGGCGTTTATGCCACCAGCAACCCCGGCGGTAACCCGGATTATCCGCGAGGAACGGGCTGCTGCAACGACGGGGAAGTCTTCGATAAGGCGGGCATTCCGGTGCTGTACGTGGAAGCGACAAACTGGGCACTGGGCAAGAAAGATGGCTATCAGCAGCGGGCTAAATCGAAGGCCTTCCCGGACGGGACAAGCTGGCACAACGTGATGCTGGATAATCAGCAGCACATTGATAGCGCGCTGCCGCAGCGGATTGAGCACCGCAGCCGCGATGTGGTGAAGGTGATGCTGCCGCTGGTGAAGGAGCTGGCGAAAGCGGGGAAAGCCTGAGGTTTTTAAGCATAGCGCGGCCTGATGCCCTCACCCCAACCCTCTCCCACCGGGAGAGGGAGGATAAAGGATCACCCTTCGTGCAGCCCGCACTCGCGCTTCAGCCCAAAGAATCGCGTCTCTTCTTCCGCCATTCCCGGTTCCCATTTGCGCGTGGTGTGGGTGTCGCCCACCGACAGATAGCCCTGGTCCCACAGCGGATGGTATTTAAGCCCGTGTTTTTGCAGGTACTGATACACCGTCCGGTTATCCCAGTCGATAATCGGCAGCACTTTAAACACCCCGCGCTGGACCGCCAGCACCGGCAAGGTTGCACGGCTGCCGGACTGCTCGCGGCGTAGCCCCGCAAACCACGTCTGCGCATTGAGCTCTTTCAGCGCCCGGTTCATCGGCTCAACTTTGTTGATTTCATTGTATTTCTCAATGCCCTCAACGCCCTGTTCCCATAGCTTACCGTAGCGCGCCTCCTGCCAGGCCGCGCTTTCCGTCGCGCGGTAAACTTTGAGGTTGAGCTTGAGCTTGTCCGTCAGCTCGTCAATAAACTGGTAGGTTTCCGGGAACAGGTAGCCGGTATCGGTGAGGATCACCGGAATGTCCGGACGGATCTGATTCACCAGATGCAGGCTGACCGCCGCCTGAATACCAAAGCTCGACGACAGCACATAGTCTCCCGGCAGGTTTTCCAGCGCCCACGCCACGCGCCCTTCGGCGTCCAGCTTTTCAAGGTGGGCATTGGTTTCTGCCAGCGCCAGAATGCGTTCGACTTTTGGCAGGTCATTAAGGGCGTTTAGATCGAGTACGGACATAATTACCTCTCGTGGTTACTCCCAGAAATCCCTTGCGGGATCGAGCACCGGGCGAATGATGCCCGCACGCACCGTAAAGTCGCCGAAGCCTTCACCCGCTTCGCGCTCTTTCGCCCAGCGCCCGACAAGCTCGTCGATGGAATCAAGAATTTCCGGTTCCGTAATATTTTCACGGTACATACGCGGAATGCGCGTCCCCATACGATTGCCGCCAAGGTGCACGTTGTAACGACCCGGCGCTTTCCCCACCAGACCCAGCTCGGCCAGCATTGCACGACCGCAGCCGTTCGGGCAGCCGGTGACGCGCATAACAATATGCTCGTCCGGAATACCGTGTTTTTCCAGAATCGCTTCCACTTTGTCAGTGAATGACGGCAGGAAACGCTCCGCTTCGGCCATCGCCAGCGGGCAGGTCGGGAACGACACGCAGGCCATCGAGTTTTCACGCTGCGGTTTAACCGCATTCATCAACCCGTGATCGCGCGCCAGCTTCTCGATCTTCGCCTTCTGGCTCTCCGGCACGCCGGCAATAATGAGATTCTGGTTAGCGGTAATGCGGAACTCGCCTTTATGGATCTTAGCAATTTCCAGCAGACCGGTTTTCAGCGGACGGCCAGGATAATCCAGAATACGGCCGTTTTCGATAAACAGCGTCAGGTGCCATTTATTATCGATACCTTTCACCCAGCCGATGCGATCGCCGCGACCGGTGAATTCGTAAGGGCGGATCGGCTCAAATTTGATGCCCGCGCGACGCTCTACTTCCTCTTTGAACGTCTCCACGCCCACGCGCTCCAGGGTGTATTTGGTTTTCGCGTTTTTACGGTCGGTGCGGTTGCCCCAGTCGCGCTGGGTGGTCACTACCGCTTCCGCCACGGCCAGCGTGTGCTCCAGCGGCAGGAAGCCGAACTCGCTCGCGGTGCGGGCGTAGGTTTTCTTGTTACCGTGCTCAATGGACAGGCCGCCGCCCACCAGCAGGTTAAAGCCAATCAGCTTGCCGTTTTCGGCAATCGCCACGAAGTTCATGTCGTTGGCGTGTAGATCGATATCGTTCTGCGGCGGGATCACGACCGTGGTTTTAAACTTACGCGGCAGATAGGTCTGGCCAAGGATCGGTTCTTCGTCCGTGGTCGCGACTTTTTCCTGATCGAGCCAAATCTCCGCGTAGGCGCGGGTGCGCGGCAGCAGGTGCTCGGAGATCTTCTTCGCCCACTCGTACGCTTCGGCGTGCAGCTCGGACTCATACGGGTTCGAGGTGCAAAGCACGTTACGGTTCATGTCGTTGGCGGTCGCCAGCGCGTCCAGCCCGACCGAGTGCAGCATCTGATGCACCGGCTTGACGTTCTTCTTCAGAATGCCGTGGAACTGGAAGGTCTGACGGTTGGTCAGGCGGATGCTGCCGTAAATCGTATTTTCACCCGCAAACTTGTCGATCGCCTGCCACTGTTTGGTGGTGATGACCCCGCCCGGCAGACGGCAGCGCAGCAGCATCGCATGACGCGGCTCCAGCTTCTGTTCAGCACGTTCGGCGCGAATGTCGCGGTCGTCCTGCTGGTACATACCGTGGAAGCGGATCAGCAGGAAGTTGTCGCCTTTGAAACCGCCGGTGAGACCGTCATTCAGATCTTCAGCAATGGTGCCGCGCAGATAGTTGCTTTCCAGCTTCATGCGCTCGGCGTCTGTCAGTTTACCTTCGACCACCAGTGGCCCTGGATGTTTTTCGCTCATTAGTAGACATCTCGCTGATAACGGCGCTCAACGCGCAGCTCACTTAAAAATTCATCCGCCGTTTCGGCATCCATACCGCCGAATTCGGCAATCACTTCCAGCAGTGCCTGCTCAACGTCTTTCGCCATGCGATTGGCGTCGCCGCAGACATAAATGTGGGCACCGTCATTGATCCAGCGCCACAGCTCTGCGCCCTGTTCGCGCAGTTTGTCTTGTACGTATACTTTTTCTTTCTGATCGCGGGACCAGGCCAGATCGATGCGGGTCAGTACGCCTTCTTTAACATAGCGCTGCCACTCAACCTGGTAGAGGAAATCTTCAGTAAAGTGCGGGTTGCCGAAGAAGAGCCAGTTTTTACCCGGCGCTTCATCTGCCGCGCGCTGCTGCATAAAGGCGCGGAACGGCGCAATGCCGGTGCCAGGGCCAATCATGATGACAGGGGTTTCCGGGTTCGCAGGCAGGCGGAAGTTGTCGTTGTGCTCGATAAAGACGCGCACTTCGCCCTCTTCTTCCACGCGATCCGCCAGGAAGCCAGACGCCCCACCCGCGCGGGCGCGGCCTTCGATGTCGTAGCGCACCACGCCGACGGTAACATGCACTTCACTCTCCACTTCGGCCTGCGAAGAGGCGATGGAGTACAGGCGCGGGGTCAGCGGACGCAGCAGACCGATCAGCGCATCGGCATCCAGCTGAGCCGGAGAGAAACGCACCATATCGACAATTGGCATCGTCGCGGCGTAATGCTGCAGTTTCGCTTTGTCGCCCACCAGCGGCAGCAGGGATTCGCTGCGCGTTAAGGTGGCATAATTTTCGACGATATTCGGGGTATTCACCGTCAGCTCGAAATGCCACTGCAGCGCCTCTGAAAGCGGCTGGGTTTTGCCGTCAACGGTGACAGGCTCGTCACCCTTCAGCCACAGCAGCTCGACCAGCTCTTTCACCAGCGCCGGATCGTTCTGATACCAGATACCCAGCGCATCGCCCGGCTGATAGCGCAGGCCAGAGTCGCCGAGATCGATTTCGATATGGCGCACGTCTTTTTCCGAGTCGCGGCCGGTAATTTTCTGGTTCACCGACAGGCTCGCCGTCAGCGGCGCCTCTTTGGTGTACGGGCTGGTGTGAATGTCGTTGACGGCACCCGTCGCGGTGAAGGCGGCCTGCGCCGACGTCTCTTTCGGCACGCGCGCTTTCAGCACCTCAACAATGCGGGCACGCCATTCGGCGGCGGCGGTCTGGTATTCGACATCCGCGTCAACGCGGTCCAGCAGACGCTCCGCGCCCAGCTCCGCCAGCCTGCTGTCGAAGTCTTTACCGGACTGGCAGAAGAATTCATAGGAGGTATCGCCCAGGCCAAAGACGGCAAACGCCGTGCCGTCCAGCTTCGGCGCTTTTTTCGAGAACAGGAACTTGTGCAGCGCCACCGCTTCTTCAGCGGGTTCACCTTCGCCCTGGGTAGAGGCGACCACCACCAGCAGTTTTTCTGACGCGATTTGCTTAAATTTATAATCCCCGGCGTTGACCAGGTTCACGTTCAGTTTGGCGGCCAGCAGGTCGTCACGCAGCGCTTCGGCCACGCGGCGCGCATTGCCCGTCTGCGAGGCGGAAATCAGCGTAATGGCCGGAATTTCAACGGCCGTTACCGGTGCACCCGCCACAGCGCCAGGCTGCTGATTGAGCATTCCCCAGAAATAACCGGAGACCCAGGCAAGCTGAGTGGGAGAAAAATCAGAGGTGGCAGCCTGAAGGCGCGCCAGTTGCTCCGGGTTCAGGGGAAGCAAATTTGAAGGTGGGGCCTGTGTTGTCATGCGTCGTTATGTTCCAGTAGCCAAGCGGACTTTAAGCGAATAAATCCAAACTGAAGATAAGGTTAACGGCGAGGATAATAACAATTAAAGAAGGGATGGAAATAATAAATAACCAAATGGACTAACCTGTTTTAGTTGTCATACTTAGCGATAAAACCGATTAATTAACCCTCTGAAAATTATCGATAAAAACATCAAAAAATGCCCATTAACGAGACGCCAGGCTTCAGAGCCGTTTTAGTTAATGCTAAAAATTGTGCTTTCCGGTACTATGCGGCGGTTTTTTCCGCATTACTGAGAGCGATCATGTCCACCACACTGTTTAAAGATTTCACCTTCGAAGCCGCCCACCATCTTCCGCATGTCCCAGATGGGCATAAATGCGGCCGTCTGCACGGGCATTCGTTCATGGTGCGTCTTGAGATCACCGGTGAAGTTGATCCGCATACCGGTTGGATCATGGATTTTGCCGAGCTGAAGGCGGCGTTTAAGCCGACCTACGATCGTCTGGATCATTACTACCTGAATGATATCCCGGGCCTTGAAAACCCGACCAGCGAAGTGCTGGCGAAATGGATTTGGGATCAGATGAAGCCGCTGGTGCCGCTGCTGAGCGCGGTGATGATCAAAGAGACCTGTACCGCTGGCTGTATCTATCGCGGGGAGTAAAAAAGCCCGGCTAAACCGGGCTTTTTTTTAAGCAATATTCAGGTACTTGTGCGTCTGCATCGACAGGCGCCAGTTACGCGCAATACAGGTTTCAATGCACAGACGCGTGGCGTCGTCTTTCTGGCTGATCGGCTGCAGCGCAATGACGCGCTGCTTTTCATCCGTCAGCGTGGCCAGCAGTTCATCCAGCGCTTCGATATCACGCACGCGCCCTACCGGGTGCTTAATCTCATCCGCGCGTTCCAGCGCCTGAGACAGCACGTCATACCCGCCGCGCATATTTACTTTTGGCGATACCGTCACCCAGGTCGTGTGTGAACAGCGCACTTCATGGGTGCCGCTGGTTTCAATCTGGCAGCTGTAGCCGTTCTTTTCGAGCAGCTCGGTCAGCGGCGTCAGATCGTGGATGCAGGGTTCACCGCCGGTGATCACCACGTGGCGCGCCGTCCAGCCCTGACGACCAATAATGGCCAGCAGATCTTCTGAACTGCCCGCGCCCCACTTATCGCTCTCTTTGGTTTTCGCCAGTATGCTAAACAGCGACACTTCCCGATCTGCGAGCTTATCCCACGTATGTTTGGTATCACACCAGGCACAGCCAACCGGGCATCCCTGTAAACGAATGAAAATAGCGGGAACGCCGGTAAAGTAACCCTCGCCTTGCAGGGTCTGGAACATCTCGTTAATCGGGTACTGCATAGTCATCTCAGTAAAGGGGATAAACGATAAGTATCGCAGATCCCCGCCGGATGGTCATGCTCCATCGGTGCTTTGCGCGCCAATCGCCGCCATGAAACGCTCGGTAATTTGCTGTGGACGGGTGATCGCGCCGCCGACCACGACCGTATGCGCGCCCAGCGCCAGGCATCTGGCCGCGCGTTCAGGCGTATCTACGTTCCCTTCGGCAATCACCGGAACCGTCACGGCGGCCAGCACGGCCTTCAGGAACGCGCAGTCGTTCTCCGGAAGCGAATGACCCGCCGTTTCCGCCGTATAGCCGTAAAGCGTGGTGCCGACGCAGTCAAAGCCAAGCGCCTGCGCCGTCACGGCTTCGCCCACGGTGGAAATATCCGCCATCAGCAGTACCGAGGGGTAGCGAGGGCGGATGCGCGTGACCAGTGTTTCCAGGGATTCCCCACCGGGACGCTCCCGCGCCGTCGCATCAAGCGCAATGATTTCCGGCGAGACGGCCATGAGCTCATCCACCTCTTTCATCGTGGCGGTGATAAACACCTCGCTTTCCGGGTAATCCCGTTTGATGATGCCGATAACAGGCAAAGAGACCTGCTGCTTAATGGCCTCGATATCCACCACGCTGTTGGCACGAATGGCAGCGGCTCCGCCCTGCGCCGCCGCCAGCGCCATGCGCGACATAATAAACGGGCTATGCAGCGGTTCATTCTCCAGCGCCTGACAGGAGACGACCAGTTTTCCCTTCAGGTTATCCAGTACAGTTTTCATTACGATAAGATCTCTTCCACTTCGTTTTTGATAATCGTGACGTGCGGGCCATAAATGACCTGAACCCCGTTGCCGCGCACGATAACGCCGCGCGCGCCGGTGGCTTTCAGCGCCGCATCATTCACTTTGCTGCCGTCCTTCACCGTGACGCGAAGCCGCGTGGCGCAGCAGTCCACCTCTTCCAGATTCTCTTTTCCGCCTAATCCAGCGATCACCGCAACGGCGCGCTCGCTCTGCGAGAAGGTCACCTCATTGGCCATCGCCTCCTTTTCCCGACCCGGCGTGGCAAAATCGAAGCGGTTAATCAGGTAGCGGAAGGTGAAGTAGTAAAGGAAGAACCACGGCACGCCCACCAGCGGAACGAACATCCAGTTGGTTTTGGCCTCCCCCTGCAAAATGCCGAACAGCACGAAGTCGATAAAACCGCCGGAGAAGGTTTGCCCGATGGTGATATGCAGCATGTGTGCGAGCATGAACGCCAGCCCGTCAAACAGCGCATGAATGACGTAAAGCACCGGCGCAATAAACAGGAAGGAAAACTCGATAGGCTCGGTAATCCCGGTCAGGAACGAGGTTAACGCCGCAGAGAGCAGCAGCCCGGCAACGCGCTTTTTGTTCTCCGGTTTTGCCGTGTGGTACATCGCCAGACACGCGCCGAGCAGGCCAAACATCATCGTAATAAAGCGCCCGGACATGAAGCGCGACGTGCCCTCATAGAAATGCTGCGTATTCGGGTCGGCCAGCTGGGCGAAGAAGATCCGCTGTGTGCCTTCCACCAGATGGCCGTTAACAATCTCGCTGCCGCCAAGCGCGGTGGTCCAGAACGGCAGATAGAAGATATGGTGCAAACCAAACGGGCCCAGCATGCGTAAAATGAAGCCGTACAGCAGGGTGCCCAGATAACCGGTGGCATCCACCAGCCCGCCGAGACCAAAAATCAGTTTCTGGAAATGCGGCCAAACCACGGTCATGAGCGCGCCGACGAGTATCGCCGCCAGCGAGCTGATGATGGGAACAAAGCGCGAGCCGCCAAAGAACCCGAGGAACTGCGGAAGCGCAATTTTATTAAACCGATGATGGAGCGTGCAGGTCACCAGACCAATCACCACGCCGCCAAAGACGCCGGTTTCCAGCGTCTGAATCCCCAGCGTCATGCCCTGCCCCACGGCACCCGGGTTCTCATGCGCCAGTTTGCCGGTGAGGATCAGCAGCGCGTTGATGGTGGCATTCATCACCAGAAACGCGAGCAGCGCCGCCAGCCCAGCCGTGCCCTTATCGCTTTTTGCCAACCCGACGGCAACCCCAACCGCAAACAGCACCGAGAGGTTCGCAAACACGATTGAACCGGCGCTGCTCATGATGGTGAAAATGGCCTGAAGCCAGCCCACGTCTAAAAACGGATAAGCCGCCAGCGTATTGGGATTGGATAACGCGCCGCCTATCCCAAGCAGCAGACCCGCCGCGGGCAGCACGGCGATGGGCAACATAAAGGATTTACCAAAGCGCTGCGCTTTTTCAAACCATCCCCCCGAAGAAGCGCCACTGAACATTTGCATCATTTTTTCATCTCCCCGTTAATTGATGAAAATTTTTACCATACAAATATAATTAAGTGAAAATTATCACCAAAAACCAGGACGCCGATCATACTTTTTCAAAATGACTGGCATCTTTCCCCTCCTTTCCGCCACACTAGTCGCAGCGAAACACATTAAGGACGTGGCATGTCGGACCATGAAAATCTGCTGCTGAAGCTCCGCCAGGAGGCTTCCGGGTACAGCCCAACGCAACAAAAACTCGGCGAGTTTGTCCTCAGCGATCCTGCCCGGGTGCTCTACCTGACGATCACTGAACTGGCGCGCGAGAGCCACACCAGCGAGGCCAGCGTCACGCGCCTTTGCAGGACGCTGGGCTGCAAGGGCTATAACGAGTTTAAAATGGCGCTTGCGCTGGATATTCAGCAGGGCCAGCCCGCGCGTCAGGCGGGGGATGAGATTGATAACGTCGTGGATGAGTCGGTGCAGGCTTTGCAGGATACCGCCAGACTCCTCGACCGCACGCTGCTTGAAAAGGCGGCGCTGGCGCTGCACCAGGCGCAATCCGTGCAGATTTATGGCGTTGCGGCCAGCGCGATCCTCGGGGAATATCTGCATTACAAGCTGCTGCGGCTGGGCAAACCCGCACAGCTGTTTAGCGATATGCACCGCGCGGCCATGAATGCGACAACGCTTTCGAAAGAAACGCTGGTTGTGGCCATCTCCAGTTCGGGTTCAACGCGGGATTTACTCCACGTGGTGAAGCTTGCCCGCAAGCGCGGTGTTAAGGTTCTGGCCCTCAGCAATACGCCCCGCAGCCCGCTGGCGTCTATGAGCGACATGCAGCTAGTTGCCGCCAAACCAGAGGGTCCCCTTAGCGCAGGCGCACTTAATGCAAAGGTTGGGGTGATGCTGCTGGTCGAACTACTGACCACGTCCATGATTGCGCTGGATGGTCATTACGGCGACGTTAGCCAACAAACCGCCAGCGCCACGCTTCCCCTGTTGCTCTGAAAAACATTCGCAGGCTAAATAAATAGGCCTGCAAATGATTTCAGTTAAGTGGTGTTTAAATCATTTATTTGGTAAATGATTGGTGTAACAAATTATTATATTTATTACATTTTGAATTAAGTTTATGATTTGATGATGTCACTGCAAAAATCATTAAATTCAATAAGTTGAAAAATATATTTTAATATATTGAATTTTTACCATTCCATTAATGTCCAATATATCCACCCGATTTCCTTTCCTTAAAATAAGCTTAAGATGCTGTCGATTTCGGCGATTTATTATTTAAATGCCGTTTACTTTTGCGCGCCTACAATCCGCCTCATCAATCATAATGAGACGGTATTAATGAAGATGTTATTGATTACAGGCGTGACCGGATTTCTGGGCGGTGCAGTTCTTGAAAAAATCCTGACCAACGATCAGTCCGTAGAACTCCTTTTGCTTGCGCGCGCAGGCGATCCGCAGAGCGGGCTGGAGCGCGTGCTGGAGAATATGCGCAAGTTCAACGTTCCCGAGGACAAACTGGCCTCCCTGAAGGTGGATAATATCCTGATTGGCGACCTCAGCCAGCCTGAAGCCTTTCTGCACGATCCCCGTCTGGATCGGGTCACGCATGTCGTTAACTGTGCGGCCGTCGCCTCATTTGGTAATAACCCGCTGATCTGGAAGGTCAACGTTGAAGGTACGCTCGCGCTGGCGCGCCGTATGGAGCAGGTCACAGGACTGCAGCGTTTCCTCCACGTTGGCACCGCGATGTCATGCACGCCGGAACAGGATTCACTGGTCGCCGAAAGCGCTGAATTCAGAGAGAATGCTGAACACCTGGTGGAATACACGTTTTCGAAGTCAACCATCGAACAGCTGATGCGCCAGGAGTGTCCGAACCTGCCGCTGCTCATCGCCCGTCCGTCCATCGTCGTCGGCCATACCCGTCATGGCTGCACGCCGTCGAGCAGCATTTTCTGGGTCTTTAGCATGGGCCTGATGCTGCAGAAGTTTATGTGCTCAATGGAAGACCGGATCGACGTTGTTCCGGTGGATTATTGCGCCGACGCGATGTTAATGCTGCTCAACAGCAACGCTCGTCCGGGAGAAGTGGTACACATTTCTGCGGGAGAAGAGAACAGCGTTCGCTTTGCGGATATCGATCAGGCAATGGCGCAGGCGCTGGAGAAAGCCCCCGTCGGGGATAAATATGCGCAGGTCAGCTACGAAACGCTGGTCAGAATGCGCCGCGAGTTGAAGCATATTTTTGGGCCGTGCAACGAACGTCTGATGCTGAAAGCCATGCGTTTATACGGTGCGTTTGCCACGCTTAACGTGCGCTTCAGCAACGATAAGCTGCTGAGCATGGGGATGCCGAAGCCACCCCGGTTTACGGACTACATCGCCCGCTGCGTGCAGACCACCCAGGGGCTGACCATTCCGGAGCAAATGGCGGTCGATTTTAAATAGCCAAAAAAAATGCCAGTCATTCGACTGGCATTTTCATTTTAAGGCTGAAGCAATTATGCCTGGCCTTTGATCTCTTTCAGACCGTTGTATGGTGCTTTTTCGCCCAGCGCTTCTTCGATACGAATCAGCTGGTTGTATTTAGCAACACGGTCAGAACGGCTCATAGAACCGGTTTTGATCTGGCCTGCAGCGGTACCCACAGCCAGGTCGGCAATGGTAGCGTCTTCAGTTTCGCCAGAACGGTGAGAGATAACAGCGGTATAGCCAGCGTCTTTCGCCATTTTGATCGCAGCCAGAGTTTCGGTCAGAGAACCGATCTGGTTGAATTTGATCAGGATGGAGTTAACGATGCCTTTCTCGATGCCTTCTTTCAGGATCTTGGTGTTGGTTACGAACAGGTCGTCACCAACCAGCTGGATTTTGTCGCCCAGTACTTTAGTCTGGTATGCGAAGCCAGCCCAGTCAGACTCGTCCAGACCGTCTTCGATAGACACGATTGGGTACTGTTTGGTCAGGTCTTCCAGGAAGTGAGTGAACTCTTCGGAGGTGAACGCTTTGTTGCCTTCGCCAGCCAGAACGTATTTACCGTCTTTGTAGAATTCAGATGCTGCACAGTCCATCGCCAGGGTGATGTCTTTGCCCAGCTCGTAGCCAGCAGCTTTTACTGCTTCTGCGATAACAGCCAGTGCTTCTGCGTTAGAACCCAGGTTTGGCGCATAGCCACCTTCGTCACCCACAGCAGTGTTCATACCTTTAGCTTTCAGAACTTTAGCCAGGTTGTGGAACACTTCAGAACCCATACGTACTGCTTCTTTCAGGGATTTCGCGCCAACTGGCTGAATCATGAATTCCTGAATATCAACGTTGTTGTCTGCGTGCTCACCACCGTTGATGATGTTCATCATTGGTACAGGCATGGAGTATTTGCCTGGGGTGCCGTTCAGTTCAGCGATGTGCTCGAACAGTGGCATACCTTTCGCAGCAGCAGCCGCTTTGGCGTTCGCCAGGGAAACTGCCAGGATTGCGTTCGCACCGAAGTTAGATTTGTTTTCAGTACCGTCCAGATCGATCATGATCTTGTCGATGCCAGCCTGGTCTTTGGCGTCTTTGCCAAGGATTGCCTGAGCAATCGGACCGTTTACAGCGCCAACCGCTTTCAGTACGCCTTTGCCCAGGAAGCGGGATTTGTCGCCATCGCGCAGTTCCAGCGCTTCGCGAGAACCAGTAGAAGCGCCTGATGGAGCAGCAGCCATACCAACGAAACCACCTTCCAGGTGAACTTCGGCTTCAACGGTCGGGTTACCACGGGAGTCGATGATTTCACGACCGATGACTTTAACGATTTTGGACATTAGATTTTCCTCAGTACAAGTTAAACTAAAACTCCAGACAAACAACGCGTACCAAAGGTACGCGTTGCCGTTCTAACTTTTTTTACTTCGCCTGACGCTTCTGGTAGTCGCTGGCGGCCTTCACGAAGCCTGCAAACAGCGGATGCCCATCACGCGGCGTTGAAGTAAATTCCGGGTGGAACTGGCAGGCGACAAACCACGGATGGTTTGGCACTTCAATGATCTCGACTAACTGATCATCCCCGGAGCGGCCCGCAACACGCAGGCCCGCGGCTTCAATAGGTTTCAACAACATGTTGTTGACTTCATAGCGGTGACGATGGCGCTCGGTGATGACCGGCTCGCCATACAGCTTGCGAACCACGCTATCGTCAGACAGCTGGCAGGCCTGTGCGCCAAGACGCATGGTGCCACCCAGATCGCTCTTCTCGGTACGGACTTCGACGTTACCTTCTTCGTCACGCCATTCAGTGATAAGCGCCACCACAGGGTACTTACAGTCTGGCACAAATTCCGTAGAGTTCGCGTTTTCCATTCCCGCTACGTTGCGCGCAAATTCGATCAGCGCAACCTGCATACCCAGGCAGATGCCGAGGTATGGGATATTGTTTTCACGCGCATAGCGCGCGGTAGCGATCTTGCCTTCTACACCACGGTAGCCGAAGCCGCCAGGGATAAGGATAGCATCCAGATCTTTCAGGATTTCAACGCCACGCGTTTCAACATCCTGCGAATCAATCAGCTTGATGTTCACGGAGACACGGTTCTTCAGGCCACCGTGTTTCAGCGCTTCGATCACTGACTTATAGGCATCCGGCAGTTCAATGTACTTGCCGACCATACCGATAGTCACTTCGCCTGCCGGGTTGGCTTCTTCATAAATAACCTGTTCCCATTCAGACAGGTTAGCTTCCGGACAGTTCAAGCTGAATCGTTTACAAATATAATCGTCCAGGCCCTGCGATTTCAACAGGCCCGGGATTTTATAAATGGAATCGACATCTTTCATTGAAATAACGGCTTTTTCAGGCACGTTACAGAACAATGCAATTTTCGCACGTTCGTTCGCCGGAACCGCGCGATCGGAGCGGCAAACCAGGATATCTGGCTGAATACCAATAGAGAGCAGCTCTTTCACAGAGTGCTGAGTCGGCTTGGTTTTCACTTCACCTGCGGCGGCCATGTACGGCACCAGGGTCAGGTGCATGAACAGCGCGTGTTCACGGCCAATATCTACCGCCAGCTGACGAATCGCTTCCAGGAATGGCAGGGATTCGATATCACCCACGGTACCGCCGATTTCAACCAGCACCACGTCGTGGCCTTCGCCACCCGCAACAATGCGTTCTTTGATTGCGTTAGTGATGTGCGGGATAACCTGAACGGTTGCACCCAGGTAGTCACCACGGCGCTCTTTACGCAGAACGTCGGAGTAGATGCGGCCAGTCGTGAAGTTGTTACGACGGGTCATTTTGGTGCGGATGAAACGCTCGTAGTGGCCAAGATCCAGATCGGTTTCAGCGCCGTCTTCAGTAACGAACACTTCCCCGTGTTGGATTGGGCTCATGGTGCCCGGATCGACGTTGATGTACGGATCCAGTTTCATCATGGTCACATTGAGGCCACGGGCTTCAAGAATGGCTGCGAGGGAGGCTGCGGCAATGCCTTTACCCAGAGAGGATACGACCCCGCCGGTCACAAAAATATAGTTCGTTGTCATGCTGAACCTGAGAAGTTAGGGTGAAACGATGGAATAACCAGGACGGGAAAGTAGTATACCCGAACACGGCGAGCGCCACAAACTTTCATTCTCCGTCTCCATTCCAGGCCATGACAAACATAAGGAGTGAGAAAATAGCCCCTTTTGGGTAAATGTTTTTGACGCAAATCAAGCGCTTGTCATTTAAAAAATCACACAAATTGCGCTTGATCGCAAAATCTCGTTAGAGATCATGTTCCTGGCGTTTTACTTCCTGCCAGACTTCTTCCATTGCCTCGAGGTCAATTCCGGTCATTTCCAGGCCTCGCGAGGCGACAATCCGCTCAACTTCGCGAAAGCGTCGTTCGAATTTTATGTTGGCTTTCAGCAGGGCGGTTTCCGCTTTTACACCCAGGTGGCGAGAAAGGTTGACGGTCGCAAACAGCAGGTCGCCCATCTCTTCCTCAAGCCTGGCTTCATCCACCACCGCCTGCTGCGCTTCGTGCATGACTTCATCAATCTCTTCGTGCACTTTATCCAGCACCGGGCCGAGGGAGGTCCAGTCAAAACCCACGGCGGAGCAGCGTTTCTGGATTTTATGCGCGCGCATCAGCGCGGGCAGGCTCAGCGGAATATCATCCAGCGCCGAGTGCTGAGATTTTTCCGCCCGCTCGGCGCTTTTGATCTGTTCCCAGCGGGCCAGCACCTCCGCGCTGTTGCCTGCGGTGGCATCGCCAAAGATATGGGGATGACGGCGCTCCAGCTTGTCGCTGATGGCTGCGCAGATATCGTCAAAGTTAAAGCGCCCTTCTTCCTGGGCCATTTGCGCATAGAACACCACCTGGAACAGCAGATCGCCCAGCTCGCCGCGCAGGTCGTCAAAATCTTCGCGGGAAATCGCGTCCAGCACCTCATAGGTCTCTTCAAGGGTGTAAGGGGCGATGGTGGCGAAAGTCTGCTCTTTGTCCCACGGACAGCCGTTTTCCGGGTCGCGCAGGCGTTTCATGATGCCGAGCAGGCGGTCAATTTGAGTCATGGTTCTGTCCTGATAAAAAAATGCCGGGTGGCGGCTTACGCCTTACCCGGCCTACAAAAGAGGGAAATCTTAACCGCCGTGCAGACGACGCGCGTCAATCACATCCGGCACCTGGTTAAGTTTGCCGAGCACGCGGCCCAGCACCTGCAGGTTGTAGATTTCGATGGTCATGTCGATGGTGGCAAGCTGCTCGCGGGTATCGCTGCGGCTGGCAACGCCCAGCACGTTGACCTTCTCGTTGGCGAGAATGGTCGTGATGTCGCGCAGCAGGCCGCTACGGTCGTTGGCAGTGACGCGCACCACCAGCGAATAGCCGGCGGAATAGCTCTCACCCCAGACCGCTTCTACGATGCGCTCCGGCGCATGCGACTGCAGCTCGGCAAGCTGATCGCAGTCGGAACGGTGAATCGAAATCCCGCGTCCCTGGGTGATAAAGCCGACGATATCGTCGCCCGGGATCGGCTGGCAGCAGCGGGCAATGTGGTGCATCAGATTGCCTACGCCCTCGACCACCACGCGGCCGTTGTCTTTGCTGCGCTGCTGCGGCGCATAGGTTTTCTGCTGCAGCTGCTTCAGCGCCGCCGCGTCCTGCTCTGCCGCGCTTGGCTTATTGAACTGCGCCTGCAGGAAGTTCACCATCTGATTCAGACGGATATCACCGCCGCCAATCGCCGCTAGCAGCTCGTCAAGCTCATTGAAGTTGTAGCGCGGCAGCAGGAATTTCTCCGCCTCTTTCAGGCTTATCCCGATATGCTCCAGCTCGTCGTCGAGGATCTGGCGACCGGCAAGGATGTTCTTGTCACGATCCTGTTTACGGAACCAGGCGTGAATTTTCGAGCGCCCACGGCTGGTGGTGACGTAGCCCAGGTTAGGGTTAAGCCAGTCACGGCTCGGGTTGGGCTGCTTCTGGGTAATGATTTCAATCTGGTCACCCATCTGCAGCTGGTAGGTGAACGGTACGATGCGTCCGCCGATTTTCGCCCCGATGCAGCGGTGTCCCACATCGCTGTGGATGTGGTAGGCAAAATCGAGCGGCGTAGAGCCCGCAGGCAGGTCGACAACGTCCCCTTTCGGGGTAAAGACATAGACGCGGTCATCAAAGACCTGGCTGCGCACTTCGTCGAGCATCTCGCCGGAGTCGGCCATCTCTTCCTGCCACGCAATCAGCTTGCGCAGCCAGGCAATGCGGTCTTCATGTCCTGAACGCGCCCCGCCGGAGGTACCTTCTTTGTATTTCCAGTGCGCGGCTACGCCCAGCTCGGCGTCTTCGTGCATCTGTTTGGTGCGGATCTGAATCTCGACCGTTTTGCCGCCAGGGCCAAGCACAACGGTATGGATAGACTGATAGCCGTTCGGTTTGGGGTTGGCGACATAGTCATCGAACTCGTCGGGCAGATGACGGAAGTGAGTGTGTACTATCCCCAGCGCGGCGTAGCAGTCCTGCAGACGCTCCGCCACGATACGCACGGCGCGCACGTCAAACAGCTCGTCAAAGGCGAGGTGTTTCTTCTGCATTTTGCGCCAGATGCTGTAGATGTGCTTTGGTCGGCCATAAACTTCAGCACGCACGTTCTCTTCTTTCATCGCCTGGCGCAGGCCGCCGACAAATTCCTCGATATAGTGCTCGCGGTCGATACGGCGCTCATGAAGAAGTTTGGCGATGCGCTTGTATTCTGCCGGATGCAGGTAGCGGAAGCAGTAATCTTCCAGCTCCCACTTCAGCTGACCAATCCCTAAGCGGTTCGCCAGCGGCGCATAGATGTTTGTACACTCTTTGGCGGCCAGCACGCGCTCATCTTCCGGCGCATCCTTCACCTCACGCAGGTGGGCAATACGCTCGGCAAGCTTGATGACCACGCAGCGGAAATCATCCACCATGGCCAGCAGCATCCGGCGAACGTTATCAACCTGTTCTGAGGAGACGGAATCGGTGTGTGCGGCTTTGAGCTGGCGGATGGCCGCCATATCGCGCACGCCGTGGATCAGCGCGACGACGGATGTCCCGACGCTGTCGCGTAGCACGTCTTCACTGACCACGTCCGCATCCGCGAGGGGGAAGAGAAGCGCGGCCTGCAGCGTTTCAATATCCATGTTCAGCATGGATAAGATTTCCACCATCTCCACGCCGCGCCACAGGAGAAGATCGGCATCCGGATGCCCCTGCGTGGTGCGCAGACAATAGGCCCAGGTTTCGGTTAAGCGTTCACACGACTGCTGGCTGGAAATTCCCAGACTTGCGATCCATTTTTGTGGGTCAAACTCCCCAGCTTTATTGAGATGTGCACTTCTTACCGCAACCATTGTCCTCTCCTTTAGGGACCTGGGCCTGTCGAAGTCGACAAGCCAAACAAATTAGATGTGCTCGAACAACACCATCGATTCCAGATGACCAGTGTGCGGGAACATGTCCAGCATTGCCAGACGCTGAATCTGGTAACCCGCGCTGATTAATGCCTCACTGTCCCGGGCAAGCGTTGCCGGGTTACAGGAAACATAGACCACACGCTTCGGCGCGAGTTTAATAATATGTGCCATCACACCCGGGGCACCGGCACGCGCCGGGTCGAGCAAAATTTTATCAAAGCCCTGTTTTGCCCACGGCTGTTGGGTGACATCTTCCTCAAGATTTTGATGAAAGAATGTCACATTTTGCAAGCCGTTCTGCTGTGCGTTCTCCTGCCCTTTAGCCACCAGCGCCTCAACGCCTTCCACGCCGACGACGCTGGCCGCTTTTCGCGCCAGCGGCAGCGTGAAGTTGCCCATTCCGCAGAACAGATCGAGCACTCGATCGCTTTTCTGAACATCCAGCCACGTCAGCGCTTTCTCAACCATCTGCTGGTTTACGCCATCATTCACCTGAATGAAATCCCGCGGGCTGAACGTTAAGCGTAGCCCGTTTGACGCATACCAGGGCGCCTCACCGGTAACCTGCTCAAGTATCTCGCTTTGTGGTGCAAGGAAAAGCGCCAGGTCGTGGGAATGCGAAAAGCGTTCCAGTTTTTCGCGATCTTTTTTCGACAGCGGCGCGGTATGGCGCAGCACCATCAGCGGTCCATTGTTGGCCATGACCAGTTCGACATGCCCGAGGTGGCGAACGCCGTCCAGCCCGGAGAGACAGGTGCGCACTTCCGGAAGCAACGCCTCAAGATGGGGCACCAAAATGGGGCACTGCTGCACATCGACGATGTCACTGGAGCCGGCCTTGCGAAACCCCATCTCAAGCCGCGCCGTTTTTGGCTGATAGCTGAGGCTCAGGCGGGCGCGCCGACGGTAGCCCCAGGGCTCATCGGCGAGAATTTCGTTAACGTCGTGCTTAAGCTGACGCGCCAGCGCGCGGCTTTTGCTTTTTTGCTGTAATTCTGTGCTCGCATGCTGTTGCTGGCAGCCCCCGCAAACGCCAAAATGTGGGCAGCGGGGCTTCACGCGCTCCGGGCTATCGTTGAGGCGACGCTTAACCTGTCCGCGCGCGAACTGGCGTTTATCTTCCGTCAGCGTAATTTCTGCTCGTTCTGTTGGCAGTAAACCTGTTATAAACAGAGCCTTACCATTGTGACGTGCCACTCCCTGACCAAACGGATCGAGGTCCGTGGCTTCAACAGTGATGATTTGACGCGTCGTCACGCGTCGCTTTGCAGAGTAGAATTGCGCCATCGCCGAGATTTTTCTCACATAAACATAATTATCTTAATTGTCCCATAACGGAACGCCATGACCAACTACAGCCTGCGCGCGCGCATGATGATTTTGATCCTCGCCCCCACCGTTCTCATCGGTTTGCTGCTGAGTATCTTCTTTGTGGTGCACCGCTATAACGATTTGCAGCGACAGCTGGAGGATGCAGGCGCCAGCATTATCGAACCGCTTGCCGTTTCCAGCGAGTACGGCATGAACCTGCAAAACCGCGAATCCATTGGTCAGTTAATCAGCGTGCTTCACCGCCGCCACTCGGACATCGTACGCGCCATTTCCGTTTACGACGAACATAACCGCCTGTTTGTCACCTCGAATTTTCATCTCGATCCGGCGGCTCTGAAGATCCCGGACGGTACGCCGTTCCCGCGCCACCTCACCGTACTGCGGCGCGGCGATATCATGATCCTGCGCACGCCGATCGTATCGGAAAGTTATTCACCCGATGAATCTGCGCAATCCGACGCCAAATCCAGCAACAATATGCTGGGATACGTGGCGCTGGAGCTGGATCTCAAGTCGGTCCGGCTACAGCAGTATAAAGAAATCTTCATCTCTGGCGTGATGATGCTGTTCTGCATCGGCATTGCGCTGATATTCGGCTGGAGGCTAATGCGCGACGTGACGGGCCCCATCCGAAACATGGTTAACACGGTTGACCGCATCCGCCGGGGACAGCTCGACAGCCGGGTGGAAGGGTTTATGCTGGGCGAGCTGGATATGCTGAAGAACGGCATCAACTCGATGGCCATGTCGCTGGCGGCGTATCACGAAGAGATGCAGCACAACGTTGACCAGGCGACGTCCGACCTGCGCGAAACGCTGGAGCAGATGGAGATCCAGAACGTTGAGCTGGATCTGGCGAAAAAGCGCGCTCAGGAAGCGGCACGTATTAAGTCGGAATTCCTGGCCAATATGTCGCACGAGCTGCGTACGCCGCTCAATGGCGTGATTGGCTTCACCCGCCTGACCCTGAAAAGCGAGCTCAACCCGACCCAGCGCGATCACCTGCACACCATTGAACGCTCGGCCAACAACCTGCTGGCGATCATCAACGACGTGCTGGACTTCTCCAAGCTGGAAGCGGGCAAGCTGATCCTGGAGAGTATTCCCTTCCCGCTGCGCAGTACGCTCGATGAGGTGGTGACGCTGCTCGCGCACTCGTCGCACGACAAAGGCCTTGAGCTGACGCTCAATATTAAAAACGACGTGCCGGATAACGTTATTGGCGATCCGCTGCGTCTGCAGCAGGTCATTACCAACCTTGTCGGGAATGCCATTAAATTCACCGAAAGCGGTAACATCGACATTCTGGTAGAAAAACGCTCGATCAGCAGCAATAAGGTGCAGATTGAAGTCCAGATCCGCGATACCGGCATCGGGATTCCGGAGCGGGATCAGTCGCGTCTGTTCCAGGCGTTCCGTCAGGCGGACGCCAGTATCTCCCGCCGTCATGGCGGTACCGGCCTGGGGCTGGTGATCACGCAGCGCCTGGTGAACGAGATGGGCGGCGATATCTCCTTCCACAGCCAGCCGAACCGCGGTTCAACCTTCTGGTTCCACATTAACCTGGACCTCAATCCGAACGTATTGACCGATGGCCCGGTGACGGACTGCCTGAAAGGCAAGCGTCTGGCCTACGTCGAACCTAACGCGGCGGCAGCGCAGTGCGCGCTCGATATTTTAAGCACCACGCCGCTGGAGGTGGTCTACAGCCCAACCTTCTCAGCGCTTGCCGTTGAGCACTACGACATTCTGCTGATGGGGATCCCGGTCACCTTTACCGGCGAGCTGACCATGCAGCAGGAGCGGCTGGCGAAAGCCGCGTCGATGACCGACTATCTGCTGCTGGCGCTGCCCTGCCATGCCCAGCTCAATGCAGAAGAGTTGAAAAATGACGGGGCCGCCGCGTGTCTGCTGAAACCGCTCACCGCGACCCGCCTGCTGCCCGCGCTCACGGAGTATTGCCGTCTTAGCCAGCATGCCCTCCCGCTGATTGACGATGAGCAAAAATTGCCGATGAGCGTGATGGCGGTGGATGATAATCCGGCCAACCTGAAGCTTATTGGCGTATTGCTTGAAGACCAGGTTCAGCATGTGGAACTGTGCACCAGCGGCGCGCAGGCGGTTGAACAGGCTAAGCAGATGCAGTTTGATTTGATACTGATGGATATTCAGATGCCGGGCATGGATGGCATTCGGGCCTGCGAGCTGATCCACCAGCTGCCGCATCAGCAGCAAACGCCGGTCATTGCGGTCACCGCGCACGCGATGGCCGGTCAGAAAGAGAAGCTGCTGAGCGCCGGAATGAATGATTATCTGGCGAAGCCAATTGATGAAGAGAAACTTCATAACCTGCTGTTACGCTATAAGCCGGGTCATATTGGCGGGACGTACACGGTTTCCAGCGAGCCGGTTGAAATCAGCGTCAACCAGAACGCGACCTTTGACTGGCAGCTTGCCCTGCGCCAGGCGGCAGGTAAGCCCGATTTAGCCCGCGAAATGCTGCAAATGCTGGTCGCGTTTCTGCCGGAAATTCGCAATAAGGTGGAAGAGCAGCTGGTGGGTGAAAACCCGGAAGATCTGCTGGAAGCAATCCACAAGCTGCACGGCAGCTGCGGTTACAGCGGCGTGCCGCGGCTGAAAAACCTCTGCCAGCTGCTGGAGCAGCAGCTGCGTGCCGGTACGCCGGAATCGGAGCTTGAACCGGAATTCCTTGAGCTGCTGGATGAGATGGATAACGTAACGCGGGAAGCGATGAAGGTGCTGGGGAGCTGAGGTAAAAGCCCGGTGGCGCTACGCTTACCGGGCCTACAATTGCGGGTGCGGCCTGATGCCCTCACCCCGCCCCTCTCCCACAGGGAGAGGGAGAACTACATTCCCTGCCCCACCTTCAGCACCGCCGCGATATTCCTTGCGGCCATCCTGACGTTCTCGCTGGCATTTTCCAGCGCGTCTTCCAGCGAGCAGATCGTGTAGATCACGCTAAACACCGCATCAATGCCGTGATCGTGTACCACGCCAACGTCCGCCGTCAGGCTTCCTGCAATGCCGATAACGGGTTTGTTAAAGCGTTTTGCCACTTTCGCCACGCCCACCGGGACTTTGCCGTGGATCGTCTGGCTGTCGATGCGGCCTTCTCCCGTGATCACCAGATCCGCATCGGCCACCTGGTCAGCCAGGTGTAGCGCATCGGTCACGATCTCAATGCCCTGTCGCAGCTGCGCGCCGCAAAAGGCGTACAGCGCGGCCCCCATGCCACCCGCCGCGCCGCCGCCAGCAAGGTTTAGCACATCGATATCCAGATCCCGGGCAATGACTCTCGCATACTGTGCCAGCGCGTTGTCCAGGGTAACGATCATCTCGGGCGTGGCCCCCTTTTGCGGGCCAAATACGGCTGACGCGCCATCCTTTCCGGTGAGCGGATTCGTCACATCACAGGCGACGTCTATCCGGCACTCCGCCAGACGTCTGTCCAGCCCGCTCAGGTCGATACGCACGAGTTTTCCCAGCTCGCCCCCGCCCTGACCAAGGGGCTGCCCGCTGTCGTCCAGCAGCTTTGCCCCCAACGCCTGCACCATCCCTGCTCCGCCGTCATTGGTGGCGCTGCCGCCAATGCCAATGATGATATGCTTAACGCCTGCATCCAGCGCGTGACGAATAAGTTCGCCCGTGCCCCACGAGGTGGTTTTCAGGGGATTACGCTGCGAAGGGACGACCAGCTCCAGGCCGCTTGCCGCCGCCATTTCAATAAAGGCACTCTGCTCGTCACCGGATAAGCCATAAAACCCTTCCACGCGCTCACCCAGCGGGCCGGTCACCGGAACGTGCACAATGCGTCCCTGCGTTGCCGCGATCATCGCCTCAACCGTCCCTTCGCCACCGTCCGCGACCGGCAGTTTGACGTAAACCGCCTCGGGGAAGATCTCGCGAAAACCACGTTCTATCGCTGTCGCAACCTCAAGCGCACTCAAACTTTCCTTATACGAGTCCGGTGCGATAACAATTTTCATAAGCCATCCTTACGCATAGTCGTTACGTTAAGCATACACCACGTAAAAGACCGCTCGTGGGAGCGGTCCCAATGCGTTTATCGTACCATGCACGGGCGTTTATTGTCGAATGTCCAGTCCGGGATCAGATACTGCATCGCCATCGCGTCGTCGCGCGCGCCCAGACCGTGTTTCTGATACAGCTCATGGGCCTTCATGACCTGGTCCATATCCAGCTCAACTCCCAGCCCCGGGGTGGAAGGCACCTGCACCATGCCACCTTTGATCTCAAACGGCTGTTTAGTCAGACGCTGGTTACCTTCCTGCCAGATCCAGTGCGTGTCGATAGCGGTAATCGTGCCCGGCGCGGCGGCGGCAACGTGCGTGAACATCGCCAGCGACACGTCGAAGTGGTTGTTAGAGTGCGAGCCCCAGGTCAGGCCAAACTCGTGGCACATTTGCGCCACGCGCACCGACCCCTGCATCGTCCAGAAGTGCGGGTCCGCCAGCGGAATATCAACAGACTGCAAGGACAGGGTGTGTCCCATCTGACGCCAGTCGGTCGCAATCATATTGGTCGCGGTCGGCAGCCCCGTTGCGCGGCGGAATTCCGCCATGACTTCACGTCCTGAGAAGCCTTGCTCAGCCCCACACGGATCTTCCGCATACGCCAGCACGCCTTTCAGCTGTTTACCAATTTTGATCGCTTCATCAAGCGACCATGCGCCGTTCGGATCCAGCGTGACGCGCGCCTGCGGGAAACGTTTTGCCAGCGCGGTGACGGCTTCCGCCTCTTCCTCACCGGCCAGCACGCCGCCTTTCAGTTTGAAATCATTAAAGCCATATTTTTCATAAGCGGCTTCCGCCAGGCGCACCACCGCGTCCGGGGTCATCGCCTCGTCGTGGCGGAGTCGGTACCAGTCGCATTGTTCATCCGGCTGGCTCTGATAAGGCAACGGCGTCAGCCTGCGGTCGCCGACAAAGAACAGATAGCCCAGCATTTCCACTTCGCTGCGCTGCTGGCCCTCGCCCAGCAGAGACGCAACGTTGACGCCCAGATGCTGACCCAGCAGATCCAACATGGCGGATTCAATCCCGGTCACCACGTGAATGGTGGTGCGCAGATCGAAGGTCTGCAGGCCACGCCCTCCGGCATCGCGATCGGCAAAGGTGTTGCGCACGGTGTTGAGGATATTTTTGTACTCACCCAGCGTTTTGCCCACCACCAGCGGAATGGCATCTTCCAGCGTTTGGCGGATCTTCTCCCCGCCCGGAATTTCGCCCACGCCCGTATGGCCGGAATTGTCTTTGATAATGACAATGTTGCGGGTAAAGAATGGCGCATGCGCGCCGCTCAGGTTCATCAACATGCTGTCATGGCCCGCAACCGGAACGATCTGCATGGCGGTAACTACAGGGGTAGAAAAAGTACTCATCGTTCAATCCTTTTATCAGTGACGTCCGAAAACAGGGCGCTTACGGTCAAATGTCCAGCCGGGGATCAGGTACTGCATCGGGCCCGCGTCGTTACGCGCGCCGCCCGGTAGCTTTTTATACGCCTCATGGGCTTTATGGATCTGATCCCAGTCAATCTCCACGCCCAGGCCCGGCGCATCCGGTACGGCAATCTTGCCGTTGATGATTTCCAGCGGATTTTTCGTCAGGCGGGCTTCCCCTTCCTGCCAAATCCAGTGGGTGTCGATGGCGGTCGGGTTACCCGGCGCCGCCGCGCCAACGTGGGTAAACATCGCCAGCGAAATATCAAAGTGGTTGTTTGAGTGACAGCCCCAGGTCAGCCCCCAGTCATCGCACAGCTGCGCCACGCGAACCGCGCCTGAAAGCGTCCAGAAGTGCGGGTCCGCCAGCGGTATGTCGACGGCGTTCAGCATCACCGCGTGACCCATTTCACGCCAGTTGGTGGCGATCATATTGGTCGCGACAGGCAGCCCGGTGGCGCGACGGAACTCGGCCATGACTTCACGGCCCGAGAAGCCCTGCTCCGCGCCGCAGGGGTCTTCCGCATAGGTCAGGACATCCCCCAGCCCTTTGCACAGGCTAATCGCTTCATCCAGCAGCCATGCGCCGTTGGGATCGACGGTGATCCGTGCATCCGCAAAGCGTTTTTTCAGCGCCCGGGCCGTTTCAATCTCCTGCTCGCCGGGCAGCACGCCGCCCTTCAGCTTGAAATCCTTAAAGCCGTAGCGATCCTGCGCCGCCTCGGCCAGCCGCACCACCGCGTCGCTGGAGAGCGCTTCCTGGTGGCGCAGGCGATACCAGTCGTGATCGCCCGTGGATCGCGCCAGATAGGGCAGATCGGTCTTATTGCGATCGCCCACGTAGAACAGATAGCCCAGCACGGTAACCGCATCGCGCTGTTTGCCGGGCCCCAGCAGCTCGCATACCGGAACATTGAGCGCCTTACCCAGTAAATCGAGCAGGGCGGCCTCCAGGGCGGCAACGGCGTTGACCCGCAGTTCAAACGTCCAGGCACCTTTACCGAACGTATCAAAGTCCGCCGACTGATTGCCCTTATGTACCCGCTGAACCACCTTGTTCAGACGGGCGATCTCCTGGCCCACGACCTGCGGAATGGCATCGACCAGCGTCTGGTAAATCACCTCTCCACCAGGGGCCTCGCCCACGCCGGTATTCCCTGCGCTGTCTTTCAGCACGACGATATTACGGGTAAACCAGGCGTTATGCGCACCGCCAATATTGAGCAGCATGCTGTCCTGTCCGGCCACCGGGATGACCTTCATCTCCGTGACGGTTGGACTCGATTGCGTTGTCATCATCCACGCTCCGCTACAGGTTTAAGTTCGACGCGTTTGATATCCCCCACCAGCACCAGGTAGCTCAGCACCGCCACCAGCGCATGCACACCCACGTAGATCAGCGCGCCGTTGAAAGAGCCGGTCGTGCCGACGATGTAGCCGATAGCGATGGGCGTAACAATTCCGGAGATATTGCCGAACATGTTGAACAGACCGCCGCTCAGGCCGCTGATCTCTTTCGGTGCCGTATCCGCCATTACCGCCCAGCCCAGCGCGCCAATGCCTTTGCCGAAGAAGGCCATCGCCATAAAGCCGATAATCATCCATTCGGCATTGACGTAGTTACAGAACACCATGGTCATGGAGAGCAGCATACCGAGCACAATCGGCGTTTTACGCGCGATGTTCAGTGACCCCGTGCGGCGCATCAGCCAGTCGGAAATCACCCCGCCGAGCACGCCGCCGACGAAGCCGCAGATTGCCGGGACCGAGGCAACAAAGCCCGCTTTCAGAATCGACATGCCGCGTGCCTGCACCAGGTACACCGGGAACCAGGTGATGAAAAAGTAGGTTAAGGCGTTAATACAGTACTGGCCCAGATAGATGCCGATCATCATGCGCGAGCCGACGAGCTGCTTGATCTGCGCCCATTTCTGGCTGAACGGGACTTTTGCTTTTGCGGATTTCTGATCCATGTTGATCAGCGCTCCGCCTTCCGCGATGTACTCCAGCTCTTTTTTGTTCACGCCAGGATGCTGGTTGGGTTCGTGGATCACTTTCAGCCAGACGAAGCTGATGACGATCCCAAGCCCGCCCATGAAGAAGAAGACGTGTGACCAGCCCACCTCATGCGTCAGCCAGCCCATGATTGGCGCGAAGATCACCGTTGCGAAGTACTGTGCGGAGTTGAAAATCGCCACCGCCGTTCCCCTCTCCTGCGCCGGGAACCATGCCGCCACAATGCGGCTGTTGCCCGGGAAGGAAGGTGCTTCCGCTAAGCCTACCAGGAAGCGCAGCGTGAAGAGCGCCACGATAATGCCGAAGCCGCTGAAGATATCGACGAACCCCTGCAGCAGGGTAAACATCGACCAGATAAAGATGGACCAGAAATAGACGCGTTTAGATCCAAAACGGTCCAGCAGCCAGCCGCCAGGAATTTGCCCGATGACGTAGGCCCATGAGAATGCGGAGAAAACGTAACCCATGCCCACGGGATCAAGGCCGATATCTTTTGCCATTTCCGAACCGGCAATCGACAGCGTGGCGCGGTCACCATAGTTAAAGGACGTGACGATAAACAGCATCACCACTATCCAGTAGCGGGCGTTGGTGCGCTTTTCAGCGCTGCTCGCTGCGTGGCTTAATGTACTCATTGTTGCACTCCTGAAACATAGCTTTCGCCTGGTTCATTCTGTACAGCACTAATCAGAATGAGACTTGTGTTTTGTCGTTTTGGTACGGCCTGAAGCCGTTTTATAGTGACCGGGAAAGTATATGAAGGAGTGACACGTTCTCTCACCGTGCAGAAACACAGTATTGAAGGGTGTATGAGAGGTTGTTTATGGCATAAGCCCAAGGGAGTGGAAGGTGGTTCACGGAATTGAGGATTTACTGCGGCTTCGTTGCCGGGTGGCGGCTAAGCCTTACCCGGCCTGGATAACTATTTAAGGAGAGTTGCCCAGTGCTCGACCCACGGGTTTGATTCGCTTTCTGGCTCCGGGTGCTCCCCGGCATCAATCAGCAGCATCTCGCCGACGCGCTGGGCGCTCTGTTCCTGCAGGAGCGCATCGAACTGCTTGCCGCCGCCGCAGAAGTTGGCGTAAGAGCTGTCGCCCAGGGCAATGATGCCGTAGTGCACGTTCGGCTGATAGCCAAGCTGATCTTTAATGCCCTGGAACAGCGGCACGATGCTGTCCGGCAGATCGCCCTGCCCGGTGGTGGAGGTCACCACCAGAATGTACTTATCTTGATACTTTTGCCAGTCCGCCAGTTCCGGGTCTTCATAGACCGTGGCTTTATGGCCCTGGCTGGCGAGTATTGCCTCAGCCTCTTCCGCTACCAGCAGCGAGTTGCCGTACATTGTGCCGACAAAAATGCCTACTTCAGCCATGATATTTTCCCATAATGAATGCGTTTACCGTTCATCCTGAACGTTGCCCGATACAAACTCAACCCTTTCATTTTCGGGGAGTTGTCCCAGCCAGCCAAACTGTGACAGCGCCTGCATCCAGACGTCGTCCAGCCCCGCACGGATAGACATCGGTTCGCCGGTAAACGGGTGCGTCAGGCTCAGCTCGCTGGCGTGCAGCATCAGACGATGGCAGCCAAAGTGTTCGGCCGCGCTGCGGTTCTGGCGCAAATCACCGTGTTTGCTGTCGCCAATAATCGGGTGGCGCAGGTGCGCGAGATGGCGTCGCAGCTGGTGCTTACGCCCGGTTTTAGGCAGAAGCTCAACCAGGCTGTAGCGTGTGGTCGGAAATTTGCTGGTTGCCACCGGCATTTCGGTCGTCGCCATGCCGCGATAATCCGTCACTGCGGGCTGCGGACCTTTGTCATCGCGGGCAAATTTATCGGCGATTTTGTCCAGCTCCTCCACCAGCGGGTAGTCCAGCGTGGCGGCTTCCGTCAGCCAGCCACGGACGATCGCATGGTAGCGCTTTTGCATCTGGTGCTGTTCGAACTGCTGTGACAGCAGGCGTCCCGCCTCGCTGGAAAGCCCCATCAGCAGCACGCCGGAGGTCGGCCTGTCGAGACGATGGGCGGTAAAAACATGCTGACCAATCTGATCGCGAACGGTCTGCATCACCACCACCTTCTCATCACGATCGAGCCAGCTGCGGTGTACCAGCCAGCCTGACGGTTTATTCACCGCCACCAGCCACTCGTCCTGATAGAGGATCTCAAGCGTCATGCATCGTCACCGGCAAACAGGGTATCCAGTTTTTCCAGTTCGATCAGCATCACGTCGCGCGCAGGGTGCGTCGCCTCGAGCGCCATTTCATAGTAGGGAGAGACAGCAAACGCCTGCGGCAGCGGGTGACCGCCCTCAAGCAGGGCGTGCATGCGTGGAATTAACACCCACTGCAGCCACTCAAACGGGGCCAGCGTATCCAGGCAGAAGGGCTGGGTGCTCGCGAACGCTTCTGGCTGCGGCGCGGTCTCCTGCCACAGCTGATGTTGGCGCAAAAGGGCTTCGATGGCGTGCAACTGGGCACGAACGCTATCGTGTTGCGTCATAGTAACCTCAACTGAAAAAGTGAACGGCACGCAGCATAGCATTGCGGAAGGCAGAAATAAAAAAAGGGAGCACTGTAAAAACAGTGCTCCCGGTTCGTTCCGCAGCATTCCAGCTACAATTCGTGCTCCCTGCTCATCCGTGACAACTTTTCCTGAAGCCCGAAGGCCTGGTCATCCGTAAACCGATGCATCCTGCACACATCTTCCTGACGTGTTTGTTTCATCCTGAAACGTCCTGGCCTTCCTGACCCACCGACCATCCTGACCGGCTCTCGTTCTCCTTCCTGGAGGTGTCCCTTACGCATCCTGCGTTATCCACTTCGCTTCATCCTGAAGCCTTCCTGCAGCGCCATCCTGACGAGTCCTGAGTGAGATACGCCATCATCCTGATGTTCGTTTCTCGTGTCGGCGTCCTGTCGACGGAGATAGAATCCGCTATTCCGCTTCGTCTTACAACCCACCCTTTCGGTGTTGTAAGCCGTAAGAAATCCCTAAAAACGATGCAATGAACCACTAATCTATTGAAAAATAGAGTGATATTAATCTGAATTAAATAAGGTAATACTGAATGTTCCAGCGATCTCTCACAAACCTTGTAAGAGATCTCTCACACGCGCGATAGCATCATGGATTACAGAAGTGGCTCAAGTCGGGTGAGGAAATCCGCAAGAGAGGGGGCGAGAGTCTCGCGTTTGCGGGTTCCGATAGTCTCTTTAACCACTTCACCTGACAGGTTACAGACGGATAACACATCCAGTTCGCTGTCCAGCGTGGCAATAAAGAGCGTCGGAGAAAGCTTAAGGCGTTTTTGCGTGACCAGATGACCAATCAGGTTTTCCTGAACACGCTGCAGATCGTCTTCGCTCCAGGTCTGCAACAGCGTCAGCGTGATATCAGCAAAGCGCGCGGGCATATCCCCTGCGAACTGCGTGGTATAAAACGCGTGAACCGCTGGTTGTATCACAATGTCCATTGCCCGTTCAACCGCATTTACATTTTGCTCGCCGGTATTGGGCTTCGGCTGCCAGATAACGTAATCCTCAAGCGAAGAGATAATGCACGGCGATGGTACGCCATATAAATCAGCACTTTGCGGCCACGAGCCCTGCTTTTCATGCCATGCGTCGCAATAGCGGGTCGTGAAGGTAGTGAGGGCATTTGCAGTTTCGATGTCCACCGATTTCTCTCTTCTTGTCAGACAGGATAAACTCAGCCCATAAGTGTACCTGTAAAGTGGCTATGAAACATGTCTTACGAAAATCATCAGGCGTTAACCGGCTTAACGCTGGGTAAATCGACCGATTACCGCGATACCTACGATGCAGGCCTGCTGCAGGGCGTGCCGCGCAGCCTGAATCGCGATCCTCTGGGTCTGCATGCGGACGCATTGCCGTTTGTCGGCGGCGATATCTGGACGCTGTATGAACTCTCGTGGCTCAACGCACGCGGTCTGCCGCAGGTGGCGGTGGGCCACGTTGAGCTGGATTACGCCAGCGTTAATCTCGTCGAGTCCAAAAGCTTTAAGCTCTATCTCAACAGTTTTAACCAGACAAAATTCAACAGCTGGGACGACGTTCAGCACACACTGGAGCGTGATTTAAGCGCCTGCGCGCAGGGAAAGGTGAGCGTTTCACTGTATCGCCTGCACGAGCTGGAAGGGCAGCCGGTCGCCCACTTCAACGGAACCTGCATCGACGATCAGGATATCGAGGTGGAGAATTATGAATTCAGCGCCGATTACCTCGAAAACGCGACGAGCGGAAAGGTAGTCGAAGAGACGCTGGTCAGCCATCTGCTGAAATCCAACTGCCTGATCACCCACCAGCCGGACTGGGGCTCGGTGCAGATCCAGTACCGCGGCCCGAAAATCGACCGGGAAAAATTGCTGCGCTACCTGGTGTCGTTCCGCCATCACAACGAATTCCACGAGCAGTGCGTGGAGCGTATTTTTAGCGATATTCAGCGTTTCTGCCAGCCAGAAAAATTGAGCGTTTATGCGCGCTACACCCGCCGCGGGGGGCTGGACATCAACCCGTGGCGCACCAACACCGATTTTGTGCCGGCGACGGGACGGCTGGTGCGTCAATAATATAAATATTTTCACAATATGCGCGGTATCTTCCGCGCTTTAGGTTGTGAAACGTCACGCGCCAGGGCTATTGTAATCAACAGGGAAAGACGATAATCGTCCCGTAAGGAGCTCACTTGATTACACATATTAGCCCGCTTGGCTCAATGGATATGTTGTCGCAGCTGGAAGTGGACATGCTTAAGCGCACGGCCAGCAGCGATCTTTATCAACTGTTTCGTAACTGTTCACTTGCTGTACTGAACTCCGGAAGCCTGACAGATAACAGTAAAGAACTGCTGTCCCGCTTCGAAAGCTTTGATATCAACGTGCTGCGCCGCGAGCGTGGCGTGAAGCTTGAAGTCATCAACCCGCCGGAAGAGGCCTTTGTCGACGGGCGCATCATTCGTTCACTTCAGGCTAACCTGTTTGCCGTGCTGCGTGACATCCTGTTTGTCAACGGGCAGATCCACAACGCAGGCCGTTTCCAGCATCTCGACCTGGAAAGCTCGGTCCATATTACCAACCTGGTGTTCTCTATTTTGCGTAACGCCCGTGCCCTGCACGTTGGCGAAGCGCCGAACATGGTCGTCTGCTGGGGCGGTCACTCCATTAACGAAACCGAATACCTTTATGCCCGTCGGGTAGGAACGCAGCTCGGCCTGCGCGAGCTGAACATCTGTACCGGCTGCGGTCCGGGTGCGATGGAAGCGCCGATGAAAGGTGCCGCAGTGGGACACGCGCAGCAGCGTTATAAAGAGGGGCGGTTTATCGGCATGACCGAGCCGTCAATCATCGCAGCTGAGCCGCCTAACCCGCTGGTTAACAAGCTGATTATCATGCCGGATATCGAGAAGCGTCTTGAGGCGTTTGTCCGTATCGCCCACGGCATTATCATCTTCCCGGGCGGCGTGGGGACAGCGGAAGAGCTGCTCTACCTGCTGGGTATTCTGATGAATCCGGCCAACAAAGATCAGGTTCTGCCGCTGATCCTGACCGGGCCGAAAGAGAGCGCCGACTACTTCCGCGTGCTGGACGAGTTTATCGTGCACACGCTGGGTGAAGCCGCGCGTCGTCACTATCGCATCATCATTGACGATGCCGCAGAGGTGGCGCGCCAGATGAAAAAAGCGATGCCGCTGGTGAAGGAGAACCGCCGCGATACCGGCGATGCGTATAGTTTTAACTGGTCAATTCGCATTGCGCCGGACCTGCAGATCCCGTTCGAGCCTTCGCATGAAAATATGGCGAACCTGAAACTCTACCCGGACCAGCCTGTGGAAGTCCTGGCTGCCGATCTGCGTCGTGCCTTCTCCGGGATTGTGGCGGGCAACGTCAAAGAGATGGGCATCCGCGCCATTGAACAGTACGGTCCGTACAAGATCCACGGCGACCCGGAGATGATGCGCCGTATGGACGACATGCTGCAGGGCTTCGTCGCTCAGCACCGCATGAAGCTGCCAGGATCCGCCTACATTCCTTGCTACGAAATCTGCACCTAACGCTTAGCAGCGTCTCATCAAAACCGGGTCGCCCTCTCGCGCGTCCCGGTTTTTTTTTACCGAAGCAATTCATAGGCATCACTTATGTCTTTTACAAACTATTCACAAACGCAAACGATTACCTCATTTTTACAACCGTAATTTATCAGCCTTAATCCAAATTACCCGCCAGAAAATCCTAAAAACCTAAATCTTTACAGCTAAAGACACCTATATCACGGGTCGGTCTTTCAGCTCACATGTCGTTGGTGGTAGCCTTCGCGCCCGTAAATTCTCTTTGATGTTTTTTTAACAGATAAATGGTCTAAAGATGCCCACATCATAAGTGGATTATTGCATTTGGGATCAGGATCACTGATAGATTCATAACTAGAATGTATCTTTCCGCCCGCCAATAGTTACGGGTGAAAATTATTAAAAAACCGTCACTGAACGAATTTCATATTACCGTCAGGCACTTTTTCATCGGATTTGACTAAAAAACCTGACAATTCGCTTCCTCCAGGAGATATAGATGGAAACCACTCAAACCAGCACCGTTGCTTCGATTGAATCCCGAAGTGGTTGGCGCAAAACGGATACCATGTGGATGCTTGGCCTTTACGGCACGGCAATCGGCGCTGGTGTACTGTTCCTTCCTATCAACGCAGGCGTCGGCGGTCTGATCCCGCTGATCATTATGGCTATCATCGCTTTCCCGATGACCTTCTTTGCACACCGCGGTCTGACCCGCTTCGTGCTGTCCGGTAAAAACCCGGGCGAAGACATCACTGAAGTTGTTGAAGAGCATTTCGGCGTTGGCGCAGGTAAACTGATTACCCTGCTCTACTTCTTCGCGATTTACCCTATTCTGCTGGTCTACAGCGTGGCGATCACCAACACCGTTGAAAGCTTCATGATGCACCAGCTGCACATGACGCCGCCTCCGCGTGCGATTCTGTCTCTGATTCTGATTGTTGGCATGATGACCATCGTGCGCTTCGGTGAGCAGATGATTGTGAAAGCAATGAGCGTACTGGTCTTCCCGTTCGTTATTGCTTTGATGGTGCTGGCTTGCTACCTGATCCCACAGTGGAACAGCGCAGCGCTGGAAACCCTGTCCCTGAGCAGCGCATCGGCAACCGGTAACGGCCTGCTGATGACCCTCTGGCTGGCGATTCCGGTGATGGTGTTCTCTTTCAACCACTCCCCAATCATCTCCTCTTTCGCCGTTGCGAAACGTGAAGAGTACGGTAATGGCGCAGAGAAGAAGTGCTCCAGCATCCTGGCACGCGCTCACATCATGATGGTACTGACCGTGATGTTCTTCGTCTTCAGCTGCGTACTGAGCCTCTCCCCGGCGGATCTGGCGGCAGCGAAAGAGCAGAACATCTCTATTCTGTCTTACCTGGCGAACCACTTTAACGCACCGGTCATTGCGTGGATGGCACCTATCATCGCGATTATCGCCATCACCAAATCCTTCCTGGGCCACTACCTCGGCGCACGTGAAGGCTTCAACGGTATGGTGATTAAATCTCTGCGCGGTAAAGGCAAGAGCATTGAAATCAACAAGCTGAACAAAATCACTGCGCTGTTCATGCTGCTCACCACCTGGGCGGTAGCAACGCTGAACCCAAGCATCCTGGGCATGATTGAAACCCTGGGCGGCCCGGTCATCGCGATGATTCTGTTCCTGATGCCGATGTACGCGATTCAGAAAGTCCCTGCTATGCGTAAGTACAGCGGTCATGTGAGCAACGTGTTTGTGGTTATCATGGGTCTTATCGCAATCTCTGCGATCTTCTACTCCCTGTACACCATGTTCTGATTATCACCCGCGCCGTCTTCGGACGGCGCACTCCTCCCTCTCTGACTGAAAGCAATGGACGCATCATGATTAGCGTATTCGATATCTTCAAAATCGGTATTGGTCCTTCCAGCTCTCACACCGTCGGACCAATGAAAGCCGGTAAGCAGTTCACGGATGACTTGATTGCACGCGGCATCTTGCATGACATTACCCGCGTGGTTGTCGATGTATACGGCTCGCTTTCCCTGACCGGGAAAGGCCACCATACCGATATCGCCATTATCATGGGCCTGGCGGGAAATCTGCCGGATACCGTTGATATTGATGCGATCCCTGGCTTCATCCAGGATGTGAACACCCACGGTCGCCTGCTGCTGGCGAACGGTGAGCATGAGGTTGAATTCCCGGTTGACCACTGCATGAATTTCCATGCGGACAACCTGTCGCTGCACGAAAACGGCATGCGCATTACCGCGCTGGCCGGCGACAAAGCGGTATACAGCCAGACGTATTACTCTATCGGCGGCGGTTTTATCGTCGACGAAGACCACTTTGGTCAAACCGATAACGCTTCTGTCGAGGTGCCGTATCCGTACAAAACGGCGGCGGATCTTCAGCGTCACTGCCAGGAGACGGGCCTTTCCCTTTCCGGCTTGATGATGAAAAACGAGCTGGCACTTCACAGCAAAGAAGAGCTCGAACAGCACTTCACTAACGTCTGGGAAGTGATGCGCGGCGGTATTGAGCGTGGGATCACCACCGAAGGCGTTCTGCCTGGCAAGCTTCGCGTGCCGCGTCGTGCTGCAGCACTGCGCCGTATGCTGGTGAGCACCGACAAAACGACAACGGACCCGATGGCCGTCGTAGACTGGATCAACATGTTCGCACTGGCGGTGAACGAAGAGAACGCCGCAGGGGGCCGTGTGGTCACCGCGCCGACTAACGGTGCCTGCGGCATCGTTCCGGCGGTGCTGGCGTACTACGACAAGTTTATCCGTGAAGTGAACGCGAACTCACTGGCACGCTACCTGCTGGTCGCCAGTGCGATTGGTTCGCTGTATAAGATGAACGCGTCCATTTCCGGTGCGGAAGTGGGCTGTCAGGGTGAAGTCGGCGTGGCGTGCTCCATGGCGGCGGCGGGTCTGGCCGAACTGTTGGGTGCGAGCCCGACACAGGTTTGCATTGCTGCGGAAATCGGCATGGAACATAACCTGGGACTGACCTGTGACCCGGTTGCCGGACAGGTACAGGTGCCGTGCATCGAACGTAACGCGATTGCCTCCGTGAAGGCGGTGAACGCGGCACGTATGGCGCTGCGCCGCACCAGCGAGCCGCGCGTCTGTCTCGATAAGGTTATCGAAACCATGTACGAAACCGGTAAAGATATGAACGCCAAATACCGCGAAACCTCTCGCGGCGGCCTGGCGATGAAGATCGTAACCTGCGATTAAGCCTCTCAGGAAGCCTCGTTTTGCGAGGCTTCTTCCTGTTTTCCCCACCATTCATAGTTTCGCGCTGCTGACAGTGTTACCCTTCACGCATGAGATAGAAGGGAGATTATCTGTGGCCGTTCATTTACTTATCGTCGATGCTCTTAACCTGATCCGCCGTATCCATGCGGTACAGGGGACGCCTTGTAAAGACACCTGTCTGCACGCGCTGGAACAGCTTATTCGCCACAGTGAACCCACCCACGCGGTCGCGGTATTTGATGACGAAGCCCGCAACACGGGCTGGCGACACCAGCGTCTGCCGGACTACAAAGCCGGACGCGCACCGATGCCGGACGATCTTCACGCCGAGTTGCCCATGCTGCGCGCTGCATTTGAACAGCGGGGCGTCCCCTGCTGGGGCGCACAGGGAAACGAAGCCGACGATCTCGCGGCCACCCTCGCCGTAAAGGTGGCAAGTGCCGGGCACCAGGCCACTATCGTTTCAACTGACAAAGGCTACTGCCAGCTGCTCTCGCCGACTATCCGCATTCGCGACTATTTTCAAAAACGCTGGCTGGACGCGCCGTTTATTGCCAGCGAGTTCGGCGTCTCGCCTGAGCAACTGCCGGATTACTGGGGGCTGGCAGGCATCAGCAGTTCTAAGGTTCCAGGTGTCGCCGGTATTGGGCCAAAGAGCGCCGCACAGCTGCTGACCGATTTTCAGAGTCTGGAAGGGATTTACGCCCGTCTGGATGAGGTGCCAGAAAAGTGGCGCAAGAAGCTGGAGGCACATAAAGAGATGGCGTTTATCTGCCGGGAAATCGCAACGCTACAGACGGATTTACAGCTGGACGGGAATTTACAGCAGCTGCGGTTAGAACGTTAAAGCGACTTCAGAGTTTTGTAGGCCCGGTAAGCGCAGCGCCACCGGGCAAAACAAAGCACGCACTATCGCTCGTCGCGACGTCCGCCGACCGCAGCCCACCAGCGACGAATATGCACCGTCACCTCTTCACGGTCGTGATACAGCTGACGCGCCTGGATCTCCACGTTAATACCGTGTTCATCCATCTGCTCCTGAATATACGCCAGGTTCTGCGACACTTCCTCATAGCGCTTTTTCATCGGCAGCTTGAGGTTGAAAATGGTCTCACGACACCAGCCGTTGACCAGCCAGGAGGCCATCAGCGCGGCGACTTTTGCCGGCTTCTCAACCATATCGCACACCATCCACGAGATGTTGTTACGGTTCGGGCGATAGCGGAAACCGTCCTCACGCAGCCAGGTGACCTGCCCGGTGTCCATCAGGCTTTGCGCCATTGGGCCGTTATCAACGGACGATACCCACATATTGCGTTTCACCAGCTGATAGGTCCAGCCGCCCGGGCACGCGCCAAGGTCGACAGCGTACATGCCGTTTGCCAGACGCTCATCCCACTCATCCGCCGGGATAAAGACGTGGAACGCCTCTTCCAGCTTGAGCGTGGAACGGCTTGGCGCATCGGACGGGAAGCGCAAACGCGGGATGCCCATAAAGAAGGGAGAGTTGTTGGTGGTGTACGAATAGCCTGTATAGCAGCAGCCCGGTGCGATAAAGAAGATATGCACCACCGGACGCTTCGGCGTTTCGTAGTTTGTCAGCACGCCCGCATCACGCAGCGCCGCACGCAGCGGCACGGTGAACTTACGGCAGAACTTCATCAGCTCTTTACTTTCGTTGGTATCCGCCACTTCAACGCGCAGATCGCCGCCCTTCTCCACCACGCCCTGCAGCATGCCGACAATTGGCGTGATGCGGTCTTCCGGCGGAAGGTCCTTCAGCAGCTCACCCGCAACAAACATCTGGCGAGCGAAGATCAGCGAGCTGAACGGCAGCTCGCGCGCCAGCTTGTCGGCGTCTTCAGGCTGATAGCACTCAAATACCACATAGCCCGCGTTCTCTTTTACGCGGGCAAAGCCGAAGACTTCGCGCTTCGCCGCTTTATCGGTAATTTCCGCGGCGCACTCTTTCTCAAACCCCGGGCGACAATATAAAACAACCTTATTCATGAACAACGCCCTTGCGTTTCAGACGGATAGCTCCGATAAACATTAATACCCAACCCGCCAGGAAGCTGAAGCCGCCGACAGGTGTAACGAACGCCCACAGGCGCAGATGTGAGAGCGCAAGGCAGTACAGGCTACCGCTGAACAACACGGTACCCAGCGCCATAAACACGCTGCTCCAGTAAAACCAGATACTGATACGACGCTGCATCGCCACCGCCAGCCCAAATATCGCCAGCGTGTGGAACGCCTGATATTCAAGGCCGGTCTGGATCCAGCCCATCTCTACTGCGCCCAAAGACTTGCTTAATACATGTGCGCCAAAGGCGCCCAGTGCAACAAAAATAAAGCCACTCACCGCGGCAAAAATCAGCATGAATCGGCTGGTCATGTTTAAGTCCTGAATTGATGCGTGCCCGGCACACAAACGTTATTGCTCATACCTGAAGCGGAATTTTTCTTGCTCGGTTGCCGCTTTCGCCAGTATCCACTGCCGGAAGGCGGCTATTTTACCCAGTTCTGCCTGACTGTCATGACAAACCAGATAAAACGCATTCTTGCTGACCAGTACATCATTAAAAGGGCAAACCAGGCGGCCTGCCTCAATTTCGGACTGCGCCATAACGTTGTTCGCCAACGCCACGCCCTGCCCGTGAATGGCAGCCTGTAACACCATCGCACTGTGGCTAAAGATGGGTCCCTGCTGCACGTTTATATGTGTAAGACCTAATTGACGGGTATAAGTTTGCCAGTCGCGGCGAGAGGCATCATGCAAAAGCGTATGCTGAGCCAGGTCAGCGGGTGACTTCAGCGCCTTTTCACCTGTTAACAGCAGGGGAGAACAGACCGGCAGGAGATATTCTGCGTATAATTTCTCAACACGCAAGCCCGGCCAGTTACCGCGACCATAAAAAATGGCGACATCCACGTCATCGGCCAGCTTGTCCTCCTGGCGATCTACCGCCTGGATTCGAACGTCGATCCCCGGATAAGCTGAGTTAAAGCTTGAGAGTCTGGGCACCAGCCAATGAATGGCAAAACTGGGTAATAAACTGACAGTCAGGGCACCTTTTGCACTGCGAGCCTGCAGCTTACGCGTGGCTTCCGTAAGCTGGGAAAAAATCTCTTTAATATCCTGAAAATAGCTCTGCCCCTCTTCGGTCAACAGCAACGAACGGTTGCGTCGACGAAACAGCTTAAGGCCCAGAAAATCCTCCAGAGACTTGATTTGGTGACTTACTGCGGCCTGTGTCACAAAAAGCTCATCTGCTGCGCGGGTAAAGCTCAGGTGACGTGCTGCTGCATCAAAAACACGTAATGCATTGAGGGGTGGCAATCGCTTTGACATGGTTATCTGGCTTAGATGTTAACGGATTTTAACAAACAGGAAACAACGTTTAACCTATTAGTTTTTTTTATCTGAGCCATTATAATTTGTCCGTTGAGGAACTACCAGCAAATACCTATAGTGGCGGCACTTCCTGAGCCGGAACGAAGAGCTTTTTTCGGAATGCGTGTTCTGAAGGGCTTTTGGCTTACGGTTGTGATGTTGTGTTGTTGTGTTTGCAATTGGTCTGCGATTCAGACCACGGTAGCAACGCTACCAATTTTTCACTTCCTGTACATTTACCCTGTCTGTCCATAGTGATTAATGTAGCACCGCCAATTTGCGGTGCTTTTTTTTGCTTATCGATCTGTTAATGCTCGATCTCTTTCATCTCTTTCACGTCCGTGCGGTTGATCTGCTGCTTGTTCCCGTTAGCATCTTTGTACGAAATCATCCCGGTATCATTATCGGTAGTCGGTTTCCCTTCCGAAACGATAGAACGACCATCGTTGGTGTGCATCACGTAGTTGTTACCAGAACACGCGCTCAGGGCAAAAGTAAACGCACAGGCAGAAATGATTGCAGCTGTCTTATTCATGATTATTCTCCTTTAGCAATTAATGCTATTCAAACCTCGATTTATAACAGGCTAAAACATCCGCCTAACACTATTTAGCATAACCTGCTTTTTTGAGGTCGTAAGGATAAGCAGACAATTCTGATAGATATCAACCTCCTTGCCCTGCCGCTGAAATTGCGCGACGATCGCTATATTGAAATGAGGAATCCCATGAACGCTTTCAGTCCTGCGCAGTTCCGCGCACAGTTTCCGGCCCTGGCCGATGCCGGTATTTACCTGGATAGCGCCGCCACCGCCCTTAAGCCACAGGCGGTGATTGAGGCCACGCAGCAGTTCTACAGCCTGAGCGCCGGGAACGTGCATCGCAGCCAGTTTGCCGAAGCGCAGCGATTAACCGCGCGCTACGAAGCCGCACGCGATCAGGTCGCGCGCCTGATCAATGCCGAAAGCGGGAAAAGCATCGTCTGGACGCGAGGCACGACAGAGGCCATCAATATGGTGGCCCAGTGCTACGCGCGCCCGCTGCTTCAGCCGGGCGATGAGATTGTCGTCAGCGAAGCGGAACATCACGCCAACCTGGTGCCATGGCTGATGGTAGCCGAGCAAACGGGTGCGCGCGTGGTGAAACTCCCACTGGGTGCAGACCTTCTGCCCGACGTGGCCCGTCTCCCCGAGCTGATTACTCCCCGCAGCCGCATTCTGGCGCTCGGACAGATGTCGAACGTCACGGGTGGTTGCCCCGATCTGGCTCAGGCCATTCGCATAGCCCATGCCAGCGGGATGGTGGTGATGGTCGACGGCGCTCAGGGCGTGGTGCACTTCCCCGCTGATGTGCAGGCGCTTGATATCGACTTCTATGCCTTCTCGGGACATAAGCTCTACGGTCCAACCGGTATAGGGGCGCTGTACGGCAAGCCAGAACTGCTGGCAAAAATGACGCCGTGGCTCGGTGGCGGCAAAATGATTACCGAAGTGTCGTTCGATGGCTTCAAAACTCAGGATGTTCCCTATCGTCTGGAGGCCGGTACGCCGAACGTGGCGGGGGTGATTGGCTTAAGCGCGGCGCTGGAGTGGCTGGCTGAAACCGACATTGTCCAGGCTGAAAGCTGGAGCCGGGGGCTGGCGACGCTGGCAGAGGAAGAACTCAAAAAGCGCCCGGGCTTCCGCTCGTTCCGCGTTCAGGACTCCAGCCTGCTCGCCTTTGATTTTGCGGGCGTTCATCATAGCGACATGGTGACGCTGCTGGCCGGGTACGGCATTGCCCTGCGTGCCGGACAGCACTGCGCCCAGCCGCTGCTGGCGGCGCTCGGCGTTAACGGTACGCTGCGCGCCTCGTTTGCGCCGTATAATACCCAAAGCGATGTCGACGCGCTGGTTGCCGCCGTTGACCGCGCCCTTGAAATACTGGTGGATTAATGACTAACGCTGCATTAGCCGGACATCCGTTTGGCACGGTCATCACAGAAGAGACCCTAAGACAGACCTTCGCCCCGCTCCAACAGTGGGAAGATAAATATCGTCAGCTGATCCTGCTGGGTAAACAGCTCCCTGTGCTTTCAGACGATCTCAAAGCGCAGGCGAAAGAGATTGCAGGCTGTGAAAACCGCGTCTGGCTGGGCGTGAGCGTCTCCGGCGAGAAGCTGCACTTCTTCGGCGATAGCGAAGGCCGCATCGTCAGGGGCCTGCTGGCCGTATTGTTGACCGCTGTGGAAGGGAAAAGCGCGGCGGAATTGCTGGCACGTTCGCCGCTGGCGTTATTTGATGAGCTTGGGCTGCGCGCGCAGCTCAGCGCCTCGCGCGGTCAGGGGCTGATCGCGCTCAGCGACGCGGTAGGGGATGCCGCACGTCAGGCTCAGGCCTGACGTTCCGCTTTTGCCATCATTTTCTTGAGGGCGTGAGACACCGCCACAAAGCCGAAGGAGGCGGTCACCATGGTGGCCGCACCAAACCCGGAGGCGCAATCCATTCGTTTTGGCCCTTCCGCCGTGCTCTTCATTGCGCAGACTGACCCATCCGCCTGCGGATAGACCAGCGCTTCGGTTGAGAACACGCAGTCGACGCCCAGCTTGCCTTTGCTGTTCTTCACCACGTTAAAGTCGCTCTTCAGGCGTTCGCGCAGCTTGGCAGCCAGCGGATCCTGAATGGTTTTCGCCAGATCGGCCACCTGGATCTGCGTCGGATCGATTTGCCCGCCCGCGCCGCCCGTCGTGACCAGCGGCACCTTGTAGCGACGGCAGTATGCGATCAGCGCCGCTTTTGGCCGCACGCTGTCGATGGCGTCAATCACATAGCTGTAGCCTTTGCTCATGTACTCCGCGACGTTATCTGCCGTCACAAAGTCGTCGATCACCGTCACGCGGCACTCCGGGTTGATCAAACGGATACGCTCCGCCATGACCTCAGACTTCGCCAGGCCGACGCTATCGCGCAGGGCGTGGATTTGACGGTTGGTGTTGGTGACGCAAACGTCATCCATGTCAATCAGCGTGATTGCGCCAATACCGGTTCTCGCCAGCGCTTCTGCCGCCCACGACCCCACACCACCAATGCCCACGACGCAGACGTGCGCATCCGCAAACAGCTGCAGGGCTTTTTCACCATATAAACGTGCCGTTCCGCCAAAACGCTGGCGCCAGGCGTCGCTGATTACCACAGACATAAAACCTCAGATGTAAAAAGGGTGAGGTTTTCCTCACCCTGAACAGTAATCCGTATTGCGCTCAGAATACCACAATCAGCCGCTGAATACGTTTCCAGCACCCGGCGCCGCCTTCAGTACCCACACGCGTCCGTAGTGGTTATACCAGCCCGCGCGATGGCCTGCGTCAGGGCCAATACCCTGATAGATGTCGAAGTGCTGGCCTTTAATCGCCCCGCCGACGTCCAGCGCCACCATCAGGCGCAGCTCATACTGGCCGTTGAACTTGCCGTTATGGTCCAGCAGAGGAACCTCAGCCAGCAGCGTGGTGCCTGCAGGAATAATCGAACGATCCGATGCTACCGACGCGCGGCCAATCAGCGGAACTGCACTCGCCCCTTTCACCGGCGCGAAGTTCTGCGGTTTGAAGAAGACGAACGACGGGTTCTGCTCCAGCAGCTCACGCACCTCGGCTTCGCTGTGCTTTTCGCCCCACTCGCGGATAGCCTGCATCGACATGTCTTCTTTCTTCACTTCGCCGCGGTCGATCAGCACCTTGCCAATACTGCGATAGGCGTGGCCGTTTTTACCGGAATAGCTGAAGAAGTTAAGCGGCGAACCGTCGCCAAAATCAATGTAGCCGCTGCCCTGAACGTCCATGATGAAGTTATCCATCAGGGAGTTGCTGTAGGCCAGAACGTAGTTTTCGCTCAGCGCACCGGCGTAGATCTCAGCACGAGACGGCAGACGACCGCGTTTTGGCGGCATACGGTAAATAGGATACTGGAACTCGCCCTGACGGGAGTGTCGTGCCTGGATAACCGGGGTGTAATAGCCGGTAAACTGAACGTTGCCGTAGTTATCGGCTCCTTCCATCTGCCAGGCATCAATACCAAACTGGCGCATGTTGCGCGTATCGCCGCCTGCTTTCAGCCAATCCTGGACCGCGTTATACACGCTACTCTGGGTACCATACAGACGCGGCGACGCGTTGCGGATCTGGTAGACCTGCTCGGAGAAATCACCGGCATTAATCGGTGCGCCGACAGCATCAGGCTGATTAACTAAAGAGAAAGGCTGGGATAACTTCCCGTCTTTATACTGTTGACCGCGATCGGTCGGTTTGGAAGAACAGGCCGCAAGAATCGCTACCATTGCGCCCGCCATCAGATACTTCGCCCAACGTCCTTTCATTATATCTCGTCTTTAAGTTGCCCATTTCCGCGTGATGAAGATAACAAACCGCCAGGGCTAATGAAATGCGATCGCATGCCCTTTGGCAAATTTTGCGCAAAAAATAGTCCAAACAAAGCCATGTCGTTCAATTTGCATACAAAATCATGATTTATGTGAAAAAGGGGTTGCATCACAAACCTATCCGAGTATAGTGCGCATCCACGGACGCGGGGTGGAGCAGCCTGGTAGCTCGTCGGGCTCATAACCCGAAGGTCGTCGGTTCAAATCCGGCCCCCGCAACCAATTAAAATTTGATGAAGTATCTTCTACGACTGTAGAAAGACGGACGCGGGGTGGAGCAGCCTGGTAGCTCGTCGGGCTCATAACCCGAAGGTCGTCGGTTCAAATCCGGCCCCCGCAACCAATCAAATTTGAAGAAGTAAGTTTCTACACGAGTAGAAAGACGGACGCGGGGTGGAGCAGCCTGGTAGCTCGTCGGGCTCATAACCCGAAGGTCGTCGGTTCAAATCCGGCCCCCGCAACCAATACTTCTAAAAACAATAAACACCCTTAAGGGTGTTTTTTTGTATCTGTCGTTTGTGAATTTGCCGGGCGTTTACCCGGCTGAAAGATTTACCCGCGCCGCGCCAGCGTCGCCCCATCAGAGAAATACGCCCGTATCCCCGCCAGAATCGACTCCGCCACTTCCTGCTGGAATTTTGCCGTCTTGAGCTTGCGCTCCTCTTCAACGTTACTGATAAACGCGGTTTCTACCAGAATGGACGGGATATCCGGTGCCTTGAGTACCGCAAACCCGGCCTGTTCAACGCTGTTTTTATGCAGCTTATTGATGTTGCCCAGCTTGCCCAGCACCGCTTTACCAAACTTCAGGCTGTCGTTAATGGTCAGTGACTGCACCATATCGAACATAGTATGGTCGACGTAGCGGTCGCCGCTTTTGCTCACGCCACCAATCAGGTCAGAGGCGTTCTGGCTGTCAGCCAGGAATCTTGCTGCGGTACTGGTCGCGCCTTTGGTTGAGAGCGCAAACACCGACGAGCCGCTTGGCTGGCGGCTGGTAAACGCATCCGCATGGATCGACACGAACAAATCGGCGCGCTGCTTCTGCGCTTTCGCCACCCGGACCTTCAGCGGAATAAAGACGTCTTCATTGCGCGTCATATAGGCGCGCATATTGCCTTCTTTATCAATCAACGCCTTCAGACGACGGGCAATTTGCAGCACCACGTCTTTTTCACGCGTGCGGTATTTCCCCACCGCGCCGGAGTCTTCGCCGCCGTGTCCAGGATCGAGCATGATCACAATCGGACGATCGCGCCCTGCTTTCCCGGGCTGCGGACCACTTTGCGCAGGTGGAACCTGACGCTGCAAATCGCCCTTGTTGTAATCCTCCAGCAGGGCAAGAAGCGGATCCTGAATATCCGTCGCATTGGCCGGGTAGAGATCCATCACCAGGCGCTCTTTGAAGGTCGCAACGGGCGCCAGGGCGAACAGCTGCGGCTTAACGTTCTGCTTCAGCTCAAACACCATGCGCACGGTTTGCGGATCAAACTGCCCGACGCGCGCCGATTTAATAAACGGATCGTCACCGCGGATCTGCGCCGCCATACCCTTCAGCACGGAGTTGAGGTTAACGCCTTCGAGATCCACCACCACGCGTTCAGGGTTGCTGAGGGCAAATTGCTTATATTTCAGCACGCGGTTTGATTCGACCGTCACGCGCGTATAGGTCGACGACGGCCAGACGCGCACCGCCACCACCTGACTCGTGGCGGCAAGACCGACCTGACTGACGCTAAGCAACCACATTGCCCCGGCCCCTTTTAACAAACGGCGGCGGCTTATTGCTGAATTGGATCCCGACATGCTTCTCCCGAGCAAGAACACTGACTGATATACAAAATGTCCAAATTGACCGAAAACTTTAACGAATGACGCATAAACTGTCATCTATAAAAGGGTAAACAATCATACGCTAACGCACGGATTACTTACCAATTTCTGTGGGTCGCAGAAAATTTGCGCTTGCACACGCGACCACAATCGAATAAAAATACAGAAATTACGAATAAACATTCATTAAGGGTTGTGCCATGGTGAAGGAACGTAGAACCGAACTGGTCCAGGGATTCCGCCATTCTGTTCCCTATATCAACGCCCATCGGGGAAAAACGTTTGTCATCATGCTTGGTGGCGAAGCCATTGAGCATGAAAATTTTTCCAGCATCGTCAATGACATTGGCCTGCTGCACAGCCTCGGGATCCGCCTGGTGGTGGTGTATGGCGCGCGTCCGCAGATCGACGCCAACCTGGCCGCTCACCACCACGAGCCGATTTACCACAAGCATACCCGCGTTACCGATGCCAAAACCCTTGAGCTGGTGAAACAGGCGGCGGGTCTGCTGCAGCTGGATATTACCGCTCGCCTGTCCATGAGCCTGAACAATACGCCGCTACAGGGCGCGCATATCAACGTCGTTAGCGGCAACTTTATCATTGCCCAGCCGCTCGGCGTGGACGATGGCGTGGATTACTGCCACAGCGGCCGCATTCGTCGTATTGATGAAGAAGCTATTCATCGCCAGCTGGACAGCGGTGCCATCGTGCTGATGGGCCCGGTCGCCGTTTCCGTGACCGGCGAAAGCTTTAACCTGACGTCAGAGGAGATTGCCACGCAGCTGGCGATCAAGCTGAAGGCGGAAAAAATGATTGGGTTCTGCTCCTCCCAGGGCGTCGTGAACGATGAAGGAACAATCGTACCGGAACTCTTCCCGAACGAAGCCCAGGCTCGCGTGGAAGCGCTGGAAGCCGAAGGCGATTACTACTCCGGCACCGTCCGATTCCTGCGTGGTGCCGTGAAGGCCTGCCGCAGCGGCGTGCGCCGCAGCCACCTGATCAGCTATCAGGAAGACGGGGCCCTGCTGCAGGAGCTGTTCTCCCGCGACGGTATTGGTACTCAGATTGTGATGGAGAGTGCGGAGCAGATCCGCCGCGCCACCATCAACGACATCGGCGGCATTCTGGAGCTGATCCGCCCGCTGGAACAGCAGGGTATTCTGGTGCGTCGCTCACGCGAACAGCTGGAGATGGAGATCGACAAATTCACCATTATTCAGCGCGATAACCTGACCATTGCCTGCGCCGCGCTCTATCCGTTCCCGGAAGAGAAGATCGGTGAAATGGCCTGCGTGGCGGTGCATCCTGATTACCGCAGCTCTTCACGCGGCGAAATGCTGCTTGAGCGCGTGGCGGTACAGGCGCGCCAGATGGGGCTAAGCAAGCTGTTTGTCCTGACGACGCGCAGCATTCACTGGTTCCAGGAGCGCGGATTCACGCCGGTGGATATCGATTCTCTGCCGGAAACGAAGAAAGAGATGTACAACTATCAGCGTCGTTCAAAAGTGCTGATGGCCGATCTGGGATGATACGACGCCCTCACCGTCCGGCGAGGGCTTTCGTTCAGAGTGACTCAAATATCGCGCTCAGCCCGCTTCGGCGTTCCGTGCGGGTGGCGATCGCCTGCACCAGCACCCGTTCATCGGCATACAGAGACAGGCGCTGACGCGCGCGCGTAATGGCGGTATAGATCAGCTCGCGGGTAATGACGGGTGAAAGCTGCGTGGGAAGGATCAGCGCCGCATGGTTAAACTCGGAGCCCTGGGATTTATGCACCGTCATCGCCCAGGCGGTTTCATGCTCGGGCAAACGGCTGGGCTGGAAAGACTTCACGCTCCCGTCCGGCATCTGGAACCAGACGCGCAGGCCCTGGCCGCAGTCGAGCGCGATCCCGATATCCCCGTTAAACAATCCCAGCGCGCTGTCGTTGCGGGAGATCATCACCGGCCGTCCTTCATACCAGCGCGAGTGCGGGGTACGGTGAATTTTGCGTTTTTGCGCCAGCAGCTGTTCCAGCCTGTCGTTAAGACCCCGGACACCAAAGGGGCCTTCCCTCAGCGCACAGAGCAACTGATACTCGCCAAACGCGGCAATGACCTGCTCCGGCGTACTTTGCTGTTGTACGCCCGTCAGAAAGCGCTGGTACCCCTGCAGGGCGTCATCAAGCATCGCCTGATACTCTTCCCCGCTTTGCAGCGATTTTTTCTCAATATCCGTAAAGGTTCCGTCAAATACCGCCGCGGTGGTGCGCCGGTCGCCCCGGTTCACCGCTGCCGCAAGCTGGCCGATGCCGGAGTCGCTGCCGAAACGGTAGCTTTTTTGCAGCAGACACAGGCTGTCGCGCAGCGCTCCTGCTAGCGAATGGTTTTCAGACGTGAGCGAACAACCGGTGAGACGGGCCAGCTCCTGAGCGCGCTCAGCGGTATATCCCAGGCTGGCATAGGTGCAAATATCCCCCAAGACGGCCCCGGCCTCTACGGAGGCAAGCTGATCGCGATCGCCCAAGAAAATAACGCGCGCGTGCGGCGGGAGCGCATCGATCAAACGCGACATCATCGTCAGGTCAATCATCGATGCTTCATCCACCACCAGAACATCAAGGTGCAGCGGGTTACCGGCATGATAGCGCAAACGCTGGCTACCCGGCTGTGCGCCAAGCAAACGGTGCAGCGTGCTGGCTTCATTAGGGAAAAGCGCAAGCTGATCCCCGGTTAGCGGTAGTTTTTGCAGCGCGCCGCCTAACGATTCCGTCAAACGTGCCGCCGCTTTACCGGTGGGGGCCGCCAGGCGAATACGGCACTTTTGCTCACCCGATAGCTGAATCAGCGCAGCAAGCAGTTTTGCCACGGTGGTCGTTTTCCCGGTGCCCGGGCCGCCAGAAATCACCGAGATCCGTCGCGTTAAGGCCACGGCTGCCGCCACTTTCTGCCAGTCTGTCGCGTCGTCAGAGGTAAACAGCGTATCCAGCGTTTGCCGGAGCTGTGCTTCATCGCAGGGAAGCGGGGCGTTGGTCTCGCTGAAAAAACGCGCAACCGTCAGTTCGTTACGCCACAGCCGGTTAAGATACAAACGTTCGCCGACAAGGATCATCGGCGTCCCGGTATCGGCTCCGCTCACGGCTGGCGAGCCGAGTAATATCTCCTGCCAGTCCACTGCGTCACCCAGCAGCGCGAAACACGCCTTTAAAGCCGGAGGCATCTTCTCATCCACCGCCAGACGCGACAGCGGCAGACACACGTGCCCCTCTCCTGCGTCTTTGCTCAGAATGGCGGCGGCAAGCATGACGGCAGGCTCCTCACCTGCCACCATCATGGCGAACTGCACATCCAGGTGGCGCAGTAATCGTTGTTCAACCGCGTCCAGCAGTAGCGCCTGCATCGTCATGCCACCTCCTCCGTGCTTGCAGCAAACAGGTTATCCATTTTTTCAATCAGTTCTGCAGACGGACGCGTACTAAAGACGCCGGAGCGCGGGTCGTTAGCATCCACTCCGCGCAGGAACAGGTAAATGACGCCGCCAAAATGCGCGTCGTAGCAGTAATCGGCCATGCGATGACGCAGGTAACGGTGCAGCGCCAGAGTGTAAAGCTGGTACTGCAGATCGTAGCGATGCATTTGCATGGCAGAGGCCATCGCGTCCTGCGTGTAGGCTTCGCTGCTTTCACTCAGCCAGTTCGATTTGTAATCCAGCAGGTAGTAGCGCCCTTCGTGGCGGAAAACCAGGTCGATAAAGCCTTTGAGCATCCCCTGCACCTGGCGGAAGTTCAGCGGCGGGCACCCGGCAGATAACGGATCGTACTCGCGGATCAGCGCATCAAGCGCCTCGGCTCTGAGCGGGCTGGCGATGGGGAGATAAAACTCCATCTCCACCTGCTTATCTTTGGCGGTCAACTGACTCAGCGAGATCCCCTGCGTTGTGAGCGGCGCGTGCAGTACAGCGCGGATCCAGTCGGTGAGAACCGGCTGCCACTGTGCGTCGTAGCCGCCGCTCTGTAACATCTTCAGCACCCACTCTTCGGAAACCGGCTGGGTAAAATCCAGCTCTTCAAACAGGCTGTGCAAAAACGTGCCCGGCGAGGCGCCGCGCGGGAACTGGTGCGGCGTGAGCACCGGCTCAGCGGGTACGCTACCGGCTCCTGCGGCATCCACGTCCAGTTTTGGCATCAGATCCTGCGCAATACTCTGCCCGTGCTGCTGTAAACCGGAGTAGCTGGTGACGCGCCAGTCGTCGGCAATGGTACGCACAACCTGGCGGGCATGGAGCGCTGACTCACGCAGCTCCGGCATCTGCCAGCGGCTAGTGTCGGGCTGCGACGGAATATGCAGGGCAACATGCTCTGCGCAAAGTGATTCGATGCACTGGCGCAGGCCCGCCGCGTCTTTGGGTTCGCCGTGCTGAATAAGCCGCCCCAGCGCGCTCAGATGAAAATCGCTCTCCCCGGTCTTTTCGCCACGGCGACGGAACAGCGGCGCAACGCCCAGGCTGCAGTGCCAGATCGAACGGGTCAGCGCTACGTAGAGCAGGCGCAGGTCTTCCGCCAGACGCTCTGCCTCTGCCAGCTCAACGCTGGACTCCGCGTTGCTGAGATCGAGCACCGCTTCAAAAGACTCGCGATCGTGGTAAAAGGCCTGATCCTGCACGCGGTAATTGGCAATAAACGGCAGCCAGACCAGCGGATATTCCAGGCCTTTCGATTTGTGAATGGTGACGATCTGCACCAGATGTTTATCGCTCTCAAGGCGCATCTGCTGGCTGGACGAATTGCTGTTCGGGTCGGCAATCTGCTGCGCCAGCCAGCGCACGAGGGCGTGCTCGCTCTCCAGCTGCGTACCCGCCTCCTGCAGCAGCTCGCTGATGTGCAAAATATCGGTTAAACGGCGCTCGCCGCCCGGTGTCGCCAGCATATTCTCCGCAATGTGGCGCTGAGCCATGAGCTCGCGCACCATCGCCATGACCCCGCGCTTCTGCCATTTTTCGCGGTAGCGAACAAACTCTTCCACCACGGCATCCCATGCGGCTTCATCATTGTTAAGCGCATCAATGTCACGCGCATTCAGCCCGAGCATTGCGCTGGCCAGTGCGCTGCGCAGCGAGCTTTCCCGCTCCGGGGCCAGCACGGCCTGCAGCAGCCACAGCATCTCCTGCGCTTCCAGCGTTTCAAAGACGCTGTCGCGGTTTGAGAGGTAGACGGAGGGGATATTCAGTAACGTCAGGGCATCGCGGATAAGCGCGGCCTCCTGACGGCTGCGCACCAGTACCGTAATATCAGATGCCTTTACGGGGGCAGATTTATCCCCCTTCCACAGCAGCGCTTCACCGCGCGCGCCCGCACTGAGCCAGTCACGGATTTGCGCGGCACAGTGCTGGGCCATGGCATTTTGATAGTCGGCAACGCCGCAGCCTTCCCCGTCCAGCAGCCAGAAGTTCATGGCAGGCTGCGTCTCGCCGTTAAACTCGAAGCGCAACGAGGCATTTTTCTCGGCGAATTTTACCGGCTGAAACGGGATCTCCCGGAACATAAACGCCGTATCCATGCGGCTGAAGAGCGCGTTGACGCTTTCCACCATGCCGGGAGAGGAGCGCCAGTTGGTGTCGAGCGTGTAGTGCGCGTCAACCTCGCTGCGGGCTTTCATGTAGGTGAAAATATCCGCACCGCGGAAGGCGTAAATGGCCTGTTTAGGATCGCCGATTAACAACAGCGCGGTGCCGGGCTGCTGGCGCCAGATACGGCGGAAAATGCGGTATTGCTGAGGGTCGGTATCCTGAAATTCGTCAATCATCGCCACCGGGAAACGGGTGCGAATCGCGGCGGCAAGCGCTTCGCCGTTCTCACTGCACAGCGCCGCATCGAGGCGGCTCAGCATATCGTCGAACCCCAGCTCGCCCCGGCGGCGTTTTTCACGCGCGACGGCTTCGCGAATTTCGGTCATGGCGCGAGTGATTATCAGATCGTTGAGCGTTAAGGGCTCAGCCAGCAGGGTTTCAATCGCCACAAACAGGGGATGCTCAGGCACAATCCCGTCGGCTTTGGTCCGCTCAACCAGGAAACGCCGGGAAAATTTTTCCAGCGCGTCCGGGAGCTGATAGCCTCGCGTCTCTTCCTGCGCCCAGGCGCTGATCTTGTCGATCCATTTCCCCTGGTTGCCGCGGTTAAACTTGCGTCGGTCAATCCCGGAATTTTCGATAATTGCGTCAATCTCGCCAACGGACTCAATCCATTTTTGCTTGATGTCGGCAATTTTCGCGACGATTTTTTCATGCCGTGAGGCCAGGGTTTCATCCGCAGGCGGCGGGGATTTGATGACCGGCGCTTCCCCCTGCAGATAACGATCGATAGCGCGCAGCAGCGCCTCCGGGCCCTTCCACAACGCATGTACCGCTTCGGCGATATCGCGCTGTAACGGGTAGCAGTGGCGACGCCAGAAATCCGCGCAGGCCTGATAGCGAAGCACGGATTCATCTTCTATAAGCTGCTGTTCAAACAGCATGCCGGATTCAAACGCATTCAGGCTCAGCATGCGCTGGCAAAAACCGTGAATGGTGAAGACGGATGCTTCATCCATCTGCCGTTCGGCGAGGAGCAGCCACTGGGCTGCCTGTTGCTTATCGGCAATCTCTTCCAGAAGGCTCGCGTAGAGAGGGTTATCCGTGTTCTGACGCAGACAGGCGATGCGCAGCTCGTGGATATTGGTACGAATACGGCCCCGCAGCTCAGCGGTGGCAGCTTCGGTGAAGGTCACCACCAGCAGCTCTTCCACGCTCAAAGGGCGTGGAAAAGCTGCGTTGCCGCCAAGCCCTAGCAGCAGACGCAGATAGAGGGCAGCAATGGTGAAGGTTTTTCCCGTTCCCGCTGAGGCTTCAATCAATCGTTCACCCTGCAGAGGTAAACGTAAGGGATCAAGGGACTCAGCGGTATCGGTCATTCTTTCTTACTCCAGGGCATAGATTGCTGCAGCGCGCTGACGCTCTTCCAGACTTTCCAGCCTTTCGGGTTCACGTACTCCGTTTTCCCGTTCTGGCTACCGGAAACCTGAGACAGGATGGTGATCCCCTGCGGCTTAATGACCGCCTGATGGAAGAAGTCGGCAACCTTCTGCGGCGTCAGCTGTTTTATCTCGGCCACTACTTTATCACGCGAATCAAATTTCAGATTACCGCGATCGAAATCTTTGCTCAGCTGCGAGGCTTCTTCACCGAGCGTCTGCGGCGGCTGCATCACCTGTGCGATGACGGCCTGCTGGATCTGAGCAAACTCTTCCGGCTTCATGGCGCGCAGTTTTGCTTCCACCTGCGGGAAGAAGGCTTGGTAACGCTGCCAGAGATACGCCGGCTGTTTATCGCTGCTTTGCAGCAGGAAACCCAGTCCCCACTGTCGGCCTACGTTCATGGAGAAGGCAAATACCGCGTAGCCAAGCTGCTCCTCTGTGCGTAACTGGTTATAGAACCACGGCTGAATAATTTGCCCCAGCACGGCACTCTGCGCCGAGCTGGCGAATTCATCATAGCCCGTTGGCACAAATACCGCGGCCAGCGCGGAATCCGTGCTGTTACCCGCCTTTTCAAAAATCACGTTCTGTTTTTTCTCAACCAGCACGTCCTGGTTGCGGCACCACTCGTCGCCTTTCGAACCGAGCTGAGTGCGCACATTTTCCGCCAGCGTTTTGGCCTGATCCTCACTCATGTTGCCGACGATCAGGAATTCAGGACGCGTGTTGGTTTTCAGCGCGTCACGGTAAGCCAGCACGTCTTTTAAGGTGATCGAAGGCAACAGCGCGCGGCGGTCTTCTCGCTGGAAATAAGGAACTTGCGACAGCATTTGCGCCGGCATAAGCGCCAGATCGTAAGCTTTGCCCTTCTCCGCAGAATCCATCATCTGCGCATACCACGATTTGGCCTGCTCAAGCTGCTCTTCCGTCGGCGTGTAGCTGAAATATCCTTCCAGCAGCGCCTGGAACAGCTGAGGCAAACGCTGGGTATAGCCGTTTGCATTGAGCATCAAACCATTGTTGGCGTTGGTGGAGAAACTGATGCCGCCCACGGCCGCCTGGTTGCTAAGCTGATCGAGCGCAATTCCGGCGAGATAGTCATTAAGCGCGAACATCACCTGATTTTTTGCGCTGTTCATCGCTTTCGGGTTACGCAGCACCACGCTGACATCGGCCTTTGGCTCGCTTGCGAAATAGCGGCTGGGGGTATACACCACGCGCAGCGTCGGCTCATCAACGATCAGCGCCGGGTGCGGGTAATCTTGAGTCGTTTTGATCAGCGAGAAGTCATCCGGAATATAGGGGTTCAGCTCCGGCAGCTTCAACGCAATCTCTCCAGCCTTCTTCTGCCAGTCGGCGAAGGTCTGCGCGCTGATTTTATCCACCTGATAGGGGGCATCGACAAAATACGCCGTCTTGTTATGCGGCTCGTTCGGGCTGATGTACCAGATGCGGGCATTCTCCGGCGTCATCATCGCCAGGCGGGCTTTTACCGCCTCGGCGTCATACCGGTCGGCAATATTCACCGCGTCGAGGGTGTGTTCCACCGGCACGCGGATCATGGTGTCCGCCAGCCACTCAACGTAATCCATGTCGCGGGTAATGGACGGGTAACGGAAATCGAGATCCAGCACGTGGGCGAGTTCATCAAAGTAGCGCTTATCGACGCCTTTTTCACGCAGTAGAGAGAGGTAGCTGAAGATCGCCGCCACCACTTCATCACGGTTTGCCAGCCCTTTGTCGGTCAGAGTGGCGGAGATCGCCAGCACGCCGCTATTGCCGTTCACAACCGGATCGGAATCGGCGCGAATACCTTCCACCAGCCCCTGTTTTTGCAGCCAGTCAGAAAGCGTACCCGGGCTACGGTTGCCTATCAGGTAGGTCACCAGCTCATCTGTTTTACTGCGAAACTGTGCGGTGTTGTTATCGATGCGGAATTCCACGCGCAGCACTTTGCGCGGCAGCGCCGGCACGTAGTGGATAACGATGCCCTTTTGCGCGTCCGTGACCACCGGTACGTCTATCTGCGGCAGGTCGATATTTTTATTTGGCACCCGACCAAACGTTTTAGCCGCCATGCCTGCCAGTTCTGGCAACGGTTTATTGCTGTAGATGACCGCTTTCATCAGGTTTGCGGAGTAGTATTTATCGCGAAACGCGTGCAGGGCATCAAGCACCGGGCTGTTCGGTTTGTCGCTTAACGTCTCCAGGTTACCGCCGGAGAAACGCGAACCCGGGTGCGCAGGGTTGATGGTTTCAGCGCTGACCTGGGCCATGCGCATACCGTCTCGCGTGCGGGCCATGGTCAGCTCGGCATTCACCGCATTGCGTTCACGATCGGCATATTTTTTATCCAGCAAGGGGGCGGCGATGGAATCAGCAAGGCGATCGACCGCGCCTTCAAGCGCATCATTTTCGACTTCAAGATAAAAGGCCGTGCGGTACGGCGCCGTGCTCGCATTGTGGCTGCCGCCATGCATTTTCAGAAATTCGGACAGGCTATCTGGCTGCGGGTATTTTTTTGACCCCATCAGTGTCATATGTTCCAGATAGTGTGCAAGCCCAGGATGAGCGTCAGGATCTTCCAGCGATCCAACCGGCACCACCAATGCCGAGAGGGATTTCACCGCCTGCGGATCGGAAACCAGCAGTACGGTCATGCCGTTATCAAGACGAATAGCCTGATATTGACGGGTATCTTTTTCGCTTTTACGAATAGTTTCCTGAACGGGTTGCCAACCGGAGTCTGCCTGAGTGACAGGAGCCCAGAGGGCGACAAACAAAACAAACGCTTTAAACAAGGTGCTGCCTGGCATTACGACCTCTTTATCACGGCTACATCATTAACACATTGCGTGCTGGACACGCCAACATCTCTTTATTGGGTACATCAGTCCGTGATAAGAAGTGCATCATAAATGAACACCCCATGCTGCGCAATTTTTATACAGCACTCAGGACTGATTAAATTTAAACAACGGCAGCAGGTAGCGCTGCGCCTCTTCCGTGATTGCCTCGAAGTACTCTGGCTCAAGGGTTCGCCATAAGCGCTGATACCAGACATCTTCACCCTCGCCACGCACCATCATGTTACCTTCGTAGGCCTGCATAAATTTACTGCGTGCTTTCTGCAGCGAAGACTCATCCGTTAACATCGCATCATTCTGCGCGTCATAACAGGCTTTTATCCACGCACCGCCACTTTCCGGCAGTAACAGGAGCGGTTTGTTCATTCCCTGACGGTAGCCCTCAATGTACAAAGACAGATACCCTAACGCCTGTTCAGACTCCATCGGCGGGAAGCGCCATTCGCCCTCTTTGCGCACGAAAATCCGGCTTTCACCTTTAAGACCACCCGCACTGTAGACAAGATGTTCCAGCCAGAGTTGCAACCCCTGTGAAACGCTCAGCATAGAGGGCCGCCAGCGCAGCAGCCCGTCCGGCTGAACCTGGGTTAACCAGCCCGTGAGTTCTACGCCATTGCAGTTGAGATCGATTTCAATACTTTTGCCCGGCTGCCGACACGCTCTCACGCGCTCTGCCAGGGCGGTCATCTCCTGACACTGCGCCTCCCAGACAATTTCCCCGAACGCCCCATAAGGCAACTGCCCTGCAGCACGGTAGCGGCGGTAAAGTTTGTCAGCATCTTCCTCTTCAACCAGCGCATTCAGCAGCTGGAGGTTTAGCTGATAGCGCTCCAGCCCTTCCAGCGTAAAAGGCTCTGCATCCGGAATTTCGCTCTCTTCAGAACGGAAGTTGACCTGCAACCGTTGCTGGAAGAAGGCCCGCACCGGATGCGCCCAAAACCGCTGAAGCTGTTCGAAGGTCAGGGTTTTAATGGGCAGCGGGTCAAGCGTCTGAATGAAATCCGTGTGCGCATTCCCCTCCCTTTTCGCCGCCGGTAGCCACTCCTGTGCATAGCTCTGGCGCTCGCTGGCCGTGTAGTTCACCGGGTCAAACGGCATGCGGCTGTGGAAACAGGTGATATGGGCTTTCACCCTCTGCTCGGTTTCATCGCAGTTGCGCTCTTCATCCCCCGGCAGATAGTGGCTCTGGCCGATATAGTCCACCAGCTCCTGCACCAGAACGGAGGGAAAACGCTCGCTGTTGTCCTGAATGGAACGGCCGATATAGCTGATATAGAGCTTATTCTGGGCAGAAATGAGCGCCTCAAGGAAGAGGTAGCGGTCATCATCACGGCGGCTACGATCGCCCCGTTTTGGATTTGCGCTCATCAAATCGAACCCCAGCGGCGCCAGCGCGCGCGGATAAACGCCGTCGTTCATGCCAAGCAGACAGACCACTTTAAACGGGATAGAACGCATTGGCATCAGGGTGCAGATATTGATGGGGCCAGCCAGGAAACGCTGGCTGATTCGCTCCTGATCGAGCCGCTGCGTCAGCTCATCCCTCAACAGCGACAGCGGGATGGCCTCCTGATAGTGGGAATTCACGCCTTCGTCGATGATAGCCTGCCACTGCGTTTCAATGAGCGCCATTGCCGCTTCGGTGTCACTGTCTGGCAGGAAGAAATCATTAAGCAACGCCCTGCAAACCGGAAGCCACGCGTCAAGCGGACGCGGCTGCAGCAGCTCGTGTCGCCAGCGGTTAAGCTGCATCAGGAGTGACGCTAGATGCCCCACCAGCTCAGCAATTAACCCGCTGGACTCATCGTAAGGCAGCACCTCGTTCCACTCGCCCTGGCTGCTCTCCATGGCGTAGCCCAGCAGCATACGCGTCAGGCCAAATCGCCACGTGTGCTGTCCGGTTGGAGGAAGTTCGAACTCCTGAACGTTATCGTCATCGATCCCCCAGCGAACGCCGGACTCATTCACCCACTGGCGAAGGTAGCGCAGACCCTCTTCATTGATGTTGAAGCGTGCAGCCAGCACGGGAACATCCAGTAACGCCAGGACATCTTCGGAGATAAAGCGGCTATCCGGCAGTGAAAGCAGGGTGATGAATGCCTGCAGTGCCGGATGCGACTGGCGGGCACGACGGTCAGAGATAGCGTAAGGCAGATATCGCTCGCCCGTCGCACTGCCAAAGACGGCCTGAATAAAGGGACTGTAGCTGTCGATATCCGCCACCATCACCACGATATCACGTGGCGTCAGTTCGGGATCGTCCTGCAGCATCGCCAGCAGCTGGTCGTGAAGCACTTCGACCTCACGCTGTGGGCTATGGCAAACATGGATCGTAATGCTGCGATCGTCAGCGTCCAGCTTCCGCTTGCTGTCGCTGCGTTCGAACTCGTTCGCCGTCACGCCCATCACGGCACGGTTTTCCAGATCCAGAATATCCAGCTGAATATGGTGAAGCAGGCTATCGGGGGCAATCTCGACAAAAGCATCCACGTCGCCTTCACCTGATGAAGTGATGTCTGAAAGCATGTGAATGTAGTCACGCCCCAGCTTCCCCCACGAGGCAAGCAGCGGATTGGGCAGGTTCTGGATACCGTCTTCATCAAAAAGCTGCCCGGCAGTCGAGCCGTCTTTAAACAGCGGGACGGCACGTTCTTCAAAAAGGCGTTTTCTTTGGCGGGTAACCAGCCGGGCAAGCCAACGTTCATCGAGGATATCCCCCCAATACTGTCGGCAAGGGTTGGTAAACAAAATATGAATATCAATATGCTTACCCAGCGCATGTAACGCCTTCAGGTAGACAGGGGGTAATGCGGATATCCCACAGATAAACACGCGTGAGGGCAGTCGAGCCGGGCGCTCCGACGCATTTTCAAGTATCGAGATAAAACGATCGTAAAGATTGGCACGGTGCCACTTTGGCTGGCCCAGTTTCTCCGTATACTCTACCAGCGCTTTCCACAGCGGTGCCTGCCATATTTGCGCCTCCGGCAACCCTTCAATCAACTCGCCCGCTTCCCAACGAATTAACCAGTCAGAACGGTAAACAAGGTATTGGTCGTAGAGATCGGCGGTGCGCGACGCCAGCTGGAACAGCTTGCGCTTATCGGTATCGTCATTGAGGTAGTGACGCAGCATGGCGAATTCATCGCGCTGCAGCATGTCCGGCAGCAGCGCCATCAGCTTCCAGCTCATGCTCTGCTTGTTGAAGGCGCTCTGCTCAGGGATGTCCGGCAACACGCGAACGAACATGTCCCAGATAAAGCTCGCGGGCAGCGGGAAATCAATATTCGCGGCTATGCCAAATTTACGGGAAAGCGACATTTGCAGCCACTGTGCCATACCGGTGCTCTGCACCAGCACCATTTCGGGCTCAAAAGGATCGTCAAGCCGCTCGCGCTCAACGATAAATTCCATCAGTGCTTCCAGCACGTCCAGACGATTTGAGTGGTAGACCCTTAACATAGACGCTCCCGACTACTGGCTAACCGGGCAATGCAGACGCGTTATCTCACCGCGCCGCCCCAGAGGAGAAATAAGTGTGACCGTGATGCTGACACATCCTGCGTGCGTTGTCTGCCCCCGACTGGCATGCCAGCCTGCCGGGAGAACATTTGTTGAGAGCTGTGACTGATTCCAGGCATGGTGCCAGAGCTGGCGATACTGGTTAAACACGCTAAACCGCGCCGCCAGCGCCCGGTGATAACCCGACAGAGCCGTCACGACGATCACCAGCAGCATCATCGCCAGCAGGACCTCCACCATGCTAAACCCTTTTTCTCTGTTCACGGCAGCTGGCATAACGCGCTCTCCTTAAGAGGACAAAAATCACTCCAGCCGTGAGGCGAAAAGCGAATTTTCCCGTCGACAATCTCTCCTGCGCGCCAGAGCAGCAGGCCGCTGTCTCCGGCAATCAGCAGCACACGCGCCTCACTCAGCTGGCGCAAACAGACTCGCCACTCCGGTGTCTTTTTGCACTGGACCTGTGGCTCTGACGACCAGCTCTGAACCCGTCCCCACTCAAGCGCGGACTGTACCGTCGCCTGCTGCTGAAGCGAGCGGCTCTCGCCGCCAACGAGCGCGCTAAACGTTGTGAGCTGCTGATTGAGCCCCGTGAGGATCAGGGTACCGAGCACCAGCAAAAGCAGAACCAGTGCCAGTGAAGACATTCCGCGTTGACGATTCACAGGTTGTACCCCGTAACCGTATAAGAAGCCTCCCAGGGCTCCCCTTGTCCGCCTTTACGCATCGCGGCCAGTTCGATATTCACCTCTGGCGCAAAACCGGCATGCTCCACTTTCCTCACCACAAAATGCGCGATCGTAAGCCTGTCCGGGTCGGTGAGCTTTTCCCATCCTTTACCTTCACACGACGTCGCCCCCCGCTGGGTTTCCAGCGCGCCCGATTCCAGACGAAAACCGGTGCTGTCATTTTCTGATGTCGTGTTATCCCAGTTGCCGTTACTGTTGGCATCCCACCGCACGATGACGCAGCCTCCAAGCCTCGCGGTCACCAGCGCCTGTCCCTGACACTTTCCCGCACAGTACCCCGCACGCTGAAGCTGCTTGCCCAGGGCAAACAGGTGTTGCCAGACCTCTTCCTCCAGCTCTCTCTGGCCGGATTGCAGTAAAACTGCCCGCTGCAATCCGGGTAAAAAACGCGATGCGCTTATCAGCAAAAGGCTGCTTATCGCCGTGGCAATCAGGACTTCAGTCAGTGAGAAACCGCGCTGCCTCATCAACATGAACCTCCCTCAGAGACCTTACACATCCTGATGCGTCCTCCATTTGAGACAATAATCAGCCATGCTCCGGCACGGCTTTGAACGCGTATCCGCCCCGCCCATGCCGTATCCCTTAATCCATAGAACGCCAGCGACGGCGTGACCTCGCCTATCGCGACCTCAGGCCAGAGCGGAATCAGTACAAAGGGACTGCCCTTCTCACAGCCCTGAACGGCAGAGCTCGCCAGACAGTCCTGGTCTCCCACTCGCTGACGGGTAATTAGATGGTCGCGGTTGTGGCGGTTGGCATGGTTACGCAAAAACAGCAGGTAATCTTGCACCTGGCTGGCGGTTTGCCACAGCCGCTGCTGCCGTTGCCAGCTGTCCCAGCCGTACAGTCCTGAGGCGCTAAGGATAACAACAAGCGAAATCGCGACCAGCGTTTCGATAAGCGTAAAACCGTTCTCTTTTTTCATACCGGGAGTGTGGCGAAGCGCCGTGAAGATGACGAGCGACGGATCCTCGTTTTACGAGGCGTTATCAGGAGAATTGGGAGAGTTGCAGCACGTTGCACGCTTTCCTGATAGCGCCTCGGAAAACGGGATAAAGGCAAAAAAAAACCGGCGCTAAACAGCACCGGTTGTGTCACGCTTTATCGCATCAGATAGCGACTGGCGCTTTGATGCCCGGGTGTGGGTCGTAACCCTCAATCTCGAAATCATCAAAGCGGTAGTCGAAGATTGATGCCGGTTTGCGTTTGATAATCAGCTTCGGCAGCGCTCGCGGTTCGCGGGTCAGCTGGAGATGCGTCTGTTCCATATGGTTGCTGTAAAGATGGGTATCCCCACCGGTCCAGACAAAATCACCCACTTCCAGCTCGCACTGCTGCGCCATCATGTGGACCAACAGCGCATAGCTGGCAATGTTAAACGGCAGGCCGAGGAACACGTCACAGGAGCGCTGGTAGAGCTGACAGGAGAGCTTGCCGTCAGCGACATAGAACTGGAAGAACGCGTGGCACGGTGCCAGCGCCATTTTATCCAGCTCGCCGACGTTCCAGGCGGAAACGATGATTCGGCGCGAGTCCGGATCGTTTTTCAGCTGGTTCATCACGGTGGTGATCTGGTCAATATGGCGGCCATCAGGCGTTGGCCATGCGCGCCACTGCTTGCCGTAAACCGGGCCCAGGTTGCCGTTTTCATCTGCCCACTCGTCCCAGATTGAGACGTTATTTTCGTGCAGATACGCAACGTTGGTATCGCCTTGCAGGAACCAGAGCAGTTCATGAATGATCGAGCGCAGATGGCAGCGCTTTGTCGTCACCAGCGGGAAGCCTTCTTGCAGATTGAAGCGCATCTGGTGGCCAAAAATGGAGAGCGTACCGGTGCCGGTGCGGTCGTTTTTCGGCGTGCCCTCATCGAGCACTTTTTTCATCAATTCAAGATACTGTTTCATGGTTCCTCAGGAAATTTGTTGCTGTGGACGACGACGATACGCCCAAATCATCATAATGGCACCCGCGACAATCATCGGAATGGAGAGGATCTGCCCCATGCTGATGTACTGTACCCACTCGCCGGTAAACTGTGCATCTGGCTGACGGAAGAACTCGACGATAATACGGAATGCGCCGTAGCCGATCAGGAACAGGCCGGAGACAGCGCCCATCGGACGCGGTTTGCGGATAAACAGGTTGAGGATGATAAACAGCACCACGCCTTCCAGCGCCAGCTCGTACAGCTGAGACATATGGCGCGGCAGCACGCCGTAGGTATCGAAAATGGACTGCCACTCCGGATGTGATGGCAGCAGCGCGATATCTTCTGCGCGAGAGCCCGGGAAGAGCATCGTATACGGCACGCTCGGATCGACGCGGCCCCACAGCTCACCGTTGATAAAGTTGCCCAGACGGCCAGCGCCGAGACCAAACGGGATCAGCGGTGCGATAAAATCTGAAACCTGGAAGAAGTTGCGTTTGGTGCGTTTGGCAAATATCACCATCACCAGGATCACCCCAATCAGGCCGCCGTGGAAGGACATGCCGCCGTCCCAGACGCGGAACAGATAGAGAGGATCATTCAGGAATACCGGGAAGTTATAGAACAGCACATACCCAATACGGCCACCGAGGAACACGCCGAGGAAGCCCGCATAAAGCAGGTTTTCAACTTCGTTTTTAGTCCAGCCGCTGCCCGGACGGCTGGCGCGACGACCAGCGAGCCACATGGCAAAAATGAAGCCCACCAGGTACATCAGACCGTACCAGTGAAGCGAAACAGGTCCTACTGAGAAAATGACCGGATCAAATTCCGGAAAATGCAGATAACCACTGTTCATCTGTCACCACAAGATGTTGTTATTCCGCTGAAAGTGGACAGCGGTAGAAATGCGATTCTGCTGTAAGCAGAGGCTCCAAAGTTGCGAATCATAGCACAAGGCGGGCGCGGAGGATGCGCCAGAGATGTAAAAGATGTGTATAGGGTTTTATGCGCGCAGGCGCCCTCACCCACAGGGAGAGGGCGAAAGACGATTAGCGCCCACCGCGGATCAGGCCGCCCATACCGCGTCGTTCCATAAACGCCGCGACCTGATGACGAACCTCAGCGGCCAGCTGCGCGTCAAGGCTGCGTTCAGCCAGCTCGCGGGCATCATTGATGTCGATATGCCGCAGCAGGTATTTCACGCGGGCGACCGCGCGACCGTTCATCGACAGATGGCGGTATCCCAGACCAATCAGGATCGCAACGCACATTGAATCCCCCGCCATTTCGCCGCACAGGCGTAAATCAATGCCGTACTGCTCCGCTTCTCGGGCAATCATCGCTAAGGCGCGAATGATCGCCGGATGCAGGCTGTCGTAGATACTGGCGACGCGGGTATTGTTACGGTCGACGGCCAGGATATATTGCGTCAGGTCGTTCGTGCCGACAGAGATAAAATCAACACGGTTTGCCAGCTGAGGCAGCATAAAGACCATTGACGGCACTTCAAGCATCACCCCGATACGTGGTTTCGGGATCGCGTAGCCGATCATCTCTTCCACTTCACGACCCGCACGTTCGATCAGTCGCCGGGACTCGTCGATCTCATCAATGCTGGTGACCATCGGCAGTAAGATGCTGAGATTGCCCGTCGCCGCGTTGGCGCGCAGCATCGCACGCACCTGGATCAGGAAGATCTCCGGCTGGTCGAGCGTAATGCGGATCCCACGCCAGCCCAGGCACGGGTTTTCTTCGCTGATCGGCATATAGGGCAGCTGTTTATCCGCCCCGACGTCCAGGGTTCGCAGGGTGACAGGTTTGTCGTTAAACATCTGCAGCATCCCCTGATACTGCGCCACCTGCTCCTCTTCGGAGGGGAAACCGCTCTGCAGCATAAACGGGATTTCAGTACGGTACAGGCCAATACCGTCGATGCGGCTGCCAAGCTTTTCTTCGTGCTCAGGGCTTAACCCGGCGTTGAGCATGACTTTGATCCGCTCACCGCTCTTCAGCTGTGCGGGGAGGTTAACGTCATCTTCCGCCAGCTTGCTTAATTCATTCTCTTCGCTGATAAGACGCTGGTATTCCTGGAGCAGAACCGGCTCAGGATCGACCAGCAGCTCACCGCGATAGCCGTCAACCACCAGCGTACGGCGGTGCAGCACCGACGGCTGGATATCCGCGCCCATAACGGTCGGAATACCCAGCGCGCGCACCATAATGGCGGCGTGTGAGTTGGCGGCACCATCGCGCACCACCACACCGGCCAGCCTGTCCTGAGGCAGTTCAGCCAGCGTTGTTGCCGAGAGTTCATCGGCGACCAGAACAAACCGTTTTGGCCAGGCATTCGGCCCCTGAATGGTGTCATCGAGATGGAACAGCAGGCGCTGTCCCAGGGCGCGGAGATCGCCAGCCCGCTCCTTCAGGTAACCGTCGGTCAGTGCCGCAAATTGGTCGGCAAATTTTTCGATTACCTTCTTAACCGCCCATTCCGCGACCGAGCCTTTGTCTACTTCCGCAAAAAGCTCACGACGCAGACGCGCATCGGAGAGCAGGTGCGAATAGAGGTCGAAGATGGCCGCCGTCTCTTTTTGTGCGCCTGCGGCAAAGCGCTTGCTGTAACGACGAAATTCATTCGCCGCCTCTTCCAGCGCGGCGGTAAGACGCTCGCGCTCAAGCGCTTCATCAAGCGTTGAGGCTTCGTAAACCTGCTCCATTAGCGGCAGGGTGGCGTCCATCCAGCCTTCCGCTATCGCCACGCCTGGCGATGCAGGAAGAGCACGAATGCGCGTATGGCGATACTGACCAAAAAGCGCGGCAAGCTGAGACTGGGAGAGGATCGCCGCCATCTGCGTGGCCAGCGTGACGAGGAAAGACTCTTCGCTTTCATCGTACTGACGTAGCTCGCGCTGCTGGACGACCAGCACGCCGAGCAGCTGGCGGCGCTGGATAATCGGCACGCCAAGGAAAGCGCGGAAGCGCTCTTCTTTTACGGAAGGGATGTATTTAAAGCTGGGGTGTTTTTGCGCGTCAGCAAGGTTGATAGGTTCAGCCAGCCGACCAACCAGACCGACGATACCTTCATCAAAGGCGAGCGTTACGGTGCGTCCACGTGGTTTTTTCAAACCACGGGTCGCCATCAGGTAATAGCAGCGCCGATCGTGGTCGGCCAGATACACCGAACAGACCTCGGTCTCCATCGCAAGACAGATGTCAGTGACCAGAATATTCAGCGCCTCGTTCAGACGCGGAGCACTGGCCACCTTCTCGACTATTTCTCGCAAGCGGGTGAGCATGATTTGCGTAGCTTAACCTCTTTTACGTCGCCATGCAGGTGCGCTCTGCGGCTTAGGCGGGATCTCCTGAAGCTGCATTACCACACTTGCAAACTCTTTCATCACCCTACGGTAAACATCGCGTTTAAATGACACGACCTGACGAACAGGATACCAATAGCTCACCCAGCGCCAGCCATCGAACTCCGGCGTACTGCTGGTTTGCATATTGATGTCTGAATCGTTGCCCACCAACTGCAACAGAAACCACTTCTGTTTCTGGCCGATACAAACCGGCTTTGTGTCCCAACGCACCAAACGTTTCGGTAACTTGTAACGCAACCAGTTGCGGGTCGAAGCCAGGATGCGAACATCTTTTCGGCTTAAACCGACCTCTTCAAAAAGCTCCCGGTACATCGCTTGTTCTGGGGACTCTCCTGGATTGATCCCGCCTTGCGGGAACTGCCAGGAGTGCTGACCATATCGCCGGGCCCACATTACCTGGCCCTGACGATTACAAATTACTATTCCTACGTTCGGGCGGTAGCCATCGTCATCAATCACCGGACTACCCCAAACTAAACCTTATATATGAATGATTGTTTCACACTACAGGGAGGCGGTAAACCAATCTCTTACAGGGCTGCAACCTAATAACATTTGAATAACTCACAAATAAGTGCTGAGTTATAAACAGATGAGAGTCAGTGAAGGGAATTTTATTCACCTTTTCTGTGGATATAGTTGTGAAGAAGTGTCTGATTACCGATGAACAACCTGAAACACCGCCGAGTCCCCTCTTTTACCTGAATTCAATAATGCACTTATTTTCATATAGTTAAATGTATATCCATGAACACAAAACAGAATAGCGTGACGATCGTCACATCAGGGATCGTCGTGCTGATGAAAGATCGAACAGCGCCGGTTTTATCCACAGATTGTGCCAATAAGTTAGTCACAATTTGTTTGAAAATTCGATTTTCATCGCACGTCAAGGCTGTAAATTGAAACAGTAGTTAGGGTTATGCCCAGTTATCCCATTTTTCTGTGGATAACATGGTGTAAGATCCTGTTCATTGTCAGTGACCAGATTTGAACAACCCGTTTTCTGCCTCAGGTGAAACGATTTCAAACCAATAAAAAAACCTATAAATCATAGACATGGAATATTGGTACAGAAATAGTTAAACTCTATCCACAGGGGACAATTTCTTCGTTTATTTTTTAATCAAAAGGTTACCTTCATGCATCCGCTTACACCCTTGCTCTCACCGCCGTCCAGCGAAGGCCAGCTGCTACAGCAGGCACAGCGTCTGGCAGGCTTTTCGCTTGGCGAACTGGCGGCAATGGCAGGGCTTCAGATCCCGAAGGATCTGAAGCGGGATAAAGGCTGGATCGGCATGCTGCTTGAACTGTGGCTGGGCGCCAGCGCAGGGAGCAAACCCGAGCAGGATTTTGCAGCACTTGGCGTGGAGTTAAAAACCATCCCTGTAGACCGCCAGGGCAAGCCCCTTGAGACCACCTTCGTCTGCGTTGCGCCATTAACCGGCAACACCGGCGTGACGTGGGAAACCAGCCACGTTCGCCACAAGCTGAAGCGCGTGCTGTGGGTACCGGTTGAAGGTGAGCGTCAGATCCCGCTGGCTGAGCGTCGCGTTGGCGCGCCGCTGCTCTGGAGCCCGAACGACGAAGAAGAGCATCAGCTGCGGCTGGACTGGGAGGAGCTGATGGACATGATTGTGCTTGGGCAGGTAGAGCGCATCACCGCCCGACACGGAGAAGTATTACAACTGCGCCCGAAAGCGGCCAACAGTAAAGCGCTTACCGAGGCAATCGGCGCGCAGGGCGAGCCGATACTGACGTTGCCGCGCGGTTTTTATCTCAAAAAGAATTTTACCGGCGCACTCCTGGCACGACATTTTCTATTAAAAACATAGTTTTTTACTTATTTTGCGAGCTCCCAAACATAATCGACTGCTTTTTAAGATTTTACCGCTTCCTCCTGTTGCAATATCGGGTTAAAACTAAACTATGATTTGATACGCGCCAGATGAGGACGATAACGATGAAAAAATGGGCAGTGTTGGTTTCAGCAGTCGGTTTAGCGTTTGCCGTATCGGGCTGTAGCAGCGATTACGTTATGGCGACAAAAGACGGTCGAATGATCCTGACCGACGGCAAACCCGAAGTCGACGATGATACCGGTCTGGTCAGCTACCGCGACCAGGAAGGCAATAAAATGCAGATAAATCGCGACGAAGTATCGCAAATTATCGAGCGATAAACAGAGAGAGGTCAGTCGCTTGCTGGCCTTTTTGATTTTTTTCTTCCCCTTTTGCTTCCCCTCTGCCATGTTTATATTCCTTTGTCGGGCACGCCCTGACGCGGTCTATAAGTCTACTGAGGAAGCCGGCTATGCATTATCACCGTATCCCCCACAGCGCTCTGGAAATTAGCCAACTGGGGTTGGGCACGATGACATTTGGTGAACAAAACAGCGAAGCCGATGCCCATGCACAACTCGATTACGCCGTCAGCCAGGGGATTAACCTGATTGATGTCGCGGAGATGTACCCTGTTCCTCCACGTCCGGAAACGCAGGGACTTACCGAAACCTACGTCGGTAACTGGCTGGCAAAACGCGGCAACCGTGAAAAGCTGGTGATTGCCTCCAAAGTCAGCGGCCCCTCTCGTAATAACGATGCCGGGATCCGCCCGAATCAGATCCTTGATCGTAAGAATATCCGCGCCGCGCTGGACGCCAGCCTGAAGCGCCTGCAAACCGACTACCTCGATCTTTATCAGGTGCACTGGCCGCAGCGCCCAACCAACTGCTTTGGTAAGCTCGGGTACAGCTGGAATGAGAGCGCCCCCGCCGTGACGCTGCTGGAAACGCTGGAAGCGCTGACCGAGTGCCAGCGCGCGGGAAAAATCCGCTACATTGGCGTCTCTAACGAAACGGCCTTTGGCGTAATGCGCTATCTGCACCTTGCAGATAAACACGATCTGCCGCGTATCGTCACCATCCAGAACCCGTACAGCCTGCTTAACCGTAGCTATGAGGTGGGTCTGGCCGAAGTGACGCAATATGAAGAAGTGGAACTGCTCGCCTATTCCTGTCTCGGCTTCGGCACTCTGACGGGGAAATACCTGAACGGCGCGAAACCGGCCGGGGCGCGAAATACCCTCTTTAGCCGCTTTACCCGCTACAGCGGCGAGCAGACGCAAAAAGCCGTTGCAGCCTATGTGGATATCGCAAAGCGTCACGGTCTTGACCCTGCGCAGATGGCGCTGGCCTTCGTGCGTCTTCAGCCGTTTGTTGCCAGCACCCTGCTGGGCGCGACCACGATAGAACAGTTGAAAACCAATATTGAGAGTTTCCACCTGAACCTGAGTGAAGAGGTGTTAGCGGAGATTGAAGCGGTGCATCAGGTTTATACGTACCCTGCGCCGTAACCTGATGCTTTTGCCCGGTGGCGCTGCGCTTACCGGGCCTACAGGTGCGCAAACGTAGGCCGGGTAAGGCGAAGCCGCCACCCGGCTATATATATCAACGCCGACGCTGCCAGATCCACAATCCCGCAATCGCCAGCGCGAAGAGCCCACCAAACCCGACGCCAATCCCCACCACCGGCACGCCAACTTTCACCGCCAGCGAGTAGAGCCCCAGCATCAACAGCATCGCCAGGTTTTCACCCAGGTTTTGTACCGCGATGGCATTCCCCGCCCCGACGGTCTGCTTGCCACGCTCCTGCAGCAACGCGTTCAGCGGCACCACGAAGAAACCGCCCAGAATACCAATCAGAATGAGGAGGACATACGCAGGCAATAACGCATGTTGCAGCGAGAAAATCAGCACCACGACGCCAATCAGGATCCCTGCGGGCATGCAGCGTGCTACCGTCTCGAGCGTCACCAGCTTCGCCGCCGCGCCTGCCCCCACCACAATGCCGATGGCCACCATCGCATTCAGATAGGTCGGCGTCGCGTTGTCAGTAATCCCCAGCGCCACGGGCACCCACAGCACCAGCAGGAAGCGCAGCGTGACGCCCGCGCCCCAGAACATACTGGTTCCCATCAGGGAGAAACGCGTTTCTCCGTTACGCCACAGCACGCGACAGGCGGTAAAGAAACTGCCGGTCATCGGTTTAAAGCGCCAGGATTGCCCCGGGCGAGCCACCGGCAGTTTGGGAATGAACAGGTTCGCCACGACCGCGCCGCCATACACCGCCGCGCATACGCCCAGTGCCGCCAGGACATGCCAGTCGGCCAGTACGCCGCCCGCAACGGATCCGAGCAGGATAGCGGCAATGGTTGACGACTCCATCAGGCCGTTGGCTTTCACCAGCTTATCGCCCGTGGTCAGCTCTCCGAGAATGCCATACTTCGCCGGGGAGTAGGCGGCGGCGCCAATGCCCACCAGCGTGTAGCCAATAAACGGATTAAAGCCAAAGCAAATGCTGGCGGCGCCCAGCAGCTTGAGACCGTTGGCAAACATCATCACCCGGCCTTTGGGGAAGCTGTCTGCCACCTGCCCGACGAACGGAGCAAAGATAATGTAAGCACCCACAAACACCATCTGCAGGATCGGCTGGCTCCAGTCGGGGTAAAACTCGGCTTTCAGCAGCGCCAGAGTGGCAAACAGCAGCGCGTTATCACCAAACGCAGAGAGAAACTGTGCGGCGATAACGGCCATCATGCCTTTCGATCTGAGCGATGTGTTAGTGTGTACTGACTCACGCATTTTGCTGTTCCGCCTCTTCAACCATGCCTTTCAGGGTCACGAAATCGGGCTTCCCGCTCCCCAGCACCGGGAGCTGCTTCAGGAAGCGAATATCGCGCGGCACTGCCAGTTCAGGGATACCGTGTTCACGCGCATAGCTCAGTAACCTGTCGCGCTTAAGCTCGCCGTCGGTCGTAAACAGCACCAGCGCCTCGCCTTTGCTGGCATCGCTCTTCACCACCGTCGCATGCATCTTATCTGCGGACACGGCCGTCGCCAGCTGCTCAACCATTTCCAGAGAGACCATTTCACCGGCGATTTTGGCGAAGCGTTTCGCGCGTCCCTGAATCTGAACAAAGCCTTGTTCATCGAAACGGACAATATCACCGGTGTCGTACCAGCCGGTTTCAACCTCGCCGTTGACGTTTTCCGCCGTCGGGACCTCCAGCACGCCTGGGTTTTCCACGCGCAGATAACCGTTCATCACGTTTGGCCCTTTCAGCTGCAGGCGGCCACCGTCCTCAATACCCGGCACCGCCAGCAGACGCGCGTCCATCCCCGGCAGAATTCGGCCAACCGTACCCGGCTTCGCCGCCATCGGAACGTTAATCGAGACCACGGGAGCACACTCGGTCACGCCATAGCCTTCGAGAATGCGCAGGCCGAACTTGTCCTGCCAGATCTGACGCGTGCTCTCCTGCAGTTTTTCCGCACCGGCCACCACATACCGCACGCGATAGAAGTCATACGGATTGGCGAAACGCGCGTAGTTGCCGAGGAAGGTTGAGGTGCCGAACAGGACGGTGCAGTTACGGTCATACACCAGCTCCGGCACAATGCGGTAATGCAGCGGGCTTGGATAGAGGAACACTTCTGCGCCGGTCAGCAGCGGGGTAAACAGCCCCACCGTCAGGCCAAAGGAATGGAACAGCGGCAGCGCCGACATAAAACGGTCATCCGCGGTAAAGTCGGCGATGCTTTTAATCTGCTCAACGTTCGCCAGAATGCTCTTGTGGCTGTGGACGACGCCTTTCGGGTTGCCCTCCGATCCCGACGTGAAGAGGATAATCGCGTCATCTTCCGGCTGCTGTTTGACCTGTGCCAGACGCGGCATCAGCAGGTGAGCAAAAATCCACAGCTTGTCGCCGGTGGTGACGTCCGCTTTCAGATCCTCCAGGAAGACCCAGCGCACCTGGGTGAGCTGCTCGGGAAGATGCCAGAGCTTGCCTTTGTCCAGGAACTGACGAGAGGTAAAGACGGTATTAATCTGGGCCGCGGTGATGGCGCTAGTCAGCCCTTTCACGCCCGCCGTGTAGTTCATCATTGCCGGGATGCGCCCCCGGGAAACCGCACCAAAAATCACCGCCGCGCTGATGCCCGCGTTAGGCAGCATCAGGCCAATTTTCTCGCCCTTCTTGCTGTACTTCTCAAGAATACGGCCCACAAACAGGGTCTTGGTCAGCAGTTTGCGATAGGTATCCGGAGTAAAGTTGATGTCTTCGATGCAGTTTTTCTTCGCGCCATAGCGGTACTGCGCGGAAAGCAGAGATTCGTACAGCGTTTCGCGCGGACGCACGGCCATGCGCGCTTCCATCATAATCTGGTGCAGCATTTCCCCGGCGATTTTACGGCGATCGCGGGCACGCGGCGCGTCCGGCATCGGTAACGACGTTGGCGGCAGAATGTGCAGCGTGATTTTTGGGAACAGACGCTGCTTCACCCGCCCCTTCAGACGGCTGAAATGGCTCAGCTCTGCGCCTTCAATGCGCAGCGGCACCACGGTCGCTTTTGATTTCGCCGCGACAAACCCCGCGCCGTCGTAGATTTTCATCAGCGAACCGGTCACTGAAATACGCCCTTCCGGGAAAATGACCACCGGACGACCCTGCTCGACCAGACGTACCAGATGCTTAATCATCATCGGCTTTGTCGGATCGAGCGGCACAAAATCAATCAGCGGCGTGAGCCAGCGCATGTACCACTGCTGGCTAATAGAGGTATAGACCGCAAACACCGGGCGCACGGGCAAAAACAGCGCCAGCAGGATGCCATCTATAAAGGAAACATGATTTGGTGTGATCAGAACGCGTTCGCCGTGAAGCGCCTGGGCATCGCCAGTAACGCGGATGCGAAAGAGAATACGGAATAGTGTACGGAAGAACCCAAATAGCATCTCAACTCCCTTTGCCAGCCAGTGTGGAGGGTTGATAGTAAATGGTGGCAGATTACACGAGAAGTGATACGGGAGCGACAGCAAAAGTGGAGGCGAAAAAAAACCTGCGCATCCGCGCAGGTTGGTGCAAGAGATGAGTACGAAACCGTACTAAGAATTCTCACCAATCAATACCTCTGGGATCTTGATTTTGGCCGTTCACCCTGCGCTTCGCCAGCAGGAAAACGCAAGGGAATGAGCCGAAGTGCAACCAGGTGTGAATATTCTCTGTTGCTGTTACAGGTTGAACTGTCAGGCAAAAAAAAACCTGCGTAAAAACGCAGGTTGGTGTAAAGCGTGTTAATCAACCGGAGTTGATTCCACCTATCAATACCTCTGGGATCTCGACTGTATCAACCTCTTTGACGTTCTCGCCATCGGACAATCGCAACAGCCTGAGGCAAAGTGTAACCAAAGGTTCAGATTGACATTCTTCAGACATGACTGCGCGTGTAACGATTACACCGCCAGGGTTGTCCTGCGTCACGTTTGTGGAGAGCGGAAATCAGCTCCCCTTGAATGCGCGCCGCTTTTCCGCAACACTAATTGGTGTGTAAACGCTTACCCCCAATAAGAAGGTAATGAATGGCGACAATAAAGGATGTGGCCCGTCTGGCAGGAGTGTCGGTGGCAACCGTCTCCCGCGTGATTAACGACTCACCGAAAGCCAGTGACGCATCGCGCCAGGCGGTACAAACCGCCATGGAATCCCTGAATTATCATCCTAATGCCAATGCCCGCGCACTCGCCCAGCAGTCCACAGAAACCATTGGTCTGGTGGTGGGAGATGTCTCCGATCCCTTTTTCGGCGCGATGGTGAAAGCCGTTGAACAGGTTTCTTATCAGACAGGCAATTTTTTGCTGATCGGCAATGGCTATCATAATGAACAAAAAGAACGCCAGGCCATCGAGCAGCTGATCCGCCACCGCTGCGCGGCGCTGGTGGTTCACGCCAAAATGATCCCGGATGCCGAACTGATTCATCTGATGAAGCAGATCCCCGGGATGGTCATCATCAACCGCATTATTCCCGGGTTTGAAAAACGCTGCGTGGCGCTCGACGACCGCTACGGCGCGTGGCTTGCGACCCGCCATCTGATTCAACAGGGCCACACCCGGATTGGCTATCTCTGTTCTAATCACCCGATTTCTGATGCAGAAGACCGCCTGCAGGGCTACTACGATGCCCTGCGCGAAAACGGACTGCCGTGTAACGATCGCCTGGTGGCCTACGGTGAACCGGATGAAAGCGGCGGTGAACAGGCCATGACCGAGCTGCTGGGTCGCGGACGGAATTTCACGGCGGTTGCCAGCTATAACGACTCGATGGCCGCAGGGGCAATGGGGGTGTTGAATGACAACGGGATTGAGGTACCGGCAGAAATTTCGCTGATTGGCTTCGATGACGTGCTGGTCTCTCGCTACGTGCGCCCGCGTCTGACCACCGTGCGCTACCCGATTATCACCATGGCAACGCAGGCCGCCGAGCTGGCGTTAGCGCTGGCTGAACAGCGCCAGCCGCCGGAAATTACGCATCTGTTTAGCCCGACGCTGGTTCGCCGTCACTCCGTTGCCTCTCTTGCGGAAGCGCAAAGCGAATAACGGTAGAGGTGAACCCGCGTGTTGGGGTATTCCAGCCCATCACCGATATACTGCCAGCCGTAACGTTCGTAAAAGTCGCGGCAGGCAGACCACAGATGCAGCTCGGTGTACCCGGCCTGCACGGCATACGCAATAACATGCTCCTGAAGCTTACCCGCGAGTCCTTTTCCTCGCGCCGCCTCATCCACGTACAGCGCCGCCAGCCAGGGATAAAGATCCTGACGCGTGATGAGATCGCAGCGCCATAATCCGACGGTGCCCAGAAGACGTTCATCCTCAACGGCAATAAACGTCATCGGCAGCGCTTCAGGCGTCTGGCTGTGATCGATAACGCTCTGGAAAAATTCACGCGGCAGGCCGTCACCGAAGGCCTGCCAGATCCAGTCGATCACCTGCTCCGCAAACTGCGGCGCGGCGTACAGCGGGAGGATCTTCATATCAGTTTCCCCTGAAAAAGAGGAACTGACTCAAACAGATAACCGTCGAAATCCGGCGCATCTTCATCAGACAGTTCCAGCAAACTTTTTTTCACATTTTCCAGATGCTGGAACATCGCCTGCCATGCCCCCATCACGTCGCGACGGCGCAGAGCAGCAAGAATGGTTTGCCGGTCGCCCAGCCATTTCAGGCGGTACGCACGACTGGCAATATGGACGTTAAACTGCTGCCACAGCGGGCTGCTGTCCATGTGGTGCCAGATACTTTCCACTGTTGCCAGCAGCATCTGATTTTGCGTTGCGCCCGCCAGCACCAGGTGGAACATCTTGTTGTTGTCCTGGCTGTTGTCATCCGCGGCAATGGCGCGCTGCTCCTGCTCGATAATGCGGCGCAGATTATCGATATCCGCCCGCGTCGCCATTTTGGCGGCAAAAGCTGCGATGTTGCTTTCGAGCAGCTGGCGCGCCTGCAAAATCTCAAACGGGCCCACGTCGCTGTTGAGGAAACGCTCTTCCTCATTTTCATGTTCGTCGGGGATGCGCATGACGTAAACACCCGAGCCCTGACGGATATCCACCGTGCCCTGCAGCTCCAGCATCAGCAGCGCCTCGCGCACGATAGTGCGGCTAACGCCATAGGTCTCAGCAATGTTGCGCTCCGGCGGCAGGCGCGACCCAACGGGATAATGCCCCTGGATAATTTGCGCCCGTAAATCCTCGCCAATTTCCTGGTACTGTTTTTTTTCCGGCAGGATGACAGCCTTATCCACGTTTTCACCTGTTTTTTCAGTTAATGCGCAGGCCGGGCGTCCTCCCGGCCAGTTTGTACGCTATTTTATCAGAACGCTTACTTCCATTCATCGTCAACGCTGAGCGTCAGAACGCGCTCATCGCGCAGCTGACGGAACCAGGTGGCCGATTTTTTCGCGCGGCGGGCGCGGTTGTTTTCTAGATCGATTTCAATTAACCCATAGCGGTTTTTGAAGGCGTTCATCGGTGAGACGTTGTCGGTAAAGGCCCACAGCATATAGCCGTGGCAGTTCGCCCCCTCCTCGCGCGCCAGCAGCGTGTAGTAGAGGTGCTCGCTGATAAAATCGATCCGGTACGTATCTTCGATAACGCCGTCACGGTTGCGGAACTGCGCTTCGTTTTCAACGCCCATTCCGCTTTCCGCCACGAACCAGTCGATATTGCGGTACTCCTTTTTAATCCGCATCGCCATGTCGTAGATAATGCGCGGATAAATCTCCCAGCCGCGGGATCTGTTCATCCGTCGCCCCGGGAGCTCAAACGGCTCGTAGTAGTACGCCGGGTGGAACGGGGTCTCCGGATGCCAGGCGCGGGAAGGCGCTTTCACCCGGTGCGGGTAGTAGAGGTTGATCCCTAATTCGTCGACGGTGTTGTCGGCAATCAGCGCCAGTTCGTCATCCGTATAGGCCCACGGCACCTGGTGCTCCTCCAGCAGGGTAAAGAGCGCCTGCGGATAGCGCCCGTGCACCAGCGGGTCGAGAAAGACACGGTTGTAGAAAAGATCGTACATCTCCGCCGCCCGCACGTCGTGCGGCGCACGCGAGCGCGGATAGGTCACTTCCGGGTTGAGAATACAGCCTACGGAGCCTTTATACCCTTTCTCCCGAAACAGCTTCACAACCTTCGCCGTCGCCAGCACCTTGTGGTGATTCCACTGCATCCAGGTACCGGTGTTCTGCTCGTACGGCCAGCGCAGCGCATCCAGATAAACGCGGGTCTGCACCACAATCGGCTCATTGAAGGTAAACCATCGGGTGACGCTGCCGTGAAAGCGTTCGAACACCTTTTCCGCGTAGCGGACAAACAGTTCAACCACATGCTTCGACGCCCAGCCGCCGTATGTTTCAAGCAGCACGCCAGGTAGCTCGTAATGCTCCAGGCAGATCATCGGTTCAATACCCTGGCGGTGCATTTCATCGAACAGGGCGGCGTAATACGCGGCGTACTCCTCATCTACCGTCACGTTTTCATAGTCGGTCAAAAACCGTGACCAGTTTATCGAGGTCCGGTAATGCGTCAGCCCCGCCTGCTTCATCAGGGCTACATCTTCGCGGAAGCGGTTGATAAAATCGGTTGCCACCGCCGGTCCATAGCCGTCATGCCAGACGTGACGATCGTTTTTGTACCAGAGATCGATCCACGAATCCTGGCCCGGTTTTTTGCCGCTCCAGCCTTCGGTTTGCCAGGCTGACGCCGCTGCGCCGAGAATAAAATCCTGCGGCAGGGTTATCTTTTTTATGCTCATCATCACCTCAGGCGTTATCGGTAGCTTGCTGCAGCGCGGCCTGATCCGCACGGCGTGAGGCAATCTTCACAAATGGCAGATAGATAATGACGGCAGTGACAATGCAAATAAGCTGGGTGATCACCGCCCCCATAGAGCCTGCGGTAGAAAGCCAGGCGTTAATCAGCGGCGGTGTGGTCCACGGCACCATCACGACGGCTTTGCCGGCAAAACCGGTTACCGTCGCAAAGTAACCGATAGAGCCAGTAACCAGCGGCGTAATAATGAACGGAATGGCAAGGATCGGGTTGAGCATGATTGGCATACCGAAGATCACCGGCTCGTTAATGTTGAAAATGCCTGGGCCAATAGAGAGCTTGGCGATCTCCTTCATCTCTTTACGTTTGGTGGCGATCATCACCGCGATCAGCAGGCCGATGGTCAGCCCTGACCCTCCTATGCTCATATACACGTCCCAGAACGGCATGGTGATGATGTTCGGCACCTCTTTGCCCTGCTCAAAGGCGCTCATGTTAACGGTGATCGCCCCCAGCAGCAGCGGCTCGCGGATCGGCTTGATCATCTGGTTGCCATGAATACCAATCACCCAGAATAGCTGGGCGACAAACATCAGCAGCAGAATGCCCGGCAGGCTTTGCACCACGCGCTCCAGCGGCTGCTGCACCACCTGGTAGACCGCGTCGTAGAGATACATGCCGGTAAGCTGGTGGAAAACGAAGCCAAACGTGGCAATCGCCGTGGTGGTGATAATCGCCGGGATCAGGGCCGAGAACGATGCCGCCACGTTAGGCGGTACGGTATCCGGCATCTTAATCTTCAGCCCCTTGCGGTTTTCCAGCCAGCAGTAGACCTCGACGGAGAGAATGGCGATAAACATGCCGAGGAACAGGCTGCGGGTGTCGGAGAACTGGCGCATCAGCACGTCTTTCACCACGTGCATTTCGCCGTCCACCAGCATTTCCACGGTGGTCGGCGTCACGCAGATGAAGCAGATCACCGCCAGCAGGCCGGGGAACAGGGATTTGATCCCGTTAATCCGTCCCAGCTCCACGCCAATCAAAAACACCGCGCCGATGTTGAGGAAGTTAAGCGTGGCGTAGTTTAGCGCGCTGGTGATCGGCTTTAGCGCGGCGAGAAACGACAGCGACTGGAAGCTCGCCAGGCCGTTTTTCGGATCCAGCACCATGTTGGAGATCAGCACGGAGAATGCCCCAACGATGATGACCGGCATTAAGGTAATAAAGGCAGACTTGATCGCCATGATGTAGCGATAGCTGTTGAATTTGGTGGCAAAACTGCCCAGAGCGTCGATCAGTTTTTCCTGTAATGCCATAGGGTAATACCTCAGTAAAAGGGCTTTTATTGAATAAGGTGTACAGCCGGATACTATTGGCATACCAAAAATAGCTTTATGGGGCTTTCCGTTCTGTGATTAAGCTCTCAACGGAGCAAGAGGTATTCCAGATGAGTATTTTTGACCATTTTGGCATGCCACTTAACGACGAAAATTCCGTGCTGTCAGGTCGTTGCCAAAAAGCGTGATCGTGGCGGAGTTTTTGCGCTTCCCGCATCGCTTATACGCCGTGAGGTCTGTGTTAAACTGCAGACCATTACGTGGAAGCAGGAATGTAGAATGGCAACAATGCTGGATGTCTCACTGCGTGCGGGCGTGTCGAAGGCCACGGTATCGCGCGTGCTGAACGGCACGGGTCAGGTAAAAGAGAGCACGCGTCAGCAGGTGTTTGCGGCGATGGAAGAGCTGGGCTATCGCCCAAACTTTCTCGCGCGCTCGCTGGCTAACCAGACCAGCAACAGCATTGGTCTGGTCGTCTCCACCTTCGACGGCTTTTACTTTGGTCGTCTTCTCCAGCAGGCGTCGCGGCAGACCGAAACCCACGGGAAACAGCTGATCGTCACCGATGGTCACGACGCGCCGGAGCAGGAAGAACAGGCGGTGCAGATGCTGGCCGATCGCCAGTGCGATGCCATCGTGCTTTACACGCGCTACATGAGCGAGAAAGCGATCGTCAAACTGATGGACACCGTGAAAACGCCGCTGGTGGTCATTAACCGTGAAGTGAGCCAGGCGCCGGATCGCTGTGTGTTCTTCGAACAGCAGGATGCCGCGTTTAAGGCCGTGGATTACCTGATCGGCCAGGGACATTGGGAGATCGCCTGTATCACCGTTCCGATCCATACCCCAACCGGGAAAGCGAGGCTGATGGGCTATCGCAAAGCGCTGGAAAAGCACGGCATCCGCCTGGACGAGCGTCGGATAAAGTACGGCGATGCGGGAATGACGCGGGGATACGAGCTGTGCAAGGAGCTGATTGCCGACGGCGTGCCGTTTAGCGCCCTGTTTGCCTGTAACGACGATATGGCGCTGGGTGCGTCCAAAGCGTTACACCAGGCGGGGCGTAAAATCCCGCAGGATATTTCACTGTTCGGCTTTGACGATGCCCCAAGCGCGAAATGGCTGGAGCCTGCGCTCTCGTCGGTTTATCTGCCCATCGACAATATGATTGTCACGGCCATCGATCAGGCGATCCGGCTGGCAAAAAACCAGCCGGTCGATGCCATCCCGCCGTTTACCGGCACGCTGGTCTTACGCGATTCGGTCACAACGGGGCCGTACTTTCATCAGATGAGTTCTAAAGCCAGCAGTTCCTGAATGGTCTGGCGACGACGGATCAGCCGTGCCTTGCCATTATCAAACAGCACTTCCGGCAGCAGCGGGCGGCTGTTGTAGTTAGATGACATCGACGCCCCGTAGGCACCGGTATCATGCAGCACAAGATAATCACCCGGTTTGACCTCTGGCAGCGCGCGGGTCTCCACTTTGCCGCCTTCCTGCTGAGTGAACACGTCCCCCGATTCGCACAGCGGTCCCGCAACGACCGTCTCAACCCGCGGCGCCTGGGTTAAATCGCGGCCGTCGGCAGCCAGGGCGGTAATGTGGTGATAGCTGCCGTACATGGACGGACGCATCAGGTCGTTAAAGCCTGCGTCAATCAATACGAAGTGGCGAGACCCCATCTCTTTCACGCTGCGCACCTGCGAAACCAGCACACCGGCTTCCGCCACCAGGAAACGACCCGGCTCAATTTCCAGCTTCACCGCGTGACCAAGATGCGCGGCAATTTGATCGCGCGCGGCGCTCCACAGACCGTAATAGTGATCGGTATCGATCGCCTCTTCGCCTTCGCGATAGGGAATGGAGAGACCGCCACCGGCAGAGATCGCCTCCAGATCCTGACCGAAGTCGATAACCTGGCGCACCATCGCGCCGCACACCTGCTCCAGGTGGCCGTAATCGACGCCAGAGCCAATGTGCATATGAATACCCACCAGCTTCAGGCCGTAGCGCTGTAATACCTCCAGCGCGGCAGGCATATCGGCATACCAGATCCCGTGCTTACTGTTTTCGCCGCCGGTATTGGTTTTTTGGCTGTGGCCATGACCAAAGCCCGGATTCACGCGCAGCCAGACGCGATGGCCGGGAGAAACCTGACCCAGCTGCTCCAACATATCTACAGAACCAGCGTTCACCGGGATCTGCAGTTCGTGGACGCGCGCAAGCGTCGCATCGTCGATCACGTCAGCGGTAAAGACGATCGCGTCGCCGTCGGCTTTCAGATCGAATCCGGCCGCCAGCGCGCGCTCGATTTCGCCCAGTGAGACGGAGTCGACCTTCACGCCCTGCTCACGCATCAGGCGCAGAATATGGATATTGGAGCAGGCCTTCTGGGCAAAACGCACCACGTCAAACTGATGCAGGGCGGCGATCTTCTCGCGAACGATCTGCGCGTCGTAGACCCACACCGGGCAGCCAAACTCGGCGGGCAGGCGCAGCAGGTTGTCGGCGTTCAAATCGGTATCAGTCTGGTTCAGCGGGCGTGGCATGGTCTTCTCCGGATAAATGCGTTTTCATGATTACGCCACAGCACGAAGAGAATAAAAAATATCGTTTTATCGCGAGTCTATGCAAAAATGATATGGACAGTAATCTGCTTTCAGGTGCCCTATGCCCGCCGTCAATTTACGCCACATCGAGATTTTTCACGCCGTGATGACCGCCGGCAATCTCACTGAAGCCGCACAGATGCTGCATACCTCGCAGCCGACGGTGAGCCGCGAGCTGGCGCGCTTCGAGAAAGTGCTGGGGCTGAAGCTGTTCGAACGCACCCGGGGCAGGCTTCACCCGACGGTGCAGGGGTTACGCCTGTTCGAGGAAGTTCAGCGCTCCTGGTACGGACTGGACAGAATAGTGAGCGCTGCGGAAAGCCTGCGCGAGTTTCGCCAGGGGGAGCTATCGATCGTCTGCCTGCCCGTCTTTTCGCAATCTTTTTTGCCGATGCTGCTTCAACCCTTTCTGGCCCGATACCCGGAGGTCAACCTCACCATCGTGCCTCAGGAATCCCCCCTGCTTGAAGAGTGGCTTTCGGCTCAGCGCCATGATTTAGGCCTGACCGAAACCCTCTCCACGCCAGCGGGAACGGCGCGCACGGAGTTGCTCTCGTTAGATGAAGTGTGCGTTCTGCCCGCCGGGCATCGGCTTGCCGGTAAGACGGTGCTCACACCGGAGGATTTCCACGGGGAAAACTACATTAGCCTGTCGCAGACCGACAGCTACAGACAGCTGCTGGATACGCTGTTTGCCGAGCATCAGGTCAAACGGCGAATGGTGGTTGAAACGCACAGCGCGGCTTCGATTTGCGCGATGGTGCGTGCAGGCGTCGGCGTCGCGGTGGTGAATCCGCTCACGGCGCTGGACTATGCCGGAAGCGGGATCGTCATCCGCCGCTTTAGCGTCTCCGTCCCGTTCACCGTGAGCCTGATCCGCCCGCTGCACCGTCCGGCCTCCGCGCTGGTGGACGCGTTCACCGAACACTTAACGGAGCACGCGCGTCAGGTAGCGCTTCGCTTACCTGACCTGCAAAAACCGCTATGACAGCATAAACGCCACGGCATCCGCGGCATGGATGGCGGTGGTATCGAACACCGGGACGGGGCTTCGCTCGACGGGCACCAGCAAACCGATCTCGGTGCAGCCGAATATCACCCCTTCGGCCCCCTGCTGCGCGAGTTTATCGATGACGCTGACGTAATACGCGCGGGAAGATTCGGTGAAGGTACCGAGGCAGAGCTCGTCAAAGATAATCTGATTGATGCGCGCCCGATCTTCTTCATCAGGGATTAGGCTTTCGATCCCAAATTCACTTTGCAAACGTCCGCGATAAAAATCCTGTTCCATGGTGTAGCGTGTACCCAAAAGCGCTACGCGGCGCATTCCGGATGCCGCAATCGCACGCCCGGTCGCGTCCGCGATATGCAGAAACGGCAGCGCGCAGCTGTCCTCAATATGCGACGCCACTTTGTGCATGGTATTGGTACAAAGCACGATACCCTCGGCGCCTGCACGCTCCAGCCCCAGCGCCGCCTGGGCCAGGATCTCCCCGGCTTTATCCCACTCACCGCTCGACTGGCAGGCTTCGATCTCATGGAAATCAACGCTGTGCAGCAGCAGGCTTGCGGAGTGCAGACCACCCAGACGCTGCTTTACCCCTTCGTTAATGAGGCGATAATAAGGGATTGTCGATTCCCAGCTCATTCCACCTAACAGGCCGATCGTTTTCATCATCCCTCCTTATCTTTGGTCTCTTTTTTTAACACAACCGGTGCACATAAAAAAAGGCGCTCTATTTAGCGCCTTTTTAAACTTCAGAATTTATTCCGCCACCGGCTCTGGCGGCAGAGTACGAGTGAGCATCGCCTCGCGCAGCAAAATGCTACCGCAGGCAAATATCGCCCCCAGAAGCGCCGACAGAACGACAATCAGAGCCTTACCCGGGCCATCCTTTTTCACCGGCAAGGAGGGAGAAAGCTGATATCTGAAAGGCTCAAGCTTAACATCGGCAAAGGAGAGCTTTTTCAGCTGCGTCAGATAGTATTCCCGGTTCTGGAACTCTGCATTCAGCTCGGTCACATCCTTGAGATTTTTTTCAATCTGCAGCTTTTGCGCAATCCCGTCAGCACCGAGCGCAACGGAGTAATCCGGGTCATCTTTTATCGCCTGCCCGTTGCTGTAAACCGGCTTCTTAATGCCAGCGGCATTTGCCACTTCCAGCGAATAATTCAGTCGCTGCAGGTTGGCATTGTGAATATTGGTCAGACGAACACGATCAAGTTCCAGCTGCTGCTCAACAGCGTTCTTTTTCAGGGCGATCTGGTTGCGAATATTCTGCACCGTCTCTTTTTCAATAATAGCCGCGATATAATCGATATATCCCGCCAGGACGGCTTGCGCATCGTCGGCTGTCGGTGCAGTGAAGCTTAATGTCCAGGAAACATAAGGTGCGTTATCCACGTCTTTTGCCTGAATGTTATTCACCGCTTTCATTCGGTCTGAAACGTTGTCTATCGCACGATGCAATTCTATAGGATCAACCTCGGCCCCATTCAATTGCGATATCACGTAAGGAGAGGTTTTCATGTACTCTTCGAACAATGACTGTGACTGGAACGTTTTAATAAACAGATCAAAGAGTTGCGGGCGGGTAATCTTCACGTCCACATCAAGCACCTGTAACGTCACCATCATTTGATGTAGTGGGTTCCACTGCAGCTGTTCTGCCGGAGTGATCACCGCTTTACTGGTCCATTTTTCCGGCAGTAAAAATGAAAGGGTCAGCCCCACCAGCGCGAAAGCAAAGATAATGGTGGCGATACGTTTTTTCGCCGCCAGAAGGAGTTCAAAGAGTCCCAGAAGATCTATCTCTTTTGCGCTTACAGCCGGGGCGGCATAACGGGGAAAGTCGAGGTCAGTGCTTTTTTTGAAATCCATCTCTGACATAGTGATTCTTCTTTTTTTGGATGCAACGCATCTTTTCACGTTTGATAGCGGTGGTCCGATAATACAACAACATGAGAAAAATCCTAATGCCAGTTCCCTCTCGCTGTCTACTCCCTACCAGAGTTAGTAGTGAGCTTAATCACAATATTATTGCGATTAAGCCACCTGTTTCTTTCCAGTTTCGGTATGTATTAAAACCTTCGGATGGGCAAAAGAATCACACGCCGATGTTACGCAGTTTCTCCCCAGCCATCAGCTTGCGCTCGATGTGTTCCAGCGTCACGCCTTTAGTTTCCGGGATCAGCCAGAACGTGACGCCAATAAACGCGACGTTCAGCACCGTGTAGAGCCAGAAGGTTCCGGCAGCACCAATTGAATCCAGCAGCGTCAGGAACGTCGCGCCGATGATCATGTTCGACACCCAGTTAGTGGTTGTGGAACAGGTGATGCCAAAGTCACGGCATTTCAGCGGCTGAATTTCGGAGCACAGGATCCACACCACGGGCGCGGCGCTCATCGCGTAACCTGCGATACACATCATGGTCATACCGACAGAAAGCCATGAAAGCCCGCTTGAGGCGGTGCCGTTATCAAACTGCATCAGGCAGTAGCCGAGGATCAGCGTGCCGATCGCCATTACGCTAAAACCGATTTTCAGCGCCGGTTTACGCCCGGCTTTGTCCACGGTGAATACCGCAATGAACGTGGCGAACATAAAGGTCAGCCCGACCACAAGAGTCGCGATCATCTGCTGTTCCGTAGTGGTGAATCCGGCCATTTTGAAAATGCGCGGCGCGTAGTACATGATGATATTCATCCCGGTGAACTGCTGCATCGCCTGCAGCAACATGCCGAGGAAGACCGCGCGGCGCACGTTGCGGTTGATCTTAAACAGCGCCCAGCCGCCCTGCTTCAACTTCAGGCTTTCGCGGATCTCGTTCAGCTCTTCGCGCGCTTTTTCCGAGGTATCGCGCAGCATGCGCAGGACCTCTTCCGCCTCCACGTGGCGCCCTTTTTGCGCCAGCCAGCGCGGGCTGTTTGGCAGGAAAACCACCAGGACGATCAGCACCAGCGCCGGTAAGGCCAGCACGCCCAGCATCGCGCGCCAGTTGCCGCTGTAGCTGAAGTAGGTGTCAGACAGGAACGCCAGCACGATGCCCAGCGTGACCATCAGCTGATACATGCTGATCATCTTGCCGCGCACGTTCTCGCTCGCCATTTCGGAGAGATAAAGCGGCGCTGTGTAGGAGGCAATCCCCACCGCCACGCCCAGCAGCACGCGGGAGAGCAGCAGCACTTCTACGTTTGTCGCAAACGCGGAGCCGATCGACCCCGCAACGAACAGGACCGCCCCGACCATCAGGCTGTATTTGCGCCCCAGGCGGAACGACAGCCAGCCGTTAAACAGCGCGCCGATGGCCGCGCCGAGCATCATGCTGCTCACCACCCACTCCTGCAGACGGTTGCTGAGGGTAAAGTGATCGGTAATAAACGGCAGCGCGCCGGCAATGACGCCGATATCCAGTCCAAACAACAGGCCCGCCACGGCGGCGGCAATGGAGACAAACTGGTTCATGCGGCGCGTATCACGCAGCGCAGCGGGCATTAGGGTAGAGTCATTTATAGATGTCATATTTTTCCTGCCTCAACAGCAAAATTCGTTAACTGAAATTACGAGAAAGCGAGGAAAAGTGTCAGGCCGGAAATCGTGAAGTTATGGATTATTCCGCTACGGCATACGGTTCTGTGATGGACATTACAATTTCAACTCGTGGCGAATAATCACGTATTTTTACTAATCACTTAATATTTAAGCAATAAAAGTGTGATTGTCGTCATTTATGATTTTTCAGTATGGATTTTTCATCTTTAGCGATATGGACTAAGCCAATTTTTGCGCAAAAAAAACCTCTGCCCATGGGCAGAGGTTCTTAATACGGATGGAATTAACGCGCCAGCCAGCCGCCGTCTACAGCTACGGTGTAACCGTTGATGTAATCCGATGCCGGGGAGGCCAGGAAAACAATCGGCCCCATCAGATCGCTCGGCAGGCCCCAGCGTCCCGCAGGGATACGCTCCAGGATCGCCGCGCTGCGCTCTTCGTCTGCACGCAGCTGCTGCGTGTTGTTGGTCGCCATGTAGCCCGGCGCAATCGCATTCACGTTGATATTATGTTTCGCCCATTCGTTTGCCAGCAGGCGGGTCACGCCCATTACGGCGCTTTTGGACGCGGTGTAAGACGGCACGCGGATGCCGCCCTGGAACGAGAGCATAGAGGCAATATTAACGATCTTGCCGCCTTTCCCCTGCGCAATAAAATGCTTCGCCGCCGCCTGGGACATAAAAAATACGCTCTTGATGTTCAAATCCATCACGTCGTCCCAGTCGCGCTCGCTGAAGCTGATCGCGTCTTCGCGGCGAATCAGCCCGGCGTTGTTCACCAGAATGTCGATATGACCGAATTCAGCCACCGCGCGGTCCAGCAGTTCAGGAATGGCATCGATTTTACGCAGGTCAGCGGTCAGGCTCAGGAAACGGCGGCCCAGGGCCGTCACGCGTTCGATGGTATCCGTCGGTTCAACGATATTAATTCCGACGATATCGCAGCCCGCTTCCGCCAGACCTAACGCCATCCCCTGACCCAGCCCGGTGTCGCACCCGGAAACCACAGCCACTTTCCCCTGCAGAGAGAATGCATCCAGAATCATGTTTATTCCTTACTCTTTCAGAGCCTGTCACTCACAGGCAGGTTTATGCTTCACTGCCCGCGACTAGCGCAGATCGCTGACCGCAACGTGGTCCATATCATCGAAGACCTGGTTTTCGCCCACCATTCCCCAGATAAAGGTGTAGGCTTTCGTCCCTACGCCGGAGTGAATAGACCAGCTCGGTGAAATCACCGCCTGCTCGTTGTGCATCACGATATGGCGCGTTTCCTGCGGCTGTCCCATCATGTGGAACACGCAGGCGTCCTCATCCATATTGAAGTAGAAGTAGACTTCCATGCGGCGCTCGTGGGTATGGCACGGCATGGTGTTCCACAGGTTGCCCGGCGCCAGCTCGGTCAATCCCATGCTGAGCTGGCAGGTCTCCAGCACGTCCGGCACGAAGTATTTATTGATGGTGCGGCGGTTGCTGGTGAGGTTGTCGCCCAGCGTCACGGGTGCGACGTCTGCCGTGGTCACTTTTTTGGTTGGGTAGGTGGAGTGAGCCGGCGCGCAGTTGTAGTAAAACTTCGCAGGCTTGCTGCCGTCGATGCTGGCAAAGACCACGTCTTTCGCCCCTTTACCCACGTACAGCGCCTCGCGATGGCCAATCTCATAGCACTGTCCGTCTACGGTGATGGTGCCCGGCCCGCCGATGTTAATCACTCCCAGCTCGCGACGCTCGAGGAAATAGCTCACGCCCAACTGTTTACCGACCTCGCCGCCCACGGAGACGCTGTTCGTGACGGGCATAATCCCGCCCACGATAATGCGATCGATATGGCTGTAAACCATGGTGTACCTGTCGGCCTCGAATACCTGCTCGACTAAAAATGCATTGCGCAGCCCCTGAGTATCCAGCGTTTTGGCGTGCGCACTGTGGATGCTTTCTCTGACGTCCACGGTAACCTCCAGATGTGGTCATGCCCGAAGGCGGAAATAAACGAAACAGCGTTCCGTTTTTCATAATGAACACATACTATCGGCATAAAGCGGGCTTTTCAATTATATTTAAAACAACGTTTCATTTTTATTTTTGTTTATGACGAAAATGATGTTCGGATCACAATTAAACCGCAGGAAGAAAAAGGACACGAAAAAAAACCTCCCGGAGGAGGTCATTTTCAATGAGGAGAGGTTAGCGTTCGATGGCCAGCGCCACCCCTTGCCCGCCGCCTATACAGAGTGTGGCAATCCCTTTCCGGGCATTGCGCTTTTTCATTTCGTGGACCAGCGAAACCAGGATCCGGCAGCCGGACGCACCGATAGGATGACCCAGCGCGATCGCGCCGCCGTTAACGTTGACCCGCAGGGGATCCCACTCCAGCATTTTTCCGACGGAGATCGCCTGCGCGGCATAGGCTTCGTTCACTTCGATCAGATCCACATCCGAAAGCTGCCACCCCGCGCGTTCCAGACAGCGGCGGGTCGCGTAGACCGGTGCGATCCCCATTAACGCAGGATCAACCCCCACGCTGGCGAACGCCTTAATGCGGGCCAGCACGGGGAGATCGAGCTCAAGGGCTTTGCTTTCGCTCATCATCATAACGGCGGCAGCGCCGTCGTTAATGGAAGAGGCATTTCCCGCCGTCACCGAGCCCTGCATTTCAAACGCAGGATTCAGCCTCGCCAGGCCTTCCGCGCTGGCGTCAGTGCGCGGCTGTTCATCGGTATCCACGAGGATAAGCTCGCCGCTCTGACGCTGCGTGCTGACCGGGACAATCTCGTCGCGAAAACGACCGGAATCGATCGCCGCACGCGCTTTTTGCTGCGAGCTTAGCGCATAGGCATCCTGCACCTCACGGCTGATGCCGTATTCGCGCGCCAGGTTTTCCGCCGTCACGCCCATATGGTAGTCATTGAACGCATCCCACAGCCCGTCATGCACCAGGCTGTCGAGCAGCTGACTGTTGCCCAGCTGTGCGCCGGTACGGCTGTCGGTCAACACGTGCGGCGCGCGGCTCATATTCTCCTGCCCGCCCGCAATGATCACATCCGCTTCACCACACTGAATGGCTTGCGTAGCAAGATGCAGCGCTTTTAATCCTGAGCCACAGACGTCGTTAATGGTGATGGCGGAGACGGTATTGGGCAGCCCGCCCTTCAGCGCCGCCTGACGCGCAGGGTTTTGCCCGGCACCGGCCGTGAGAACCTGTCCCAGGATCACCTCATCAACTTCATGTGCTGGGATCCCGCTACGTTCCACCAACGCTTTTACCACCACGCTCCCCAGGTCAACCGCCGAGTGACGCGCAAGCGCTCCCTGAAAACAGCCGATAGCTGTACGCAACGCACCCACTATTACGACATCTTTCATCACGACCTCTGTGTTAAATGACATGACGATAGTAGAGGATTGTTACTGGCAATTATCTTAATTGTTCAAAAATAGTGAGTTTAATCACAAGGATCAGCGCGCATCCTGCAGATACTGCCGCAGCCAGCTTCCGGCAACGCCGGGAGGGGATCGTTTATTCCACAGCAGATCGATGCCGATCGCCCGCGGCCAGCCGGGAACATCGAGCTGTACCAGGGATTTCGCGGCGGCAAATTCATCCACCAGCGCACAGGGCAATACGCACCAGCCAAATCCCTGTACCGCCATACTCAAGAGTAACAGGTAATTCGGTGCTGACCAGACGGGCCCGCGCGCGATCTCAGCCTCGCGCTCGAGATAGGTGCTCAGCCGCAGCTCTCGCCAGCCGTGCAGCTCGTCACGCTGAACGTCATGTTGTCCGGCCAGCGGATGCGTGGTCGCGACATAGATCGCCATGCGGGTCTGCATCGGCAGCCGGATAGCGCCGATATCCGTGGGATAACCGTCTCGCGCTTCGGTGAGTCCAACCTGCGCGCGCTCTTTTTGCAGCAGATCGATCACGTCCTCTTCCTCACCAATCAGACATTCGAATTCCGTATGGGGAAAACGCGCGTCAAACTGTTTCATCATATCTTCCAGCACGTCCGGGTTGAGGGTATCGGAAAGGACAAACGTCAGACGCGCCTCCGTTTGCGCCGATAGCGACACCGCCAGCTCGTCCAGCCGCGTGCTGGCGGCCAGGATGGCCTGCACGTAGCCCAGCACCTGTTCTCCCTGGACCGTTAACACCGGCTGGCGCGCCGAGCGGTCAAACAGCTCAATACCGAGATCGGCCTCAAGATTGGCAATGGACGTGCTGATCGTCGACTGGCTTTTACGCAGCCGACGTGCGGCGGCAGAAAACGAGCCCGCCGCAACGGTCTCGACAAACGCATTAAGGGCTTCGGGTGAATAGCGCATAACCTATCTACTTTAGCGATGGATACTATCTTTATTATATCAACTTTAGCGATGAAAATAGGCTGCATCAACGCCCATACCGGCGAATTAATGAGGTCTATGACTATGCAACATCAGGATGCACTCCAACGTAAACTGCCGGAGCGGATCTTTCATGCTGTCTGTTTTGAAGGGATTGCGACGGCGATCCTCGCCCCTACGGCAGCGTGGCTCATGCAGCGTTCCGTGGTGGAAATGGGTGGGTTGACCATTATTCTGGCCACCACCGCCATGCTGTGGAACATTATCTATAACTTCGGCTTCGACCGTTTCTGGCCGGTTCAGCGCGTCAAACGTACGGCAAAAGTGCGCGCGCTGCATGCGCTGGGGTTCGAATGCGGGTTTATCGTGATTGGCGTGTCGATTGTCGCCGCCGTGCTGGGCGCCACCCTGCTTCAGGCATTCACGCTGGAAATAGGTTTCTTCCTGTTCTTCCTGCCGTACACCATGTTCTATAACTGGGCATACGATTGCCTGCGTGAGAAATTTCTTAAGGGTCGCCAGCAACGGCGCGCCCTGGCAGGCTAAACCGCCTTTGGCCGGACGCCCGTTCCGGCCAAACTCCTTCGAAGCAACTGCGCTCTCCGTGCATAACTATGGTAAATTGCACTCCATTCCGATGGTTTGATAGTTGATACGTTGCTCTAATGTCGAAAATTTGGTCAAAAGATGAGACTCTCTGGAGTTTCGCTCTCTATGGCACGGCCGTGGGCGCAGGAACGCTGTTCTTGCCCATTCAGCTGGGCTCCGCAGGCGCTATCGTCCTGTTTATTACCGCCCTCGTGGCCTACCCCTTAACCTACTGGCCGCACAGAGCGCTGGCGCAATTTATCCTGTCGTCAAAAACAAAAGGCAATGAAGGGATCACCGGCGCCGTCTCGCACTACTACGGCAGGAAAATTGGCAATCTGATCACCACGCTCTATTTCATCGCCTTCTTTGTGGTGGTGCAAATTTATGCAGTGGCCATCACCAACTCGCTCACGGAGCAGCTGGCAAAACACCTGACGGTGGATACCGCCGTTCGCGTGCTGGTCAGCCTGGGCGTGGTGCTGGTGCTGAATCTGATCTTCCTGATGGGACGTCATATCACGATAAAAGTGATGGGCTTCCTGGTATTTCCGCTGATTGCCTATTTCCTGTTTGTCTCGCTCTATCTGACCGGAAGCTGGCAACCTTCGCTGCTGACCAGCCAGATGGCCGTCGATCGTCATACGCTGCATCAGGTATGGATTTCGATTCCGGTGATGGTATTTGCTTTCAGCCATACCCCGATTATCTCCACGTTTGCCGTTGATCGCCGCGAGAAGTTTGCCGACGGTGCCATGGATAAATGCAAGAAAATCATGAAGGTGGCGTACCTGATCATCTGCCTGAGCGTACTGTTCTTTGTCTTCAGCTGCCTGCTCTCTATTCCGCCGTCGTACATCGTGGCCGCCAAAGAGCAAGGGGTAACGATCCTGTCCGCGCTGTCGATGATGCCTTCTTCACCGGCGTGGCTGGGCATTTCCGGGATTATCGTGGCGATTATTGCGATGTCGAAATCGTTCCTCGGCACCTATTTTGGGGTGATTGAAGGGGCGACGGAGATCGTGAAGTCGTCGCTCAATCAGGTAGGCGTGAAAAAGAGCCGCGCCTTTAACCGCGCGATTTCCATTATGGGGGTGTCGTTAATCACCTTTGCCGTCTGCTGCATTAACCCGAACGCCATTTCGATGATTTACGCCATCAGCGGCCCGCTTATCGCCATGATCCTGTTTATCATGCCGACGCTGTCGACGTATCTGATCCCCTCCCTGAAACAGTACCGCTCCATTGGCAACCTGCTGACGCTGATCGTCGGCGTGCTGTGCGTGTCGGTGATGTTTGTCGGCTAATCCCCTTTCCTGCCCGGCGCTCTGCCGGGCAGGCCATTGCTTACAGCGGAAAAGGCCTGTCCTGTACCACCGTTTTCATGACAAGCGTTGAGCGAAGATGCTGCACGCCGGGCATGGCGGAGAGCTTCTCGTCGTAGAGCTTCTGGAAAGCCGACAGGTCGCGGGTCACGACGTGCATCAGATAATCGGGATCGCCAAACAGGCGCTGTGCCAGCACGATCTGCGGAATTTCTTCCACCGCCGCTTCAAACGCGCTAACCGCCTTTCTGTCCCCCTCCTTCAGCGTCGCAAACACTATCGCCAGGAAGTTGAATCCCATTTTGGCGGGGTCGAGGCTGGCACGGTATCCCGTTATGGCGCCGCTTTGCTCCAGCGCCCGCACGCGACGATGGCACGGCGAGAGGCTCAGGTTCACTCTTTCAGCCAGCTCGGTCAGGGATAAGCGGCCATCAGACTGTAGCTCAGCAAGAATTTTTCGATCGATGCTATCCATGTGGAAGATTTTCTCAATTTCACGGTGTTATGAGCATAACATTGAAAGCCTATTTCGCAGGGTTAGCGATATTCTTTTTCTCACCTTTGACGCACTGCGGGAGTCTTCAGGACGATGGAAATGAGTATTGTGGCTGGCTTTTGGGTGGTTTCTTTTCTGCTTATCATGACGCCTGGCGCCGACTGGGCATACGCCATTAGCGCCGGAATTAACGGGCGACGCGTGGTGCCGGCGGTGATGGGGTTGATGTCCGGGCATCTGTTAGCCACGCTGATTGTGGTGGCTGGCGTGGGCGTAGTGATTGCTCAACACCCGATGGCGTTAACCGGGCTGACCGTCGCGGGGGCCGCGTATCTCCTGTGGCTTGGCATCGGACTGTTGCGTCACCCTGCCGCACCGGAAAAGGCCGCCCACCATGCGGGAAACTGGAGGCAGTGGGCGGTGAAAGGGCTCTGCATTAGCGGTCTCAACCCGAAAGTTTTTTTACTTTTCCTGGCGCTGCTTCCGCAGTTCACCGACCCGACCGGAAGCTGGTCGATAGCGATGCAGATGTCCGCGCTTGGCGTGATGCACCTTATCACCTGTACGCTGGTCTATCTGCTGGTGGGGTATGGTTCGAAAGCGGTACTGGCGACCCGGCCGCAGACGGCGCGTCTGATAAGCATGGCATCGGGAGGGATAATGGTGCTGATCGCGTTGATATTACTATTTGAGCAGGCGAGATGAAAAAACACCGGCCATCGCCGGTGTTATTTACGCCCGAATATCGTCATATTCCCGCGTCTTATCAAACTCATGTTTCGCAAACGGGCACAGCGGAATAATTTTGCGATTCTCACCGCGCATCTTCTCCACCACTTTCGCCACCAGCTGTTTACCGACGCCCTGCCCTTTCAGGCTCTCATCCACGTCGGTGTGCTCGATAATGCTCAGATGCTCGCCGGTCGGAACGAAGACAATCTCCGCGACCTGATTGCCGTTCGCATCATTCACGTAAAACTTGTTATGGCCTTCAAGAATATCCATGGTTCCTCGCTTATTTTTGGCGATACTTCAGCGCACCGCTCGGGCAGGTATCAATCACGCGTACAACCGTTTCAACGTCCACTTCATCGGGAATGATCCACGGCTTACGTTTCAGATTAAACAGCTTTGCGCTCCCACGCACGCAGTTACCTGAGTGTTTGCAGATCCCGGTATTGAAGTAAACGTCAATTTTCTCGCCGGTATAGGCCCGGTAACCCGCATCCAGTAGTTCTTTATCCATGACATTGCCTCTGTAATTATTATCGTGCTGAATGAAGCATAGCCTTACGGGATCCTGATGGCTATAACGCCGAAAACGAAAAGCCAGGTCACAACTCTTTTCTCGCCAGATTGCGTCCGCTATTGGCCCATGTCAGGCTCGGCAAATGTCACTTTTACATAACTTCCGCAGGTTGAATGAAACGCAGACTCTCTTTTCAGGTAAAGTTGTTTTTAGCGCTGGTGTGCTTCTCCTGCCTGCTGTTAGTTCTGCTGGGAACAATCCTGTTCCATTTTATTGACCGACAGCTCCATCACGATCTCGGCCAGCGCGCCCGGGTTCAGGCCAGCCAGATCGCGCTGATGCCGGGTCTGGCGGCAATGGTTGCGGCCAGAGATATCCCCGGCATCGCCCGATTAATTCAGCCGCTGCGTGCCGAAAGCGATGCCAGCTACATTGTGATTGGCGATACCGAGGAACAGCACCTTTATCATTCGGAATCTCCGGAGCGTATTAATTTACCGATGATCGGCGGGGATAATGCGGAGGTGTTAAAGGGTAAAACCATTATTTCCGTGCGTCAGGGCGGGATTGGCGTGTCGCTACGCAGCAAAGCCCCCATCTTCAACGCGCAGCATCAGGTGATTGGCATTGTCTCGGTCGGCTATCTGACCTCGTATATTGCCAACATTAACGCCCGCATTCTCTGGCAATCCGGGCTGTACGGCGCTGCGCTTCTGCTCCTGCTGTTTATTTTCTCCTGGCTCTTTACCCGCAACCTCAAAAAACAGATGTTCCGACTGGAGCCAAAAGATATCGCTCAGCTGGTTTTACAGCAGCGCGCGCTATTAGAAGCCATGTACGAAGGGGTATTTGCCGTCAACGGTGAGAAGCAGCTGATTTTAATTAACCGCGCGGCACGAGAAATGCTGGATATTCGGCAAAGTGAGAAAGAACTTATCGGTAAACCGCTGGAAGACATTCTGCAAACGTCGCCGGGCTTTTTATCCCAGCGCTACGCCTCGGTAAGCAGCGGTAGCCACGACCAGATTGCGGTGCTTAACCAGCGGGAGGTAATCGTCAACCGCGTAGCAATTGAGGTCGAACCGGGCGTTGAAAGCGGCTGGGTCTACAGCTTTCGCGACAAAAATGACATTAACACGCTCAGCAGCCAGCTTAGTCAGATCAAACGCTATGCGGATAACCTGCGCATTATGCGCCACGAACAGCTGAACTGGACCGCCACGCTGGTGGGGTTGCTGCAGATGAAACACTATGACGAGGCGATCCGCTACATCCAGGTGCAGTCAGAAGGCGCGCAGCGCGTGCTGGATTTTGTCTCTGCCCATTTTGTCTCTCCGGCGCTGTGCGGGCTGCTGCTCGGAAAATACGTCAGCGCGCGCGAAAAAGGCATCGAGCTGCTGTTTGATCCCGCCTGCCAGCTCACCCGCATGCCTGCCGCGCTGAGTGAAACGGAGCTGATGTCCATTATTGGTAATCTGCTGGATAACGCCGTGGAGGCGACCCTCAACGCACCGGTCCACGCGCCGGTAGAACTCTACATTTCTGACCGTAACCAGGAGCTGCTGATCGAGGTAGCCGACCGGGGCTGCGGGGTGGACGATGCGATGAAGCCGCATATTTTCCGCCAGGGGTTCAGCAGCAAACCGGACAGCGAAAACGACATTGTGGGTACCGAGCACGGTATCGGCCTGTTTTTGGTGGCAGGATATATCGACAAGGCCGGCGGCAGTATTGAGATTGCCGACAACACGCCGCAGGGCACTATTTTTTCCGTGTTTATTCCGAATGGGCAACAGCATGACCCGACCACTTGACGTTGTGATCGTTGAGGATGAGCCGCACCTGGCGGAGCTGCATCGCGAGTATATCGAGCAAAATTTTCATTTGCGCGTGGTGGGCATCGCCGCGTCGATTGAGCAGGCGTGCAGCCTGATTCGTCAGCATCAGCCGCGGCTTATCCTGCTGGACAACTATCTCCCGGACGGTAAAGGCGTGGAGCTCATCGATAACCCGCTGCTGAAAAGCTATGAGTGTTCGGTGATCTTCATCACCGCCGCCAGCGATATGCAGACCTGCAGCCACGCCATGCGCAGCGGCGCGTTTGACTACCTGATTAAGCCCGTCTTTTTCCAGCGCCTGCACGCCTCGCTGGAGCGGTTTATGCGCTTCATCCACACCGTGCAGCAGGTGAAGGTGGTCGACCAGCATGCGCTGGATCGCCTGTTTAATCTGCCTGCTGCGGAAGCCTCCGTTACGCCTTCGACGAAGGGCATTGAACCCCAAACGCTGGAACGGATTAAACGCCTGTTCGCCGAGCATCCCGACAACGCGATGTCGGTTGAAGAGGTGGTGGATAACGTGGGGATCAGCAAAACCACGGGACGTCGCTATCTTGAATACTGCGTGGAGAGCGGGTTAATCAGCGTCGAAATGCTGTATGGCAATATTGGCCATCCGCGAAGGTTATACCGCAAAGCGCCCGATAAACCGTAATCCAGAACCGTTCGTAAGCTAACGTTCGCGGATTTTATGGTGTTAATTGCTGAAACGACGGCGACAATCACACTTCGGAATCATTACCCGCTCCACCCTATTGTGGGTGGAGCCCGATACGCTATGTTGACAATTAGTTCCTCAAATGTAACTAAAAGGTTAACTATAATGTCGAACACGTTCCGAATTTCTCTCTTTACCGCTACCGTACTGTTCTCTGCTTCTGCACTGTCTGCCCTGCCGCAGGGGTATCCTGCCGAGTATCAAAAAGTGGTTGATGCCGCAACGAAAGAGGGCAAGGTTGTTATTTACTCCACCACCGATATCAAGGCCGCGGGGCCGCTGATCCAGGGCTTCGAAAAAACCTACCCGGGCATCAAAGTTGAATACAACGACATGAACAGCACCGAGCTGTACAACCGTTTCATCAGCGAACAGGCCTCCGGCGGCGTGAGCGGCGACGTGGTCTGGAGCTCCTCAATGGACACCGGCCTGAAGCTCGCCACCGACTACGCCATGGAGTATAAATCTCCGGAGCAAAGCCAGCTGCCGAAATGGGCGGTCTGGAAAGATAAGGCTTACGGCACCACCTATGAGCCGGTGGTCTTTATCTACAACAAGCGTCTGATCCCGGCCGGCGACGTGCCGGACTCTCACGCCGCGCTGGCGAAGCTGATTGCCAGCCAGACGGACAAATTCAAGGGCAAAGTCACCACCTACGACATCGAAAAATCGGGCCTGGGCTTTATGCTCTCGGTTCAGGATCACAACGCCGATCCTAACTACTTTAAGACCCTGGCCGACGTCGCCAAAGGTGGCTTATCGGTACAGTCGTCTACCGGCACCATGATGGAGCGCGTCTCCTCCGGTGAAAACCTGATCGGCTTCAATATCCTCGGGTCCTACGCGGAAGCGCGTGCCAAGAACGATCCGTCGCTCGGCATTTCCTATCCAAAAGATTACACCCTGGTGCTGTCGCGCGTGTCGTTCATCAGCCAGCAGGCGCAAAACGGCAACGCCGCGAAGCTGTGGCTGGACTATGTGCTGTCTGAACAAGGGCAAAACATTCTGGCCAACCAGGCGGATATTCCCTCCATTCGTAACGATATCGAAGGGAAAAATGATATCGACGGCCTGACCAAAATCCTCGGCAACGCGCTGAAGCCAATTCCGGTTGATGAAACGCTGCTGGAATACCTGCAGCCGAAAAAACGCCTGGAGTACATCAAAGAGTGGCGTACCGCCGCCGGTAAATAAGCGTCTGAGCGCGGCGCAGGACGCCGCGCTCCCTTATCGACTGAGTTCGTTTTTCTGGGCTGCAACACCAGGGATACCCCATGAATACATTACGCAGAAAGTGGCAAAGCCTGCCGCGAGGCATCGTCGTGCTGATAACCGCCCTGGTTATCTACACCCCGCTGTCGTTTATCGTGATACAGAGCTTCCTGTCCGCCCCGTTCTTTTCGCCGTCAAAAGAGTGGAGCTTTGAATCATTTGAATTTATTTTCACCGACCCTGATTTTTATAAGGCCCTAAAAAGCGGCTTTATTCTTGCTTTCGGGCTGGTCTTTATCTCCATTCCGCTGGGCGGCGTGCTGGCGTTTCTGATGGTGCGTACCGACCTGCCCGGTCGCCGGTTGATTGAGCCGCTGATCCTGGTCCCGATTTTCGTTTCACCGATGGTGCTGGGCTTCGGCTACGTGGTGGCCGCCGGTCCGGTGGGCTTTCTCTCCCAGTGGGCTCAGGCGCTGATTGGCTTTGTGCCGTGGAATATCTACGACATGTCGAGCATTGTGGTCATCGCCGGCCTGACGCACGTCCCGCACGCCTATCTGTATATCTCGTCAGCGCTGCGCAGCGTGGGCTCCGATGTGGAAGAAGCCGCGCGCACCGCGGGGGCGTCGCCCTGGCAGGTGATGACCTCCGTCAGCCTGCCGATGGTGCGCCCGTCCATTCTGTACGCCACCGTGCTGCTGTTCTTCCTGGGGCTGGAAGTGTTTGGCCTGATGCTGGTCCTCGGCGATCCGGAAGGCAATATGGTGCTGGCGACCTATCTCTATAAGCTGACGAACAAGATGGGCACCCCATCCTATAACCTGATGGCGGCGGTTGCCGTGGTGCTGATCTGCATCACCATCCCGCTGGTGATGCTCCAGCGTCGCCTGATGCGTACCGCCAACCGCTTCGTCACCATGAAGGGCAAGGCCTCGCAGGCCCGCGCGCTGCCGCTGGGTAAATGGCGCTGGGTGGCTGGCGGAGTGATTGCCTTCTGGCTCACCGTCACCATCGGCGTTCCGCTGCTCGGCGTGGTATTGCGCGCGTTTATCTCCAACTGGGGCGTGGGCGTTTCGCTGTGGGACGAGCTTTCTCTGAACACCTTCCGCACCATCTGGGCGCAGCCCAACCTGCTGCGCGCCATCGTCAACTCCATGGCGATTGGCGTGATTGGCGGCGCGCTGGCCGTGGTGTGCTACCTGTTTGTCGGCATTGCCATGCACCGCAAGCCGGATAACACCACGCGTTTCCTGGACTACAGCGTGCTGGTGCCGCGCGCCGTGCCTGGCCTGCTGGCGGGTCTGGCGTTCCTGTGGGTGTTCCTGTTCCTGCCGATGTGGCTGGATAACTCCCTGAAATCCGGCTGGCTTTCCGGATTCGCCTGGACCGACTGGATGCGTGAAAACGTCATCGTCTGGCTGCGTTCTCTGCGCAGCACCATTTTCAGCGTCTGGCTGGCCTATACCGTGGTGTGGATGGCTTACGGGCTGAGGCTTATCTCTTCCACGCTGCTGCAGGTAGGTCCGGAGCTTGAAGAAGCGGCGCGCAGCACCGGGGCGACGCGCGGGCAGATCACCCGCCACGTCACCATCCCCCTCTCCCGCTACGGTCTTATCGGTTCGTGGCTGCTGATGTTCCTGATCTTTGAGCGCGAATATTCAACGGGTGTGTACCTGCTTTCACCCGGCACGGAGACCATCGGCTCGATGCTGGTTTCCCTCTGGGCCGCGGGTGCCATCGATATCGTGGCGGCGCTCTCTTTCATTAACATCCTGCTGGTCGTGGTAGGTCTGGGCATTGCCCTTCGTTTCGGAGTGAAAATACATGATTGAATTAGCGGTTGACGATCTGCACTTAACCTACGGCGACAATCCTGTTTTAAAAGGTGTCTCCATGAACCTGAAGCGCGGCGAAGTGGTCTCCCTGTTAGGCCCCTCCGGCAGCGGCAAAACCACCCTGCTCCGCGCCGTCGCGGGTCTGGAAAAACCGACACAGGGGTCGATTGTCATTGGCAACAATAAAGTTTACGACGGCACGCCGCGCAGCGAGGTCCCTGCGGAAGAGCGTAACCTGGGGCTGGTGTTCCAGTCCTATGCCCTGTGGCCGCACAAAACCGTGTTTGAGAACGTGGCTTATCCGCTCAAGCTGCGCAAAGTCCCGGCCAAAGAGATCCAGCAGCGCGTGCAGGACGTGCTGGACCAGCTGGGTCTGGGACATCTTGGCAAACGTCACCCGCACCAGCTCTCCGGTGGGCAGCAGCAGCGCGTGGCGATTGGCCGGGCGCTGGTCTACAACCCGCCAGTGATTTTGCTGGACGAGCCGCTTTCCAACCTCGACGCCAAGCTGCGCGAAGAGGCCCGCGTGTTCCTGCGCGAGCTGATTATCAAGCTCGGGCTGTCCGCGTTGATGGTGACGCACGACCAGAACGAAGCGATGTCCATTTCCGACCGCATCCTGCTGCTCAACAACGGCAAAATTGAGCAACAGGGCACGCCGCAGGAGATGTACGGCTCGCCGAAAACGCTGTTTACCGCCGAGTTTATGGGCAGCAACAACCGCCTGCACGGCAAGGTCACCGAAGTACGCGACGGCAGAGCGCGTATCGAAGGGAAAGGCTGGGTGCTGTGGGGCCAGGCCGGTGAAGGGGTGCAGAGCGGTGAAGAAGCCACGGCGGTGATCCGCGTCGAGCGCGTGGCGGTGGTCGAGGGGCCAGGGGAAAATCAGCTTGAGCTGCCGCTGCTCACCAGCATGTATCTCGGCGACCGCTGGGAGTACCTGTTCCGCACGGTGGGGGATGATTTTGTCATTCGTGCGTATGGGCATGAGGTTCGTGATCCGCAGCACTGCCATCTTTCGCTGCCTGAGAAGCATGTTTGGGTATTCCCGAAAGGGTGAATGTGAGGGGAAAGGCTGCGGGATGCAGCCTTTTTGCTTTGACATGTTGAATATATTTATTTCCATCTAATGTAAAACCCCAGGTGTTGAATAAATATAATTAATAATTTAATTTTTAATATAAACTACCTATCTTTCTCAGCAGAAATCACTCGTAATCGCTCCTTAAACCCCGCAGCGGCAACTGTTCTTTGAAGCTCTGGAGGCTATCTGGGACTACTGCTTCAGACAGTTTAGGCTTTTCCAAGCGGTTACATATAGAAGCCACATAACAGAAACGTTTGACATTCTGGCTAAACATGAAAACGGAACGTATAGATACCCAGAGAAGATATCTGCCCTCGGCAAGAAGAACAAAACATGCTCTCTTTTGTACCATCGTATTCAGTAGTCATGATCAATCGTATTTTCAGCAAGTCTCAGGATACAAGGCAGGCAGTTCACTACAGGTTGGACTGTATGCACGCCCCTTACACTCCGACTGCTGCTTCTTTTCCAATAACTATCCCGCAGAGACACGAAAAGGTGCAACTGGCAGCAGCCATTGGTAACGGGTTTAGATAAGTTAGCCTTGAAGTTATACACCAATTAAGGCTAAACTGACTGAACAAGTTTCGATGACTGAACTCCTCCAAGTCAGTCACCTTGGTTATATAGGCAGTAAATTTTGAGAATCCACAAAAAACCGTCCGCAAAGTTTTTTTATTTCAAAATAAGATAGCATCCTGTAGTAGAATAAAATGAATTCTTTGCGTAAAACAATCATAGTAAGAGGTACGAAATGAGTGAGCAGCTAGTTAACCTTGAAACGCTAGAAAGAGATGAATTATTAGCGATTTTAGATAAATACTTAATTGCATATGAATTAGATAGTGATGGTGACATTTTCTTAGAAACACCAGCAAGGTTATATCTTGAAATAAATAAAGACAAAGGTGTTTTTAGAATGTATAGTTTTATTCATTACAAAGACTATCAAGACTCGACACTTATACCTCAATTTGTCACTAAATTCAATAATGGCAGCTACACAATGAGCTACACGACAATCAGCGACAAATCAATCCTTTGCGAATACAGACTATATCTTCTTGGTGGTATGAATGAATCTGGCATAATCAAGTCCATTAGGAAAGCCGAATCAGAAGTGATACAAATGAAGGAAGTATTACTTTACACAAAACAGCTTCTAGAAGAGTAATTCAATGATATTATCTCTGGCAAAGAAACATCAAAAAAAGTTGATAGCTCCGGTTATCGCTGGAGGTATTATTTATGCATCAGACTATTATGGCGTTTCCATAATTGCATCATCTTTTGCTCCAATAGCAAGTGAAGTTATAGTTATAGGATGCTTGTCATGGTTGGGTGGCAGATCTGTGAAAGCAAAGGAAAAAGAGGTTAACGCAGCAGATAAAAGAGCAAAAGATAACTTAGAGGGCGAGCTTGATTATTTTACAAAACTAGCCAACCAAATACCAGACACACATTCTGATGCTAAACAAGAAGCAAGCAAACACATTGCTGACTTAGTTAAGAAAAGAATGGAGCACTCGAGACAAACTCAAAATAAATTAGATCAAAATAGAAAAAACGCCACTGACGATTATCAAAAGTCGAAATCTGATTTAGCCGAATTAGAGAGTGAAATGCAGAATCAAATTCAACAATTAAGCGACGTCATCTCTAAATAGTTGATTGATTTTTTTATACATTACCCCTCTATACACAAACGAGAATCTTAACACATAAGTAAAGCACTTTGTCATTAGAGTGCTTTACTATTTACCATAAAATTGTAATTCCTCATCCTGACATCAGCATTCTCGATGCCTCTTGCATAAGAAATATAGTCTGTTAGTGGTAATACCAAGGTGTTTTTAGCGATAGGTGTTATATAGAGCAATTATGCTGACAATAACTGCAATGAAGGAAAGTAGAGCGCTAAAGATAGGCAGCAATTCTTTTGAAATTTTTCACTCCAAAGTTATTAGTCTAGAAATCAGCATCTAAATTTTAGGTAACAACGTCGATCAATCTCTTCTGCTAATCTTGTATGTATCTCTCCATAGCTTAAAGGTTTCAAATCTGAGGATATTTTCCAACCACAATTTTTAAAATTACAGTTAATATTACTTAATGGAACATAGTTATAATAATCAACGCTGGAGTGTTGGCTAAGAAGGCCTCTAAATTTAGGGCATCTCATGTGAAGATTTCTTAAAGAGTGCCCGCGATCTCGTAATGCTTTAGTCCATTCCTGGGAAACTATCATTTCATAAATATTATCCGAAGTATAATCCAAAATACTGCCCTCTTGTCCTGTAGCTTTCGATGCAATACGATGGCGCGTTACAAATTCAACAGTCTGCACAATTGCTAATCATATGATCGATAAGATGAGGAGCGTCCAAAAGGGCATTGTTACCAGGAAGGTAAGGATGTCCATTAACCAATGGAAGAACTACTTAATGAAATTCCATAGCCACAGAACGACAGCGATCCCACTTCAACTAGTAACAAGTACAACGTTAACGGCCGATATACTGTCTTTGCCAAGGTCTTTCATCCATGCCATAGAAATTCTTCTTATTAAGCTATTGTTTATGTTCAATTTCACAGCGAACCATATTTTTGATAATAGAAGCCATAAAGCCCCGTTAGTGGTACAAGCAGCAAGCGTAGCGAGCTGATCAGATTATCAGAAGGATCACACCTTATCAGGGGGCTCGTGTAACTTTCGGAGCGTGAGCGAAGCGCAGGCACAGCCGGATCTGTAGCTACCGGGGCATTACCACTATTCACCTGTTTAAGTGGCTCATAGGGCTTAAATGCGTGTGATCAATCTGTTCGGGAGTTATGCCAGGTATGCGGCCTTTTGTTCGTTATTGTACTGTCGCGGTAAGAATTTAGAACTACTGCCAGCGTGATAATATGCACCCTTGTACCACAGACCAATCTCGCGACAGGTGCGGGCGTAGAACGATGGGTATTTTAATTCGTATCTGCTAAAGCGAGGCAACGTAACTGACTGAAAAATCATAACTTATTGATTTATCAGGAAATTGGAGCGGGCGAAGGGAATCGAACCCTCGTATAGAGCTTGGGAAGCTCTCGTTCTACCATTGAACTACGCCCGCTTTGAGGTGCGTATGGCATTATAGACCTTACGCACCTTCATACAAGCCTCTTAACAACTAACCGGCGATAAAATAACCACTTAGCACTTCGGTTTGCTGCCTGGCGCAGGAAGATAACGCTGCGGATCGATGGCCGTCGCCTTATAGCGAATCTGGAAATGCAGCTTCACCGCGTCCGTACCGGTGCTGCCCATGGTGGCAATCTTCTGCCCGGCTTTGACGTTCTGCCCGTTGTTGACCAGCATCGTGTCGTTGTGCGCATAGGCCGTGATGTAGTCTTCGCCATGCTTAATCATGATCAGGTTACCGTAGCCGCGCAGCTGGTTACCCACGTAAACCACCTTCCCTGCCCCGGAGGCATAAACCGGCGTACCGCGCGCAGCGGCGATATCAATACCCTTGTTGCCCCCTTCAGAGAGTGAGTAAGGGGCGACCACTTTACCGCTGGCAGGCCAAATCCAACAGCGCTGTCCAACCGGCGGCCATGACGATTGCGGTACCTGATAGGACGGCGTCACTTTGGCGGTTTTGCCTTTCGAAGAGGATTTTTTGCCCGAGGAGGATCCGCCGCTAACCTTCAGCTGCTGCCCCACCTCGATGGTGTAGGGCGGAGAGAGATTATTCAGCCGCGCCAGATCCTTCACGCTGGTCCCCGTCGCGCGCGAAATTCGATACAGAGTGTCCCCGCGCTTAACGGTATAGACCGAACCGGAATAGCTACCCATATCCGAAGATTTGCTCCCTGAACAACCTGCCAGTAATAGCGTCAGCGTCAGGCAAAAAATGGCGGTAATGGGATTTTTCGTCAGGCTTCCTGCAAACAAAACAGATCCTCGGTCAGCGTGAATGGCACACTATGATAACAGCCAAAACGAATATGGGTCATGCCCTTTTCCGCTCTACGAGCCAAACCGTTCGTATAAGAATGCCGTATAATGATCCGGCTGATGGTGCTGAACCACTCGGCAATTTGGCACTGGAGCATCAATGAGTATTCAAGAACACGTTATTTTGGTAAACGACCAGGGAATGGTGATTGGCACTCAGGAAAAATATGCCGCGCACACCTTACATACCCCGCTGCATCTGGCGTTCTCTTCCTGGCTTTTTAACGCAAACGGCGAATGTCTGATCACCCGACGCGCCTTAAGCAAAAAAGCCTGGCCCGGCGTCTGGACCAACTCCGTCTGCGGCCACCCGCAGTCCGGCGAAGAGACGATACAGGCGATAATTCGCCGCTGCCGCTTTGAAGTGGGCGCTGAACTGGCCGATATCACCGCCGTCGCCCCTGAATTTCGCTATCGGGAAACTGACCCGTCCGGGATCGTGGAAAATGAAATTTGCCCGGTATTCGCTGCCCGCATCACCAATGACGTGACGATAAACGAAGATGAAGTGATGGACTATCAGTGGGTTGAGCTGGACGCGTTATTCCGCGCGCTGGACGCGACGCCCTGGGCCTTTAGCCCGTGGATGGTCATGGAAGCGACAACCGCCCGCGATAAACTCAAAGCCTTCGCGGCGCAATAAAAAAGCCCCTTTCGGGGCTTTTTTTACATCTTAACGCCTTATTTCACCGGGCGCATCGCCGGGAACAGGATCACGTCGCGGATGGTGTGGCTGTTGGTGAACAGCATCACCATACGGTCGATACCAATACCCAGACCCGCCGTTGGCGGCAGGCCGTGCTCCAGCGCGGTCACGTAGTCTTCGTCGAAGAACATCGCTTCGTCGTCGCCTGCCGCTTTCGCATCTACCTGGTCCTGGAAACGCTGAGCCTGGTCTTCCGCATCGTTCAGCTCGCTAAAGCCGTTGCCGATTTCACGGCCGCCGATGAAGAATTCGAAGCGATCGGTGATTTCCGGGTTCTCGTCATTACGACGCGCCAGCGGAGAGACTTCAGCCGGGTATTCGGTGATGAAGGTCGGCTGAATCAGGTGCGCTTCGGCCACTTCTTCGAAGATCTCGGTCACGATACGGCCCAGACCCCAGCTCTTCTCAACCTTGATACCGATGCTTTCGGCGATGGCTTTCGCAGAGTCGAAGTTATCCAGATCCGCCATGTTGGTTTCAGGACGGTATTTCTTGATCGCTTCGCGCATGGTCAGTTTTTCGAACGGCTTGCCGAAGTCGAAGACTTCTTCACCGTAAGGAACCTGCGTGGTGCCCAGAATGTCCTGCGCCAGGGTGCGGAACAGGGATTCGGTCAGCTCGATCAGATCTTTGTAATCCGCATACGCCATATAGAGTTCCATCATGGTGAACTCTGGGTTATGACGAACGGAGATACCTTCGTTACGGAAGTTACGGTTGATTTCGAACACGCGGTCGAAGCCGCCGACCACCAGACGCTTCAGGTACAGTTCCGGCGCGATACGCAGGTACATGTCCAGGTCCAGGGCATTGTGATGGGTGATGAACGGACGCGCAGACGCGCCGCCAGGGATCACCTGCATCATTGGGGTTTCCACTTCCATAAAGTCGCGGTTGACCATGAACTGGCGGATACCGGCCATGATCTGGGAGCGAATTTTGAAGGTCTTGCGGGAGTCATCGTTAGAGATGAGATCCAGGTAGCGCTGACGATAGCGTGCTTCCTGATCCTGCAGGCCGTGGAATTTGTCCGGCAGCGGGCGCAGGGCTTTGGTCAGCAGACGCAGCTCGGTGCAGTGGATAGACAGTTCACCGGTTTTGGTTTTGAACAGTTTACCTTTCGCGCCCAGGATATCGCCCAGGTCCCACTTCTTGAACTGCTCGTTGTAGATGCCTTCCGGCAGGTCGTCACGGGAAACGTACAGCTGAATACGACCGCCCACGTCCTGCAAGGTCACGAAGGAGGCTTTCCCCATGATGCGACGGGTCATCATGCGGCCTGCAACGGCCACTTCAACGTTCAGCGCTTCCAGCTCTTCGTTCTCTTTAGCGTCGAAGTCAGCGTGCAGTTGGTCTGAGGTATGGTCACGACGAAAATCGTTCGGGAACGGCACGCCCTGCTCGCGCAGCGCTGCCAGCTTCTCGCGGCGGGTTTTCAGTTCGTTGTTAAGATCGACTACCGCGTCAGCGCCCTGTGCTTGTTGTTCAGACATGTTGGTTCCTCATAACCCTGCTTTCAAACTTGCTTCGATAAATTGGTCCAGGCTGCCATCCAGCACCGCCTGCGTGTTGCGGGTTTCAACCCCGGTACGCAGGTCTTTAATGCGGGAGTCATCAAGGACGTAAGAACGGATCTGGCTGCCCCAACCGATGTCGGACTTGTTGTCTTCCATCGCCTGTTTCTCAGCATTTTTCTTCTGCATCTCCAGCTCATAAAGCTTCGCTTTCATCTGCTTCATGGCCTGGTCTTTGTTCTTATGCTGGGAACGGTCGTTCTGGCACTGTGTTACCAGCCCGGTTGGAATGTGGGTAATACGCACCGCCGATTCCGTACGGTTAACGTGCTGACCACCCGCGCCGGATGCGCGATAAACGTCGATACGCAGGTCCGCCGGGTTAATTTCGATATCAATATCTTCATCAACTTCCGGGTAAACAAACGCGGAGCTGAAGGAGGTATGACGACGGCCACCGGAGTCGAACGGGCTCTTACGCACCAGGCGGTGAACGCCGGTTTCGGTACGCAGCCAGCCGTAGGCGTAATCGCCAATGATCTTGATGGTGACGGATTTCAGACCCGCGACTTCACCTTCAGACTCTTCGATAATTTCGGTTTTGAAGCCGCGCGCTTCTGCCCAACGCAGATACATACGCGTCAGCATGCTGGCCCAGTCCTGCGCTTCGGTGCCGCCAGAACCTGCCTGAATATCGAGATAGCAGTCAGCGCTGTCGTATTCGCCAGAGAACATACGGCGGAACTCAAGCTGCGCCAGCTTCTCTTCCAGCACGTCGAGTTCTGCCACGGCTTCGTTAAAGGTTTCTTCGTCGTCGGCTTCGACGGCCAGCTCCAGCAAACCGGAAACATCTTCCAGCCCCTGAGCCATTTGATCCAGCGTATCTACGATAGCTTCGAGAGAGGAACGCTCTTTACCCAGCGCCTGTGCGCGTTCAGGTTCGTTCCAGACGTCCGGCTGTTCCAGCTCGGCGTTTACTTCTTCAAGACGCTCTTTCTTGGCATCGTAGTCAAAGATACCCCCTAAGAACGTCAGAGCGCTCCGTGAGGTCCTGAATACGGTTTTTTACCGGATTAATTTCAAACATGGTCTGTTTTCTTTTATGGACTTGTCAAAATGCGGTGATAAGAGCGGGATTGTACCGAATCCACGCCCTTTTTTATAGAGATTACTGCCGCTAAATTGGCCAGATATTGTCGATGATGATCTGAAGGGTGCGGTTACCGCGAAACTCGTTGATGTCCAGTTTGTACGCCAGCTCAACCTCGCGCACGCCGTTGTCCGGCCATACCGCCGTGTCAACGTTGAAGGCGATGCCGTCCAGCAGCGGGCCACCGCCCACGGGCTCGACCATCACTTTCAGATGACGTTCGCCGACGATACGCTGCTGCAGCAGGCGGAAACGCCCGTCGAACAGCGGTTCCGGGAACATCTGCCCCCACGGACCGGCATCGCGGAGCATTTGCGCCACGTCCATCGTCATCTCAAGCGGTGAAAGCTCGCCATCGGACACCACTTCCCCCTGCAACAGGGCCGGGTCGATCCAGTCGGTGACCAGTTCACCAAACAGCCGCTGAAACTCGTCGAACTTCGCCTCTTCCAGCGACAGGCCCGCCGCCATCGCATGGCCGCCGAACTTGATCATCAGACCCGGGTGAAGCGTATCGAGACGCTCCAGCGCATCGCGCATGTGCAGCCCCTGGATTGAGCGGCCAGAGCCTTTCAGCGTGCCATCGCCTGCGGGGGCGAACGCGATCACCGGGCGGTGGAAACGCTCTTTAATGCGCGACGCCAGAATGCCGACCACGCCCTGATGCCACTCAGGATGGTACATCGCCAGGCCGCCCGGCAGCGTATCGCCGCTGCGCTCAAGCTTTTCACACAGGGTCAGCGCTTCGGCCTGCATCCCCTGCTCAATCTCTTTACGGGTCTGGTTCAGCGCGTCCAGCTCGTTGGCCAGCACGCGTGCTTCACCAATGTTATCGCACAGCAGCAGCGCCACGCCGACGGACATATCGTCCAGCCTTCCGGCTGCGTTAAGACGCGGCCCGAGGGCAAAGCCCAAATCGCTTGCCGCCAGCTTGAGCGGATCGCGGTTGGCAATCTCCAGCAGCGCCTTGATCCCCGGACGACACTTGCCTGCCCGGATGCGGCTTAAGCCCTGCCAGGTCAAAATGCGGTTATTGGTATCGAGGGGGACCACGTCCGCGACGGTACCCAGCGCCACCAGATCGAGATATTCGGCCAGATTCGGTACGGCAATACCGCGGGAGTCGAACCAGCCCTTGTCGCGTAACAGGGTACGCAACGCCAGCATCAGATAAAACGCCACGCCCACCCCTGCGAGGGATTTCGATGGGAAATCGCAGTCGCGCAGGTTGGGGTTAATAATTGCTTCCGCATCCGGCAGCGTTTCGCCCGGCAGGTGGTGATCGGTGACCAGCACCGGGATCCCCAAAGCGTGAGCATGATCGACGCCCGCATGGGAAGAGATCCCGTTATCAACGGTCATGATCATCTGTGCACCACGGGCGTGGGCCTGATCGACCACTTCCGGACTGAGACCATAGCCGTCTTCAAAACGGTTCGGCACCAGATACGTGACGTTATCGCAGCCCAGCGCGCGCAGGCTGAGCACGCTCAGCGCGGTGCTGGTTGCGCCGTCGGCGTCGAAATCACCCACCACCACAATCCGCGTTCCCTCACGAAGCGCGTTGTAAAGCATTTCAGCGGCTTTTTCGATACCGCTCAGCTGCTGCCACGGCAGCATCCCTTTCACGCTGCGTTCAAGATCCTCAGCGCGACGCACGCCGCGGCTGGCGTAGAGGCGCTTAAGCAGCGCCGGGAGATCGTCTGGCAAATCAACCGGTTCAACCGCCTCGCGGCGGCGCAATTTTATCGGGGCTTTCACGCGGATTATTTACCACCAAACTGTTTCTGGTGCGCGTCGAGGAACTCTTTCATCTCTTTCGGTCCCTGATAGCCCGGAACGACATAGCCGTTGCTCAGGACAATCGCAGGCGTACCGCTCACGCCAAACTGCACGCCGAGCGCGTAGTGGTTAGCGATATCAATGTCGCAGGAGGCTGGCTTAACGCCTTTGCCGTTCATCGCGTCGTCAAACGCTTTGTTGCGGTCTTTCGCACACCAGATCGCCTTCATGTCCTGCTCTGGCTGGCTCTGCACGCCCGCGCGCGGGAAGGCCAGGTAACGCACGGTGATGCCCAGCGCGTTGTAGTCTTTCATCTCTTCATGCAGCTTGTGGCAGTAGCCGCAGGTGATGTCGGTGAAGACGGTAATGACGTGTTTTTCCTGCGCCGCTTTATAGACGATCATCTCTTTTTCGAGCGCGTTCAAGTTTTTCATCAGCAGCTGGTTGGTGACGTTCACCGGCTGCGCGCCGCTCACGTCGTACATTGGCCCCTGAATAATGTGCTTGCCGTCTTCGGTGACGTACAGCACGCCGCTGTTGGTCAGCACCGTTTTCATACCGGCAACCGGTGCAGGCTGAATATCGCTACCGGTGACGCCAAGCTTAGCCAGCGACTGTTTGATGGCGGCGTCGTCCGCATGGGCGAAACCGGTAAATGAGGCTGCCAGCAGGGTGAACAGCGCGAAAGACTTTTTCATATGTGATCCTGTTACAATTCGTCGGCACTCACGCACGAGGGTGGTGCTGTTGGTGTAGCTGCCGCAGGCGTTCCGTCGCGACATGGGTGTAAATTTGCGTCGTGGAAAGATCGCTGTGCCCCAGCAGCATCTGCACCACGCGTAAATCAGCGCCGTGGTTTAACAGATGCGTCGCGAAGGCGTGACGCAATACGTGCGGCGAAAGCTTTTCACTGTCGATACCCGCCAGTGTGGCGTAATGCTTGATGCGATGCCAGAACGTTTGCCGCGTCATCTGCTGGGCGCGCTGGCTCGGAAACAGGACGTCGATAGACGTACCATTGAGCAGCCACGGACGACCGTGCTCCAGGTACGTTTCCAGCCAGTAAACCGCCTCTTCCCCCAGCGGAACCAGCCTCTCCTTGTTTCCTTTACCGATGACGCGCACCACGCCCTGACGCAGGCTGACGTCGCTCATCGTCAGGCCAACCAGTTCCGAAACGCGCAAGCCGGTAGCATACAATAGCTCAAGCATGGCTTTATCGCGTAACTCCAGCGGCAGGTCAACAGCCGGTGACTGTAATAATCTCTCAACTTGTGCTTCGCTGAGATCTTTCGGCAGCCGCTGCGGAAGCTTAGGGGATGCCAGCAGCGCGCTGGGATCGTCTTCGCGAATCTTCTCACGGTAGAGATGCTGGAACAGCCGACGCATGGCGCTGAGCAAACGCGCGGAACTGGTGGCTTTGTAGCCCCCCGCGATACGTTCCCCAAGCAGCGCCTGCAGGTCGTCACGTTGTGCGCTCGCAAGGGATAACCCCCGGTGCGCAAGCCACTCCACCAGCATGGTGAGATCGCGACGGTAGGCGCTGAGGGTATTCTCGGCCAGATTTTTCTCCAGCCACAGCGCGTCGAGAAACTGTTCGATCAGTGCGAGATCCTTTTCCACATCAGCCCCTTTGATTCTGCAGTCAGGCCATTATGCCTGATTGCGACCGGTTTCTGGTACACTACGCGCAAAGTCAAAGCAAGAATTGAGATAGTTACGCGATGAATATTGGTCTGTTCTATGGTTCCAGCACCTGCTACACCGAAATGGCGGCAGAGAAAATTCGCGACATCATTGGCCCGGAACTGGTGACGTTGCATAACCTGAAAGATGACGCGCTTACGCTGATGGAACAGTATGACGTGCTGATCCTCGGCATCCCGACATGGGATTTCGGCGAGATACAGGAAGACTGGGAAGCTATCTGGCACCAGCTCGATATGCTCAACCTTGACGGCAAAATCATTGCCATGTACGGCATGGGGGACCAGCTCGGTTACGGGGAATGGTTCCTGGACGCGCTCGGCATGCTGCACGACAAACTGGCGCCGAAAGGAGTGTCGTTTATCGGCTACTGGCCAACCGAAGGTTACGAGTTCACCAGTAAAAAACCGATTATTGCCGACGGCGAGCTGTTTGTTGGACTCGCGCTGGATGAAACCAATCAGTACGATCTCAGCGATGAGCGCCTGCAAAGCTGGTGCGAGCAGATCCTGGGCGAAATGGCAGAAAAGTTTAGCTAACGCGCGTTACCCCTGCGTCGTCTGTTGCAATAGCATCCGGCGCAGGTCTCGCCATTCGGCAGCATCCATACTGTCAGCCGCCAGCCACAGATGCTGGCAACGCCCGCCGTCTACCTTGCGTAATCGTAACATCATGCCGCAGTTGAGCATCCAGGGCATACCGAGAATATCCCACTCTTTACCCTGCCAGCGCAGGCGGGAATCCATCAGTAATTTAATCTCTCCCTGACGGGCATTAATGCGACGCTGGCTGCGTACGCTGTCAAAAACGACAAACGACAGTAACAGCAGCCACAGAGGCGTGTAGCTCAGCGGCCACGGCATCAGTAAAACAAAGGCCGCAACCAGGCCGTGGAGCAATAAAGACATCCACTGCGAGCGCCACGAGACGCGAAGATCAGATTGCCACAGGACCACGTTCCCGATTCCGTGTTTGAATTAATTGCACCATCCGTTGCAACTCGGTGTCGGCGGGTTTGCCGTGGTTCATCAGCCAGTTGAACAAATCCGGATCGTCAGACTCAAGCAGGCGAACAAACAGACGCTTATCGTCATCGCTTAAGCTGTCATACTCATATTCGAAGAAAGGCATGATGGAAATATCAAGTTCACGCATGCCGCGACGGCACGCCCAGTGAATACGGGCCTTGTTGTTAATATCCATGTTCAGTTTCCTGCATTACGTTTGGCACAGTCGGTACCCCGTTCAGTGTTCTTTATTTCTCTACGGGGACACCAGCTAGTGTAACGTGTTTTTGACCGTTTCATTACTGGAATATTGCGATCGCCGAGCAGGCTTCCAGAATAATCCCTACAAAGACAGCGGATTACATTATTTTGCGTAGCGCTACGCATAACCGGTTTATGGCACAAATGGTCTGTTGAAAGCGCTTGCATTGCCTGCAGGCTCTTTTACCATTAGGCATTATCAAAGCGTTAAGCAATTCAGGATATCGTTATGGCATTTACACCATTTTCTCCTCGCCAGCCCGCCGCCTCTGCGCGTCTGCCGCTGACGCTTATTTCTCTTGATGACTGGGCGCTGGCAACGCTCACCGGTGCCGACGCCGAAAAATACCTGCAGGGCCAGGTGACCGCCGACGTCAGCCAGATGACCGAACACCAGCACCTGCTGGCCGCACATTGCGATCCAAAAGGTAAAATGTGGAGCAATCTGCGTATCTTCCGCCGTCAGGACGGCTTTGCCTTTATTGAGCGCCGCAGCCTGCAAGAGGCCCAGCTCAAAGAGCTGAAAAAGTACGCGGTCTTTTCCAAAGTCACTATCACCCCGGACGACGAACATGTCCTGCTGGGTGTGGCCGGTTTCCAGGCCCGTGCGGCGCTGAAAAATCTCTTCAGCGAACTACCGGATGCGGAAAAGCAGGTGGTCAGCGAAGGCGCGACTTCCATCCTGTGGTTTGAACACCCGGCGGAGCGTTTCCTGTTAGTCACGGATGCGGCAACTGCCGAACGCGTGACCGAAGCGCTGCGCGGCGAAGCGCAGCTCAACAACAGTCAGCAGTGGCTGGCGTTGAACATCGAAGCGGGTCTGCCGGTGATTGACGCCGCAAACAGCGCGCAGTTTATCCCCCAGGCAACGAACCTTCAGGCGCTGGGCGGCATCAGCTTTAAAAAGGGCTGTTACACCGGCCAGGAAATGGTGGCGCGTGCAAAATTCCGCGGTGCAAACAAACGTGCGCTGTGGACGCTGGCGGGCCATGCCAGCCGTGTACCTGAAGCGGGTGAAGACTTAGAGCTGAAGATGGGTGATAACTGGCGCCGCACCGGCACCGTGTTAGCCGCCGTACAGCTGGATGATGGACGTCTTTTGGTTCAAGCCGTCATGAACAACGACATGGAAGCCGACAGCGTGTTCCGCGTGCGCGACGATGCGAATACGTTGAGTATTGAGCCGCTGCCGTACTCTCTGGAAGAGTGATGCTGTATCGCCCGGTGGCGCTGCGCTGACCGGGCTTACGGTTTTGGTGTCCTCCCTCTCCGCGTGGGAGAGGGCCGGGGTGAGGGCAACCGCCCGCGCAGTGGAAAATACTACGCCTGCCCCACATACAGATAAATCGCCAAAAAGTGGCACACGCTGCCGCCCAGCACAAAGCCGTGCCAGATGGCATGGTTGTACGGGATGCGCTTGCAGACGTAGAAAATCACGCCGAGCGAGTACACCACGCCGCCTAAGGCCAGAAGCGTTACGCCCCCTACCGACAGTTTGACCGCCAGTTGATACACCACAATCAGCGACAGCCAGCCCATGGTCAGATAGGTGACCAGTGACAGCACCTTAAACCGGTGCGCTATGGTCAGCTTAAACAGGATCCCCAGCAGTGCCAGGCTCCAGATAACAATCATCAGGCCACGCGACAGCGGTGAGTTGAGCCCCACCAGCAAAAACGGTGTGTAGGTACCTGCAATAAGAAGATAGATAGCACAGTGGTCAAATTTCTTGAGCCACGTCTTGGCCCGCTGATGCGGGATCGCGTGATACAGTGTCGACGCCAGGAACAGCAGGATCATACTCCCGCCATACAGGCTGTAGCTGGTAATGGCCATCGCGCTGGCATTGGTGTCCACCGCCTGCACCAGCAATAACACTAAACCGACAATCCCAAACACCAGGCCAATGCCGTGGCTGATGCTGTTGGCTACTTCCTCAGCCAGCGAATATCCCTGTGCGATTAATGGTCTGCTCACCATACAAAACTCCGGGAAAACAAAAGATGATTATTCATCGCATAACTATGCTAACTGAGAATGATTCCAGTGAACACCTGTTAGCTAAAAAAAATTCACTTCAAAATTTATACCTAAAAATCATAGATATAAAGAAATCTTTCACCTAACAATTGTTCACATAAAAATTTAATCATTATGAATCAAGAGCATAAAAATGGATCCTGCCGTCCGGGTGCATGTTATGATGTGACGATGAGGTCAGAATGAGAGTTATGCCATTGTGAGTATGTTCACCCACTCCGCCATTGCCAGTCTCAATAACCTGGAGATGATGGTCTACAACTATGTCATAAAAAATCGTGACAAAGTCATGTACATGACCATCCGCGAGCTGGCGGATGCGGCAGATGTCTCAACCACCACTATCCTGCGCTTTTGCCGCAAGCTTAACTGCGAAGGCTATTCTGAATTCCGCGTGCGCTTTAAGCTTTATCTTGAGCAGAACGAGCCCCAGCAGGCAAACTTCGGTGCCAGCGAAATTATCAGCTTTTTTAAAAGCGTGAATAATGAAGAGTTCGACGCGTTATTAGATAATGCGGTAGATATTATTTTATCGTCCGAGCGAATTATATTTGTCGGTGCCGGGACATCGGGTTCGCTGGCAAAATATGGCGCACGTTTCTTTTCTAATATCGGGAAATTCAGTAACCATATTGATGACCCTTATTTCCCGGTCACCAACGATATGGCGAAAAATGCGCTGGCGATCGTGCTCTCCGTCTCGGGCGAGACCGAGGAGATCCTGCGCTTCGCTAGCCAGTTCAGCCTGCATCACTGCAAGGTGCTCTCCATTACCAGCCACGAGCACTCGCGTCTCGCAAAACTGGCGGATTTTAATCTCTCCTGGCATGTTCCTCAGACGCGTATTGCAGGCGTCTACGACATCACCACGCAAATTCCCGTCATTTATATTCTGGAGTCTCTCGGACGTAAGCTGGCGAAGAAACTCACAGAATAAAACACCCTGTTTTTTTGATGTAACAAATCACATTTACTGTGAATTGTTATATCGTGACATTTAATTTCGCTTTGCTAGACTCGATGCCAATAAGCCATTTATTGAGAATAGCAGCGATGAAAAAATTGACCTTACCAAAAGATTTTTTATGGGGCGGCGCGGTTGCGGCTCACCAGGTTGAAGGCGGCTGGAACAAAGGCGGCAAAGGGCCAAGCATTTGCGACGTATTGACCGGCGGCGCGCACGGCGTGCCGCGCGAAATCACGCAGGAGGTGGTGCCGGGTAAATACTACCCCAATCATGAAGCTATCGATTTCCACGGCCACTATAAAGAAGACATCAAGCTGTTTGCCGAGATGGGTTTCAAGTGCTTCCGCACCTCTATTGCCTGGACGCGCATCTTCCCGAAAGGTGACGAAACGCAGCCAAACGAAGAGGGTCTGAAGTTCTACGACGACATGTTCGACGAGCTGCTGAAGTACAACATCGAACCGGTGATCACCCTCTCCCACTTCGAAATGCCGCTGCACCTGGTGCAGGAGTACGGTAGCTGGACCAACCGTAAAGTGGTCGATTTCTTTGTGCGCTTCGCGGAAGTGGTCTTCGAGCGCTACAAAAACAAGGTCAAATACTGGATGACCTTCAACGAAATCAATAACCAGCGTAACTGGCGCGCACCGCTGTTCGGTTACTGCTGCTCGGGCGTGGTCTATACCGAACATGACAATCCGGAAGAGACCATGTACCAGGTCCTGCACCACCAGTTTGTGGCCAGCGCCCTGGCGGTGAAAGCCGCGCGCCGCATCAACCCGGAGATGAAAGTCGGCTGCATGCTGGCGATGGTGGCGCTCTATCCGTTCTCCTGCAAACCGGAAGACGTGATGTTCGCCCAGGAATCCATGCGCGAGCGCTATGTCTTTACCGACGTCCAGCTGCGTGGTTACTACCCGTCCTACGTGCTGAACGAGTGGGAGCGCCGCGGCTTCTCCATCAAGATGGAGGCAGGCGACGAGCAGATCCTGCGTGAAGGTACCTGCGACTACTTAGGTTTCAGCTACTACATGACCAACGCGGTGAAAGCAGAAGGCGGTACCGGCGATGCGATTTCCGGCTTCGAAGGCAGCGTGCCGAACCCGCACGTCAAAGCCTCCGACTGGGGCTGGCAGATTGACCCGGTGGGCCTGCGTTATGCCCTGTGTGAACTGTACGAACGTTATCAGAAGCCGCTGTTCATCGTGGAAAACGGGTTCGGCGCCTACGATAAGGTGGAAGAAGACGGCAGCATCAACGATGACTATCGCATCGACTACCTGCGTGCCCACGTGGAAGAGATGATCAAAGCCGTCACCCACGATGGCGTGGATCTGATGGGCTATACGCCATGGGGCTGCATCGACTGCGTGTCGTTCACCACCGGCCAGTACAGCAAGCGCTATGGCTTTATCTACGTGAACAAGCACGACGACGGCACGGGCGACATGTCGCGTTCCCGCAAGAAGAGCTTCGAGTGGTATAAAGGCGTGATTGCCAGCAACGGCGAGGCGCTGTAATTTTTGCCCGGTGGCGCTGCGCTTACCGGGCCTACACGAATAGTAGGCCGGGTAAGGCGAAGCCGCCACCCGGCTTATTTCCCGCCGGCCAACTCTAAAAAACTGCCCGTTACGTACGACGCCTTCTCGCTCAGCAGCCAGACAATCGCCTGCGCCACCTCTTCCGGCTGGCCGCCGCGCTGCATCGGCAGCAGCGATTTAACGCGATCCACCCGCCCCGGCTCTCCGCCGGACGCATGAATATCGGTATAAATCAGGCCCGGACGTACGCAGTTGACGCGAATGCCCTGCGCCGCCACCTCCAGCGATAGCCCGGTTGTCAGCGAATCCACCGCCCCCTTCGACGCGGCATAATCCACATATTCACCCGGCGCGCCCAGACGCGACGCCGCGGAAGAGACGTTCACTATCGCCCCACCCTTGCCGCCATGTTTGAAGGACATGCGTTTTACCGCTTCCCGACAGCAGAGAAAGTAGCCCGTGACGTTGGTCGCCAGAACGCGGTTAATGCGCTCGGCGGAGAGATTCTCGATAGTGGATTGCTCAAACAGAATGCCCGCATTATTGACCAGCGCACGAAGCGGCTCGCCTTCACGATCGAGGCTGTCAAACATCGCCAGCACCTGGGCTTCATCACTGATATCCGCGCGGACGGCAAACGCTTTACCCCCCGCATCCACAATCTGCTTGATGACGTCCGTCGCGGCTTTAATGTTGTGATGATAATTCACCGCCACGGTGTAGTCTTCGCGCGCCAGCTGCAGCGCGGTGGCTTTCCCAATGCCCCGGCTGGCGCCGGTGACCAGTGCAATTGCCATTCGCTTCTCCCAATAAAAAAGCCGGGTGGCGGCTTCGCCTTACCCGGCCTACGTTACTCCATCAGCAATATTACTGGTATTCGCTCATCGGCACGCAGGAGCAGAACAGGTTACGGTCGCCGTAGACGTCATCAAGACGCTTCACGGTCGGCCAGTATTTGTTTGCCACGCCTGCCGGGAAGACCGCCAGCTCGCGGGAATAGCCGTGGTTCCACTCTGCCACCATTTCGTGCTGGGTGTGCGGGGCGTTGACCAGCGGGTTATCTTCCAGCGTCCACTCGCCGTCCTGCACGCGGTCGATCTCCATGCGGATGGCCAGCATCGCGTCGATAAAGCGGTCCAGCTCGGCTTTGCTCTCGGACTCCGTTGGCTCCACCATCAGCGTACCCGCAACCGGGAACGACATGGTTGGCGCATGGAAGCCGTAGTCGATCAGGCGCTTGGCAATATCCAGCTCGCTAATGCCGGTCTGCTCTTTCAGCGGACGAATATCGAGGATGCACTCATGCGCCACGCGACCGTCACGGCCTGTGTAGAGCACCGGGAAGGCGGACTTCAGGCGAGTCGCAATATAGTTTGCATTCAGGATCGCCACCTGGCTCGCCTGCTTCAGCCCTTCCGCGCCCATCATGCGGATGTACATCCAGCTGATTGGCAGGATAGAGGCGCTGCCGAACGGTGCCGCAGAGACCGCGCCCTGACGGGTCAGCATGCCTTCAATCTGCACCACGCTGTGGCCTGGAACAAACGGCGCCAGGTGCGCTTTCACGCCGATTGGGCCCATGCCCGGGCCGCCACCGCCGTGCGGGATGCAGAAGGTTTTGTGCAGGTTCAGGTGCGACACGTCCGCGCCGATAAAGCCCGGAGAGGTAATGCCCACCTGAGCGTTCATGTTTGCGCCGTCGAGGTATACCTGACCGCCGAACTGGTGCACCACTTCACACACTTCACGGATGGTCTCTTCGTACACGCCGTGGGTAGACGGGTAGGTCACCATGATGCAGGAGAGCTTGTCGCCCGCCTGCTCGGCTTTCGCACGCAGGTCGGCCAGATCGATGTTGCCGTTCTTGTCGCACGCAACGACCACCACTTCCATACCCGCCATCTGGGCAGAGGCCGGGTTGGTACCGTGGGCAGAGCTTGGGATCAGGCAGATATCGCGGTGACCTTCGCTGCGGCTTTCGTGATAGTGGCGGATCGCCAGCAGGCCCGCGTACTCCCCCTGCGCGCCAGAGTTCGGCTGCATGCAGAGCGCGTCATAACCCGTCAATTTCACCAGCCAGTCGGAAAGCTGGTTGATCATCATATGATAACCTTCCGCCTGCTCTGGCGGGCAGAACGGGTGCAGCTCGGAGAATTCAGGCCAGGTGATCGGGATCATCTCTGCCGCGGCGTTCAGCTTCATGGTGCAGGAGCCCAGCGGGATCATCGCCTGGTTCAGCGCCAGATCCTTGCGCTCCAGAGAGTGCATATAGCGCATCATCTCGGTTTCGCTGTGGTAGCGGTTAAAGACCGGATGCGTCAGGATCGCGTCATTGCGCAGCATGCTTTCCTGAATGGAGCGGCTGTCGAGCGCGATCTCTTTGTCGAGCGCGTCAACGTCCAGACCGTGCGCGTCACCCAGCAGCACGCTGAACAGGTTCAGGATATCGTCGCGGGTGGTGCTTTCATCCAGCGTAATGCCGACGGCGTTGTGAATGTCGCTGCGCAGATTGATCTCTGCCGCATTCGCGCGCGCCAGCACGGCCGCTTTGTCCGCCACGTCCACACACAGGGTGTCGAAGTAGTAAGCGTGGCGCAGCTTAAGACCTTTCTGCTGCAGGCCGCAGGCCAGAATATCGGCCAGGCGGTGAATGCGGCTGGCAATGCGCTTCAGGCCAGCCGGGCCGTGGAACACGGCGTACAGGCTGGCGATGTTTGCCAGCAGCACCTGCGAGGTACAGATGTTGGAGTTCGCTTTCTCGCGGCGGATGTGCTGCTCGCGGGTCTGCATCGCCATGCGCAGCGCGGTGTTACCGGCAGCATCTTTTGAGACGCCGATAATGCGGCCGGGCATGGAGCGTTTGAATTCATCTTTCGCGCCGAAGAACGCCGCGTGCGGGCCGCCGTAGCCCATCGGTACGCCGAAGCGTTGCGCTGAACCGAAGACAATATCCGCGCCCTGTTTGCCCGGGGCCGTCAGCAGCACCAGCGCCATAAAATCGGCGGCAACGCTGACAACCACTTTGCGGGACTTCAGCTCGGCAATTAGCGCGCCGTAGTCGTGGACTTCACCGGTGGTGCCTACCTGCTGCAGCAGCACGCCGAAGACGTCCTGGTGATCCAGCACTTTGTCAGCGTCGTCGACAATCACGTCAAAGCCGAAGGTTTCCGCACGGGTGCGCACCACGTCCAGCGTCTGCGGATGCACGTCCGCCGCCACGAAGAAGCGGTTGGCATTTTTCAGCTTGCTCACGCGCTTAGCCATCGCCATTGCTTCGGCGGCAGCGGTCGCTTCATCCAGCAGCGAGGCGGAAGCGATATCCATCCCGGTCAGATCCAGCGTCACCTGCTGGAAGTTCAGCAGCGCTTCCAGACGGCCCTGGGAGACTTCTGGCTGATAGGGGGTGTAAGCGGTGTACCAGCCCGGGTTTTCCAGCATGTTGCGCAGGATAACCGGCGGCAACTGCACGTTGGTGTAGCCCATGCCAATGTAAGACTTATAGCGCTTGTTCAGGCCTGCGATAGCCTTCAGCTCCGCCAGCGCGGCGAATTCCGTAGTGGCTTCCCCCACCTGAGGCGGCGTGGCAAGCTGGATGTCTTTTGGCACAATCTGGCCGATCAGTGCGTTTAATGAATCCGCGCCAACTGTCTTCAGCATCTCCTGCTGTTGCTGAGCATCCGGCCCAATGTGACGTTCAATGAAGGCGCCACGGTTTTCAAGCTGGCTTAAAGTCTGTGTCATGAGCGATGGTTCCTGAAACGTGCAGTGAATTTAAGTTCCCTCTCCCTCTGGGAGAGGGTTAGGGTGAGGGGAAGACTGGCACCCTCACCCCTGCCCTCTCCCAGAGGGAGAGGGGGATAAACAATTACTCGTCTTCTAACAATGCTTCGTACGCGGTCGCATCCAGCAGCGCGGCAACCTGCGACTCGTCGCTGGCTTTGATCTTGAAGATCCAGCCGCCTTCATAAGGCTCGCTGTTCACCAGCTCTGGCGAATCGCTCAGCGCGTCGTTGACGGCAACGATTTCGCCGCTCACAGGAGCGTAGATGTCAGATGCCGCTTTTACGGACTCCGCCACGGCGCAGTCGTCGCCCGCGCTAACGGTCGTGCCCACGTCAGGCAGGTCAACAAACACCATGTCGCCCAGCAGCTCTTGCGCGTGCTCGGTGATCCCTACGGTGTAAGTGCCGTCCGCCTCTTTGCGCAGCCACTCGTGTTCTTTGCTGTATTTCAGTTCTGCTGGCACATTGCTCATTGAAGTTCTCCTGATAAAAATGATTAGGCGACCGGCTTACCGGCGCGAACAAAAATCGGTTTGGTTACGTTGACCGGCATTTCGCGGTTGCGGATTTGCACCACCGCCGTTTCGCCAATGCCCGCCGGCACGCGTGCCAGTGCAATACTGTAGCCCAGCGTTGGGGAGAAGGTACCGCTGGTGATCACGCCTTCACGAGGATTGCCGTCAGCATCGGTAAAACGCACCGGCAGTTCACCGCGCAGCACGCCCTTCTCGGTCATCACCAGCCCCACCAGCTGTTCAGTGCCCTTCTCGCGCTGCATCTCCAGCGCTTCACGGCCAATAAAGTCGCGGTCAGCCGGTTCCCATGCGATGGTCCAGCCCATATTGGCGGCCAGCGGAGAGACGCCTTCGTCCATCTCCTGACCGTAGAGGTTCATCCCCGCTTCCAGGCGCAGCGTATCGCGCGCGCCCAGACCCGCAGGCTTCACGCCCGCTTCCACCAGCGCACGCCAGAAATCAGCAGCCTTCTCGTTCGGCATGGCAATTTCGTAGCCCGCTTCACCGGTGTAGCCGGTGGTGGCGATAAACAGATCGCCCGCCTGCACGCCGAAGAACGGCTTCATGCCTTCGGTTGCTTTGCGCTGCTCGTCGTTAAACAGAGACGCGGCTTTCGCCTGCGCGTTCGGCCCCTGCACGGCGATCAGCGACAGATCGTCACGGACGGTGATGTCGATGGCATAAGGTTCGGCGTGTTGGGTGATCCAGGAGAGGTCTTTTTCGCGGGTGGCGGAGTTTACAACGAGGCGGAAGAAATCTTCAGTGAAGTAATAGACGATAAGGTCATCAATCACGCCGCCCGAGGCATTCAGCATGCCGGTGTAGAGCGCTTTACCCGGCGTCTTCAGTTTGGCGACGTCATTTGCCAGCAGATAACGCAAAAACTCCCGGGTGCGGCTACCGCGCAGATCGACAATCGTCATGTGGGACACGTCGAACATACCGGCATCGGTGCGCACCGCGTGGTGCTCATCAATCTGCGAGCCGTAGTGCAGCGGCATCATCCAGCCGTGGAAGTCCACCATGCGGGCGCCGCATAACACGTGTTGTTCGTACAAAGGAGTCTGTTGAGCCATCTTGTCCTCGTTGAAAAATTCACCGTGAAACCCGGTATCGGCCCCGTTCCCGAGTGCCGACGCAAACGTTCTCTTTTACCTGAACTTACCACCGAAACCGGCGGTTAACCATAAGGTAAAACGGGTCATCACATTAGCTTATGACCCAAAAACGCTGAAAAGCCTACAGAGTTATTCACTGGAAAAATGCGATTAACCCCGCACAAAATTAACAATGATCTAACAGGATTTAGCACATGGTGATATTTCGTGCGGAAAAACGGGCCGAATTTCCGTAGCGAGAAAAACACGACATTAGATTATCTAATGCGAAAAATGACGTGAAATTAGAATATTTCAAACGAGGGAATTTCCCCGGCGCAGAGGCCGGGAAAATAAAGTGTGACAGGGGTCTAAATTAACGTAGCCAGTCCGGCAGGTCGTTAAGACCCATCGCCTGACGGAGGAGCTGAGGTTTAACACCCGGAAGGGTGTCAGCAAGCTTGAGGCCAATGTCGCGCAGCAGTTTTTTCGCCAGATTCGCCCCGGCAAACAGCTCGCGGAAGCCCTGCATGCCCGCCAGCATCATCGCCGCGCTGTGCTTGCGGCTGCGCTCGTAGCGACGCAGGTAGAGATGCTGGCCGATATCTTTCCCTTCGCGGTGCAGGCGACGCAGCTCCTCAACCAGCTCCGCCGCGTCCATAAAGCCAAGGTTAACGCCCTGCCCGGCCAGCGGATGAATGGTATGCGCCGCATCCCCCACCAGCGCCAGACGGTGCGCGGCAAACTGACGCGCGTAGCGGCCGGTTAACGGAAATACCTGGCGCTCGCTTTCAAGCGTGCACAGGCCAAGGCGGTTATCAAACGCCACGCACAGCGCCTGGTTAAAGGCATCCGGCGTCGCCTCCTGCATCTGCTGGGCTTTCTCCGGCACCAGGGACCAGACAATCGAGCACAGGTGCGGATCGGCAAGCGGCAGGAACGCCAGAATGCCGTCGTTGTGGAAAATCTGCCGCGCCACGCCGCCGTGCGGCTCCTCGGTGCGGATTGTTGCCACCAGAGCATGATGGCGGTAATCCCAGAACGTCAGCGGGATATCGGCCTTATTGCGCAGCCAGGAGTTCGCACCGTCAGCACCGACCACCAGACGCGCGGTCAGCATGTCGCCGCTTTGCAGGGTGATAAACGCCTCGTTTTCACCCCATGCCACCTGCTGGATCTGCGCAGGCGCAATCAGAGTAACGTCACTGCACTGCTGTGCTTTCTGCCACAGCGCGTGGTGTATCACCGCGTTTTCGATGATATGACCCAGATGGCTATAGCCCATGCTTTCATCATCAAAAGCAATATGACCAAAGCTGTCTTTATCCCACACCTCCATGCCGTGATAGCAGCTGGCGCGCTGCGCCACAATATCTGCCCAGACGCCAAGGTGCGTCAGCAATTTCTCGCTGGCGGCATTGATCGCCGAGACGCGGAGTTCCGGCGGAGCATCTGGCGCAACGGGCTGAGGCTGCTTTTGCTCCAGCACCGCCACGCGCAGGCCGCTGCCCTGTAAACCACAGGCCAGCGCCAGTCCGACCATACCGCCGCCAACGATGGCGACATCAACATTTTGCACGGTGATAACTCCTTAACGCGCGACCCAACCCAGGGTCCGCTGCGCCAGCACGTCACGTGCCGGAATGAATAATTCCATCGCCATCAGCCCGAGGTTGCGACCTGCAACCAGCGGTGCCCAGCGATTGGCAAAGAGATGGACTAAGCCGTCGGTGACGCCAATCGTCGCCTCTTTATCGGCCTGACGTCGCTTCTGGTAATGGCTGAGTACCGGGTATGCGCCACAGTCTTTTTGCTCGCCCCACGCCAGCGCCAGCGATTCCGCCAGGCTCATGACATCACGCAGCCCAAGGTTAAATCCTTGTCCGGCAATAGGATGTAATGTCTGCGCGGCGTTGCCGACCAGCGCCACGCGGTGAGAAACAGACTGCGATGCGGTGGTTAACGACAGCGGATAGACCGCACGTTTCCCCGCATGGGTAATACGCCCCAGCCGCCAGCCAAAGGCCTTTTGCAGCTCGGTACAAAAACGTTCGTCTGACCAGGCTTTAACCTCTTCAGCCTTATCCTGCGGGTGACACCAGACGAGGGAACAGCGCCCGTCCGACATCGGCAGCATCGCCAGCGGACCGTGCTGCGTAAAGCGTTCAAACGCCCTGCCGTGGTGTTCTGCTGCGGTAGAGACGTTCGCAATGACCGCAACCTGCCCGTAAGGCTGTTGCCGCCACTCGACGCCGCACTGCGTGCCGAGCGCCGAACGCGAGCCGTCCGCCGCCACCAGAAGCTGACCGTCGAGAACGGTGCCATTATCGAGCGCTACGCTGACCGCATCTTCGCTGCGGCTAAAACTGGCGACGCGCGCCGGACAGTGAAGCGTGACGCCCGGCGCATCCTGTAACAGACGGAACAGACGCAGGCCAACGTCGTGGAGTTCAACAACCTGACCCAGCGCGTCGATACGGTAATCATGGGCATCCAGCGTCACAAAGCCAGCATGGCCGCGATCGCTGACGTGAACGGTGTTAATTGCCGTCGCGCAGTCGGCGATGGCCTGCCAGATGCCAATGCGGGATAGCTGCTGGCAGGTACCCTGTGCCAGGGCAATGGCGCGGGAATCAAAACCGGGATGATTCTTTGCCTGCGGCGCGACGGCTTCCACCAGATGCACCGGAAGCTGGCCTTTCGTCAAATGCGAAATGGCCAGCGCCAGCATGGCCCCGGTCATGCCGCCGCCAACGATAATCACGCTCATGCGCGTGCCGCTGCCATCAGCGCCTCGATATCGTCAGCGTTTTTCACGACGCTCGCGGTCAGGTTTTCGTTACCGGTTTCGGTAATAACGATGTCGTCTTCAATACGAATGCCAATCCCGCGATACTCTTCAGGCACGTCGGCATCCGGCGCGATATACAGCCCCGGCTCCACGGTTAACACCATGCCCGGCTCCAGCACGCGTGAACGGTCCGTGCCGTACGCGCCAACGTCATGTACATCCAGCCCCAGCCAGTGGCTCAGGCCGTGCATGAAATACGGTCGATGCGCATTTTCAGCAATCAGGGTATCGACGTCGCCCTTCAGAATGCCGAGCTTCACCAGACCGGCAATCATGATGCGCACCACTTCACCGGTCACTTCCTGCATGGACGTTCCGGGACGATACAGCCTGAGCGCCGTCTCAAGCGACTCAAGAACGATGTCGTAAATCGCGCGCTGCGCCGGTGAGAATTTACCGTTCACCGGGAAGGTACGGGTGATATCCCCCGCGTAGCCCTGAAATTCGCAGCCGGCGTCAATCAGCACCAGATCGCCGTCGCGCAGCGCGCTTTCGTTCTCGGTGTAGTGCAGAATGCAGCCGTTTTCCCCGCCGCCAACGATGGTGTTGTAGGAGGGATAACGCGCGCCGTGGCGGTTAAATTCGTGGTGAATTTCGCCCTCCAGCTGGTATTCGAACAGCCCGGGACGGCACTTCTCCATGGCGCGGGTGTGCGCCAGGGCGCTGATTTCGCCCGCACGACGCATCAAATTCAGCTCTTCTTCTGACTTGAACAGGCGCATCTCATGCACCACCGGACGCCAGTCCGTCAGCGTAGCGGGCGCGGACAGGTTCTGCCGCGAGCCTTTGCGCAGCTTATCCAGCGCGGTGAAAACAATCTCATCGGCGTACGCATATTCGCCCTGCGCGTGATAGAGCACGTCGAGCCCGTTAAGCAGCTGATAGAGCTGCTGGTTGATTTCGCTAAACGCCAGCGCGCGGTCAACGCCCAGCTTTTCCGGTGCGGCCTCCTGGCCTAAGCGGCGGCCAAACCAGATTTCGGCTGTCAGATCGCGCACGCGGTTGAAAATTACGCTGTGGTTGTGGGTGTCATTGCTCTTAATCAGCACCAGCACCGCTTCCGGCTCGTTAAAGCCGGTGAAGTACCAGAAATCGCTGCTCTGGCGATAGGGATATTCGCTGTCGGCGCTGCGCGTAACTTCGGGCGCAGCAAAAATCAGCGCGGCGCTGCCCGGCTGCATTGTTGCCAGCAGCGCCTGACGGCGGCGGGAATACTCTTGACTCGAGATAACCATGACACCCTCCTGTGCGTTATTTTTCTTAATGTAAGGTTGGCTTGCGGACTTCCGGCGCGGTCGGCTGTGAGCGCGTGAAGTTGTCGTGGCACAGCAGTGCCGCCACGCGCACATACTCAATAATCTCTTCAAGAGACATTTCCAGCTCTTCCTGGTCTTCGTCTTCATCGTAGCCGAGCTGGGCAATGTTACGCAGGTCGTCGATCGCTTCACCCGCTTCGCCGGTCACTTTATCCAGTTTAGGCTGCGTCACGCCCAGCCCCAGCAGATAGTGGTTTACCCAGCCGGCCAGCGCATCGGCGCGATCGAACACGCTGACGTCGTCGCCTTCAGGCAGATAAAGCTGAAAAAGGAAGCCATCGTCTTCCAGCGAATCGCTGGTTGCGGCGTGCATTTTACGCAGCGCTTCCGCCAGCTCGTGACCAAACGCCAGGCCTTCATTCGTGAGGTCGTGGATCAGCGGCTGCCATGAGCTGTCGCTGTTTCCGCCGCACAGCATGCCACTGATCAGACCGTGCATTTCGGCAGGGGTTAAACCGATTCCCTGCTGGTTCAGTAACTGGTTTAAATCCTTGTAACCAGGCATTTCGTTCTGTATAGACATGAGCATTCGTCATCAAAGGGGGGAAGTTTCATGATATGCTACCACTTTGGACCCTGGTGATACCAGAAAAGGGCTTGTATCTTCACATCAGGGTAGCTATAGTGTCGCCCCTTCGCAGCCCCCGGGGCAGTAAGCGAAGGCAGCGCAGTCAATCAGCAGGAAGGTGGCATGTCTGCACAACCCGTCGATCTCCAGATTTTTGGCCGTTCACTGCGAGTGAATTGTCCGCCTGAACAAAGGGATGCTTTGAATCAGGCAGCGGACGATTTGAATCAGCGGTTGCAAGATCTAAAAGAACGCACTAGAGTCACAAATACTGAGCAGCTGGTTTTCATCGCCGCGTTGAACATCAGCTATGAACTGACTCAGGAAAAAGCGAAGACCCGCGACTACGCGGCAAGCATGGAGCAGCGCATTAAAATGCTCCAGCAGACCATAGAACAGGCATTGCTTGATCAAGGTCGCAATCCCGAAAGACCGGGACCAAAGTTTGAATAACACTTCTCAGTTGACTATGGTAGAGTAACTGTGAAGACAAAATTTCTCTGAGATGTTCGCAAGCGGGCCAGTCCCCTGAGCCGATATTTCATACCACAAGAATGTGGCGCTCCATGGTTGGTGAGCATGCTCGGTCCGTCCGAGAAGCCTTAAAACTATGACGACACATTCACCTTGAACCAAGGGTTCAAGGGTTACAGCCTGCGGCGGCATCTCGGAGATTCCCTCTCTTTTCTTCTACCGACTACCATGACCCAATTCCCTGAAGTTTCTGCTTCACGCCAGGACATCCGTCAGTTAATTCGTCAGCGCCGCCGTGCGTTAACCTCCGATCAGCAAGCGCATTTTGCCCAGCAGGCCGCCGCCCGTATGATGGCGTATCCCCCTGTCGTGATGGCGCACACCGTTGCGCTGTTTCTGTCGTTTGATGGAGAGCTGGATACCCAACCGCTGATAGAACAACTCTGGCGCGCCGGGAAGAAGGTCTATCTGCCGGTGCTGCACCCGTTTAGCGAGGGGAATCTGCTGTTTCTGCACTATCACCCGCACAGCGAGCTGGTGGTGAATCGCCTGAAAATCACCGAGCCGAAACTCGACGTGCGCGACGTGCTGCCGCTGTCACAGCTGGATGTGCTGATTACGCCGCTGGTGGCGTTTGATGAACAGGGCCAGCGTTTAGGGATGGGCGGCGGCTTTTACGACCGGACGCTGCAAAACTGGCAGCAGTACGGGTTGCAACCGGTGGGCTATGCGCATGATTGTCAGGGCGTGGAGGCGTTGCCGGTGGAGAAGTGGGATGTGCCGTTGCCGGCGGTGGTGACGCCCAGCAAAATCTGGGTCTGGTAGAATAAAGCCGGGTGGCGCTTACGCTTACCCGGCCTACAAATTCTCAGCGTAGGTCGGGTAAGGCGCAGCCGCCACCCGACACCACAAACCACACCATCAGTACAGCAGACGCGCGCGAATCGTCCCCGCAATAGACTTCATGCACAGCAACGCTTTCTCAGCAACATCGTCATCCGCTTCGATATCAATGACCACATAGCCCATCTGCGAGTTCGTTTGCAGATACTGCGCGGCAATGTTGACGCCCTGCTCGGCAAAGATCTGGTTGATCGCGGTCAGCACGCCTGGACGGTTTTCGTGGATGTGCAGCAGACGACGACCACCGTGCAGCGGCAGAGAGACTTCGGGGAAGTTCACGGCAGAGAGCGTAGACCCGTTGTCGGAGTATTTGCTCAGCTTACCCGCCACTTCCAGGCCGATATTCTCCTGCGCTTCCTGAGTAGAGCCGCCGATGTGTGGCGTCAGGATCACGTTGTCGAACTCGCACAGCGGAGAGGTAAACGGATCGCTGTTGGTCGCTGGCTCCGTCGGGAACACGTCGATGGCCGCACCCGCCAGATGCTTACGCTTCAGCGCATCCGCCAGTGCCGGGATATCGACAACCGTGCCGCGCGCGGCGTTAATCAGCAGCGAGCCCGGCTTCATCAGCGCCAGCTCTTCCGCGCCCATCATGTTTTTGGTGGAGGCATTTTCCGGCACGTGCAGGCTCACCACGTCGCTCATGTTCAGCAGGTCAGACAGGTGTTGAACCTGGGTCGCATTGCCCAGCGGCAGCTTGCTTTCGATATCGTAGAAAAACACGTGCATACCCAGGGATTCCGCCAGAATACCGAGCTGCGTACCAATGTGGCCGTAGCCGATAATCCCCAGCTTTTTACCACGCGCTTCGAAAGAGCCGGACGCCAGCTTGTTCCACACGCCGCGGTGCGCCTTGGCGTTCGCTTCTGGAATGCCGCGCAGCAGCAGCAGCAGCTCGCCAATCACCAGCTCCGCCACGGAACGGGTGTTGGAGAACGGGGCGTTGAAGACGGGAATACCGCGTTTGGCGGCAGCATTCAGGTCAACCTGGTTGGTACCGATGCAGAAGCAGCCGATGGCCACCAGCTTTTCCGCCGCGGCAATAACGTCTTCAGTCAGATGAGTACGGGATCGCAGGCCAATGAAGTGGGCATCACGGATGGACGCTTTCAGCTCTTCGGTATCGAGCGCGCCTTTGTGAAATTCGATGTTGGTGTAACCTGCCGCACGAAGGCTATCGATTGCTTTTTGATGCACGCCCTCGACCAGCAGGAATTTAATCTTGTCTTTCTCCAGTGATACCTTTGCCATTTACCCGACCCTGTTTTTGTCTGAACTGATGTTGTGCTGGATATGAATCCGCTGTAGCCAACATATCAAAAAAAACTATTGCAGCAATATGAACGTTTGCGTCGGCGCTCTGAAGAAAAGTCATCCAGAGCAAAATGTCAGAGGAAAATGCTATGGAAATTTACAAACGCGGCAGGATCGGCAAAAGAGGCTGAAAAACGTGACACAAGTCACCGAATTTAGCTTTTCAAAAATTTTTTAGCGGGGGGAGGACTCCCCCCGTCAGATCATTTTACGATGGTTTTCACGCCGTCAGCGGTGCCGATCAGCGCCACATCCGCGCCACGGTTGGCGAATAGCCCTACGGTCACTACGCCTGGGATAGCGTTGATGGCATTTTCCAGCGCAATTGCGTCGAGAATTTCCAGACCGTGAACGTCAAGGATCACGTTACCGTTATCGGTGACCACACCCTGACGATATTCCGGACGACCGCCCAGCTTCACCAGCTGACGGGCAACCGCGCTACGCGCCATCGGGATCACTTCTACCGGCAGCGGGAAGTTACCCAGAATGTCGACCTGCTTGGAGGCGTCCGCGATGCAGATAAACTTGTCCGCAACGGAGGCGATGATTTTTTCACGCGTCAGCGCCGCGCCGCCGCCTTTGATCATCTGCATGTGGCCGTTGATTTCATCCGCGCCATCAACGTAAATCCCCAGACGATCCACTTCGTTGAGATCGAAAACGGTAATGCCGAGGCTTTTCAGCTTTTCCGTGGAAGCATCAGAGCTGGAAACCGCGCCCTCGATTTGCCCCTTCATCGTGCCCAGCGCATCGATAAAGTGTGCCGCGGTTGATCCCGTACCGACACCGACAATGGTACCCGGCTGCACGTACTGGAGAGCGGCCCATCCTACTGCTTTTTTCAGTTCATCCTGCGTCATGATCGTTTTGCCTGTGGTGTGAAAACTCAGGGCGCATTATAGAACACGTCGAATGGAATTCGTCTGCCACGAAGGGAAAATTGTGTCATAGTGCAGAATAAGCAAAATTAAGGAGCCAGCCAGAGCAATGAAACGTCCGGACTACAGAACACTACAGGCACTTGATGCAGTTATCCGTGAACGCGGTTTTGAGCGCGCGGCGCAAAAGCTTTGCATCACCCAGTCCGCCGTATCACAGCGTATCAAACAGCTTGAAAACATGTTCGGCCAGCCGCTGCTGGTGCGCACCGTGCCGCCACGCCCAACCGAGCAGGGGCAAAAGCTCCTCGCCCTGCTGCGCCAGGTTGAACTGCTGGAAGACGAGTGGCTGGGTGACGAACAAACGGGCTCTACGCCGCTGCTGCTCTCTCTGGCGGTCAACGCCGACAGTCTGGCGACCTGGCTGCTGCCGGCCCTGGCGCCGGTATTAGCAGACTCCCCTATTCGCCTCAATTTACAGGTTGAAGATGAAACCCGTACCCAGGAACGCCTGCGTCGCGGTGAAGTGGTTGGGGCGGTCAGTATCCAGCCTCAGGCGCTGCCAAGCTGTCTTGTCGATCAGCTGGGTGCGCTGGACTACCTGTTTGTGGGTTCAAAAGCCTTTGCCGAGCGCTACTTCCCGAACGGCGTCACCCGCGCCGCGCTGCTGAAAGCGCCCGCCGTAGCGTTCGACCATCTGGACGATATGCATCAGGCGTTCCTGCAGCAAAACTTCGATCTGCCGCCGGGCAGCGTGCCGTGCCATATCGTTAACTCGTCAGAAGCCTTTGTGCAGCTTGCGCGTCAGGGCACCACCTGCTGCATGATCCCGCATCTGCAGATTGAGAAAGAGTTGAAAAGCGGTGAGCTGATTGACTTAACGCCGGGGCTGTATCAGCGTCGGATGCTCTACTGGCACCGTTTTGCGCCGGAAAGCCGCATGATGCGCAACGTCACCGACGCGCTGCTGGCGTTTGGGCACAAGGTGTTGAGGCAGGATTAAAAAATAAGCCGGGTGGCGGCTTCGCCTTACCCGGCCTACAGATTACTGAGCCGGTTTCGGCTGTGCTGCAACAGGCTCCAGCTGGAAGACCACATCCACCTGATCGTCGAACTGAATGGTTGGCTGCTCGTAAGTTTCCTGAGCAGAAACCGGGGCTGCATCAGCCTTCATCATCCGTACCATCGGGCTTGGCTGGTAGTTAGAGACGTGGTAACGCACGCTATAAACCGGGCCGAGCTTGCTCTTAAAGCCAGAAGCCAGCTGTTCCGCCTGGTGAATGGCATCATCAATCGCCGCTTTACGCGCTTCGTCTTTGTATTTCTCCGGTTGCGCAACGCCCAGCGACACGGAACGAATTTCGTTCAGACCCGCCTTCAGCGCGCCATCCAGCAGCGAGTTAAGCTTATCCAGCTGACGCACGGTCACCTCAACGGTACGCACGGCGCGGTAGCCTTTCAGGATGCTTTTACCATTCTGGTAGTCGTAATCGGGTTGAGTACGCAGGTTCGCGGAGTTGATATCTTTTTTACCTACACCGTTCTGCTCGAGAAAAGAGAGGTATTGCGCAACTCGATCGTCAGCCTGCTTCTTGGCAGTTGCCGCATCTTTCGCAGCGACATTGACTTCAATTGCCAGCGTTGCAACATCGGGTACCGCGTCCACGCTTGCGGTGCCTGAAGTGACGATGTGCGGGCCATCCGGCAGTTCACTTGCCTGCACCGACACCGCACCAAAACTTACTAATGCCGCCAGGGCCATCACCTTAAACTTCACTGTTATTCCTCCATGTTGCGAAGAGTGCCCATTAACAGGGCGCATGCCAGCAAGCTTAGCGGGTCTTGTTCAGTTGTCCATAAGACAAGGATTAGTTGAACAATTCCTGAACGTGGTGAATCCCCTCTTTTGCCAGCTGAAAAGCAATAAACCACATCACCAGCCCCACCAGCGTATTAATGATGCGCTGGGCTTTGGCCGTACGCAGACGAGGTGCCAGCCATGCGGCAAGAATGGCGAGCCCGAAGAACCACAGGAAAGAGGCGCTGACCGTGCCAAGCGCAAACCAGCGTTTCGGCTCAACGTCCAGCTGTCCACCCAGGCTGCCCAGCACCACGAAGGTATCCAGATAAACATGCGGATTAAGCCAGGTGACCGCCAGCATGGTGACGATAATCTTCCAGCGGCCCTGCTTCATGACTTCCGCGCTCGCCAGTTCGAGGCTGCTGCTCATCGCCGTTTTCAGGGCACCAAAACCATACCAGAGCAGAAACGCCACGCCGCCCCAGGTGACCAGCGCCAGCAGCCAGGGAGACTGCATCAGCAACGCGCTGCCGCCAAAAATCCCGGCGCAGATCAGCAGTAAATCGCTAACCGCGCAGAGCAGGGCAATCATCAGATGATACTGGCGGCGGATGCCCTGGTTCATCACGAATGCATTTTGCGGGCCGAGGGGAAGGATCATGGCCGCACCTAAGGCAAGCCCTTGAAAGTAATAGGATAACATGACGAAACTCTCACAGTATTGTTCTGGAAGGTGACTATACTGCGCGAATCACATTAGAGGAAATGGATAATATTAATTGGGGATTAGCAGCGCTTATAAAAATAAAGCCCGGTGTCGCTAGCGCTTACCGGGCCTACGGGTGACGTTATTCTGCTTCTTTAACTTTTTTGACGTTTACGTCCATCTGCGGGTACGGGAAGCTGATGCCGTTGGCGTCAAAGTCGCGCTTAATGCGTTCCAGCACGTCCCAGTACACGTTTTGCAGATCGCTGCTCTTGCTCCAGATACGCACCACGAAGTTAATCGAGGACGCGCCCAGTTCGTTCAGGCGAACCGTCTGCTCTTTGTCTTTCAGAATGCGATCGTCTGAAGCAATGATGTTGCTGATCAGCGACTTCACCTGATCGATATCGGAGTCGTACGCCACGCTGATAATCAGTTCATTACGACGCACCGGTTCACGGGAGAAGTTAATGATGTTGCCCGCGATGATTTTCCCGTTCGGCACAACCACGATTCGGCCATCGACGGTACGCATGGTGGTTGAGAAAATCTGCACCTGCAGCACGGTCCCGGCAATGCCGCCAAGGTCAACGTATTCGCCGGAGCGGAACGGACGGAAGGTGACCAGCAGAACGCCTGCCGCCAGGTTTGAAAGCGAGCCCTGTAGCGCCAGACCAATGGCCAGACCGGCGGCACCGAGAACGGCAATGACGGAGGCAGTCTGCACGCCCACACGGCCCAGCGCCGCAATCAGCGTAAAGGCGATAATGCCGTAGCGCACCAGTGCGGAGAGGAAGTCAGCCACCGTGGCGTCAATGTGACGGGCCAGCATTACGCGGTTAACCGCGTTCGATACGATACGCGCCACGATCATCCCGACGATGATGATCGCAATGGCTGCTACAATATTAACCGCATAACTCAGCAGCAATGCCTGGTTGCGCACCAGCCAGGTTCCCGCATTGTTAATACCATCTACTACACCGAGATCGTCCATTCAATTTTCCTTGTTAATAACCCAAACACGCGCTAACGAGATCTTAATCACGAAAACGCCAGTGTTAAAGGTAAACAAAAGCAGGAAAATATGCCATTTACGGCGGCTGATTTCTGCAGGAGTTAGTTAAGCTGACGGTCAATCTCGTTGGTAAATTCCGCTACCAGCGGATCTTTATTGCGAAATAACGTCACAATCTCATCAATCACTTTTCCGCTACCGACGGACTTCCACGCCACCGAAAGCGGAGATTTTTGGCGTGGGTTTACCACATCTCGTGCCACCAGTTGCCCGGACTCAATATAGGGCTGACACTGACGCTCTGGCAGAAAACCTACCCCCAGCCCGCTAAGATGACAGGCAATTTTTGTGGTCATATCAGGCACCTTAATTTCTTTTTGCCCGCCGAGCAGCCACGCCACCCGACGCGTTAGATTACGCGAGGTATCATCAATATTGATTGCTGGATACCTGCGCAGCATATCGTCTGTTAAGCGATCCGCTGGATGTGACGCAAGCGGGTGATCGCTGGCTACAACGAAGCGCCAGCGAATCTCCCCCAGCGGAAGAAGAGAAATGGTATTTGACAGAGATTCCGAGCCCGTCACCCCGATGGCGAGATGAAAATCATCGTAGAGCAACGCATCCCACACCCCCATATACACCTGGCGGGAAAGCTGGAAACGCGTGAAGGGAAAACGTTGATGCAGCCAGGTTAACAGCCTGGCTGCAGAGCGCGGCTGGTAAAGCAGATTGTTAACAACAATATTGATCTGTCTTTCGACGCCCGCGTTAATTTGCTGCAGTTCATCCGGCATGGCATCCAGCCAGCTCAGCCACTGCCGACAGTTTTCGAGCAGATGCGTGCCCGCCGGGGTTAAGCTCACTGAACGGGTGGTGCGTAAAAAGAGCTGCGTGCCGGTCTGCTCCTCAAGCGTTTTAATCCGGTAGCTGATCGCTGCTGGCGTTTTATGGAGTGAAGCGGCCGCTCGCGAAAAACTCCCGGTCTCCGCGACCCGTATAAATGTCCGCACTGTTTCCTGATCGAGCATGTTCTCGCCTTTCCTTCCGGATCTGTAACCATCGCAACGTAATCACCATGCCGGCAACGATATCAGCGCCCGACGTATGCCCCATCAGCACCAGCCGCCGAATGGCTGTGTGCGGATCGCGTCCGGCCTGCAGGCAGCGCAGCAGATGAAGAACCGGAGTAGAAAATTCGCCGTAGCGGGCGCTGTTGAGGTAACTGCAGCTTACCGAAGTTGTGAGCGTCATGAGTTGATCGGCCGAGGGTAAAAATGGGCAAGCCTGGAGTTGCGGAAAAAAGTGTGAGGCATGTAACACTGCCAGCGCGCCTGTCAGCATGTCGTCGCCACCGGGCGTTAGGCCGGGCCCCATGCCAATTAATCCTGTCCAGGAAGGGGGATTACCGCTCTTCCACTGGGCGAGGCCATCCAGCAATAACCTGAAGGCAATGGCACCCGCGTCCAGTTGACAGAGCGGACCACACAGCCCCGTTTTTTCGGGGTAGTCTCGCAAATCCGGCACGGGCATCGTCCCGCGTTGAGGGGCCAGATTGAGCCGACGTCTTAATAAGATAGAGGCATCATGCCCCAGCAGAGTTTTACCCCGTTTGGTCCACCGTTTGGCATCGTACACTTTCGCAAAATTCCGTGTTGAGAATAATACACCGGCAGGCGCAACCCCCTTGCCGTAACGGATAAAAGTCATCAACGTGCCATCAGCATGAACGTAGTTGATCGCTTGAGTGAAGCGGCTGTGCAGATGCCACTCTCCGTCACTCAGACGCTCAACGCCACCATAGGCCATAGACTCCAGGATCATAGTAAGAACTCCGGGGCGGCAGGACCGCCCCTTTTAACCATTACGCGGTAATGTGATACAGCTCAGCGAGAGCCTCAAGGGCTTTTTCAAAGCACGGCAGCGGTGCGCGCACCGTTCCGGCACCTACCTGTCCGATCCCCGCCTCGCGGTGAGCGATACCGGTGTTAATCAGCGGCGTGATCCCGGTTTCAACAACCCTACGGACATCTAACCCCAGACATGCTCCCTTGAAGTCCCAGGAGGGGATCTGGAAGAGTGGGTTACTGGCGAGATAGATTTCAGCCATCTCTTCCGACGTTTCCAGCGCGACCCCCATACCGCCCGCCCCGACAAAACGCGTGACGCCAGGTGCCGCAATCATCGCCGCACCGCCAATCCCCAGCGTTTCGGTGATTGCGCTGTCGCCGATATCCGGGTTCGCATCCGCCTGGCTATAACCGGTAAAGAACAGACCCTGCGGCGTATTCACGGGTGCAGTGAACCAACGGTCACCTGTACCGCTGACGCGGATACCAAACTCGCGACCGTTGCGCGTCATAGCCGTGACTACGGTACCGGCTTTGATTTGCGCGGCCGCATCCATCACCGCTTTGCTGTAGGCCATCGCCAGGTTGAGGAAGAACTGATCAGTTACGCTCAGGAACTGCAGCACCTCGATGATTTCAGCCTGCGGGCGATCCAGCCCCGCAATCACCGGAGAGAGCGTGCGCAGTAATAAAGAAGACGCGGCGATGTTGCGCTGGTGGAACTCGTCGCCCATGGTAATGGCCTGCGCCATCATCGCTGTCAGGTCGATTCCGTTGTCAATTTTGCTCAGCGCTGCCTGAAGAACCGGGGCCAGCGTATCTCGCATCCAGCGCAGCCGCTGCTGTACATCATCACCGTACGCGCCAAAACGCATCACCTTGCCGATACCTTCGTTCAGGTTGCAGCAGGACTGGTTACCATGTACCACATCACGCACAATCAGCACAGGCATGTTCGCCGAGGTGATCCCGCCCATTGGCCCCACGGCACCAACATGGTGGCACGGGACAAACGCCACTTCTCCCTGCTCCAGCAGGCGCACTGCATCCTCTTCACGCTCGGCCCAGCCTTCAAAAAGCGCTGCCCCAATGCACGCCCCGCGCATTGGACCGGTCATCTCCTCCCAGGCAATCGGTGGGCCCGCATGCAATAGCTTACGCCCGGAAGAAAGTTCAGTTACAGCCTCTTTGGCAGGACGGACAGCAACCCAGTGTGGACGCGCAGCTTTGATTCGTTCAATGATGGCTTCATTGGCCTGTGCAATAGATGAATACATATTTGTACCTCTAACTTAATATAACTGTTTGAGTAAACTGGCAAGACGGGCGTTGCCGCCGGCGACAGGTGCCCACTGATAGTGGACAACCGGCGTTCCGCTGCTTTGTAAATCCAGCGCAAAACTACGCAGTCCGGCATTGATGACCTGAACGCCGTCGAGGAGTGCGCAGTGCTTGTCTGATGCGCTCGGGGTCTGGTGTTGAATCAGGCAACTGGCGAGCAAAACGGCCTCTTCCAGCGTCTCAACAACGGCTACGCCGGCCTGCCGCAGCTTTTCTAACTGCCCGTCACGCCCCTGAGGATCGGCCTCGGTGCCGGTCAGCGTGGCGATAACCACTAGCGGCGCAACGCGCTGCGAGCGCACTTTTTCAATCGCCTCAACCACCGCCGCCGCAGGATCGGCACAGGCGCCATAGCCCAGCACCACGTCCAGCAGCAAAACGCCCGTCTCGGGCTGAGCCGCTAGCTTTTCAATTTCGATGCTGCGGGTCGTTGGGTCGATCATCGGGTGCGGTCTGCCGAGGGTGTAACTGTCATCCCCTAAATCGACGATGCGATGCTCCTCAAACGCCAGCATGATTCCATCCTGATGGCTTTCGCTCAACGGAATGCCCAGCTCCTCGGAAAGCAACATCGCCGCTTCCGCTGCCAGCGTACCGCCGGCATATAAACCGCAAATGCCTTTCCCCACCACCTCTGGCTGAGACTGGCGCTGCTTAGCCACGTGCATCAGCAGCACCGCGAGCCGGGCTGCATCGGAGAGTGAGTGCGCAAGCCAGACGTTGCCGTCGCGACGCTGCTCCGGTTTACTCCCGAGGAAGAGGGCGACTACTGGCTTACCGACACTCTGCATGGCTGTAATAACCCGGGTGCGCACCTGAGGTGACGGCGGCTTAGAAACGAATGCGATGACCTTTGTTGCCTCATCTCCTGCCAGCATCTCTAGCGCGGTAAGCGCGCTAAGGCCACCGACATCAGCACTCAGATCGCGGCCCCCCAAACCAATGGCATGGCTTATGCCGTGCTGGTGAAGGGCAATCTGAGAGGTGATTTCCTGAATACCCGTCCCGGACGCGCCAATTACGCCAACGCCCCCCTCGGGCAGGACGTTGGCAAAAGCCAGCGGGCTGCCGGCAATCATCGCCGTACCGCAGTCCGGCCCCATAACAATCAGGCCACGCTCGCGAGCCAGCGTTTTCAGCTCAACTTCCTGCGCAACCGGCACGTTATCGGAAAACAGCATCACGTTTTTATCAGCCAGTAACCCTTCTTTGGCGACCGACGCGGCATACTCTCCGGCAACGGAGACCAGCAGCAGATTGGCGTCAGGCAGTTTCTGACAGGCGCTTTCCCAGCGCCGTGCTTTCACCAACTGGTGCGAACTTCCCGACGCAGTGGCAATCGCGTTCAGCTCTTTCTCTAACTGCTCGCGGATAACGTCCAGGATCTCGGGCTGTTCGGATTCGGTGCGGACGGCGACGCATATATCGTTTGGTGTCGACTGGGAAAAATCGTCATGCCAGAAGCCCGTTGAATCCAGCATCGATTTATTGGCTGGGGTTCCCATCATGACGGAGACCTGGTCCACTTCCGGATGCTCGCTTAATTTGCGGGAAATAATCATCAGGCTGACGGAATCCTGAAAACTTCCCTTTTTAACAAAGGCGTAAATCATTACCGCTACCTCTTTATGCGCGTTTTTCTTTTAAGAACAGCATCCCGCACAGACCAATCGCCAGGAGTACCGCGGAGACGTAGAAACTGGAAGCCAGGCTTCCCGTCATATCGCGAACGGCCCCGGCAATAATCGGTGCCAGAATGGATGAGCTCATACCAATGAAATTGAATAATCCGAATGCGGTGCTGTAGTTGTTTTCATCCACACTGTCGGCAACCAGCGCCACCAATACCGGGTCCAGCGCCAGCTTGCCTACCAGGCCGTACACGCAAAGCGCGACGATAACGCCGGTCATATTTGGCATCCAGACGATGGACAACATGCTGACAATCGCCACCGGCACTAAAAACAGAATTAATGGCTTACGCTTGCCTAACTTATCGGAGAGGCTGGAGAACAGCAGCGCACCCGGAATAGAGATCCACGCCACCAGCGAGGAGATAAACCCGGTTTCGCTGCCCGGAATGCCGCGTTCGTTTTGCAGATAATAAGGAAGCCAGGTCAGGATCACGAAGAAGCCAAACAGGCTGCAGAACACCATGATGTAAGTCAGGATCAGGTTACGGTTCTTAAAGAGATCGCTGAACTTGCCTTTCTTAACCGCCTGTCCTTCGGCTTCGGCGGTGCGTTTCTTTTCCTTAACGAACAGCCAGATTGCAACCCCGACCAGAACAGAAGGTATGGCCATAGCGTAAAACGGCATTCGCCAGGAGTAGCCCTGGTCGTAGACCAGCCAGCTGGAGGTCATTAATCCGAGGGCAATACCAAATGCCATACCGCTGTTAATTATCGCGCTACCGAGAGAACGGTATTTTTTCGGGATTTGTTCAGAGGATAATCCGTACTGAGGGCCATAATATGTCCCTTCCCCTGCGCCGGTCACGACTCGCGCAAAGAGCAGCGTGTACCAGCTTTTTGCCCAACCGGTCACCGCGGTAAAAACGCCAAAAAGAATAAAGCCAGGAACCAGTACTTTTTTCTTGCCAATTTTATCGCCGAGGATCCCGGCAGGGACCTGCAATAAAGCATAAGAAAAATAGAATACTGAATTAAGTATCCCTAATTGCGTCCCGCTAAGGCCGAATTCTTTTTCCAGTTCGCCCATCACAGGATTTAGTACCGTACGGTCGGCGTACATAAAAATCCAGCCAAGCCAGAACAGGAAAATCGTGACCCACCAGGCCGGTATTCCTTTTTTCTTTGTGGCCTCAGCCACGTCATATGATGCAGACATAAGCAATCTCCCGGTAATAATTACCGCTTAATACCTCATGTTATCGTGCTGATACGTGAGGTTTGATGTTTTAACTGCCGTTACAGTATCGGGGTATAACGCTATTTCATTTGAACAATGTCACACAAAATCTATTGTTATAAATTTCTGGGAATTGACATCGACATTATTAAAAAAAATCTAATAATGACTTTTAAAAATAATTAAATATACAAAAGTGAAAACATCATTAATTAACGAGATATTTTTTGTGGTCGCCGGGTTGTAATGCCTATCACATTATCGTTTTCATAAACATTTATTTTGACCGCGAGTTATTTACCACAGAGGTCATAATGAAAAAGAAAATTGTTATTGCTCTTGGGGGCAATGCGTTATTACAGCGTGGAGACGTCCTGAGCGCAGAAAATCAGCAGCGCAGCATTAAGGTCTTTGCCAAAATGGTCGCCGCGCTGGCGGGTGATTACCAACTGGTGATCGTTCACGGCAACGGGCCGCAGGTCGGCCTGCTGGCGCTTCAGAATGCGGCCTATACCGAATCGCCCGCCTGGCCGCTGGACCTGCTGGTAGCAGAAAGCCAGGGGATGATTGGCTCCGCCATCGCGCAGGAACTGACGCATTTTGTGCGAAACGTGCCGGTCACAACGCTCATGACCCGCGTAGAGGTAGATGCACACGATCCCGCATTTTCCCTGCCGGGAAAATACATTGGCCCGGTATATCAACCCGAGCAGCAGGCAGCGCTTGAGTCGCGTTACGGCTGGATCATGAAAGCAGACGGTAATTATATCCGTCGCGTAGTCCCCTCTCCGCTTCCGCAAAAAATCGTTGATGATAAGGCAATCTCGACGCTGATGGACGCCGGGCATTTAGTGATTTGCTGTGGCGGCGGAGGGATCCCGGTGATCGCTCAGGGAGAAGGCTATGAGGGGACGGAAGCGGTCATCGATAAAGACCTGACCGCGGCGGTGCTGGCGCAGTCTATTCATGCCGATCATTTATTGATCCTGACCGATGCCGATGCGGTCTATGAAAACTGGGGAACGCCGCAGGCTCGCCCGCTTCGGCATGTAACATTGCAGGAGCTAGCACCTTTTGCCGCTCCGGACGGCGCGATGGGACCGAAGGCAGCAGCAGTGATACAGTTCGTGCAGCAAACGGGAAACACAGCGTTTATCGGCGCGCTCAACGATGCACCGCAAATACTGGCGGGCAAAAAAGGAACCTGCATTACAGGCTAAAAAAAAGGCTTCCCGAAGGAAGCCTTTTTTATTGGGGCAAATTCAAATTACAGAACGTCTACCGCGTTCAGCTCTTTGAATGCCTGCTCCAGACGAGTAATCATAGAAGTCTGGGCAGCGCGCAGCCATACGCGTGGATCGTAGTATTTTTTGTTCGGCTGGTCTTCGCCTTTCGGGTTGCCCAGCTGACCCTGCAGGTAAGCTTCGTTGGTTTTGTAGTACTGCAGGATACCGTCCCATGTTGCCCACTGGGTATCGGTATCGATGTTCATTTTCACTACGCCGTAGCTTACGGAGTCTTTGATTTCCTGAGCAGAAGAACCGGAACCGCCGTGGAAGACGAAGTTCAGGCTGTTGTGCGGCAGGTTGTGTTTCTTAGAAACGTATTCCTGAGAATCACGCAGGATGGTCGGGGTCAGAACCACGTTACCTGGTTTGTAAACGCCGTGTACGTTACCGAAGGACGCTGCAATGGTGAAGCGTGGGCTGATTTTGCTCAGCTCGGTGTAAGCGTAATCAACGTCTTCTGGCTGGGTGTACAGTGCAGAAGCGTCCATGTGGCTGTTGTCCACGCCGTCTTCTTCACCACCGGTGCAACCCAGTTCGATTTCCAGGGTCATGCCCATTTTGGCCATGCGCGCCAGGTATTTGGAGCAGATTTCGATGTTTTCGTGCAGTGACTCTTCAGACAGGTCGATCATGTGAGAAGAGAACAGTGGCTTACCGGTAGCTGCGAAGTGTTTTTCACCCGCGTCCAGCAGACCATCGATCCACGGCAGCAGTTTCTTCGCGCAGTGGTCAGTGTGCAGGATAACTGGAACACCGTAGTGTTCAGCCATCTGGTGTACGTGGTGCGCACCAGAGATAGCACCCAGGATTGCAGCACCCTGAGGAATGTCAGTCTTCACGCCTTTACCTGCGATGAACGCAGCGCCGCCGTTAGAGAACTGAACGATAACTGGAGCTTTAACTTTAGCAGCAGTTTCCAGTACGGCGTTGATGGAGTCGGTACCCACGCAGTTAACTGCTGGCAGAGCGAAGTTGTTTTCTTTAGCTACCTGGAACACTTTCTGTACGTCATCACCAGTGATAACGCCAGGTTTTACGAAATCAAAAATTTTAGACATGTTGCTTAGTCCTGTATCTTCGGCCGTTAGAAAAGGTGCGAGCTCTTAAAAGCGCGCTGAAAATTGGGCAGGTTTCCCTGCCCTTGAATGGCTTACTTCTTAGCGCGCTCTTCGAGCATTGCTACTGCTGGCAGTACTTTGCCTTCCACGAATTCGAGGAATGCGCCGCCACCAGTGGAGATGTAGGAGATTTTGTCAGCGATACCGAACAGGTCGATTGCTGCCAGGGTGTCACCACCGCCTGCGATAGAGAACGCTTCGCTGTCTGCGATAGCGTTAGCAACGATTTCAGTACCTTTGCGGAAGTTCGGGAATTCGAACACGCCAACAGGACCGTTCCACAGGATAGTTTTTGCGTTTTTCAGGATTTCAGCCAGTTTCTGTGCAGAAACGTCGCCCAGGTCCAGAATCTGCTCTTCATCTTTGATGTCGTTTACAGATTTCAGAGTCGCGGTTGCGGTTTCGGAGAACTCGGTCGCTACGCGAACGTCAGTTGGAACCGGGATATCGCAGGTGGTCAGCAGGCGTTTAGCTTCGTCAACCAGGTCTGCTTCGTACAGGGATTTACCCACGTTGTGGCCCTGAGCAGCAACGAAGGTGTTCGCAATACCACCGCCAACGATCAGCTGGTCAGCGATTTTAGACAGGGAATCCAGAACGGTCAGTTTGGTAGAAACTTTAGAACCACCAACGATAGCCACCATTGGACGAGCAGGTTCTTTCAGTGCTTTACCCAGCGCTTCCAGTTCGTCAGCCAGCAGAGGACCGGCGCAAGCAACATCTGCGAATTTACCGATACCGTGGGTTGACGCCTGTGCACGGTGAGCCGTACCGAAGGCATCCATCACGAATACGTCGCACAGCGCAGCGTATTTTTTGGACAGGGTTTCGTCGTCTTTCTTTTCGCCTTTGTTGAAGCGAACGTTTTCCAGAACAACCAGTTCACCGGCAGCAACTTCAACGCCGTCCAGGTAATCTTTCACCAGGCGAACCGGGCTGGACAGTTTGTCTTTCAGGTAATTAACCACTGGCAGCAGAGAGAACTCTTCGTTGTACTCGCCTTCAGTTGGACGACCCAGGTGGGAGGTGACCATCACTTTCGCGCCCTGCTTCAGAGCCAGTTCGATGGTTGGCAGAGATGCACGGATACGCGCGTCGCTGGTCACTTTGCCATCTTTAACCGGTACGTTCAGATCGGCACGGATGAAAACGCGTTTACCAGCCAGATCCAGATCGGTCATCTTAATTACAGACATGGTGAATCCTCTCGTTGATTCTTAAAGTTTTGCAGACGCACAATGCGTCTTACCTGAAACCTTGAGCGGCCATTGCTAACGTGGTGTCGAGCATTCGGTTAGCAAAGCCCCATTCGTTATCACACCAGACCAGCGTCTTGATAAGGTGTGCGCCACTGACTCTCGTTTGCGTGCCATCGACGATGGCGCTGTGCGGGTCGTGGTTAAAATCTACTGAGACCAACGGTAATTCCGTATAGTCAACTATACCATGAAATGCCCCCTGTGCCGCTTTTTGCAGCAACAGGTTGACTTCACAGGTTTTTACCGGTTTTTTCACCGTCACGCTGAGGTCGATCGCGGTCACGTTAATCGTTGGGACACGCACGGCAATCGCTTCAAACCGGTCGTTAAACTGCGGAAAAATTCGGGTGATCCCTGCCGCCAGTTTAGTATCCACCGGAATGATTGACTGGCTCGCCGCGCGAGTGCGTCGTAAATCCGGATGGTAGGCGTCGATAACCTGCTGATCGTGCATGGCGGAATGAATCGTGGTCACGGTGCCGGATTCAATACCATACGCATCGTCTAACAGTTTGATGACCGGAATAATGCAGTTGGTGGTACAGGAGGCGTTGGAAACAATGCGGTGTTCGGCCTGCAGCTCATGCTGGTTGACGCCAAACACGACGGTCGCGTCGAGGTCGTTACTGCCGGGATGAGAAAACAGGACTTTTTTCGCGCCGGCAGCCAGATGTGCTTCGCCATGTTCGCGGTTGCCGTAGACACCGGTACAGTCAAGCACCACATCCACACCCAGCTCACGCCACGGTAGCCCGGCGATGCTGCTCTCATGCAGTACGCGGATGGCATCGTCGCCGACAAACAGCTGATCTCTTTCCTGGCGAACATCCCAGGCAAAGCGTCCATGGCTGGTGTCATATTTCAACAAATGCGCCATGCCCGTAGCATCCGCCAGTTCATTGATTGCCACCACGGTTATTTCCGCCCGACGTCCGGATTCATACAAAGCACGAACCACATTACGTCCGATGCGACCGAAGCCATTAATCGCTACGCGTACGGTCATAGATCTCCTGCAAAGCAATCCCTGAGTTTGAGGTGGCTGAAAGAGTAATCCAGCTACGCCCGAAGGGGAATCCTTGCTGTCACAAACTGCGATTGATTGGTCAATTGTCGAACATTTAATCGACTGAAACGCTTCAGCAAGAATAAGCGAATCGGGGAATAAAAGGAATGTCTGTCCAGATGAATAAGCGAGCTATATGACTTGCGTCACATTTTAGGTGGAATAATTTACGCCGAGGGAAAAGCAAAACGGTAACCGAAAGGTTACCGTTTTTAGTGTTTGCACCCTCTCCCCGTGGGAGAGGGCCGGGGTGAGGGCATCAGCCCGCACCGTACAAGCAATTACAGCAGTTCTTTCGCTTTCGCGACAACGTTCTCAACGGTGAAGCCGAACTCTTCGAACAGCAGCTCTGCCGGAGCAGACTCACCGAAGGTGGTCATACCGACGATGGCACCGTTCAGGCCCACGTATTTGAACCAGTAGTCAGCGATACCCGCTTCCACTGCCACGCGAGCGGAAACCGCTTTAGGCAGCACGGATTCACGGTAAGCGGCATCCTGCTTGTCGAACGCGTCGGTAGACGGCATGGAAACCACGCGCGCTTTCACGCCTTCGGCAGTCAGTTTTTCCCACGCTGCCACAGCCAGTTCAACTTCAGAACCGGTGGCGATGAAGATCAGCTCTGGCTGGCCCGCGCAATCTTTCAGCACGTAACCACCGCGAGCGATGTTCGCCAGCTGCTCTGGCGTACGCTCCTGCTGTGCCAGGTTCTGACGGGAGAGGATCAGCGCGGTTGGACCGTCCTGACGCTCAACGCCGTATTTCCACGCTACCGCGGATTCAACCTGGTCACATGGACGCCATGTGCTCATGTTCGGGGTCACGCGCAGGGAAGCCACCTGCTCTACCGGCTGGTGAGTTGGACCATCTTCGCCCAGACCGATGGAGTCGTGGGTGTAGACCATCACCTGACGCTGTTTCATCAGCGCGGCCATACGCACGGCGTTACGTGCATATTCAACGAACATCAGGAAGGTAGAGGTGTACGGCAGGAAACCACCGTGCAGGGAGATACCGTTGGCAATCGCAGTCATACCGAATTCACGTACACCGTAATGGATGTAGTTACCGGCAGTATCTTCGTTGATTGGCTTAGAACCAGACCACAGGGTCAGGTTAGATGGCGCCAGGTCAGCGGAGCCGCCGAGGAATTCAGGCAGCAGAGGACCGAACGCTTCAATCGCATTCTGAGACGCTTTACGGCTCGCGATTTTAGACGGGTTCGCCTGCAGCTTAGCGATGAACTCGTTCGCTTTCGCGTCGAAGTCGGACGGCATGTCGCCTTTCATACGACGGGTGAATTCAGCCGCTTCCTGCGGGAACGCTTTCGCATAGGCAGCGAACTTCTCGTTCCAGGCAGATTCTTTCGCCTGGCCTACTTCTTTTGCATCCCACTGAGCGTAGATCTCAGATGGGATTTCGAATGCAGGGTGTTTCCAGCCCAGCGCTTCACGGGTCAGTGCGATTTCCGCATCGCCCAGCGGCGCGCCGTGGGAGTCGTGAGTACCCGCTTTGTTCGGGGAGCCGAAGCCGATGATGGTTTTGCACATCAGCAGGGACGGTTTGTCCGTCACAGCGCGCGCTTCTTCTACTGCACGTTTAATCGAGTCAGCATCGTGGCCATCAACGCCACGCACAACGTGCCAGCCGTAGGCTTCGAAACGTGCTGCGGTGTCGTCGGTGAACCAGCCTTCAACGTGACCGTCGATGGAGATACCGTTGTCGTCATAGAACGCAACCAGTTTGCCCAGCTTCAGGGTACCTGCCAGGGAGCACACTTCGTGAGAAATGCCTTCCATCATGCAGCCGTCGCCCATGAACGCGTAGGTGAAGTGGTCTACGATGTCGTGACCAGGACGGTTGAACTGCGCCGCCAGCGTCTTCTCAGCAATCGCCATACCCACAGCGTTAGCAATACCCTGACCCAGCGGGCCGGTGGTGGTTTCTACGCCAGCGGTGTAACCCACTTCCGGGTGACCTGGAGTTTTAGAGTGCAGCTGACGGAAGTTTTTCAGCTCTTCAATTGGCAGATCGTAGCCGGTGAGGTGCAGCAGGCTATAGATCAGCATAGAGCCGTGGCCGTTGGACAGCACGAAGCGGTCGCGGTCAGCCCATGACGGGTTCTGCGGGTTGTGGTTCAGGAAATCACGCCACAGGACTTCGGCGATATCAGCCATACCCATAGGAGCCCCTGGGTGGCCGGATTTGGCTTTCTGTACTGCGTCCATGCTCAGCGCACGAATAGCATTAGCAAGCTCTTTACGTGAGGACATTTTAACTCCAGATCGGACTGTTAAAGGCCATGCCCTTGACGACAGCGCGTTTTGGGCTACGCCGGAAAAAAGTGCCAACAATGTAACCCAAGCCGCAAGTCATGTACATGGAGCATTCTTTTGCTTGTTAAGAAATCTCTGGATCATGCTCGCATGTTGCGCAATCTACTCGCCCGGCTCTGTCGATATTCCTTATACTTAGCCCGACACCGGCTTCGCTGACGGTGCACTTTTCGGATTTTATTCAGATTAACGAGTACGGAAGCAACCTCATGAAAATGCGTGCAATAGTGCTGGCCCTGGGTACAACGCTCCTGCTGAGCGGCTGTCAGAATATGGATTCTAACGGTCTGATGACGTCAGGCGCAGAGGCCTTTCAGGCCTATTCCCTGAGCGATGCGCAGGTGAAAGCGCTGAGCGACCAGGCCTGTAAAGATATGGACGGAAAAGCCACGCTTGCGCCGGCTAACAGTACCTACACGCAGCGTCTGAATAAGATTGCGTCCGCGCTGGGCGACAACATCAACGGCCAGCCGGTGAACTACAAGGTGTACATGGCGAAAGACGTGAACGCCTTCGCGATGGCGAACGGCTGTATCCGCGTCTATAGCGGGCTGATGGACATGATGACCGACAACGAAGTGGAAGCAGTCATCGGCCATGAAATGGGCCACGTTGCCCTGGGCCACGTGAAGAAAGGGATGCAGGTTGCCCTGGGCACCAATGCCATCCGCGCAGCGGCGGCCTCGGCGGGCGGTATCGTTGGCAGCCTGTCGCAGTCACAGCTTGGCGACGTGGGTGAAAAGCTGGTTAACTCTCAGTTCTCACAGCGTCAGGAGTCCGAGGCGGATGACTACTCCTACGATCTGTTGCGCAAACGCGGCATTAATCCATCAGGTTTAGCCACCAGCTTCGAAAAACTGGCCAAGCTGGAAGCGGGACGCCAAAGCTCCATGTTTGACGATCACCCGGCTTCGGAAGAGCGCGCACAGCATATTCGCGACCGCATGGCCGCAGACGGAATTAAATAATTTTACCGGGAGGCATTTTTGCCTCCCTTTTATTTCGCATGAATTGTTAACTTAACAGCACGTATCGATAAAACCTCTAAAATCCCCGCCAAATCTGCCCTATCGCATTGAAATGTCTGGTCACATAATTATTGCAAAGGTAACTTTTTCCGGTAATTATCATCCCGCAGTTATTCAAATTAATATATCCAGACAGAGACGTTCCCTCCGTGAAAAAAGAATTATCATTAATTGCTTTAAGTTTATTTGCCGCATTACCTGCCGCTGCAAGCCAGCAATCCGACAGCCAGGGCTTTATTGACGACAGCCATCTGGATCTGTTTTTACGCAATGCGTATATCAGCCGCGACTACCATCAGGGCCAGCAGGACAAAGCCGAATGGGGTCAAGGGATCATCGCCACGTTTGCATCCGGCTATACCGAAGGGCTGGTGGGCTTTGGTGTGGACGGTATTGCTCAATACGGCGTGCGCCTGGACGGCGGTCGTGGCAAAAGCGGCGCAGGCGGCATCGACTTCTTTAAACAGGAAGACGACGGCCGGGCAAAATCCGATCTGGCAAAGTTTGGCGCAACCGCCAAAATGCGCATATCAAACACCGTGCTGAGCTACGGAAATCAGCGTCCTGAGCTGCCTATCATCAATGCAGACAGCTCCCGCCTGCTGTTTGAAAGCTACACCGGCACCATGCTCACCTCGAAAGAGATCGACGGTCTGGAAGTCAACGCCGGTTACTTCACCGACGAGCAGCGTAAAAGCGATGACCGCCACGACAGCGGACTGAAGAGTCTCTCCTTCGGCGGTGCGAGCTATCAGTTTAACGACCAGTTCAGCGGCGCGCTGTACGCCTCTCATAATGAAGAGGTGATGAACAAGCAGTACCTGGGCATGAACTTCAAACAGCCGTTCAGCACCGGGCAGCAGCTGGTACTCGACTTCAACGGCTATAACTCCCGTCTGGATCAGGGTTACGCGGACAGCCTCGACACGGGCCGCAGCAACACCATCTGGAGCCTGGCGGCGAGCTACATCTGGGACATTCACACGTTCAAAGTGGCGTACCAGCAGAGCAGCGGCAGCACCGGCTACAACTACGGCGGCTATCGCGACAAGGGCGGCGTGGGTGACGGCGGTAACACTATCTGGCTGGCGAACTCCTACTGGTCTGATTTTAACGGCGAAGATGAACGTTCCTGGCAGGCATCCTACGGTCTGGACTTTGGCGGCCTTGGCTTACCGGGCCTGAGCTGGACCACCGCCTACGTGCGCGGCGATAACATCAAAACCTCTGAAACCAGCAACGGTAAAGAGCACGAGTGGTTTAACCAGATCCAGTACAAGGTACAGGACGGTCCGGCGAAAGATCTGACGCTGCGCCTGCGCTACTCCGTCCTGCGCGTCTCCAGCAACGCCAGCGAGTACAACGTGGGCGGGGACGAGATCCGCGCTTACGTGGAATACCCGTTTAACGTGTTCTAAAGGCAATAAAAAACCTCTCAAGAGAGAGGTTTTTTTTCACGCCAGGCGAGGCTTACTCGCCTTTCTTAGCAGCCTGAATGTAGAGCATCTCCAGCGCCAGAGTCGCTGCGGCCAGCGCAGTGATCTCGGACTGATCGTACGCAGGCGCCACTTCCACCACGTCCATCCCGACAATGTTCAGATCCTTCAGGCCGCGCACCAGCTTGATCGCGCGGTCTGACGTCAGGCCACCGATGACCGGCGTACCGGTGCCCGGTGCAAATGCCGGATCCAGGCAGTCGATATCGAAGGTCAGATACACGGGCATATCACCCACGATCTGCTTCACCTGAGCAATGATGTCATCGACGCCGCGATCGTTAACCTGGCCCGCATCCAGCACGGTGAAACCGTTGTCTTTGTCGAACTCGGTACGAATACCGATCTGCACGGAGTGGTTAGGATCGATCAGACCTTCGTTCGGCGCGGTGAAGAACATGGTGCCGTGGTCGAACTCGCAGCCGTTCGCGTAGGTGTCGGTATGTGCATCGAAGTGCACCAGCGCCATTTTACCGAAGTGCTTGGCATGGGCGCGCAGCAGCGGCAGGGTCACGAAGTGGTCGCCGCCGAAGGAGAGCATGCGCTTACCGGCAGCCAGCAGCTTCTCGGCGTGCGCCTGCAGCTTTTCGCTCATCTCACGCGCGTCGCCGAAGGCGTACACCAGGTCACCGCAGTCCACCACGTTCAGGCGCTCGCGCATGTCGAAGTTCCACGGGAAGCGGTTGTGTTCCCAGGCCAGGTTAGTGGAAACCTGACGAATCGCTGCCGGGCCGTGACGACCACCCGCGCGACCGGACGTTGCCATGTCGAACGGTACGCCGGTGATCACCCAGTCAGCGTCGCTGTCGTACGGCTGGAAGTTCATCGGAAGGCGTAAAAAACCAAACGCGTTAGATACCAGAGAGTTATCGTACTGATGACCTAAAGTGCTCATGTCCTGACCTCTTTTAAAGTCGATACATTAAAAACAGATGAAAAAAAATCCCCTCCGCGTCGTTAAACCCGACGAGGAAGGGATTGATTCGTAAATCGCTTATTGGGGCGAATTATCGCCGGTAATGCATACGGGTTCAAGTGAGTATAGCATTCTGCCGGATGACGGCTTCGCCTTATCCGGCCTACATTCGTAGGCCCGGTAAGCGCAGCGCCACCGGGCATCAGCGGCTACTCGTCTTCCAGGTAAGTATACCCGTACAGACCCGCTTCAAACTCTTCCAGGAACTGCTGCTGGAGCGCATCGTCCAGACCGGTGTTTTTCACCTGGTCGCGGAACTGAGTAAGCAGTTTTTTCGGATCCAGCTGAACGTATTCCAGCATGTCCGCCACGGTGTCCCCTTCATCGGACAGCTCGATTTCTACGTTGCCGTCAGGGAAGACAAACACGTCCACCGCTTCGGTATCACCGAACAGGTTGTGCATGTTGCCGAGGATCTCCTGATACGCGCCGACCATAAAGAAGCCCAGCATCGGCGGGTTCTCCGGGTCGTATTCCGGCATTGGCATCGTCGTCGCAATACCGTCGCCGTCAACGTAGTGGTCGATAGCGCCGTCGGAATCACAGGTGATATCCAGCAGCACCGCACGGCGTTCCGGGGCATGATTCAGCCCTTCCAGCGGCAGAACCGGGAACAGCTGGTCGATACCCCAGGCATCCGGCATCGACTGGAACAGCGAGAAGTTGACGTAAATCTTATCCGCCATACGCTCCTGCAGCTCGTCGATAATCGGACGGTGCGCGCGGTTGCTCGGGTCGAGCTGCTTCTGCACTTCATGGCACATGTTCAGATAAAGCTGCTCCGCCCACGCGCGCTCCTGCAGGCTGAAGGTGCCTGAAGAATAACCCACGTGAATGTCGTGCAGGTCCATCTGGCTGTCGTGCAGCCATTCGCGCAGGGAACGACGCGTGCCCGGCTCGTGCATCTCCTGCCAGGTTTCCCACATGCTTTGCAGGGAACGCGGGGCATCGTCTGCCGGAGGCGTCGCTTCTGAGATTTCGCTACGCTCAACGCCGATGATGTTAGAGACCAGCACCGTATGGTGCGCGGTCACCGCGCGACCGGATTCGGTGATCACCGTCGGGTGCGGCAGGCCGTTCTCTTCACAGGCATCGCCGATCGCCCAGATGATATTGTTCGCGTATTCGTTCAGGCCGTAGTTCACCGAGCAGTCAGACTGCGAGCGGGTCCCTTCGTAGTCCACGCCGAGGCCACCGCCCACGTCGAAGCACTGAATATTCACGCCAAGCTTGTGCAGCTCAACGTAGAAACGCGCGGATTCACGCACGCCGGTGGCGATGTCGCGAATATTGGCCATCTGCGAGCCGAGGTGGAAGTGCAGCAGCTGAATGCTGTCCAGACGACCGCGCTCGCGCAGGATTTCCACCAGCTGCAGCACCTGGTTTGCCGCCAGGCCGAACTTGGATTTCTCGCCGCCGGAGGACTGCCATTTACCGGAACCTTGTGACGCCAGACGCGCACGCACGCCAAGGCGCGGCACCACGTTCAGACGCTCAGCCTCTTCCAGCACGATGGCGATTTCGGTCATCTTTTCGATAACCAGATAGACCTTGTGGCCCATCTTCTCGCCAATCAGCGCCAGACGAATGTATTCACGGTCTTTATAACCGTTACAGACGATCACCGAACGGGTCATGCCCGCATGCGCCAGAACCGCCATAAGCTCCGCTTTGGAGCCTGCTTCCAGGCCCAGCGGCTCGCCGGAGTGGATCAGGGATTCAATCACGCGGCGGTGCTGGTTCACCTTGATCGGGTAAACCAGGAAATAGTCGCCTTTATAGCCGTAGGACTCACGCGCGCGCTTGAAGGCGGCGTTAATTGAACGCAGGCGATGTTGCAGGATCTGCGGGAAGCAGAACAGTGCAGGCAAACGCTGACCCTGAGCTTCACGGGCTTTCACCAGTTTAGCAAGGTCCACGCGCGCTTCAGGGACGTCCGGATCCGGGCAGACGCTGATGTGGCCCAGTTCGTTAACGTCGTAGTAGTTATTGCCCCACCAGGCAATATTGTAAGTGCGCAGCATCTTGCTGGCTTCCTCGGAGCTCATCGCAACCTCCTGCATAGAACGTAGTACACCCTGTTCGCCCGCTGACGAAGGCGAAAAAGAAGACATGTCGTCAGACATAGCGAACCTCAACTCTTTGTATTAAGTGTAAAACAGTTGACTACTATCGCAGCGTTATACGGCGATAACAACCCATAAACGGCTCCGTTTCCCAGCAGAGTATGCTGAAAACCAGACCGTGCGACCGGTTTCTTATTCATATCATTGTAAAACACGTATCCGAACTCTGTATGACAAGGTTCGGCGAAACCACGAGAAAACTCTTGTATTAACAAGAGCGCCCTTGTTCAGTTTTCACAGAGCGTAACCGGCCCTTGAATCCTGAGAAGCGCCGAGATGGGTATAACATCGGCAGGTTTGCAGACTAGAAATGCGGGTTGCGGGAATCAAATGCGCGCCAGAACGGCTGCGCTGAATGTGCGGAAAACGATGGTTCATTATCTCGTATCACCTCCACGGCCGCCTCTGCTGAAACGGACCACAAGCCAAAGCTAAAAGTTCACTGCTTAACCCGGCTGGAAGTGGCGACACGATGAGTTCATCGAGCGCTTATTTTATATGAGCCGCGCGCCGCGTTTTATACCGAGAACAGGGGTAAAAAGCAAAAGATAAATGTGCGTGTTGCCGGGGCCGTCAGGAATTATTGCCAGCCGCAATTTCAACTGAGTGAGAGGTTAGTCAAAAAAAACTGGAAATCGGGCGAAGAAGTGACCTAAAATAGCCATCCAGATGTTAATCCATCTATACTGATTAACACTCATACTGCCAGTGTCAAAAACCTGCAGGCCTTGGTAGAATTATCTCCTTTGGCTATTCCACACAGCAGCTTGAGCTAACCAAATTCCTCTTAGGTGAAATAAAACATGGCAAAACACCTGTTTACGTCCGAGTCCGTATCAGAAGGACATCCTGATAAAATTGCTGACCAAATCTCCGATGCGGTGCTGGATGCGATCCTGGAGCAGGATCCAAAAGCGCGCGTAGCGTGTGAAACCTATGTCAAAACCGGCATGGTTCTGGTTGGCGGTGAGATCACCACCAGCGCATGGGTTGATATCGAAGAGATCACCCGTAACACGGTGCGTGAGATCGGCTATGTGCATTCTGATATGGGCTTTGATGCCAACTCCTGCGCGGTACTGAGCGCGATTGGCAAACAGTCTCCAGACATCAACCAGGGCGTTGACCGTGCCGATCCGCTGGAACAGGGCGCGGGCGACCAGGGCCTGATGTTCGGCTATGCAACCAACGAAACCGACGTGCTGATGCCAGCACCGGTCACCTACGCACACCGTCTGGTGCAGCGTCAGGCCGAAGTGCGTAAAAACGGCACCCTGCCGTGGCTGCGCCCGGATGCGAAAAGCCAGGTCACTTTCCAGTACGACGACGGTAAAATCGTCGGTATTGACGCGGTGGTTCTGTCTACCCAGCACTCCGAAGATATCGATCAGAAATCCCTGCAGGAAGCAGTGATGGAAGAGATCATCAAGCCGGTTCTGCCGACAGAATGGCTGAGCTCTGCGACCAAATTCTTCATCAACCCAACCGGACGCTTCGTTATCGGCGGCCCAATGGGTGACTGCGGTCTGACCGGTCGTAAAATCATCGTTGATACCTACGGCGGCATGGCGCGTCACGGTGGCGGTGCGTTCTCCGGTAAAGATCCGTCTAAAGTTGACCGTTCTGCGGCGTACGCTGCACGTTATGTGGCGAAAAACATCGTTGCTGCCGGCCTGGCTGACCGCTGTGAGATCCAGGTTTCCTACGCTATCGGCGTGGCTGAGCCAACCTCTATCATGGTTGAAACCTTTGGTACTGAAAAAGTGCCTTCAGAACAGCTGACGCTGCTGGTGCGCGAGTTCTTCGACCTGCGTCCATACGGCCTGATTCAGATGCTGGATCTACTGCACCCAATCTACAAAGAAACCGCGGCATACGGTCACTTTGGTCGTGAACATTTCCCATGGGAAAAAACCGACAAAGCCGCCCTGCTGCGTGAAGCTGCCGGTCTGAAGTAATCGACTGACAGCTGCTTTATAAAAGGCCAGCCTTCGGGCTGGCCTTTTGCATTTGTGCGCTCATCTTTGCCCGGCGGCACTTCGCTTGCACGAGCCTACGGGTTTTGCGATGTTGATAGGCCGGGTAAGGCGCAGCCGCCACCAGGCAAGGTTTGAAACCGATTACACCATGCCGAATATATCCCGCTTTCAGAATAATCTCTTTGCCTGATCGCCTTTCTTCTGCTGTTACATTTCATTTCAGTTAAGTCCGAAATTCTAACAAACGCGATGCGCATCACCTCGTTTACCTCTATATTTTCAAAGCTTTAATTATTTTTACGGTTCTGCGTTAGTGTAACCGATTACACCTATGTGATTAATCTCACATATTTTTACGGGTCACTCACCTACCCTTTAGATCAATAAAACTGATAACCCAACTGGAGGGCATAATGCCTGACAATAAAAAACAGGGGCGTACGTCCAACAAGGCGATGACATTCTTCGTCTGTTTCCTCGCCGCCCTGGCAGGATTACTTTTTGGCCTGGATATCGGCGTGATTGCCGGTGCATTACCTTTCATCACTGACGAGTTCCAGATCAGCGCTCACACCCAGGAATGGGTGGTCAGCTCCATGATGTTTGGCGCGGCCGTCGGGGCTGTCGGCAGCGGCTGGCTCTCCTTCAAGCTCGGGCGTAAAAAGAGCCTGATGATCGGCGCGATCCTGTTCGTTGCCGGTTCACTCTTCTCTGCCGCAGCGCCTAACGTAGAGGTTCTGCTGGTTTCCCGCGTGCTGCTCGGCCTGGCCGTGGGCGTGGCGTCCTATACCGCCCCGCTTTACCTGTCTGAAATCGCGCCGGAGAAAATCCGCGGCAGTATGATTTCGATGTATCAGCTCATGATCACCATCGGTATTTTGGGCGCGTATCTTTCCGATACCGCGTTTAGCTACAGCGGCGCATGGCGCTGGATGCTCGGCGTGATCATCATCCCGGCCATTCTGCTGCTGATTGGCGTCTTCTTCCTGCCGGACAGCCCGCGCTGGTTTGCCGCGAAACGTCGATTCCACGATGCCGAACGCGTACTGATGCGCCTACGCGACACCAGCGCCGAAGCGAAAAACGAGCTGGAAGAGATCCGCGAAAGCCTGAAGGTCAAACAGTCCGGCTGGGCGCTGTTTAAAGAGAACAGCAACTTCCGCCGCGCGGTGTTCCTCGGCGTGCTGCTTCAGGTGATGCAGCAGTTCACCGGGATGAACGTCATCATGTATTACGCGCCAAAAATCTTTGAGCTGGCGGGCTATACCAACACCACCGAGCAGATGTGGGGGACCGTCATCGTGGGTCTGACCAACGTGCTGGCGACCTTTATCGCCATCGGTCTGGTGGACCGCTGGGGACGTAAGCCAACCCTGACGCTGGGCTTCCTGGTGATGGCGGCCGGTATGGGTGTCCTCGGTACCATGATGCATGTGGGCATTCACTCACCAACCGCCCAGTACTTTGCGGTAGGTATGCTGCTGATGTTTATCGTCGGGTTTGCGATGAGCGCCGGCCCGCTGATTTGGGTGCTGTGCTCTGAGATCCAGCCGCTGAAAGGGCGTGATTTTGGTATCACCTGCTCTACCGCAACCAACTGGATTGCAAACATGATCGTCGGCGCAACGTTCCTGACCATGCTCAATACCCTGGGCAACGCGAACACCTTCTGGGTCTACGCCGGTCTGAATATCTTCTTTATTGTGCTGACTATCTGGCTGGTTCCAGAAACCAAACACGTTTCTCTGGAACATATTGAACGTAACCTGATGAAAGGTCGTCCTCTGCGCGAAATCGGCGCCCACGACTGATCCTCATGCGGGAGGCGCCTCTTGCGCCTCCCCGCTTCGCGCTTTATGCTCTGCCCCTATGAAAGCACCCCGTCTCCCCATTGCCCTTCAGCAAGCCGTTATGCGCTGCCTGCGGGAAAAACTCGCCCAGGCGAACCTGAAGCTCGGTCGCAATTACCCTGAACCTAAGATCGTTTATCAGCAGCGCGGCACCGCGGCCGGCACCGCCTGGCTCGAGCCTTATGAGATCCGCCTTAACCCGGTGCTGATGATGGAAAACCAGCAGGCGTTTATCGAGGAAGTGGTACCGCACGAGCTGGCGCATCTGCTGGTGTGGAAACACTTCGGACGCGTCGCGCCCCACGGGAAAGAGTGGAAGTGGATGATGGAAGCGGTGCTCGGCGTTCCGGCACGCCGTACCCATCAGTTCGAGCTGGAATCGGTGCGCCGCAATACCTTCCCCTACCGCTGCCAGTGTCAGCAGCATCAGCTTACCGTCCGCCGCCATAATCGCGTGGTGCGCGGCGAGGCGACTTACCGCTGCGTCAAATGCGGCGAGCCGCTGGTTGCGGAATAATCATCTGAACTTTCAGGAACTTTCCTGATCTGACTGATTGCATACGGGAACAACATTCGTTACGTTGCGGGCTCGTTTTGACACGGAGTGTAAGATGTCCCGTAATTTTTCTCTCGCGGTCGCCTTTCTGACGACGGCGCTCTCAGGCCATGCTCTGGCCGACGGTATCAACAGTTTTTCCCAGGCTAAGGCAGCAGGCGTGAAGGTGAACGCCGATGTGCCGGGCGATTTCTACTGCGGCTGTAAAATTAACTGGCAGGGTAAAAAAGGGGTCGTTGACCTTGAGTCCTGCGGCTATAAGGTGCGTAAAAACGAAAACCGCGCCAGCCGCATCGAATGGGAGCATGTCGTTCCGGCCTGGCAGTTTGGCCACCAGCGCCAGTGCTGGCAGGATGGCGGACGTAAAAACTGTTCCAAAGACCCGGTTTATCGCCAGATGGAAAGCGATATGCATAACCTGCAGCCGGCCGTAGGCGAAGTGAACGGCGACCGCGGTAATTTTATGTACAGCCAGTGGAACGGTGGCGAAGGCCAGTACGGCCAGTGCGGTATGAAGGTTGATTTTAAAGAGAAAGTCGCCGAGCCCCCTGCCCGCGCGCGCGGCAGTATCGCCCGCACCTACTTCTATATGCGTGACCGTTACGACCTCAACCTCTCCCGCCAGCAGACGCAGCTGTTCAACGCCTGGGACAAGCAGTACCCGGTGACGGAGTGGGAATGCCAGCGCGACGAACGTATCGCCAGAGTCCAGGGGAATCACAACCCTTACGTCCAGCGGGCTTGCCAGGCGCAAAAGAGCTAACCTACACTACGGCCATTCGCTTATATCGCATGACACATGGAATTTCTGACTATGCGCATTCCCCGCATTTACCATCCTGAACTGATTACCGCAGGTCGCGAAATCGCCCTGTCTGATGACGCAGCCAACCATGTTGGCCGCGTGCTGCGCATGGGCGCAGGTCAGGCAATACAGCTGTTCGACGGCTCGAACCAGGTTTTCGACGCGGAAATCACGCGGTCGGATAAAAAAAGCGTACACGTTAACGTGCTGCGTGGCGAAGTGGATGACCGGGAATCACCGCTGCACATCCATCTGGGCCAGGTGATGTCGCGCGGCGAGAAAATGGAGTTCACCATTCAGAAATCCATTGAACTGGGTGTAAGCCTCATTACGCCACTTTTTTCTGAGCGCTGTGGCGTTAAACTGGATGCGGAACGTCTGAACAAAAAGATCCAGCAGTGGCAGAAAATCGCCATTGCGGCTTGCGAACAGAGTGGCCGCAACCGTATTCCGGAGATCCGCCCGGCGATGGATCTGGAGGACTGGTGTGCAGAAGAGGACAGTGGGCTGAAGCTCAATCTTCATCCGCGCGCCAGCGCCAGCATCAATACGCTGCCCCTGCCCGTTGAGCGCGTACGCCTGCTGATTGGCCCCGAAGGCGGCCTGTCGGCGGATGAAATTGCGATGACGGCACGTTACCAGTTTACTGATATTCTGTTGGGACCTCGCGTTCTGCGCACTGAGACAACGGCACTCACGGCCATTACCGCGCTACAGGTACGGTTTGGCGATCTGGGTTGAAGCATTAACGGAGAAGAACATGATCAAGCTCGGCATCGTGATGGACCCCATCGCAAACATTAACATCAAGAAAGATTCCAGCTTCGCCATGCTGCTGGAAGCGCAGCGTCGCGGCTATGAACTCCACTATATGGAGATGAACGATCTTTACCTGATCAACGGTGAAGCGCGCGCGCGCACCCGCATCGTTAACGTCGAGCAGAACTACGACAAATGGTACGAGTTCAGCACCGAGCAGGACATTGCCCTGGCCGATCTCAACGTCATCCTGATGCGTAAAGATCCGCCGTTCGACACCGAATACATCTACTGCACCTATATCCTTGAGCGTGCTGAAGAGAAAGGCACGCTGATCGTCAACAGGCCGCAGAGCCTGCGCGACTGCAACGAGAAGCTCTACACCGCCTGGTTCTCTGACCTGACGCCGGAAACTCTGGTGACCCGCAGCAAAGCGCAGCTGAAGGAATTCTGGCAGAAGCACGGCGATATCATCATGAAGCCGCTGGACGGCATGGGCGGCGCGTCGATTTTCCGCGTGAAAGAGAGCGATCCGAACATTGGCGTGATTGCCGAAACGCTGACCGAACTCGGCACGCGTTACTGCATGGCGCAGAACTATATTCCGGCGATCAAAGACGGCGACAAACGCGTTCTGGTGGTGGATGGCGAACCGGTTCCTTACTGCCTGGCACGTATTCCGCAGGGTGGCGAAACCCGTGGTAACCTGGCCGCCGGTGGCCGTGGAGAACCCCGTCCGCTGACCGAAAGCGACTGGGAAATTGCCCGTCGCGTTGGCCCGACGCTGAAAGCCAAAGGCCTGATCTTCGTTGGCCTGGATATCATCGGCGATCGCCTGACCGAAGTGAACGTCACCAGCCCGACCTGCATTCGTGAAATTGAAGCGGAATTCCCGATTTCGATCACCGGAATGCTGATGGACGCTATCGAAAAACGTTTACAGAAATAACCTAACAATACTATTAGTGACAGCGCCTGTGTTTGTCCCCATACTGGGCGTTGTCGCTTTTTAAACCAGGAAACAGTACCTCTGACAATGAATTTACAGCATCACTTTCTTATTGCCATGCCTGCTCTCCAGGACCCGATTTTTCGCCGCGCCGTGGTGTATATTTGTGAATACAATGAAGACGGCGCGATGGGCATTATCATCAATAAACCGCTGGAAAATCTTCAGGTTGAAGGAATTCTGGACAAGCTGAAAATCCCGGCTGAAGCGCGACTGCCGGAAATCCGGCTTGATAAACCCGTGATGCTGGGTGGACCTCTTGCAGAAGATCGCGGTTTTATCCTGCATACGCCGCCGGTATTCTCTTCCAGCATTCGCATCTCCGACAACACCGTTATCACGACGTCGCGTGACGTGCTCGAAACGCTGGGCACCGCAGAGCAGCCTTCTGAAGTGCTGGTGGCGCTGGGCTATTCGTCGTGGGAGAAAGGCCAGCTTGAGCAAGAGATCCTCGATAACGCCTGGCTTACCGCGCCAGCGGACATGAATATCCTGTTTAAAACCCCTATCGCCGATCGCTGGCGTGACGCGGCGAAGCTGATTGGCATTGATATCCTGACCATGCCTGGCGTAGCGGGGCACGCCTGATGAGCGGAACGCTTCTGGCCTTCGATTTTGGTACCAAAAGCATTGGCGTCGCCGTGGGTCAGCGCATCACCGGTACCGCGCGTCCGCTCACGGCCCTGAAGGCTAATGACGGCACGCCAGACTGGAATCTTATCGAGCGTCTGCTCAAAGAGTGGCAGCCGGATGACGTAATTGTTGGGCTGCCGCTGAACATGGACGGTACAGAACAGCCGCTTACCGCCCGGGCGCGTAAGTTCGCCAATAAAATCCATGGCCGCTTTGGCGTCTCCGTGAAGCTTCACGACGAGCGTCTTAGCACCGTCGAAGCGCGTGCGGGCCTGTTTGAGCACGGCGGCTTCCGGGCGCTCAACAAAGGCAGCGTGGACTCCGCTTCTGCCGTGATTATCCTCGAAAGCTATTTCGACCAGGGCTTTTAACCACAGGGGCCTACAGCCGCCCCTGCGCCCGTCTCTCCGCCATACTCTGGTCAAAGTTCTGCATTCCTGCCTGCTGACCGGTCTGGATGATGCCGGGCAGTTGCCACGCTTTCCCTTCACGAATAAGATTCGCCGCCGCTGCGGTGTTCACCAGCAGTTCATACAACGCGACGCGCCCGCCCTGTAGATCGGGAAGCAGCTTTTGCGCCAGCACCGCCCGCAGGCTGCCGGCCAGCTGGTTACGCACCGGATCTTTCTCCTGCGCCGGGAACGTATCGACCAGCCGTTCAATCGCCTGCGATGCCCCGCGCGTGTGCAGCGTCGCCAGCACCAGATGTCCGGTCTCCGCCGCCGTTAGCGCCAGGCGGATCGTTTCGCTGTCGCGCAGCTCCCCCAGCAGAATCACGTCCGGATCCTGGCGTAAGGCACTGCGCAGCGCGTCGGCAAATGACGGGCTGTGCTGGCCTATCTCCCGCTGCTGGATCAGGCAACGCTCGCTCTGGTAGATAAACTCCACCGGGTCCTCAAGCGTGAGGATATGGCCGTCAGCATGGCGATTAAGAAAATCGACCATCGCCGCCAGCGTAGTGGATTTACCGCTGCCGGTTGCCCCTGTCACCAGAATCAGCCCGGCGTCATTGGACAACAGTTCCGGGATTGCCCGCGGCGCGCCCAGCGAAGCGAGCTGCGGGCAGGTACGCGGCAACAGCCGCAGCGTCACAGAGATACCGCTCATCTGCTTAAAGGCACTGCCGCGCAGACGCTGGCCTCCCGTCACCGTCGCGGCAAAGTCCACCTGCCCGTTCGCCCACCAGGTTCCCTGCTGCTCATCGTTGAGCCACGCTTTTAATAACGCCCCAACGTCGGGAGGCGGAAAGGGAGCAGGCTCAAGCCGGCCTAATCTGCGCCAGCGCGGCGGTGAATCACTGCACAGGTGTAGATCGGAGACGTTATGCTTTACACTAAGGGTCACAATTTCTTCCACATCCATAGACTACTCCTCGGAAAATGAACGACATTGCGCATAACCTGGCACAGGTCCGGGACAAAATCTCAGCCGCTGCAACGCGTTGCGGCCGGGCTTCAGAAGAAATTACGCTGCTTGCAGTCAGCAAAACCAAGCCTGCGAGCGCCATCGCAGAAGCCATTGATGCAGGCCAGCGGGCGTTTGGTGAAAACTACGTGCAGGAAGGCGTGGATAAAATTCGCTACTTCCAGGAACAGGGGAAGACGAGCCTGCAATGGCACTTTATTGGCCCGCTGCAGTCGAACAAAAGCCGTCTGGTGGCAGAGCACTTCGACTGGTGCCATACCGTTGACCGTCTGCGTATTGCTACCCGTCTGAACGACCAGCGGCCCGCAGAGATGCCCGCGCTTAACGTGCTGATTCAAATCAACATCAGCGACGAAAACAGCAAGTCCGGCATTGCGCTGAGCGAACTGGACGCGCTGGCCGCAGAGGTGGCCGAACTGCCGCGCTTAACCCTGCGCGGGCTGATGGCCATTCCGGCGCCTGAGTCAAGTTATGAAAGGCAGTTTGCCGTGGCACAGCAAATGGCTGTAGCATTTGAGGCGCTTAAAGCGCGCTATAACACGATAGACACGCTTTCTTTGGGCATGTCGGATGATATGGAAGCCGCCATCGCGGCAGGCAGCACTATGGTGCGCATCGGCACGGCAATTTTCGGTGCGCGCGACTACTCAAAATAATAAGGAAACCTGAGGAACGCCATGAAGACGTTGACTTTCCTGCTCTCAACTGTGCTTGAGCTGTATACGATGGCGCTTTTGCTGCGCGTCTGGATGCAGTGGGCCCGCTGTGATTTTTACAATCCGTTCTCGCAGTTTGTCGTGAAAATCACGCAGCCTATTGTCGGACCATTGCGCCGTATTATCCCGGCCATGGGCCCCATCGACAGTTCGTCTCTGCTGGTGGCGTTTATTCTGAGCGTTATCAAAGCGATCGTGCTGTTTATGGTCATCACCTTCCAGCCGATTATCTGGATTGCCGCGGTCCTGATTCTGGTCAAAACCGTCGGCCTGCTGATTTTCTGGGTGCTGCTGGTCATGGCCATCATGAGCTGGGTGAGCCAGGGGCGTAGCCCGGTGGAGTATGCTTTGATTCAGCTGGCCGAGCCGCTGCTGCGTCCGATCCGTAACCTGCTTCCGTCTATGGGCGGCATCGATTTTTCCCCGATGATCCTGGTTCTGCTGCTCTATGTGGTCAACATGGGGATCGCTGAGCTGTTACAGTCCACGGGCAACATGCTGCTGCCGGGGCTGTGGATGGCGCTATGAGTGCAGTAAGCACCTGCGCTGACGGGCTGGTCTTGCGGCTGTATATTCAGCCCAAAGCCAGCCGTGACACTATTGTTGGGCTGCATGGCGACGAGCTAAAAGTCGCCATCACCGCCCCGCCGGTTGACGGCCAGGCGAACGCGCATCTGACCAAATATCTGGCTAAACAGTTTCGCGTCGCCAAAAGCCAGGTCATCATTGAAAAAGGTGAACTTGGGCGACATAAACAGGTAAAAATCCTTAATCCGCAATCTATCCCGACGGAAGTCGCGGCTATAAAAGAACAGGACTAAACCATGCAGAAAGTTGTTCTCGCGACCGGCAACGCCGGTAAAGTGCGCGAGCTGGCCTCGCTATTAAATGATTTTGGGCTGGACGTGGTCGCCCAGACCGATCTTGGCGTGGAGTCCGCCGAAGAGACGGGGCTGACGTTTATCGAAAACGCGATCCTCAAAGCACGCCACGCCGCGCAGATTACCGGCCTGCCAGCAATTGCCGACGACTCCGGCCTGGCCGTGGATTTTCTCGGCGGTGCGCCGGGGATTTACTCCGCGCGCTACTCCGGCGTTGACGCCACCGACCAGCAGAATCTGGAAAAGCTGCTTGTCGCCCTGAAAGACGTACCGGACGAGCAGCGCACCGCGCAGTTCCACTGCGTGCTGGTCTATATGCGTCACGCAGAAGACCCGACGCCGATCGTCTGTCACGGCAGCTGGCCGGGCGTGATTACCCGTGAAGCGGCTGGCAACGGCGGCTTTGGCTACGACCCGATTTTCTTTGTCCCGACCGAGGGCAAAACCGCTGCGGAACTGACCCGCGAAGAGAAAAGCGCAATTTCCCACCGTGGACGCGCGCTGAAACTGTTACTGGAAGCACTGCGTAATGGCTAATTTGCCGCCTCTGAGTCTTTATATTCACATCCCGTGGTGCGTGCAGAAATGCCCGTACTGCGATTTCAACTCGCACGCGCTGAAGGGCGAAGTGCCGCACGATGACTACGTTGCGCATCTGCTGGCCGACCTGGACGCCGATGTCGCTTACGCACAGGGACGTGAAGTTAAGACCATTTTCATTGGTGGCGGTACGCCGAGCCTGCTTTCAGGCCCGGCGATGCAGACGCTGCTGGACGGCGTGCGTGCGCGCCTGAAACTGGCGGCGGATGCGGAAATTACGATGGAAGCCAACCCCGGCACCGTTGAAGCCGACCGTTTTGTCGACTATCAGCGCGCGGGCGTGAACCGCATCTCCATCGGCGTGCAGAGCTTTAGCGAGCCGAAGCTAAAACGTCTGGGGCGCATTCACGGCCCGGAAGAGGCGAAGCGCGCGGCAAACCTGGCAACCGGGCTTAATCTTCGCAGCTTCAACCTCGATTTGATGCACGGCCTGCCGGATCAGTCGCTGGAAGAGGCGCTGGACGACCTGCGCCAGGCGATGGAACTGAACCCGCCGCACCTGTCGTGGTATCAGCTCACCATCGAGCCAAACACGCTGTTCGGTTCCCGCCCGCCGGTGCTGCCGGACGACGACGCGTTGTGGGATATCTTCGAGCAGGGCCACAGGCTTCTAACCGCTGCGGGCTATCAGCAGTATGAAACGTCCGCGTACGCGAAGCCGGGCTATCAGTGCCAGCACAACCTGAACTACTGGCGCTTCGGTGACTATCTGGGGATTGGCTGCGGCGCGCACGGCAAGGTGACCTTCCCGGACGGGCGCATTCTGCGCACAGCCAAAACCCGCCACCCGCGCGGGTATATGGAAGGCCGCTACCTGGAGCGTCAGCACGACGTTGAGGCGGCGGATAAGCCGTTTGAGTTCTTTATGAACCGCTTCCGTCTGCTGGAAGCCGCACCGCGCGCGGAATTTGCGCGTTATACCGGGCTGTCGGAGTCGGTGATTCGTCCGCAGATCGACGAGGCGCTGGCGCAGGGGTATCTGACCGAGTGTGAGGAGTTCTGGCAGATCACCGAGCACGGCAAACTGTTCTTAAACTCCCTTCTTGAGCTGTTCCTCGCCGAAGAATCCTGAAGGCTGCTTCAGGATTTTGCATCCCGTTCTGCCGGCTGAGGGAAAGGCTGGCAGAGTGTGGGGATGGAAATTACTCGTTCTTATGCAAAACAGCTCAGACGTGAGCTGACAAAAGAAGAAAGGCGGCTTTGGTATCTACTGCGCAGCCGCCGTTTCGAAAATCATAAATTTCGCCGACAGCATCCGGTAGGAAACTACATTCTGGATTTCGCCTGCTGCGCGGCTCGTCTGGCTGTTGAGCTGGATGGCGGGCATCATGATGAAAAGCAGGAACACGATCGTCAAAGAACGTGCTGGCTTAACGAGAAAGGTTGGCATGTCATTCGATTCTGGAATAACGAACTCTCGGATAACGAAGAGGCGGTGTTAGAAAAGATCCTTGAAACACTGCAAATGCTGCAACCCTCACCCCGGCCCTCTCCCTGAAAGGGAGAGGGAGCAAACCATCCCCTCGCCCCTTTGGGGAGAGGGTTAGGGTGAGGGGCCCAGCGTGCAGAGATCTTACTTAAGCGTCCCCACCAGCGCCTTCCGGCTATCTTCCAGCGACACCACGCGTTTACACACGTCTTTGCCGAACTGCTGGAAATCATCTTCCTGGTTCTTCCACTCGTTCTGAATGGAGGTCTGCAAGCCGCCCAGACTGCCCAGCACGCCCTGCAGCGGGTTACCGCCGCCTTTCAGCACGGCTTTCGCCCCCATCTCGTTGATGCTGTCCTGCAGGATGCCGCCCATCGCCTGATTCACCAGCTGCTGCCCGTCAGCACGGACCTGATCAATCGCCTTGTAGTGGAACGTCAGGCCGTCGGTGCGCGTCTCGATAATGCGGTTCATCTGCTCTTTAAGCTGCTTATCGAGCTTCGTCAGGCGGGTGCGCATGTTGCTGCTCTCCCCCACCTCTTTGGTGATGATCTTATCCAGCGCGACGCGGCTTTTATCAACGCGGGTCAGCGCGCCGTCGTTAATCCACGGCAGGGCGGTACGCAGATCGGCCTGGTAATCCTTCGCCTGCTCGCGCTGCGCGGCAGTCAGGTTTTGCGGCTTGCCGTTAAACGTCACGTTGCCATCCGGCGTAATCACCAGATTGCCGTTCTCGCCTTTGACCTGCACGGTTTGCGGGCTTAACACCACGTCGTCACGCGGGGTGACGCTACATTTATACTCCGCATGGGCGGTGGATCCGATTGCCAGTAAAGCAACCGCCAGCAACGTTTTGCGCATCTTTAACACTCCCTCAGACAAAATGGGCCAGCTAATGCTGGCCCCTTACTGCTTTATTAGTCCCACCAAACGTCGAAAAGTTCGCTGACGCGGACATCTTCGAGCTTGTGGTCCTCAAGCCATTTACGTACCAGCGCCTGATGTTCTTCGGTGCATTTACCCACTTCCTGGGTGCAGATCAGACCTTCCCATGCCAGGTAGCCGCTACCGTCGAAGGCCAGCTTGTTTGGCTCAATCACGTCGTTGATGAACGCATCCACGTCCTGATCGATCTGTTCTACACTGGTGCCTTCCGGGAAACGCCACGCAACGGAGAAGCCCACTTCCTGGAATTCTTCGATGTGCATCTTTTTACGCAGACGACGGCTACGATTCTTTGCCATTATTTCACCCTCTCGAACATTAAGTCCCATACACCGTGACCAAGACGATGGCCACGCTGTTCAAATTTCGTTACCGGACGCGATTCCGGACGCGGTACATAGTCGTTGCTCGCAGACTGGTTTTTATAGCCGTCCAGCGACGACATCACTTCCAGCATATGTTCCGCATACGGCTCCCAGTCGGTCGCCATATGGAAGACACCGCCCAGCTTCAGCTTGCTTTTCACCAGCTCGGCAAACGGCGCCTGAACGATACGGCGCTTATTATGACGCGCTTTGTGCCACGGGTCAGGGAAAAAGAGCTGAACCATGGTTAAAGAATTGTCAGGAATCATTTTATGCAGCACTTCCACCGCGTCGTGACACATTACGCGCAGGTTCTCAACGCCCTCTTCATGGGCCGTTGCCAGGCATGCACCCACGCCCGGGGAGTGGACTTCGATACCGAGGAAGTTCTGCTCCGGGCGGGCTTTCGCCATGGTCACCAGCGAGGTGCCCATACCAAAACCGATCTCCAGCGTGACGGGTGCTTCGCGGCCGAACAGTTCAGTAAAGTCCAGAGGCTGCTCGCTGAACTCAACGCCCATCACCGGCCAGTAGTTGTCCAGCGCGTGTTGCTGACCTTTTGTCAGGCGGCCCTGACGACGGACAAAGCTGCGAATGCGGCGCAGCGGGCGACCGTTTTCATCAAATTCCGGTGAAATGACGTCGTTTTTCATAAAAGAGTTGTCTGCTTGTGAGAATGTTCGGGAAACGGGCATTATCCAAAGTTAAGGCTTCTATGCAAGCATGGGAAAGATCCGGTTTACAGCAGATTGACGCTGTGCTGCAATCTGCGTCCCTGATTATGTGAATCGATGACCATGCAAGCCTCTCAATTTTCAGCCCAGGTGCTGGACTGGTACGACAAATACGGGCGTAAAACCCTGCCCTGGCAAATTGAAAAAACGCCTTACAAAGTATGGCTCTCCGAGGTGATGTTGCAACAAACGCAGGTCGCCACGGTGATCCCTTACTTCGAGCGTTTTATGGCGCGCTTCCCGACGGTGACCGATCTGGCCAACGCGCCGCTGGACGAGGTCCTGCACCTGTGGACCGGTCTTGGCTATTACGCCCGCGCGCGTAACCTTCACAAGGCTGCACAGCAGGTTGCCACGCGCCACAACGGGACATTCCCGGAAACCTTCGACGAGGTGGCCGATCTCCCCGGCGTCGGACGTTCAACCGCAGGCGCTATTCTCTCCCTGTCTTTAGGCAAGCATTTCCCGATCCTCGACGGCAACGTGAAGCGCGTGCTGGCACGCTGCTACGCCGTCGACGGCTGGCCGGGGAAGAAGGACGTAGAAAAACGTCTTTGGGAAATAAGTGAAGCGGTCACCCCGGCCAACGGCGTCGAGCGTTTCAACCAGGCGATGATGGATCTCGGCGCGATGGTCTGCACGCGCTCAAAACCAAAATGCGAACTCTGCCCGGTGAAAAATCTCTGCGTGGCGTATGCCAACCATTCATGGGCGCAATATCCGGGTAAGAAACCCAAACAGACGCTGCCGGAGCGCACCGGCTATATGCTGCTGATGCAGCACGGCGACGACGTGTTCCTTGCCCAGCGTCCGCCGAGCGGCCTGTGGGGTGGTCTATACTGCTTCCCACAGTTTGAAAATGAAGACCTGCTGCGTGAATGGCTTAAACAGCGCGGAATTGCTGCCGATAACCTGACGCAGCTGACCGCGTTTCGCCATACCTTCAGCCATTTCCACCTGGATATTGTCCCGATGTGGCTTCCCGTGTCGTCATTTGCCTCGTGCATGGATGAAGGCACCGCTCTCTGGTATAACTTAGCGCAACCGCCATCAGTCGGACTGGCGGCTCCCGTGGAGCGCCTGTTACAGCAATTACGTGCCGGTGCAATGGTTTAGCATCGACAAGAAAAAGAGGAATGAGTATGGCCAGAACGATTTTTTGTACTTTCCTGCAGCGTGACGCTGAGGGCCAGGATTTCCAGCTTTATCCGGGCGATCTGGGTAAACGCATCTACAATGAAATCTCCAAAGAAGCCTGGGGACAGTGGCAGAAAAAGCAGACCATGCTGATCAACGAGAAAAAACTCAGCATGATGAACCCGGAACACCGCAAGCTGCTGGAGCAGGAGATGGTGAGCTTCCTGTTCGAAGGCAAAGACGTGCACATCGAAGGCTATACGCCACCGGAAAAATAACAGCGCGCGGGGGAAACCCCGCCGTTAAAGCAAACACAACACGCACTCCCGGAATGATGAAAAAACTATTAGCGCTAGCCCTTGTTGCGCCGTTGCTTGTCTCGTGTTCGTCAAAAAAAGGCGAAGATTACAACGAAGCCTGGATCAAGGACACCAACGGTTTTGACATTTTGATGGGGCAGTTTGCCCACAACATCGAGAATATATGGGGATTTAACGAAGTTCTTATTGCCGGACCTAAGGACTACGTTAAGTACACCGATGCCTATCAGACCCGTAGCCACATCAACTTTGATGAGGGTACGATCACGGTTGAGACCATCGCAGGCACCGACCCTGCGGCACGACTCCGTCAGGCGATTATCAAAACCCTGCTGATGGGTGACGATCCGGGATCTATCGATCTCTACTCAGATGCCGACGATATCACGATCTCGAAAGAGCCGTTCCTGTACGGCCAGGTTGTCGATCAGACCGGTCAGCCGATCCGTTGGGAAGGTCGCGCCACGAAATTTGCCGACTACCTGCTGCAGACGCGCCTGAAAAGCCGCTCTAACGGTCTGAAGATTATCTACAGCGTCACCATCAACCTCGTCCCGAACCACCTCGACAAGCGTGCGCATAAGTACATTGGGATGGTGCGTCAGGCCTCGCGTAAGTACGGCGTGGATGAGTCGCTGATCCTGGCAATTATGCAGACTGAATCCTCGTTCAACCCTTACGCGGTAAGCCGTTCCGACGCCCTGGGGCTGATGCAGGTTGTCCAGCACAGCGCCGGTAAAGACGTCTTCCGCGCGCAGGGGAAATCCGGCACGCCGAGCCGCAGCTATCTGTTCGATCCGCAGAGCAACATTGATACCGGCACGGCCTACCTGGCGATGCTGAACAATGTCTACCTGGGCGGCATTGATAACCCAACGTCGCGCCGCTATGCGGTGATCACCGCCTATAACGGCGGTGCGGGCAGCGTGCTGCGCGTCTTCTCAAATGACAAGGTGCAGGCCGCAAACATCATCAACAGCATGGCGCCGGGGGATGTCTACTCAACCCTCACCACCCGCCACCCCTCTGCGGAATCCCGCCGCTATCTGTATAAGGTGAATACGGCGCAGAAGAACTATCGTCGTCGGTGATCGGCACACCTTCTCCCACAGGGAGAAGGTGTTCTATTTCCCCTCTCCCTGTGGGAGAGGGTCAGGGTGAGGGCATCAGGCCGCACCCATCCCCCACCCATACGAAAATGTTATTTGCATCACAATCCAAACTGCAAATTAATGTGGATTGCATTTTTTTGCGGGAGGTAACAAAACATATCGTTGCCAACTGATAGAATTGCATCAAATAACAACCCTGAATGTTCCAAAAACAACATATCTCCCGCTCACTTGTGAGGAAAGTAACATGAACCTTAAGCTGCAGCTTAAAATCTTGTCGTTTCTGCAGTTCTGCCTGTGGGGTAGCTGGCTGACTACACTCGGCTCCTATATGTTTGTGACGCTCAAGTTCGACGGTGCGTCAATCGGTGCCGTATACAGCTCGCTCGGTATTGCGGCTGTCTTCATGCCAACGCTGCTCGGTATCGTGGCGGATAAATGGTTAAGTGCGAAGTGGCTGTACATGCTTTGCCATCTGGTGGGTGCGGGGACGCTGTTTATGGCAGCCCAGGTGACCACGCCGGGGGCGATGTTCATGGTGATCCTGCTTAACTCGCTAGCCTATATGCCAACGCTTGGCCTGATCAACACCATCTCCTACCACCGCATCAAGTCTGCGGGCATGGACATCGTGACCGACTTCCCGCCAATCCGTATCTGGGGCACCATCGGCTTTATCATGGCGATGTGGGGCGTGAGCTTCGCGGGCTTTGAACTGAGCCATATGCAGCTCTATATCGGTGCGGCGCTCTCCGTGGTGCTGGCGCTGTTCACCCTGACGCTGCCGCACATTCCGGTGTCTAACCAGCAGAAAAACCAGAGCTGGAGCGCCATGCTCGGCCTGGACGCGTTCGCGCTGTTTAAAAACAAGCGCATGGCGATCTTCTTTATCTTCTCCATGCTGCTGGGCGCTGAGCTGCAAATCACCAACATGTTCGGCAACACCTTCCTGCACAGCTTCGACAACAACCCGCTGTTTGCCGGAAGCTTTATCGTCGAGCACGCGTCGGTGATGATGTCCATCTCTCAGATCTCTGAGACGCTGTTCATTCTGACCATCCCGTTCTTCCTGAGCCGCTACGGCATCAAAAACGTCATGCTGATCAGTATCGCGGCATGGATGCTGCGCTTCGGCCTGTTCGCCTACGGTGACCCGAGCGCGTTCGGCACCGTGCTGCTGGTGCTGTCGATGATCGTTTACGGCTGCGCCTTCGACTTCTTCAACATCTCCGGTTCGGTGTTTGTGGAGAAAGAGGTGAAGCCTGAAATCCGCGCCAGCGCGCAGGGTATGTTCCTGATGATGACCAACGGCTTCGGGTGTATTCTGGGCGGCGTGGTGAGCGGTAAAGTGGTAGAGATGTACACCACCAACGGCATCACCAACTGGCAGCCCGTGTGGCTGATCTTCGCGGCGTACTCGCTGGTGCTGTTCTTCGCGTTTATCGCGCTGTTCAAGTACAAGCACGTGCGCGAGCCGCACGGTGCGCAGCCTATTGCGCATTGATTGTTGTGCCCGGTGGCGCTGCGCTTACCGGGCCTACAAAAGCAGACCGTAGGCCGGGTAAGGCGAAGCCGCCACCCGGCTATTTTATTGCAGACAGCACCCACCCCACCGACAGCAAATCCGCGCTGCCGCCCGGGCTCAGATTGCGTTCAATCAATGCCTTATCCATCTTAAGCAGCGCCTCGCGATCCCAGCCGTTAGCCAGCAGTTCCCGCGCGTAGCCCTGAACGTAGCGCAGCCCTTCAATGCCGCCGCGCGACACGAGATTGCTGTCCTGATTAACCGCCATCAGGCGCAGCAGCAGGCCGTGAAGAGAGTGTCCGTTCCACTGCGCCAGCGCCCTACGCGCCGTCGCAAAGCCGCTTTCCGCCTCACCGCGCGCGCCGGTTAAGCCGTACTGCTGAAACTGCCGCTCGCCCGCCGTCGCCTGCCCGCTGCGCGCGGCCAGCTCCCGCGACACCAGCCCGCTGCAGATGTTACTCACCTCACAGCAGAGGCTGTCCGCGGAGATATTTTTCACACGGCCAGCAGCGAAGCACAGTAAACCCAGGGCAAAAATCCCGCCCTTGTGGGTGTTCACTCCGTTCGTCGCGGCGTACATCGCCTGCTCGCAGGCCATCCCCATCGGGCGGATAATCCGCAGCTGTGCGTCAGCGGGTTTATCCGCGTGCGCACTACCCAGTTCGGCAAAGCGCGAAAACCACGGCGTAATCGCCGCAATGCTGCGGACGAACAGCGCGTGGTCCATATCGCGATGGGAACCGTTATTGAGCTTGTCCACCAGCCCCGGCTTGGGCGTCAGCTCCAGCTCCTGCCACAGCGCCGCTTCGGCAAGCGCGGGCACGTCAGCCGGGCGCGGTTTAGTCGCGAGCAAACCAGTCATCAATCATCTTCTCCACGCGGGAAACCACCTTCTCAACGGGGTGATTGCGCGAACGGGAACAGGCGTGAGCGGGCTCGTCGCAGATCAGGCAGCGTCTGAGATTCGCCCCCAGCGACTGACGCCCGACGTGGCCGTGCTGAGGGCAGATCACGTCCAGATCCCACAGCCTGCCGAGCGGGTGCGTCTGCTCCAGATCCGCACAGTGCGCTTTGATTTCCGCCGCCGGATGGGCCACGCACCACAGGGCTTCTGGCCCGGTCGGGAGCCACAGCACCTGGCGGTCCAGCACCTGCCAGCGGTTTTCCCACAGCAGCTGGTCGCACATTTGCAGCGCCACGCCCATGGTATTGCGATAGCGCAGGCTGTCTTTGATTTCCCCTGGCGTGACCAGCGTGAGGGAGATCACCGGCTGTTGATAGTGCTCAAGCATGTCAGCCTGGCGCGCCGCGCGGCGATCTTTCGCCGCCAGCAGTTCGTTCAGGCTGACACCCGCCCGCACGGGTGTCGCTAATGTCATAACTACTCCTTTACCTGGCGTACGGTGTCGATCACGCTGCCGTCGCGGTAGCGGATCACCCCGACGATTTTGTCGGTAAATTCAATCGGTTTCGGTACGCCCGTCAGGGAAATCGCCCGCTCGTAAAGCGCGCTGATATCCACAACGCTGAGCCCGGCTTCCAGCAGCCGCTCGCGGATCTCCGGGCGCGCCGGATTGACCGCAATGCCGTGGTCGGTGACCAGCACGTCGATGCTTTCGCCCGGCGTGAGGCGCGTGGTAACCCGCTTCACGACCGTCGGAATACGGCTGCGCAGCAGCGGCGCGACCACAATGGTCAGGTTCGCCGCGGCGGCCACGTCGCAGTGACCGCCGGACGCGCCGCGCATCACCCCATCGGAGCCGGTGATCACGTTGACGTTGAAATCGACGTCGATTTCCAGCGCGCTGAGGATCACCACGTCGAGCTGGTCGCAGCTTGCCGCCTTGCTGCCGGGGTTGGCGTAGACGTTGGTGGATATCTCCACGTGGTTCGGGTTGCGCGCCAGCGAGGCCGCCGCCTGGCCGTCAAAGCACTGGGTGTCGAGCAGCTTTTCGATGAGCCCCTTCTCGTGCAAATCCACCAGGCTGCCGGTGATGCCGCCGAGCGCAAAGCGCGCCTTCACGCCGCTGCGCTCCATCTTCTCTTCCATAAAACGGGTGCAGGCGGTCGCCGCCGCGCCGGAGCCGGTCTGCATCGAGAAGCCCGGTTTGAAGTAGCCGGAGTGTTCAATGACGTCCGCCGCATAGCGGGCGATCATCAGCTCGCGCGGGTTGCTGGTGACGCGCGCCGCGCCGACGCTGATTTTCGCCGGGTCGCCTACGCTTTCAACCTGCACGATGTAGTCCACCTGGTCCTGCACCAGGCTGGCGGGCATATTGGGGAACGGCACCAGTTCCTCGGTCAGCAGCACCACCTTGCGAGCAAAGTGCGCGTCCACCATCGCATAGCCCAGGGACCCGCAGCACGATTTACCGTGCGTCCCGTTGGCGTTGCCAAACTCATCGCTGCACGGCACGCCGAGAAACGCCACGTCAATATTCAGCTCGCCGTCCTGGAGCAGCTTCACGCGCCCGCCGTGGGAGTGTATTTGCACCGGCTCGTCCATCAGCCCGTGGGAGATGGCGTCCGCCAGCCTGCCGCGCATGCCCGAGGTGTAAATCCGGGTGATGACGCCGCTTTCAATATGCTCGATCAGCGCGTCGTTGCAGGTCATCAGCGAGCTGGAGGCCAGCGTCAGGTTTTTAAAACCCATCCGCGCCAGCAGCGCCACGACGGTGTTGATCACCCTGTCGCCTTCGCGAAACGCGTGGTGGAAGGAGATGGTCATCCCGTCCTGCAGGCCGCTTCGCATCACCGCCTCTTCAACAGAGGCGCAGAGCTTGCGGCTGTGCTTCGCGTCGCTGTCCGCCAGCCACGGCGTGGTGCTGTGGGCGGTATCAAAGGGTTTTAAGTCCCGCAGATGGGGAAAATTCACGTGAAGAAGTTCTGTCTGATTCATCATCTCATCCTTACCGACGCACGCCGGAGGCCGCCGCGCGCTCCAGCACCACCTGCGCGTGGTTAATAATCGGTGCATCCACCATTTTGCCGTTGAGCGACACCACGCCCAGGCCGTTACGCTCGCCCTCTTCTGCCGCTTCAATCACCCTTCTGGCGTGATCCACCTCTTCCTGCGTCGGGGCGTAGGCGTTGTGCAGCAGGTCAATCTGGCGCGGGTTAATCAGCGATTTGCCGTTGAAGCCCATCTTGCGGATCAGATCGACCTCGCGCAGGAACCCGGCCTCGTCGTTAACGTCTGACCACACCACGTCGAAGGCGTCGATGCCCGCCGCGCGGGCGGCGTGCAGCACGGCGCAGCGGGCGTAGAACAGCTCGGTGCCGTCGCCGCGCTCGGTCTGCATGTCCATCACGTAGTCAAAGGCGGCCAGCGCGATGCCGATGAGGCGCGGAGAGCTGCGGGCAATCGCCACGGCGTTGATGACGCCAATGGCCGATTCAATCGCCGCCATCACGCGGGTGGAGCCGACCTCGCGCCCGCACTCGCGCTCGATACGCTCAAGGTGGCCTTCCAGCTCGTAGATATCGTCCGGCGTGTCGGTTTTCGGCAGGCGGATCACGTCCACGCCGGCCCGCACGGCGGCCTCCAGATCCAGCAGGCCAAACGGTGTGCTGAGCGGGTTAATGCGCACCACGGTTTCGATATCCTGATACATCGGGTGCTGAAGCGCGTGGAACACCAGCATGCGCGCGGTATCCTTCTCGCGCAGGGCGACGGCGTCCTCAAGGTCAAACATGATGGAGTCGGGACGGTAGATAAAGGCGGTTGAGAGCATGGCGGCGTTGGCGCCCGGCAGAAATAGCATGCTGCGGCGGAGTTTGCTCATTTCAGCGCCCCCCAGTTGATGCCCTGTTCATCGGCGGCACGCATCAGCGCGCTTTGCAGGCGGGCGCGGATAACACAGTCCAGCGCCCCTTTGTCTTCAATAATGATGAGTCCCTGGTGCACGTTCATGGCGCGCAACGTGTCGTTGACCACCTGGCGAATCTGCTCGCCAAACTGCTTAATCACTTCACTGTGGATGACTATCTCCAGCTCGCCGTGAGCGGGAGCGATTTTCACCATCAGGTCGCTGGACTCCTGCGTTCCGGCCAGCGCCTCCCTTACAATTTTCATGATAAATTCCTGGTAGTTAAGCGACTTCCGCACTCGCGCGGTAATGCGTTTCGAGATGCGCGAAGGTGGAGTCCGGGACAATCTCCCGGATCCGGGAAAACTGCTGTGTCTTCAGTAAGCGGCGCACTTCGGACGCTGAAATAGCGTTGCCGGTGGCCTTGATGCGCGGCATTTCCACCACCTCGATATGCGAGGCCAGCAGGTCGTGCAGCGTCTGGTTGTACTGGCGGGTGATATCGCAAAACGGCTCCGAGCCGATGAAGCGGTGCGTGATGCCGAGCGCCGGGGCGATGAAGTCCCGGAAGATCAGCACGTCAATCTCGCTCCACGCCTGCTGCACTTTACCGGTCTCCTTCAGGAAGTAGGCCGGGAAGGTGGCGCGGGAGATGATGTACTGCGAGCCTTCATGCACCACCACGTTCGGCAGATGCGCCACGCCCGCGCGCACCATCTCAAGGCGCGCGCTGAACGGGAAGAACGAGGCGTCTTCACGCACCACGAACAGGTGCAGGGCATCGCACCGCGTCGCCGCCTGCTCCACCAGATGGCGGTGGCCGAGGGTGAACGGATTGGCGTTCATCACTATCGCGCCAATGTTCTCCCCGCACCTGCGCTTCGCGCGCAGGGAACGGCAGTAGCGCTCGATCCCCTGCGGGGTGTTCTCCATCAGCACCGCGTTGTTCCCGCTTTGGGCAATCGGCCAGAAGCCGCTGCGCGCAAAGCGCTCCCGGTTGCACGGGCGAGTGCAGAGGAAGAGGTGAAAATGGCCGCGCTCCAGCGCCGCATTTTCCACCTCTGCCAGCAGCCGCGCGCTGAGGTTCTCGCCGCGAAGCTGTTCATTGACCGCCACGCATTTGATGACGTTGGCAGCAAGCCCTGCGCAACCCACCAGCTGCGGGCCGGACCAGGCTTCGACAAACAGCGTGATGTCGTTGTCCAGGCCAAGGCCGCTGTCTGCCAGCAGGTAACGGATCTGGCTTAAGCGTTCCGGATGCTTCGCCACCAGCGTGTGGCGAAAATCGATGGGTTGACTATTCATGCCGCCTTACTCAGTGTGCCGCCGCAAGCCCGACGGCTGGCGCTTCCACGATCACGTTGCTCAGATGACCGATATGCTCGATCTCCACCTCAATGCGATCGCCCTCTTTCATAAACAGCGGCGGGTTACGCTTTTTACCCACCCCGCCCGGGGATCCGGTGATGATCACGTCGCCTGGGCTCAAGCGGGTAAAGGTGCTGATGTACTCGATCAGCTCCGCAACCTTGTGGATCATGCTGCTGGTGTTGTCTTCCTGCACCATGCGGCCGTTCAGCCAGGTGCGGATCGCCAATTGATGCGGGTCCGGGATCTCATCCGCCGTCGCCATCCACGGGCCGAACGCGCCGGTCTGACGCCAGTTTTTACCGGCGGTAAACCAGGTGTGCTGCCAGTCGCGGGCGGAGCCGTCCATGTAGCAGCTGTAGCCCGCCACGTGGCGCAGGGCGTCGTCGCGGCTGATATTCTCCCCGCCCTTGCCGATGATCACCGCCAGCTCGCCTTCGTAGTCGAATTCGCTGGAATGGCGCGGCTTCAGCACCGGCTCGTTGTGGCCGGTCTGTGAATCGGGGAAGCGGACAAACAGCGTCGGGGCCGGGTTATGCTGGTCAAACTCCTTGCGCTTGTCGGCGTAGTTCATGCCCACGCAGAGGATCTTTTCCGGCTGCACGATCACCGGTAAGAAGGTGATGGCGCTCAGCGGCACGTCCACGGCGTCGTTCAGGTAACGGGTGGCCTGCGCCAGCCCGTTGCCCTGCAGCAGCGCCTTGAGGTCGCTGTAGCGGTCGCCGATACGGCGGCCTAAATCAATCACGCCGTCGGCCTGGACGATGCCGTAGCTGCGTTTTCCCTGGTATAAAAAGCTTGCGAGTTTCATTGTTCTTTCCTGAAAACTTAAACGAGGAAGTTGCCCAGAATCAGCAGTGAGATAGAGACGTTAATCGCCCCGCCGATACGGGTAGCAATCTGGGCGAACGGCATCAGGCTCATGCGGTTGCCTGCGGTCAGGATCGCCACGTCGCCGGTACCGCCCTGGCCGCTCTGGCAGCAGGAGACGATGGCGACGTCAATCGGGTGCATACCAATCTTTTTGCCGACGAAGAAGCCCGTCGCCACCAGTGCGGAAACGGTGCTGACAATCACCAGCAGGTTGCTGACGGTGAACGCCGCCACCAGTTCATGCCACGGGGTGATGGCCACGCCGACGGCGAAGAGGATTGGGTAGGTCACGGAGGTCTGGAAGAATTTGTACACCACCTGCGAGCCTTCCAGCAGGCGCGGAGAGGCGCCGTTGCAGAGCTTCACCAGCACCGCCATAAACAGCATGCCGACCGGAGCAGGCAGGCCAATCAGCTTGTGGCCGAGCATGCCCAGCATGTAGAGCAGCACCGCCAGCAGCGCGCCGGAGGCGATAGTGGTGACGTCCGCTTTGCCGGAAAACGCAGGCTGAGAGACGTTGGCATCGGCATTCGCGCGGTTAGGCATCAGCTGGCCTTCGCCGGTCAGGTGTGGATAGCGTTTACCGAGCTGGTTCAGGCAGCCGGAGATGATGATTGCCGTCAGACCGCCGAGCATGACCATCGGCAGCACGCGGCCGAGCGCCACGCCCTGGTCCATGTGCAGCAGGGTGGCATAGCCGATGGAAAGCGGGATTGCCCCTTCCCCGACGCCGCCCGCCATAATCGGCAGAATGATAAAGAAGAAGATCTGGAACGGCTCAAGCCCCAGCGCCATACCAACGCCCATGCCGACAATCATGCCGACGATTTCGCCGCACAGCATCGGGAAGAAGATGCGCAGGAAGCCCTGAATCAGCACCGTGCGGTTCATGCTCATGATGCTGCCGACGATAATGCAGCAGATATAGAGATAGAGAATGTTGGTGGATTTGTAGAACTTGGTGGTGGACTCGACCACCACGTCCGGCAGCAGGCCATAGTAGACCAGCGCGGAAGGGATAAAGGTGGCGCAAATCGCCGCCGCGCCGAGCTTGCCGACAATCGGCAGGCGTTTGCCAAACTCGCCGCAGGCAAAGCCGAAGAAGGCCAGCGTGGCCACCATCACCACGATATCGCTCGGCAGCTTTCCGCCCAGGCAATCAATCGCAATCAGCGCGCCCGCCAGAACGAACAGCGGCAGAGGAATAATCCCAATTTTCCAGGTATCCATAATATGCCACCAGCGCTCTTTGAGCGAAGGTCGCTGAATTTCAATCGGGTCGTGGGTAACAGAGAAAGAATCGTCAGTTGTGCTCATAATAAGCCCCTTGGTTATTTTGTGCGTTCAGCTTAGAGTCACAAAGGCTTACTTTATGTGAGGAATGGCATATTAAAAGCGAAGTTTTAATGGCAGCTATGGTTTTAATGGTTTCTTTTATTTAATGTGATTTATACCTTATTTATTGCCGTGGTTTTTATGGTTTCTTTTCCGAATTGAACAAACAAATAACATTTATTCGCGCAGCCCAAAGCACGTTAGCCTTCAGGATAACTCTTTTACAGCGCCCGCTGTGCAAGGGATCACAAGTTTTCGGCAAAGCGGGCGTCCGCGCGAAAAAAGATGATATATTGGCGATCTTTGCTGCTACCTCGCGTGATAGTTATGAAAGTCTCTTTCCAGATCAAGTTGTTTATTTCGCTGGTTGCCTTTTTCTCAGTACTTTTTGCGCTACTGGGCGGATATTATTATGCCGACGTCGGTAAACAGCTTTATCAGGAAATGAGTACGCGAGCCAAAATACAGGCTGAAGAGATTGCGCTTATTCCGACCTTACGTAATGAAGTTGAACAAAAGAATATCTCCGCCATCCATGATTTTATGCAGAAGATTTCTGCGCACAGTGACGCCAGCTTTATTGTGATTGGTGATAATAAAGGGCAGCATCTTTTTCACTCCGTCTTTGCCGACAGAGTGGGCACAACCCTGGTTGGCGGAGACAATGAAGCCGTATTGCAGGGTAAAAGCACCACCACCATCCGCAAAGGCGGGCTGGGCATTTCGCTGCGCAGTAAAGCCCCCATCTTTAACGCTGCCGGACAGGTGGTCGGTATTGTTTCGGTAGGCTATCTCACCAGCTACCTTGATACCATTACCGTCAGCAAAGTGGTCAATATCCTGATTGCCGCCGTGCTGCTGCTGATCGCTCTTTTTATCTTCTCCTGGTTCTTTACCCGCAGCATCAAGAAGCAGATCTTCTCCCTTGAGCCGCGAGAGATCGGCCTGCTGGTGCGCCAGCAGAAGGCGATGATGGAATCTATTTATGAAGGGGTAATTGCCATTGACGATCGGCGGCGGATTGAAGTCATCAACCAGGCGGCGCGCAAACTGCTGGGTCTGAGCCAGCCGGCCCGCGAGCTGCGCGGACAGCTGATAAGCCAGGTGATCGATCCGGTCCCGTTCTTCGACACGCAGACGATGCTGGCGAAAGATACCCATGACGAGATTTGCCGTTTTAACGATCTCACGGTAATTGCCAGCCGGGTGCACATCATGCTTGAGGGGTCGCTGCAGGGCTGGGTGATCACCTTCCGCGATCGCAACGAGATCGACTCGCTGAGCGCCCAGCTCAGCCAGGTAAAACGCTATGTCGATAACCTGCGCATTATGCGTCATGAGCAGTTAAACAGGATGACGACCCTCTCCGGCCTGCTGCATATGGGCCGCTATGAGGAAGCCATTGGCTACATTCAGGCGCAGTCGGAGCATGCTCAGGAGCTGCTGGACTTTATCTCTTCGCGCTTTAGCTCCCCGACCCTGTGCGGCCTGCTGCTCGGAAAAGCCGCCCGCGCGCGGGAGAAAGGCGTCGAGCTCAGTTTCGACCCGGCCTGTAGGCTGGACAGACCGTTCCAGCCCCTTGGGGAGCAAGAGCTGATTTCAATTATTGGCAACCTGCTGGATAACGCCATCGAAGCGACGCAGCGATCGCCGCTTCCTCATGCGCCGGTAGAAGTGCTGATAAAACTCAGCGAACTGGAGCTGATTATTGAAGTGGCCGACCAGGGCGTTGGCATTGCACCGGCAATCCGTGACCGGATCTTTGAACGCGGCATCACCACCAAAACGCGCGGCGATCATGGGATTGGCCTGTATCTGATCGAAAGCTATGTCACACAGGCTGGCGGCGCGATAGAAGTTGCCGATAATACCCCGCGCGGCGCCATTTTCTCCTTGTTTATCCCGGCCACGGGAACCGCCCGGCAACTGGAAGACACCGACTATGCAACATGAACTTATTGACGTACTGATTGTTGAAGACGAGAACGAACTGGCACAGCTGCACGCGGAGCTGATAAGCAAACATCCGCGTCTGAGGCTGGTAGGCATTGCCTCGTCGCTGGCTGCGGCCCAGGCAGAGCTTGAAAGCAAACAGCCGCAGCTGATGCTGCTGGATAACTATCTGCCGGACGGCAAAGGTATCTCGCTCATCAATAACCCCATGCTGGCCCGCGCCAACTGCTCGGTGATTTTTATTACTGCCGCCAGCGATATGGACACCTGCAGCCAGGCGATTCGCAACGGCGCGTTCGACTACATCCTCAAACCCGTCTCCTGGAAGCGGCTCAGCCAGTCGCTGGAGCGGTTTGTGCAGTTTGCCGAACAGCAGCGGGTCTGGAAGATTGTCGACCAGCAGAACGTGGATTCGCTCTATCAGCTACAGGCGAAAAACTACCGCCTGGACAACGGCAGCAAAGGCATTGAGGAAAATACGCTGGCGCGGGTGCAGACGCTGTTCAACGACAAGGCAACGCACTGCTTTACCGTGGATGAGGTGGTGAGCGAAACGGGATTAAGCAAAACCACCACCCGGCGCTATCTGGAACACTGCGTAGAGGCGGGCTTTCTGACGGTGGAGATGCTGTACGGCAAGATTGGGCATCCGAGGAGGATGTACCGCCGCACAGAAGCCTGATGCGGTATTGTAGGCCCGGTAAGCTTGCGCCACCGGGCAAGTCGCCGGGTGGCGCTAACGCTTACCCGGCCTACGTTCGAGAGAGGGTCTACCTTAATACATACCCATACAGCCGCTTAATCCCGTCGGCATCCTTCTCGCTGTAAACCCCCTGCAGCTCCGGCGAGAAGCCCGGCAGCAGGTTGACGCCCTCCTCCAGCGCCAGGAAGTAACGCTGTACCGCCCCGCCCCAGATTTCACCCGGCACCACGCACAGCACGCCCGGCGGATAGGGCAGCGCCCCTTCAGCAGCAATGCGCCCTGCGGCATCCCGTATGCGAACCAGCTCCACCTCTCCGCGAATATAGGCCCGGTTTGCATCCTGCGGGTTCATTACCACCTCAGGCAGGCTCTCCTTGCGGAACATCGCCTTCTGCAGATCCTTGACGTCAAAGCTGACGTAGAGATCGTGCATCTCCTGGCACAGCTGGCGAAGGGTGTAATCCCGGTAGCGCACCGGGTATTTCTGGAAGATCGTCGGCAGCACGTCCGCCAGCGGCGTGTCGTCTTCTATATGCTGTTCAAACTGGCCCAGCATCGCCACCAGCTGCGCCAGCTTCTCGCTGCTTTCGGCAGGCGTCAGCAGGAACAGGATCGAATTGAGGTCGCATTTCTCCGGCACGATGCCGTTTTCGCGCAGGTAGTGCGCCAGAATCGTCGCCGGGATCCCGAAATCCGTGTACTCCCCGGTTTCGGCATCGATACCCGGCGTGGTCAGCAGGAGCTTGCACGGGTCGACAAAGTACTGCTCGCGGGCATAGCCCTCAAACCCGTGCCATTTAGCCCCCGGCTCAAAGCTGAAGAAGCGCAGCTCGCTGGCGATGGCGTGCGTCGGATGATCCTGCCACGGCCGCCCCGCCACCACCGGCGGGATAAACGGTTTGATCATATGACAGTTGGCAATGATTGCCTTGCGCGCCTCAATCCCCAGCTCGACGCACTCCGCCCACAGCCTGCGTCCGCTTTCTCCTTCGTGGATCTTGGCATTCACATCCAGCGCGGCGAACAGCGGATAGAACGGGCTGGTGGAGGCGTGCAGCATAAACGCGTTGTTCAGCCGCTTGTGCGGGCAGAAGCGCGCCTGCCCGCGAATGTGGTTATCCTTTTTATGGATCTGCGACGTTTGCGAGAACCCGGCCTGCTGTTTGTGCACCGACTGGGTCACGAAAATCCCAGGATCGTTCTCGTTCAGCTCCAGCAACAGCGGGGACGTTTCCGCCATCATCGGAATAAACTGCTCGTAGCCCACCCAGGCGGAGTCAAAGAGGATGTAGTCGCAGAGGTGGCCGATCTTGTCGATCACCTGACGGGCGTTGTAGATCGTCCCGTCGTAGGTGCCAAGCTGAATAATCGCCAGGCGGAACGGACGCGCCTCGTCGGCCTTTTCCGGCGCCGTCTCGCGGATCAGCTCCCGCAGATATCCATCGTCAAAGCAGTGGTCGTCAATCCCGCCGATAAAGCCAAACGGGTTACGCGCGGCCTCAAGATAAACCGGCGTGGCGCCCGCCTGGATCAGCGCCCCGTGGTGGTTAGATTTATGGTTATTGCGGTCGAACAGCACCAGGTCGCCGCGGGTCAGCAGCGCGTTGGTCACCACCTTGTTGGCCGCCGACGTGCCGTTCAGCACGAAGTAGGTTTTGTCCGCGTTGAACACTTTCGCCGCGAACTTTTGCGCGTGCTTGGCGGACCCTTCGTGGATCAGCAGATCGCCCAGCTTCACGTCGGCATTGCACATGTCGGCGCGAAACACGTTCTCGCCGAAGAAATCATAGAACTGTCGCCCTGCCGGGTGTTTTTTGAAAAACGCCCCGTGCTGGTGTCCCGGACAGGCGAAAGTGCTGTTGCCCATCTCCACATACTGGCTCAGGGTGTCAAAAAAGGGCGGCAGCAGGTTCTCTTCGTAGCGGCTGGCAGCGCTCTCCAGTTCCAGAAACTCCTGAGCTTTACCCGAGATAACCGCGGTGGCGCCGTCGGGTACGTCCGTTGGCTCCTGCGAGAAAATAAACACCGGTAGCTGAAAGCCCGTGCGTTTCAGCAGTGCAAGAATGCCGCTGCGACTTTCAGCTGTTGTGATGACCACGGCCGCCACATCGGTAAAATCAGTGCTGTCCAGCGTCACCTTTTCGCGGTGCGTAGACACGGTGGAGGCCAGCTCGCGGCTGACGGCAATTTTCATGGTTTTCATAGGCGCAGTTACCCTCACCGAGCGGTGAGACAGGGAGGAGAAAATTCGCGCAATAATGTCACCTTTTATTTTGAGGTGCAAGAAGGAATCAGTATGCACGAAACCACCCAAAGCTAAGGCCCGCGTAGCCCTGACGTGCCATAATAATGCAATATCAATGATTAAATAACAGGAGTTAACTTTGGTTATCGGGCCATTTATTAACGCAGGCGCCGTATTGCTGGGCGGCGTACTCGGCGCCGTGCTGAGCCAACGGCTGCCGGAGCGTATTCGTACCTCCATGCCCTCAATATTCGGCCTGGCATCGTTAGGGATCGGTATTCTTTTAGTCATCAAATGCGCCAACCTGCCGGTGATGGTGCTGGCCACCCTGCTCGGCGCGCTGATTGGCGAGTTCTGCTATCTGGAAAAAGGCATTAACAGCGCGGTGAGTAAAGCCAAAAACCTGATTGCCCGACCGGGCGGCAAGGCGAAACACGGCACGCACGAGTCGTTTATTCAAAACTATGTCGCCATCATCATTCTGTTTTGCGCCAGCGGCACCGGGATTTTCGGTTCAATGCAGGAGGGGATGACGGGCGACCCGAGCATTTTGATTGCGAAGGCGTTTCTTGATTTCTTCACCGCCACCATTTTCGCCACTACTCTTGGCGTCGCCGTGGCGGTGATTTGCATCCCGATGCTGCTGATCCAGCTGGCGCTCGCCACCTGCGCCACGTTGATTCTCCCGCTCACCACGCCGGCGATGATGGCAGACTTTACCGCCGTCGGTGGCCTGCTGCTGCTGGCTACCGGGCTGCGCATCTGTGGGATAAAGATGTTTGCCGTGGTGAACATGCTGCCCGCACTGCTGCTCGCCATGCCGCTCTCCGCGCTCTGGACGCGCTTTTTCGCTTAAGGATGCGGCGAAATGGTGAGAGATTGCGCAGTCTGTAACGAAAACAACATTTTTCGTTGACGGCAGGGGGCAGATCGGGTTTAATGCGCCCCGTTGCCCGGATAGCTCAGTCGGTAGAGCAGGGGATTGAAAATCCCCGTGTCCTTGGTTCGATTCCGAGTCCGGGCACCACTATTTAGAAAACCCAGCCTATGGCTGGGTTTTTGCTATATGGCTACGGCCGATTTCTGGGCGCTGATAAGCGTGGCTTTAATGCAGGCACGCTTACGCTAATAGCCCGGTAAGTTAATACAGGCGGTGGCTCTTTTTTATCACTTAATTTTGCCGGATAAATTGCTGACCTGATTTGAAAGGTTGTCGTTGCTCCGCTTCATGTCATCAAGGCTTCTTTGCAATCGCTCGATCTTACTCTCCTGCTCAGAATTCTTTCTCTCAAGCTGTAAAACCTTCTGAGTTAGCTCATCGACTTTGCTGTTGTCGGACTTCATCTTCCTCAGGCTATCCTGCATCGCCTGTAGATCCGACGCCCTGAAATCAGAAGACTCGATTTCATCTGCATTAGAAATTACCGGGATATATCCTCTATTAGAGATGTGGGGGTCGATACTAACCTGAACTTTATTTGGACCCGCAGAGTGCGCGTAACCTATTGAAGAAAAATAAAAAAAAGAAACAACACACAGACCAGACAGATATTTATTCATTTCTAACGTCCTTTTAAATTTTTCAATCACTTCCAGGAGTCTCCTTCTGGTATCACCCGCTCAGGATAAAACACATGGCTTAGCCTCTGGCAGTTCATTAACGGGGTTGAAGAGCAGAAGATACTATTCGTTTTTCATTATAATACGCGTTTCCTCTCCCCCAAAATCCAACCGCCACCCGCTCATTTTCTACCACCTTACATCCGCCGGTAGATAGCGGTTTGTACTGCCGATCGCGGAATTTTTTTCTGAGCCGAAACTGAAACCAAAGCAGCTCCGGTTCAAAATAATGGTCCATCACAAAGTTGCTGTTCTCAATTCCGTACCGGGTGAAAAGGTCAAGCAGCATGTAGCATCAGAAAAATTTCCAACCAGTATCTTCAACCATGTCCATTACATCGTCCTTTCTCTCGTTTTGAGCCAGAGTAAATCCATAGCTAAAACAAGGATGTCGTCACCGTCCAGTTTTCTTAAAACTCAGAATACCGCCCGCAAGTCAGTTCTATGCTTTTGGTTTCTCCCCACCCTAGGGATCGTTCCCACCTGCGTCCAGCAGTTTGTTTTTAAAGATAAACAAACACGCCTCGTTGAAGTTCTCCACCCCCAGGCGTTCCGAGAGCGCCGTGCGTTTGCGATAGAGGCTTTTCACCGACGTATTCAGCTCTTCGGCAATGGCTTCCATCGGCATCCCTGCCCTCAGCAGCCGCAGCATGATCGCTTCGTGCGTGCTAAGCCGTAAGTTAAGCAGCCACTTCGTGGTCAGGCGTCTGCCCTTCATATTGAGCACCAGGTTAAATAACGACGCCATATCCGGCGCGGTGAGCGACGTGTTCATAAATAACTTCATACTGAGCAGATTCTCCTCGCGGTGTCGCATATCAAGCATAACGCAGCAGATTGTTTTTTTCGTTCGGGCCGGATGGCGTATCAGGTAATCATATAAACGGAGCGGAGAACGGCTATCAATCAATACAGAATATTCATCTGCACCGTTATCAAATATGTTTCTGTCAATCGAGTCGAGCAGGATAATATCCGGAAAAAATATCCGCATTCCCCTAACAAGGTAGCGATCCTGAGTCACTAACACTATTGAAGTTGCCACTAACCATCCCTTTTAGATTAAAGCAAGAACGATCCCTCGGAACGAAGGCCGCCTTCGTTTTATAGCGCTGTTATATTAACGATAAATGTATTCTGGCTTTGGACATCCCTCAATACAGACATTGATGAGCAAGACTTCCTGTAGACTATCATTCAATGGCTGCCATTAATTATAAATAAAAAACAATCGCAGAAAAGTCACTTCTCTAAACATTAAGAATTTTTGTCATGAAACTTCCCAAACATGCACCAGAAAGTACTTTAATTGAGGCCGATAAACGGCATTAAAAATATATACAAAACTGTCACAGTAAAAATAAAATCATTTTATTTCAGCAAGTTATGATTAATTCGCCAATTCAAAATAATCATTAAAAACCGCTCATTACAGAATTATCTCAAAACTACTCAGCCGCTTTTCGGCATATTTATCCGGCAACATATCAGGTGTACATTAGCTTTCACCCAGTCCACTGAGATAAGGATCCATAATTACCTTTAGGTAAGTACCCCGTAACATCACTGCATTCAGATTTAATGTTCTCATTTATGGCCTTTAACCCAGAGTTTAAAGGCGGCCGTGTTATGCAATGGATTCATGATAAACAAATGGCAAATAGATATGGAAAGTTCACTTCGCTTCAATACGTTATTCTTTTATCGCGCCCCAACATTATTGTTTCTGTTATTCCTCTTTCCTGTTCTGGCTCAGGCGACTGAATCCGTTTACGAGCAACAGATTCAACAGGCGCGTAACGGTAATTACACGCCGTTTCTCGATTATCTTCAGCGTTATCAGCAGCAGCATGCCCTGACGCCTGAACAAGTTGCAGACTGGTTACAGGTTGCAGCCTGGGCGGGACATGATGACGAGGTTATTCAGGTCTGGCAGCGTTACGGCATTTATATGCCGCTGCCCGCCCGCGGCGTTGCTGCCATCGCGCAGTCCAGGCGAAATCAAAAAGCGTGGCAGCCGGCCCTGGCGCTCTGGAAAGAGGCGCGTAGCCTTGCGCCGGATAACGATGATTATCGTATCGGCTACATCAAAACCCTGGCCGATGCCCGCATGGATACGCTTGCCCTGCAGGAAGCCAGACGGCTGGTGGCGGAAAATCCCTCTCAGGCGCATCTTCAGACGCTCTCGTATGTCTGGTTACGCCAGGGAAAAAGCTGGGATCGGCTGCTGGCAGACACCCGCGCGCTGAATATCGCACCGGAGAATAAAGCGCTCCTCAGCGAGCTGATCGACGCGCTTACGGATAACCGGGTGAATACCCCCGCGCTCCAGCTTTCACAACGCGTGACGCTGTCTCCCGCGGAGCGTCGTCGTCTTGAGCGTAATGCCGCCGCCGAACGGGTTCGCCTTGCCGATGTGCCTGGCAGAACAGAAAAGGAGCGCCTGCAGCTTGCGCAATCCGCGCTGAATCGTTACGACGCCCTGCTTGCTCGCTGGCAAAACGAGCCGCAGGCGGCGGAAGACGTCGTCCTTGCGCGTATCGACAGGCTTGGCGCGCTGTACGCCCATGCTGATTACCCACGTGTGATTAGCGAATATCAGGATCTTACGGCAGCCCAGAATCCGGTGCCGGGCTGGGCAATCGGCTGGGTCATCTCCGCGTATCTGCAGGAGCAAAACGCGGCCGCCGCCTTCGCGCTTCTGCAGCGCTACCCGCAATACGCTTCCGACCCGGAGGACGAGGAGCACGCGCTTTTCTACGCCTGGCTGGATACGGGACAGTATCAGTCCGCCCGCCAGTACGTAGAGCGCCAGACCCGCGACGTCCCCTGGACCCGTTACGATTTCGGCTCCCCTACCCCTCAGCCGAACGATCGGTGGCTTACCGGGCAGTCGCTCCGTTTTAACTATCTGCTGGCGACGAACGCCCTGCCGGAAGCCGAAACGCTGGCGCACCGTCTGGCGACGACGGCGCCGGGCAATCAGGGGCTACAGATTGACTACGCCACCCTGCTTCAGGCGCGGGGCCTGCCGCGCGCGGCCGAGCAAAAGCTGAAAACAGCGGAGGCGCTGGAGCCGTCCAATGCAGAGCTGGAGCAACAGCAGGCCTACGTCGCGATGGATCTTCAGGAGTGGCGACAGATGGATTTACTGGCCGACGACGTGCTGGCTCGCGCGCCCGCCGATCGCAGCGCCAGGCGTCTCGACAGGCTCAGAACGGTCCACCACATGTCCGAACTGCGCCTCAATGCAAGCAAGGGCTTGCACTCCGATAGCCCCGTCAGCGGGACGCACGACCTGAGCTGGGACGCCACGCTCTATGGCCCCCCCGTAGCGGACAGCTGGCGGCTGTTTGCAGGCACCCGCTACGCGCAGAGTAATTTCGATGAGGGCAAAGGCACCAGCCGTCACCTTTTGGGCGGCGTCGAATGGCGGCCACGCGACCTCCAGCTCGAAGCCGAGCTTTCCAGCAACCGCTATCACGGTGAAGACAAGCCGGGCGCTCGCCTCGCAACAACATACTTTGTGACCGATAGCTGGCAGGTTAGCGGCAGTCTTGAACGCCTGTCGCGCACCACGCCCCTTCGGGCGTTACGCAACGGCATTAGCGCCAACCGGGGTGAAGGCGGGGTGCGCTGGTACCAAAACGAGCGGCGTGAGTACCAGTTCAGCGCCGCCCTCAGCCGCTTCTCCGACCATAACCGTCGCCAGGAATACGCCCTCACGGGCAAGGAGCGTCTCTGGCAGACCCCGTCCCTGACGCTGGATCTCGAACCGGGGATCGCCGCCAGTAAAAACAGCCTGCGGGACACGCTCTATTACAACCCGGCGCGGGATCTGTCCGTGACGGCTGCTCTGGCCGTTGACCATGAAATGGTCCGCCATTACGACACCCTCTGGAGCCAGCAGTTCGTGGCGGGAGGCGGCAGCTACTGGCAGAAAAATCAGTCCGCTGGCGCCATCGCCCTGCTGGGTTACGGACAACGCGTTCAGTGGAACAACGTTATTGATACCGGCGTGATGCTGAACTGGGACAAGCGCCCTTACGACGGCAAACGCGAGAGCAACCTCTCCGTCACGTTTGACGCGACTTTACGCTTTTAAGGATGAATATGCTGAACACACGTTTTTCCGTGAGCCTGATACTCCTCGGCTGGCTCTGCCTTAGCGCGAGCGTCTGCGCGCAGGCGATCTCGTTCATTGCGCCCAAAGATCGGCCGCAGCTGGAGGCGAGTAAACCCTGGCCGAAGAACCAGTTTCTGGTCCTGGCCTATCACGATGTCGAAGACGATGCTGCCGATCAGCGCTATCTCTCCGTTCGCACCAGCGCGTTAAACGAGCAGATAAGCTGGCTTCTGCACAACGGCTATCACGCCATCAGCGTGCAGGACATTCTCGATGCGCATGACGGGAAAAAAACGCTGCCGCCGAAAGCCGTTCTGCTCAGCTTTGACGACGGCTACAGCAGCTTTTATACCCGCGTCTGGCCGCTGCTTCAGGCGTGGAACGTTCCTGCGCTGTGGGCGCCGGTGGGCAGCTGGGTGGATACGCCGGCAAATCAAAAAGTTAACTTCGGCGGCCTGATGACGCCCCGCGATCGCTTCGCGACGTGGGACATGGTGCGCGAGCTCGGCCAGTCCCCGCTGATTGAGATCGGATCGCATACCTGGGCCTCGCATTACGGCATTCCGGCCAACCCGCAGGGCAGCCGGGAACCGGCGATCGCCAACCGCTTTTATGACAAAGCCACGGGCCGCTATGAAACCGACCAGCAGTTCAGCCAGCGGATCGGCGATGACGTTCGCAAAGTGACTGAAAAAATCACGCAGGTGACGGGCAAAGCGCCGCGCGCCTGGGTCTGGCCCTACGGCGCCGCCAGCGGTACGTCGCTCGCTATCGCCAGACAGCAGGGTTATCAGCTGGCCTTCACCCTTGAGGACGGGCTGGGGAATGTGCAGGATCTGGGCAACATCCCCCGCCTGCTGATCGCCGGAAATCCCTCGCTCAAGGCGTTTGCCAGTACGGTAAGCCAGGTTCAGGAGCACGATCCCGTGCGCGTCATGCACGTCGATCTCGACTACGTTTACGATCCCGATCCGGCCCAGCAGACCCAAAACATCAACAGGCTGATCCAGCGGGTCTACGACATGAAGATCAGCCATGTTTTCCTGCAGGCGTTTGCCGACCCGCAGGGCGACGGCAGGATCAAGGCGCTTTATTTCCCCAACCGTCGTCTGCCGGTCCGGGCCGATCTCTTTAACTTTGTCGCCTGGCAGCTGCAAACCCGCGCGGGAGTAAAAGTCTTCGCGTGGATGCCGGTGCTCTCGTTCGATCTCGATCCTTCCCTGCCGCGCGTGCAGCGTCGGGATCGTCAAACCGACCAGCAGCGCGAAGCCACCGAGCCCTATATCCGGCTCGCCCCGTGGGACCCGCAGGTGCGCCAGCAGGTGACGGACATCTATGAAGATCTGGCCCGCTATGCCAGCTTCAATGGGATTTTGTTCCATGACGACGCGGTGCTGACGGACGTGGACGATGCCGGACAGGACACGACTCGCCAGAAGAGCCAGACGCTTATCGGGTTTACCCACGCCCTGAGCCTGGCGGTGAAGCATATCCGTGGCCCGCAGATAAAAACCGCGCGCAATATGTTCGTCTTACCCATTCTGCAGCCGGAAAGCGAAGCGTGGTTCGCGCAGAATCTTGATGATTTTCTGGCGGAGTATGACTGGACGGTACCGATGGCCATGCCGCTGATGGAGTCCGTCCCGGCAGACGAGAGCGATGCCTGGCTGACGCGTCTGGTTAACGCGGTCGCCACGCGCCCCGGCGCGCTCGATAAAACGATTTTCGAGCTGCAGGCCAGGGACTGGGACCAGAAACCGCAGCGCACCGTTTCCGATAGCCAGCTTGCGCAGTGGATGCGCGTGCTCCAGCTGAACGGCGTCAAAAACTACGGTTACTACCCCGACGACTTCCTCAACAACCAACCTGATATCTCGCGCATCAGGCCTGAATTCTCTTCGTACTGGTACCCTGACAATGACTGATCGCATTATCGCATTCTCTATTTTATGTCTGGTATTCGGGTTGCCGTTAGGCGTGGCCGCCCTCTTTACCGGCGAACTGATTCTGGATTTTGTGTTCTTCTGGCCGCTGTTCATGTCGGTGCTCTGGATAACCGGCGGCCTCTATTTCTGGTATCAGCTTGAACGCCACTGGTCGTGGGATAAAGACACGCCCGCCCCGACGCTCGCGGGTGAACCGCTCATCTCCATTCTTATCCCCTGTTTCAACGAGGGACGAAATGCCCGGGAGACCATCAGCGCCGCGCTGGATCAGCGGTATGAAAATATAGAAGTTATCGCCATCAACGACGGTTCGTCTGACAACACGGCAGAGGTATTGCAGGTGCTGGCGCAGGAACAGCCGCGCCTGCGGGTGATTAACCTCGCGGAGAACCAGGGGAAAGCGCTGGCGCTCAAGGCCGGGGCGGCGGCGGCCCGGGGCGATCTGCTGGTCTGCATTGACGGCGACGCCTTGCTCGATCGCGATACCGCCGCTTATCTGGTGGCCCCGCTGATTCAGTACCCCCACGTCGGGGCGGTTACCGGGAACCCTCGCATTCGCACGCGCTCCACGCTGATTGGCCGCATTCAGGTGGGCGAGTTCTCTTCCATCATTGGGCTCATCAAGCGGACGCAGCGGATCTATGGCCGGGTCTTTACCGTCTCCGGCGTCATCGCCGCGTTTCGCCGACAGGCGCTGGCGGACGTCGGGTACTGGAGCCCGGACATGATCACCGAAGACATCGACATCAGCTGGAAGCTCCAGCTGCGCCACTGGGATATCTTTTTTGAGCCGCGGGCGCTGTGCTGGATCCTGATGCCGGAGACGCTGAAGGGCCTGTGGAAACAGCGTCTGCGCTGGGCCCAGGGCGGCGCGGAGGTGTTTCTGGTCAACCTTCGCAGGATTGTGCGCTGGGAGCATCACCGCATGTGGCCCCTGTTTATGGAGTACGCGCTGTCAACGCTGTGGGCCTTCGCGTACGCGATGACGGTGCTGCTGTTCCTCCTCAGTCATGTCGCGCCTGTTCCCGCCAGGCTGACCGTGGAGAGCCTTTTTCCACCGGAGTTTACCGGGCTGCTGCTGGGGGTGATGTGTCTCCTGCAGTTCCTGGTCAGCTTGTACATCGAGCGGCGCTATGAACGAAAAGTGGCCAGCTCGCTTTTCTGGGTGATCTGGTTCCCGATGGTGTACTGGATGATCGGCCTGGTCACCACCCTCGTCGCATTTCCAAAAGTCATGCTTAAACGCCAGCGTGCCCGCGCGCGCTGGATCAGTCCGGACCGGGGAAAAGGGAGCATTTAATGAACGAAAATACCTTAATTTTGACCGAGCATCGGCTCTTGCCGCGTCTTTTCGATGCCGCGTTAACGCTGGTGGCGTGGGGAGGATTTCTGTTTTTCCTGTATGCCAGGCTCTGGATGCAGCTAACCGATGAGAGCGACCACCGCTGGAGCGTGATTATCGCGTCCTTTAATACGGTGTTGACCTATTTACTGTTCGCCGCGCTCAACGGCTGGCTGCTGATTTTGTGGTATCAGTACAACCGCCGCCGCGCCCACGTGAGGCGGCGCCAGCCGGGCTATTTTCACCAGGAGGAGCTGGCCCGCAGCTTTAACGTCTCACCGCAGATCATCTCCGAGATGAGCCAGTACAACCTGCTGACGGTGTATCATGACCAGATTGGCCGCATCATCGATCTGAAGATCAGCGAGCAGCTGGAAGAGGAAGAACTGTAATGAAATAGCCCCCGCAGGATGCCCTGCGGGCTGAGGGATCCACAGTATTTTTTAAGCAGAAGCAATAACCTTGTTTCAGAACGACTAAAGGCTTTCAGCGATGCCCTGGTCCGGCTGTAAATCGCTGAGGCGTTTGCCTTCCGGCCGGGGCGAGGCGCATGGATGCGCCGAGAGGGCGGGCTTTACAGGGACGTTACCTCCGCCCGTCCCCGATAAGCCGGAAGGAATAAGCCGAGGGCACCGCGAAGCGGCGATTTACCGCCGGGAGCCCGGGTCGCCAGGGTGGTGGCGACTGAGCCACCCTGGCACGTTCACTGACCATGTCGTTAAAGAGTAGCAAGGAACATACAGTGAACGTAATGACCACCAGAGCCGTATGTTCCCCCTCACCCCAGCCCTCTCCCTCAAGGGAGAGGGGGTCGTCCGTGCAGGTATTATTTTATAGCGAGTCCTTCACCACAATCAGCGGCTCGATATCGCTCTCTTTCTTCACCACCAGCGAGTCATCGCCGCGCAGACAGGTTCCGCCGTAGTTGCCGCCCACGGTAAAGGTACAGACCTGTATGTACTTGCCGTCAACCTTCGGCAGGCACCATAGCTGCTGGTAGATGTTTTTACGGTCGACAAACTTGCCGCTGGATTTATCCAGCAGTTCGTCCTGGGCGCTGATGAGATCGATATTGCTGCCGCAGCGGCCAGCAATCGGCTTGACGGCATAGCCGGTTTGCTTCAGCAAATCGTTAACCTCAAAATCGGTGTCGAGCAGGTAACGGTGGTTCGGGAACAGCTGCCACAGTACCGGGAGAATCGCCTTGTTGCCGGGGATCACCGTCCACAGCGGTTCGAAGACCAGCACCTCCGGGCGCAGCAGGACGTCAATCAGGCGCACCTCGCCCTCTGGATGTCCGGTGCGGATCGGCACGGCGGCGTATTCGGTTTCGCTGACCTCGCGGATCTGCTCTATCGCCGTTTCCCACGCCCAGGTTTTCCACACGCAGTTGACGTGGCGACCTTCGTCGTCAATCAGCTGCCCGGCGGCATCCCAGCTCAGCGCCTCCAGCCCGTGCAGGATTTTGGTTTCGAACCCGGCCTGCATCAGCGAACGCTGAATAAAGAGCGCGTGGTAGTCCTCTTCGACATCGTTGTCCTGCATGATGTGGACGAACGGCCGCGCGTGGCTGTGCTTCCAGGCGCCGGTCAGCTCTTCCAGCAGCCCTTCCGCCGGGTTATGCCCGTTGCCGCGATAGCCGTTTTTCACCCACTCTTCGAGAATCAGCCCGCCCTCGGTATGGCAGGAGGCGGAGTCGGCGTTGTACTCGTAGACCTTAATGCCGCGCTCATCCATGCAGAAATCCATACGACCGGTGATCATATGGTGGCGACGCCACTGCCAGGAGAGGCGCAGGCGCGGCCAGAGGATTTTCGGGATGTCGAAAAGCGCCAGCAGGCTGTCGTCTTTCAGCACCTTGTCCGTCGCGTGCAGGTACATCAGATGCAGTTCGTTGGTGGCCTTGATCAGCTCCTGCTCGGCGCTTTCGGTAATGGTGAAGTACTGGCAGGGATCTTTGTTGATCACATGGCCGTTGGCGCGGATATACGCCTGCTGCAGCGCGTCATTTTCGTTTAGCCATTTTCCGTCGAACTGACGTTTGTTTTTCAGACGCGCGCCGCTGATTTTCAGCAGCTCGCCGTCGATTTCCGGCTGGGGAATGCTGTGTTCCGCGTCGTCGGTCTGGATCATCCAGCCGAGAATCTCCGTGTCGTTGAAGGTGTCATGGATCGTGTAACACCCGTTCTCCACGCTCAGACGCAGCTCGCGCGTCCACTGCTGGCCGAGCGGCAGCGGGGAGTGAATCACGTTCTGCTCCGCAATACGCACCTTATCGTCGAGAAGCTGGGTGATCACCGCCACGTGGCCGGTCTCGTGAAACTCGCCGCCCTTTTGCCAGATCAGCAGCGCCCCGGCGCGCGGCGCGCGTTTTGAACCGTTGGCAAAAGCCTGAAGGGGCAGAATGTTATCGTTCACCACCTGACGCAAAAAGCGCAGGGAGAAGATTTCCCACGCCATGCCGACGTCGGTAAATACGAAGCCATAGTTGAGAAACAGGAAACGGCGGGCAAACTCAACGCACTGCCACTTGTGGCCCATGTATTCGTTGCCGATATAGCTGCGGAAATCCGCATCTTCCGGGTATTTTCGCGGGTCCAGACTGCCGTAATTTGAAGAGTAAATCGCCACGCCACCGGGCGCATAGCCTAACAACGTCCCGAATGGCGCATCACTGCTTAACTTTCCTTTACGCATGTATCCAACCTAAAACAGGCAGGCGGCAATTTTTTATGGGTTGTCGTCGTCTGCACGTTGTAATTAACCTGACAGAGGGACATTTATCATACACCTGCGCAGCGCATTAATTACATGTTAAACAACCAGCACGCCGCAAAATGCCCTGGCGCAATCTCCTGCATGGCAGGCTCCTGCGTCTGGCAAACCGGCATGGCGTGCGGGCAGCGGCTGCAGAACTTACAGCCCGGCAGCGCGGACGTGGGGCCTGGAATGTCGCCGCGCAGGGTGGCATCTTCGAGATTGCGGATGCGCGGATCGGGCTGGGGAACCGCCGCCAGCAGCGCGCGGGTGTAAGGGTGCGCCGGACGCTGATACAGTTCATTCGCCGGGGCCACCTCCACCAGTTTACCGAGATACATCACCCCAATGCGGCTGGAGATATGGCGCACCATGGAGAGATCGTGGGCGATGAACAGGTAGGTTAGCCCCAGCTCCTGCTGCAGATCCTGCAAAATATTCACCACCTGCGCCTGCACCGAGACGTCCAGCGCCGAGAGCGGCTCATCGCACAGCACAAATTCAGGATGCACGGACAACGCGCGGGCAATACTGATGCGCTGACGCTGCCCGCCGCTGAACTCATGCGGGAACCGTTCAAGGTGTTCGTGCTTGAGCCCCACTTTGTAGAGCAGCGTTTCCGTACGTTCCCGCTGTTCTTCACGGCTGTAGCCGTGGATCTGCATCGGTTCGGCTACCAGCTGTCGCACCGTCATACCGGGGTTGAGCGAGGAGTAAGGATCCTGAAAAATCGCCTGCATCCGTTTACGCAGCGGCTTAAGCTCTCTTTCGCGGGCGTGCGCGATTGCCTGCCCGGCAAAGTGGATTTCTCCCGAGGTGATATCGAAAAGGCGCAGGATGGCGCGCCCGAGGGTGGATTTTCCGCAGCCGGACTCCCCCACCAGGCCAAACGTCTCGCCAGGCTGGATATCAAAGCTCACGCCGTCAACCGCCTTCACGGCCACGCCTTTACGCAGCAAACCGCCGCTAAGCGGATAGTGCTTGCGCAGATCGCGAACGCTCACTAATGGCGCATGTTGTTCACTCATGCCTGAATCTCCTTATCGGCCCATAGCCAGCAGGCGGCGCGATGGCCCTCTCCGGCGGTGTAAAATGCGGGCTGCCGTTCACACTGGGGCATGCGTTTCGGGCAGCGTTCCGCGAACGGACAGCCCGGCGGCGGGTTAAGCAGGCCGGGCGGCGAACCTTCAATCGGCGATAAACGCTGATTCACCTCACCCGGGCGCGGCAGCGAGGCCAGCAGACCCTGGGTGTAAGGGTGCGCAGGGCGATAAAAAATGTCCTCCACGCTCCCCTCCTCCATCACCAGCCCGCCGTACATCACCACCACGCGACTGCAGACCTGCGCCACCACGCCGAGATCGTGAGTGATCAGCAAAATCGCGGTCCGGGTCTGCTGTTGCAGACTTTTCAGCAGGCGCAGGATCTGCGCCTGAATGGTCACGTCCAGCGCGGTGGTCGGCTCATCGGCGATAAGAAGCTTCGGGTTGCAGGAGAGCGCAATCGCGATCATTACCCGCTGGCGCATCCCGCCGCTGAACTCGTGGGGATACTGGTCGTATCGGCGTTCCGCCTCGGCAATGCCCACCTGTTCCAGCATGGCGATCGCCGCCGCTTTGGCCGCTTTTTTGGTCAGCCCTTTGTTGCGCATCAGGATCTCAGCCATCTGCTTGCCGATGGTCAACACCGGGTTCAGGGCGGTCATCGGATCCTGAAAAATCATCGCGATCTCGTTGCCGCGAATGGCGCGCATCTGCGCGGGCGTTTTCTGCGCCAGGTCCTCATTCTGGAAGCGAATACTGCCGCCGGTTATCCGTCCGTTGCTCCCCAGAAGCTGGATAATCGACTTACAGGTGACGCTTTTCCCGCAGCCCGACTCGCCGACGATACCGACGAGTTCGCCCGGCTGAACCTGAAAGCTTACGCCACGCACCGCGTGAACCTCGCCCTCGCGGGTGCGGAACGTGGTTTGCAGGTTCTCAAGCGCTAATAAGTTACTCATCGCGATTCGCTCCCGGCTCAAAGGCGGTACGGAACACATCGCCCAGCACGTTAAAGCTGAACACCGTCAGCAGGATAAGAATGCCGGGGAACATCGCCAGCCACGAGGCTTCGCCAATATAAGACTGCGCGTTGTTAAGCATGCTTCCCCACGACGCCGCAGGCGCCTGCACGCCCAGCCCTAAGAAGCTGAGCGTTGACTCCATCAGAATGGCCGAGGCGATATTGAGGGTGGCCGCCACGATAATGGTCGGCAGCACGCCGGGAATGATGTGGCGCACGATAATGCGCAGCGGATGCTCCCCCGACGCGCGGGCATAAAGCACGTACTCGCGCTCTTTCACCGACAGGGTTTCAGCACGCACCAGGCGCGACATGTTCATCCACGTCAGAAGGCTGATAATCAGAATGATGTTATCCACGCCCGGCTTGAGGTAAGCATTCACTACCAGCAGCAGGAAGAAGGCCGGAATGGCCATCAGGATATCCACGGCGCGCATCATCAGGTTATCCAGCCAGCCGCCAAAATAGCCGCTCACCGTTCCCACTACCGTGCCGATCAGCGTGGAAAAGAGCATCGCCAGAAAACCGACCATCAGGGAGATCTGGCCGCCATACAGCGCGCGGGTGAAGTAGTCGCGGCCGTATTCGTCGGTTCCAAACCAGTGCGCGGCATCCGGCGGCAACGTGCGCGCGCCGAGCGCCATCCGATCCGGATCGTACGGACTTAACCCCGCACAGAGCGCGGCGACAACGAAAATAAAAAGCACAAACAGAGAGAACTGCGCCGGACGGTTGCGGCGCAGCTGGTGACGAACCTGCTGCCAGCGTCTGCTCATCCGGGCTACCTCAGCGTACGAATGCGTGGATCGGCGAAGCGATAAAGCACATCGGCGATCAGGTTACCGACGATCAGCATCATCGACGAGAGCATGATGATCGCCATGATCAGCGGGTAGTCCAGCGAGGCGATCGACTGGATCCCGAGCAGCCCCATCCCCGGCCATGAGAAGACGCTTTCCGTCACATAGGCCCCCACAATCAGCTCGCCGAACGACAGGCCGAACAGGGTAATCACCGGCAGCAAGACGTTTTTTAGCACGTGGCGGAACAGAATGCTGGAACGCGTGGCGCCGTAGGCAAGCTGGGTCTGCACGTAGTCGGCCGAGAGCTGCGAGATGGTGTTGGAGCGAATGTAGCGCACGTAGCTGGAGAGGTTGTAGAACGTGAGGGCAATACACGGCAGCACGCCGTGACGCAGCAGATCCAGCCCGTTGTCCTCCATGCCGATGGTGCGCATCCCCATGCTGGGGAACCAGTTAAGCTGCACTGCAAAAACGGTGATGAGCAAAATGCCGAACCAGAAAATCGGCACCGAGATGCCGATATAGGCGAACAGGTTCAGGAGGTGATCCAGCCAGCGGTGCTTAAATGCCCCCGCCAGCAGGCCCAGCGGGATCGCCAGCACGATAGCCATCAGCAGCGACGCCCCCATCAGCCCCAGCGTGGCCGGAATGCGTTCGCCGATCATCTCCAGCACCGGGCGGTGGTAAATCAGCGAATAGCCGAGATCGCCCTGCAGGACGTTTTTCAGCCACAGGACGTACTGCGTGACCAGCGGCTTATCCAGCCCCAGGCTCTGACGAATACGTTCGATATCCTCCGGGGCCATGCGCGGCGTAATGTACGCCGCCACCGGATCGCCAGGCGCGAGCTTGACCAGCAAAAACGCCACCAGTGAAATAAAGAACAGCATCGGCAGCAATTGCAGCAGCCGACGCGTGAGGAGTGTGTTCACGACGTGCCCTTACCAAAGCCCCGACCTGACGGCCGGGGCAATCACTTATTTCTGATAGATTTTTGACAGATCCTGGAACAGGTAGACCGGTTTCGGCTCTGCTTCCTGGGTGCCGCCGAAACGCTTGTCCACCGCGACGGTCGCATTGGTGTAGGCAATCGGGTAGTAGGTCATATCGTTCGCCACGGTCTGCTGAATTTGCTTATAGATATCGGCACGTTTCGCGGCGTCGGTTTCCACTGCGCCTTTATCCCACAGGGCATCAAACTGCGGATTTTTGTAGTGCGCGTAGTTATAGGCTTCGTTGCTCATGAACAGCGATTTGTAACCGTCCGGCTCTGAGCCCATGATGTAGCCGCCCAGGTTCAGCTCCCACGCGGTGTTGTTCATATCGAGGCTGCGCTGAGACATGGCGTTGGAGTCCAGCGGCATCAGCTCCACGTTCACCCCAATGCCCTTCAGCGCCTGCTGAATGTAGAGCGCCATGCTCTCCTGGGTTTTGTTGGTGTTCACATACGCCAGACGCAGCTTGAGGTTGTCCGGCGCGCCGGAAGCCTTCAGCAGGTCTTTGGCTTTTTGCAGATCGAATTTGTACTGTTCAACGTCATCCGTCTTGTAAAGCGTATCTGGCGTCAGGAACGAGGTCGCCGGTTTAGCGTAGTCCAGCGAGGTAAACGCGGTCTGGGTTAGCTCGTCTTTGTTGATGGCATACGCGATGGCCTGACGCAGCGCTTTGCTCTTCATCACCGACACGTTCTGGTTGAACGTCATATAGGCCAGACGGCCTTCCGGATAGACCACGAAGTCAAACTTACCGGTATTTTTCAGGCGATTCACATCCTGCGGGTCAACCATCTTGAGGTTGATTTCACCGTTTTGCAGCGCCAGGTTGGCGGCGTTGCTGTCTTTGGCGAAACGGTAGGTGACCGAATCAAGCTTCGCTTTGCCGTTCCAGTAATCGTCAAAACGGGTCAGGGCGTAATACTGCCCGGCGCGATACTCCTTAAATTTGAACGGCCCGGAGCCGACCGGCGCATCGTTTTTGGTGCTCTTCTCCAGGTCGCCTTCACCGGCGAACACGTGCTGCGGGATCGGGTAGATCTGTACCAGAGTGCCGGTAAAAGCCGCGCTGACCTGCGGTAAGGTGAACTTAACGGTGCGCTCATCAACCTTGCTCACTTCAACAGGCTTGCCGCCGTAGGTAAACATGCTGCGGAAGAAGCTGTGCTGCTTGGCATCCAGCAGCTTATTGAAGGTGAAGACCACGTCGTCCGCCGTCAGCGGCTGTCCGTCCTGCCATTTGAGGTTGGGTTTTAACGTCAGGGTGTAGCTCAGGTTATCGGCGGAGGGCGTCAGGCTTTCCGCAAGGCCCCACTCAATGTTGCCGTTATTAAAGCTGTACAGCGGGGCATAGAGCGCCTGCATGATCGTTAACGTCGTACGGTCACTGGCGTAGAGCGGATTCACGGCTAACGGGTCGCCGGAGGTAATACCGATAATCAGCGAACCGCCCTCTTTTGGCGCGTCGTTTTTTGCCGCTGCCGCACTGTTTGTCTCTTTATTTTTCGCATCATCACAGCCAGCCAGGCCTAACGCGAGCGAAACCACCACTGCCGATAACAGAAGCTTGCGCATCTCACTAACTCCTTGCCTTATAAAGTGTTTATTACTGCATCTTTTATTTATGTTGAAGCATCATATTCAGCTTTATCGGTTTACGCATTAATTATGAAAATGCGATTTTCGATTAAGCTTATGCCGGATTTGATATATATAAACGCCGGAAGGAATAGCGGTTAATTAATTGCGCTCAGTTCGTTAAACCCTTCACAAATCTCCTGCTACACTGCCTCAACACATCACTCAAAAGGCAGGCCAACATGTCAGACAACACGTATCAGCCACCAAAAGTGTGGGAATGGAAAAAGAACGGCGGCGGCGCGTTCGCCAATATTAACCGCCCGATCTCCGGCGCAACCCATGAGAAAGAACTGCCCGTGGGCTCCCACCCGCTGCAGCTCTACTCGCTGGGGACACCCAACGGCCAGAAAGTGACGATCATGCTCGAAGAGCTGCTGGCGCTGGGCGTGACGGGCGCGGAGTATGACGCCTGGTTAATCCGCATCGGCGAAGGCGATCAGTTCTCCAGCGGGTTTGTAGACGTGAACCCGAACTCGAAAATACCGGCGCTGCGTGACCACTCCACAAACCCGCCAACGCGCGTCTTTGAATCCGGCAATATCCTGCTCTATCTTGCTGAGAAATTCGGTCACTTCCTGCCGAAGGATCCGGCGGGACGCACCGAGACCCTGAACTGGCTGTTCTGGCTTCAGGGCGCTGCGCCGTTCCTCGGCGGCGGCTTTGGCCACTTCTACAACTATGCCCCGGTGAAAATTGAGTACGCGATTGACCGCTTCACCATGGAAGCCAAACGCCTGTTCGACGTGCTGGATAAACAGCTGGCGCGCGGTCGCTACGTGGCGGGTGAAGAGTACACCATCGCGGATATCGCCATCTGGCCGTGGTTCGGCTGCGTGGCGCTGGGCAGCGTGTATAACGCCGCCGAGTTCCTCGACGCAGAGAAGTACACTAATGTGCAGCGCTGGGCGAAAGACGTGGCGAACCGCCATGCCGTTAAGCGCGGACGCATCGTTAACCGCACCAGCGGCGAGCTGAACGAGCAGCTCCACGAACGCCACGCGGCGAGCGACTTCGAGACCAATACGGAAGACAAACGTCAGGCGTGACGACTGACCGGGCGGTTCGCCGCCCGGCAGCAACGATCCTTATCCAGGGCATGATTAGCTTAAAGGTTGAGTCGGTATTGCTGGCACTATCTGGACGTTTTTCTCGCGTCAGAGAGTGAGAAATGACGTCTCAACCGACAGCAGTCACAAAGGATCTGTTATGAAACTTATTAAAACAACGCTGGTTATCAGCGCCCTCATTTTTTCCACCCCTGGATTGGCCATCGACAAAACCGCCGCTGGCGCGGTAGCAGGGGCTGCCATTGGCGCGGCCACGGGCAAAGATCTGAAATCGACCGTTGGCGGTGCCGTCGTGGGCGCAGGCACCGGTGCCATGTTCAAAAACGGCGACAAAGGTAAAGCCGCGCGTAAAGGTGGTGCGGTAGGTGCTGCCGTGGGCGCAGGTGCCGCGGCGGTTACCGGCAAAAGCGTGCTGAAAGGTGCGGCCGTTGGTGCCGGTTCAGGCGCGCTGATTGGTGAAGCGACGCACTGATAAATACAGCCGGGCAGCGCAGCGTTTGCCCGGCATGAGTTACATCCCCGATGACGCTTTTCGCTTATTGTTCGTGTCTCATCCCTGAATAGTTTCCATTAACCGCATTAATACTTAATGTCCCGCGCTTTTTGTCTTCCGGACTGTTTCATCTGACGCTTGTCCTGACGGCAGTCGTGATTGCTCTGGTTATTGTTCGCCACGCAGGCCTGCTTCACTTGCCGTGACGCGTCGCGGGTTTCCTGCCTGACATCACGCGCCACGCGCCGCTCCTGCGCCTGCTGGGTCGCACTGGCAAAACCCGAGAACAGCATCAGAAAAATGAAAGAGAGAACAGGGATGACAGATAACGATCTGTTCATAGCAACACCTCATAGAAGAGAGCACAGAACGTCAGGGGGATTAGCAAAAGAATAGCAGCTTCAGCGTGCGCTGAAGGGGAAAGGCGTTAATAATACAAGGCCGCACAAGGCGGCCTTGCATCGTTGCGTTATGCCGTCAGGCGGAACTTCTGCACCGAGCGCTGAAGATCTTCGGTCTGGCGCTCCAGCGCGGCTGCCGCCGCGGAAACCTCTTCAACCAGCGAGGCGTTTTGCTGGGTCACGCCGTCCATCTGGGTAATGGCAATCCCGACCTGCGAAATGCCCTTGCTTTGCTCCTCAGAGGCGGAAGCGATTTGCTTCATGATGGTCGTCACCTCCGTCACGTCACGCAAAATCGCATCCATGGTGGTGCCGGTGTCGCCCACCAGCTTCGCCCCCTGCTCTACGCGGGAAACGGAGTCGGTAATCAGCCCCTCAATCTCTTTGGCCGCGTTGGCGCTGCGGCTTGCCAGGTTGCGAACTTCACCTGCCACTACCGCGAAACCACGCCCCTGTTCGCCCGCGCGCGCCGCTTCAACCGCCGCATTGAGTGCCAGGATATTGGTCTGGAAGGCAATGCTGTTGATCACGTTGGTGATTTCAGCAATTTTCTTCGAGCTTTCCGAAATACCGCTCATGGTGGTTACCACCTCTTCCACCAGCGAGCCGCCGCGGCTGGCGGTGGTTGAGGCCACATCGGCCAGCTGGCTTGCCTGACGCGCGCTTTCCGCGTTCAGTTTCACCGTGGCGGTCAGCTGTTCCATGCTGGCTGCCGTCTCTTCCAGCGCAGCCGCCTGCTCTTCGGTACGGGAAGAGAGATCGTTGTTACCGCTGGAGATTTCCGTCGCGCCGCGCCAGATATTTTCACTGCCGGAGCGAATCGTGCTGACCGCTTCGCGCAGGCTGTCCTGCATGGCGCTCAGCAGCGGCACCAGTTGCCCCACGCAGTTGCGGCCAAACGGCTCAATGGGCTGGCTGAGATCGCCCTGGGCAATCTGGCGGAACTGCTGGCGAATGCGGTCCAGCGGTTTGACCAGCATCGCCACCAGGTAGCGGTCGGTGAAGAGCAGGATCAGCAGGCCGATAATCGTGGCGACGATTATCACCGTGCGGGTCATGCTTGTCAGGCCGTCCACCACGACACGGGTGCTGTCGAGCGACTTCGCGGCAGCATTGTTGAACTCTTCAGCGGCCGCGCCGAATGCCCGGCTCAGCGGTGGCGTGACGTTGTTGGCCTGCTGACGATACCCTTCCAGAGACTCCAGCTTTGCCTGCTGCATTTGCGGCGTGACGCCCTGTTCGAGCAGCGCCTGCCAGGTGCCGATCACCCGGGAAGAGACCTGCTCATCCATTGGGCCTGGGGAAATGGCTTTCATCTCGGCCAGTTTCTTGCCCATGTTATCCAGCGCCTGTTGGGCAGAGGTCAAATCCGGCGTGCCGCCTGCGGCTTTAACTTCCATCGCGCGGCTCAGACGGGTCACAAAGCGGAAATACTGATCGTTGCCCTGGCTGAGTACCGTCATCTGTTTAACCAGCTGGCGATCGACTTCATTGCCATCCGTTACGCGAGAAAGGGACCAGGTGCTGTACAAGCCAACGCCCGCCCACATTAAACAAAAGATCCCGAGAATCGTCAGCATGACGAAGCGGATCGTGAAATTACGGAGCATATTCATAAGTCTTCCTTGCCGTGAGGGTGAGTTCGCCCAGAGGCGAGTACTACTCTCGTTATCGGCAGGAACGAGGGAAATTATAACGTTTTGTGATCATTTTTAATTAGCGCGGCTTCACTGGTCGCACAGCCGCCGTTAACCATTATCTTCGCTCTTTGTGATGTGATAAGTTCAGAATGAAAACGACGTTTCAAAAAATTATCGATAAGAAAAGGAGACATCATGTCCTGGCACCCTTACCCCGGCCGCTATGAGAATATGCAATACCGTTATTGCGGGAAAAGTGGCCTGCGCCTGCCCGCGCTGTCGCTCGGTCTGTGGCATAGCTTCGGCCACGTCCAGCCTCTTGATGCCCAGCGCGCGCTGCTGCGCAAAGCCCTCGACCTCGGCATCACCCATTTCGATCTCGCCAATAACTACGGCCCGCCGGCGGGCAGCGCGGAAGAGAATTTCGGCCGCCTGCTGCGTGAGGACTTTGCCGCGTACCGCGACGAGCTGATTATCTCCACCAAGGCGGGTTACGACATGTGGCCAGGGCCGTACGGTTCGGGCGGTTCGCGTAAGTATCTGCTCGCCAGCCTCGACCAGAGCCTGAAGCGTCTGGGCGTCGAGTACGTGGATATTTTCTACTCCCACCGCGTGGATGAAAACACGCCGATGGAAGAGACGGCCGCTGCGCTGGCCCACGCCGTGCAGAGCGGAAAAGCGCTGTATGTGGGCATTTCCTCCTACTCGACCGAGCGCACACAAAAAATGACCGAGCTGCTGCGCGAGTGGAAGATCCCGCTGCTGATCCACCAGCCGTCCTATAACCTGCTTAACCGCTGGGTCGATAAGACCGGTTTGCTGGATGCGCTGGAAGCAAACGGTACGGGGTGTATTGCCTTTACCCCGCTGGCGCAGGGTCTGCTGACCGGAAAATACCTGAACGGTATTCCTGAAGGTTCACGCATGCAGCGCGAAGGGAATAAAGCGCGCGGCCTGACGCAGAAGATGCTGACCGACGCCAACCTGAGCAGCCTGCGTTTACTGAATGAGATGGCACATGCCCGTGGTCAAACCATGGCGCAGATGGCGCTAAGCTGGCTGCTGAAAGATGCACGCGTGACGTCCGTTCTGATTGGTGCAAGCCGCCCGGAACAGCTGGAAGAGAATGTTCAGGCGCTGGAAAACCTGCACTTTACGGAGGACGAACTCAAGCGGATTGACCAGCATGTTGCGGATGGGGAGTTGAATCTGTGGCAGGCATCGTCGGATAAATAGTACGGTCTGATGCCCTCACTCCGGCCCTCTCCCACAGGGAGAGGGAACTTAAGTGAGGGGAAATTACTTCTTACTGATCTTATCCAGATACCCCATCACAAACGCAGACAGCACAAACGTCAGGTGGATGATGACGTACCACATCAGTTTGTTATCCGGCACGTTCTTCGCGTCCATAAACACGCGTAGCAGGTGGATAGAGGAGATCGCCACAATCGACGCGGCCACCTTATTCTTCAGCGACGAAGCATCCATTTTGCCCAGCCAGCTGAGCTTCTCTTTACGCTCGTCGATATCAAGCTGGGAGACAAAATTCTCGTAGCCGGAGAACATCACCATTACCAGCAGCCCGCCCACCAGGGTCATATCCACCAGCGACAGCAGAACCAGAATCAAATCCGCTTCGGCAATGGAAAAAATGTTCGGCAGAACATGCCAGATTTCCTGAAAGAACTTAATCGTCAGCGCGACAAGTGCCAGCGAAAGGCCAAAATAGACGGGGGCCAGTATCCAGCGAGAGGCGTACATGGCATTTTCAAAAAAGCGTTCCATAAAGTCCTGTTTGCAAAAGAAACCAGCGCCCAGTATATCTCAACGGCGCTGACTGTTTGCAATAACTCAACGGTACGTCACTCAGACGTTGTCCGGGTTAACCTCGGGACGTGCGTACTCCGGCCAGACAAGCGCCACCAGCTCAGGATAAGCTTCCAGGCTGAACTCGCGAAAACACTGCCGCAAATTTAATACGTCCAGATCGGAATAAGAGACCTTCTCGCCGTTAAGGCAGCGCTTTTTGATATTGTCATAATATTTATATACCGCTGAATTCAGGTCGCTACAGCGACGCTGCGCCTCAAAAAGGCCGGGCGTATCATTAATTTCCGACATTTTCATGCGCTTAATTGTCGCGTGTAAAAAGTCGATATATTCGTGGTTCACCCGCCAGTACCAGACAGGCGTAACGGAGTTCATCAATACAGAGAAATGGTCTTCACCTTCCTCTTTTGTCATCAGTTCAGGTTGCGGGGGTTCACTGGTGTCTTTCGACACTTTCGTTTTATTGAACTCCTGCATCAATAAAAGAACACCAGCGGTCAGTAATAGTAATGTGATGACCGTAAAAAAGATGCTGTTCATGGGTAGGCTCCATTTTTTTTGATTTTAAATTTGCCTCATGATATTGTCAACGAATCTCACGCCTTTACCAACCCCACCCTGTTGAAATTAAAGGAAATTAAAAATGCTGCCCGACTATCTCGTCCCGGCTAAGTACCACATCACGCCTGTGGAACAGCAACCGACGGAAGCAGAAAAAGAGGCCAGTTTCACTCAGGGGAAAAGAAAGCTCTCTGATTTCGAGCCCGATATATTAATTGGTGTTTCCCGAACTGGCAAATCCCGAAATATGTTGCTGGAAGAGCACGATCGCCATATAAAAGACCGCTTATTTCGCGCCATTAAAATTGAAGCCTTTGTCCACCTGCTGAATGACCTGCAGGCCGAAGGTGAAATAGATGCCCAGAAACTAAGTCAAATAATAGCCGAGAAAACCGAAGAGATTAATGAAGCGGGCAATGAAATTTGGCTTAATTTAATTACGCGTGAAAAAAACAACCCAATTTTTTATAGCCTGGGGGAAGATTAACGTGAAAAAAGAAGTTAAAAATAACGACGTTTATTTGACTTTAGATGATAAAAAAAGTGATGAATTTATCTTAAAGCAAAATCTCGACGCACTAAGAAACACAAAAAATGACGAGATGACGCGTATTACACAAGACCTGGTATCGATCCCGGCGACGCTGGTTCGTCTGAAATGGCAGAATCGCCGTGAAATTTATCCGCTACAGGTCAAAGAAGAAATTTACGGTGCCGTGATGAACGCCATCATTGAACAGCGGCCAGAGCTGAAAGAGAAGCTTCTCGGACGTCTTGAGGCCAATTATCAGTATCTGCTTGCCAGAGAAATCGCCACCCTGCGCCTGACGCGCAAGCTGTCAGACGGTGAGTACCGTACTTCAAACGTCACCTGCGTTGCGCTGGATGAGGACGCGCTGGCAACCCCCTCTACCGCACCGACGGACAGCAAAAAAGCCTAAACCGGCAGGCATAAAAAAAGCCGGCTTTCGCCAGCTTCTTTATCACTTCGAGGCCGCTTTCTCTTCGCCGACCAGTCCAATCTTCAGGTAACCCGCCTGATGCAGCGTGTCCATTACCTTCATCATGGTTTCATAATCAACGGTTTTATCCGCGCGGAAGAAGACCGTGGTGTCTTTCTTACCGCCGGTAAGCTGCTCCAGCGCCGGGATGACCGAGTCGGCCGTCACCGGGTCGTTCCCAAGGAACATGGATTTATCCGCCTTCACCGACAGGTAGATAGGCTTCTCCGGGCGCGGCTGGGGCTGGCTGGAAGAGGCAGGCAGATTCACCTTCACATCCACCGTCGCCAGCGGCGCAGCCACCATGAAGATAATCAGCAGAACCAGCATAACGTCGATAAACGGCGTCACGTTGATTTCATGCATTTCGCCGTTATCGTCCAGATTTTCGTTTAGACGCATCGCCATACAATCAACCTACGCGCAGTTTAGACGCCGCATGCACCGGCTTAACCGAGCTGGCATTCAGGTCGAGATCGCGACTTTGCAGCAGCAGAACCTGCGCGGCAACGTCACCCAGCGTTGCTTTGTAGCTGCCAATCATACGCGCGAAGATGTTGTAGATAACCACCGCCGGGATAGCGGCAACCAGACCGATCGCCGTCGCCAGCAGCGCTTCCGCGATGCCTGGTGCAACCACCGCCAGGTTGGTGGTTTGGGTCTGCGCGATACCGACAAAGCTGTTCATGATGCCCCAGACGGTACCGAACAGGCCGACGAACGGAGAAATCGCTCCGATGGTCGCCAGATAGCCATTGCCGCGGCCCATGTGTCGGCCCACGGCCGCAACGCGACGCTCCAGGCGGAAACCGGTACGCTCTTTAATGCCTTCGTTATCTTCACTGCCTGCGGAGAGTTCCAGCTCGTTCTGTGCTTCATTAACTAACATGCTGGTCAGGCTTTTCGCGTGGAAGGATGAGGTCATATCAGAAGCCTGATCCAGAGAGCGGGCTTCGGCCAGCTGCTGCTGTTCGCGCTTAAGGCGGCGCTTCTGAGAAAGCAACTCGGCGCTCTTGCTGAAGAAGATAGCCCAGGTGACAACGGACGCCAGAATCAGGCCGATCATCACAATCTTAACCACGATGTCAGCATGCTGATACATGCCCCAAACGGAGAGATCCGTCTGCATCAAATTATTACCCACTCTGTATCTCCAGGACGCAAATCACAAAATCTGAGCGTAATAATATCAAAACGTCGTCGAATTGATAGTAGTTCTCATTAGTATTTGCATGGTGCCGTAATTTTCGCTCACTTTCCTTGCGCTTACGCAGTAAAAATTTCTTATGCGAATTTTTGCTAATATTTTCTGCTTATTCGATAAGCCTCGGGGTGCAGTTTTTTTCAATCGTGGTAGTCTGGACGTCCAGACGTATAAAAACAGGGTTAGCGAACATGACAAAGAAGCATCTTGATACCACGCTGGTACAGGCAGGACGCAGCAAAAAATATACGCAGGGATCGGTCAACAGCGTGATTCAACGAGCCTCCTCGCTGGTGTTTGATACCGTTGAGGAGAAAAAAATCGCCACGCGCAACCGCGCGAAAGGCGGACTGTTTTATGGCCGTCGCGGCACGCTAACCCATTTTTCTCTGCAGGAGGCGATGTGCGAGCTGGAAGGCGGCGCGGGCTGCGCGCTGTTCCCGTGCGGGGCGGCGGCGGTCGCCAACACCATTCTGGCGTTTGTGGAACAGGGCGATCACATCCTGATGACCAACACCGCCTATGAGCCCAGCCAGGACTTCTGCACCAAAATTCTCAGCAAGCTCGGTGTGACCACCGGCTGGTTTGACCCGCTGATTGGTGAACGCATTGCCGAACTTATTCAGCCAAACACGCGCATTGTGTTCCTGGAATCTCCGGGGTCACTCACCATGGAAGTGCACGACGTCCCTACCATTGTGAAGGCCGTGCGCAGCAAAGCGCCGGATGCGATTATCATGATCGACAACACCTGGGCAGCGGGCGTGCTGTTTAAAGCGCTGGAATTCGACATTGATATCTCGATTCAGGCGGCGACGAAGTACCTGATAGGCCACTCTGACGGCATGATTGGCACGGCGGTCTCCAACGCGCGCTGCTGGGATCAGCTGCGTGAAAATGCCTACCTGATGGGCCAGATGGTGGACGCAGACACGGCCTACATGACCAGCCGCGGTATCCGCACGCTGGGCGTTCGCCTGCGTCAGCACCATGAAAGCAGCCTCAAGGTGGCCGAATGGCTGGCGCAGCATCCGCTGGTTGAGCGCGTTAATCACCCCGCGCTACCGGGCAGTAAAGGCCACGAATTCTGGCAGCGTGACTTTACGGGCAGCAGCGGGCTGTTCTCGTTCGTGCTGAAAAAACGGCTGAATAACGACGAGCTGGCGAGCTATCTGGATAATTTTACCCTCTTCAGCATGGCCTACTCCTGGGGCGGTTTTGAATCCCTGATCCTGCCTAACCAGCCGGAACAGGTTGCGGCTCTGCGTCCCGGCGGAGAAGTGGACTTCAGCGGCACCCTGATTCGACTGCATATCGGTTTAGAAAATGTTGACGATCTGATTGCCGATTTAGCAGCAGGGTTCGAGCGTATCGTGTAGAGTGCTGGCTGAAAATGTACTCCCTGGACGCTTTTATGGACACCGCAAGCGGAAAAGTCTGCATGAGTTGCGCCCGGGATCAAACCCGACGGGCGAATAAGGGAGTACAATAGCGCTATATCTGCTGTTCCACAGGAAAGTCCATGGCTGTTATTCAAGATATTATCGCGGCGCTCTGGCAACACGACTTTGCCGCGCTGGCGGATCCTCACGTTGTCGGTATCGTTTACCTCGTGATGTTCGCAACTCTGTTTCTGGAAAATGGATTACTGCCAGCCTCTTTTTTACCCGGTGACAGCCTGCTTTTACTTGCCGGGGCATTAATCGGCAAAGGCGTCATGGACTTCACGTCAACGATGGTTATTCTCACCTCCGCCGCCAGCCTGGGCTGCTGGTTGAGCTATCTGCAGGGCCGCTGGCTGGGAAATACCCGCGTCGTGAAAGGCTGGCTGGCGCAGCTGCCGCATAAATATCATCAGCGTGCGACCTGCATGTTTGACCGGCACGGCCTGCTGGCGCTGCTGGCCGGGCGTTTCCTGGCGTTTGTTCGCACGCTTCTGCCTACGATGGCGGGCATTTCCGGTCTGTCGAACCGCCGCTTCCAGTTCTTCAACTGGCTGAGCGCCCTGCTGTGGGTGGGTGTAGTCACCACGCTCGGCTACGCGCTGAATATGATCCCCTTTGTGAAACACCACGAAGATCAGGTGATGACCTTCCTGATGGTGCTGCCGATGTTCCTGCTGGTGGCAGGGCTGGTGGGGACCATTGCGGTAGTGATTAAGAAGAAGTATTGCAGCGCCTGATCCCCTCACCCTGACCCTCTCCCCATAGGGGAGAGGGGAAAAAGCCTAAGCTCCCTGCATAGTTCGGATGCGTGATGCATCTTCTCCCGGCGTAACGCCGAAATAGCGCTTAAACTCCCGACTGAACTGCGACGCGCTTTCGTAACCCACCCGCATTGCCGCCGCGCTGGCCTTCATGCCGTCGTGGATCATCAGCATTCGCGCCTTATGCAGCCGGTAGGTTTTGAGGTACTGCAGCGGCGAGGTGCTGGTCACCGATTTAAAGTTATGGTGAAACGCCGAGACGCTCATGTTCGCTTCCGCCGCCAGCTGGTCAACGCTGAGGTTTTCCGTGTACTGGCTTTCGATACGCTTGAGCACGCGGCTTATCAGGCTGAAGTGGGTCTGTCGGCTCACCAGAGCCAGTAACGCCCCGCCCCCCGGGCCCAGCAGCACATGGTAGAGAATTTCGCGGATAATCTGCTTGCCCAGAATACGCGCGTCCAGCGGCCTCTCCATCACGTCCAGCAGACGCTCAATGGCGCAGAGGATCTCCTCCGACAGCGTCGCTGAGTTAATCCCGCTCGACGCCATCGAAGGCTGGAAAAACTCGTCTTCACCTATCTCCATCAGCAGCTCCTGCAGCTGAAGAATATCGACGTTGACGCGAATACCGGCCAGCGGAACGGCCTCTGTCGCGAAGGTTTCACATTCGAAGGGTAAAGGTACCGTCAGAAGCAGATATTCATTGGTGTCGTAGCGGAACACGCGCTCGTTGATATAGCCAATTTTATGGCCCGAGAAGAGAAAAACAATGCCCGGCTGGTACATGACCGGCGTGCGCGTCCCGGGCTGCGTGCCATAAAGCAGGCGAATGTCAGGAAGCAGGCCACTGACGCCATTTTCTTTATCTATCAGTCTCTTAATCTGCGCAGTGAGCTGATGGCAGATCGCTTCACGGTTCATATTACGTTACTCCGGGTACGGTTTCCGACGTTGACAGTGTGCGTGCTTTTCCGCGCTTTCTCCAGCGCTCTGTAGAAATGGGCAAGACATCGGCAGGAATGTGCATTGAGAGGATAGCCCCGGACGGCCACAATGTGCAGCATCAGGTAGCCCTCTGCGCCACCACGGTTTTTCACCCACTAAAGGGAACGAGCAATGAACAACTTTAATCTTCACACCCCCACCCGCATTCTGTTTGGTAAAGACGCTATCGCCGATCTGCGCGCGCAGATCCCTGCTGACGCCCGCGTGCTGATCACCTACGGTGGCGGCAGCGTGAAAAAAACCGGCGTGCTGGATCGGGTTTATAGCGCGCTGGACGGTCTGGACGTGCGTGAGTTCGGCGGCATTGAGCCAAACCCGTCTTACGAAACGCTGATGAACGCGGTGAAAATTGCCCGCGAAGAAAACATCACCTTCCTGCTGGCCGTCGGCGGCGGCTCCGTGCTGGACGGCACCAAATTCATCGCGGCGGCAGCGCACTACGCTGACGGCATCGATCCGTGGCACATCCTGGAAACCCGCGGCAGCGACATTAAAAGCGCCATCCCGATGGGCTCCGTGCTGACCCTGCCGGCGACCGGCTCTGAATCCAACAAGGGCGCAGTGATCTCCCGTAAAACGACCGGCGACAAACAGGCCTTTATGAACGAACACGTTCAGCCCGTATTCGCCATTCTGGACCCGGTTTACACCTACACCCTGCCTGCGCGTCAGGTGGCTAACGGCGTTGTCGACGCCTTTGTTCATACCGTTGAGCAGTACGTAACGTATCCGGTGAATGCCAAAATTCAGGATCGCTTCGCGGAAGGCATTCTGCTGACGCTCGTCGAAGACGGCCCGAAAGCGCTGAAAGAGCCGGAAAACTACGACGTTCGCGCCAACGTAATGTGGGCCGCAACCCAGGCGCTGAACGGCCTGATCGGCGCTGGCGTGCCGCAGGACTGGGCGACCCACATGCTGGGACACGAGCTGACGGCAATGCACGGTCTGGACCACGCTCAGACGCTGGCCGTTGTGCTGCCTGCCCTGTGGAACGAAAAACGCGACACCAAGCGCGCCAAGCTGCTGCAGTACGCCGAGCGCGTGTGGAACATCACCGAGGGTTCTGACGATGCGCGTATTGATGCCGCCATCGAAGCAACCCGCAGCTTCTTTGAAGGTCTGGGCGTGCCAACGCGTCTGTCCGGCTACGGCCTGGACGGCAGCTCCATCCCTGCCCTGCTGGCAAAACTTGAAGAGCACGGCATGACCCACCTGGGAGAGCACGGCGACATTACGCTGGACGTGAGCCGTCGCATCTACGAAGCGGCGCGCTAAGCGTTTTTGCCCTCCCGACTTTCGTTTTTTGACATTTCGTCCAGACTTAATGCACACCCCATCGCCGGAGGAACCCTCCGGCGATGCGCACCTGAAGGAGGAAAAATGGCAAACCAAACCGTAATCAAGCTGCAGGACGGCAACGTGATGCCCCAGCTGGGGCTAGGTGTATGGAAAGCCGGTAACGACGAGGTCGTCTCCGCCATTCATAAAGCCCTGGAAGTCGGCTATCGGTCCATTGATACAGCTGCCGCATACAAAAACGAGGGCGGCGTGGGTAAGGCACTTGCCAGCGCTGGTGTCCCCCGCGATGAGTTATTCATCACAACTAAACTGTGGAACGACGATCAAAAGCGCCCCCGCGAAGCCCTGCAGGAGAGTCTGGAAAAGCTCCAGCTCGATTTCGTCGATCTCTGGCTGATGCACTGGCCGGTTCCGGCTATCGATCACTACGTTGATGCCTGGAAAGGGATGATTGAACTGCAGAAAGAGGGGCTGGTGAAAAGCATCGGCGTCTGTAATTTCCAGGTGCATCACCTGCAGCGGCTGATTGACGAAACGGGCGTAGCGCCGGTGATTAACCAGATCGAGCTTCACCCGCTGATGCAGCAGCGCCAGCTTCATGCCTGGAACGCCACGCATAAGATCCAGACCGAGTCCTGGAGCCCGCTGGCGCAGGGCGGCGAAGGGGTATTCGATCAAAAGATTATCCGCGAGCTGGCGGATAAATACGGTAAAACCCCGGCGCAAATCGTCATTCGCTGGCATCTGGACAACGGACTGGTGGTGATACCGAAATCGGTCACGCCGTCGCGCATCGCCGAGAACTTCGACGTCTGGGATTTCCGGCTGGATAAAGATGAGCTGGGTGAGATTGCGAAGCTGGATAAGGGCAAGCGGCTCGGGCCGGATCCGGACCAGTTTGGCGGTTAATCGCGTAAAAAAGCCGGGTGGCGGCTTCGCCTTACCCGGCCTACGTGTCGAAATAAAAAACCCCGGCTTGCCGGGGTTTTTTATTTACGCTTTGCGCTTCACGGGCTTTTTCGCACTGGAATTACCGTTTGAACGCTGATGCACAATCGGCGTGTGCTTGGTCAGCGCCGGGCGCGTATTGCGGTTCTGGCGACGCGCTTCGCGCATCTCATCCAGCGTCGGGGCCGGTACCAGGCAGTCGCGGCGCGAGCCGATCAGGTGTTTTTTACCCATCTCTTCCAGCGCCTGACGGATCAGCGGCCAGTTTTTCGGATCGTGGTAACGCAGCAGCGCCTTGTGCAGACGACGCTGTTTATCCCCTTTCGGCACCACCACCTCTTCACTCTTGTAGCCAATCTTACTCAGCGGGTTCTTGCCGGTGTAATACATGGTCGTCGAGTTGGCGAGCGGTGACGGATAGAAGTTCTGCACCTGATCCAGGCGGAAGCGACGCTGCTTCAGCCACAGCGCCAGGTTCACCATGTCCTCGTCGCGCGTGCCCGGGTGGGCGGAGATAAAGTACGGGATCAGATACTGCTCTTTACCCGCCTGCTTCGAGTAGGTATCAAACAGCTCTTTAAAGCGATCGTAGCTGCCCATGCCCGGCTTCATCATTTTCGACAGCGGGCCTTCCTCGGTGTGCTCCGGCGCAATCTTCAGATAGCCGCCGACGTGGTGCGTCGCCAGCTCTTTGATGTAGCGCGGATCTTCCACGGCGATGTCGTAACGTACCCCGGAAGCGATGAGGATCTTCTTGATGCCCTTCAGGTCACGCGCGCGGCGGTAGAGGTTAATCGTCGGCTCGTGGTTGGTGTCCATGTGCTCGCAAATGCTCGGGTAGACGCAGGAGAGGCGACGGCAGGTTTGCTCCGCGCGCGGCGACTTGCAGCGCAGCATGTACATGTTCGCGGTTGGGCCGCCGAGGTCGGAAATCACGCCGGTAAAGCCCGGCACCGAGTCGCGAATCGCTTCGATCTCATTGATGATCGAATCTTCAGAGCGGCTCTGAATAATACGACCTTCGTGTTCGGTAATGGAGCAGAACGAGCACCCGCCGAAGCAGCCGCGCATGATGTTGATTGAGAAGCGGATCATCTCATACGCCGGGATACGGGCGTTGCCATAGGCCGGGTGCGGCACGCGCTTGTACGGCAGCGCAAAGACGCTGTCCATCTCTTCGGTGGAGAGCGGAATCGCCGGTGGGTTGATCCAGATGAAGCGCTCGCCGTGCTTCTGCATCAGGGCGCGGGCACAGCCCGGGTTAGTTTCATGGTGCAGAATACGGGACGCGTGCGCGTAGAGCACCTTATCTGCTTTCACCTTCTCGTAGGACGGCAGCAGCACGTAGGTTTTTTCCCACGGCTTCGGGCGCGGCGGCTGCACGACGATAGCCTTCGCTTCCGCTTTTTTCGGCTCAACCGGCTTGTTATCGGCACACGGCAGATCTTCGCCGTACGGGTGCGGGATCGGGTCGATTTTGCCCGGCATATCAATGATGCGGGAATCCACCCCGCTCCAGCCCGGCAGCGCCTCTTTCACCATGATGGCGGTATTGCGCACGTCGCGGATGCTGCTCACCGGTTCACCCTGCGACAGACGGTGCGCCACTTCCACCAGCGGACGCTCGCCGTTACCGTAAATCAGCATGTCGGCTTTGGAATCCACCAGCACCGAGCGGCGAACGGTATCTGACCAGTAGTCGTAGTGCGCGGTGCGGCGCAGGCTCGCCTCGATGCCGCCCAGGATCACCGGCACGTCTTTCCAGGCTTCTTTACAGCGCTGGGTATAGACCAGGGTCGCGCGGTCTGGGCGTTTACCCGCCACGTTATCCGGCGTGTAGGCGTCGTCATGGCGCAGCTTACGGTCGGCGGTATAGCGGTTGATCATCGAGTCCATGTTGCCTGCGGTCACGCCGAAAAACAGGTTCGGTTTACCCAGACGCATAAAGTCGTCTTTGCTGTTCCAGTCAGGCTGGGAGATGATCCCCACGCGGAAGCCCTGCGCTTCAAGCATACGGCCACAGATGGCCATACCGAAGCTCGGATGGTCAACGTAGGCATCGCCCGTGACCAGAATGATGTCGCAGCTGTCCCAGCCCAGTTGGTCCATCTCTTCACGGGACATCGGCAGGAACGGCGCCGGTCCAAAGCAGGCCGCCCAGTACTGGGGCCAGGAGAAGAGGTCACGATCCGGCTGGATCAGGGAAATTGCGCTCATAATGCTTCCGAAGAAAAAATAGACAAAAGGAGCGGGATTATACGCTGGATCAATGTGGGAAATGAAGGGGTATTATGCGGGCTGTTGCCCTCTCCCACAGGGAGAGGGAGAAAAGCATTTTACGGTGCCGGATTCACCAGCATCTGCCCCACGGAGCCCCTGTCCATCATCTCCAGCGTCTGGCTGTGGAACAGGAACGGGAAGTGCGGCCACGAAGGCTGACCGTAGTAGACGAGCAGTTCAACCTGACCGTCCACCCAGACGGTATCTTTCCAGCCGCGATCTTCCGGGAACGGCATCGCGCCGTTGACGTTGCGGATCAGGAATGACACCCCTTCAATATGGAACGACTGCGGCATATCAGAACGCACCGTCCAGCGCTCCCAGGTGCCCTGCTGCGCGGTAATGTCGATACGGTTGACGTCCCACAGCGCGCCGTTGATCCCCGGATCGTCACCCAGGCTGATATCACGGCTGCGCACCGGCGAGCCACTCATGATCTCCTGCGGCAGCAGACGCATTGGCAGGCTATCGGTTACCAGCGGCAGCAGACCGGTCGGGCGCAGGGTCAGCACCAGGGTCGAGACAAGTATGCTCGACGGTTCAAAGAACCCGCGAATACGGTCAACAATGCTCGCCGCTTCACCGCAGGTCAGCGACACTTCATCCCCGTTGGTCATATCCACAAGAATTTCGCGACGTTCACCCGGCGAGAGCGCCAGCTGTTTGACGGAAACCGGCGCCGGTAAAAAGCCCTGGTCGCCGGAAATCACGTGCAGCGGACGACCATCGCTCATTTGCAGCTGATAGCGGCGCGAGTTGGAGGCGTTGAGCAGACGCAGGCGCACCCAGCCGCGCGAGACCTCGACATACGGGCTTTGCGCGCCGTTGACCAGCAGCGTATCGCCGACGAAGCCGCCGCTGCCCGGCTCGCTGTATTCCGGCGTACCGAAATTATCCAGACGTTTGTCCTGGATGATAATAGGGAAGTCATCCACGCCGTAGTGGTTCGGGATCGGCAGGGATTTGCTGACCTCATCTTCCACCAGCCACATGCCGGCCAGGCCGTTATAGACCTGCTGCGCCGTGCGGTTAGGCGTGTTGGCGTGATACCACAGGGTTGCCGCGCTCTGGCGAATCGGCAGAACGGGCGCCCAGTCGGCGCTGGGTGACATCATTCGCGCCGCGCCGCCAATCAACGGGCCAGGCACCTGTAAGCCGCTGATGGTCATGGCGACATTTTCAGGGGTGCGGTTACTGTAGATGAGCTTAACGTCATCGCCATTCCACACGCGTATGGTCGGCCCAAGATAACGTCCGTTAATACCCCAGACCGGCGCACGCGTCCCCTGGGTGAACGACCAGTGGCTGCGCTGCAGCGTCAGGAAAAGCGGCTGACCGCGACGAGATTCAATTAATGGCGGAATGGGCAGCGGCTGTTGCTGCCCGGCGGCGCTGGCTGTCAGCGGCATCGCACCCGCACAAAGGGCGATCCCGGAAGCCTGAATAAACTGACGCCGACTGAGTGACATATAAGCTCCATCTGAAACGACTAACAACGCGGGAATTCGTTTTCCCTTCAACGCCGGATTAAATCTTACCGGCGGCTTCTCTCTCTGCGACTTCTTTGTCGAGCTGCGCAATATGCTGAGCCATCAGCTCACGGCAGTGCGCTGCCAGCTCGCGCACCTGATCTTTACCGTATTTGCTGGTATCGACGGGTGGCAGCATTTCGACAATCACCAGCCCGTTATTCAGGCGGTTAAGATTAATCTTATTCGAAGTATTGGAAACGCACACGGGAATAATTGGAACACCTGCCGCAATTGCGGCATGAAACGCACCGGTTTTAAACGGCAGCAGGCCGCGACCGCGGCTGCGCGTTCCTTCCGGGAACATCCAGATTGAGATTCTGCGCTTTTTAAAATGATTCACCACTTCCGCAATGGTGCTGTGCGCTTTTGCGCGGTTGTTACGGTCGATCAGCAGGTTACCGGTCAGCCAGTACAGCTGGCCAAAAAACGGGATCCACAGCAGGCTTTTTTTCCCTACCGTCACGGTCGGCGGCAAAACGATATTTGCGGCGGTCACCATATCGTAATTGTTCTGATGGTTAGCGATATAGATGGCGTTACCGAAATTCTCCGCCCCTTCAGGCAGACGTTTTTCAACTTTCAGTCCAAAAAGCGGCGCAAGGCGACCGAACATATGGCCGAAGGTGGCAACATGCTTAGGATTACGCGGACTGAACAGGCAATAGATGCAGCCGAAAATACAGACCAGAATGCAGTAGATAACGGTAAGAATAAGACGAACAATATATAGCATAGCGACCTCTGAAGCCCCAACAGCTGACAATTATACTTCACCTGTGGCCAGGTAAGGACTTTATTACGAGCGCGTATTGTTAATCGCAACGCACGAATTAACAACGATTTTACGGGAAATTTTATTGAAATTCCCCCTCCGGGCAGAGGGGGATATCACGACATTACTCTTCGCTGTCACCCGCAGCGCTGCGTGCAGGAGAGTCAATCTCCACGCGGTCGATGCGCTGCAGGCCGCGCATCAGCGAGCCACGGCGACCGCGCTCACCCACCACTTTCTGCAGCTCTTCCGGACGCAGCTTGATCTTACGCTTGCCGACGTGAATGGTCAGCGTGCTCTGCGGCGGCAGGAGGAAGAGGTGCGCCAGGCCATCTTCGCCTTTCGCGGCTTCCGCCGACGGGATGTTGATGATCTTGTTGCCCTTGCCTTTCGACAGCTCCGGCAGATCGCTGACCGGGAACATCAGCATACGTCCGGCGGTAGTGATCGCCAGCAGCATGTCGCTTTCGTTCTCAATCACCAGCGGCGCCATTACGTGGGCGTTGTCCGGCAGGCTAATCAGCGCCTTACCGGCACGGTTACGGGAGACCAGGTCGTTAAAGGTACAGATAAAGCCGTAGCCCGCATCGGAGGCCAGCAGCAGCTTCTGGTCATCGGCTTCCATCAGCATATGGTCAACCGTTGCGCCCGGCGGCAGCGTCAGCTTGCCGGTGAGCGGTTCGCCCTGCCCGCGCGCGGAAGGCAGCGTGATCGGGTCGATGGCGTAGCTGCGGCCGGTGGAATCGATAAACGCCACCGGCTGGTTGCTCTTGCCTTTCACCGCCGCTTTGAAGCTGTCGCCCGCTTTGTAGCTCAGCCCCGGCGCGTCGATATCGTGGCCTTTGGCGCTACGCACCCAGCCGCTCTGCGACAGAACAATGGTCACCGGCTCGGACGGCTGCATGTCGTGCTCGTTCATCGCCTTCGCTTCTTCGCGCTCGTGCAGCGGAGAACGACGGTCGTCGCCGAACGCGTCTGCATCGGCCTGCAGCTCTTTCTTCAGCAGGGTGTTCATCTTGCGCTCGGACGCGAGGATCGCCTGCAGCTGATCGCGCTCTTTTTCCAGCTCGTTCTGCTCGCCGCGGATCTTCATCTCTTCCAGTTTGGCAAGATGGCGCAGCTTCAGTTCGAGGATCGCTTCGGCCTGGGTTTCGCTGATGCCAAAGCGCGACATCAGCGCCGGCTTCGGCTCGTCCTCGGTACGGATGATCTCAATCACTTCGTCGATATTGAGGAACGCCACCAGCAAACCTTCAAGGATATGCAGGCGCTTAAGCACTTTCTCCAGACGATAGTTCAGACGACGGCGTACCGTATCGCGGCGGAACGTCAGCCATTCGGTGAGGATCTCCAGCAGGTTTTTCACCGCCGGGCGCCCGTCGAGGCCAATCATGTTCAGGTTGATGCGGTAGCTTTTTTCCAGATCGGTGGTGGCGAACAGATGGTTCATCACCTGCTCCATGTCCACGCGGTTCGAGCGCGGCACGATCACCAGACGGGTCGGGCTCTCGTGGTCGGATTCGTCGCGCAGGTCGTCCACCATCGGCAGCTTTTTATTGCGCATCTGGGAGGCAATCTGCTCCAGCACTTTAGCACCGGAAACCTGATGCGGCAGCGCGGTGATCACCACTGCGCCGTCCTCTTTGTTCCACACCGCGCGCATGCGCACGGAGCCGCGACCGTTCTGGTAGATTTTGCGAATTTCCGCGCGCGAGGTGATGATTTCGGCTTCGGTCGGGTAGTCCGGCCCCTGCACGATATCCAGCAGCTCGTCCAGCGAGGTTTTCGGCTGCTCGATCAGGGTAATGGCGGCTTTCGCCACCTCACGCAGGTTGTGCGGCGGAATGTCCGTCGCCATACCGACGGCGATACCGGTGGTGCCGTTCAGCAGGATGTTCGGCAGACGCGCAGGCAGCATCTTCGGCTCCTGCATCGTACCGTCGAAGTTTGGCACCCAGTCAACGGTTCCCTGACCCAGCTCGCCCAGCAGCACTTCGGCATATTTAGAGAGGCGGGATTCGGTATAACGCATCGCCGCGAAGGATTTTGGATCGTCCGGCGCACCCCAGTTCCCCTGCCCGTCCACCAGCGGGTAGCGGTAAGAGAACGGCTGCGCCATCAGCACCATCGCTTCATAACAGGCGCTGTCGCCGTGCGGATGGTATTTACCCAGTACGTCACCGACGGTACGGGCGGATTTCTTGAACTTGGCGGTGGCGTTCAGCCCCAGTTCGGACATCGCATAGACGATGCGGCGCTGAACGGGCTTCAGGCCATCCCCGATAAACGGCAACGCCCTGTCCATGATGACGTACATGGAGTAGTTCAGGTAGGCGTTTTCCGTGAATTCATGTAGCGCGAGGCGCTCTGCCATATCGCTCATTACGTGTGATTCCTCAACTCAGAAACCGAAGGGTTTCAGGCAATATTGCCGCAGATACTACCTCATCTGATGAATTGAGTCACAAAGAAAAAGGGCCGCACAGGCGGCCCTTTCCGGGTTATTTGTTCAGCTTAATAACCTGCTTCACGTCGATTTCAAACTCGTTCCAGTCTTTATCGACTTTACCCTGCAGTTCAACTTTATCCTGCGGAGTGACGGTCACGCCGTTCCAGCGCTTGTGGTCAATCTCAACGACCACCGTGCCGGACTCATCGCGGAAGGTGTAGCGGTCATCGGACAGGCGCTCGGTAATGTTCCCGCGCAGCTTCACCCAGGCATCGTCCTTCAGGTCTTTCACTTTTGCCGCGGTGGTGAGGTTGGCGTTGTTATCGACAAAACCGCCCTGCTGAGTTTGCGTCTGGGTCTGTGTGGCCGATGGGCCAGTAAAACCGCCCTGAGCAGCAAAGACCGGCGCGGTGGTCATCATCATGATGGCAGCAATTGCAGCGAATTTTTTCATCTTCATCTCTCCCTTTAATGTCGTTTCGCAATCCATTTAACAGGGTAATCCTTAACAACTTCTTAAGGGAAAAATTTATTTATTATTGCTGTACAGCAGGCGCTTGCAGAGGGTTTACTGACGGCATCAAGGAGGGAACATGCGCATTTTACTGGTAGAAGACGACAGGTTAATCGGCGACGGTATCAAGGCGGGGTTAAGCAAAATGGGCTTTAGCGTGGACTGGTTTACCGACGGTAAAACCGGTCAGGCCGCGCTCTCTTCTGCACCCTATGATGCCGTGGTGCTGGATCTGACGCTGCCGGAAATTGACGGTCTGGAGATCCTGCGCGCGTGGCGCGAAAGCGGGCGCAGCGAGCCGGTATTAATTCTGACGGCGCGGGATGCGCTGAACCAGCGCGTCGAGGGGTTGCGTCTGGGCGCGGATGATTATCTCTGTAAGCCGTTCGCGCTGATTGAAGTGGGTGCCCGCCTGGAAGCGCTGGTCCGCCGCAGCCACGGGCAGGCGCGTAGCGAGCTACGTCACGGGAAGGTCACGCTCGATCCGACCCGTCTCGTCGCCACGCTGGACGGTGAACCGCTGGCGCTCAAGCCGAAAGAGTTCGCGCTGCTGGAGCTGTTAATGCGTAACGCGGGCCGGGTGCTGCCGCGAAAGCTGATCGAGGAAAAGCTTTATACCTGGGACGACGACGTCTCCAGCAACGCCATCGAGGTTCACGTCCATCATTTACGCCGCAAGCTTGGCAGCGAGTTTATCCGCACCGTGCACGGCATCGGCTACACCCTGGGTGACGCATGAAGCTGAGCCTGAAACTCCGCCTGACGCTGCTCTTCCTGCTGCTCTCTCTGGCAGCCTGGTTTGCCGCCAGTCTTGTCGCGTGGCAGCAAACGACGCATAAGCTCGACAAGCTGTTCGATACCCAGCAGATGCTGTTTGCTAAACGGCTGCTGACGATGGATCTGGACGAGATCCGCGCTCCCGAGCGGATGCGCGAGATCCCGAAAAAAGTGAAGCATGGTCGTCTGGACGATGACGCGCTGGCCTTCGCCATTTACGCCGCCGACGGCAAAATGATCCTCAACGACGGCGAAAACGGGCGCGATATCCCGTACCACTATCGCCGCGACGGGTTCGATAACGGGCAGCTGCAGGGCGACAACGACGAATGGCGCTTTTTATGGCTGACTTCACCCGACGGGAAGTACCGCGTGGTGGTCGGCCAGGAGTGGGAGTACCGCCAGGAGATGGCGCTGGACGTGGTCAGCTCGCAGCTTACGCCGTGGCTGGTGGCGCTACCTGTAATGCTGCTGTTGCTGATCCTGCTGTTGAGCCGTGAACTGAAGCCGTTGAAAAAGCTGGCGCAGACCCTGCGCTCCCGCTCGCCGGATGCCACCGATAACCTGCCGACGGAGGGTGTACCCACAGAGGTGCGTCCCCTGCTCGACGCGCTGAATCATCTCTTTGCACGCACCCAGGAGATGATGACCCGCGAGCGCCGCTTTACGTCCGACGCCGCCCACGAGCTGCGCAGCCCGCTGGCGGCCCTGAAGGTGCAAACTGACGTGGCGCAGCTCTCTCATGACGATCCGCAGGCGCGGGAAAAGGCGCTGACGCAGCTGCATGCGGGCATCGACCGCGCCTCCCGGCTGGTGGATCAGCTCCTCACGCTGTCGCGTCTGGACACGCTGGATAACCTTGACGATGTCGAACCGATTATCCTGGCCGACTTGCTGCAGTCGGCCGTGCTGGATATCTGGCATCCGGCGCAGCAGGCGGGCATTGATGTTCGCCTGAACATCCATGCACCAGAGGTTACACGCACGGGCCAGCAGCTGCTCCTGAGCCTGCTGGTGCGCAACCTGCTGGATAACGCGATTCGCTACAGCCCGCGCGGCAGCGTGGTGGACGTGACGCTGGACGCGCGTAGCTTTACCGTGCGCGACAACGGTCCGGGCATTTCACCTGACGCGCTGGCGCGCATCGGTGAGCGCTTTTATCGTCCGCCGGGTCAGGATGCCACGGGCAGCGGACTGGGATTATCCATCGTCAAACGCGTCGCCGCCCTGCACGGGATGCGCGTTTCGCTGAGCAATGCCCCTGAAGGCGGGTTTGAAGTGAAGGTCAGCTGGTAAGGGATTATTGCGTTTAATGCAAAAGACTTTGCACATTTTGCTCATTTTACCGCACCGTCCTCGCGCGTAGAATACTCGCCATACTCTCATCATCGAGGACAAATAATGAGCAACATTCTGATTATCAACGGTGCAAAAGAATTTGCGCACTCTAAAGGCCAGCTGAATGACACCCTGACCGAGGTCGCGGACGGTTTTCTGCGCGACGCCGGGCATGATGTTAAGGTCGTGCGCGCGGACAGCAACTACGACGTGAAAGCCGAAGTGCAGAACTTCCTGTGGGCAGACGTGGTGATCTGGCAGATGCCAGGCTGGTGGATGGGCGCGCCGTGGACCGTGAAAAAATACATGGACGACGTGTTCACCGAAGGTCATGGCTCACTGTATGCCAGCGATGGCCGCACCCGCTCTGACGCCTCCAAAAAATACGGCTCAGGCGGCCTGATTCAGGGCAAAAAATATATGCTCTCCCTGACCTGGAACGCGCCAATGGAAGCCTTCACCGAGAAAGATCAGTTCTTCGAAGGCGTTGGCGTTGACGGCGCGTACCTGCCGTTCCACAAGGCTAACCAGTTCCTGGGCATGGATCCGCTGCCGACCTTTATCGTCAACGACGTGATTAAAATGCCTGACGTCCCGAGCTATATCGCAGAATATCGCAAGCATCTCGCGGAAATTTTTGCTTAACTGGTAGCCTGGAATTAAAGGAGTAGTAAACATGCTTACCGTTATCGCAGAAATCCGTACTCGTCCAGGTCAACATCACCGTCAGGCGGTGCTGGATCAGTTCGCGAAAATTATCCCGACCGTACTGAAAGAAGAAGGCTGCCACGGCTACGCGCCGATGGTGGATGCCGCCACTGACGCCAGCTTCCAGGCGACCGCGCCAGACTCGATCATCATGGTTGAGCAGTGGGAAACCGTCGCGCATCTTGAAGCGCACCTGCAGACCCCGCACATGAAAGCGTGGAGCGACGCGGTGAAGGGTGACGTGCTGGAAACCCACATCCGCATTCTGGAGCAAGGGGTTTAAGTTCGTGGCATTTGCCGGGTGGCACTGCGTTTACCCGGCCTACAAAACCTGAACCGTAGGCCCGGTAAGCGCTAGCGCCACCGGGCTTTGTTTTAGCTGCTTTTCTTCCCCGGTTTTAACCCACGGTGTAACTCGTTGATGCGCTTCATCGACTTAATGGTGCGCTGCGGCTCGGTGGAGGCCACGGATAAAATAATCATCTCCAGACACAGCAGCACCGTGCCGTGGAGCGGTATTTTGCCTTTTTCGCCGCCGCGCGGAACGTGGATCACCACGCTGGCCTCCTTGCTGAAGCGCGAATCGAGGGCGTTGGTTAGCAGGATAGTTGGAATGCCCAGACGTTTTGCTTCACGCAGCGTGGTTTGCCCCTCCCGGTGCGCGGATTTCTGCGCCATCATCACCAGCACGTCGCCGCGCTGAAGCGCAATCAGCTGCTCGGCAAGCCCTATCCCGGTACGGTTAAGCGGCGTGGCGGGTAACCCCATGCGGCTGAAAAGCCTGGCGGTATACTCGGCCAGAATGCCGGAGGCGCCAATGCCAAATATGGCGACCTGCCTCGCCTGCGCCAGCAGAGAGACCGCCTGGGCCATCGCGTAGCGGTTGTGAGGCTCGGATAACACCTCGCAGGTGTGTTGATGCCCCTCCAGCACGAAATCAATGCTCGCGTTGACGTCGCTGGCGAGCGTATTCACCGTGGTGGACATCTTTTCGCTGGAGGTGACCACCGGACCAAACCACTGCTCCAGCGTCTGCTTGAGATCGCGCAGCCCGGCGAAACCCAGCGCCTGAATGGCGCGGACCACCGTGGCGTCCGAGGTTTTCAACAGCGTCGCAATCTCCATTGCGGTCTGTTCCATCACCGCTTCGCGGTTGTCGTGGATATAGCGTGCGACCTGCAGCAAACGCGGCGTCAGCTGATGCGCGCGGGCGCGAAAGCGGTCGCCGTAGACATCCACGCGTCCTTTCTCTTTGCGGATCACCGTGTCGCCTCCGGCAGCGGGCGCCCGGCAATCTGCGACTGCACCTGTGCGGCCATCAGCCCTAACGAGGCAAACGAATTCGAGATGGCATCTTCACGCGAGATCAGCACGTAGTGCCCGGTTCGGCAGGCATTCAGGAACTGACACCAGCCCGGCATGACCGCATCCATCGCCGCCAGCTCGTCCTGCGGTTTACCGCCCGTATCCCCGCGCCAGGTGGCGAAGACGAAATCGGCATCCAGCTCCGGCAGGCGCTCGGCGCTGACGTCAATCCGCCCCCCTTCCGGAATAGACTCAATCAGCGGCGGGAAGGTGAACCCGGCATCACGCAGCACGCGGCCCAGCGAGTGGTAGCTGTGCATAGCGTTAATCTTTCCCTGATTCGCCTGAATCACGGACACGGTCACCTTGCGGGTATCAATAGTCGCCTTCAGCGCCTTAATCTGCTCCTGATAGCGCCGCTCCAGAACCTTGAGCCGCGCCTGCGTTCCCGTCAGCTGAGCCAGCTTGCGGTAGATCTCCGGCGCGCCGCCGTCGAGATGATCGATGCTCACCGTCGGGGCAATTTTTTCCAGCTGTTCCACCGGGGTGTTGCGGGTCGGCTCGGTAACGATGAGGTCAGGCTTTGCGGCGGCGATGGCTTCAATGTCGATATCGGCCGTGCCGATAAACGTAATGTCGGAATTATCGAAGTCGACGCCGGTCAACATGCCGCTGGAGCGCAGAAAGTGGCTGCCGTCCGGCCGCGTGCGGCCATGGCTTGCCACCGGCGGAACGCCTAGCTCAATCAGCGGAATGGTGATATCCAGATCGTGTAAGGAGACAATCCGTTTTGGATGAACCGGCACCACCACTTTTCGGTTCAGATCGTCAGTAAACGTCTGCGTAGGCTCCGCCGCACTCACCGCGAACCCCACCAGCAACAGCATCGAAAACACTACGCGCATTATAGTCCCCTAAAATCTGTCCCGACGCTGCCAGAGCAGCAGCAGGAAAAACGGTCCGCCAATCAATGAAATCACAATTCCCGCCGGCAGCTGCAGCGGGAGAAAAGCCAGACGCCCGACGTTATCCGCCAGCAGCACCAGCAGCGCGCCCAGCGCGGCGCTTCCCGTCAGAAGCGCGGTTTGCCCACCGCGCAGCAGCAGGCGCGCCATATGCGGGGCAATCAGCCCGACGAAGCCAATACTGCCCACGCAGGAGACGCAGGCCGCCGTCAGCACCACCGGCGCAAGAACCCGCAGCAGCGCCAACCGGGTTGTGCGCACGCCAAGGCCCGCGGCGGCCTGATTGCCAAGCAACGCCACGTCCGCTGCCCGCGCGGTAAACAGCAGCAGCGCAAACGCGGGGGCCGCCCAGAGCGCGGCTAGCCCCACCAGCGTCCAGTTGGCCGCATGCAGGCTTCCCGCCAGCCACAGCATCGCCGTCTGCACGTCCCGCACGTCGGCGGTGGTGATAAAGACGCCCATTGCCGCGGCAAAGGCCCATGACACGCCGATGCCTATCAGGATAAATCGCGGGCGCGAGATATCGCGCGCCAGGGCGATGACCAGCAGCGCGGTAAGCAGCCCGCCGGCCATGCCGACCAGCGGACGCCAGGCCAGGCCCAGCGCCGGAAACTGAAAAATCAGCAGCAGTACCGCCGCGCTACAGCCCTCCTTTACGCCGATAAGCCCGGGGTCAGCCAGGCCATTGCGGGTGATGGACTGCATCGCCGCCCCCGCCATACCGAGCATCGCCCCACACAGCACCGCCATCAGCAGGCGCGGCAGGCGGATATCCATCACGATGTAGCGCGTCTCCGCCGTCACGCTCTCAGGAGAAAACAGCGCGCGCCCGATGGCGGAGGTGGGAATGGGCAGAGAACCGTGCGTCAGGCCAAAGCCCAGCAGGCTTAGCGCCACCAGCGCTAAAAGGGTCAGGCACGCCAGCGCCCGCGGGCGAACCAGCGTCGATACACGGCCAATTCGGATCGCGCGGAATCCGGCCCGGTTCATTTGAACATCCTCGATGCCATAAAGATGAACACGGGCGCGCCGACCAGGGCCGTCATAATGCCGGTTGCCAGCTCCCAGGGCGTAAATAGCGTGCGGGCGGCGATATCCGCCAGCAGCAGAATCAGCGCGCCACACAGGGCAGACAGCGGCACCATCACCCGTAAATCGACCGACACCAGACGGCGAATAAGCTGCGGCACGACCAGGCCGATAAAGCCAATCGGCCCGGCGACAGAGACGGCCGCACCGCAGAGCAGCGCGATGGCCAGCAGGGCGAGCAGGCGGGTTTTCAGCAGCGACACGCCAAGCCCCTGCGCCATTCGGTCTCCCAGCGCCAGCATGTTGAGCGAGGGCGACAGCACGATGGCGAGAGCAAAACCGGCGGCTGCAGCCCAAAGGGCGCTCTGGAGCGTCTGCACGCTGACTCCGGCCAGGTCCCCTGCCAGCCAGGTGCGCATGGCGAGCAGCGTCTGTTCATCGAGAAGTAACACCGCGGCGGTAATCGACGAGGCAAACGCCGACATCGCCACGCCGCACAGCGTGACCTTCATCGGCGTAAGCCCGGTGCGACCGGACGAGGAAAACAGCAGCACCAGCAAAAACAGCGCGGCGGCACCGGCGGCGGCAACGAGCGGGCGACCAAACGGCAGCGACAGCCCAAGCGCGCTGGCAATCACTACCGCCAGCGCGGCCCCGGCGTTGAGCCCCAGAATATGCGGCTCGCCGAGCGGGTTGCGGATCACGGACTGCAGCAGCACGCCCGCCACGCCGAGCGCGGCGCCCGTCACCATCGCGGCGCAGAGGCGCAGCAGTCTCAGTTTGATAATGACGCTATGGTCGAAATTGCGCGGGTCGAAATGAAAGAATGCCTCCACCACCGTCTGCAGGGCGATAAAGCGTGCGCCGATGCCCAGGTGTATAATCGCCCCCAGTACCAGCAGCAATGCGAAGATCGGGAAGGCCAGAGAGGAGCGCATCATGGCTGAACCGTGCCCTGGCGAAACGGCATAAAGAACGGCTTGCCGGTCAACGGGTTTATGGACATATGCACGTCCACATCAAACACCGCTTTGATCAGCTCCGGCGTGCAGGCATCGCCCTCATGCAATACGCCCTCAACTTTTCCCTGGCGTAAAAAGACCAGCGAATCGCCGTAGTTCACGGCAAAGTTGAGATCGTGCAGCACCACCACCACGGTACGCCCGTGCTGGCGGGTCAGGGTGTGCAGCAGTTCCAGGATCTCCACCTGATAGCGGAGATCGAGAAACGTCGTGGGCTCGTCAAGCAGGATATACGGCGTTTGCTGCGCCAGCGCCATGGCAATCCAGCAGCGCTGACGCTGGCCGCCGGACAAGCTTTCCACCGGCATCTGGGCAAACTCTGCCGTGCCGGTCAGGCGCAGGGCCTCTTCCACCGCCAGTTCGTCCTCGTCGCTCCACTGACGCATAAAATTCTGCCAGGGAAAACGCCCGCGCGAGACCAGTTCAAAAACGGTTAACCCTTCCGGCAGCAGCGGAGACTGCGGGAGAATGCCAAGCTGACGGGCGACCGCTTTGGTCGGCAGCTCGTGGATCGCCTTACCGTCGAGAACTGCCGCGCCGCCAAGCGGCTGGAGCAAACGCGCGATAGTGCTCAACAGCGTGGATTTCCCACAGCCGTTCGCCCCTACCAGCACCGTCATTTTCTGCTGAGGGATGGCAAGGGAGATATCATCAACGATGATTTTTTTCTGATAGCCCGCAGAGAGGTTCTCCAGAACCAGTCCCGGTTGTTTTGTGTTGTGAGCCACGTGAACGCCAACGTAATGAAAAACCAACAAATAAAAATAAAACTCATTCTCTTTTGAGAGTTTGACGCTGCGCCATGTAGTAGTCAAGAGAAGAAACACCCTGAAAAAACCAGGGGTAAGCCAGAGAGAAGATAAACGTATAGCGGCCAACAAAAACATTAATTTCAATTATTTAGTTATTACCCCGCTGCGCTTATACGCAGGGTTAAACGCTGTAGTCGATTTTTTCGTTTTTCCATTTACTACTACATTCGCACGTGATTGAATGATTCTCAATTACATGTTCGATGCCCGCCGTGGCTAACGGACAGACCGTAAAAGGGCAATGACTCACACATTTTTCCGCGAAACGTCATTCGCGGGATATTTCGGGATAACAGATGTAATGGCTACGTTCACACCTTCACTCTCTGGGGTAAAAGGGCGCGCGCTCTTTTCACTGCTGTTTATGGCACCGCTGGTGCAGACAGCAGGCAGCACCGCGGCTAAAGACGGTGAAACGCTTACCGTCACCGCCGATCCAACTACTGCGGCGGAGGCCACGAATGGCTACCAACCGTTGAATACCTCCACCGCGACGTTAACCAACATGCCGATGCTGGACATCCCGCAGGTGGTCAATACCGTCAGCGATAAAGTGCTGGCGGATCAGCACGCCACCACGCTGGATGAAGCGCTCTATAACGTCAGCAACGTGGTGCAGACCAACACCCTGGGCGGTACGCAGGATGCCTTCGTGCGCCGCGGATTTGGCGCAAACCGCGACGGCTCGATCATGACCAACGGCCTGCGCACCGTCCTGCCGCGCAGCTTTAATGCCGCAACCGAGCGCGTGGAGGTGCTGAAAGGCCCGGCCTCAACGCTCTATGGCATTCTCGATCCGGGCGGCCTGATTAACGTCGTCACCAAACGCCCGGAGAAAACCTTCGGCGGTTCAATTTCCGCCACCTCTTCCAGCTTTGGCGGCGGCACCGGGCAGATCGATATTACCGGCCCGATTGACGGCACGCGCCTGGCGTATCGCCTGACGGGCGAATATCAGGACGAGGATTACTGGCGTAATTTCGGCACCGAACGCAGCACCTTTATCGCTCCGTCGCTCACCTGGTTTGGCGACGATGCCACCGTGACCGTGCTCTATTCGCATCGCGACTATAAAACGCCGTTCGATCGCGGAACGATCTTCGATCTCAACACTAAAAAAGCCGTCGACGTCGATCGCAAAACCCGCTTCGATGAGCCGTTTAACGTGACCGACGGCCAGTCCGATCTCGCTCAGCTCAACGCGGAGTATCGCCTCAACAGCCAGTGGACCGCGAAGTTCGACTACAGCTACAGCCAGGATAAATACAGCGATAATCAGGCCCGCGTGATGGCCTACGATTCAAAAACCGGCAACCTGACCCGCCGCGTGGATGCGACCCAGGGCTCGACCCAGCGTATGCACACGACGCGCGCGGATCTGCAGGGGAACGTGGACATCGCGGGCTTTTACAATGAGATCCTGACCGGCGTGTCGTATGAGAATTACGATCTGCTGCGTACGGACATGATCCGCTGTAAGAACGTTAAGGATTTTAATATTTACAACCCGAGCTACGGCAGCCTCGGCAAGTGCACCACCGTCTCGGCATCCGACAGCGATCAAACCATCAAGCAGGAGAGCTACTCCGCCTACGCGCAGGACGCGCTGTATCTGACCGATAAGTGGATCGCCGTCGCCGGACTGCGCTATCAGTATTACACCCAGTACGCCGGGAAAGGCCGTCCGTTTAACGTGAACACCGACAGCCGAGACGACCAGTGGACGCCGAAGCTGGGTCTTGTTTATAAGCTCACCCCGGCGGTCTCGCTGTTTGCCAACTACTCCCAGACGTTTATGCCGCAGTCGTCCATTGCGAGCTACATCGGCGACCTGCCGCCGGAAACGTCGAATGCGTATGAAATCGGCGCTAAGTTTGACCTGTTCGACGGCATTACCGCCAACATCGCGCTGTTTGATATCCACAAGCGCAACGTGCTGTACACCGAGAGCATTGGAGATGAAACCGTCGCCAAAACCGCGGGCCGCGTGCGCTCTCAGGGCGTTGAAGTGGATCTTGCCGGATCGCTGACCGAGAACACCAACATTATCGCCAGCTACGGCTATACCGACGCGAAGGTGCTTGAAGACCCGGACTATGCGGGCAAACCGCTGCCAAACGTGCCGCGCCATACCGGCTCCCTGTTCCTGACCTACGATATTCACAATGCGTTTGCCGGGAATACCCTAACGCTGGGCGGCGGCGGGCACGGCGTAAGCCGTCGTTCCGCAACCAACGGTGCGGATTATTATCTGCCGGGCTATTTCGTGGCGGATGCGTTTGCGGCGTACAAGATGAAGCTACAGTATCCGGTGACGCTACAGGTGAACGTGAAAAACCTGTTTGATAAGACCTACTACACATCGTCCATTGCGACCAACAACCTGGGCAACCAGATTGGCGATCCGCGCGAAGTGCAGTTTACGGTGAAGATGGAGTTTTGACGTAAAAAAGCCCGGTGGCGCTAGCGCTTACCGGGCCTACGATCCATTCCCTCTCCCTGTGGGAGAGGGTTAGGATGAGGGCATCAGGCCTCAATATCCGCCATATCGCCTTTCTCCTGCAGCCAGTTACGTCGGTCTTCCGAACGCTTCTTGGCAAGGAGCATATCCATCATGGCATTGGTTTGCTGTTCGTCTTCGTCGCTGATCGTCAGCTGCACCAGGCGGCGCGTGTTCGGATCCAGCGTCGTTTCACGCAGCTGCATCGGGTTCATCTCGCCCAGCCCTTTAAAGCGCTGCACGTTCGGTTTGCCCTTCTTGCGCTTCAGCTGCTCCAGCACGCCCGCTTTCTCTTCTTCCGTCAGCGCGTAGTAAACCTCTTTGCCAAGGTCGATACGGTACAGCGGCGGCAGCGCCACGTGGACGTGACCGTTTTTCACCAGCGTTTTGAAGTGCTTCACGAACAGCGCGCACAGCAGCGTGGCGATGTGCAGACCGTCGGAGTCCGCATCCGCGAGGATACAGATCTTGCCGTAGCGCAGCTGGCTCAGATCGTCGCTGTCCGGATCGATGCCGATCGCCACCGAGATGTCGTGGACTTCCTGCGAGGCCAGCACTTCATCAGAAGAGACCTCCCAGGTATTCAGGATCTTACCCTTGAGCGGCATGATCGCCTGATATTCACGATCGCGCGCCTGCTTGGCCGATCCACCCGCCGAGTCCCCTTCCACGAGGAACAGCTCGGTACGGTTGAGATCCTGCGCGGTACAGTCTGCCAGCTTGCCCGGCAGCGCAGGGCCGCTGGTCAGCTTTTTACGCACCACTTTCTTCGCGGCACGCAGACGACGCTGGGCGCTGGAAATGGCCATTTCAGCCAGCATCTCTGCCGCCTGAACGTTCTGGTTCAGCCACAGGGTAAACGCATCTTTCACCACGCCGGAGACGAACGCCGCGCACTGACGTGACGACAGGCGCTCTTTGGTCTGACCGGCAAACTGCGGATCCTGCATCTTCACGGAGAGCACGTAGGCGCAGCGATCCCAGATATCTTCGGCCGACAGCTTCACGCCGCGCGGCAGGATGTTGCGGTATTCGCAGAACTCGCGCATCGCGTCCAGCAGCCCCTGACGCAGGCCGTTGACGTGGGTACCGCCGAGCATGGTTGGGATCAGGTTAACGTAGCTTTCGGTCAGCAGCTCGCCGCCTTCCGGCAGCCACAGCAGCGCCCAGTCCACGGCTTCGGTATCGCCGCTAAAGTTACCGACAAACGGTTTTTCCGGCAGCGTTGGCAGGCCGTTTACCGCTTCGCACAGGTAGTCGTTCAGACCGTCGGCGTAGCACCAGGTTTGTGCGGTATTGTTAACGTGATCGGTAAAGGTGATTTCCACGCCCGGACACAGCACCGCTTTGGCTTTCAGCAGGTGCGTCAGGCGAGAAACGGAAAAGCGCGGGCTGTCGAAGAAGCTTTCATCAGGCCAGAAGTGGACGCTGGTGCCGGTATTGCGTTTACCGCACGTGCCAACAACCTGCAGATCCTGCACCTTATCGCCGTTTTCAAACGCGATGTTATAGACCTGGCCGTCGCGACGGACGTTCACCTCCACGCGTTTGGACAGGGCGTTCACCACGGAAATACCGACGCCGTGCAGACCACCGGAGAACTGGTAGTTCTTGTTGGAGAACTTCCCGCCCGCGTGCAGACGACAGAGGATCAGCTCAACGGCAGGCACGCCCTCTTCCGGGTGGATATCCACCGGCATGCCGCGCCCGTCGTCGATGACTTCCAGCGACTGATCGGCGTGCAGGATAACGTCGACGCGTTTGGCATGGCCCGCCAGCGCTTCGTCCACACTGTTATCAATAACTTCCTGGCCCAGATGGTTTGGGCGCGTCGTATCGGTGTACATCCCCGGGCGGCGGCGAACCGGCTCAAGCCCGGTGAGGACCTCAATGGCATCAGCGTTATAGGTTTGCGTCATGATTTAAACTAGCAATTCGCATTGATTGTCAGTGGCTGTGCAGTCCAAGAAAATCGACAATCTGGGTGAAATGATTCTCAAAGCCCGTGAAAGCATGGTTTCCGCCTTCTTCTATAGTCTGGCGGCAGGAGGCGTAATACGCCACTGCCTGGCGGTAATCCAGCACTTCATCACCCGTCTGTTGCAGCAGCCAGATGAGATCCGGCGCCTCAAGCGGGTCGACCTGCATAACTTTGAGATCGTAAATATGGCGTGACTCTAGCACATATTGCTGGCCGGTGTAGGGGTTCTCGTTTTCGCCAAGAAAGTCCCTCAGCAGCTCAAATGGCCGAACCGCCGGATTAACCACAACGGCGGGCAGCATGAAGCATTGTGAGAGCCAGGTAGCGTAATACCCGCCCAGGGATGAACCGACCACACCGAAGGTTTCGCCGCCGTGCGCAAGCACGATAGATTCCAGCATCTCCGCGGCCTCAGCCGGGTAAGGCGGCAGCTGCGGGATAATCATCTCAACGTCGGGGTGATGCTCGCTCAGCCACTGGCGAAACTGTGTCGCTTTTGCAGAGCGCGGCGAGCTGTTGAATCCGTGCAGATAAAGGAGCGTAGACATCAATAGCCTTCTGAAGCGGTATCCGGGCGGAATTTTGCACCGGTCAAACGGCAGACTTCCGTGGTCAGCGTGCCGTCGGCATGCAGTTCCAGCCAGCGCCAGCCCGGCGCGATGGTGTCCAGCGTAAAGTTGGCGCAGTGTGGCTTAAACTGAACGCAGGTCGACGGCGTCGCCAGCATGCGGCGTCCGTTCCAGTCGAGATCCTGTTCCTGGTGAATATGCCCACACAGCAGATTTTTCACCCGCGGGAACTTCGCCAGCACGCGATCCAGCGCCGCAGAGTTGCGCAGGCTGTGCTGATCGAGCCAGCTGCAGCCCGCCGGCAGAGGATGATGATGAAGCAACAGCAGCGTGTGGCGTTCAGGTTCTGCAGCCAGTTTGGTCTCAAGCCAGTCGAGCTGAAACTCGCTTAACTCACCGTGCGGGACGCCAAATACCTGGCTGTCCAGCAGCAGGATCTGCCACTGTTCACCCGCAAAAACACATTTCGCCGGAGAAATCCCCGCATCCTGAAGAGAACTGAACATGGCAGGCTGGAAGTCATGGTTTCCCGGCAGCCAGACGCAAGGCACGCTAAAGCTCGCGATGCCTTCAGCAAAATGCTGGTAGGCCGCGGAGGACTGATCCTGCGCCAGATCGCCCGTTGCGACAATCAGATCGCATGCACGGTTTTCAGCGTGAATAGCGCTAAGCACCGCCTGATAACTCTCCCAGGTGTTGACCCCCAGTAGCGTCTCATGCTTTTCGGCAAAAAGGTGGGTATCGGTGATTTGTAATATCCTGACTGGCGCCCCACCAGCAACAGTCAGGTTCAACAGGCTTTCCAAATGGTGTCCTTAGGTAGGTTTATGACGCTAACAAACCGGAATCGCCATTGCTCCATGTGCTAAACAATATCTTAGCCAGTCGGCTAAAAACTGGTTAATTTGATGCTTTTCGTCGCGTTGATGCAACTTTTTATTCGGGTAATCATACCGCGCCTTGAAGCGAAAGATCTGCTGGCTTGAACACACTTCAGCGACCATCGCGTCGTGATAGAGGCGCACCGTCATCGACGGCAGGCTCCAGTAGCTGATGCTCGGGGCCGTTTGCTCAATCTCCACCAGCGTAGTGTAGCGCGTTGATTCTGTTATCGTTAACCGATACTGCGCGTTGCTCACCTGATAGCTTACCGTTTCGCCGGGTGCGTCGTTTCGCGGCAGCAGGCGGCGCAGCTGTGCGAAATTGGTTTCGCACAGGCGCATCATTTCTGGGAAGTCAGGCGTATAGCGCTTCATTTTTTCCACTCGTTTCGTAATGTCTGATAATGCAGCTGTAGCCATTGCAGGGCGATGACAGACGCTGCGTTGTCGATTTTCCCCTCTTCTACCCACTGATAAGCCTGTTCCCGGCTCACCACATGAACCCGAATATCTTCGTTTTCATCAGCCAGACCGTGGATCCCTTCCGCCGTCGTGGCGTCCACTTCGCCCACCATAATGGACAAGCGCTCGCTGGTGCCCCCCGGGCTTGCCAGATAGCTCAGCACCGGTTTGGTGCGGCCTACCACCAGCCCCGCCTCCTCCAGCGCCTCGCGCCGGGCGACGTCTTCAACCGACTCACCTTCTTCGATCATCCCGGCCACCATCTCCAGCAGCCACGGGCTCTCGCTCACGTCATAAGCGGCAATGCGGATCTGCTCCACCAGCACAACTTCGTCACGCACTGGGTCAAAGGGTAGCAAGACTGCCGCATGCCCGCGCTCAAAAATTTCGCGTCTGATTTCGCCGCTCATTTCCCCGTTAAACAGACGATGCCTGAAACGGTAAAGATCCATTGAAAAAAAACCGCTATAAAGCGTTTCTCGTGCAATAATTTCTACATCGTTTTTGGCGAATGTCACGGGCAACTTTTCTGGTTTTTGCATGAGTCGAGTCCTGGTAGCAATGGTGATGAAATTGTGAATTTCAAGGCTGTTTGGCTGCCGTTTGTAAGGCTATATGGTAGATTGGTGCAAATTACCGCCAGATGGCACGTAACGCCAACCTTTTGGTATGGAAGATTCTGTTAGAATCGGCAATTATTTTTTAATTAGATCAGCGCTAATACTGCTTCACAACAAGGAATGCAAATGAAGAAATTGCTCCCCATCCTTATCGGCCTGAGCCTGACGGGCTTCAGTGCAATGAGCCAGGCGGAAAACCTGTTACAGGTCTACCAGCAGGCACGTCTGGGCAACCCTGATTTACGTAAATCAGCGGCCGATCGTGATGCTGCGTTTGAAAAGATTAACGAAGCGCGTAGCCCGTTGCTGCCACAGTTAGGGTTAGGTGCAGATTATACCTACAGCAACGGTTTCCGCGACGCTAACGGCGTTAACTCCAATGCTACCAGCGCCTCACTGCAATTGACACAGACGCTGTTTGATATGTCCAAATGGCGCGCCCTGACCCTGCAGGAAAAGAGCGCGGGTATCCAGGATGTGACCTATCAGACCGACCAGCAGACGCTGATCTTGAACACCGCCACGGCGTACTTCAACGTGCTGAGCGCGATTGATGCACTCTCCTACACCGAAGCGCAGAAACAGGCGATTTACCGCCAGTTAGATCAAACCACCCAGCGCTTCAACGTGGGCCTGGTGGCGATCACCGACGTGCAGAACGCCCGTTCACAGTACGACACCGTGCTGGCCAACGAAGTGACCGCGCGTAACAACCTCGATAACGCCCTGGAATCCCTGCGTCAGGTCACCGGGAATTACTATCCTGAGCTGGCGTCTCTGAACGTGGACAGCTTTAAAACGGATAAACCGCAGGCCGTTAACGCCCTGCTGAAAGAGGCGGAAAACCGCAACCTGAGCTTGCTGCAGGCGCGTCTGAGCCAGGACCTGGCCCGCGAGCAAATTCGTCAGGCGCAGGACGGCCATCTGCCAACCCTGAGCCTGAGCGCGTCTACCGGTGTTTCTGATACGACCTATAGCGGCTCTAAAACCAATACGTCTCAGTACGACGACAGCAATATGGGTCAGAACAAAGTGGGTCTGAGCTTCTCCCTGCCGCTGTACCAGGGCGGTCAGGTCAACTCTCAGGTGAAACAGGCGCAGTACAACTTTGTTGGCGCGAGCGAGCAGCTGGAAAGCGCCCACCGCAACGTGGTGCAGACCGTGCGTTCCTCCTTCAACAACGTGAACGCCTCGATCAGCAGCATCAACGCCTATAAACAGGCCGTTGTGTCTGCACAGAGCTCTCTGGACGCGATGGAAGCGGGCTACTCGGTCGGTACACGTACTATCGTTGACGTGCTCGACGCGACTACCACGCTGTACAACGCGAAGCAACAGCTCTCCAGCGCGCGTTACCAGTACCTGATCAACCAGCTGAACATCAAACAGGCTCTGGGTACGCTGAACGAGCAGGATCTGCAGATGCTGAACAGCGCGCTGGGCAAGCCGGTCTCCACCTCACCGGACAGCGTTGCACCTGAGAACCCGGAGCAGGTTGCCGCGGTTGATAACTTCAACGGTAACAGCAACACCCCTGCTGCACAGCCTGCCGCCGCGCGTACCACCGCGCCTGCCAGCAAAGGCAATAATCCGTTCCGAAACTAAGAGCGTCATCAGGCCCACCGCGGCCTGATGCCCTCACCCCGGTCCTCTCCCACAGGGAGAGGGCGCATCTGAATCACATCCGAACGTAAGCCAACGTAAAGATCCCCCTGATTTCGCCCCTCTTCGCTTCATTTTCAACCACTCATCCTCTATCCTGAGCGTTATTACCACTGGGTCCAGGAAGACAAAGATGAAACGGACAAAATCTATAAATCACGCTTCGTTCCGCAAGAGCTGGAACGCGCGTCACCTCACCCCTGTTGCGCTGGCGGTCACGGCTGTCTTTATGCTGGCAGGCTGTGAGAAAAATGACGAAACGGTTTCGCTGTATCAAAACGCAGACGACTGCTCCGCCGCAACCGGCAAAGCCGCAGAATGTAAAACGGCTTATACGAGCGCGCTGAAAGAAGCGGAACGTACCGCACCGAAATATGCCTCACGCGAAGACTGCGTGGCGGAGTTTGGTGAGGGTCAGTGCCAGCAGGCACCGGCTCAGGCAGGCACCGCCCCTGAAAATCAGGCGCAGGCACAGTCCAGCGGCAGCTTCTGGATGCCGCTGATGGCAGGCTACATGATGGGTCGTCTGATGGGCGGCGGTGCGGGCTACCAGCAGCAGCCGCTGTTTAGCTCGAAAAACCCGGCCAGCCCGGCTTACGGTCAATATACCGATGCCAGCGGCAAAGGCTACGGCGCAGCGACCCCAGGCCGCACCGTGAACGTTCCGAAAACGGCGATGGCGCCGAAGCCAGCGACGACCAGCACCATCACCCGCGGCGGGTTTGGTGAATCGGTGGCGAAGCAGACCAGCATGCAGCGCAGTGCGACAGGTACCTCCTCTACTCGCTCAATGGGCGGCTGATCATGGAACGAGTCAGTATCACCGAGCGCCCGGACTGGCGTGAAAAAGCCACCGAGTACGGTTTTAACTTCCACACCATGTACGGCGAGCCGTACTGGTGTGAAGACGCCTATTACCAGCTCACGCTGGCCCAGGTGGAAAAACTGGAAGAGGTGACCGCCGAGCTGCACCAGATGTGCCTGAAGGTTGTGGAAAAGGTCATCGACAGCGACGAGCTGATGGCAAAGTTCCGCATTCCGAAGCACACCTGGGGCTTTGTGCGTCAGTCGTGGAAAACGAATCAACCTTCGCTTTACTCTCGCCTGGATCTGGCGTGGGACGGCAAAGGTGAACCGAAGCTTCTGGAAAACAACGCCGATACGCCAACCTCTCTGTACGAAGCGGCGTTCTTCCAGTGGATCTGGCTGGAAGACCAGGCCAATGCCGGAAACCTGCCGGAAGGCAGCGACCAGTTTAACAGCCTGCAGGAAAAGCTGATTGAGCGTTTTGCCGAGCTGCGCGAACAGCATGGCTTCAACCTGCTGCATCTCGCCTGCTGCCGCGACACGGAAGAAGACCGTGGCACGGTTCAGTATCTGCAGGACTGCGCCGCCGAAGCAGAAGTGGCGACCGAGTTCCTCTATATCGAGGATATCGGCCTGGGTGAAAAAGGTCAGTTTACGGATATGCAGGACCAGGTGATCAGCAACCTGTTCAAGCTCTACCCGTGGGAATACATGCTGCGCGAGATGTTCTCCACCAAGCTGGAAGATGCTGGCGTGCGCTGGCTGGAACCGGCATGGAAGAGCATTATTTCAAACAAAGCCCTGCTGCCGATGCTCTGGGAGATGTTCCCGAACCATCCGAACCTGCTGGCGGCGTACTTTGCGGAAGATAACCATCCGCAGCTGGATAAGTACGTCGTGAAGCCGATTTTCTCCCGCGAAGGCGCAAACGTCTCGATTATCGAAAACGGTAAGACGCTGGAAGCGGTTGAAGGGCCGTACGGCGAAGAGGGGATGATCGTCCAGGAGTTCTATCAGCTGCCGAAGTTTGGCGACAGCTATACGCTGATTGGCAGCTGGCTCATCAACGATCGGCCGGCCGGGATTGGCATTCGCGAAGATCGCGCGCTGATCACGCAGGATCTGTCACGGTTCTATCCGCACATTTTTGTGGAGTAAGTTCTGCCGGGTGGCGGCTTCGCCTGACCCGGCCTACGGTTTTGTAGGCCCGGTAAGCGTAAGCGCCACCGGGCATGTTTTCACCCTACCTGCACCGACAACATACTCAAACTGCCCATCTCAATACCATCAACCGGAATGGTAATTGGTTCCTGACCATCCCACGCACCAAGAACGTACAGCAGCGGCAGGAAGTGTTCCGCCGTCGGGTTAGAGAGCGAGCCACCTTCGTGATCCAGATAGTTCACTAACGGATGCTCCTCAGCCGGACCTTGCCACGTCAGGTTCGCTTTGACGTAGTCGTTAAACGAGGTCGCCCACGGGTATGGCGTATTCTCACCGTGCCAGCGTGCCGTGCGCAGGTTATGCACCACGTTACCGCTTGCCACCAGCATGATGCCTTCATCACGCAGGGTTGCCAGCTTGCGGCCCATCTCCAGATGCCAGGCGGCCGGTTTGGTACTGTCGATGCTCAACTGCACCATCGGGATATCCGCATCAGGATACATTTTGATCAGCACGCCCCATGAGCCATGGTCAAAGCCCCAGGCTTCTTTATCCAGCGTGACAGGGACAGGTGCCAACAAATCAACCAGCTTTTGGGCCAGCTCAGGCGAGCCGGGGGCCGGATAATGCGTGTCGTACAGCGCCTGCGGGAAGCCGCCAAAATCATGAATGGTTTTTGGCGCTTCCATGGCGGTCACGCCCGTCCCTCGGGTAAACCAGTGCGCAGACACCACCACGATCGCTTTCGGACGCGGCAGCGTCTCGCCCAGATGACGCCAGGCTCGGGTATAGACGTTGTCTTCCAGAACGTTCATTGGGCTACCGTGGCCTAAAAACAGGGCTGGCATACGGGAAGAAGTCATGGTGATATCCTTACAGAAGGTGTCAATTTAATGGTGCTACATTACGCGTAATCCGGCAAAGATGAACGCAGATAAGCGTGAAGATCATCATCAGGAAATTTGAATGTAAGGAATGTGTAAAGCCGGGGTTCCCCCCTCGCTTTGCAAGAAATGAATCATTTATATTAATGAGAATCATTATCATAAGGAGCAATGCATGTCAGTCCCCTTGATCCTGACCATACTGGCGGGCGCCGCGACCTTTATCGGTGCGATCCTCGGCGTGCTCGGCCAAAAGCCCTCTAACCGCGTACTGGCCTTCTCACTGGGCTTTGCTGCCGGGATCATGCTGCTCATCTCGCTGATGGAGATGCTGCCCGCCGCGCTGGGCACGGAAGGTATGTCTCCGCTGCTGGGTTACGGCATGTTTGTCATTGGCCTGCTGGGATACTTTGCCCTCGATCGAATGCTACCGCACGCGCATCCGCAGGATTTAATGCAGAAAAACGTGGCGCCCATGCCGCGCAATATCAAGCGCACCGCCGTGCTGTTAACGCTTGGCATCAGCCTGCATAACTTCCCGGAGGGGGTCGCGACCTACGTAACGGCCAGCAGCAATCTTGAGATGGGCTTTGGCATCGCGCTGGCGGTCGCCTTACACAATATTCCTGAAGGACTGGCCGTCGCCGGACCGGTGTATGCCGCCACGGGCTCGAAACGCACCGCGGTGTTCTGGGCGGGTATTTCCGGGATGGCCGAAATCCTTGGAGGCGTGCTGGCGTGGTTGATCCTCGGAAGTCTGGTCTCCCCCGTTGTGATGGCTGCCATTATGGCCGCGGTTGCCGGGATCATGGTTGCGCTCTCCGTCGATGAGCTCATGCCGCTGGCGAAAGAGATCGACCCGAATAACAACCCCAGCTATGGCGTACTGTGTGGCATGTCGGTAATGGGGTTAAGCCTGGTATTATTGCAGTCTGCGGGCATTGGGTGAAATGAACCAGCCTCCGTTTAATACGGAGGCTGGCTAAACATTCAGATACATATAAAAATAACCTGTCTTATCACCAACAAAATAGTTACATTAAATAATATTAAGTTATGGAAGAAATCTTAAATAAATGCGTTTTGATATTAACCATTTCATGCTTAAATAATGAGAATATGTCGACACTTATATTCAACAGACATTATAGATTAATTTAATCTTAAAATAGCTTTAAGCTGCGGTAATCGCATCCCCCCGCCTTCCTCCCGTATACTTGACATGCATCCTGAAATTAATATTCAGAGTATGAATTCGTTTGAAAAAGGATATTTTCATGTATATGGGTAAAAAAGTTCTGTTAGCCGTTGCTATGGCTGCCATCGTATCGGGTTCTGCCTTTGCTGATGACCAGGGTTCTGGCAAAATCAAATTCAAAGGTGTTGTTATTGATGCGCCTTGCAGCATCGCACCAGACAGCGTTGATAAAGAAGTCGATCTCGGTGAAGTGACCATTGCCGTTATCAACGCCAACAAAAAGTCTACCGCTGTTCCGGTTGATATCAATCTGGAAAACTGCCAGCTTGACGATCCGGCGGACGAGACTGATACGCCAATTACTAAAGTCGAAGTTACCTTCACCAGCTCAGCAACAGACTCGACGGATACCAGCCTGATGACCAACACCTACGCAAGCGGTGCGCAGAACGTGGGTGTTCGTCTTCTGGATAACACCGAAACCAACATTACGCTGGGTGCGGCTAACACAGTTGATCTGCTGGCAGGTTCCACCACTCAGACCCTGCACTTCAAAGCGTTAATGGAAGTCCTGGCAGGTAAAACCGCCACGGCAGGTCAGGTTGAAGCCACTGCCAACTATGTTCTGATGTACAAATAATAACATCATCTCACGGTATAAACCGGCTGGCATGTAATGCAGCCGGCATTCTATATTTTTCGAGTAACAGGACGATGACATACAAATTACAATGGATAATCATTATTACGTCCCTGTTAATGACGCAAACTGCCTCCGCAACTGAATTTAACATTAATGCTATTGATAAAGATCAGCGCGGTAGCGTTGACTTATCTCTTTTCAAAGATCACATAGCCGTAATTCCAGGTGACTATTTTGTTACGGTTTCCATTAATGATATTCCGCTGGCAAACGGCTGGCAGCTTCGCTGGCGAGAAATGAATAATCAGGTACAGGTCTGTATTCCATCTGAACTGGCCGACACCTTTGCTCTGCAGGACTCCATTCGCAGCGCCCTGCCAGAAAAAGAGGGATGCATTGATTTTTCATCCAGACCCGATATTAAGTTTACCTTTGACCAGGCCAGTCAGACGCTCAAGGTGACCGTCCCGCAGGCATGGCTACAGTATCGTGCCGCAGACTGGATGCCGCCATCAACCTGGGACAACGGCGTGTCTGGCGTATTGCTGGATTACAATCTGTTCGCCAGTCATTACCAGCCCAATAATGGCTCTGGCACGGATAACGCTAACACCTACGGCACCGCGGGTGCAAATATGGGCGCGTGGCGGTTGCGCAGCGATTATCAGTACACGCAAACGCATACCAGCGCCGGTTCCGAACATGATGGACGCTTTTCACGCGTTTATATGTTCCGCCCTCTGCCGTCGCTTGGGGCGAAATTAACCCTCGGCGAAACGGATTTCCAGTCTGCCATTTTTGATGCTTTCACCTATACCGGTGCATCCCTGATTAGCGATGAGCGCATGCTGCCGTGGTCGCTACGCGGTTACGCGCCGCAAATTACGGGGATAGCGCAAACCAACGCCACGGTTACCGTCAGCCTTGCCGATCGCGTGATTTACCAGAGCAAAGTCCCGCCAGGACCGTTTGTGATTCAGGATCTTAACCAGTCTGTCCAGGGGACGCTGGACGTTAAGGTGACGGAAGAAGACGGGCGCGTAAGCACCTTCCAGGTCTCTGCAGAATCGGTGCCGTTTTTAACCCGCAAAGGTCAGGTTCGCTACAAGCTGGCGACCGGGAAAGCGCGCAAGGATGCCTCGCATGACGTTGAGGATAACGCGTTTCTGAGCGGTGAGTTCTCCTGGGGGATGCTGTCACAAACCTCCCTCTATGGCGGTACGCTCGCCGATGGCGATCATTATCGGTCCGTCGCCGCCGGGATCGGACAAAACATGGAATACCTGGGCGCCCTCTCTTTTGACGTCACGCAGGCGACCAGCCAGTTGCCCAATCAGAATAGCCAGACGGGCTACAGCTACCGCTTTAACTACAGCAAGCGTTTCGATACCACAGGCAGCCAGCTGACGCTCGCCAGCTATCGCTACTCAGACCCACAATTCCTGAGCTACGCCCGTTTTCTCGATTATGACAATAACGATCGGCAGTCCGAAAAACAGACGCTCAGCGTGACCGCAAGCCAGTACATTTCGGCGTTATCGCTCAACCTCTATGTGAACATGCTGCGCCAGACCTGGTGGAACGACTCGCCTTCCACAACGGGCAGCGTGACCGCAGGCTACAACTTTGATCTGGGTCGCTGGAAAAACCTGGGCGTCACCCTGTCGTGGAGTAAAACGCATTATGAAGATGAAGCAGACGATACGCAGTTCTATCTGTCTTTGAGCGTACCGCTCGACCCCGATCATCGTTTGAATTACGACCTGCGCAACAGCGACAGCCTGAGCCAGAACGTGTCGTGGTATGACACATCAGACCGCAATAATACCTGGGGCGTTTCCGCAGGCACCGAGAGCGAGAAGTCAGACGCAGGCGCGCAGGTGAGCGGCAACTACCAGCATTATTCCCCTTATGGCGATCTGAATCTCTCCGGGAGCTATAAGGCTAATGAATACAATTCCCTGAGCGCCAGCTGGAACGGTTCGTTCACCTCGACGGCCAAAGGTGCCGCCCTGCACCGCCGCAGCTACGGTAATGAACCGCGCGTGATGGTCAGCACCGACGGCGTAGGCAACATTCCGCTGAACATGTCGCGGGATGAAACCAACCGGTTTGGCATTGGCGTTTTGCCGTCCATCTCCAGCTATTCGCCCTCCAGCGTGCAGGTCAATATGAACAACCTGCCCGATGGCGTGGACGTGGACACCCGCGTCGTCACCTCAACCTGGACGGAAGGCGCCATTGGATATCGTCAGATTGCCACACGTGCAGGCAACGATATTGCAGGCATCTTACGCACCGCTTCCGGTACGCCGCCGCTGGGCGCAGTTGTTCACCTGCTGGAAAACGATAAGCAGATTGCCATGGTCGCCGATGACGGCCACGTCTGGCTCGGTGCCGTCGAGCCAGAACAACAGTTCCGCGTGACGTGGGGAGACAATCAGCAGTGTCGCTTCGCGTTACCTTCACACCTTGAAAACAGTATGCAGTTGATACTGCCATGTCAGTAAGAAACCATGATGAAATTAACCTCACTCAAAAGCCTGTGCCTGATGCTGGTCGGCACAGCATTTACCACCCACGCGGCCGTAAACCTCGACCGTACGCGCATTGTCTTCCCGGAAAGCGACAAAGCCAGCAGCCTGAAGGTTGAAAATCAGAGCAAGGCGTTGCCTTATCTGGCGCTCTCCTGGATTGAAGATGAAAAGGGCCGCAAAGAAGACACGCATTTCATGGCGCTCCCCCCTATTCAACGCCTTGAAGCGGGTTCCGCGTCGCAGGTCAGGATCGTTAAGCAAGCGGCTACCAGCCAGCTGCCGAAAGACAGAGAATCCTTGTTCTATTTCAACCTGCGCGAAGTGCCGCCGAAAAGCAGCAGCGCCAGCGAGGAACGCAGCGTCATGCAGGTCGCGATGCAGAGCCGAATCAAGCTGTTCTGGCGTCCAAAAGCGATTACCAAAAAGCCCGGTGAGCTGGCGGAAATGCGCATGGAAATTTCAGCCAATGCCAAAGGACTGACTGTGCATAACCCCACGCCGTATTACATCACCCTCGCGTGGCTCAGTAAGAATGCGAAGACCATGCTGCCGGGCTTTGACAGCCTGATGATCGCGCCTTTCGCAACGGCAACAACCTCTACCGGTGATTACCACGGCAACTACTACAGCATCGGTTACATCGACGATTACGGTGCGCTGAAAAAAGTCGACGCGCAGTGCGCCGGAACGGCTCAATGCACGCTCACCGAACGGAAGATCGATAAAGATGCGAAAGCTCACTAACCTACTGTTTATTCTGCTAGTTTCGGTACTGCCTTTAAAAGAGGCGCTGGCGCTCGACTGCTATCTGGGTGGCTCCGGCGGTCCCGTGGAAGAAACCAAAAGCATCTCGCCGTTTGCTATCCCCAGTAATGCGCAGGTGGGTCAAAAAATTTGGGAGTCGGATGACATCAAAATCCCGGTAACGTGCGACCACAACGTTGTCGGCGGTTTTGAAAAAGAAGACATCTTCGCCTGGGTAAACCCTTATCCTGCGGCTTCGGACCCTTATTATGAGCTTGGCGTGACCTATGAAGGGATGGATTACGATGCAACCGGCCAGCCTGACGGCGTTGACACCCGGCAGTGCCTGGATAACCACAACATCCTGATTTATACCCCGGCACAGATCCGACAGATGGGATGGGAAAACCTTATTTGTTCCGGGAATGCGGATGATATCCACACCTCACGCACCTTTATCGCTCGTCTGCGCCTATACGTAAAAATCAAAGCCATGCCGCCCCACGGCTACGTCAGCTCGCTAAGTGATTACATCGTCGTGCAGTTTGACGGTAAAGGCGGGGTAAACCAGATGGCGGACGCGAAAAACCTCAAGTATCACATTACTGGTCTGCAAAACATTACCGTGCTGGACTGCGGGGCGACGTTCAGCATTTATCCTGAAAACCAGGAGATCGATTTCGGCACCTTCAGCGCCCGCGATATTGTGAATCAACAGACGCGTAAACGGACCTTTTCGGTGAAGACAACGAAGGTGCAGGATGCTCAGTGTTCAGATGGGTTCAAAATGGACTCGTCGTTTTATACGAGTGAATCGCTTACCGCCAACGATACCGCGCTGCTGATAGGCAATGGCCTGAAGCTGAGGATCCTTAACGGGACCGAGCCCTACGCCTTTAACCACTACAACGAATATGCGGATTTTACGGGCAGCACGCTGCAGTATCAGCAGGATTACACCGCTGAGCTGTCGCCGGTCGAAGGAAAAGCGATCCAGTCCGGCCCGTTCGAAACGGTGGTACTGTTTAAAATTAACTATCACTAGAAACAAAAAAGCCGGGTTTCCCCGGCTTTTTCACAGCAGCAATTTCAGCTGGCTTTGCGCTCGTGCGCCTGGCGATACTCAACCAGATCTTCAATCGTTACCACCGGCATATTATGCAGACGGGCAAAGGTGATGCACTCCGGCGCGCGCGCCATGGTGCCGTCATCGTTGGTCAGTTCACACAGCACGCCCGCAGGTTTGAAGCCTGCCAGCGTCACCAGGTCGATGGTCGCTTCGGTGTGGCCGCCGCGGGTCAGCACGCCGCCCGCCTGCGCACGCAGTGGGAAGACGTGGCCTGGACGATGCAGATCGGATGGTTTCGCACCGTCTGCAATCGCGGCACGTACGGTGGTCAGACGGTCAGCCGCAGACACACCGGTGGTCACGCCGTGCGCCGCTTCGATGGTCACGGTAAAACCGGTACCGAAGGCGCTGGTGTTGTTCTCAACCATCATCGGCAGGTCGAGCTGCTTGCGACGGTCTTCATTAATACACAGGCATACGATGCCGCTGCCGTGACGGATGGTCAGCGCCATCTGTTCAACGGTCATGTTTTCGGCGGCGAAAATCATGTCGCCTTCGTTTTCACGGTTTTCATCGTCAAGCACCATCACACCGCGGCCTTCGCGCAGTGCATCCAGTGCATGTTCAACACGTTGAGTTGAAGTGCCAAAAGAGGAAAGTAGCGTCTGATTCATGGTAAAAAAACCTCATTAACATTATGGTTACCAGAATCAGGGCAGTCTTAGGAGCGCCGTATAAGCGGCAAAAAGATAACGTGAGCGGGCCCATGCCCGACTGGATCGTTACTCTCTCCCATCCGGACTCTAACCGTCGGCCCCGGAATTACACCGGATCTGCTGACCTTTGAGTTTTCACCCAAAGCGCTCGCGGGCTTTCAGCGTCAAGCTGATTTACCGCCGGTGGGGAATTTCGCCCCGCCCTGAGAATAAGCGAGATAACTATAACGCTATTGATTATCCTGGGCAATGCATAAGCATCAAACAATTTTGTTTACCCCGGGCATGACGCGCTACAATGGACACTAACACCTTTCCATCAAGGGAAACGACAATGATTGACCCGAAAAAAATTGAGCAGATCGCGCGTCAGGTTCATGAATCTATGCCAAAAGGCATTCGTGAATTTGGTGATGACGTAGAAAAAAAAATCCGCCAGACGCTGCAGGCGCAGTTGGTTCGCCTTGATTTAGTCAGCCGCGAAGAGTTTGACGTGCAGACCCAGGTTCTGCTGCGCACCCGCGAGAAGCTGGCGCTGCTGGAACAGCGTCTGACCGAGCTGGAAAACCGTAATGCACCGGAAGAAGTGAAGCCGGCACCGGCTATTCCACCGGTGGATGATCAGGAGTAAGTGCGGCCTGTTGTGCCCGGTGGCGGCTACGCCTTACCGGGCCTACATGAACGCGTAGGTCGGGTAAGGCGCAGCCGCCACCCGACATAAAAAAACGGGCCAGATGGCCCGTTTTTTACTGACTGTCTTTCTGGATTTTCTTGATGATGTTGGTGGTTGAGCACCCGTCCTCAAAGTTGAGCACCATCACCTCGCCGCCGTTGGCCCAGACCTCTTCGCTACCCGCGATTTGCTCCGGCTTGTAATCCCCGCCTTTTACCAGCAGATCCGGCAGAATGCCGGCAATCAGGCGCTGCGGCGTGTCTTCTTCAAACGACACCACCCAGTCCACCGCTTCCAGCGCGCCGAGCACAATCATGCGCTGCTCGAGCGGGTTCACCGGACGCGTTTCACCCTTCAGGCGCTTCGTCGACGCATCGCTGTTAACCGCCACAATCAGGCGATCGCCCAGCTTGCGCGCATTCGCCAGATACGAAACGTGGCCCGCGTGCAGGATGTCGAACACGCCGTTGGTCATCACCACTTTTTCACCACGCTTGCGCGCGGCGGCGACGGCCACTTTAAGCTCGTCTTCGGTCATGACGCCAAAACCGGTATCCGCACGACCGCGCACCGCGTTTTCCAGCTCAATTGGCGAAACGGTTGAGGTCCCGAGCTTACCGACGACCACGCCCGCCGCGGCGTTGGCAAAGTAGCACGCCTCTTCCAGCGAGTTTCCTGCCGCCAGCGTCGCCGCCAGCACGCCGATCACCGTATCACCGGCACCGGTCACGTCGTACACTTCCTGCGCCTGAGTTGGCATATGCAGCGGCGCTTTGCCCGGCTGCAGCAGCGTCATCCCCTGCTCGGAGCGGGTGACCAGCAGCGCGGACAGCTCGAAATCAGCAATGATCTTCATGCCGCGCTCAACCAGCTCTTCCTCGGTTTTGCACTTGCCCGCCACCGCTTCAAACTCGGAGAGGTTTGGCGTCAGCAGGGTTGCGCCGCGATAGCGCTCAAAATCGGTCCCTTTCGGGTCGATCAGCACCGGGACGCTGGCTTTACGCGCCAGCTGAATCATCGTCTGCACGCTGGCCAGCGCGCCTTTGGCGTAGTCGGACAGCACCAGCGCGCCGATATTGCCCAGCGCCTGGTTGATACGCTCGTGCAGCGGCTCGGGATCAACGCCCTCGAAACCTTCTTCAAAGTCGAGGCGGATCAGCTGCTGGTTGCGCGACAGCACGCGCAGCTTGGTGATGGTCGGGTGTGTCGGAACAGAAACGAAGTCGCACTTCACGTTCACGTCCGCCAGCGACTTGCTCAGCGCGCGCGCCGCATCGTCGATGCCGGTCAGGCCCACCAGACGCGACTGCGCGCCCAGAGAGGCAATGTTCATCGCCACGTTTGCCGCGCCGCCGGGACGCTCTTCAATGGTGTCGACCTTAACCACCGGTACCGGTGCTTCCGGAGAGATGCGGCTGGTAGGCCCATACCAGTAGCGATCCAGCATCACATCCCCAACAACCATTACCCCAGCACGTTCAAACTCTGGCAGTGTTACTTTCATTCCTGACTCCAGAAAGATTCACAATTTGCGCGCGATAATATCACACTTGATTTGTTACGCACGGTTCCACCAGCCACTTCTGCCAGCTGGCCGTTACCTGAGCACGTTCATGAGCAAAACTGTCCAGCGCCACGTGCCCCGGTTCCTCCTGCAGCGCCAGGTGATGAAGCTCATCGCGAAGCGTCGTGTAGGCGCGGGTTAAGGCCTGCGCCTCCTGCTCGTCCATGATGTCGTTTTGCGCCAGCAGTTCCAGAATGCGCACGTTATCGGACCAGCGCGTCAGCTTCGGCTTGTCATGGGCGTGCAGCAGCACCAGATACTGGGTGATGAATTCAATATCGGTAATCCCGCCCTCGTCGGCTTTAATATCAAAGCGATCGCGATGTTTATTGCCGAGATGCGCGCGCATTTTCTCGCGCATTTCGCGCACTTCCGTTTGCAGCGTGCTGCCATTACGCACGGTGGTCATAACCTCCCTGCGGATGACGTCAAACTGCGTTTTGAGCTGCGGATCGCCATACACCACGCGAGCGCGCACCAGCGCCTGATGCTCCCACGTCCAGGCTTCGTTCTTCTGGTAATCGGCGAAGGAGTCCGTTGAGGTCACCAGCATGCCCGCCGCGCCGGACGGACGCAGGCGCGCATCCACTTCATACAAAATGCCCGACGAGGTGCGGGTGCTGAACAGGTGCATGATGCGCTGCGCCAGGCGCAGATAGAACTGGCGCCCGTCAATCTCACGCTCGCCGTCGGTCATCACGTCAACCGGGCAGTCGTGCAGGAAGATTAAATCCAGATCGGAGCTGTAGCCCAGCTCCCAGCCGCCGAGCTTGCCGTACCCCACAACCGCAAAGCCGCGCCCTTCACGCTCGGCAAGGTGTTTCGGCTGGCCGTAGCGCGCCACCATCTGCACCCACGCCTGATGCACCACAGCGTCGATAATTGCCTCTGCCAGCCAGGTTAAGTGATCGCTCACTTTCATCACCGGCAGCGTTCCGGCGATGTCAGCCGCCGCCACGCGCAGCATCTGCGCCTGCTTAAACTGACGCAGCGCCTCCAGCTGTTGCTCTTCGTCTTCTTCCGGTACGCGCAGCAGATACTGACGCAGCTCGTCCCGGTAGGCATCCGTCGCCGTTGGCTGATACAGCGTGTTCGGGTCGAGCAGCTCATCCAGCAGCAGCGGGTAACGCGCCAGCTTGTTGGCCACCATCGGCGACGCGGCGCAGAGCGTAATCAGGTGCTTGAGTGCCCCCGGAAACTCGCTCAGGAGCTCCAGATAGGTGGTACGCGTGATAATCCCGCTCAGCAGCGGCATCATGCGCGACAGCGGCACCGGCGCGTCCGCCCGCGAGCAGACCTCGCTCAGCAGGTGCGGCATCAGGTGATCCAGCACCTGACGGCCGCGCGGGCCGATGGCGCGTTTGTTCAGCTCAAGACGGAAATCCGCGATCAGCGCCACCACGCGATGGCGCGCGTCGTCGGTTAAGTGCGTCAGCACCGGCGTAGTGTCATCTTCCTGAAGAGCGTCCTGCCAAAGCTCGCGCCAGTGCTCGGAAAGCGCATCGTCCTGCGATTCACTTTCGTCATCGCCAATCAGCTCGTTAAAGATGCGGCGCACGCCCGCCATGTGGGCGTCCAGCCGTTCGGTTAACGCCGCCCAGTCGTCCACGCGCATGCCCCAGGCCAGGCGCGCCCGGTTAAGGTCATCGCCCGGCAGGGTCTGGGTCTGTTCGTCGTTGATGCTTTGCAGCAGGTTTTCCAGACGGCGCAGGAACAGATAGGCCTCGCGCAGGGTTTGCGCGTCGCCGTCCGGCAGCAGGTGCAGCTGCTCGATGGCGCTCAGCGTCGGCAGCAGCGAGCGGGACTGCAGCGAAGGCTCACGGCCGCCGCGAATAAGCTGGAAGACCTGAACGATAAATTCGATTTCGCGAATGCCGCCCGCGCCGAGCTTGATGTTGTCCTTCAGACCACGACGGCGCACCTCACGGGCAATCATCCCTTTCATATTACGCAGGGACTGGATCACGCTGAAGTCAATGTAGCGACGAAACACGAACGGGCGCAGCATGGCGCGCAGCTCGTTGGCATAAGCGTCGTCGCTGTCGCCCATGATCCGCGCTTTAACCATCGCATAGCGCTCCCAGTCGCGCCCCTGCTCCTGATAATAATCTTCCAGCGCGGCAAAGCTCAGCACCAGCGGGCCACTGTCGCCAAACGGCCGCAGGCGCATGTCCACGCGGTAGACAAAACCGTCCTGCGTCGGCTGATCCAGCGCCTTAATCAGGCGCTGGCCGAGACGGGTAAAGAACTGGGCGTTGTCCAGCTCGCGACGGCCGCCGCGCGTGGAGCCGTTCTCGGGCCAGGCAAAAATCAGGTCGATGTCGGAGGAGAAGTTCAGCTCGCAGCCGCCCAGCTTGCCCATCCCCAGAATCAACAGCGGCTGAGGAACCCCTTCCTCGCTGCACGGCGTGCCCCACTCTTTACAGCAGGCGGCATAGAGCCAGTCGCGCGCGGCGACAATCAGCGTTTGCGCCAGCTCGCTTAGCTGCTGCAGCGTGCTCTCTTCGCTTACCAGCTCCAGCGACTGCGCCCAGGCAATGCGCACCATCACCCGACGGCGGAACTGGCGCAGGACGCGCATCAGCGCCGCTTCATCCGCAACGTCTTCGAGCGCGGTTTGCAGCCAGCCGGCATAATGCCGCCACTCGTCCGCCTGCGGCGGCGCGTTCTCAAGCTCTGCCAGCCAGTCCGGGTTGGCGGTGATACTTTCCTGCACAAAATCACTGAAGGCGAGCACGCTCTTCGCCTGCTCGCTTAACGATGACGCCGGTAATGACTCAGGCAGACGTTCGCAAACGGTCTGCCACTGCTGCTGTAACGCTGAAGAAAGCGGCATTATAGGGGTTCCTTGCCAGAGTTAACGTTTTCCGCTGTGCAGCCAGAACGGCTCCTGCGAAATGGCCTCGTTACGGAAATGCTCAATCTCAATATGCTGGCGGGTTTCAATGGCATGCTTCAGACCCTGCCAGTTCTCCAGCCAGGCCTGGGTTTTAACGCCGTCATAGGCACCGGACAGCAGCACCATGCTGTCGATGTTGCGCGACAGACGGGGAAGCTGATCGCCATACTGATCGCCCAGCGGGTAAGCAAACGTAGTCTTCAGTTCGGCGGCATGACGGGAAAGATGAATATCCGCAAAACGCTTAAAGTTTTCCGCGATTTTGGCCTCTGCTTTCGCATCCAGGAAGGCGCGCCAGCCGCGCGTCACCAGAAACTCGGTCAGCGCCAGTTTTGCCGTCGCGGCTTGCGGGCTGTAGATCGCCGTTTGCGCCGATACGTCAGAGAGCATCAGCGTTTCGGTTTGCGTCAGCAGATCACGTAAGTGAGCGCTCGCTTTGCGAGGAACAATACCGCCGAACAGCGTCAGGGTATGGCGCACCAGGGCAATCGCCGCCAGCACGTGGGATTTCGCGTTTTTCACATTTCGCACCCACAGCTCTTCATGGTATTGCCACTGAGAAAGCGCCAGCTCCAGCGCGGCTTCCAGACCCTGCTCAACGCTGGCCTTCGGCGCAACGTGCAGGATGGTCGTCTCTTTCAGCACGCGCGGCGCATTTCCGGCGGCCAGATGGTAACCCCGCGCGGCTTTACTCAGGCTTCCCTGACGTAATCCGGACTGGTTCACCAGCCTGCGCGCCAGCTTCAGCACGTCATTCGCGTCCCCTTCCAGCAGCTCAAGCTCCAGTTCGCAAATCGGCTCCTGGAACTCGCCCGCCTTCACTTCGCCCAGATCGAGGGCGATTTCGATGCGGCTTTTGCCTTCGGTCACCAGCCATTTTTCGCGCCAGAAATCGGTGCTGAACAGCGGCTGTACCTGTTCCGCCAGCGTGGAAGGCAGCTCGCCTTCCGGCCAGACTTCCGCCGGGAAACGCTCCAGCTCAAGTTCTGGCTTGCTGATGTCGATATTGTATTCCGGGCGCTGGTGTAAACCGCCGACCACGCGGCCGGCAATTTTCATCGTCATCTCGTAGCGCCCGCTCGCGCCGCGGATGCGCAGCCCCATATCGTGGCGGCGAAGCCAGTTGTCTGGCGTTTCGTAATAGATATTAAGCAGTTGTACCGGTGCATGGTGTTCGCCGGAAAGCGTATGCAGATGCTGGCGGAGTGCGTCAACGCTGTCTTTTTCGACGATAAACTTTAATTCGATTTCTTGTGCCATAGCCTTGTACTTTTGCGTGCGTCACAGACGCGTCAATGAGGGCGAACTTCCTCGCCATTTGTTTGTCAGTACATAGTATTTTGCGCCAAATTGCCATGCAATGAGCAATTTGTCGGGCGTAAATCTGTAGAGTCGTGACACAGATGATTCTGATTGCTGACGAATGCTTTGCGTAGAGACACTGTTGCCACTACTATCGTTCCACTATTTATGAAAATAACGACTAATGATGCTTAAATTACGCCTGATTGGACTTACTTTACTCGCTTTTAGCGCCGCAACCGCAGTGCACGCTGAAGAGAAGCGTTACGTTTCTGACGAACTGAACACCTGGGTACGCAGTGGCCCCGGAGATAATTATCGCCTCGTGGGCACGGTGAATGCCGGCGAGGAAGTCACCCTGTTACAGACCAACGCGGACACCAACTATGGTCAGGTTCGCGACAGTACCGGTCGCACTTCCTGGATCCCGCTGAAAGAGCTGAGCACCGTGCCAAGCCTGCGCACGCGCGTGCCGGATCTGGAAAACCAGGTGAAGACCCTGACCGACAAGCTGAACAACATCGACGGCACCTGGAACCAGCGCACCGCTGAAATGCAGCAGAAAGTGGCGCAAAGCGACGGTGTGATTAACGGTCTGAAAGAAGAAAACCAGAAACTGAAAAACGAGCTGATTGTCGCGCAGAAGAAGGTGAATGCCGCCAATCTGCAGCTCGACGACAAACAGCGCACCATTATCATGCAGTGGTTTATGTATGGCGGCGGCGTGTTGGGCGTGGGTCTGGTACTGGGTCTGGTCCTGCCGCATCTGATCCCAAGCCGTAAGCGTAAAGACCGCTGGATGAACTAATTCGTCTTCTCTGCCAGACTTACGTATTATTCTGGAAAAGAGAAAACGGGAGAGTTGGGCGTGAAGAGTTATCTGGTCGGTGGTGCGGTACGTGATGCGTTGTTAGGTCTGCCGGTCAAAGATAAAGACTGGGTGGTGGTTGGTGCCACCCCTGAAGAGATGCTCGACGCGGGCTACCAGCAGGTAGGCCGCGATTTTCCCGTGTTCCTGCACCCGACAAGCCGTGAAGAGTATGCCCTGGCGCGTACCGAGCGGAAATCGGGCTCGGGCTATACGGGCTTCACCTGCTATGCCGCGCCGGACGTGACGCTGGAGCAAGATCTCCTGCGCCGCGATCTCACCATCAACGCGCTGGCGCAGGACGAGCACGGGCAGATCGTTGACGCCTATGGTGGTCAGGACGATCTGCGCAACCGTCTTTTACGTCACATTTCCCCGGCGTTTTCTGAAGATCCGCTCCGCGTGCTGCGCGTGGCGCGCTTTGCCGCGCGTTACGCCCATCTCAGCTTCCGTATTGCCGACGAGACAATGGCGCTGATGACCGCCATGACCGAGGCGGGCGAGCTTGCACACCTGACGCCAGAGCGCGTCTGGAAAGAGACGGAAAATGCGCTCACCACGCGCAACCCGCAGGTCTTTTTCCAGGTCCTGCGCGACTGCGGCGCGCTGAAGGTGCTGTTCCCGGAAATAGACGCGCTGTTTGGCGTACCTGCCCCGGCAAAATGGCACCCGGAAATTGATACCGGCGTACACACGCTGATGACCCTGAGCATGGCGGCCATGCTCAGCCCTGACGTGGACGTGCGCTTTTCCACCCTGTGCCACGATCTCGGCAAAGGCTTAACGCCAAAAGAATTCTGGCCTCGCCACCACGGGCACGGCCCGGCAGGAGTGAAGCTGGTCGAGGGGCTGTGCCAGCGTCTGCGCGTGCCGAACGAGATCCGCGATCTGGCGAAACTGGTGGCCGAGTTCCACGATCTTATCCACACCTTCCCCATTCTGAAGCCGGCCACCATCGTTAAGCTTTTCGATAATATCGACGCCTGGCGCAAACCCCAGCGCGTGGAGCAAATCGCGCTGACCAGCGAAGCTGACGTGCGCGGTCGTACCGGGTTTGAAGCCTGCGATTACCCGCAGGGACGTTTACTGCGTAAAGCCTGGGACGTAGCGAAAGCGGTGCCCACGAAGGACGTTGTCGAAGCAGGATTCAAAGGACCGGAAATTCGCGAAGAGCTCACGAAACGGCGAATTCAGGCGGTGTCGGACTGGAAGGAAAAGCATTGCCCTCAGCCGAAAGACTGAGGGCCATCGGTCAGAAGAAGACCACGTACACCGCAGCTGCCACGATAAAACGATAGATCGCGAACGGAATAAACGAGATACGCTTAATTAACTGCAGGAAGGTTTTGATGGCAATCAGCGCCACGATAAAGGCGGTGATGAAGCCGACGGCGAACATTGGAATGTCGCCAGCCGTCAGGAAGTGATAGCTCTTATAGACGTCGAGCACGGTGGCGCCCATCATCATCGGCACCGCCAGCAGGAACGAAAACTCTGACGCGGCGTAACGGCTTACGCCCATCAGCATCCCACCGGAGATGGTTGCGCCTGAACGCGAGAAGCCCGGCCACAGCGCCAGACACTGGAAGCAGCCAATGATAAACGCCTGACGATACGTCATATCGTCCAGACCTTCCGCGCGCGGCGTTTTTGGCTTCAGCACTTCCGCGGCGATCAGCAGGAAGCCCCCCACCACCAGCGCGTACATCACGTTAATCGGGTTAAACAGAGATTTGATGGCGTCGTGGAAAACCAGGCCCAGCACCACCGCAGGGATCATCCCGAGCAGAATATGGATCAGTGACAGACGACCTTTACCGGCCCCCTCGTGCTGAGGCGGACGACCAAAATGGATGCCGATCAGGCCAAACAGGCGACGCCAGAACATCACGACCACCGCCAGAATAGACCCCAGCTGGATCACCACTTCAAACGTTTTTGCGGTATCCCCTTCAAAGCCCAGCAGATGGCCAACGATAATCATATGGCCCGTACTGGAAACCGGCAAAAACTCCGTCAATCCTTCGACCACACCCAGTATTGCCGCCACCAGCAGCGAGTGCATATCGCTCATCTATAAACCCCTAAAAAGATATAAAAAAACGGTGTCCCATACGGACAACCGATAAGATACAGTCTTGAGACCGGTATAACCTAAAATGGTTTAGCAATTATGACGTTAATTCTTGCCTTTCAGATTTGTGCCACGCTCAATGATGACGCCAACATTGGCGGCGCGCGCCACCGCGCCCGGCTTGCTCAGCTTGATGCGCACCCACGGTGAGTTGAATTTTTTCAGCAGCAATTCTGCGACTTCTTCCGCCACCCGTTCGACGAGCGCAAAACGCTGCCCTTCAACGTGGGCGATGACCGTTTCACTGATGTCGGCATAGCTCAGACAGTCTTTCACGTCATCGCTTTTAGCCGATTTGCGGTTATCCCATCCCATTTCGATATCGAACACCAGCTTCTGCTCGATGGTTTGTTCCCAGTCGTAAACACCAATTGTGGTGATTACCGAAAGTTGCTCTATAAATACAATATCCATCACGACCTGCCTGCTTTTTGGCTAAACCGGATACCACTTCCGGCGAATTATGCGTATTATCCACAGATGCTGAGAATACAGATACATTTTCAAAACGGAACAGCGTTATGAGTGCAATCGCGCCTGGAATGATCCTCCTCGCCTATCTTTGCGGCTCAATCTCCAGCGCCATTCTGGTCTGCCGCATTGCCGGGTTACCTGACCCGCGTGAAAATGGTTCCGGGAATCCGGGGGCGACCAACGTACTACGAATTGGCGGCAAGGGAGCAGCCGTAGCGGTTTTGATTTTTGATGTTCTGAAAGGGATGCTGCCCGTCTGGGGCGCGTATGCGCTGGGCGTCACGCCGTTCTGGCTGGGGCTCATTGCTATTGCTGCCTGCGTCGGCCACATCTGGCCCGTATTCTTCGGCTTTAAAGGCGGCAAAGGTGTGGCGACCGCCTTTGGTGCCATTGCGCCCATCGGCTGGGACTTAACCGGCGTCATGGCCGGGACCTGGCTTCTGACCATTCTGCTGAGCGGCTATTCGTCGCTGGGCGCTATCGTCAGCGCGCTGATCGCGCCGTTCTACGTCTGGTGGTTCAAACCCCAGTTCACCTTCCCGGTGTCGATGCTCTCCTGTCTTATCCTGCTGCGTCATCACGACAATATTCAGCGCCTGTGGCGTCGTCAGGAGACCAAAATCTGGACGAAGCTCAAGAGGAAGAAAAAAGACGCTCCGAAGGGTTAGTTATGCCTTATAGCCAAATGTGATTTTGGTCACCTTCTGCCTGTGGTAACTGTTAGGGACACAACACAACCACATAAGAAGAAAATGGCTGAAATCACAGACACCACTCCCCTTTCAACGGCAGGTAATCCTCCTGATGGCGACATCCAGTGGGTGCGCAGCGCATCGGATGTATCACGCCTCGTTAATGACGGTTCTCAGGGCCGGGCAAACGCCCGTATCGTGGTCGGTATCGCGCTGGGCGGCATTTTCCTCGATGCCTACGATCTGGGCGCGCTGGCGTTCGGCATTAAAGACATCACCCGCGAATTTAACCTGACGCCCGCCGGTACCGGTATGGTGGCCTCGGCGATTACCTTTGGTGCCATCGTCGGGGCGCTGCTCGGCGGCTATCTTACGGATAAAATCGGGCGCTACCGCGTCTTTATGGCTGATATGGTCTTCTTCGTCGTCGCCGCTATCGCCTGTGCTTTCGCCCCGAACGAATATGTGCTGGCGGGCGCGCGCTTTGTGATGGGGCTCGGCGTGGGGATCGACCTTCCCGTGGCGATGGCGTTTTTAAGCGAGTTCGCCAGGCTGAAAGGACCCGGAAATAAGGCGTCCAGCGTTGCGATGTGGTGCCCCACCTGGTATGCCGCCATCAGCGTCTCCTACCTGCTGGTGCTTTTCTTCTACGCCGTGCTGCCGGAAAGCCACAGCGACTGGCTCTGGCGCCTGATCCTCGGCTTTGGCGCGGTGCCCGCGCTGGTGATTATCGCCATCCGCAGCCGCTATATGAGCGAATCTCCGGTCTGGGCGGCGAATCAGGGCAACCTGAAAGAGGCGGCGTCCATTTTACGCCAGTCGTATAACATCAATGCCCACGTGCCGCAGGACGCGCTCAGCCAGCCCGCACCTGTCGTGAATAAAGCGAAATGGTCAAACTATCTGAACCTGTTCCGCGGCATCTACTTACGCCGCACGACGCTCGCCACGCTGCTTTCCGTCGTCTCGTCGTTTGCCTATAACGCCGTGGCGTTTGGCCTGCCGGTGATCATCTCCAGCTTCTTTGTCCAGTCGATGCTCACCACCATACTCATTTCTCTGGTGCTTAACCTGCTGTTTGCCTTCGTCGGCGGACTGCTGGCGGTACGCTACGTGCCGCGCTTCGGCGCCTGGCGGATGTCGCTTGCGGGTTATGCCTGCCAGCTTGTCGCGCTGCTGGGCCTGGCGCTGATTGGCCGCCCCGAAGGCGCCTCTGAAGGGGTGCTCGCGGTCGCGATGCTGGCGCTATTCCTGTTCGGTCAGGGCTTCGGCCCGGGCGCGCATACCATGACGTTCGCCTCGCTGAGCTACCCGACCTCCCTGCGCGGCGTGGGCGTGGGTCTCAACCAGACGCTGATGCGCAGCAGCTCGACGCTGTCGCTATTCCTGTTCCCTCTGCTGGTCGCCTCACTGGATACCGCCGTGTTCTGGGTGATTGCGCTGGCGCCGTTTATCGGCCTGGCGTCGCTGCTGGCGATCCGCTGGGAGCCGTCCGGGTATGATGTGGATGCGGAAGACTATCGGTAACGACACATTACTTCGGTGGGTTCACCCCACCGAAGGGTTCTTACAAATCGTCCAGCAGCGTTCGGGAGAGTTTTTTTAGCATCTCAAGCTCATCGTCATTCATCCGCATGCTACAGCGAATCTGGTCCGGCAAAGCCATCACCCGTTTTTTCAGTTCTTTCGCCCTATCGGTCAGTACGACATTTTTCATCCTTTCATCACCCACAACCGCGATACGGTTGAGGAATCCTTTTGCCTCAAGCTTTTGTACAAGCGGAGTCAATGTGCCCGAATCAAAAAACGTCTTATCGCTGAGATCGCGAAGTGGAATGTTGTCTTTCTCATAAAGCGCCATCAAAACAACGAATTGCGGATAGGTCAAATCCATCTCTTGCAGTAAGGGGCGATACTGGCGAACGAACGCGTTGGTGACCGAGTACAGCGAGAAGCAAAGTAAATCATCTAGCGTTTTGTTTTCTTTCATTTTTCTATCAACTCCGAATCGGTTGCCTAAAAAAAATTATAAATAATGTTTGACTAAAAGTATCTTGCGCGCAAGTATTATACCAGCAACTAAATAGTGCGCTATTTAATTATCTCATCCGATCAAATACGCTTAAAGAGGTACTACCATGAAAACACTAACCGCCATCCTGGTTTCTTCCATCTTCGCGTCAGCTGCGACATCCGCTCAAACCACCAATACCCCTACCCCGACCGCAGGCATGCAGGCGTTTCTTAATGTTTTGAATTCTGGCAAGGGTAAGCCAATGGAACAGATGACCCCGCAGGAGGCCCGCCAGGTACTGATTGGCGCGCAGCAAGGTGCAAAACTGCCGCCCGCTCAGGTTTCTGAGAAAACGATCCAGGTAAATGGCCTGGCGATAAAACTGAAAATAGTGAAACCTGAAAACGCCAGCGGCACGCTCCCCGCCTTTATGTTCTTTCACGGCGGCGGTTGGGTGCTGGGTGATTACCCAACCCACGAACGCCTGATCCGCGATCTTGTTCGCGCATCTGGCGCCGCAGCGGTTTACGTCGATTATACCCCGTCACCTGAGGCCCATTTCCCGGTGGCAATTAATCAGGCCTATGAAGCGACAAAATGGGTCGCCGAGCACGGTCAGGAAATTGGCGTGGACGGTAGCCGTCTGGGTCTGGTGGGTAACAGCGTCGGCGGCAACATGGTGGCTGCCGTGGCGCTGCAGGCCAAACAGTTCAATGGGCCAAAGATTCGCTACAACGTCATGCTCTGGCCGGTTACCGATGCGAACTTTGATACTGCCTCGTATAACCAGTTCGAAAATGGCTATTTCCTGTCGAAAAACATGATGAAATGGTTCTGGGATAACTACACCACCAGCGCTGCCGATCGCAACAATATCCTTGCCTCTCCGCTTCGCGCCAGCACCGCGCAGTTGAAAGGCTTCCCCGAGACGCTGATCCAGACAGCTGAGCTGGACGTTCTGCGGGATGAAGGTGAAGCATTCGGGCGTAAACTGGATGCAGCTGGCGTCCCGGTGACCGTCACGCGCTATAACGGCATGATCCACGACTACGGCCTGCTTAACCCGCTGAGCCAGGAGCCAACGGTGAAAGTTGCCCTTGAGCAGGCTGGCGCAGCGCTGCATGAGCACCTGAAATAACAGCATCGCGATGGTTGTCAGGCAGCACGCCCTCAGGGGCGTGCTTTTTTGTTTCGTCTTAACCTCCATCCATAAGCGACTCATATGACAGGCTTCATTTCCGCCAGGGCATACTGAAACGTATCCCGATGGTGTGTAAATGGATGCAGCATGTTAGCAGCTCAGGTCACTGATAATACGTATAAAGGCTGGCAGGCATCGCTTGCCCTGCAGTTTTGTCACACCCCTGAGAAAACCCTCCTGCACTCCGCCCACCACGTCGGGCCGCTCACCGTTCAACGTCCGTTTTACCCCGAAGGGGAAACCTGCCACCTTTACCTGCTGCACCCGCCCGGCGGGATTGTGGGCGGCGATACGCTGGACATTTCCGTTCGGCTGGACGCCAAAAGCCATGTGCTTATCACCATGCCCGGCGCCAGCAAGTTCTATCGCAGCAGCGGCCCGCAGGCCCGTCTGAGCCAGCATTTTTATCTTGATGAAGATTCCACCCTGGAGTGGCTGCCGCAGGACACCATTATTTTTCCCGGCGCGAATGCCGCGCTGCGCTCCGTCTTCCACCTGAAGGCCTCCAGCACGCTGCTGGCGTGGGAGCTGTACTGCCTGGGTCGCCCGGTGATCGGTGAGACCTTCAGCCACGGCACCCTGGAGAGCCGCCTGGAGGTATGGGTAGATGATGAGCCGCACCTGATTGAGCGCCAGCATCTTAGCGACGGCGATCTCACGTCCGTCGCCGGGCATCCGTGGATCGGCACGCTGCTGTTCTACCCAGCCCGGGAAGAACATCTCGACGCGGTGCGCGAACGGCTCGCACTGCTGGAAAATTATGCGGGTGCAACGCTCACCGATGACCTGCTGTCGGTACGTTTTCTCTCCCACGACAACCTGATTTGCCAGCGGGTGATGCGCGATATCTGGCAGTCGCTTCGCCCGCTTCTCACCACTAAACCCGCCTGTTCGCCGCGTATCTGGCAGACATAAGAGAAACGTTATGGAACTGACCCCCAGAGAAAAAGACAAGCTGTTGCTGTTTACCGCCGCGCTGGTTGCCGAACGCCGCCTTGCGCGCGGGGTAAAGCTCAATTACCCGGAATCGGTCGCGCTGATCAGCGCCTTCATTATGGAAGGCGCGCGCGATGGCGAAACCGTCGCTTCGCTGATGGAGGCGGGCCGCCACGTCCTGAGGCGCGATCAGGTCATGGAGGGCGTTCCGGAGATGATCCCGGATATTCAGGTCGAAGCCACCTTCCCGGACGGTTCCAAGCTCGTCACCGTCCATAACCCGATCGTCTAAGGAGCGCGTGATGATCCCAGGTGAATACCGGATCCAGCCCGGAAACATTGCCCTCAACGTCGGGCGTGAAACCCAACGCGTGGTTGTCGAAAACCACGGCGACAGGCCGATCCAGGTCGGATCGCACTACCACTTTTACGAGGTCAACCCGGCGCTGAAGTTCGATCGGGAAGCCACCAGAGGCTACCGGCTGAACATCCCGGCGGGCACCGCCGTGCGCTTCGAGCCCGGCCAGAAGCGGGAAGTGACGCTGGTTCAGGTCACCGGGGCGCAGCGCATTTTCGGCTTTCGCAGCGAGGTGATGGGAGAGGTGAAACATGGCTGAGATTTCACGCCGGGCGTATGCCGATATGTTCGGCCCCACCACCGGGGATAAGGTGCGGCTGGCCGACAGCGAGCTGTGGATCGAAGTGGAAGACGATTTCACGGTCTACGGCGAAGAGGTCAAATTCGGCGGCGGAAAGGTGATCCGCGACGGCATGGGCCAGGGGCAGATGACCGCTGACGGCTGCGTGGATCTGGTTCTCACTAACGCGCTGATCGTCGATCACTGGGGGATCGTAAAAGCCGATATTGGCGTCAAGAACGGGCGGATCTTCGCCGTTGGCAAAGCCGGCAACCCGGACATTCAGCCCGGCGTGACGATCCCGATTGGCGCGGCAACGGAAGTGATTGCCGCCGAGGGGAAGATCGTCACCGCTGGCGGGATCGACACCCACATCCACTGGATCTGTCCGCAGCAGGCGGAAGAGGCGCTGGTCTCCGGCGTCACCACTATGATCGGCGGCGGCACCGGACCGGCGGCGGGCACCAACGCTACCACCTGCACGCCGGGGCCGTGGTATATCGCCCGCATGCTGCAGGCTGCCGATACGCTGCCGGTGAATATTGGCCTGCTCGGCAAAGGTAACGGCTCCAACCCGGATGCCCTGCGCGAGCAGATTGCCGCCGGTGCTATCGGGCTGAAGATCCACGAAGACTGGGGCGCGACGCCTGCGGCGATCAACTGCTCGCTGGAAGTCGCGGAAGAAATGGATATTCAGGTGGCGCTGCACAGCGACACGCTGAACGAGTCCGGTTTTGTCGAAGACACGCTGGCGGCTATCGCGGGGCGCACCATCCACACCTTCCACACCGAAGGCGCGGGCGGCGGCCACGCGCCGGATATCATCACCGCCTGCGCGCACCCGAATATTCTGCCCTCTTCCACCAATCCGACCTTGCCCTACACGGTAAACACCATCGACGAGCATCTCGACATGCTGATGGTCTGCCACCACCTCGATCCGGATATCGCCGAGGACGTGGCGTTTGCCGAATCCCGCATTCGTCGTGAAACCATCGCCGCGGAAGACGTGCTGCACGACATCGGCGCGTTCTCGCTCACCTCGTCAGATTCGCAGGCCATGGGCCGCGTCGGAGAAGTCATTATCCGCACCTGGCAGGTGGCGCACCGCATGAAGGTCCAGCGCGGCGCGCTGCCGGAAGAGACCGGCGATAACGATAACTTCCGCGTGAAGCGCTATGTCGCCAAATACACCATTAACCCGGCGCTCACCCACGGCATCGCCCACGAAGTCGGTTCGATTGAGGCGGGCAAGCTGGCGGATCTCGTGGTCTGGTCCCCGGCGTTCTTCGGCGTGAAGCCCGCCACCATCGTCAAGGGCGGGATGATCGCCTGTGCGCCGATGGGCGATATCAACGCCTCGATCCCTACGCCGCAGCCGGTGCATTACCGCCCGATGTTTGGATCGCTGGGCGCCACGCGCCACGCCACCCGGCTGACGTTTATCTCGCAGGCCGCCAGTGCGAACGGCATCCCGCAGCAGCTCAACCTGCAAAGCGCCACCGCGGTGGTGAAAGGCTGCAGGACGGTGAAAAAGGCGGACATGATCCACAACGGCCTGCAGCCGAATATCACCGTCGACTCGCAAACCTACGAGGTGCGCGTCGACGGCGAACTGATAACCAGCGAACCGGCTGACGTTCTGCCGATGGCGCAACGCTATTTCCTGTTTTGAGGAGTGATGATGATCTATTTAACCCAACGCCTGGACCATGCGCACCCGATTACCGCCAGCGTCACGCTGCCGATTGACGTGCGGGTGAAAAGCCGCGCCCGCGTATCGCTGAACGACGGTCGCGAAGCCGGGCTGATGCTGCCGCGCGGCCTGCTGCTGCGCGGGGGCGACCTGCTGACTACCGACGACGGCAGCGAGGTTGTCGAGGTGATCGCCGCCCCAGAATCGGTTTCCGTGGTGCGCTGCGCCGATCCGTTCCTGCTCGCCCGCGCCTGCTACCACCTGGGCAACCGCCACGTGCCGCTGCAGATCATGCCCGGCGAGCTGCGCTATCACCACGACCACGTTCTCGACGACATGCTGCGCCAGTTCGGGCTGGAGGTGGCCTACGCCAGCCTGCCGTTTGAACCGGAAGCGGGCGCGTACACCAGCGATGCCCACAGCCATTCTCACGCTCATTCACATTAAGGATTAATCATGCGTAAGTATTTACCTCTGCTGCTTCTGGCTTTTTCCGTTCCCGCGCTCGCGCATCCCGGCCACGGTGCCGACAGCTTTCAGGCCGGTTTTCTCCACCCGCTGACCGGGCTCGATCACCTGCTGATGCTCGCGGGCGCGGGCGTGCTCTCTGCGCTGAGCGGTCGCAAACTCCTGCTGCCGTTTGCCACCCTCGGGATGATGCTTGTCGGTGCGATTGCGGGCAGCCTGCTCGGCGGCTTCAGCGGCATGGAGATGCTGATTATCGCCTCGCTGGCGGTATCCGGCGTGATGATGTTTAAAACTGAAAACCGCCTGCTGCTGGCGGTGCCTGCCCTGGCGATGTTCCACGGCTGGGCGCACGGCGTGGAGATGTCTGGCCACAGCTTCTGGCTCTTCACCAGCGGCTTCATGCTCGCCAGCGCCACGGTGCTGTGCGCCAGCTTTGCCGCAGGGCTGCTGCTGCGCCGTCACGACGGCCTGCGTAAAACCTTCGGCGGCGGGCTGATTGTCTCCGCCCTGCTGGCGCTGATGAGCTGATGGAGCACGCCCGCCAGAGGCTGCGCCTGATGCAGCTCTCCAGCAGCAGCCTGCCGGTCGGGTCGTTTACCTGGTCGCAGGGGCTGGAGTGGGCCGTTGAGGCGGGCTGGGTCACGGACGCCGACGCCTTTAAACGCTGGCAAATCCAGCAGATGGAGCAGAGCTTTTTCTGCGTCGACCTGCCGCTGTTTATCCGTCTTTATCAGGCCTGCGAGCAACGCGATCTTACACATGCAAAACGCTGGACGACATACCTTCTCGCCTGTCGGGAAACGCGCGAGCTGCGCGAAGAGGAGCGCAACCGCGGGGCGGCCTTTACGCGGCTGATAAAGAGCTGGGAACCTGACTGTCCGCCCGAATGGCTGCCGCTGTTTATGCAGAGCCAGCTCTGCGGCATGGCCTGGCTCGGCGTGCGCTGGGGCATTAGCGCGCGCGAGCTGGCGCTGAGTCTCGGCTACAGCTGGATGGAGAGCGCGGTGATGGCGGGCGTCAAGCTGGTGCCGTTTGGGCAACAGGCCGCGCAGCAGCTGATTATCGAACTGAGCGACCACTACGCCGCTGGTGTTGAACAGGCATTTTTACGTCGCGACGACGCGCTGGGGGCAGCAACGCCGCTGTCCGCCATCGCCTCCGCGCGCCACGAAACCCAATATTCACGACTATTCCGTTCCTGAGGAGTCAACATGGCTGATTACAAACATCCCCTGCGCGTGGGCGTAGGCGGCCCGGTAGGGTCGGGCAAAACCGCGCTGCTGGAAGCGCTCTGCAAAGCGATGCGCGATACCTATCATCTTGCGGTGGTGACCAACGATATTTATACCAAAGAGGATCAGCGCATCCTGACCGAGGCAGGCGCGCTGGAGCCGGAGCGCATCGTGGGCGTGGAGACGGGCGGCTGTCCGCATACCGCCATTCGTGAAGATGCGTCGATGAATCTGGCGGCGGTGGAGGCGTTAAGCGAGAAGTTCGGCAATCTGGATCTGATCTTCGTTGAAAGCGGCGGCGATAACCTCAGCGCCACCTTCAGCCCGGAGCTGGCGGATCTGACCATCTACGTGATCGACGTGGCCGAAGGGGAAAAAATCCCCCGCAAGGGCGGGCCGGGGATCACCAAGTCCGATTTTCTGGTGATCAATAAAACCGACCTCGCGCCGTACGTCGGTGCGTCGCTGGAGGTGATGGAGCGCGATACCAACCGCATGCGCGGCGATCGTCCGTGGACGTTTACCAACCTGAAGGCGGGTGACGGGTTAGCGACGATTATTGCGTTTCTGGAAGAGAAAGGGATGCTGCGGGTGTAGTGCGGTTTATTGCCCGTTGGCACACGTGGGTGTTGTAGGCCCGGTAAGCGCAGCGCCACCGGGCAAAAAAACTCACGCCTCCGGCAGTTCCGCCAGCGGCCAGCGCGGACGCACGGACACGCTCAGGTCGGACGTTGCGCCCGCATTCAGGCGCACCATACCCGCATAAGCGATCATCGCGCCGTTATCGGTACAAAATTCCGGACGGGCATAGAACACTTCCCCACGACGCTTTTGCATCATCTCGGCGAGCTTCGCGCGCAGCGTGCGGTTGGCGCTTACGCCGCCGGCCATCACCAGACGCTTAAAGCCGGTCTGATCCAGCGCGCGCTTGCACTTGATCATCAGCGTATCCACCACCGCATCTTCAAACGCGCGGGCGATATCGGCGCGGGTCTGCTCGCTGTCATCGTTATTACGGATCGTATTCGCCGCGAAGGTTTTCAGCCCGGAGAAGCTGAAGTCCAGCCCCGGACGGTCGGTCATCGGGCGCGGGAAGACAAAGCGCCCTTCCGTTCCCTGCGCCGCCATTTTGGACAGCATCGGGCCACCCGGGTAATCCAGCCCCAGCAGCTTGGCGGTTTTGTCGAAAGCTTCACCGGCAGCGTCGTCGATCGACTCGCCCAGCAGCTCGTACTTGCCAATGCCCGTTACGCTAATCAGCTGCGTATGGCCGCCGGAGACCAGCAGCGCCACAAACGGGAACTCAGGCGGATTCTCTTCCAGCATCGGTGCCAGAAGATGCCCTTCCATATGGTGAACCGGAATGGCCGGAACATCCCACGCGAACGCCAGTGAACGACCCACTGTCGCGCCAACCAGCAGTGCGCCGACCAGGCCCGGGCCTGCGGTATACGCCACTGCATCAATCTCTTTTGCCGTTAATCCCGCTTCTTTCAGCGCCGCCTGAATCAGGGGAACCGTTTTACGCACGTGGTCACGAGAGGCCAGTTCAGGTACGACGCCGCCGTAGTCAGCGTGCAATTTCACCTGACTATACAGCTGGTTGGCCAGAAGCCCTTTTTCGTCGTCGTAAATGGCGATGCCGGTTTCATCGCAGGATGTTTCAATACCCAGTACACGCATGACTTGTTTTACCTCGTTTCAATACCGCGCAGTGTAGAGCCTGGGCGGGTTGATGTAAAACTTTGTTCGCCCCAGGAAGAAGGCTCGTGTATACTCCTCACCCTTATTAAAGTCCCTTTCAAAATCGCATCGGTGCTTTACAAAGCAGCAGCATTTGCAGTAAAATTCCGCACCATTTTGAAATAAGCTGGCGTTGATGCCAGCGGCAAACCGAATTTATTAAAGGTGAGAGTTACATGCCGGTAATTAAAGTACGTGAAAACGAGCCGTTCGACGTAGCACTGCGTCGCTTCAAACGTTCATGCGAGAAAGCAGGTGTTCTGGCTGAAGTTCGTCGTCGTGAGTTTTATGAAAAACCAACGACCGAACGTAAGCGCGCTAAAGCTTCCGCTGTGAAACGTCACGCGAAGAAACTGGCTCGCGAAAACGCACGCCGTACTCGTCTGTACTAATTGGTTGAGGGCCTCAGCCCTCAATTGACAGACAGAGTAATAGTCGTAAGGCCGTGCTTCCGGAAGGAATGCGCGGCTTGTTTTCGTTTATAAGTCGCTTAAAATTTTGGGGCATATGGCCGGAAGAATCCCACGCGTTTTCATCAATGACCTGCTTGCCAGAACCGACATCGTCGATCTCATCGACGCGCGGGTAAAGCTAAAAAAGCAGGGCAAGAACTACCATGCGTGCTGTCCGTTCCATAACGAAAAAACCCCCTCCTTCACCGTAAACGGTGAAAAGCAGTTCTACCATTGCTTCGGCTGTGGCGCACACGGTAATGCCGTCGATTTTTTGATGAACTACGACAAGCTCGAGTTCGTTGAAACCGTCGAAGAGCTGGCGGCGATGCATAACCTTGAAGTGCCGTATGAAGCAGGCAGTGGGCCAAGTCAGATCGAGCGCCATCAGCGGCAGACGCTGTATCAACTGATGGATGGCCTGAATTCGTTTTACCAACAGTCTCTTAAGCACTCTGCGGCTGAGCCTGCGCGTCAGTATCTGAACAAGCGCGGACTGAGCGACGATGTCATTGCGCGTTTCGCTATTGGTTACGCCCCGCCCGGCTGGGACAACGTGTTAAAGCGTTTTGGTGGCAATAGCGAAGATCGTAAGTCTCTCATCGATGCAGGCATGCTGGTCACCAACGACCAGGGACGAAGCTACGACCGCTTCCGTGAACGGGTGATGTTCCCGATCCGCGACAAGCGAGGCCGGGTAATTGGTTTTGGTGGTCGCGTGCTGGGTGATGCCCTGCCGAAGTACCTCAACTCCCCGGAAACCGATATTTTCCATAAGGGCCGCCAGCTGTACGGTCTTTATGAGGCGCAGCAGAATAATGCGGAACCTCCGCGTCTTCTGGTCGTCGAAGGCTATATGGACGTCGTGGCACTGGCGCAGTACGACATCAACTACGCGGTTGCGTCGTTAGGCACGTCCACCACCGCCGATCATATTCAACTGCTGTTCAGGGTGACCAACAACGTCATCTGCTGTTACGACGGTGACCGCGCAGGACGCGACGCCGCCTGGCGTGCGCTGGAAACCGCGCTGCCGTATATGACCGACGGGCGTCAGCTACGCTTTATGTTTCTGCCCGACGGCGAAGACCCGGATACGCTGGTGCGTAAAGAGGGCAAAGCGGCGTTTGAAGCGCGGATGGAGCAGGCTCAGCCGCTCTCCACGTTTTTGTTTAACAGCCTGATGCCGCAGGTCGATTTGAGTACCCCTGACGGGCGCGCGCAGCTCAGTACGCTGGCGCTGCCGTTAATCAGCCAGGTGCCCGGCGAAACGCTGCGCATCTATCTGCGTCAGGAGCTAGGCAATAAGCTCGGCATTCTGGATGACAGCCAGCTTGAACGTTTAATGCCTAAACAGGCTGAAAACGGCGCGGTTCGCCCTGCGCCTCAGCTAAAACGCACAACCATGCGTATACTGATAGGGTTGCTGGTACAAAACCCCGAGCTCGCACCGCAGGTGCCGTCGCTGGCGGGTTTAAACCACGAGAAATTGCCCGGGCTTGGCTTATTTTCAGAACTGGTCAACACGTGTTTGTCTCAGCCAGGTCTGACCACCGGACAACTTTTAGAGCACTATCGCGGCACAAAAGAGGCCGCTACCCTTGAAAAATTGTCGATGTGGGACGATATAGCAGATAAGGACATTGCAGAAAAAACGTTCACCGACTCACTCAACCATATGTTTGATTCGATGCTTGAGCTGCGCCAGGAAGAGTTGATTGCTCGCGAGCGCACACACGGTTTAAGCAGCGAAGAACGCCGGGAGCTCTGGATGATTAACCAGGAACTGGCAAGAAAATAAGTGAAAGACAAAATCATTCGCGTTGTATCAAGGCAGCAAGCGAACGAACTCCTGGGAGTGTACATAAGTACATGACCAGGATGAGAGAACGCAGCTAACGCAGAGACAACGTGAAGGATGAAGTATTTAACGGCTTAAGTGCCGAATATCGATCGGGAAGCCCCCGGCAGCCGCACTGAGAGGCAGCGGCAAAAATATAAGTACGCCCTCGCTTTAAAGGTTGGCAGCCCCATCGCCGACACCAATCAAACGAATTAAGTGTGGATACCGTCTTATGGAGCAAAACCCGCAGTCACAGCTGAAACTTCTTGTCCAACGTGGTAAGGAGCAAGGCTATCTGACCTATGCCGAGGTCAATGACCATCTGCCGGAAGATATCGTCGATTCAGATCAAATCGAAGATATCATCCAAATGATCAATGACATGGGCATTCAGGTGATGGAAGAAGCACCGGATGCCGATGATCTGTTGCTGGCTGAAACCTCCAACAACACTGACGAAGATGCGGAAGAAGCTGCTGCACAGGTACTGTCCAGCGTGGAATCTGAAATCGGGCGTACCACTGACCCGGTCCGCATGTACATGCGCGAAATGGGTACCGTTGAACTGTTGACCCGCGAAGGCGAAATTGACATCGCAAAACGCATCGAAGACGGGATCAACCAGGTTCAGTGCTCCGTTGCCGAGTACCCGGAAGCGATCACCTATCTGCTGGAGCAGTACGATCGCGTTGAAGCGGAAGAAGCGCGCCTGTCTGACCTGATCACCGGTTTTGTCGACCCGAACGCTGAAGAAGATATGGCGCCTACCGCCACTCACGTCGGTTCTGAACTGTCTCAGGAAGAGATGGATGATGACGAAGACGAAGATGAGGAAGAGAGCGACGACGACACCGCGGACGATGACAACAGCATCGACCCGGAGCTGGCGCGTGAGAAGTTTGCCGAGCTGCGTACCCAGTACGAAGTGACGCGTGACACCATCAAAGCGAAAGGCCGCAGCCATGCCGCCGCTCAGGAAGAGATCCTGAAACTGTCTGAAGTATTCAAACAGTTCCGCCTGGTGCCAAAACAGTTCGACTACCTGGTAAACAGCATGCGCGTGATGATGGATCGCGTACGCACCCAGGAACGCATCATCATGAAGCTGTGCGTTGAGCAGTGCAAAATGCCGAAGAAGAACTTCATCACCCTCTTCACCGGCAACGAAACCAGCGAAACCTGGTTCAACGCGGCTATCGCGATGAACAAGCCGTGGTCTGAAAAACTGCACGACGTGAAGGACGATGTCTATCGCGGTCTGCAGAAGCTGCAGCAGATCGAAGAAGAGACCGGCCTGACCATCGAGCAGGTTAAAGACATCAACCGTCGCATGTCCATCGGTGAAGCGAAAGCCCGCCGTGCGAAGAAAGAGATGGTTGAAGCGAACCTGCGTCTGGTTATCTCTATCGCCAAGAAATACACCAACCGTGGCCTGCAGTTCCTGGATCTGATTCAGGAAGGCAACATCGGTCTGATGAAAGCGGTAGATAAGTTTGAATACCGTCGTGGTTACAAGTTCTCCACCTACGCAACCTGGTGGATCCGTCAGGCTATCACCCGCTCTATCGCGGATCAGGCGCGCACCATCCGTATTCCGGTGCATATGATTGAGACCATCAACAAGCTCAACCGTATTTCCCGCCAGATGCTGCAGGAGATGGGCCGCGAGCCGACGCCGGAAGAGCTGGCCGAGCGCATGCTGATGCCGGAAGACAAGATCCGTAAAGTGCTGAAGATCGCCAAAGAGCCAATCTCCATGGAAACACCAATCGGTGATGATGAAGATTCGCATCTGGGTGATTTCATCGAGGATACCACCCTCGAGCTGCCGCTGGACTCTGCCACCACCGAGAGCCTGCGTGCTGCAACGCACGACGTTCTGGCTGGCCTGACCGCCCGTGAAGCGAAAGTCCTGCGTATGCGTTTCGGTATTGATATGAACACCGACCACACGCTGGAAGAAGTGGGTAAACAGTTCGACGTTACCCGCGAACGTATCCGTCAGATCGAAGCGAAGGCGCTGCGTAAGCTGCGTCATCCAAGCCGCTCTGAAGTGCTACGTAGCTTCCTGGACGATTAATCGGTCCTAACAGTGAAAAAGCTCCCAATCGGGAGCTTTTTTTTGTTTATTCCCTCCCCCTGTGGGAGAGGGTCAGGGCGAGGGCATCTGGCCGCAGAGGATTACAGCCCCCGCACCATCAGCGCCTCATCCAGCTCCCGATACGCCTCAACCAGCTTATCCAGCGTCGCCCTGTTGAGCCCGCTCGGATTTGGCAGCACCCATACCTGCGTAACGCCAATCATGATGCTCTGCTTGCCCCACTGCGTTCCGCGCTGGCTAAACGCCTGCTCGTAGGCCTGCTTGCCGAGGATCGCCAGCGCGGCCGGCTGATAATCCTCTATCTTCTTGATCAGCTCCCGCCCGCCGCTGCGCAGCTCATGCAGGTTGACCTCACTCGCCTGTACCGTAGGCCGCTCGACCAGCATGGTGATCCCGCAGCGCGTGTCCAGCAGATGCTGCTCCTCTTCGGGCTTGAGTAACCTGTCGGTAAACCCGGCCTGGTAGATCACCTTCCAGAAGCGATTCCCCGGATGGGCGAAGTGAAAACCGGTGTGCGCCGAGGACTTACCCGGGTTGATTCCACAGAACACCACCCGCAGGCCCGGGGCCAGAATATCGTTGATCATCTTTACTCCCGCTCGATACATCGTCAGAGAAGTATAAAGGATTGATTATGCGTTGTTTATAAAAACAGCAGGCAGGTGTGAATGGCTGGATTGCTGCGGGGAGTTACTTTATAATTCACCGCCACGGCCCCTTAGCTCAGTGGTTAGAGCAGGCGACTCATAATCGCTTGGTCGCTGGTTCAAGTCCAGCAGGGGCCACCAGACACCGCAAGGGCTGGCGGGGAGTCACCCACCAGCCTGATTTTTCCGGGGATATGCCGGGAATATTCCAAAAAATTAACCATAGTGATTCATGGTTAATTTATGACGGTTCATACCCTCCTGGAATTAACCAGCTTCATGCAGTAACCACTACTGCAAGGGGTATGAATGAAACGGATCTTCATCACTGCTTCGGTTCTGTTTGCCCCTCTCAATTATGCTCATGCTGGCTGTTACTATGCCTGTAGAAACCTAACGAATGAAAAAGCGCTGTTGATTTTCGGCCTTCTACTTTTGCTTTTCGCTGGGCTGGGAGTTTGGGGCAGCATTGATAGCCTCAAAAAAAATAAACTGCCCTCCTTACTTTTCTGTGTTTTGCTGGCCGTAGTGAATTTTTCTGGACTGCTCGCCATGTATTTCATCGGCGGTTATGGTTTTCTTGGCGCGGTCATCGGCACAGGCTTACTGATGTTCCTCAGTCCGAAAGGTGTTTAAAACACCATCCCACCAGCACGTCAGATGCCTGCATTGTTCGTTACCCTAATTTCTTATTTTCGCGGGTGTAAAAATTCGATGAAGCGGGCCGTTCCGCAAAATGAAAGTCTCAGGGATTGATCCTCCCCCTCCTATCCATGGGTATGCAGCAAGATAAACCGATACAGAAAAGCTAAATATACACCTGTATATTTTGGTTATCTGTAACGAGTCTAATGATGGTGGTAGCCCAGTAGCGAGGTTTCAGATAGTCAGTATGGGAACGTGTCAGGAATGGTTATAAAGCGTAAATGCCCTGTCTAGCCACAGAACGTAAAACGTAGCGTCGCGCTTGTAACCTACCATGGGTGCCTTGCTACAGAAGCGGAATGCAATAAGCTCCACGTCTTCGGTAACATGCGCGGGGATGGCCGCCTTGATTGAGTTACGGGAGATTTTTTCGTATCCGAGTTTATGCCGGTGCTGCTGGCGGATATCCGCCCATGAAAGTTGACTCAACCGGAAAAGCTTATCAGTTAATGCTGCCTTTTCTTTTTGCTCGCAGCAATCAACGCAAAAACCCTTTTGAAGGTATGCCCCAAAAACCTGATCATTTCTTAACAGCTAACAGGGTAAGGCATATCCGCGAATTATCAGGCCTTCCCCTGCCAAAAAACCCGCTAGACATACCGCCGACATGTGTTTGAGACGATCGAAACATCATGATGATTCCCGAAATCATTAAACCAAAAGTTGCGAATTCGCAGATCGTATGTGGGGGATTCTGGCTGTAATTTTTGCAGGGAAGTTCTTCCCTGGCAACATCAACCGGATCTCACCCACGCCCCAGCCATTGACCTGCAGGGGCGATAACCCAACTTGTGCCCGACGGGCAATCACAATGTACTTTTGATCAATGAACCGCTACGGGTACGCCGTGAAAACTTACACGCGGCTCATCGGGTCATTGACCCGACTGCAAGGGATTTTTACTATCGACTAAATTTCCCCTTGTCCCAGCCCTCGCCACGGGCCGTTAAGTCGATTGACGGCGCGGCCGCTATTCCCTCAGCATCATAAAAAAATGCCGACGTTGTAAAGCTGTACACGGTGCCATAAACAGTAAATGAGATATTGTTGCCTATGCCGTCAACTTTCGCGCGGGCGGTGTTCGCTATAAGCGTTGGGGCGATATGTTGTTTTTCGAGAGCCACCAGCGGATCGCCGTCAATCTTGCTCGCTAAAAAATAGCGATACACTTCTCCCGTAGTCATGTTAGAGCCGTCATACTCAGTAATGTATAACCAAGTCCGGGGCGTGAGCTGGCGAACCTCATAAAGTTTGTCACTCACCGTTAAGCGCTGGATATGCTGAAAATAACAGTACCCCGCAATCACGATAGCCATAGCGAATGTAGCCACCCAATGCAACGCCTTAAACGCCTTAATAGTGGTGCTGCTTAACATAGTCTATACCTTGCTTTATCCAAAATTGGTCCATCGGATCATCACCAAACGGCGGGGCCCCCGTGAAATTCCCCCACTCTGGTCTTGATGTGCCAGCTTTCCACTGCGCCGCGCCGGCGGCAATAAGCAATATCTTTGCAGGTATGCACGCTGCATAACCCACCGCGCCGTAATGAAAATTCCCGAAGTCAGCGTAAGCCCGTTTTTGTTGTTTGTAATCCCACACCCCGCCGTTTCTTACTCGCTCATAAAACCACGTATACGTAAGCGGGATGGCCATGTCCTGAACTCCGTGACGCGCCCGCGCAAGCCTGATGTGTTCGCGTAATATCTCCAGCCCGCGGGGCGGGTAAATCGGTATACATGCCATCGTTATTCCCTTTTGCCTGGCAAAACCAGCAACATAAGAGCAACGGCGAGGCGCGGTACTGCTTGAGATCAATCAATCATTTTTATTATTAATATCAATAGTTAACATGCTTTAATCACTCAGACCGATAACACAATTTGTATCACCTGCGATCCGGTTTTAGCCGTTAATGAGGGTTTACCCTCATAAAATGGAGTTTTAAAAATGGCTATTCCGGCTTACATGTGGCTTAAAGACGATGGCGGCAACCTGATCAGGGGGTCTGTAGATGTTCAGGATCGTGAAAGTAGCGTAGAAATTCTCTCTTTTAGTCACGGCTTGCTTGTTCCAACCGATAGCAACACGGGCAAAATCACGGGTACACGCTTACATGCGCCGCTTATGATCGAGAAAGAATTTGATAGCTCCAGCCCGTATCTCTATAAAGCGGTAGCAACCGGCCAGACGCTTAAAAGCGTTGAAATTAAGTGGTACAGAATCAACGACGCGGGGCAAGAGGTCGAGTATTTCAACATGCTGACCTGCTCCCCGTTGATTAATACACCACGATATTAGTAATGTCTTCATAAGCCACATGAGGACATCCCCATGAAGAAGCGTTTTTCCGACGAACAGATCATCAGTATCCTCCGCGAGGCTGAA